>JAESFR010000028.1_pt1 | contig 389882 bp, 356 predicted proteins | sample 9266191 | NCBI WGS metagenome assembly JAESFR01 (sample SAMN14503063, study PRJNA617104) | algae metagenome | isolation source: Pleurocapsa minor HA4230-MV1 and co-occurring heterotrophs from cement on... | place: USA: Nuuanu Pali Lookout, Hawaii | collected 2009-07-20 | reverse complement strand
CAATCGCCGACGAGCTCAACGACCGACCCCGCAAACGCTTGGGCTACTACACACCACGCGAACGCCTGGCTACCTTGATCGAAGAAGACCTCGAACGCGTTGCGACGACCCCCTGATTCCGCCGGGGTCGATCCTCCCCGCTGTGTGCATCCGACCCGTCGCAGACGTGAGAGCGGGTTCACCGCGTCGGCAGTGCGGGTCCACGGGCCCGGACCCGGCATACTCACGGATGCGATGACCACTGACACAGAGCTCCCCCCGACCCCACTGAACGTCGCTGTGGTGACCCTCGGCTGCGCCCGCAACGAGGTCGACTCCGAGGAGCTGGCCGGGCGCCTCGAGGCCGGCGGGTTCGTCCTTGTCGACGACGCCGAGGACGCCGACACCGTCGTGGTCAACACGTGCGGCTTCGTCGAGGCGGCGAAGAAGGACTCGGTCGACACGCTGCTGGAGGCCGCCGACCTGAAGGCGTCGGCCGGCCACGGGGGCCGCGCGCAGGCCGTCGTCGCGGTGGGCTGCCTGGCCGAGCGCTACGGCAAGGACCTCGCCGAGTCCCTCCCGGAGGCCGATGCGGTCCTCGGCTTCGACGACTACCCCGACATCGCGTCCAAACTGCGCGCCATCGTGGGCGGCGAGACCCACCACCCGCACACGCCGTCCGACCGCCGGCGGCTGCTGCCGATCTCCCCGGTCGACCGCGACGCGTCCGGCGTCTCGGTCCCGGGCCACGACGTCGTGGCAGACGTGACCGACATCGGCGAGGGTGCGCCCGCGACGGGTCCCCGGGCCGTACGCCGTCGGCTCGACGCCGGGCCGATGGCTCCGCTCAAGCTGGCCAGCGGGTGCGACCGTCGCTGCTCCTTCTGCGCGATCCCGAGCTTCCGCGGCTCCTTCGTCAGCCGCCGTCCCAGCGACGTGCTGCAGGAGGGACAGTGGCTCGCCACCCAGGGCGCCAAGGAGCTCTTCCTCGTCAGCGAGAACTCCACGTCCTACGGCAAGGACCTCGGCGACCTCCGCCTGCTGGAGACGCTGCTGCCCGAGCTGAGCGGCATCGACGGCATCGAGCGCGTGCGGGTCTCCTACCTCCAGCCGGCCGAGACGCGACCGGGCCTGATCGAGGCCATCGCCTCGACACCCGGGGTGGTGCCCTACTTCGACCTGTCCTTCCAGCACGCCAGCGCCGCGGTGCTCCGGCGGATGCGACGCTTCGGTGACCCCGACAGCTTCCTCGGACTGCTCGAGCAGATCCGGTCGCTCGCCCCGCTCGCCGGCGTAAGGTCCAACGTCATCGTCGGGTTCCCCGGTGAGACCGAGGACGACCTGCAGACCCTGTGCGACTTCCTCGTCGCGGCCCGCATGGACGTCACCGGCGTCTTCGGCTACTCCGACGAGGACGGCACCGAGGCCGCGGGCTTCGCCGACGACCTCAAGCTCGACGACGACGAGATCCGCGCCCGCACCGAGCACGTCACGACCCTCGTCGAGGAGCTCAACGCCCAGCGGGGCGAGGAGCGCATCGGCGAGCAGGTCGTCGTGCTCGTGGAGTCGGTCGAGGACGGCGTCGTCGAGGGCCGGGCGGCCCACCAGGGCCCCGAGGTCGACGGTACGACGACGCTGACCGGTGCTGGCCAGGCGCGCGTCGGCGACCTGCTCGGCGCCACCGTCACGGGCACCGACGGGGTCGACCTGATCGCACGCGTGGACGGAGCCGGAGCATGACGACCGAGCAGCAGGTCTCGAACTTCAACATCGCCAACGTCCTGACGGTGCTGCGCATCGTCATGGTGCCGCTGTTCGGCTGGGCGCTGCTCCACGACGGCGGCGACGACCCGCTCTGGCGCTGGGTCGCGTTCGGGCTGTTCGCCGTCGCGATGATCACCGACAAGATCGACGGCGACCTCGCACGCAAGCACAACCTGATCACCGACTTCGGCAAGATCGCCGACCCCATCGCCGACAAGGCGATCACCGGCATGGCCTTCATCGGCCTCTCGATCGTGGGCGACATCTGGTGGTGGGTGACCATCGTCGTCCTGCTGCGCGAGTGGAGCGTGACGCTGCTCCGGCTGTCGGTCCTCAAGGACGTCGTCATCCCCGCCGCCCAGAGCGGCAAGGTCAAGACCGTCCTGCAGGCGTTCGCGCTCGGTCTCCTGCTCTGGCCGCTGCCGCACGGTGACGCTCACGGCGGGGCCTTCGACTTCTGGCCCTGGCTGGTCGGCGAGGCGCTCTTCTACCTCGCGCAGCTCGCCCTGGCCGCGGCGGTCGCGATGACGATGTGGTCCGGCTACGAGTTCTTCCGCGACGTGCGGCGGCAGAGGGGCTCGCGCGTCTGAGATGTAGGTCACATCGCGCCAAAGCGTGACGTGAACTTTTGGCAACACTCGTAGGAAAAGGTTCGCGGCACCGTGCCGAATTCCGGGATCCATGGGTGAAGATGCGGTGCACATCACCCGCACACCTACATCCCGGAGTAACTATGCGCTCACCCGCGCTCCCTTCGCCGCGTCGCATCGCGGCCGGAGCCGGTCTGGCCCTCCTAGCGGCCGGACTCGCCCCCATCGCAGCATCCGCCACCCCTGCCGGTGACAACCTGGTCATCAGCGAGGTCTACGGCGGCGGCGGCGGTGCCAGCGGTTCGCCCAGCTACACCCACGACTTCATCGAGCTCTACAACCCGACCGCCAACCCGGTGTCGCTCGCCGGCTGGTCCGTGCAGTACAAGTCGAACACCGGCGCCGCTGCCGCGGCCGAGGGGCTGGAAGGCACGGTTGCTCCGGGTGGCCACTTCCTCATCCAGTCCGGGAGTGCGGGCTCGGTGGCGGGCACCCCGGCGCTCCCGACGCCCGACGACACCGTCGGCCTCAACCTCTCCCAGTCGGGCGGCATCGTCTTCCTGGCGAGCTCGACCACGCCGGTCACCTCCCGCGGGGATGTCGCGGGCGTCACGACGGGTGGCCTCGTCGACACGGTCGGTTTCGGGACGACCGCCGACACCTACGAAACGGCGCGCACCGGCGTCGCCCTGACGATCACCACGTCGGCCGCGCGCACCGGCGCCGCCGACACCGACAACAACGCCGACGACTTCAACGAGGTCACGCCCGACCCGCAGAACTCGGCGTCCGGTACACCCAGCGGCCCCACCATCGAGACCGTCGCCGGCAAGGCATTCACGGTCAACGAGGCGATCACGCCCTTCACGGTGAGCGCGACGGGCGGCGCCGAGCCCTACACGTGGTCCGCCGAGGGGCTCCCGGCGGGACTCTCGATCGACGAGGCGACCGGTGAGGTCTCCGGCACCCCGACAGCGCCGGGCGTGTCCAGCGTGACCGTCACGGCGACCGACGCCGACGACGCCTCGGACACCGAGACGTTCGCGATCACCGTCAACCCGGCCGGCGTCATCGCGATCGACGAGGTCCAGGGTGCCGGCGCCACCTCGCCGCTCCTCGGCACGACGGTCACCACCCGAGGCATCGTCACCGCCGCCTACCCGGCCGGTGGCTTCTTCGGCTTCTACATCCAGACCCCGGGCACGGGCGCTGCCGACATCGACCTGGCAACGCACACCGCGTCGGATGCCGTCTTCGTGCGCCAGAGCACCGGGTCGGTCACGGCCGTCCCCGGTGACTACGTCGAGGTCACCGGCACCGTCACCGAGTTCGCCGGTGCCACCCAGGTCGAGGTCGTCCCGGCGGACATCGAGGTGCTCACCGAGACCGTCGACCCGATCGTCACCACCACGACGGCCACCTGGCCGCGCGCGGCGGCCGAGAAGGAGTCGCTCGAGGGCATGCGCTACCGCCCCACCGGCGACTTCACGGTGACCAACACCTTCTCGACCAACAACTTCGGCGAGGTCGGGCTGGCCCAGGGCGACAAGCCGCTGATCCAGCGCACCGAGGTCGAGCTGCCCGGCCCGGCCGGCTCCAGCGACGTCGAGGCCGACAACCTGGCGCGTGCGGTCGTCCTGGACGACGGTGCGTCGACCAACTTCCTCGCGACGTCGACCAGCGGGGCCGTGTGCGGCACCCGTCCGACGCCGTGCCTGTCCAACGGTGACCTGACCCCGCCGTACATCTCCACCGCCGACCCCGTCCGGGTCGGCGCGGCGGCCACGTTCACCGAGGACGTGATCTTCACGCAGGGCGGATCGCCGAGCTCGCCGACCTACCGCTTCCAGCCGCTGGCGACCGTTGTGGGTCCCGACAACGCCGGTTCCCCGGCGACGTTCGAGAACACCCGTACGACGGCTCCGGACGAGGCCCTGATCAACGCGGAGGGCGAGGCCGACATCAAGGTCGCCTCGTTCAACGTGCTGAACTACTTCACCACGCTCGGTGACGCCGACGACGACAACGTGGGCGACGGCGGGTGCACCCCGTTCCGCGACCGCGACGGTGACGGCAACAGCGTCAACAGCGGTTGCGACCAGCGCGGGGCCTGGGACCCCCAGGACTTCGAGCGCCAGCAGTCCAAGATCGTCGACGCGATCAACGCCCTCGACGCCGACGTTGTCGGCCTGATGGAGATCGAGAACTCCCTGACGCTGGGCGAGACGGCTGACGAGGCGACCAACAGCCTCGTGGACGCGCTCAACGAGGAGGCCGGCGCCGGGACCTGGGCGGCCAACCCGTCCTCGACCGAGCTCCCGTCCGGCGGCATGGACGTGATCACGAACGCGATCATCTACAAGCCCGCCAGCGTCGACCGTGTGGGTGAGGCCCGCGCGCTCGGCACCCTGAGCGACGCCGGTGAGGCGTTCGACAACGCGCGTGAGCCGCTCGGACAGGTCTTTGAGGCCGACGCCGGTGGCGACCCGTTCCTGTTCGTGGTCAACCACTTCAAGTCCAAGGGCTCGGCCGGTCCGAACCCGGGCGACGCCGACAGCGGTGACGGCCAGGGCGCGTCCAACGGTTCGCGCGTGCTGCAGGCGACTGCACTGCGTGACTGGGTCGCGGACCTGCAGACCGAGACGGGCGTCGAGTCCGTGGTCCTGGGTGGCGACTTCAACTCCTACGCCATGGAGGACCCGCTCCGGGTGCTCTACCAGGCTGGCTTCACCAACGTCGAGCAGCACTTCGAGAACGGTGAGTACTCCTACTCGTTCTCCGGCCTGTCCGGCTCGCTCGACCACATCCTGGTGAACGACGCAGCACTCGACCGCTCGACCGGCACCGACATCTGGAACATCAACGCCGGTGAGTCGCTCGCGCTGGAGTACAGCCGCTGGAACTACCACGGCACCGACTTCCACGCCGAGGGCCCGTACCGCTCCTCCGACCACGACCCGGTGATCCTGGGTCTCACCGCGGAGGACGCTGCCACGACCACTGATGTCCAGATCATCGGCAGCAACGACTACCACGGCCGCCTGGCTGCGGGTCCGCGGCTCGCGGCGTACGTCAAGGCAGCTCGTGCGGCAAACCCGAACACGGTCTTCGCGGCCGCGGGTGACCTGGTCGGCGCGACGACGTTCGAGTCGTTCATCCAGCACGACAAGCCGACGATCGACGTGATGAACGAGGCCGGGCTCGACGTGTCGGCGGTGGGCAACCACGAGTTCGACGCCGGCTACGACGACCTGGTCAACCGGATCATGGCTCCCTACGACGCCACCACCAACCCTGAGGGCGGTGCCGAGTGGAAGTACCTGGGCGCCAACGTGAAGTTCAAGGACGACGGCTCCGACGCCCTCGACGGCACGTGGATCCAGGACTTCGGCGACGTCGAGGTCGGCTTCGTCGGTGCCGTCACCGAGGACCTCCCGTCGCTGGTGGCCGCCGACGGCATCGCCGACATCGAGGTGACCGACATCGTCGAGGCGACCAACGCGGCGGCGACCGACCTCAAGTCCGAGGGTGCCGACGTCGTCGTGCTCCTCGTCCACGAGGGCGCTGGCGGCACGTCCTACGCCTCGGCGACGACTCCGGGCACCGTGTTCGGTGACATCGTCAACGGTGTCAGCCCCGACGTCGACGCGATCATCTCCGGTCACACCCACCTCGCCTACAACCACTCGGTCCCGGTCCCCGCATGGGCGACCGAGGGTCGCGCGGTGACCGAGCGGCCCGTCGTCTCGGCCGGCCAGTACGGCGAGAACCTCAACAGGCTGGTCTTCACCGTCGACAACACCACCGGCGACGTCCAGGCCAAGACCCAGGAGATCGTGCCGTTCGCGCAGTTCCCGACGCCCGGCGACGCGGCCACGCAGGCCATCGTCGACGATGCGACCGCCAAGGCCGCGGTGCTCGGTGCGCGACCGCTCGGCAAGATCGAGGCCGGCTTCTCGAGGGCCAAGTTCGTCGGCGGTGCGGAGAACCGGGGTGGCGAGTCCACGCTGGGCAACCTCGTGGCCGAGGTCCAGCGCTGGGCTACGGACACCGACCTCGCGTTCATGAACCCGGGCGGGCTGCGTGCGGACATGATGGGCACGGGCACGGACTACCCGCGCACGGTGACCTACAAGAACGCCGCCGACGTGCAGCCGTTCGCCAACACCCTCCTGACGATGGACCTGACCGGTGCGTCGATCAAGAAGATCCTCGAGCAGCAGTGGCAGCGCACGGCCGGTGGCGCCGTTCCGTCGCGTCCGTTCCTGAAGCTCGGCGTCTCGGACGGGTTCGAGTACACCTACGACCCGAGTCGTCCCGAGGGCGACAGGATCACCGGCATGTGGCTCGACGGCGTCGCGATCGCGTCCGGCACCACCTATCGGGTGGCGGCCAACTCGTTCCTGGCGTCGGGCACCGGAGACAACTTCTTCGCATTCTCCGAGGCCCAGAACAAGCGCGACAGCGGCAAGGTCGACCTGCAGACGATGGTCGACTACATGGCCGAGTTCGCTCCGGAGACCGACCCGCTCGACGTCGACTTCGCTCAGCGCGCCATCGGCGTCCGCGGGGTTGCCGGGGACTACGCGGTGGGTCAGACCGTCACCCTCAACCTGTCGTCGCTCGCGATGACCGGCGTGGGTGACGTGCAGGACCAGACGGTCGAGGTGTCCTTCGACGGAGTGGCGGTCGGCGAGTTCGCGGTCGACAACACCGCCAACCCGGCCGGGGACGCCAACAGCAACGACGAGGCCGGCAAGGCGACCGTGTCGTTCCGTGTCCCCGCGGTCGACGCGGGTGGCACCTACGACGTCGTCGTCACCGGCGCCGCGACCGGTACGAGCATCACCATTCCGGTCACGGTGCAGGCCCCGACCAAGGTCGACGCCACCGTCTCGGCGACGGCGAACCCGACCTCGGTGCCGGCCAACACCGGCACGTCGACCATCGCGGTCGACGTCACAGCACCGGGCGGTACGCCGACCGGCACGGTCGCGGCGATCCTCGACGGACGCATCGTGGGCGGCGCCGAGCTCGTCGACGGTTCTGCTGACGTGACCGTCGGTCCGTTCGCCAACCCGGGCGACAAGGCGATCACCATCCGCTACTACGGCGACGCCGCGACCAAGGAGGCAGAGACCACGGTCTCGGTGACGGTCACTTCGGCACCGGTCGTGGAGAAGGACACCCCGACCGTCACCGCCAGTGCCGACCCGTCGGTGCTGAAGGTCAAGAAGGACGACTCGACCGTGTCGGTCACCGTCACCCGCCCGGGTGGCACTGCGACGGGCACCGTCCTGGCCGTCGTGGACGGCGTCGTCGTCGGGGCAGGTGACCTTGTCGCCGGCGCCACCTCGATCGAGGTCGGACCGTTCGAGACCACGGGCAGCAAGGTCGTCACCCTTCGCTACCTGGGCGACGACGCCACCAAGGCCGGCACCGGCTCGGTGACGCTCTCGGTCCAGAAGGCGACGCCTCGCATGAAGGTCAAGGCGCCGAAGAAGGTCGGCAAGGGGGACAAGGCCACCATCGTGGTCACCGTCACCGCAGGCGATGTCGACCCGAGCGGGACGGTCACGGTGAAGGTGGCCGGGAAGACCGTCACCAAGAAGGTCAGGAACGGTGAGGCCACCCTCAAGGTGCGCCTGACCAAGGTGGGCAAGAACAAGGTGTCCGTCCGCTACAGCGGAGACGCCCTCACCGAGTCCGCGAAGGACACCGTGAGGATCAAGGTCAAGCGCCGCTGACCTGCGCCACCGACTCCTTCGAACGGCCCGGTCATCCCCGCGTGGGGTGACCGGGCCGTTCGGGCATTTCATGACGATTTCGTCGGGTGAGGGTGGTGTGACCCGGGGTTAGGGTGATGCGTCTCGCCCACCCTGTTGAAAGGCCCTTCTCGTGCCAGCATCACGGACCGGTCGCCGAATCGCCCTCGCGACCTCACTGACGGGGCTGCTCGCCGCGCCCCTCGCCGTCATCGCCACGACAGCTCCGGCCCATGCGGTCCCTGTCGACATCCAGATCCTTGCCACCAACGACTTTCACGGCCGCCTCCTCGCCAACGGCGACGAGGCCGGTGCCGCCCAGTTCGCAGGTGCCGTCGCCCAGCTCGAGGCCGACCACGCTGCCACCGGTCCGACGGTCTTCGCGGCCGCCGGCGACCTGATCGGTGCCTCGACGTTCGAGTCCTTCATCCAGAAGGACAAGCCGACCATCGACGCGCTCAACCGGGCCGGGCTCGACGTGTCCGCCGCGGGCAACCACGAGTTCGACCAGGGCTACGGCGACCTGGTCAACCGCGTCATGGCCCCCTTCGACGCCACCGCCAACCCCTACGGTGGAGCGATGTGGCAGTACATCGCCGCCAACGTCCGCCAGCGGTCCGACAACTCCTACGCTCTGCCGGACATCACCGCCCGCACCCCTGACCCGGTCGACTCGTCCAACGGCGGCACGTGGACCACGACCGTCGGCGGCGTCGAGGTCGGCTTCATCGGCGGCGTCACCGAGGAGCTCTCGAGCCTGGTGAGCCCGGCCGGGATCGCCGACGTCCGGGTGAGCAGCATCATCGACGAGACCAACGCCGCCGCCGATGCGCTCAAGGCGGCCGGCGCGGACCTCGTGATCCTGCTGGTCCACGAAGGCGCACCCACCACGGCGCTGGCCGACGCCCGGAGCACCAGCAACGCGTTCGGCCGCATCGTCAACGGGGTCGACGCTGACGTCAGTGCCATCATCTCCGGCCACACCCACCTGGCGTACAACCACACCATCGCCGGCCGTCCGGTGGTCTCGGCCGGCCAGTACGGCACGAACCTCAACAAGCTCGTGTTCCGGGTCGACCCCGACACCGACCAGGTGAGCGTCGTGAGCCAGGAGATCGTCGCAGCCAACGGCGTGGACGTCACGGACCCGACTGCCGTCGACACGGCTGACGACGTCACGGACATCGTCGACGCCGCGGTGGCACAGGCCGACGTGCTGGGTGCGGCACAGCTGGGCTCGATCGCCGGACCGTTCGACCGGGCGCGGCTCGCGACCGGCTCGGAGAACCGTGGTGGTGAGTCCACCCTCGGCAACCTCGTCGCCGAGGTGCAGCGCTGGGCGACCTCGACTCCCGAAGCCGGAGCCGCGCAGATCGCCTTCATGAACCCCGGAGGCCTGCGCGCGGACATGCGTGGTCTCCCAGGCGGCTATCCCGCAACCGTGACCTACAAGCAGGCGGCTGTGGTCCAGCCGTTCGCCAACACGCTCGTCAACATGAAGATGACCGGCGCCCAGATCAAGACGCTGCTGGAGCAGCAGTGGCAGCGCGACGACAAGGGAGCTGTCCCGACCCGGCCCTTCCTCCGTCTGGGTGTCTCCAAGGGCTTCTTCGCGACCTACGACACCACTCGCGCCGAGGGAAGCCGGGTGACCGGCATGTGGCTCGACGGCAAGGCGCTGGATCCCACGACCCAGTACTCGGTCACGGCGAACTCCTTCCTCGCCGCTGGTGGCGACAACTTCCGGGCGTTCCGTCAGGCCACGGCCCAGCGCGACACTGGAAAGATCGACCTGCAGGCGATGGTCGACTACATGGCTGCATTCGCCACCAAGGCACCGCTGGCGGTCAACGCCAACCAGCAGCACGTCCACGTGACCAAGCCCGCGGGTGCACCGCGCTTCTACCGCCTGGGCGAGAAGGTCGAGCTGAAGCTCGCGTCGCTCGCCATGACCGGTCCCAGCGACCCGAAGGACGCCAGCCTCGACGTCGAGATCGGTGACAAGGCACTCGACCCTCAGCCGGTCGACAACACCCTCGGCACCGCGGTCTTCGACGACTACGGCACCAGCGCCGTGTCGGTGAAGATCAAGGGCAAGGTGAGGACGGGTGACCAGCTGCTCACGTTCACCGGTCCGACCACCAAGACGTCGTTCTCCCTGCCGATCGACGTGCGCAAGGGCAAGCCGGTGCTCAAGGTCCGCACCAAGCCCGGACGGATCGTCGCCGACGAGACCCGCACGAGGGTCAAGATCAAGCTCACGGCACTGGGCATCACCAAGGTCCACGGCAAGATCGTCGTCAAGGCCGGTGGCGAGAAGTACAAGGTCAAGCTCAAGAAGGGCAAGGCCTTCGTCCGCCTCGACCGGTTCGCCAAGACCGGCAAGAAGGTCATCAAGGTGAAGTACGCCGGGAGCCGCAAGGTCCGCGGCACCACGGAGTTCACCAAGATCAGGGTCCGTCGCGGCTGAGCCGTCCCGAGCCTGACCACGCGGCCCCCGTCCTGCTCATCAGGGCGGGGGCCGCTCGCGTGTCAGCGCAGGGCGAGGGCCGCCTGCACGAGCGCGAGGTGGCTGAACGCCTGCGGGAAGTTGCCTGCCATCCGGCCGTGCGTGACGTCGTACTCCTCCGAGAGCAGCCCCACGTCGTTGGCCAACCCGCACAGGCGGTCCATCAGCTCGCGGGCCTGCTCACGGCGCCCAGCCATCGCCAGGGCCGAGACCAGCCAGAAGGAGCAGGCCAGGAACGGGTGCTCGTCGCCAACGATCCCGTCGACGCCCGTCTCGGTCCGGTAGCGCAGCAGCAGGCCGCCGACGTCCAGGTCGGCCATGACGGCGTCGATCGTGCCGAGCACGCGCGGGTCGTCGCCCGGCAGGAACCCGACCAGGGGGATGGTGAGGAGGGAGGCATCGACCGCGGTCGTGTCGTAGTGCTGGGTGAAGGTGCCCCGCTCGTGATCGAACCCCTTGTCCAGGACCTCCTCGCGCACGCGGTCGCGCAGGTCACGCCACCGGTCGACCGAACCGTCCAGCCCGTGCTGCTCGACCGCCTTGATCGCCCGGTCGAAGGCCACCCACACCATCACGCGTGAGTGGGTGAAGTGCCGCTGCGGGCCGCGGATCTCCCAGAGCCCGTTGTCGGGCCGGTCCCAGTGCTCAGCGAGCTCATCGACGAGGGAACGCTGCAGCGCCCACGAGTTGTGGGTCTCCTCGAGGCCGGCGTCGCGGGCCAGCTCGAGCGCGATCATCACCTCACCCAGGACGTCGTTCTGCCGCTGGCACACCGCGCCGTTGCCGATTCGCACCGGCCTGCTCCCGGCGTAGCCCGGCAGGTGCGGCACCTCGCGCTCGGGCAGCTGGCGGCCGCCGTCGACGGTGTACATGATCTGCAGGTCCGCCGGATCGCCCGCGACGGCGCGCAGCAACCAGTTGCGCCACTCGAACGCCTCACCGTCATAGCCCGCGCCGAGCAGCGACTCCAGCGTGAGCGCCGCGTCTCGGAGCCAGCAGAAGCGGTAGTCCCAGTTGCGCTCGCCGCCGAAGTCCTCGGGCAGGGACGTCGTCGGGGCAGCGACGATCCCGCCGGTCTCGGCGTGGGTCATCAGCAGCAGCGTCAGCAGGCTTCGCTGGACGAGGTCCGCGTGCGGGACGTCCTGGGGCGCACGGGCCGACCACGCGCGCTGACTGTCGGTGGTGGCGTCGATGCGCTCGTCGAACCCCAGCGGCTCCGGCACGTCGCGCCACGAACGCACCCACGTGGTCGAGAAGGTCACCTCGTCGCCCGCCGACAGGTCGAGCTCGTGGCTGTGGTGGCCGTGGTGGCCGTGCGGGAGGTGCGGACCGCGGAGCACGAACTTGTCGGGTCCCGCGACGGCCACCACGACCTCCTGACCGTACGCCTCCTCCCGGCTCACCCAGGGGCGCACCAGGCCGTAGTCGGCGCGCACCACCCAGTCGTGGCGGATCCGCACCGTCCCGCGGGTGCAGGTGAGACGGCGTACGACGTCGGCGCGCCCGTCGCCGACCGGCATCACGTCGAGCAGCACCACCTCGCCACCGGCGGTGGTGAACGTCGTCTCCAGGCAGGCCGTCCCGTCGACGTAGCGCCGGCTCGTCGCGAGGACCTCGTCGGCCGGGGCGAGGAGCCAACGGCCGTTCTCCTCGGTGCCGAGCAGCGCGGCGAAGCAGGCGGGGGAGTCGAAGCGCGGCAGGCACAGCCAGTCGATCGACCCGTCCCTGCCGACCAGGGCAGCCGTGCCCCGGTCGCCGATGAGTGCGTAGTCCTCGATGGGGAGTGCCATGCGGCTAGTGTCGCCGACATGTGGTCGGGCCAGCCGGAGGGACGTGTGGCCGCGCGCGTCCTCGACGACCTGGCCGCACGCGGGGAGACGCTGGCGACGGCGGAGTCCCTGACCGGTGGGTTGCTGGCGGCGCGGCTCACCGACGTGCCCGGGGCCTCACGGAGCTTCGTCGGCGGTGTGGTGTCGTACGCCACCCGGGTCAAGGTATCGGTGCTCGGTGTGCCGGATGAGCTGGTGGCGCAGCACGGCGTCGTCTCGGAGGAGTGCGCGGTCGCGATGGCTCACGGCGTCCGGGACCGGCTCGACGCCACGTGGGGGCTGGCGACCACCGGCGTGGCCGGCCCCGACCCGCAGGAGGGCCGGGCCGTGGGGACGGTGTGGGTCGCCGTCGCCGGTCCGGCAGGAGCGACGGGGCACCTGCTCGACCTCGCGGGCGACCGGGCGGCGATCCGGCAGGCGACGTGCGACGCCGTCCTCGAGCTGCTCGGCCGCGAGCTCGAGGACCGATCGGGTGGCTGAAGTGGGGTAAGTCGGCGGGAAGAAGGAGCCCTCGGGTAGCGTTGGGGCTGAGACTTCTCCTCAACCGGACATTCCGAGAGTAAGGACTCGCGCATGGTGCTCTTCCGACGACTGCTCGGTGACGTGCTGCGCAGTGCGCGGATGCAGCGCGGGATGACCCTCCGGGAGCTCTCGGCCGAGGCCCGGGTCAGCCTGGGCTACATCTCCGAGATCGAGCGGGGCCAGAAGGAGGCGTCCTCCGAGCTGCTGGCGTCGCTGTGCCAGGCCATGGACCTCCCGCTGTCCGACGTGCTGCGTGACGTCGCCGACGCGGTGTCGATCGAGGAGGCGGCCATCGGCCTGGTCGCGAGCACCCCGATCCACACGGCGCGCCCGGCAGGCGACGTGGTCGCCTCCGCGGCCTGACCTCACCGTTCGGGCTGGCAGCTGGGGCACCAGTAGGCGGCACGCTCGCGGCCCGGCTCGCCGAGCATCGTGACGGCGATGGGCGTGCGGCACCGCCGACAGGGCGACCGGTCGCGGCGGTAGACCCACATGCGCTCGCGTTCGCGCAGGTCGCCGGTGGTGGTCTGGATCGCCCGCTCCTTGTTGACCTCGAGCATCTGCCTGCCCCGGCGCACGAGCCGGGGCAGCTGGTCGACGGTCGCGACGGCACTGGCCGGGTGCACCCCCATCGTGAAGCAGAGCTCGGCCATGTACATGTTGCCGATGCCCGCCAGGTTTCGCTGGTCTAGCAGGGCCTCGCCGATCGGCCGGTCGGGCTCGTCGCGGAGGTTGGCCACCGCTCGCTCCTCGTCCCAGTCCGGGCCGAGCAGGTCGGGCCCGAGATGGGCCACCAGGCCGGCCTCTTGCTCCCGCGGCACGAGCTCGACGATGCCGAGCTGGAAGCCGACCGCCTTGCGTCCCTCGATGCCGAGCACGAGCCGGACCTGGGTGTCGGGCCGACGCCACCGCTCGCCGTCGGGGTAGACGTGCCAGGAGCCCTCCATCTTGAGGTGGGTGTGGACCGTCCAGGCCCGCTCGTGGTCGATGCGCGTGAGGAGGTGCTTGCCGCGCGACAGGGTGCGGATGACCGTGCCGCCGCGGAGGTCGACGGTGGCGAAGGCCGGCACGCGGAAGTCCGTGACGGTGAGCCGGTGACCGGTCAGGGCGCGGTCGAGCTTGGCTGCGGCCCGGTAGACGGTGTCGCCCTCAGGCACGCAGCCTCAGCCCCTTCGGCGTGGCCAGGAAGCCCGCGGCGGTGAGCGCGAGCCGGATGGGCGTCTCGCCACCGCTGCCGATCAGCGCCTGGCCGTCCGCCTTCTCGACGGTCAGCCGGCCGAGCGCCCCGCGCCGGGCGGCGTCGGCCAACGCGGACATCGCCGGCGTGAGCACGTCGGGGTCGTCGCTCCAGGTGAGCAGCGTGCGGCCGCCGCGCTCGACGTAGACGGTGAGCGCGCCGTCGACGAGGACGACCAGCGCCCCCGCCTTGCGACCCGGTCGGTGCCCGGTGCGCTCGGGGTCGCCGGCGTCGGGCCACGGCAAGGCGGCGCCGTAGACGTTGGCCGGGTCGGTCGCGGCGAGGGCGACGACGGACGGCTTGGTGCCGGACGTGGCGCTGTCGGGCTCGGAGAAGGTGCGCAGCCGGTCGATCGCGCCCGCGCTGCCGAACTGGGCGGCACCGAGGCCCTCGATGAAGTAGCCGCGCCGGCAGCGTCCGGTGTCCTCGAACGCGCTGAGCACCTTGTAGACCCCGGCGAAGCCGCCCGCCACCCGTTCGCTGACGACGGCGCCGCGCGTGACGACGCCGTGGCGCTCGAGCAGGTGCTCTGCGCGGGCATGGGCGCGCCGCGTCGGGTCGCCGTCGCGCTCGGGAAGGAGCGCCCAGCGACCGGCGGTCTCCGGCGGGCCGGTGCGCACGGGCATCCGGCCCCCGGTGGTCCTGCCCAGCCGCGGCGGCGTACGTCGGGTGCGGTGCGACGGCGTGCCGCTGCGGACCAGGGCGCGCAGCGGGGCGAGCGTGTCGTTGGTGACCAGGCCCTTCCACGCCAGCTCCCACAGGGCGGCACTCAGCTCGGCGTCGGACGTCGACCCGACGCGGTCGGCGAGCTGCCGGAAGAACCACGCGCCACCCGGGTCGAGGGCGTCGAGGACCGCTCGCTGCAGGCCGTCGGGCTCCACACCCTCGACCTCGGGCAGCGTCAGGTGGGCCTGGTCGGCGAGGTGGAGGCTGACCCAGCCGTCGCTGCCCGGGAGCGGGGCGTGGCCGGTCCAGATGACCTCGCCAGAGGCGGTGAGCTCGTCGAGCATCGACGGCTCGTAGTCGCGCACGCGGGCGGCGAGGACCAGTGGCTCGAGAGCGCTGGCCGGCACGGGACAGCCGGCGAGCTGGTCGATGGCGGCGACGACGCCGTCGACACCGCGCAGCGAGCCGCCCACGCGCTGCCAGGCCGGCAGGAAGCGCGCCACCGCGTCGTGCGTGACGGGCTCGATCTCCTGGCGGAGACGGGCCAGCGAGCGACGGCGCAGCTTGCGCAGCACCTCGGCGTCGCACCACTCGGTGCCCGAGCCCGACGGCCGGAACTCTCCGTCGAGCACCCGCCCGCGGTGGGCGAGGCGCTGGAGCGTCTGACGGGCGACCGCCTCTCCCAGTCCGAGCCGGCCAGCGACCTCGGCGGTGGTGAACGGGCCGTGGCTGCGGGCGTAGCGCGAGACGAGGTCGCCGAGGGGGTCCTCGGGCAGCTGGAGGAAGGCGTCGGGAGTGCCGACCGGGACGGGTACGCCGAGCCCGTCGCGCAGCCGGCCGATGTCCTCGATCGCGGTCCACCGGTCGTCGCCGGCCATCCGCACCAGGGCGACACGGCGGTCGAGGGAGGCGAGCCACCCCTCGACGTCGGCGTCCTCGACCGACCTCGCCCGGATCTCCTCGACCGAGAGCGGGCCCACCAGGCGCAGCAGGTCGGCGACGCCCTCGGCGTCGCGGGCGCGGCGGTCGGGCGCGAGCCACTGCAGCTCGGACTCGACCTCGGTCAGCACCTCGGGGTCGAGCAGCTCACGCAGCTCGGCGCGACCGAGCAGCTCGGCGAGCAGGCCCTGGTCGAGGGACAGCGCGGCCGCACGCCGTTCGGCGATGGGGGAGTCGCCCTCGTAGACGAACTGGGCGACGTAGCCGAAGAGCAGGCTCCGGGCGAACGGGCTGGGTTGGGTGGTGGCGACGTCGACGACGGTGACCTCGCGACGCTGCACGCGCCCGAGCAGGGTGACGAGGGCCGGGAGGTCGTAGACGTCCTGGAGGCACTCGCGCACGGCCTCGAGAACGATTGGGAACGCCGGGTACTGCGACGCGACCTCGAGGAGCTGGGCACTGCGCTGGCGCTGCTGCCACAGGGGGCTGCGGCGCCCGGGGTCGCGGCGCGGGAGCAGCAGCGCACGGGCGGCGCACTCGCGGAACCGGCTGGCGAACAGGGCGGACCCGCCGACCTCCTGGGTGACGAGCTGCTCGATCTCCTCAGGCTCGAAGACGATGACCTCGCCGGTGGGCGGCTCGGCGTCGGTGTCGGGGATGCGGATCACGATGCCGTCGTCGGAGGCGACTGCCTGCCCGTCGACGTCGAAGCGCTCGCGCAGGCGGGCGTTGATCGCCAGCGCCCACGGGGCGTGGACGGGCGTGCCGTAGGGGGAGTGGACGACCAGGCGCCAGTCGCCCAGCTCGTCACGGAATCGCTCGACGACGACCTGGGTGTCGTTCGGGACGACCTGGGTGGCCTCGCGCTGCTCGCCGAGGTAGGTCACGAGGTTCGTGGCGGCGTTGGTGTCGAGGCCCCGCTCGCGGACGCTCTCGATGGCCTTGGCCGGCGGCTTCGCGGCGAGCTCGCGGGTGAACGCCCCGACCGCCGCGCCGAGCTCGGCCGGCCTCCCGAGCGCATCGCCCTTCCAGAACGGCAGCCGGCCGGGGATGCCCGGTGCCGGGGTGACGAGCACGCGGTCGTGCGTGATGTCCTCGATGCGCCAGCTGGTCGCGCCGAGGGCGAAGATGTCGCCCACCCGGGACTCGTAGACCATCTCCTCGTCGAGCTCCCCGACCCGGCTGGCCTTCTCGCCGACCAGGAAGACGCCGAACAGGCCGCGGTCGGGGATCGTGCCGCCACTGGTGACGGCCAGTCGCTGAGCGCCCGGGCGTCCGCTGAGCTGGCCGGTGACGCGGTCCCACACGATGCGGGGGCGCAGCTCGGCGAACTCGTCGCTGGGGTAGCGCCCGCTCAGCAGGTCGAGGGTGGCGTCGAAGGCGGAGCGGGGGAGCTGGGTGTAGGACGCCGCCCGGGTCACGAGGGAGAAGAGCTCGTCGACCTGCCACTCCTCCATCGCGAGCGCGGCCACGACCTGCTGGGCCAGCACGTCGAGCGGGTTGGTCGGCACCGCCATCTTCTCGATGGCCCCCGACCGCATGCGCTCGACCGACACGGCGGTCTGGGCCAGGTCGCCGCGGTGCTTGGGGAACAGCACGCCACGGCTCACCTCGCCGACCTGGTGGCCGGCGCGGCCGACGCGCTGGAGGGCGCTGGCGACGCTGGGCGGTGACTCGATCTGGATGACCAGGTCGACCGACCCCATGTCGATGCCGAGCTCGAGGCTGCTCGTGGCGACGACGCAGGGGAGCCGGCCGCGCTTGAGGTCGTCCTCGATGATCGCGCGCTGCTCCTTCGACACCGAGCCGTGGTGGGCCTTGGCGATGATCGCCTCGGCGCCCCCGCTCTGCCCGGACTGCGCCATGATCTGGGCGGGCGACTTGCCGCCCTCCGCCGGTCGACGAGGGTCGCCCGTCGCGGGGTCGCCGTCGGCCTCCCGCCCCTCGGCCCGCTCGGCCGCGATCTCGTTGAGCCGCGCGGTGAGCCGCTCGGCCAGTCGTCGGGAGTTGGCGAAGACGATCGTCGAGCGGTGCTCCTCCACCAGGTCGACGACGTGCTCCTCCACGTGGGGCCAGATGCTCGTCGCACGGCCGGGGTCGCCCGACTCCTCGTCGTACTCCTCGGGCATCGTCATGTCCTCGACGGGCACGACGACCCGCAGGTCCCACTCCTTGGTGCTGGGCGGGGCCACGATCTCGACGGGCTGGGTGCCGCCGAGGAAGCGGGCGACCTCCTCGAGGGGTCGCACGGTCGCACTGAGGCCGATGCGCTGGGCGGGCTGCTCGAGCAGGTGATCGAGGCGCTCGAGGCTGATCCCGAGGTGGGCGCCGCGCTTGGTGCCGGCGACGGCGTGCACCTCGTCGATGATCACCGTGTCAACGCCGCGCAGCGTCTCGCGCGCCTGGCTGGTCAGCATGAGGAACAGCGACTCGGGAGTGGTGATGAGGATGTCGGGGGGCGTGGTGCCGAGCTTGCGCCGGTCTGCCGGGCTGGTGTCGCCCGACCGCAGGCCCACGGTGACGTCGGGGACGGTCGCCTCGAGGCGCTCGGCGGTGTTGCGGATGCCGGTCAGCGGGGCGCGGAGGTTGCGCTCGACGTCGACACCCAGGGCCTTGAGGGGCGAGATGTAGAGCACGCGCGTGCGCCGGGTCTTGTCGTCGGGCCGCTCGGTGCTCAGGAGCCGGTCGATCGCGTGGAGGAACGCGCTCAGCGTCTTGCCGCTGCCGGTCGGGGCGACCACCAGCGCGTGCTTGCCGGCGGCGATGGCGTCCCAGGCGCCCTCCTGGGCCGGGGTCGGGCTGGCGAAGGACGCCTCGAACCACGCGCGCGTGGGCGCACTGAAGCGGTCGAGGGCGGTCATGCCGTGCAGTCTTGCACCGGGGTCCGACAACGACCCCGCCCCGAGGGCGGGAGCGCCGCAGTTCTTCCGGCGAGAAGGCGGCGAGCCACCAAATCGGGCATGTTCGGGCGCGATCGGCGTGGACGAGCTGTCGTTCGTGCACCCTGTCGGCATGACAGCGGCGATGCTCGACGAGACGGCCACGGTGGTCCGTGAGCTCGGTCGCGCCGCCGAGGCCTTCGCGCAGCGCGCGCTGGAGCAGGAGGCATGCCGCGACCGCGCACGCCCGGGCACGGCCGTCCAGCACCGCCACGCGCACTCCGCCACGCTGTGGCGACTGGCGGAGTCGAGCCTGCGCGCACGCATCGCCGAGCTCGAGGCCGCGTCTGTCCTGTGACCGCCGGCCGCACGCGAGCCCGGCACCGAGGCGGCGCATACTTCCTCAACTTGGGAGACGACTGCACATCAGCGCGGGCCGTACTGTCGCGAGAGGGGCGCAGCGCCCTGTGACACGGAGGTCGCGCCATGGGATCACTCGCCCGGACATCGCGGATGCTCGTGGCGGCAGGCCTCTCCGCCGCCGTCCTCGCCTCGGCCGGAGCCGTGGCCGCCCCGGGCGGGCCCGGTCCGCGGTTCACCGCAGGCTCCGACGGGGTCGGTGACCCGTACTTCCCGCTGGCGGGCAACGGCGGCTACGACGTGACGCACTACGACCTCGACATCGACTACGCGCCGCCGGTCGCGACGGTTCCGCCGACCCCGCTGGCGCAGGTCCGCGGTCGGCTCGACGGTGTGGCGACGATCGACCTCGTCGCGCGCCAGGACCTCGACCGCTTCAACCTCGACCTGCGCGGCATGACGGTGTCGGCGCTCACCGTCAACGGGAAGCGCGCCAGGGGCATCGCGCCCCCAGCGGTGGGGGCGGAGGTCGAGGGAGCGGCGTACTGGCACGTGCAGGACGACGCCAGCCGCAGGTGGGAGCTGACGGTCCAGCCGCGCCCCAAGCTCAAGAAGGGCCAGTCAGCGCGCGTGGTCGTCACCTACGGCGGCGAGACCATCCGTCCTACCGACGTCGAGGGCGCCCTCTATGGCTGGGTCACCACGCGCGACGGCGCGATGGTGGTCAGCGAGCCGGAGGGATCGATGACCTGGTACCCGGTCAGCGACCACCCGCGCGACAAGGCGACGTACAGCTTCGAGATCACGGTCCCGGCCGGCAAGACCGCGGTGGCGAACGGGCTGCCCGCCCGGGAGGCGGTGACCACCGACGGAGAGACGACGTGGTTCTGGGACGCCCCCGACCAGCAGGCCAGCTACCTGACGACGGCGTCCGTCGGTGACTTCGTCCAGCGCCCGACCGCGACGTCGGCGAGCGGGGTCCCCATCCTCGACTTCGTCGACGCCAAGATCACCGGCAACGCCCTCACCGCCACCAACGCGAGCCTGGCGCTGCAGCCGCGGATGATCGACTTCTTCGAGTCCAGGTTCGGCCCCTACCCCTTCAACTCGTACGGCTCGATCGTCGACAACGACAGCGTGGGCTACGCCCTGGAGACCCAGACCCGCCCGGTCTACTCGGGATCTGCCGGACAGGGCACGGTCGCGCACGAGCTCGCGCACCAGTGGCTCGGCAACGCCGTCAGCCCCGACACATGGCAGTACATCTGGCTCAACGAGGGCTGGGCGACCTACGCGAGCTGGCTGTGGGCCGAGGAGAACGGCGGCACCACCGCGCAGCAGGCCTTCGCCAACTGGTACGCCCCGGCCCGCACCCCGGCCTACTGGGCGCTGCCGATCGGCGACCCCGGTCCGCTCGGGCTCTTCGCGACCCAGGTCTACAACCGCGGCGCCGGCACGCTCCACGCGCTGCGGGTCGAGGTCGGCGACGAGGCGTTCTTCGCGGCGACGCGCGAGTGGGTCGCGAGGTACGACGACGGGACCGGCACGACCGACGACTTCATCGCCGTCTTCGAGAAGGAGTCCGGCCAGGACCTCTCCGCGTTCTTCCACACCTGGCTGTTCGCCCCGGAGAAGCCCACGAGCTGGTAGGCCCGGTTTGCATGACTGCTGCGTCCGCGCAATGGTGAAGGGGACACATTCTCCCTACGGAAGGAGAGCCCGTGCTTGCTCTCACCGAGAACGTGACCGACATCGTCAAGAAGCTCGCCGAGGAGGTGCCGGAGATCTCGGCGCTCCGCATCGCCACCGAGTCGGACGGCGAGTCCCTGTCGGTGAGTCCTGCCGACCACGCCGAGAGCGATGACCAGGTCATCGAGCAGGACGGCGCCACGATCTACGTCGACGGCCCCGCCTCGGAGTTCCTCTCCGACAAGGTGCTCGACGGCGGCGTCGACGACGACGGCAACATCCAGTTCGCGCTGGGCCAGCAGGCCTGAGCGCACACGACTGACACGACGGCGGAGTCCTGGGCCCATGGGGGTCCGGGACTCCGCTCATGTCCGGGGCGGCTGCTCGCCCAGCACGTCGCGCCACGAGTGCTGCGGCTCGAACCCGACCAGCCGGCGGGCCTTGTCGATGGCGTAGAACGTCTCGTCGCGGCCCATCTCCCGCCGCACCTCGACCCCGTCGTAGAACCGGCCGATGACCTCGTCGCTCGTCGCGGCCACCGACATGTCGGCGTTGGCGACGTTGAAGACCTCGTAGCCGAGGCCGTCGGTCTCCAAGCAGCGCTCGACCATCTGGCCGAGGTCGCGCACGTCGATGTAGGCGAAGATGTTGCGCCGACGCAGCGCCGGGTCGTCGAGGAAGTCCGGGAACAGCTCGGCGTACTCGTGCGGCTCGATGACGTTGTTGATCCGCAGGCCGTAGACGTCGGCTCCGGAGCGGGCCTGGAACGAGCGAGCGGTCACCTCGTTGGCCACCTTGGACATCGCGTACGAGTCCTCGGGGACGGTCGGGTGCTCCTCGTCGACCGGCACGTAGAGCGGCTTCCGCTCACCCTGCGCGAAACAGACGCCGTACGTCGTCTCCGACGAGGCGAAGACGACCTTGCCGATGCCGAGCCGGGTCGCGGCCTCGAGCACGTGGTAGGTGCTGAGCACGTTGGTCGCGTACGTCGCCGAGTCGGCGGTGCGCAGGATGGCCGGCACTGCGGCGAAGTGCACCACGGCGTCGTACGACGGCTTCGCAGGCAGGTCGAGCTCGTCGAACGTCGCCAGCCCGGCGAGCGCCGAGTAGACCTGGCCGGCGTCGGTGAGGTCGACCTGCAGGTCGTGCACGTCGGGGTGCTCGAGCGGCACGAGGTCTGCGTTGGTGACCTGATGGCCCTGCTCGGCAAGGTGGGGAGCGACGTGCCGGCCGGCCTTGCCGCTGCCGCCGGTGAAGAAGATGCGCATGAGGACCTTCCTACCGCAGGACCGCAAGCAGGACCGGTCCCGTCTGCCGCCGCGCATCCCCGGGCTTGCCACCGCCGCGCACCATGGAGGAGTGAAGCCCCTCGCTCCCGCGCTCGCCGTACTGGTCGCCGTGCTGGCCACGGCCTGCTCGAGCGACACTGCCGCCTCTGGCTCGCTCGGACCGGCGACTGGCGAGGACGACGACGGCTGGCCGTTCGCCGTCGAGGAGGTCGACCGGTTCGGGGAGCCGTGGGCGATGGCGTTCCTGCCCGACACCGGTGACCTGCTGGTCACCGAGCGCAGCGGCACGCTCCACCTCCGTGACGCGGACAGCGGCGAGCTGGCTGAGGTGGCCGGCGTGCCCCCGGTGGTCGACGCCGGGCAGGGCGGCCTGGGCGACGTCGTGCCCGCGCCGTCGTACGAGCAGGACGGGCTCGTGTACCTCAGCTGGGTCGAAGAGGGCGAGGGGGGCACGGGCGCCGTCGTGGGACACGCCCGGCTCGACGCGGACGCGCCACGGCTCGACGACCTCGAGGTGGTGTGGCGGCAGACCCCCAAGGTGGACGGCGACGGGCACTTCAGCCACCGCATCGCCTTCTCGCCCGACGGGCAGCACCTCTTCGTGTCCTCCGGTGACCGGCAGCTCGGCGCGCCGGCCCAGGACACGTCGAACACGCTCGGCACGATCGTGCGGCTCACCGTCGACGGCGAGCCGGCCCCCGGGAACCCGCTCGCCGACGACGGTGGGGCGAGTGCGGAGATCTGGAGCTGGGGCCACCGCAACCCGCTCGGGCTGGAGTTCGCGGCCGACGGCACGCTCTGGTCCTCGGAGATGGGGCCCGAGGGCGGCGACGAGCTCAACGTGATCGAGCCCGGGTCGAACTACGGCTGGCCCGAGGTGTCCGACGGGAGCGACTACGGCGGCGGGGAGATCCCCGACCATGCCGACGGCGACGGGTACGCCGCCCCCGCCCGGTCGTGGAACCCGAGCATCTCGCCGGGCAGCCTGATGGTCTACGACGGCGAGATGTTCGGGGACTGGCGGGGCGACGCCTTCCTCGGCGCACTCTCCGGCGAGGCCCTGGTGCGCGTCGACCTCGACGGCACGACCGCCGGTGAGGCGGAGGTCTTCGACATGGGTGCCCGCATCCGGGCGGTCGAGGAGGGCCCCGACGGGGCGATCTGGGTCCTCGAGGACGAGGGCGCGGGCCGGTTGCTGCGGCTCACCCCGGCCGGGTAGGCAGGCTCTCCACAGATTGTCCGGGGGCGGTTTCCGGCCGACGCCGCGCGGGCACCTGACCGCCAGGCGCACCACGGCGCCGACGGGGGCAGGAGAGCCACATGTACGGAGACACCGCGGCCATCCGCAGGCTCGCCGATCGGATGGGCGAGCAGGGCGACGAGCTGCGCCGCGACGCCGACCGGCTGGCGAGCGCTGCCCAGCAGGTGCTGTGGGAGGGCCGGGCCGCCCAGGCGATGCGCGAGCGGACGGCGGAGCGCGCCGTCGCCCTGCGTCGTACGGCCGACCAGCACGACGACGCCGCTCAGGCGCTGCGCCACCATGCCGACGAGGTCGACCGGCTGAAGGACCTGATCCGCGACATCGCCCGTCGGGTCCGCGGTCTCGTCGAGGACGCCCGGTCCCGGCTGGCCGACGTCGCCGACCGGGCCGTCGACCTGGTGCGGCGGGTCACGCCCGATCCCGTCGACGAGGCGCTGGCGGCGTTCCGACCACCCCCGGAGGGGCACCGGGACTGGCTCGAGGTGCGGGTCCCCGGTGGTGCCCGATGAGTGCCGTCATCCTCGGCCCGGAGGGTCGTGAGGTCCAGCGGCCCTCGACGCCGCCGCGCCGCGTACGACTCCCGCGTGCGGCGGTCGACCGGCTCGCCGAGCTGGTGGGCGCACCGTCGCCCGCGACGCAGGTGTCTGCCCGCCGTGCGACCCCGGGGACGAGCGAGCGGCTCGCGACGCCCGGGCTGGGCGGGGAGTCGTCACCGACCCCGGACGGGGACGTCGACGGCGTCCTGGCCTCCGCCGGACTGGCCGAGTCGGGCGCGCCCACCGACCTGGGACGGGCCGTGCTCGCCGTGTGGCACGCACCCACCCTGGCGATCGAGGTCGAGGTGCTCGTCGAGCTCCGCAGCGGCGCGGTGCGGGTGCGCAGCCGGCAGTGCGCCCTCGCCGGCTGGGTGGTCTGCCTGTCGACCGCGGACGGTGACCACTTCGAGCTGAGCCGGCTGTCGGCCGACGCCTGGTGGCTCGAGATCGCCCGCGCCGCCCACGTTGACACCCGCAGCCTCCGCCCTGTGCCCGACGCGGAGGCCGTCCCGGACGTCGTCGAGACCCCCTGGGAGCTCCTGCTCGCGACCGGCGAGGCTGTTCGGGGCCGACGTCACGACCTCCTCGACCAGCTGGTGGCGGACTACTCCGGGACGACGCTGGCCGGCGGCTCGGCCGAGAGCCTCCACGTGGCCGACGACACCGGCGTACTCCGCTGGCACGAGCGTCTCGAGACCGCGGCGTGCGGCCGTCTGCACGCCGCCGTCCTGGGCCGCAGCGGACGGGGACGGCCTGGCGCGGGCGTCGCGGAGTGGGTCCTGCTCCACGACGGCTGGCGGTCGCTGACGCCGTTCGCCCGCGACGGTCGGGACATGGTTCGCATCCGGCGGAGGGAGCCGGCCGACCTGCCCGGGGAGCTGGCCGTGTGCGCGGCAGGAGTGACCTCGTGAGCGGCGGCACCCTGCCCCCGATCGAGTCGGTGTCGGGCGGCTCCCACGGCGTCGAGGCGGGCTACGAGCAGATGCGCGCCCTCGCCTCCCGCTTCGAACGACAGGCCGGTGACCTCGCCGAGATGGCCGGGCTGGGCACCCGCGTGATGAGCGACGGTGACCTCCTCGAGTCGTCGGTCCTGTCCCCGCTGACCTTCGCCGACGCGCAGGTGCAGGTCCTCGACGCCACCGCCGGTGCCGACGGCCTGACCGTCAGGGCGGTGGGCATCGAGGCCGACGCGCTCGGCGTACGCGCGGTGGTCGCGGCGTTCGAGGCGAGCGACGCCCTCGCGTGGCACCTGGGCGAGACGATCGACAGCACCCTCGGTCGCGTCACCGGCCGTGCTTTGGCACCCGCCCTGCCCGCGCTGCTCGTGGCGGGCGGTCTGACCTACGCCTGGTGGTCGACGACGTCCGCCGAGGAACAGGCCGCTGTGGGCGACGAGCTGGCAGACGACCTCGGCCGGCTCGTGCACGACCACCCCGAGCTCGCGCAGCACCTCGTCAACAGCGGCGGCGGGCTCGTCGACGGCCTGACCGGCGGGCTGCTCACCGGCACCGGGCTGCTCGACGGCGGCGGGCCGATCGACCGCGCGAGCACCAACGACGCGGCCCGGCTGATGGCCCTGCTCCTCGGCAACGACACCGAGTTCGCCGTCGAGCGGATCGAGGGCGTCGACCCGTCGCCCGTCCAGCGCCGCGCGCCCGGGTCGCTCGCGGACCTGATGGTGTCGCTCGAGGACACCGACCTGCTCGACCGGACCGATCCCGACCGCCACGGCGCGATCCAGGTCCAGCGGATCGTCGACGAGCGCGGGGAGCGCTCCATCGTCTACCTGCCGGGCACCGACGACATGAGCCCCGTCTCCCGCGAGGGCGGACCCGTGCGCGACATGGAGGCCAACTACCAGCTCATCGGCGGGCTCGACTCCGCCTACGGACGCGGCATCCAGCAGGCGATGCTCGACGCCGGTCTCGAGGGCCACGACGTGATGCTCGTCGGGCACTCGCAGGGCGGCATGGTCGCGACGGCGCTCGCGGCCGACCCCGGCTTCGCCCGCCAGTTCGACGTCCGGCACGTCGTCACCGCCGGGTCGCCGACCGCACAGGTCCCCGACCTGCCGGCGGGCACGAGCGCGATCCACCTCGAGAACCGCGGCGACGCCGTCCCACTGCTCGACGGGGAGGACAACCCCGATCAGCCCCACCGCACGACGGTGTCGTTCGACGCAGGCAGCCACGACGTCGTGGACAACCACGCGATCGACCGCTACGTCAGCGGCGCGGCGGCCGCCGACGCGTCGACCAACGGCTCGATCCGGGACCAGCTCGAGCGGATGCGCGACGACGGCTTCCTGGGCGGCGGCACCGTCGCGGGCGTCTCGACCTATCGGATCGCCCGGGGATGATGCCGGACGGCGGACGCGCGCCGATCCGTCGAGGCAATCAGTTCGTCGATGTCGCCTGCCTGATCTAGGGTCGTCCCCTGTGACAGAAGCCATGATCTCGGCACGGGGACTGCGCAAGTCGTTCGGCGACTTCGAGGCCGTCAAGGGCATCGACGTGGAGGTGCGCAAGGGCGAGGCCTTCGGGTTCCTCGGCCCCAACGGAGCCGGGAAGTCGAGCACCATGCGGATGATCGCGTCGGTGAGCCCGGTGAGTGGCGGCGAGCTGCGGATCCTCGGGATGGACCCGGCCACCGACGGTCCCGCCATCCGCGGCCGCCTCGGCGTCTGCCCGCAGGAGGACACGCTCGACAACGAGCTCAACGTCTTCGACAACCTCTACATCTACGGCCGCTACTTCGGCATCGACCGCGCCACGTGCCGTGAGCGCGCCCGCGAGCTGCTCGAGTTCGCGCAGATCACCGAGAAGGCCAAGGCCAAGGTCGAGGACCTCTCGGGCGGCATGAAGCGCCGCCTCACCATCGCCCGCAGCCTGATCAACAACCCCGACCTGCTGCTGCTCGACGAGCCGACCACCGGTCTCGACCCGCAGGCCCGCCACGTGCTCTGGGACCAGCTGTTCCGGCTCAAGCAGGCGGGTGTCACCCTCGTCATCACCACCCACTACATGGACGAGGCCGAGCAGCTGTGCGATCGCCTCGTCGTGATGGACAAGGGCCTGATCGCCGCCGAGGGGTCCCCGCGCCAGCTCATCGACGCCCACTCGACACGTGAGGTCGCCGAGCTCCGCTTCGGCGTCGGGGAGCACGAGGCGCTCGCCGAGAAGATCGGCGACCTCGGCGAGCGCGTCGAGGTGCTGCCCGACCGGCTCCTCGTCTACAGCGACCACGGAGAAGACGTCGTGACGGCCGTCCTCGACCGGGGGCTGCACCCGATCGCCACGCTCGTGCGCCGCTCCACCCTCGAGGACGTGTTCCTGCGCCTCACCGGACGGAGCCTGGCGGACTGATGGCCACGCAGACACCGACCGGCACCACCGCCGCCCGCCCGGCGCGGGCCACTGGCGCGCTGTCCGCGTGGGAGGGCATGACGCGCCAGTACGACTACTGGCTCACCGTCCTCAAGCGCACCTGGCGCGGCGGCTTCGCGAGCAGCTTCCTCACCCCGCTGCTCTACGTGGTGGCGATGGGCGTCCTGCTCGGCGGCTTCATCGAGGCCGACCCCGACCGGCTCGAGGGCGCGACGTCCTACCTCGCCTTCGTCGTCCCCGGCCTCGTCGCCTCGCACGCCATGACGATCGCGGTCAGCGAGTCGACGTACCCCGTCATGGGCGCCATCAAGTGGCACAAGACCTTCTACGCGCAGCTGGCCACGCCGCTCGCCGTGCGCGACCTGGTCAACGCCTTCGTCGGGTTCGTCATGTTCCGCGTCGCCTCGGCGTGCGCGGTCTTCATGCTCGTGATCGCGCCGTTCGGCGTCTTCGCCACCTGGTGGGGCCCCATCCTCGCCTGGCTGTCGCAGGTGCTCGTCGGCTTCGCCTTCGCCACCCTGGTCTTCGCCTACAGCGCCTGGCTGAGGTCGGAGGAGGGGTTCGGCCTGCTCTTCCGCCTCGGCGTCATCCCACTGACCCTGTTCTCCGGAGCCTTCTTCCCGATCAGCAACCTCGGCCCGGTGCTGGAGTGGATCGCCCGGCTGACCCCGCTGTGGCACGGCGTCTCGCTCTCGCGGATGTTCTGCGTCGACCGGGTCGACTGGTCGCTCGTGGTCCTCCACGTCGTCGTGCTGGTCACCCTCACGGTCGTCGGCTGGTTCCTCGCCGTGCGCAACCTCGACCGCAGGCTGGAGGTCTGACATGGCCCTGATCCAGGAGATCCCGGCCCCGCTGACGCCGGCCGCCGCCACCAGGGTGCTCGTGCTGCGCAACTACGTCGTCTACAAGGACGCGTGGAAGCTCTTCATCACCGGCTTCCTCGAGCCGGTGTTCTACCTCTTCTCGATCGGCATCGGCGTCGGCCAGCTGATCGACACCTTCGAGTTCCACGGCGAGGCGATCCCCTACGCGGAGTTCGTCGCGCCCGCCATGCTCGCGACGTCCGCCTTCAACGGCGCGCTCCTCGACTCGACCTACAACGTCTTCTTCAAGATGAAGTACGAGAAGCTCTACGACCAGATGCTCGCCACGCCGCTGTCGACCGGTGACATCGCACGCGGCGAGATCACCTGGGGTCTCCTGCGCGGCTCGGTCTACTCCGCGGCGTTCCTCGTCGTGATGGCGCTGATGGGGCTGACGCACTCGTGGTGGGCCGTGCTCGCCCTGCCGGCGGCGGTCCTGATCGCCTTCGCGTTCTCGGCCGTCTGCATGGCGGTGACGACGTGGATGACGTCCTGGCAGGACTTCGACAAGATCCAGCTGGCCCAGATGCCGCTGTTCCTCTTCTCGGCGACGTTCTTCCCGATCGAGGCGTTCGGCGACGGTGTGCTGCGCTGGGTCGTCGAGGCCACCCCGCTCTACCGCGGCGTGGTGCTCTGCCGCGAGCTGACGACCGGCGTGGTCACCTGGGAGTCGGCCGTCTCGGTGGTCTACCTCGTCGTGATGGGCGTCCTCGGCCTCCTCGTCGTACGACGTCGACTCGACAAGCTGCTGCTGACCTGAGCCCCGGTCCGGGCTAGGTTGCGGGGATGGACTCCTACGCCCAGGGCGAGACGACGCCGGCACTGCTGGACGAGACCATCGGCGACAACCTGGCGCGCACCGTGGCGTCGTACGCCGACCGCGAGGCGCTGGTCGAGTGCGCGAGCGGACGGCGCTGGACCTGGGCTGAGCTCCAGGCCGACGTCGATGCCGTTGCGCGCGGGCTGATCGGAGCCGGCGTCCGGAAGGGCGACCGGGTCGGCATCTGGGGACCCAACAGCGCCGCGTGGACGCTGGTGCAGCTCGCCACCGCGAAGGTCGGCGCGATCCTCGTCAACGTCAACCCGGCCTACCGCACGCACGAGTTCTCCTACGTCGCGAACCAGTCCGGCATGCGGCTCCTCGTCGCGGCGACGTCGTTCCGCACGAGCCACTACCGCGCCATGGTGGACGAGACAGCCGCGGAGAACCGGGCACTGCAGCGCGTGGTCTACCTCGACGACGAGCAGAGCTGGGGCGGCCTGCTGGCCGACGGCGAGGGCGTCTCCGCCGACCAGCTGGCCGAGCGGGCCGCGAGCCTGACGCCCGGTGACCCGATCAACATCCAGTACACGTCCGGCACCACCGGCTTCCCCAAGGGCGCAACCCTGAGCCACCGCAACATCCTGAACAACGGCTACCTCGTCGGCGAGATCTGCGGCTACACCGAGGCCGACCGGGTGTGCATCCCGGTGCCGTTCTACCACTGCTTCGGCATGGTGATGGGCAACCTCGCGTGCATCACCCACGGCGCCACGATGGTGATCCCGGCGCCCGGCTTCGACCCGGCGCTGACGCTGAAGGCGACCGCCGATGAGTCGTGCACGTCGCTCTACGGCGTGCCCACGATGTTCATCGCCGAGTGGGCCCTGCCGGACTTCGACACCTACGACCTCTCCTCGGTGCGCACCGGGATCATGGCCGGCTCGCCGTGCCCGGAGGAGATGATGAAGAAGCTCATCGCGGCGGGGATCGACGAGATGACGATCTGCTACGGCATGACCGAGACCTCCCCGGTGTCGACGCAGACCCGCAGGGACGACTCCCTCGAGCGCAAGGTCGGCACCGTCGGCCGCGTCTGCCCGCACCTGGAGGTCAAGATCGTCGACCCGGTCAGCGGCGACACCGTCCCGCGCGGCGAGGCGGGGGAGTTCTGCACGCGCGGCTACTCGGTGATGCTGGGCTACTGGGACGAGCCGGAGAAGACGCACGAGGCGATCGACGACGACGGCTGGATGCACACCGGGGACCTCGGGGTGATGGACGACGACGGCTACGTCCGGATCACCGGGCGGATCAAGGACATGGTCATCCGCGGCGGGGAGAACATCTATCCGCGCGAGATCGAGGAGTTCCTCTACACCCACCCGGACGTCGAGGACGTGCAGGTCGTCGGCGTCCCGGACGAGAAGTACGGCGAGGAGCTGTGCGCGTGGCTGCGGATGCGCCCGGGCAGCGAGCCACTGGACGCCGACGGTGTGCGGGCCTTCGCGACCGGCAGGCTCGCCCACTACAAGATCCCGCGCTACGTGATGGTCGTCGACGAGTTCCCGATGACGGTCACCGGCAAGGTGCGCAAGGTCGAGATGCGCGAGGTGTCGACCGTCCGGCTGGGGCTGGCCTGAGGCCGCACCCGTGGACCGTTTCAGTCCAGCACCTTCTGCAGCCAGGCGACGTCGATCCACCGTCCGTGCTTGCGCCCCACCTCGCGCATGACCCCGACCTCCTCGAACCCGCACGCGCGGTGCAGCGCGAGGCTGCCGGCGTTGGGCAGGGCGACGGCCGCGACCACGTGGGCGTACGCCGGCTTCGGGCGGAACGGCGAGGAGGTGGCGTAGCCGATGACGGTGCCGTCGCCGTCCGCGACGAGGAAGTGCTCGCGGTCGTCGCCGAGCCTCGCCTCCCACAGCTCCATCGGCCGCGGCTCGAGGTCGAAGGTCGCGTGCCCCTCCAGCGCCTCGCGGGCGTAGATCGCGGCGATGGCCGGCAGGTCGGCGGGAAGTGCGCGACGGATGTCCATTCCACGCATTGTCCCCACTGCCAGGGCTGGTTGGTTGACGGCCATGAGCATCACCCCCGACACCAAGGACTGGACCTGGGTCCTCGAGCGGCCCTGCCCGGAGTGCGGCTTCGAGTCGGCGGCCCACGAGGTGCCAGACCTGCCCGGGCTGCTCGAGCAGACCGCCGCCACGTGGGCGCAGGTGCTGGGTCGCGGGGACGTCGCGGAGCGTCCCGAGCCGGGCGTGTGGTCGGCGCTGGAGTACGCCTGCCACGTCCGCGACGTGCACGTCCTCTTCGCCGAGCGCGTCCGCCTGATGCTGGACGAGGACGCACCCACGTTCGCGAACTGGGACCAGGACGCCACCGCCGTCGAGCGCGACTACGGCAGCCAGGACCGTGAGGCCGTCGCGACCGAGCTGGTCGCGGCCGCCCGCCAGGTCGCGGCGCTCTACGCGACCGTCACGGGCGCCACGCGCGGACGGCGCGGGGTTCGGTCCAACGGCGACGAGTTCACCGTGGAGAGCCTCGGTCGCTACCACCTGCACGACGTGGTGCACCACCTGCACGACGTGGGGGCGGACGCCGGGTGAGGGAGACGATCGAGGCCTATGACCGTGACGCGGTGGCGTACGCCGCCCGCACGGTGGCGATGCCCGACGCGGTACGCGCCGACATGGAGGACCTCGCCGCGCGGCTCGGGTCGGGCGCGCAGGTCCTCGAGATCGGCTCCGGCGGTGGTCGCGACGCCCTGATGATGGAGGAGCTCGGGCTGGCAGTTCGGCGCACCGACGTCACCCCCGGCTTCGTCGACCTGCTGCGGGGACAGGGCCACGCCTGCGACCTGCTCGACCCCCTGGTCGGTGACCTCGGCGCGCCCGACGGTCCGTACGACTTTCCGTACGACGCCGTGTGGGCCAACGCGTCCCTGCTCCACGTCGACCGTCGCGACCTGTCGACGGTGCTCTCCCGGCTCGCCGACGTCACCCGGCCCGGGGGCCTGCTCCGGGCTTCGTTCAAGGAGGGCGACGGAGAGGGCTGGTCCACCCACGGGACCATCAGCGGACCGCGGCACTTCACCTACTGGCGGGGGCCCGACCTCGAGGTCGTCGCGGCCGGCTCGGGCTGGAGCGACGTCGTGGTCCGCAGGAGCCTCGGGGGCGACCGGGGGGAGACCTGGCTCGGCCTGTCGGCGGTCCGTGATGGGGTGTCGACATGAGGCACACGGAGTTCTGGGCGCGTCTCGACGAGGTCCTCGGGCGGGCGTACTCGCGCACCTGGGCCGAGCTGACGATCGTGCGCGACCTCGACGGCCGGACGACGCAGGAGGCGCTCGACGCCGGCGTGCCACCCAAGCAGGTGTGGGCCGCCGTGCGCCGCCAGCTCGAGCTGCCGGACAGCGAGCGATGACCACGGGGCTCCGCGCCGGGCTCACCGTCGCGGACGTCCAGCGGCGCACGGTCCGCACCCTGGTCGTCTCCCAGGCGGTGGGCGCCGTCGGCGTCACGATCGGCGTCGCGCTGGCGTCCCTCCTCGCCCGCGACATCTCCGGCAGCGAGGAGCTGGCCGGGCTCGCGCAGACGTTCCAGGTCCTCGGCACGGCCGCGGCGGCCTACGGTCTCGCGCGCGTGATGGGGCGCCGGGGACGACGTGTCGGCCTCGTCGCGGGCTACCTCATCGGCGCGACCGGTGCGGCGCTGGCGGTCGTCGCCGGGGTCGTCGACTCGATGGCCGTGCTCCTCCTCGGCGCAGTGCTGCTGGGCGCGACCACCGCGGTGAACAACGCCTCGCGCTACGCCGCGACCGACCTCGCCCCCGAGGACCACCGTGCCCGGGCGCTGTCGGTCGTGGTGTGGGCCACGACCGTCGGTGCCGTCGCCGGTCCCAACCTCACGGGTGCGGGCGCCGCCGTGGCGCGCTCGATGGGCGTGCCCGAGCTGACCGGCGGCTTCGCCATCGGCTCCGTGGTGCTGGTGGTGGCGGCCGCCTGGCTGTGGTGGCGCCTGCGGCCCGACCCGCTCCTCCTCGCGCAGGAGACGGCCCGGACCAGGCCCGGCGCCGCGCCCGAACCCCATGGCCGGTCATGGGGCCGCTTCGTCGCCGTCGTCCGCGACGTACCAGCGGTCGGCGCGGCAGTGGTGGCCATGGCCTGCGCGCACGCGGCGATGGTGACCGTGATGATCATGACGCCGCTCCACATGGAGCACGGCGGTGCCGAGCTCGAGATCATCGGGTTCGTCATCTCGGTCCACGTGCTCGGCATGTTCGCCTTCTCGCCCGTCGTCGGCTGGGCGGCCGACCGCTTCGGTCGCAGCGGCGTCCTGGTCACCGGCGGCGTGGTCCTGCTCGTCTCCCTCGCGCTGTGCGGACTCTCTCCGCAGGGGACCTCGTGGCAGATCTTCGCCGGGCTGTTCCTCCTCGGCCTCGGCTGGTCCTGCGCCACCGTCGCCGCGTCCACGGTCATCGCCGACCGCACGCCCATCGACGCCCGCACCGACGTGCAGGGCACCTCCGACATGGCGATGGCACTCACTGCCGCGGGGGGAGGGGCCCTCGCGGGGGTGATCGTCGGCTGGCTGGGCTACCCGGCTCTGGCGACGTTCGCCGCGCTGCTGGCCGGGGCCGTCGTGGTCGCTGGGACCGTCACCCGCCGCCACTCCTGAGCCCGCCCCGACCCTTCGCGACCGATCTCGATCGGCGGCCGACACGCCGGGCGCTGAGCGCGCATCGAACACCTGTTCGGGCTACTGTTCGTCCACAGGTACGACGAGGGGCGAGGTTGTCCACAGCGTTCGACCGTCCTGATCAGGGACTGTCGGTGGCTCGCCCTAGCGTCGCAGACGTACCTCACACGACACGACGACAAGACGGGACACAGCAATGGCTGGTGCAGACCGCGAGAAGGCCCTCGACGCCGCGCTCGCACAGGTGGAGAAGCAGTTCGGCAAGGGCTCGGTCATGCGACTGGGCGACGAGACGCGGGCCCCGCTCGAGGTGATCCCCACGGGGTCGATCGCCCTCGACGTGGCGCTCGGGCTGGGCGGTCTGCCGCGCGGTCGTGTCGTGGAGATCTACGGTCCTGAGTCCTCCGGAAAGACCACGGTCGCCCTCCACGCGGTGGCGAGCGCGCAGGCCGCGGGCGGCATCGTGGCCTTCATCGACGCCGAGCACGCGCTCGACCCCGACTACGCCAAGGCCCTCGGTGTCGACACCGATGCGCTCCTGGTCTCGCAGCCCGACTCCGGTGAGCAGGCGCTCGAGATCGCCGACATGCTGATCCGCTCCGGTGCGCTGTCGCTGATCGTCATCGACTCGGTGGCCGCGCTCGTGCCCCGCGCCGAGATCGAGGGCGAGATGGGCGACAGCCACGTCGGCCTCCAGGCCCGCCTGATGAGCCAGGCGCTGCGCAAGATGACCGGTGCGCTCAACAATTCCGGCACCACCGCGATCTTCATCAACCAGCTGCGCGAGAAGATCGGCGTGATGTTCGGCTCCCCGGAGACCACGACCGGTGGTCGCGCGCTGAAGTTCTACTCCTCGGTGCGCCTCGACGTGCGTCGCATCGAGACCCTCAAGGACGGCACCGACATGGTCGGCAACCGCACCCGCGTCAAGGTCGTGAAGAACAAGGTCGCCCCGCCGTTCAAGCAGGCCGAGTTCGACATCATGTACGGCAAGGGCATCAGTCGTGAGGGCGGCCTCATCGACGTGGGCGTCGAGGCAGGCCTGATCCGCAAGGCAGGCGCTTGGTACACCTACGAGGGCGACCAGCTCGGCCAGGGCAAGGAGAACTCGCGCAACTTCCTGCGCGACAACCCCGACCTTGCCAACGAGATCGAAAAGCTCATCCTCGAGAAGCTGGGCGTGACTCCGGCCGTCGACAAGCCCGGTGACGACCTGAGCGACGAGCCCATCGGGGTCAATGACTTCTGACCGCGAGTCGCGTCCCGCGCCCGACTGGGTCGGTGACGTCGGGCTCGGGGTGCAGGCGTGGGTGGGGGAGACCCCATCCACGCCCGCCGAGCAGCGGCCGAACCGTCCATCCGGTGGAGGTGCCGGCGACGCACGTCCCGCCGGGCGTTCGGGTGGGAGGAAGGGCAAGGCCGGCAAGAGCGGACGTGGCCGCACCCGGACGTGGGAGGAGCGGGAGGCGGCCAGGGTCGCCCGCGAGGAGGCGGCGGCCGCGGAGGTCGAGGCCGACCCGGAGGCGGTGGCACGCAAGATCCTGCTCGACACGCTGACCGGACAGGCCCGCTCGCGGCAGGAGCTGGCCGACAAGCTCGCCAAGCGCGGGGTTCCCGACGAGCTGGCCGCCCAGCTGCTCGACCGCTTCACCGAGGTCGGCCTGATCGACGACGCCGCCTACGCCCGCCAGTGGGTGGAGAGCCGGCACCGCAGCCGCGGGCTGGCGCCACGGGCGCTGGCCCAGGGGCTCCGGCGCAAGGGAATCGACGACGAGGACGCCAAGACCGCGCTGGAGCAGATCGACGAGGGCGACCAGCGCGCGGCCGCCCGCGCCCTGGTCGACAAGAAGCTGCGCTCGATGCGGGGCCTCGACCACCAGGTGGCCACCCGGCGCCTGGCTGGGATGCTCGCCCGCAAGGGCTACGCCGCCGGCCTGGCGTTCTCCGTCGTCCGCGAGGCGCTCGGCGAGGCCGTCGACGACGAACCGCACCCCGACTTCTGAGGGACGCGGGCACCCTTCCCCACCAGCACCGTGCTCTGGTGGGATGGACCCGTGAGCAGCGAGCGCGAGGTCCTCACCTACGACCTCTTCGGCACGGCCACCCGCGAGCTGGCGCAGGAGGTGGCCGACTCGGGGTTCCGTCCCGACATGATCCTGGCGATCGCGCGAGGCGGGCTCGCCCTGGGCATGGGGCTGGGCTACGCCTTGGCGGTCAAGAACATCTCGGTGGTCAACGTGGAGTTCTACACCGGCGTCGACCAGCGCCTCGACGTCCCGATCATGCTGCCGCCCACGCCGGCGGCGGTCGACCTGTCGGGCCTGAAGGTGCTCGTCGCGGACGACGTCGCGGACACCGGTCGGACCCTCGAGCTCGTGCACGCCTTCTGCGAGGGGCACGTGGCTGAGGCTCGCACGGTGGTGATCTACGAGAAGCCGCAGTCGGTCATCAAGCCCGACTACTCCTGGCGGAGCACCGAGCGCTGGATCGACTTCCCGTGGTCGGTGCTCCCGCCGGTCGTCGCCCCGGACGCCCTCGCCCACTGACGTGCCCGGGACCGGCGCGACGGCCCGCCCCGTCGTCGTACGCCACGGGGACCGCGAGCTGGCCGGGACGCTGCAGGCGGGGGAGCCGTGGGCGGAGGCCGCGGTCCGCATCAGCGCGACCACCGACGGCGAGCCGGTGGCCGACGACCTGTCCGGCGCGACCTTGCAGTTCGCCGTCGATCCCGACCAGCGGGTCGACCTGCGGCCCATGACGCACGGCGACCTCCCGGCACTGGTCCGCTGGCTGCAGGCCCCGCACGTCCAGCGCTGGTGGCACAACGACGGTGAGCCCACCGTCGACCGGGTGACGAGGTCGTACGGTCCACGGATCGACGGCACGACGCCGACACGCATGTGGGTGGTGGAGGTCAACGGCCGGTCGATCGGCTTCGTCCAGGACTACCGGATCCGCGACTACCCCGGGTTCGCCCTCCTCACGCCCGACCCCGACGCCATCGGTGTCGACTACGCCATCGGGGAGCCCGGGTGGGTGGGACGTGGTCTCGGCGCTCGCGTGCTGTGGGCGTGGATGCGAGGGGCGCACCGACGCTTCCCCGACGCCACGTCGTACTTCGGCGCACCCCACCACGCCAACACGGCATCGCTGCGGATCCTCGACAAGGCCGGGTTCACCCGGGGCACGTGGTTCGACGAGCCGCAACGCGACGGCACCACCGCGACGGTCGTCGGCTGCACCCTCGACGTACGCCGCGTCCTCGGCCGGGCGGCGCCGCCCGGTGCGCCATGATGTGCCCATGACGGACGACATCGCCGCCCACCTGCGCGTGCCGGCGGGACCGGTGGACCTGACCGCGATCGACACCGACGCGGCACCGGGCTTCGACGGCGACAAGACCGACGGGCAGACCGCCCTCGCCGGGATGGGCGAGGACCTGTCCGACCTGCAGGAGCGGCTCTGGGCGGAGCGGACGGTCGGGTCCGAGCGTCGGGTACTGCTCGTGCTCCAGGGCATGGACACGAGCGGAAAGGGCGGGGTGCTGCGGCACACGATCGGTCTCGTCGACCCGCAGGGCGTCCGGATCACCAGCTTCAAGGCGCCCACCGAGGAGGAGAAGCGGCACGACTTCCTCTGGCGCATCGAGAAGGGCCTGCCCGAGGCCGGCTACGTCGGGGTCTTCGACCGATCGCACTACGAGGACGTGCTGATCGCCCGGGTCCGCGGCTTCGCCGACGCCGACGAGATCGAGCGTCGCTACGGCGCGATCAACGACTTCGAGGCCCGGCTCGTCGACGAAGGATTCTCGATCATCAAGTGCATGCTCCACATCAGCGCGGACGAGCAGAAGGCCCGGCTGGCCGAGCGGCTCGCGAACCCCGAGAAGCACTGGAAGTACAACCCGGGCGACCTCGACGAGCGCGCGCTGTGGCCCGCCTACCGCGAGGCGTACGAGATCGCGCTCGAGCGCACCAGCACCGACGTCGCGCCGTGGCACGTGGTGCCGTCGGACAAGAAGTGGTTCCGCAACCTCGCCGTCGGCCAGCTGCTCCTCGACACGTTGCGGGGCCTCGACCTGCGGTGGCCCGCCGCCGACTTCGACGTGGCGGCCGAGACCGAGCGCCTGGCCGCGGAGGACCCGGTCCGGTGAGCTCCACCGGACTGCCCAGCGTCACGGTCACCCGCTACGTCACCCCGCTCCGCGAGGGCGGGAGCCTGCCCGGCGTGGTGGAGGGCGACGACCTCGGCACCTACGTCTGCAAGTTCCGCGGGGCCGGACAGGGTGCGAAGGTGCTGGTCGCGGAGGTCATCGTGAGCGCCCTCGCCACCCGACTCGGCCTGCGCACCCCGCGCCTCGTCGTCCTCGAGCTCGACCCCGAGCTCGCCCGCTACGAGGCCGACGAGGAGGTGCAGGACCTGCTCAACGCGAGCGTGGGTCCCAACCTCGGCATCGACTTCCTGCCCGGCTCGTTCGGCGTCGACGGGCAGGTGAGCGCGGCGGACGACGAGGGCGCCCGCGTGCTGTGGCTCGACGCGTTCACCGCCAACGTGGACCGGTCGTGGCGCAACCCCAACCTGCTGCTCTGGCACGGCGACCTGTGGGTCATCGACCACGGGGCGTCGCTCTACTTCCACCACGGCTGGCGCTCCGGCGTCACCGACCCCGAGAAGTTCGCCGCGCAGGCGTGGGACGTCGGCGGACACGTCTTCGAGACGTGCACACGGCGGGCCCGTGAGCTCGACGCCGAGATCGCGGCAGCGCTCGACCGGGAGGTCTTCGTCGAGGTGCTCGCCGGGGTCCCCGACGTGTGGCTCGAGCCCGTGCCCGGCGCGGAGACGGCCGATGCCCTGCGAGCGGCGTACGTCGACTTCCTCGTCGCGCGCCTCGGCACCCGCCAGTGGCTCCCGGAGGTCCCGCGATGACCACCACCTTGATGGCCTACCAGTACGTCGTGCTCCGCTGTGTGCCGAGACCGGAGCGCGAGGAGTTCCTCAACGTGGGCGTGGTGCTGCACTGCCAGGCCGCCGACTTCCTGGACGTGGCGTGGTCGGTCGACGCCGAGCGGCTGCGCGCCCTGCACGCCGGCATCGACGTCGACCAGGTGTGCGACGCCCTCGCCTTCGCCGACCGGGTCTGTCGCGGGGACGAGCGAGCGGGCGAGGCCGCGCGCCAGTCGCTCGGCCAGCGGTTCGGGTTCCTCAAGGCGCCGCGCAGCACCGTGCTCCAGCCCGGTCCCGTCCACGGGGGGCTGACCGCCGACCCCGCTCGTCAGCTGGAGCACCTGCGCGAGCGACTCGTCGGCTGAGCCGCAAGACCGGGTCGGGACGTCCTGTCCTGTCCGATCAGCGAGGCGGATACTCGGCTCGTGAGCACGTACGACGGGGTGGTGCGGCTGCGCCTGTCGTCCACGCTGGTCGTGGACGCGCAGACGGGCACGCTCACGGGCAACGCGTTGGGCAGCCGCAAGGCGCGCACCTTGCTTGCCCTGCTCGCCTCCGCGCGCGGTGCCCCGGTGGCGACCGAGCGCATCGTCGAGGCGCTGTGGCACGACCGGCCGCCCGCTGACCCCGCGGCCAACGTCGCGACGCTGGTCAGCCGGCTGCGGCGCACGGTCGACCCGGACCTCGTCGTGGGAATGACGGGGGCGTACGTCCTGGGCGGGGCGTGGTCCCTGGACCTGGAGGAGGCCCGCCTGTGGTGCGTGCAGGCCGTCGGCCGGTCCGCCGCCGGCGAGCACGCCCTCGCCGAGACCGCGGCCGCCGCAGCCCAGGACCTGCTCGGCACCGGGCCGGCGCTGCCGGACGAGGACGACGACGACTGGGTCCTCGAGGTGCGGCGCGAGGCCGACGCCCTGCGTCGCGACGCGCGCCACCAGCGGGTGGCCGCGCTCCTGCGGATCGACCCCGCGCGGGCGGTACCGGTGGCGTCCGCCGGTCCGGCGCCTGACCCGTACGACGAGCGCGCGGTGCGCGACCTCATGCGAGCGCTCGCTGCGGACGGGCAGGTCGCAGCTGCGCTCTCGGCGTACGACCGGCTCGCGCGGGCACTGCGCGACGATCTCGGCACCGAGCCCGACCGCGCCTCGGCCGACCTGCAGCTCACCCTGCTCCGCCAACCGGGACCGATCCCGGCCGGCGAGGCAGCACCGCCCCCCGCAGCCGACCCCGGTCGCGGGGAGCTGGTGGGTCGGGGCGCGCAGCTCGCCGTGCTCCGCGACGCGTGGAGCTCGGCGGTCGCGGGCGACGACGTGGACCTGGTGCTGGTCGTGGGGGAGGGCGGCATCGGGAAGACCCGCCTCCTCGACGCGGCCGCCGAGTGGGTCAGCGCCACCGGTGGACAGGTGCTGCGCGGGCGGTGCCACCCCGCGGAGCGGTCGCTGTTCCTCCAGCCGTTCGTGGACGCGCTGCGTCCCAGCCTGGCCGGGTTGTCGCGTGATGCGCTCGAGGCCGTGCTGCGGGGCCACGAGGGTGCCTGGGCGTCTCTGCTGCCCGACTTCGGGGCGGTCCTTCGCAACGCACCGGGACCACCGGCCGACCGGGACCTGCAGCGGCGCGCGACGTACGACGCCGTGCTCGCCGCGCTCCGCCGGCTCGCTGCCGGCCGGCCGCTGGTCCTCGTCCTCGACGACCTGCAGGACGCCGGTGCCGCGACGCTCGACCTGCTCGGATACCTCTCACGCCGTCTCGACGGGTCGCGGGTCCTGGTGGTCGGCGCCGTCCGCAGCGAGGACGTCTCGGTCGTCGAGCGTCTGGGGGACCGGGTGCAACCGGTGCCGCTCGGCCCGCTCGACCCCGACTCCGTCGCCTCGCTCGCCGCAGCAGCCGGGCTCTCGCCGCTCGGTGGGCAGGTCATGGACCGCACGGCCGGACACACGTTGAGCGTGGTGGAGTGCCTGCGGGCGCTGGCGGCCGGTGACACCGGGGTGCCGGCCTCGTTGTCGGCGGCTGTGCTCGCCCGCGTCGACCGGCTCGGCGCCGAGGCGCGGTCGGTGGTCGAGGCCGGCGCCGTCCTCCGGCGCCGGCTCGACCCGCGCCTGCTGGCCGGGCTCACCGAGCAGTCGGAGGTCGGTGCCACCCGTCAGGCCGAGGGGCTGGCTCGCGGCGGGCTGTTCGTCCGCAGCGGCGCGGTCTACGAGTTCGCGAACGACCTCTTCCAGGAGTGCGTGCACGCCGCCCTGCCGCCGGCGGTCGCCGCGGCCTACCACCGCCGCGCGGCCGACCTCACGGGCGACAGGCCCGAGGTGATGGCCGGCCACGCCCACGTCGTCGGCGACGACGCCCGCGCTGCGCGTGGCTGGCTCGTCGCTTCCGAGGAGGCGCTGCGCCGGGCCGCGGTGGAGGACGCCCGGACCCTGGTCGAGCGGTGCCTCGCCGTCGAGGAGCTAGCGGGGGAGACCCGCGCACGGGCGCTCCTCGTCCGGGGCCGGGTCCACGAGGCCGCCATGCGGTGGCAGGCCGCGATCGACGACATCGACGCGGCGCTCGCGTGGTCCCGCCGCAGTGGGGAGCGGCGGCTCGAGCTCGCCGCGCTCCGCGCCCGCGGGGGCGACGTCGCGATCGGCGCACAGCTCGCCGCGGACGAGCTCCTCGGTCCGCTCGAGGACGGCGTCCGGATCGCTGCCGATCTCGGTGACCGGAGGGCAGAGGCAGACTTCGCGACCCGGTTGACCGTGCTGGAGGCCAGCCGGCTCCGGCTGGCCGACGCCCGACGGCGCGCCGACCACGCCCTGACCCGGGCCCGTGCCGCGGGCTCGGAGGACGGGGTGGTGCTCGCGCTCGACGGCGCGAAGACGGTGGCGTGGTACCTCGGGGACGCGGATGCCCTGGCGCCGGTCGTTGCCGAGCTGGAACCGCTCCTGCGGGCCCGGCACGACGCGTGGCTGCTGCAGTGGGTGGTGTTCGAGTCCGCGGTCGTCCCGGCGGCGCGCGACCGGTGGGACGAGGCGCGGGACCGGGTGGTACACGCGCTCGAGCTCAACCGCCGCAGCGGGTTTCCCGCCTACGCCGGCTACATCCGGGCCTACGACGGCTGGCTCGCCCGCCTCGCAGGCGACCTGGACGACGCGGTGCGACTCGGCCGGCGGGCGGTCGAGGACACGTCCGCCGTCGACCACCCCTGGTGGCACTCCTGGGCTGCCGGGCTGCTGGCGGCGACGTTGGTCCGCGCAGGTGAGGCGGCGGAGGCGGCGGCGGTCGCCCGCGCCGGGTTGGCCGCACGCAGCGGCACGGCCCGACCGGGGCGGCTGCTGTGTGCCGCCGCCCTCGCGGCGGTCACCGGCGAGCAGGCGTCCGCCGCGGCGGACGCGCTGCGCCGGGTGGACTGCCCGCCCGGTCGGGCGTGGGTGCTCGGCGCGGACGCCTACCTGCTCCTGGCGGGAGCCGCCGCAGCGCGGGGTGACGACGCCGCCGCCGCCCGGCTGGTGGCTCCGCTGCGGTCGGCGACGACCGCGGCATGGCCGGCCGTGCGTCGCCAGGTCGAGGAGGTGGTGCCCAGCGTGCCGGGTCAGAGTGCCTCCAGTGCCAGCCGGGCGGCACGCGCGGCCCCGTCGGAGGGCACGGGCAGGTAGTCCACCGGCCGTGCGAGGCAGGCCGCCAGCTCGTCGGCGACCCGGTCGGGGTCGGCGTCCGCGTAGTCGAGGGCCCGCCCGGCGCGGTGCCGGTCGAGCCGGTGCCGCACGTGGACCTGCTGCTCGAAGTGGTGCCCCAGAGGGACGTAGAGGAACGGCCTGCCTGCCGCGGTGAGCTCCATCGTCGTGCTGAGACCGCCCTGCACCACGGCGACGTCGCAGGCCGCGTGGTGCAGGTCGAGGTCGGGCACGAACCCGTGCACCTCCACGCCGGGCGGCACGTCGAGGGCGCTCGGGTCGATGCGCGGCCCGGCGACGACGACCATGCGCAGCCCGGGCACCCGCTCGCGCGCCGGGGCGTACGACGCCGCGACCCGTCGGAGCAGGTGGTGGCCGACGCCCGAGCCCCCGACCGACACCACGCACACGACCTCGTCGTCGGCCCAGCCGAACCGCTTGCGCAGCACTCCGCGACGCCCGGGGTCCGGCCGCTCGCCCATCACGTAGCCGGCGAAGTCGAAGTGCTCCTCCGTCCATGCCCGTGCCGTCGGCAACCCCGGCCCCAGTGGGAGGTCGACCACGTCGTCCGGGTCCCCGACGAAGACCGAGCGGTCCCGCAGCGACGGCGTACGGTCGACGTGCTCGACCATCTCGGCGTTGTAGTCCGCGGCCAGGAACGCCTCGCGCTCGCCCCCGTCCGGCATCGGCACCCAGCCGACGAAGTCGGTCATCCAGACGAACGGTGCGCGCTTGAGCTCGGGGTGCTCGTGCAGGAAGTGGTCGAGGTCCCACGCCTCGTCCCCGACCCACAGGTCGTAGGCCTCGCGCTCGACGAGGTCGTCGAAGACCATGAAGTTGTTGACCAGCACCTCGTCCATGCGGCGTACGGCGTCGAAGGCATGGAGGTCGTGCTCGCCGGACTCCGCCTCGAAGTGCCCCGACTCGCTGGCCAGCAGGCGCGAGGCCGGGTGCACCACCTCCCCGCGCTGCTCGAGGAACTCCGCCACGGGTGACTGGGTGAGCCACTCGACCTGCAGGTCCGGGCGCTGCTCACGCATGGCGTCGGCGACGGCCAGGTCGCGCCGGACGTGACCGAGACCGATCGGCGAGGACAGGTAGAGCACTCGCGGCCGACGACGCGGGTGCCATCGTGGCGCGGGACGCGGCGCCGCCGCTCCGGAAACCCGGTCCACCAGGCTCTTGATCGCACGGTTGACGACGACCGGGTGGCGGGCCATGGGGAGGTGTCCCGATCCTTCGAGCACGAGGTGCTCGGCCCCCGTCCACTCGACCACGCTCCGACCGCGTCCCTGCGGCTGGCAGAGGTCGGCCGTGCCCTGCACGACCAGCACCGGGGCGGAGATGCTGCGCAGGAGCCGCTCGGCCTCCGCGACGCTGCCGGGGAAGCGCGGCGACGCCGTCTCCGCGAGGATGACCGCTCCGCTGGTCTCCCGCGTGAAGCCGACGATGTCCTCGAGCTGCTTGGTGGAGTGGGCCTCCGGGAGCATCTGCTCGAAGAAGAACGCGGCGTAGTCGGGCCAGTGGTCGGGCAGGTAGTGGCGGTTGTCGCCCTTCCACCCCGAGTAGTCGTCCCGCTCCTCCTCGAAGTGCCGCACCGACTCCAGACGCACCTCGAACGGGGGCGTCCGGTCCCGCGCCCACGGGGCGACCGCTACCACCCCCAGCACCCGCTCGGGGTGGAGGGCAGCGGTCAGCAGCGCCTGCCACGCGCTGACGCAGACCCCGACGAGGACGGCGCGGTCGATGCCGAGGTGGTCCAGCACGGCGAGGTGGTCGGCGACCATCGCCAGGTCGCCGTACGCCTCCGGGTCGAGCTCGCGACCGGAGCGGCCGTTGCCGGGCGGGTCGACCGTCACCACCCGCACGTGCTGGGCCAGGTACGCGACCTGGCCCTTCCACGCCCGGCTGTGCACGCACGTGTCGATCGGCACGAACATGACCGTGGTCGTCGCCGCGTCGTTGAACGACTCCCACGCCAGCCGCACCCCGGCCGACTCGACGTACCCGCTGCTGTCGGGTTCCCGTGCCCTCATGCAGACCTCCCGCTCGGTGCTCCGAGGGTGCGGCGTCGTGGTTGCAGCGCGGTTGCAATCGTGACGCAACCGGCCCGGCGCACCCTCTCCCGACAAGCATCCACCCGGGATGCCGAGAAGAGGAGACCTCCATGACCACGACCGCAGACGCGACCGCAGGCTCGACCGAGGACCCGACCGCACCCGCGATCGACATGGACGCGCTGATGGGCTTCGTCGGTGCCTTCGTCGGGGACCTCGGCGCCACGGTGGGCGCCGGCAACGTGCTGCTCGGTGAGCGGCTCGGCCTCTACCGTGCGCTCGCGGCCAGTGCGACCGACGCTCGGACCCTCGCCGCCGCGACGGGCACCGATCCCCGCTACGTCGAGGAGTGGCTCCGCGGGCAGGCAGCGGGCGGGTACGTCGAGCACGACGCGGCGACCGGCACCTGGTCGATGACCCCGGAGAAGGCGTTCGCCCTCACCGACCCGACCGGACCGGTGTTCCTGCCGGGGGCCTTCGAGCTGGCGCTCGGCGCGCTGAAGGCGCTCCCAGAGATCGAGCACGCCTTCCGGACCGGGGCGGGCTACGGCTGGCACGAGCACGACCATGACGTGTTCACCGGCTGCGAGCGCTTCTTCCGGCCGGGCTACCTGATGCACCTGCTCCCGGAATGGATCCCGGCCCTCGAGGGGGTCGGGGCGCGACTCGAGCGCGGGGCCCGGGTCGCCGACCTGGGGTGCGGGCACGGTGCGTCGACGGTGCTGATGGCCCAGGCGTTCCCGGCCAGCACCTTCGTCGGCTCCGACTACCACCGCGCCTCGATCGAGGCCGCTCGGCAGCGGGCGGACGAGGCGGGCGTGGCCGACCGGGTGCGCTTCGACGTCGCCGGGGCGCAGTCCCTGGACGAGCATGACCTCGACCTGGTGACGACGTTCGACTGCCTGCACGACATGGGCGACCCCGTGGGGGCTGCGCGGCACATTCGTGCCTCGCTGGCACCCGACGGCACGTGGATGATCGTCGAGCCCGCCGCCGGCGACACGGTCGCCGACAACCTCAACCCCGTCGGTCGAGTGTTCTACGGCTTCTCCACGTTCCTCTGCGTGCCCAACGCGATGTCCCAGTCGGGCGGCTACGCCCTGGGGGCGCAGGCAGGGGAGGCGGCGATCCGACAGGTCGTCTCCGACGCAGGGTTCACCCGCTTCCGCCGGGTGGCGGAGACGCCGTTCAACCACGTCTACGAGGCCCGTCCCTGACGTCGGTGTCGGGTGCAAGACTCCGCGCATGACGTACGTCGGTGCGGTGCGGGCGGCCTTGGCGGGCGCGGGGGACCCGGCCAGGGCCGCCCAGCAGCAGGCCTACATGAAGTCCGACCTGCCCTACGTCGGCCTGGGCGCTCCGGCACTGAAGGCGCTGCTGCGCCCGCTCCTGGTCGAGCACCGGTTCGTTGAACGCGCCCAGTGGGAGGCGGCGGTCCTCGAGCTGTGGGAGGACGCCGAGCACCGCGAGGAGTGGTACGCCGCGATCGCGCTCCTTCGGCACCGGGCCTACCGGGCCTGGCTCGACCCCGACCTCCTGCCGCTGCTCGAGCAGGTCGTCCGCACCGGTGCGTGGTGGGACGTCGTCGACGAGATCGCCGCGCACCCGGTCGGGCAGGTGCTGCTCGACCACCGCGCGCAGGCGACGCCGGTGCTCGAGGCGTGGTCGGTGGACGCCGACAGCCTGTGGGTGCGCCGTACGGCGGTGCTGGCCCAGCTGCGGCACCGCGAGCACACCGACACCGACCTGCTGGAGCGGGTGCTCGTCGCCAACCTCGACGACGCGGCGTACGGGCGGGAATTCTTTGTGCGCAAGGCGGTCGGCTGGGCGCTGCGGCAGCACGCCCGCACCGACCCGGCGTGGGTCCGCACCTTCGTGCGGACCCACGACGACCGGCTCAGCGGGCTGTCACGTCGCGAGGCGCTCAAGCATCAGACGGGGACGAGCTCGACCGCGCCCACCGCGTAGCGGGCGAGGATCGCGCGGGCGACCGCCGGGTGTGCGCCCAGCGGGTCGGAGACCGCCACGGCGCCGGCCTCGACGGCGAGCTCGGTCGCCCGGTCGGGCAGCCGCCCGGGCGCGAGGAAGAACGAGGCGACGGCGATGTGGCGCTTGCCCTCCGCGCGGAAGGCACGCACGGCCTCGCCGGCGGCCGGGGGAGCGGCCGAGGCGAAGGCCGCGGTCACCGGCAGGCGGTGCCGCGCGCCCCACGTGCGGGCGATGCGGGCGACCGCCTGGTTGGCGAGCGGGTCGGACGAGCCGGCCGCGGCCAGCACCAGGGCGTCGAGCTCGCGCACCCGCGCCGCCTTGAGTGCCTCGCGCAGGCGGACGTCGAGCACCTCGAGGAAGGCAGCCTCCATGCCGAGGATGCGGCTGGCCTGGATGCGTACGCCGTCGTGGCGGGCCATCGCGGCAGCGATGGCCTCCGGCACGTCGACCTTGGCGTGGTAGGCCTCGGTGAGCAGGAGCGGGACGACGACGATCTCCTCGTGACCGGCCTTGACGAGGCGGTCGACGACCGTGTCGAAGCTCGGCTTGGAGAGGTCGAGGAAGGCCGTCTCGACCTTGAGGTCGGGGCGCATCGCCTTGACCTCGGCGACGAGCGCCTTGATCGTCGCGGCCGAACGCGGGTCCCGGCTTCCGTGGGCCAGGGCAACCAGAGCAGGAGCAGCCATCAGGGGTGCCTCCGATCGTGTGTGGAGCGGTGGTGCAACAGGGGAGGGTGCTGCGGGGCGACGGCGTTGTCGCTCCGGTGGGGTGAAGTCGTGGGGTGGCTCCGGGGTCCCCGCGGCGTTGTCCGGGGGAGCGCAGCGGAGGAGGAGAAGGTCGTGGGGTGGCTCATGCGTGGATCCCGCATTCCGTCTTCGAGGTGCCGGCCCAGCGGCCGCTGCGCGGGTCGTCGCCGGGGGCGACGCGGCGCGTGCAGGGCCAGCACCCGATGCTGGGGTAGCCGTCATGGACGAGCGGGTTCACCAGCACGCCGTGGTCGGCGACGTACTGCTCGACCTGCTCGTCGCTCCACCGGGCCAGGGGCGAGACCTTGACCTTGCCCTTGCGGGCGTCCCAGCCGACGACCGGGGCGATGACGCGGTTGTGGGTCTCGGCGCGGCGCAGGCCGGTGGCCCAGGCGTCGTAATCCGCCAGGGTGTCGGCGAGCGGCTTGACCTTGCGCAGCGCGCAGCAGAGGTCGGGGTCGGTCTTGTAGAGGTCCTTGCCGTACTGCGCGTCCTGCTCGGCGACGGTCAGCGAGGTGCTCACCGTGCGCAGGTTGACCGGCAGGGTCGCCTCGACGGCGTCGCGGGTGCCGATGGTCTCGACGAAGTGGTAGCCGGTGTCGAGGAAGACGACGTCGATGCCGGGCGCGACCGTCGAGGCCAGGTGCGCGAGCACGGCGTCGCCCATCGAGGAGGTGATCGCGAACCGGTCGCCGAAGGTCGCGACGGCCCACTCGATGATGACCTCGGCCGGGGCGAGCTCGAGCTCGGCGCCGACGTGGGAGACGAGCTCGCGCAGCTCCTCCGGCGTACGGCCCTCGGTGTGGGTGCCCTTGAAGTCGCGGGCGGCGCGGGTGGAGAGGCTCATGAGGCGCCTCCTGAGCTGCCGGGGTGCGGGATCATGCCGGTCATCTGGACGGTGAAGCTGCGCAGGCACGAGCGGCACTCCCACGCCCCTGCGCCCTCGCGGGGGAACAGGTTCTCGTCCCCGCAGTAGGGGCAGTGGAAGGGGACCGCGCGCTCGCTCATCAGACCGCCACCGGCTCCCCGCGGAGCAGGACGTCGTCGGCGCGGGCCACCCAGGCGGCGAAGCGCTCGCCCTCGGTGCGGTCGGCCAGGTAGGCCGACACGACCGCGGTGACGTAGTCGTCGAGGCCGGCGCTGGTGACCTTGTGCGCGCGCAGTTTGCGGCCCATGGCGGGGTTGAGCCCGAGGGCGCCGCCGAGGTGCACCTGGAAGCCCTCTACCTGGCGGCCGTCGGCGTCCATGACGAGCTGGCCCTTGAGCCCGATGTCGGCGACCTGGGTGCGGGCGCAGGCGTTGGGGCAGCCGTTGACGTTGACCGAGATGTCGGTGTCGAGGTCGGGGAACCGCTTCTCGAGCTCGGTCACCAGCCGGCGGGCGCGCTCCTTGGTGTCGACGATCGCCAGCTTGCAGAACTCGATGCCGGTGCAGGCCATCGTGGACCGGCGCCAGTTGCTGGGCCGGGCGGTCAGTCCGATCTTCTCGAGGTCGTCGGCGAAGGCCTCGGTGTCCTCGGCGGCGACGCCGATCACGACCAGCTTCTGGTACGCCGTCAGCCGAGCGCCGCGGGCGTCGTACCGCTCCACGAGGTCGCCGAGCGCGCTCAGCGTGGTGCCGTCGATGCGGCCGACGACCGGGGCGGCGCCGACGTAGAACCGGCCGTCCTTCTGCTCGTGGATGCCGATGTGGTCGCCCTGGACGATCGGAGCCTCGGGGGAGGGGTTGTCCACCAGCGCCCGGTGGAGGTACTCGTTCTCGAGGACCTCGCGGAACTTCTCCTTGCCCCAGTCGGCCAGCAGGAACTTGAGCCGGGCCTTGGAGCGGAGCCGGCGGTAGCCGTAGTCGCGGAAGATGCCGGCGACGCCCTCCCAGGCGTCGGCGACCTCGTCGAGCGGGATCCACACGCCGAGCTTGTGGGCGAGCATCGGGTTGGTGGACAGGCCCCCGCCGACCCACAGGTCGAAGCCGGGGCCGTGCTCGGGGTGGAGCGTGCCGACGAAGGCCACGTCGTTGACCTCGGGCGCGACGTCGTGGCTCGGGTGGCCGGTCAGCGCGGTCTTGAACTTGCGCGGCAGGTTGGAGAACGCCGGGTTGTCGAGCGCGCGGCGCTTGATCTCGGCGAGCGCCTCGGAGCCGTCGATGATCTCGTCCTTGGCGATGCCGGCGACGGGGGAGCCCAGGAAGGGGCGCGGGCCGTCGCCGCACGCCTCGAGCGTGCTGAGGCCGACCGCCTCGAGCCGTTCCCAGATCGCCGGGACGCTCTCGATCTCGATCCAGTGGTACTGGATGTTGTTGCGGTCGGTGATGTCGGCGGTGTTGCGGGCGTACTCCGTGGACACCTCGCCCAGCGCCCGGAGGGCGGCGGCGTCGAGGATCGCGCCGTCGGTGCGCACGCGCATCATGAAGAAGCGGTCGTCGAGCTCCTCCTCCTCGAGCTGTGCGGTCTTGCCGCCGTCGAACCCGGGCGCACGCTGCGTGTAGAGGCCCATCCAGCGGAAGCGACCACGCAGGTCCGCCGGGTCGATCGAGTCGAAGCCGCGACGCGAGTAGGTGTGCAGGATGCGGTCCCGGACGTTGAGCGGGTCGTCGTCCTTCTTGGACTGCTCGTTCTTGTTGAGCGGCTCGGTGTAGCCGAGTGCCCACTGACCCTCGGCGCGCTTGGGGCGCGGGATCTCGGTGTGCTGGGCGGCCTCGGGCTTGAAGCGGAGGTCAGGCATGGTCAGGAAGGTCCTGTTCGCTGAGGGGTGCCGCGCGCGACGTTGAGCGCGGAGGGGATGCAGGGGCGGCGTCAGCGATGCCAACAGGTCGCGCTGCCCACGCGCATGAGGTCGACGTGACGTCGAACCACGAGGTGCGCGTGGGTGGAAGCGGTGACCATGTCAAGAAGTCTCAGGGGTTGGACACGCCTTCCACAAGACGAAATCCCGACATGTGAGATGGCGCGCCACGATGTGAGACACATCCTCCGGGTGTCCGCTCGACCGCAAGGGCGAGTGCGGCCCAGGTCACACCCTGGTTACGCGTGGGTACGTCCTTCGCAGGACGCGATCCCCAGCCACGTGTGCCGGTTGCCCCACCAGCACCAGCCCAGCTTGGGCGCGTGGCGGCGCTCGCGTCCGTCCCGCCCGGTGCCGTTGCTGAGCCACAACGCCGGCGTGCGGGCGTCGTACGTCCCGTTGCCCCGGCGCAGCCGTGACCCGGGCGTCATGAAGCACGCGTTGCGCTCGAGCACGTCGGGGTCCTGCAGCACCCAGTGCAGTCCCTCTCCCAACGTCAGCGGCGATCGTCCGGCGTCGACGATCTCCGGCACCGACTCCTCGGGCGTCCGGTTCGCGAAGGCATCCCCGCGGTCGAGGCCCACCACGACGTACGGCGCCCGCGGGACCTCCACGGTCGGGGCGAAGTCGTCGACGTCGGTCATGTCCTCGACGACGAACCCCTCCTTGTCGCCGACGCGGAGCAGCGGTGCGAGCCCGGACGCGGGGGCAGGGGTCACCAGGAGGGCGTCCGGCGGACCTGCGGCGGGCACCTCGTGCAGCGAGGCGGCCGAGATCCCGGCGAGGTGGTGGACACCGAGACGGACGAGCCGCTCGGCCTGGTCGGACAGGGAGGGGAGGGCCACGAGACATCAACGGACCGGGCGTCATCGACGTTCCCGCGACCTCCTCGTGCGCGTGCGTCCACCACTCGCGGGGCCCGGCGCGACGGCGTCCGGAGGCCTCTAGGCTGTGGGTCATGACGGACTCCCTGATCAGCAGCGCGTACTCGCAGGCACTCGAGGTCATCGCATCGGTCGAGCCCCGCATCGCGGAAGCCACCCGCCAGGAGCTGGCCGACCAGCGCGGCTCGCTCAAGCTGATCGCCTCGGAGAACTACGCCTCCCCGGCCGTGCTGCTGACGATGGGCACGTGGTTCAGCGACAAGTACGCCGAGGGCACCGTCGGCCACCGGTTCTACGCCGGCTGCCAGAACGTCGACACCGTCGAGTCGCTCGCCGCCGAGCACGCGCGCGAGCTCTTCGGCGCGCCCTACGCCTACGTCCAGCCGCACTCCGGCATCGACGCCAACCTGGTGGCCTTCTGGTCGATCCTCGCCAACAAGGTGGAGTCGCCGTACCTGGAGAAGATGCAGGCCAAGAACGTCAACGAGCTCACCGAGGCCGACTGGGAGACGCTGCGCCACGAGTTCGGCAACCAGCGCCTGCTCGGGATGTCGCTCGACGCGGGCGGCCACCTCACCCACGGCTTCCGCCCGAACATCAGCGGCAAGATGTTCCACCAGCAGCAGTACGGCACCGACCCGGAGACCGGCCTGCTCGACTACGACGCCGTCGCGGCCAAGGCGCGTGAGTTCAAGCCGCTGGTGCTCGTCGCCGGCTACTCCGCCTACCCCCGCCGGGTGAACTTCGCGAAGATGCGCGAGATCGCAGACGAGGTGGGCGCCGTGCTGATGGTCGACATGGCGCACTTCGCCGGTCTCGTCGCCGGCAAGGTGTTCACCGGCGAGGAGGACCCGGTCCCGTTCGCCCACCTCACCACCACCACCACCCACAAGTCGCTGCGCGGTCCGCGCGGCGGAATGGTGCTGGCGCAGGAGGAGTTCGCCGCCGACGTCGACCGCGGCTGCCCGATGGTCCTCGGTGGCCCGCTGTCGCACGTCATGGCCGCCAAGGCCGTGGCCTTCGCCGAGGCCCGGACCACGGAGTTCCAGCACTACGCGCAGCGGATCGCCGACAACGCGAAGTCGCTGGCCGAGGGGTTCCTGACCCGCGGGGCGAACCTCGTCACCGGCGGCACCGACAACCACATCGTCCTGCTCGACGTGTCTTCCTTCGGCCTCACCGGGCGCCAGGCCGAGTCGGCCCTGCTCGACGCCGGCGTGGTCACCAACCGCAACTCCGTCCCGGCCGACCCGAACGGCGCCTGGTACACCTCCGGGATCCGGCTCGGCACGCCCGCCCTCACCACGCGCGGCTTCGGCCACGACGAGTTCGACACCGTGGCCGAGCTCATCGTCGACGTGCTCAGCAACACCGAGGCCGGCACGACCAAGGCCGGCGGCCCCAGCAAGGCGTCGTACGCCCTGGGCGACGGAGTCGCTGACCGCGTCACGGAGCGCTCGGCAGAGATGCTCGACAAGCACCCGCTCTACCCAGGCCTGAACGTCTCCTGACGAGCGCAGCGAGTCCTCGCGTGGCCTTCGTCCTCAGCTGAGCGGGTCGCTCCCGGGCGGCCGTTCCGGGAACCGGACGAGGGCAGGGTCCACGTTGACCTGCCAGGCGCGCCAGCCCAGCCAGATCCAGACGGCGAAGTGCGCCACGCCGACGAGCGCAGCGCCCAGAGCGGCGGCCCAGCCGCCGGCCGGCCAGAGCACGAACGCCGTCACCCCGGCGGCCACGAGGGTGTTGACGACGATGATGAACATCGCCGCGCTCGCCAGAACCTGGCTCACGCTGCGTCTGGTCGCGCCCATGCCGTAGGTCTGGTAGATGCCCGGCTCGTCGTCGGTCAGCCCGGTGATGAAGTAGGGCGCGAGCGTCGGGTCGATGTCGACGTACGCCGCCCGCAGCCGGTTCATCCCCTTGATGAACATGTAGTCCTCCTGGCTGGCGTTGTGGACTCGGAAGGACGTCAGGGTCCCGGCCACCAGCAGGCTCAGGCCCATCACGATCGCGAGCAGCCGGAAGGTCGAGGAGTACGACATCGCCTGCCCGGCCAGCGCGAGGAACAGCAAAGACGCAGAGGTGAACATCAGCTGCGAGGTGATCCGTCCGATCACCTCGCTCCACGTCTGGCTGCGTACCGCCAGCAGACCCCAGTGCTCGGTCGCGAGGATCTGCGCCCGCACGGCGGGCGGCGCGGGCTCGGGTCGCGGATGGCTCATGGCGCCTCCTGGTCGACCCACGGTAGCCCCGCCCCTCGCGGCCCGGCATCCCTGATCTGACGTACACCCGTCGGCCGAACGGACCGAACGGCTCGGCGGCCCGTCGCTCAGGCGGAGACCGTGCGGGCAAGGGCCTGTTCGGTCCGTACGACGGTCGCCCGGAGGACCGCTCTCACGAAGTCCTGGTCGTGCATGACGTCCTCCCACGAGAACCGCAACACCACCCATCCATCGGCGACGAGGAGGTCGTAACGGCGGGAGTCGCGACGCAGTGCAGCACGGTCGCCGTGCCACTCGAAGGACTCGGCCTCGATGACGATCCCCAACCGCCGGTCGGCCAGGTCCACCCGGGCGCGAAGGCCCAGGTCGCCGGTAATGCGTACCTGCGGCTCGACGTCGAGGCCGGGGACGTCGATCGCGATGGCGCGCAGCACCGACTCGAAGGGGTTGTCCGCCCGGCCGTCCGCGTGCGCGGCCACACGCCTGAGACGGGCCGAACCAGGGCCCCGTGCGGTGGCTGCGAGCGCCTGCAACTCCTGGCCCTGGAAGCCGTCCCTGAGCGCCGAGTCTGCGATGGCCAGCGCCTCGTCGAACGGCAACCGTCGTCCGCACATCGCGAGCGTCGTCGCCGCGTCGGTCGCCAGTCCCTCCGCCTGGGAGTCGTCGAGGTCGGTCCATGTCACCGACATGCGAGCCCGGACGGACTCGTCGATCCGTCGGTCCTTCGGGACGGCGATCTGGGGTCGGTCGGGCACCACCTTGACCTTCCACCCGTGGGCCAGCGCCGCCGAGACCAGGCACACGTGACCGGTGACCGTGAGCGCCAGCTCCGTGCCTTCGTGCACGCCCGGCACGGCATACCGGCCCCGGTTCACCTTCACGAGCTCGCCGGCGGTGAGCGCCGCGTCGAGCGCGCGTCGCGACGTCAGGCGCACCAGCATGTCGCGCGTCGCGACGCCTCCGAGCACGGGCATCAAGGCCGAGATCTCCATCCGCCCAGCCTGCGGCACTACGACGGCCGCGGGACGGTTCTCCACAGGCCGTCGTACGGACCCAACGGGCGGTGGCGCGCACGACCCGCGCAGAGGCGAGAGCCTCGGCGCTCCGTTGGGTCCGATCGACGGTCAGACCAGCGAGCGGTAGAGGTCATGGGTGCGGGCGGCGATCGAGCCCCAGCTGAAGGACTCCTCGGCGCGACGGCGGCCGGCGACGCCGTAGGCGCAGGCGCGGTCGGGGTCGGACACGGCGTCGGTGAGCGCTGCGGCCAGGTCGGCGACGTACGTCTCGGGGTCGAGCGGGGTGCCGGTGCCGTCGGTGGCCTGGTCGATCGGCACCAGCCAGCCGGTCTCCCCGTGGACGACGACCTCCGGGATGCCGCCGGTGGCGGTCGCGACGACCGCCGTCTCGCAGGCCATCGCCTCCAGGTTGACGATGCCGAGCGGCTCGTAGATCGACGGGCAGGCGAAGACCGTGGCGGCCGTCAGCAGGGCAACCACGTCGGGGCGCGGGAGCATCTCGGCGATCCACACCACGCCGGACCGGGTGGCGGCGAGGTCGTCGACCAGCCCGCGGACCTCGGCCTCGATCTCCGGGGTGTCGGGCGCCCCGGCGCACAGCACGAGCTGGACCTCGGGCGGCAGCGCGGCGGCGGCGCGCAGGAACAGTGGGAGTCCCTTCTGCCGGGTGATGCGACCGACGAAGATCACGCTTGGACGGTCGGGGTCGACGCCGAGCTCGCGGACCCGGTCGGGGTTCGCCACCGGTGCCCACTCGGTGGTGTCGATGCCGTTGTGCACCACGTGCACGCGCGCCGGGTCGACGTTCGGATAGCTGCGCAGCACGTCGTCGCGCATGGCGGCGCTGACCGCGACGATGCCGGCAGCGCCCTCGTACGCCGTCCGCTCGGCCCAGCTGGACAGGGCGTAACCGCCGCCGAGCTGCTCGGCCTTCCACGGCCGCATCGGCTCGAGCGAGTGCGCGCTGACGACGTGGGGGATCCCGTGCATCAGCCCGGCGAGGTGGCCGGCCATGTTGGCGTACCAGGTGTGCGAGTGGACGAGGTCGGCGCCGTCGCAGTCGTCGACCATGGCCAGGTCGACGCCCAGGGTGCGGATCGCCGGGTTGGCTCCCGCCAGCGACGACGGCTCGGCGTACGCCGTCGTGCCGGGCTCGGAGCGCGGGGCGCCGAAGCAGCGCACCCGCGCGTCGACGTCGGGCAGCACCCGCAGCGCACGGACGAGCTCGGCAACATGCACGCCGGCCCCGCCGTAGACCTCTGGTGGGTACTCCTTGCTCAGGACGTCGATGCGCATGGGGCGAACCTAGTCGCAAAACGCGGTCCCGAGGGAGGTCGACCGCGCCGCTGCGGACGGCTAGTTTCGTCGCATGCCCAACACGCCCCCGCGCAAGAAGGTGCTCGCCGTCGTACTGGCCGGGGGTGAGGGCAAGCGCCTGATGCCGCTGACGGCCGACCGCGCCAAGCCAGCGGTGCCGTTCGGTGGCATCTACCGCCTGATCGACTTCGCGCTGTCCAACGTCGTCAACTCCGGCTACCTCAAGGTCGTCGTGCTGACGCAGTACAAGTCGCACAGCCTGGACCGCCACGTCACCACGACCTGGCGCATGTCGCAGCTGCTGGGCAACTACGTCACTCCCGTGCCGGCGCAGCAGCGCGTCGGCAAGCGGTGGTACCTCGGCAGCGCCGACGCGATCTTCCAGTCGCTCAACCTGCTCACCGACGAGCAGCCCGACATCGTCGTCGTGGTGGGTGCCGACCACGTCTACCGGATGGACTTCGCGCAGATGGTGGCCGACCACGTCGAGTCCGGTGCCGGGTGCACGGTCGCGGCCATCCGCCAGCCGATCAGCCTGGCCGACCAGTTCGGCGTCATCGACGTCGACCCGTCGAGCCCGAGCCGGATCCGGGCGTTCCTCGAGAAGCCGACCGACCCGGTGGGCCTGCCCGACTCGCCCGAGGAGGTGCTGGCCAGCATGGGCAACTACGTCTTCGACGCCGACGCCCTGCGCGACGCGGTCACCCGCGACGCCGCGCGCGAGCAGTCCAAGCACGACATGGGCGGCGACATCGTGCCGTGGTTCGTCGACAAGTCCGAGTCGGCCGTCTACGACTACAAGGACAACGAGGTGCCGGGCGCGACCGACCGCGACCGCGGCTACTGGCGTGACGTCGGGACGATGCGGTCCTACTACGACGCACACATGGACCTGGTCTCGCCGCTGCCCGTCTTCAACCTCTACAACACCGCCTGGCCGATCTACACCAGCTACGGCCCGCACCCGCCGGCCAAGCTGGTCGAGGGCGCCAGCGGTGCGCAGGTCTCGACGTTCAACTCGATCCTGTCGCCCGGTGTCGTCGTCAGCGGCGGCACGGTGAACAAGTCGGTGCTCTCGCCGGCGGTGTGGGTGAAGGACGGCGCCGAGGTGTCCGACTCGGTCCTGATGGACGGTGTCCGCGTCGGCGAGGGGGCGGTCGTGCGCAACGCGATCATCGACAAGGGCGTCGTCGTCCCGCCCGGCGTGCAGATCGGGGTTGATCAGGAGGCCGACCGCGCGCGGGGGTTCGTGGTGGACGAGGGACTCACGGTCCTCGCCAAGCAGCAGGTCGTCCCGGAGGACTGAGCCGACCAGGTCACGGAAGCGCGTCGCGCTGCGCGACGAGGAATGCCGTCTCGACCTCGTTGCGGCAGGCCGCGATCGCCTGGTCGTACGCCGCCCGCGCGGCGTCGACGTCGCCTGCCCGTGACAGCAGCTCGGCGCGCACCGCGGCCGGTCGGTGGCTCTGGGGGATCTCCAGGCCCTCGAGCGCGTCGAGGCCGGCGGCCGGTCCGTGCTGCTCGCCGACCGCGACCGCCCGCGCGAGCCGGGCCGCGGGGGAGGGCGCGACCTGCAGCAGGACGTCGTACAACCCCACGACGAGGTCCCAGCGGGTGCCCTCGGCGCTCGGTGCGGTCGCGTGCTCGGCGGCGATCCGGGCCTGCAGGACGTACGACGCCGCGAGCGGGGTCAGCGGGCCGGAGAGCTGCGGCCGGGCGAGCAGCCGCGTCGCCTCGGCGACCTCGTCGTGGTGCCACCGGGTGCGGTCCTGGTCGGCGAGGAGCACCAGCCGTCCGCCGCTCACCCGGGCGTCGCGTCGCGAGTGCTGCAGCAGCATCAGCGCCAGCAGGGCGACGAGCGTCGGCTCGTCCGGACGCAGCGCCAGCACGACGCGTACCAGCCGGATGGCCTCCCCGGACTGCTCGGCGCGCAGCAGGTCGGGGCCCGTGCCGGGGGAGTAGCCGGCGGTGAAGGCGAGGTAGGCGGTCTGCGCGACGACCCCGAGCCGCTCGGGCAGCACGTCGGCGTCGGGCACGGCGAACGGGATGCCGGCTCCGACGATGCGCTTCTTGGCGCGGGTGATCCGGGCGGCCATCGTCGGCTCGGGGACGAGGAAGAGTCGCGCGATGTCCGCCGTCGGGACGCCGAGGACCAGGCGGAGGCTCAGCGCGCTGGCCGACTCCGGAGCGAGGGCCGGGTGGGCGCACATGAGCACGAGCCGCAGCACGTCGTCCTCGACCAGGCTGCCGGCGTCGGCCATGGTGCGGACTCCTTCCTGGCGGTGCGCCGCGTCGACGAGCAGGAGCGGCTCCTTGCGCCGGGCGACCTCCTCGGTGCGGAGCCGGTCGAGCACCCGGCGGCGCGCTGCGGTCAGCAGCCACGCCGGGGGGTTGTCCGGTGGGCCGTCGACGGGCCAGGTGCGGCTGGCGGCCTCGACGGCGTCGCCCAGCGCGTCCTCGACGAGGTCGAGCCGCCGGAACTGCGCGAGGAGCAGGGCCACGAGACGGCCCCACTCCTCGCGCATGACCTGCTCGAGGTCCGACGCACCGGCACCCACGTGCTCGCTCAGAGCTCCACGTCCACCGTCGGGTGGATCTGGATGTCGTAGGGCGGCAGCACCTGCAGCAGCTCGACCACGACGTCGAGGTCGGGAGCCTCGAGCAGGTAGAACCCGCCCATGCCCTCGATGACCTCGGCGTAGGGCCCGTCGGTCAGCTCGACCTTCCCGCCCGTCGTCCGCATCACCGTGGCGTCGCCGGGCCCGCTCAACGCCTCGCCGGCCAACAGCCGTACGTCGTCGCGCTCGGCGCACGCGGCGTCGAACGCGCCGAACTTCGCCATCGCGGCGCCCTGCTCCTCCTCCGTCTGCTCGGACCAGGGCTTCTCGGCGCCGTCGCCGATCAGCAGCACCAGGTACTTCATGACGGACGCTCCTCGGGGCTCACGCACTGCCGGACTTCGACAGCGTCGCCGGTGGCCGCGAGCAGGCGGCAGCAGTCCAGCAGGTCGTCGAGGTCGCTGCTCTCGATGATGTAGAAGCCACCCACCTGCTCGCGGGTTTCGGCCCATGGGCCGTCGGTGACGGTCGTGGTGTCGGGGGCGATGGTGCGCGCCTCCGACGCGCGCCGCAGCTCGGCCCCGCCGGTGATGCGGTGGCCGCGCTCGTGCACCTGCGTGGAGAAGGTGTCGTGCTTGGCGTAGCCGTCGCGGCGCTCCTCCTCTTACATGTCCCACCAGCGTTCGGCGTCGCCCATCAGCAGTACGACGTATTCGGTCATCTCGTTGCTCCTCACTGCGCCAGCCGGCGGAGCTCGATGTGTTCGCCACGGGCGGCAAACCGCTCGCACGCCTTCCGCAACGCGGCCCCCTCCTCGGTGTCGACGAGGTAGAAGCCGACCACCTGCTCCGCGGTCTCGCTGAACGGACCGTCGGTGACCAGCGCCCCGCCGGACCCGTCGGGACGCATCGACGTCGCCCGTGCGGAGGGCTCGAGGGGGCTGGCGGTGACGAGGGTGTGTCCCTCGGCCTGGAGGTCACGCTGGAACTGCTGGTGGGAGCGGTGTCCCTTCTCGTGCTCCTCGGGCGGCAGGTCGTCCCAGTCGGCCTCGGGTGCGGGCAGCAGGATCAGGTAGCGGCTCATCGCCGGTGACTCCTTCGGGTTCGCGGACCGCAGGACTGCGGCCTCACCACTGTGACGGACCGGGCCCGCCCGGATCGACAGCCGACACGACACATTTGCCGCCCACCTTCGACACACCTCCCCGCGGGTCTTGCCCAACCCACGGCGTGACCCGCCAAGATGGGCCCATGGCCACCCACGAGAGAGCCGGACAGCCCGCCCGCACCGAGGACCTGGTGGACGTCTCCCACCTCGTGACGGCCTACTTCGACCTCGAGCCCGACCCCGACGACGTGTCCCAGCAGGTGGCCTTCGGCACCAGCGGCCACCGGGGCACGTCGCTCACGACCTCGTTCAACGAGGTCCACATCGCGGCGACCACGCAGGCGATCTGCGACTACCGCAAGGAGCAGGGCTACGACGGGCCGCTCTTCATCGGCCGCGACACCCATGCCCTGTCCGAGCCCGCATGGGCCACAGCGCTGGAGGTGCTCGTCGCCAATGACGTCACCGTGCTGGTCGACGACCGTGACGGCTTCACGCCCACCCCGGCCGTCAGCCACGCCATCCTGCGTGCCAACCAGGGGCGTACGACGGGCGCGGGCCTGGCCGACGGGATCGTGGTGACCCCGTCGCACAACCCGCCCCAGGACGGCGGCTTCAAGTACAACCCGCCCCACGGAGGTCCGGCCGACTCCGACGCCACCAGCGTCATCGCGGCCCGCGCCAACGAGCTCATCCGCGGCAACATCGCAGGGGTGCGCCGCGTCTCGTTCGCGAAGGCCCGCGCTGCCGTGGGGTCCTACGACTTCCTCGGCACCTACGTCGACGACCTGCCGTCGGTGCTCGACCTCGACGCGGTGCGCGACGCCGGTGTGCGGATCGGTGCCGACCCGCTGGGCGGTGCGAGCGTCGCCTACTGGGGCGAGATCGCCGACCGGCACCGCCTCGACCTCTCGGTCGTCAACCCGCTGGTCGACCCCACCTGGCGGTTCATGACCCTCGACTGGGACGGCAAGATCCGGATGGACTGCTCCTCGCCCCACGCCATGGCCTCGCTGGTGGGCCGCAAGGACGAGTACGACGTCGCGACCGGCAACGACGCCGACGCCGACCGGCACGGCATCGTCACCCCCGACGCGGGCCTGATGAACCCCAACCACTTCCTGGCCGTCGCGATCGCCCACCTCTTCGGCGGCGCGCGGCCCGGCTGGCCCGAGGACACGCGCATCGGCAAGACGCTGGTGTCGAGCTCGATGATCGACCGGGTGGCCGAGTCGATCGGCAAGCCGCTGGTCGAGGTGCCGGTCGGCTTCAAGTGGTTCGTGCCCGGCCTGATGGACGGGTCCTTCGGGTTCGGTGGCGAGGAGTCGGCCGGTGCGTCGTTCCTGCGACGCGACGGCTCCACCTGGACCACCGACAAGGACGGCATCCTGCTCGCGCTCCTCGCGAGCGAGATCCTGGGTGCCACCGGGAAGACGCCCAGCCAGCACTACGGCGAGCTGGTCGCCCGGCACGGCGACCCGGCGTACGCCCGCATCGACGCCCCGGCCACGCGCGAGGAGAAGGCCAAGCTGGGCGCCCTCTCGCCCGACGACGTGACGGCCACGACGCTGGCGGGGGAGGAGATCACCGGCAAGCTCACCGAGGCCCCGGGCAACGGCGCGAAGATCGGCGGGCTCAAGGTGACGACGGAGTCGGCGTGGTTCGCCGCGCGGCCCAGCGGCACCGAGGACGTCTACAAGATCTACGCGGAGTCGTTCCGCGGTCCCGAGCACCTCGCCCAGGTGCAGGAGGAGGCGCGGGAGGTCGTCAGCGCTGCCTTGGGGGGATGAAGGCGAAGTCGCCCGTCGGGGGCGTCGGCACAGTCACTGTGGACGTCACCGGACCCGCCTCGATCGGCTCGCGCCGCCCCGGGGCATGGTGCCGCGCGTCGTCGCCGTCGAACCCGTCGTCGATCTGGGCGCGCGAGAAGGTCACCGCCGCGACCTGATCGAGCCGCACCAGGGCCTGCTGGCCGGCGCCGTCGTCGAGCACCGCCCCCAGGCCGTCGCAGCCCAGCACCCGGCCGTCGAGCCACGTCCCCTGGACGAGCACGCGCACGGACGACCCGGTGTCCTCGGCCCGTCGCAGGAGCGTCCCCACGCTCAGCAGCGTGCTGGAGATCTTCGTCATGGCCACCCACCCCGCATCGCCGTCGCCCCGTCCTGCGTCCGAACCTAGGCGGCGACCGCCCAGCGCAGGCGTCGATGGGGCGAGGGTGGGCGAGGACTTCGACGAACGTGGGACGTGCGTGCGGGACAGCGACCGAACTGGTGTGGACCAGTCAACCGCCGACCGGTCCTGCCTCGATCGGGTCGCGCCGCCGGCGGCCGTGGGAGCGTGCCCCCTCCTCGCCGGGGCCGTCGATGTCGGCTCGCGAGAAGCTCACGGCGACGATCGCGTCGAGCCGCACCAGGACCTGCTGGGAGTCGCCGTCGTCGAGCACCACCCCCAGGCCGTCGGCCCCGACGATCCGGCCGTCGAGCCAGGTGCCCTCCACGAGCAGGCGCACCGGCGCACCGGCGTCCTGCGCGTGCCGCAACAGCGTGCCGACCGTGAACAGCGTGCTTCCCTTGCCCGACACCACGCCACCTCTCGATCCCGCCACGCTACGACGCCGGGGGGCGGACTTCGCGACCGGGGTCAGGGTCGTCCTGACGTCGGTCGCGTTGGGTCGAGCGGGGCGGCGCTCAGACCGTCGGCGTCGCCCGGTCGACGACTTCGCGCAGGGACCCGCTGTCGAGCATCCCGAAGGTGCCACCGTACGACGTGCCGAACCGGCTGCCGCAGAAGGCGTCGGCGACCTCGGCCGGCGCGAACCGCACGAGCAGCGAGCCCTGCAGGCAGGCGGCCATCCGGCCGGCGAGCCGCCGTGCCCCGGCCTCGAGCCCGGCTCCCTCGCCGAGGAGGGCGAGCGTGTCGTCGACGGCGCGGTCGAGCCGGCTGTCGGCCCCGCGGGCGGCTCCGACCTCGGTGATCCAGGCCTGGAGCACCTCGGGCTCGCGGCCGAGCGCGCGCAGCACGTCGAGCGCGTTGACGTTCCCCGAGCCCTCCCAGATGGAGTTGAGCGGGGACTCGCGGAACATGAGCGGGAGCCCGGAGTCCTCGACGTATCCGTTGCCGCCGAGGCACTCCAGGGCCTCGGCGACCATCGCAGGCGTGCGCTTGCACACCCAGAACTTCGCCAGTGGCAGCGCGATCCGGCGCAGCGCCACCTCGTGCGGGTCGCCAGGGTGGTCCACGGCTGCGGCGAGTCGCATGGCGAGCGCGGTGGCAGCCTCGGACTCCACGGCCAGGTCGGCGACCACGTTCTGCATGAGCGGCTTGTCGACGAGGAGGCCGCCGAAGGCGGAGCGGTGCGCGACGTGCCACGACGCCTCGGCGAGCGCGTGGCGCATGAGCGCCGCCGAGCCGAGGACGCAGTCGAGCCGGGTGGCGGCGACCATCTCGATGATCGTCCGCACGCCGCGGCCCTCGTCGCCGAGGCGCTGGGCGAGCGTGCCGGTGAGCTCGAGCTCGCTCGAGGCGTTGGACCGGTTGCCGAGCTTGTCCTTGAGCCGGACCACGTCGATGCGGTTGCGGGTGCCGTCCTCGAGCACGCGTGGGACGACGAAGCACGTCATCCCGTCGTCGGCCTGGGCCAGCACGAGGAAGACGTCGTTCATCGGGGCGGAGGTGAACCACTTGTGCCCGTCCAGGCGGTACCACCCGTCGTCCGACGTCGGCGTCGCCCGCGTCTGGTTGGCACGCACGTCGGAGCCGCCCTGCTTCTCGGTCATGCCCATGCCGGCGAGGGCGCCGGTCTTGGTGGTGCGGCTGCGGACGCCCGGGTCGTAGGACCGCGCGGCCAGCAGCGGCGTCCACTCCTCCGCGATGGCCTTGTCCGCCCGCAGCGCCGGCACGGCGGCGTACGTCATCGAGATCGGGCAGCCGTGGCCCGGCTCGGTCTGCGACCACGCGAGGAAGCCGGCAGCGCGGCGGAGGTGCGCGTGCGGGTCGCCGGCGTCCTGCTGCTCCCACGGGGCGGCCTGCAACCCGTGGCCGACCGCCCGCTCCATCAGCCAGTGCCACGACGGGTGGAACTCGACCTCGTCGACACGGTTGCCCCAGCGGTCGTACGACGTCAGCTCGGGGTGGTGGCGGTTGGCGAGCATCCCGTGCTCGCGCGCCTCCTCGGTGCCGGCCTCCGCTCCGAGCGGCGCCAGCTCGTCGACGAGCCCGGCCGACCCGTGCCGGACCAGCGCCTCGGTGAGGGCCAGGTCGGAGGTGACCACGTTGTGCCCGACGAGGGGCGGCGCCTGGTTGGTCGCGGTGCGGGCATCGGTGGTGCGGTCGCTCATGGGGCCACCGTAGGCGCGGTCGCGGCCCGGCGTGACGCCGCCCACGTCGTACGTCGAACCGCCGCGCGGGTCCGGTCCATCGGCACGTCGTCTCGATAGCGTGGCCGGCATGGTCGAGGCGCGCGAGGACACCCCTGCCCCGCGCCGCGCGGAGGTGCTGCTGCGGCGATGGCGCGAGCACCTCTGGCGCATCATCGTCACGACCGTCGGCTCCTGCCTGCGCCACCGGGTCACCGGCCTCGCCGCGGAGGCGGCGTTCTTCGCGGTGCTGTCGGTCCCGCCTCTCATCTTCGCGCTGGCAGGAGCGGTGGGCTTCGTCAGCGAGCGGTTCACCGCGACGCAGGTCGAGGACGTCAGCAACGCGGTGCTCGAGGTCTCGCGCCAGGCCCTCACCGACCGGGCCGTCGACCGCATCATCGCGCCGACCCTCCAGGAGGTGCTCGACGGCGGACGCTACGACGTGATCTCGATCGGCTTCGTCCTCGCCCTCTGGTCGGGCTCGCGCGCGCTCAACGTCTTCGTCGACACCATCACGATCATGCACGGGCTGGGCGGCCACCGGGGGATCGTCGCCACCCGCGCCCTGTCCTTCGTGCTCTACGTCCTGGCGATGGTGACCGGGGCCGTGAGCATCCCGCTCGTCGTCGCCGGGCCGACCCTCGTCGACCGGGTGCTGCCCGAACGGCTCGACTTCGTCAACCAGCTCTACTGGCCGGTCGTGCTGGTGCTGTGCATCTGCTTCCTCGCCACGCTCTACCACGTGTCGGTGCCGGTGCGGACCAACTGGAGCTTCAACCTCCCCGGCGCCGTGTTCGCCCTCTTCTGCTGGATCGCCGGCTCCTACACGCTGCGCTGGGTGCTCACGGTGACCGCCGCGGAGTCCCGCTCGATCTACGGTCCGCTGGCCGCGCCCATCGCCGTGCTGCTGTGGCTCTACCTGCTCGCGCTCGCAGTGCTCATCGGCGCGGCGGTCAACGCCGCCTTCGACACCGTCTTCCCGCAGAAGAGCACGACGCGCGCCCGGCTGGAGCTGGTGCAACGGCTGCGCGAGCGGATCAGCGTGCGAGACTCCTGACCGTGCGTGCCGACAGCGTCCACCCGAGCGTGGGACGGGTCTCCCTCCCCGAGCAGGACCGGTCGCCGTGGTGGGAGCTCGGCAGGCGCCTCCTCGCCGCCCTCGCGATCCTCGTCGGCACGGTGCTCCTGGTCTACCTCGACCGGGACGGCTACACGGACGGCAACGACCCCACCGACACGATCAGCTGGATCGATGCGATCTACTACACGACCGTCACGCTCAGCACGACCGGCTACGGCGACATCGCACCGGTGTCCGACCAGGCCCGCCTGGTCAACGCGTTCATCATCACGCCGGCCCGCATCGCCTTCCTCGTCCTGCTGATCGGCACCACCCTCGAGGTCCTCGCCTCGCAGGGACGAGAGATGTTCCGGGTCGCCCGGTGGAGGAGGAGGAGCATGGACCAGCACGTCGTCGTGATCGGCTACGGCACCAAGGGCCGCAGCGCGATCGAGACCCTGCTCAACAACGGCTACGACCGCGAGTCGATCGTCGTGGTCGACCCGGAACCGGCGGCGATGGACGAGGCCAACCGCGACCAGCTCGTCGGCATCGCCGGCGACGCGACCCGACGCGGCGTGCTGCGCCAGGCCGGCGTGGAGAAGGCCACGCACGTCATCATCACCACCGACCGCGACGACTCCAACGTGCTGGTCACGCTGACCGTGCGTCAGGTCAACCCCGACGCCTGGATCGTCGCCTCGGTCCGCGAGCACGAGAACGTGCCGCTCATGCGGCAGTCGGGCGCCAACTCGGTGATCACCTCCTCCGACGCCGTCGGCCGGCTGCTCGGGCTCTCGTCCATGTCGCCGATGCTGGGATCGGTCATGGAGGACCTGATGACCTACGGCGAGGGTCTCGAGGTCGCCGAGCGCGACCTGCTGGTCACCGAGGTCGGCAAGCAGCCGCAGCGGCTGCCCGACCAGGTCATCGCCGTCGTGCGCGACGAAAAGGTCTACCGGTACTTCGACCCGGTGGTCTCCCTGCTCGCGCGCGGCGACCGCCTGATCGTCATCCGCCCGGCCAAGGAGCTCCCGTGGGCGCCGCGTCCCGGCACCCACGGCGAGGACTCGGCCGACGAGGACGACTGAGCCGTGATCGCCTCGCACCGTCACCGCTTCGTCTTCGTCAAGACCCGCAAGACCGCCGGCACCAGCCTCGAGATCGCCCTGTCCCGTCACTGCGGGCCGGCCGACATCGTCACCCGGATCAGCCCCGAGGACGAGGAGATGCGCACCGCCGCCGGGGGAGTCGGACCGCAGAACGACGACACCGACCCCAGCTCGTACGCCCACATGGGCGCCCGCCGCGTCATCGAGGTCATCGGCCGCGACACGTGGGACGCCTACTTCACCTTCGCGGTTGAGCGGAACCCCTTCGACGTGGTCGCCTCGTCCTACCGCTACAGCGCCCGCAAGCCGACGTTCACCAAGTCCTTCGCCGAGTTCGTCCGCACGCCCAAGCGGATGGAGCGCCTGGCCCTCAACGAGCGGCTCTACCGCCTCGACGGCCAGGTGGTCGTCGACCGGGTCTACCGCTACGAGGAGCTGCCGGCCGCGGTCGCGGACATCTCCGCCCGCCTCGGCATCGCGCTCGACCTGCCGCACGCCAAGCAGGGGAGCGGGCCGCACTACCGCGAGCTCTACGGCCCCGGCGACGCCGAGATCGTGGCGCAGCGCTTCGAGCGCACCATCCGGGAGTTCGGCTACGAGTTCTAGCCCGGTCGTTTTGCAGACTCCCCGCCCGAGCGGGGAGTCCGTCACCTGAAGGGGGTTACAACGGCCTCGAGGAGTCAGAAGAGGCCAACAAGTCCGGTCAGGACGGGCGGGTGGCCGAGCCGCGCGGCCAGCGGCCCTGCCAACCGTGCGTCACAGCGCGTGGCCGGCAGGGCCTCGACCGAGAGCCCCACGCAACTCGATCTGCCCGGGAGGTGCTGGTCGAGGTGGCCCTGATACATGCGCTCACCCCTGGGGCGGGGACGACCGGGGAATTCGACGATTCGCCAATGGGCGGTGAGTGCGCGCGAGAGAATTACACGGTTGATCTTCACTCATCGGCGTGGCGCCCTTGACTTTTGCCTCCTACGATCGCTTCTTGTGCCCCATCAGTCACAAGAGCATCACTCGTCACAGCGGCCGTCCGCGCCCACCTCGGGCCTGCGGTACGTCGTGCAGCGTGCCGTCCGCACGACGCCGCTGCTCGCCGGGGTGCTCGCCCTCGTCCTGCTGGTGATGCCGACGACCACCGGCCGGATCAGCCTCGCGTCCTCGACCTACCTGTGCCAGGGCTACCAGGGCTGCGAGGCGGCCGGCTACGGGAACGCCGGCTACCGGCAGGCCTCCTCGACGATGTACTGGCGGATGTACGCCGGGCACAACTGCACCAACTACGCGGCGTACCGCCTGATCCAGTCGGGCATGCCCGACGTCCGGCCGTGGCAGGGCAGCGGCAACGCGTCGAACTGGGGCGCCGCGATGGCCTCGATCACCGACCAGGTCCCCACGGTGGGCTCGATCGCCTGGTACAAGCCCCACGTGACGCCGGCTGGTTCGGCCGGCCACGTCGCCTACGTCGAGCAGGTCGTTTCCGAGACGGAGATCATCGTCTCCGAGGACTACTGGGGCGGCGACTTCTACTGGCGTCGCATCACCAAGACAGGCGGTGGCTGGCCGAGCGGGTTCATCCACTTCAACGACCGCGTCGTCCAGCCCACATCGCCCCCCACCATCGCCGGCACGCCCATGGTCGGCGCTCCGCTGGAGGTGGCCGTCGGCGGCTGGACGCCGGCACCCACGAGCATCGCCGTCCAGTGGCTCGCCGACGGTGCCGCCATCCCCGGCGCCACCGCAGCCGGCTACGTGCCCACGCCCGACGTCAAGGGCAAGACGCTGACAGCCCAGGTCACGGCTCAGCTGGACGGCTACACCCCCGGCGCGGCGGCCCCCGCCACCGCTCCCGTGGCCCCCGGCACGTTCCAGCGCACCCAGGAGCCCACCATCCAGGGTGCTCCCGAGGTCGGCACCACCCTGACGCTGACCGCACCCGCGTGGGCGCCGCAGCCAACGAAGGCCAAGACCCAGTGGTACGCCGACGGCAGCGCTCTCCCCGGGGCCACCGGGAACACGCTGACCCTCACTCGTGACGAGATCGGCAAGCAGATCAGCGCACGCGTCATCGCAAGCGCGAAGGGCTACAAGAAGTCGCGGGCGACCGCACCGGCGACCACGCCCGTCCAGGCCAAGCCGGTCACCCTCCTCAGCCCGACCCGGGTCAAGGGCGCGCCCCAGGTGGGAGGCCGTCTCGTCGCGAAGCCCGGCCGCGTCCGGCAGAGCGACACGGCGGCCGCCTACCAGTGGCTGCGCGACGGTCGACCCGTCGCCAAGGCCAGGAACCGCACCTACACGGTCCGTCGGGGGGACCTCGGCCGCAGCATGTCGCTCCAGGTCACGTGGACCCGACGGAACTTCCGTGACACGACGGAGACCATCGCGGTGGCCTCACCCGTCACGACCGTCCCGAAGGTGCGGGTCCGCCCCGAGGCCAAGCGGGGACGCGTGATCGTCGACCTCCGCGTCAAGGCCGTCGGCGCCACCAAGCCGGCCGGGGCGATCACCATCACCGTCGGCAAGCGGGTCGCGGAGGGCCAGCTCGTCGACGGAAGGGCGCGTCTGGTCGTGCGCGACGTCAAGCCCGGCACCCGGCCGCTGGTCGTGAGCTACGCGGGCACCGACGTCGTGCAGGCGGCGGTCTCGCGTACGACGGTCACGGTGCCAGGGACGAAGTCGTGACGACGGTCGCCCTCACCCTCGGAGCGTGAGGGCGCGGCAGCGGCAGAGCGCGCATCGTGGTGAGCGGACCACCGTCGACCTCGAGGTCGATCCCGCGCGTGGTTCCCGCGCACCGTGTGCGCCGTGGAGAGGCGGACCATGACAGGGATCTTCGGCAATCCACACAGCGCCGTCAGGCGGGTCGCCGGCGTCGTCAGTGACGGCACCGGGCGTTCGCAGGACGAGGTGATCGTCCTGGCGACCATCGGCGCTGCCGCGCTGGCGACCGTGGCCGTATGGCGAGGCGTGGCCTGGGCCGTGCAGGTGCTGACGGGCCAGAATCCTTGGCCCACGCCCCCGGCGCGGAGCCCGCAGTAGATGGTCGGCCGAGGTGCCGGCGGCCATGACAGCTCGGAGGCGGCCTTGTGATGGTCGACTCGATCCCCCGGCACCGTGGAAGCACCAGCCGATGAACTGATCGAAAGGACCGTGATGATGGCGACGGCCTCACACTTCTACGACGCGTTGGCCCCGCGGTACCACCTGCTGTTCGAGGACTGGTGGTCGGCTGCGGAACAGCACGGGGAGGTCATCGCTGCGGCACTGTCGGCTCGCGGTCTGCGCTCGGGGAGGGTCCTCGACGCGACCTGCGGCATCGGGACTCAGGCGCTACCGCTGTCGGCGATGGGCTATCAGGTCACGGGCGCGGACTTCAGTCGCGAGGCCGTGGCGCGAGCACGCGCCGAGGCTGATCGGCGCCACCTCGAGATCGACCTCGTGGTCGCAGACCTGCGCGACCTCGGGTCGCTGGCCGGTGGTGACTTCGACGCAGTAATCTCTTGCGACAACGCCCTGCCGCACCTGTTGACCGACGCGGACCTGGCGCGGGCACTCACGAACCTCCGTCTCTGCATACGGCCGTCGGGACTGCTCCTCGCAACCATCCGCGACTACGACGTGCTGCGAGAGCAGCAGCCCACGGGGATGCCGATCTCTGTCCACGGAGCTCTGGGGACGCGACACGCCGTCGGCCAGTCCTGGCGGTGGTCTCCAGATGCTGAGTACGTCGACATCGAGCTCTTCACCCTCGTCGAGGAACACGTCGACGCCTGGACGGGCCAGTCGGCGTCAACCCGCTACCGGGCACTGCGGCGGGCCACTCTGGCCCAGGCGCTGACTGGCGCGGGCTTCGACCACCCGGAGTGGCTGATGCCGGAGGAGTCCGGCTACTACCAACCCATGGTGCTCGCCACACGCCCCGGATGAAGGCGACGTCGCGTCACGTCACGGGATGCACGACGAGCGCCTGGACGCGCAGACCCTGCTGCCCGCGCACCAGCACGTAGGTGACGGACAGCTTGCTGATGTCGGATCCGTCCCGACGCCGGCGCACCATGTGCGTCCGGACCAACGCCGTCGTCCCGTTCTCCACTCGGACGTTCGTGCCCAACACGTCCGTGCGGTCGTAGCCGCTCGAGGACATCGCGTCCGCCTGCGCCTGCAGCCAGTCCTCGACCTCGCGGCCCGACCGGAACGAGGTGACGACGTCGTCAGTCGTCAGCAGGAACGGCACGTAGAAGTGTTCCGCGACCTGGACCGGACTCGACTCACCACGACCGAGCGCCGTGAAGGCAACCAGGTACTTCGCGAACCAGCGTCGTGCATCGTCCTCGCCCATCATTCACTCCACACCTCGTCCCGCTCCGAATGGCTGCCCGTCGGCGTCGTCCTCAACGGGAGTGTCGCGGTCACCAAGCTACCCGTGGGTGTCGAACGATGGGTGACGCTGCCCCCCAGCTCAGCGGCGCGCTTCCGCATGGAGGTCAGACCGACCCCAGGAGTCCAGTCGCGAGCGGCGTGTCCGTCGTCCGCGACCGTGAGGGTCGCGCACCCCTCCCGCACGCGAATGGTGACGACCACCTGCGTCGCGTCGCTGTGTCGCACGACGTTGGTGAGGGCTTCCATGACGATCCGGTAAGCCGCCACCTCGACCACCGCGGGCAGCGCCGGAAGTGCGCCAGCGTCGACGGCGATCGCTGGGCCTTGCAGGGACGCGCTCTTGAGCCTGATGGCTCCAGCGAGACCGAGCTCGTCGAGTGCGGGAGGGCGCAGTCCGTAGACCAGCTCCCTGATCTCGTCCAGTGCTGCCTCGGCTTCGCTGCGAATGCGGTCGAGCATCGGAGCCGTCGTCTCGTGCGGCATTGCCAACTTGGCAGCATCCGCGGTGAAGGCGATCCCGGTGAGCCGGGGGCCGAGCTCGTCGTGGAGGTCGCGCCGAAGCCGCCGCCTCTCCTCCTCGCGCGCTGTCGCGCTCGCCATGCGCTCTCGTTGCAGGCTCGCGACGAGCGACCGAGCCTTGATCACCTGCACCAACAGCGGGAGTGACAGCGTGATGACGCGCTCGTCATCACGCGAGAGCCCGATGTCCCCGGGCCGCAGGCCGACGACCAGCTCGCCGACGTTCTCTGCCCCGGCGTCGATGGGGAAGATGCGTCGTTGGGGTGTTGGATCACCCGCCTCGACAGGATCCTCGCCCACCAGTGCGAGGGCTGCGTAGGGAAGCACCAGGCCCTGCTGGATCGCCTTCACAGCGGCCGTTGGATCGTCACCGATGCCAACGGCTACTTGCTGTGCCGCGGTGAGTGCGTCCGGCCGGTAGCCGAAGAGGACTCCGTCGGAGACTCGCTGGACCACCTCGACGAGGGGACTCCAGAGGGTGCCGCAGATCGCGGCGGCCAGGGCCATCGCCAAGATGCCGGGCGATGTACCGGAACGCCAGGTCAGGAGGCTGAGCACCAAGGTCGCAATCGCGAACACGCAGGCAAGGGAGAAGAACCAGGCCGCTGCACGCGAGGCCAGCCAGCGACCATCGAGTGGGCGCGCACGCTCGGCCCCGAGGAGGGCTGCGATGCCGATCAGTCCGAGTCCGGCGTTGGCGACGGCCGTCAGCGCGGCTGGAGCTCTGGCCAGCGCCACGACTCCGACGAGGAAGACCGTCACTCCGGTCGTGCTCAGGACCCACAGCAGGGAGCTCCGAGTGTGCGCGTCCGTCGTCTCCAGCCGCCACCACACATGACTCGCACTGACGGCGACGAGTGCGAACGCGACCCACCCGACGTCGCCCGGGTCGAGACCACCCCCGCCTCGGAGCTGCCACGCCAGCAGGGGAGCGCCGATCAGCACCGCGCCCAGCGTCAACGCCCGTGCAACATCGACGTTGACGCTGGGGTAGACCGCGATCGCCGAGCTCAGCGCCACCATCGCGACGACCGCGACGAGATCAGAGACCTCGGCGGGCACGAGGTGAACGATGCCGAGGAGGAGGCCGGCGGCCGAGAAGACGAGGCCGGACGCGTAGGCATGACAGCGGACGCACAGTCCGATCCCCGAGGCGGCGAGAAGGATTCCGGCCACCGCCCACCCGATGCCTTCGACGTCCATGCTCATCGCAACGGCAACCCCTCTTCGCGGGCTCGCAGGATGGCCTCGGCGCGATCTGCGACCCCGAGCTTGTTGTAGATCGAGGTGAGCTGGTTGCTCACTGTCTTCGGCGAGAGCGACAGCGCCGACGCAATCTCGTGGGTGCGCCGGCCTGCCGCCAGCAGATCGAGGACTTGGCGTTCACGGCCCGACAACCGAGGGAAGGGATAGGTCGGCTCGACGCCGCCGGCGCCGATCTGGGCGAGGAGCACATCCGCCACCTCCTGCCCGAAGATCACCTGACCTGCGACCACGGCGCGGAGCGCTGCCGCCACATCGGCATGGCCGGCCCCCTTGAGGAGGTAGCCGCGAGCCCCGGCAGCCATTGCGCCGACAGCCGCGGCCTCGTCGCTGAACATGGAGAGCATGAGGACCGCTACTCCCGGGATCAGCTCTGTGACCCTCCGTGTTGCCTCGACGCCGTCGAGCCCGGGCATCTGGACGTCCATCAAGATGACATCGGGCTTGAGGAGGACTGCCTCCTTGACCGCGTCATGCCCCGTAGCCGCCTCGCCCACCACCTCGAAGCCATCGAGGTGGGTCAGCACCAGCGCAAGACCGTCACGCACGACAGCGTGGTCGTCGGCGATCAGCACGCGGATGGTCACGTCTCCATGATGCTCCGCAACGAGTTCCCTGCGGGACGGGAAATCGTCCCGGCCGCCGGGACGTCTCTCGGTGTCGTCAGGAGCTCACCACCTCGCACCGTGGTGGTAAGACATCGAACCAGGAAGGACATCACCATGTCTGTCACCACCCATTCCAGCGACCGAGCTCGATTCTCCATCGCCAACCACGTCGGTCACGCGCTCGGAATACTCATCTCCGCGGCGAACGTCGTCGTCGGCAGCTCGCCCGGGGCCCGCGAGGGCGACAGCTACAACGGCAACGTCTGGATCGCCTTCGTCGTCTTCGGAAGCATCGGGGTCGTCGCCCTCCTCGCCTCGTGGCTGACCAGGTCCAGCGCAGCCCGGCGCATCGGTGGCGTCGCCCTGGTGCTCGTCGGGGTGGCCAGTCTCGGGGTCCTGTTCGTCCCGGACATCGGAACGGCCGGACGCATCGCCAACTCTGTCGGTGCCCTGGTTCAGTTCGGGGCGGCCGCCCTCATCCTGCTGCCCGCGCGTGCCAGGAGCTGACCCCCGGCCCCGACCGGCGACCTGCAGCACGAAGGGCCGGTCTCCTGGTGGAGACCGGCCCTTCGGCTGGTGGTGGGCGATACTGGGTTTGAACCAGTGACCTCTTCCGTGTCAAGGAAGCGCGCTACCGCTGCGCCAATCGCCCAAGTCTTGAGTTGTGTCGGTGTCGATCTCTGGCAGAGGTGGGTACGGGATTTGAACCCGTGTAGACGGATTTGCAGTCCGTTGCCTCGCCTCTCGGCCAACCCACCGTGGAGGTTCCGAAATGAACGGGGGAGACCTTCCGAGCGGACAACGAGACTCGAACTCGCGACCTCAACCTTGGCAAGGTTGCGCTCTACCAACTGAGCTATGTCCGCCTGCATCCTGCGCCGTTTCACCGGCCCTGAGTGCGAGTGGAACAGTAGTACATGCCCGACGCGGCGCCAAAATCGCCCCCCTTGTCCGTGTGTCCCACCCGTCCCACCAGCACCCTGGCGGCTCCCGGCAGGCCCCTAGAGTGACGCCATGCGCGCGTGGATCGACGGTGACCTGCTGGCCGACCCGACCCAGGGGGCGGTCGCGGTCACCGACCACGGCTTCACCGTGGGCGACGGGGTCTTCGAGGCGGTCAAGACCCTGCACGGCGAGCCCTTCGCCCTGACCCGCCACCTCACCCGGCTCGAGCGGAGCGCCGCCGGCCTCGGGCTGCCCGCGCCCGACCTCGACGACGTACGACGTGGCGTCGCGGCCGTCCTCGACGGCGCACAGGGCGAGCCGATCGGTCGGCTCCGGATCACCTGGACCGCCGGGCCGCACCCGATGGGGTCGGGTCGCGGCGGGGGACCGGCGACCCTCGTTGTCGCCTACAGCGCGATCGATCACGCGCCCGCCGAGACCGCCGTCGTGAGCGTTCCCTGGACCCGCAACGAGAACGGCGCCACGGCCGGGCTCAAGACCACGTCGTACGCCGAGAACGTGATCGCGCTGGCGCATGCCCACCGGCACGGCGGGACCGAGGCGGTGTTCGCCAACACCGCCGGCAACCTGTGCGAGGGCACCGGGTCCAATGTGTTCTACGTCGTCGACGGTGAGCTGCGTACCCCGAGCCTGGCGTCGGGGTGCCTGGCCGGCATCACCCGTGAGCTGGTCCTGGAGTGGTGCGACGTCCGGGAGGTCGACGAGCCCCTGGCCGAGGTGCACGCGACGGCGAGCGAGGCCTTCCTCGTGTCGACCACGCGCGACGTCCAGGCCATCGCCCGCTGGGACGACCACGAGCTCCCCGCCCCCGGTCCGGTCACGAAGCAGTGCGCGGCCACGTGGGCCGCCCGCGAGGCTGAGACCATGGACCCGTGAGCACACCCCACTCCTCCCTCGACCCGGCGATCGCAGCGCGCCTGCGCCACACGGCCGAGGGCCTCGTCCCCGTCGTCGTGCAGCAGCAGGGCTCCGGCGAGGTCCTCATGCTCGCGTGGGTCGACGACGAGGCGCTCGCCCGCACGATCGACACTGGGCGCGCGACGTACTGGTCGCGGTCGCGGCGCGAGTACTGGGTCAAGGGCGACACCTCGGGCCACGTGCAGTGGGTCAAGGAGGTCCGCCTCGACTGCGACGGCGACACGCTGCTCTTCGTCGTCGATCAGGTGGGTGCCGCCTGCCACACCGGCGACCACACCTGCTTCGACGCCGACCTGGTGCACCGGTTCGATGCCTGAGCCGCACGAGCAGCGCCCCGCCGGCCGCCGCCCCGCCGGCCGCCGCACCTTCGGCCCGGTCGTCCTGCTCGGCGTCGCGTCCGCGGCGTTGGCTGCGTGGTCCGCCAGCAAGCCGTGGGTCGAGGGGACGGGCGGCGACTCCGCCCCGGGAGTGGCGTCCATCGCGTGGGGCGAGGTCGCATCGTCCCCGCTCGGAACGGCCCTCGCCTTCGTCGTGCTCGCCTGCTGGGGCGTCCTGCTGGTCACCCGCGGGCGGGTCCGCCGGGTGATCGCGGGGTTGGCCGTGCTGGCGGCCACGGGCTACGTCGCGACCGTCGCCTGGGCGCCGTTCAGCCTGCCCGACCACCTCGTCGAGCAAGTGCGTCGGAGGACGGGGGTCACGCTCGAGGACACCGCGCTGACCGGATGGTTCTGGCTCTCGTGCGTGGCGGCCCTCCTGGTGCTCGCCTCGACCGTCCTGGCGCTGCGCCTGGTGCGCACCTGGCCCGAGATGGGGACGCGCTACGACGCCCCCACGGGATCCCGGGCCACCGGCGCAGCCGACCCGGCGCAGGCGCCGAGCGAGCGGCCCACCGAGAACATCGACATCTGGAAGGCCCTCGACGACGGCCGCGACCCGACCGCCTAGACTCGTCGCGCACCCGCCCGACCGCGCACCGACCGACGAAGGAGCACCCACGATGGCTGCTGGCCACGGCAACACCCCCGCTGCATGGACCGCCGTGGGGATCGCGATGCTCGGCTTCGTCGTGGGCAGCGTCGCGCTGCTGCAGGTCCCGACCCAGATGACCCTGCTGTGGATCGGCATCATCATCGCGGTGGTCGCGTTCCCGCTGTTCCTGGTGCTGTCCAAGCTCGGCCTCAACTCCTCCGACCACTGAGCGACGCACCCGGTCGTCGTACCCGTCCGTCCACTGGGCACCGGCCCCGGGCGGGCTGGGGCCGGGTGAGAGGCTGAGTCCATGCCAGCGACCGGTTCCGTGCTCGACGACATCGTCGCGGGGGCACGCGACGACCTCGCCCGCCGCGAGGCCGCGCTCCCGCTGGGCGAGCTCCGCGGACACCTCGCGGATGCCCCGCCCCCGCGCGACCCGATGCCGCACTTCCGTGCTGCCGGGTCGAGCGTGATCGCCGAGGTCAAGCGCCGCAGCCCGAGCAAGGGCGCGCTCGCCGACATCCCCGACCCGGCCTCGCTCGCGCAGGCCTACGCCCGCGGCGGTGCCGCGGCCATCTCGGTGCTGACCGAGGAGCGCCGCTTCGGCGGCAGCCTGGCCGACCTGCGCACCGTGCGTGCCGCCGTCGAGACCCCGATCCTGCGCAAGGACTTCATCGTCGAGGGCTACCAGCTCGTGGAGGCCCGCGCCGCCGGTGCCGACCTCGCGCTGCTCATCGTGGCCGCCCTCGACGACGACACCCTCCGCCGCCTCCACGACGAGGCCACCGCGCTAGGCCTGACCGTGCTGGTCGAGGTGCACGACGAGGCGGAGGCCGAGCGCGCACTCGCGCTGGACGCCGCGCTGATCGGCGTCAACAGCCGCAACCTCAAGACCCTCGAGGTGGACCCCGACGTGTTCGGGCGCCTCGCTCCCCAGATCCAGGGCGACGCGGTCCTCGTCGCCGAGAGCGGCATCACCGGCGTCGCCGACGTCGAGCGCTTCGTCTCCGAGGGAGCAGGCGTCGTGCTGGTCGGCGAGGCACTGGTCAAGGACGGCGACCCCGAGGCCGCCGTACGAGCGATGACAGGAGTGACGGCACCGTGAGCGTGCAGTCGAGCGTGCCCACGAGCGGCACCGGGAGCACCAGGTACGACGCCGACGAGCGCGGCTACTTCGGCCAGACGTGGGGCGGGCGGTTCATGCCCGAGGCCCTCGTCGCCGCGCTGGACGAGCTGACCGAGGCCTGGCAGGACGCGATGGCCGACGCTGCGTTCGTCGCTGACTTCGAGCAGGTGCTGCGCGAGTACGCCGGCACGCCCAGCCGCCTCTACCACGCCGAGCGGCTCTCCGAGCTCGTCGGCGCCCGGGTCCTGCTCAAGCGCGAGGACCTCAACCACACCGGCGCCCACAAGATCCGCAACGTCCTTGGCCAGGCCCTGCTGACAAAGCGGATGGGCAAGACCCGCGTGATCGCTGAGACCGGCGCAGGTCAGCACGGCGTCGCCAGCGCGACCGCCGCGGCGTGGTTCGACCTCGACTGCACCGTCTACATGGGTGCCGTCGACACCCGCCGTCAGGCGCTCAACGTCGCCCGGATGCAGCTGCTCGGCGCCAAGGTCGTGCCGGTGGAGTCCGGCAGCGCGACGCTCAAGGACGCGATCAACGAGGCCCTGCGCGACTGGGTCGCCAGCGTCGACCACACCGCCTACCTCTTCGGCACCGCCGCCGGGCCCCACCCGTTCCCGAGCATGGTCCGCGACTTCTGCCGCGGCATCGGCGACGAGGCCCGCGAGCAGTGCCTCGAGCAGTACGGCGTCCTTCCGGACGCGGTCGCGGCCTGCGTCGGCGGTGGCTCCAACGCGATCGGCCTGTTCACGGCGTTCCTCGAGGACGAGGGCGTCGAGATCCACGGCTTCGAGCCCGGCGGCGACGGCGTCGAGACCGGGCGCCACGCCGCGACCATCCACGCCGGCGAGGCGGGCGTGCTGCACGGCGCCCGCACCTACGTCCTCCAGGACGACGACGGCCAGACGGTGGAGTCCCACTCCATCTCCGCCGGCCTCGACTACCCCGGCGTGGGCCCGCAGCACTCCTGGCTGGCCGCGTCCGGACGGGCGACGTACACGCCGGTCACCGACGCACAGGCGATGGACGCGATGGCCCTGCTGAGCCGCACCGAGGGCATCATCCCCGCCATCGAGTCGGCCCACGCGATCGCGGGCGCCCTCGACGTCGCCACGCGGCTCGGCCAGGAGAAGGGTTCCGACGCGACGGTGATCATCAACCTCAGCGGTCGCGGCGACAAGGACATGGGCACGGCCATCGAGTGGTTCGGCCTCGGCGACGCCGAGGAGGGTCCCGAGGCCGACCTCGAGCAGGTCGAGGCCGACGCGGCGACCGAGCTCGACACGGAGGCGCAGCAGTGACCTCCACCAGCGCCGCCTTCGCGACCGCGAGGGCCGAGGGCCGCGCCGCGCTCATCGGCTACCTCCCCGCCGGCTACCCGACCGTGGACGGCTCGATCGAGGCCATGAAGGTGATGGTCGAGGCCGGCTGCGACGCCATCGAGATCGGCCTGCCCTACAGCGACCCGGTCATGGACGGCCCGACGATCCAGGCAGCCGCCCAGGTGGCGCTCGACGGCGGCGTCCGCACCTCCGACGTCCTGCGGGCGGTCGAGGAGGTCGCCGCGACGGGCGTGCCCACGCTGGTGATGACCTACTGGAACCCCGTCGAGCGCTACGGGGTCGAGCGGTTCGCAGCCGACCTGGCCGCGGCCGGCGGGGCCGGGCTCATCACGCCCGACATCACCCCGGACCACGGGTCGGAGTGGATCGCCGCGGCCGACGCGCACGACCTCGACAAGATCTTCCTCGTCGCCCCCAGCTCCACCGACGAGCGCATCGCGATGACGGCCCACGAGAGCCGCGGCTTCGTCTACGCCGCCGCCGTCATGGGTGTCACCGGTGCACGCGACGCCACCTCCGACCTCGCCGGCCCCCTGGTCGGCCGGGTCCGGAGCGCGGGTGACGTCCCCGTCGCCGTCGGCATCGGGGTCAGCAACGGCGACCAGGCGGCCGAGGTCGCCCGGTTCGCCGACGGCGTGATCGTGGGCTCCGCGTTCGTCCGGTGCTTGCTCGACCACGAGGGCGACCAGGCCGCCGGTCTCGACGCCCTGCGCAGCCTGACCGCCGACCTCGCCGAGGGCGTACGACGTGCGCGCTAGGGCACTCGCGCTCGTCCCGCTGCTCGCACTGCTGGCGGCCTGCGGCGGAGGAGCGCAGTCGGCCGAGCTGACCGGCACGGAGCTCGACCCGCCGTTCGAGGTGTCCTCGACGCCGCTGGTCGACACCGACGGCGAGCCGTTCAGCCTCACCGACGACACCGACAAGGACCTCACGCTCGTCTTCTTCGGCTACACCAACTGCCCCGACATCTGCGGCCAGGTGATGGCCACCCTGGCCGGCACCCTGACCCGGTTCGACGAGGAGCAGAAGGAGCGGCTCGACGTCGTCTTCGTGACGACCGACCCCGCCCGCGACGACGAGGCCGTGACCCAGGACTACGTCGACGCGTTCGACCCCAGCATCATCGGCCTGACGGGCGACCTGGACGACATCGTGGAGGTCGGCGAGAGCCTCGCCGTCGGGATCGACAAGGGGGACAAGCTCCCCAGCGGCGGCTACGACGTCACCCACGGCACGCGTGTCTACGCCGTCGACGCCGACGACGAGTCGCCGATGATGTGGGACCACGACGTCTCGCAGGCCCAGCTGGCCGGTGACGTGCTCACGCTGCTCGACCGAGGATGATGCTCCCCATGCTGACCGTCTCGACCGTCTCGACCGCACTGGGGTCGCCGCTGGTGACCCTGATGTCCATCCCGAGCCCCGCCGACGGCGTGTGGGACCTCGGCCCCGTGCCGATCCGCGGCTACGCGCTCAGCATAATCCTCGGCATCGTGCTCGCGATCTGGATCGGCGAGCGGCGCTGGGTCGCGCGTGGCGGCACGGCAGGCGAGGTCAGCGACCTGGCCCTCTGGGCCGTGCCGTTCGGGCTGATCGGCGGTCGGCTCTACCACGTGATCACCGACTGGGAGCTCTACTTCGGCGAGGACCGCAACCCTGTCACCGCGCTCTACGTCTGGCGCGGCGGCCTCGGCGTGTGGGGGGCGATCGCCCTCGGCGCGTTCGGGGTGTGGCTCGGCGCGCGGACGAAGGGCATCAAGCTGCTGCCGCTGCTCGACGCGCTGGCTCCCGGCGTCCTCGTGGCGCAGGCCGTCGGACGCTGGGGCAACTGGTTCAACCAGGAGCTCTACGGCCGTCCCACCGACCTGCCGTGGGGCCTGGAGATCGACGTCGCCCACCGTCCCGCGCAGTACCTCGACCAGGCGACGTTCCACCCGGCCTTCCTCTACGAGTGCCTGTGGAACCTGGCGGCGTTCGCCGTGATCATCTGGGCCGACCGTCGCTTCCGCCTCGGCCACGGACGGGTCGTCGCGCTCTACGTCATGCTCTACACCCTGGGGCGCGGCTGGATCGAGAACCTCCGCATCGACGACGTGCAGATGGACGACGTGCTGGGGCTGCGCCTCAACGTGTGGACCTCGATCGTGCTCTTCGTCCTGGCCGCGGTGTGGTTCGTCTGGTCGGCGAGGCGGTACCCCGGCCGGGAAGAGGTGGTCCGCACGGGTGAGCCGCAGGTCGACGGCGACGAGGACGCCGCGGCTCGCACCGACGAGGCTGGCGCGGACGACACCGACGACACCGACGGGGCCCGGGGCGCGCAGCCCGCGGAGGACGCCGAGGACGGGCATCGCGCCGGTCCCACGGCCTGACACGGCGCATGCCGGCGGCTCGCGCCGGTGATAGGTTCCGTGGTGCTCGGGCCAACGTCGTCCCCAGCGTCGATTTCCACCCCCTCGCCCGTCCCGGACCGTGATATCGGTCCCTGGCGCGCGGAGACGACGACGGGAGAATGCCTCCATGCACGCATTCCCGCCGAGCCAGGGTCTCTACGACCCTCGCCACGAGAAGGACGCCTGCGGCGTCGCCATGGTGGCGACGCTGACCGGCGAGGCCAGCCACGACATCGTGGCCAAGGCGCTCACCGCCCTGCGCAACCTCGACCACCGCGGTGCCGCGGGTGCCGAGGTGAACTCCGGTGACGGCGCCGGGATCCTGATGCAGGTCCCCGACGCCTTCCTCCGCGAGGTCGTTCACTTCGAGCTGCCCCCCGCGAGGGCGTACGCCGTCGGCACCGCGTTCCTGCCCGGTGACGCCGACGCGGTGGCCAAGACCCGACAGCGGATCGAGGAGATCGCCGACGAGGAGGGCCTCACGGTCCTCGGGTGGCGCGAGCTGCCCGTCGACGACACGACGCTGGGCGCCACCGCGCGCAGCGTCATGCCGAGCTTCGCGCAGGTGTTCGTGGCCGGTCGGGGCGCCCGGGTGAGCGGGATGGCGCTGGAGCGCCGGGCGTTCTGCCTGCGCAAGCGTGCGGAGTCCGAGACGGACGTCTACTTCCCCTCCCTCTCCTCGCGCACCCTGGCCTACAAGGGCATGCTCACCACCGACCAGCTCGACCAGGTCTTTCCTGACCTGACCGACGAGCGGGTCGCCTCGGCGATGGCGGTCGTGCACTCCCGCTTCTCCACCAACACGTTCCCGAGCTGGCCGCTGGCCCACCCGTTCCGCTTCATCGCGCACAACGGCGAGATCAACACCGTGATGGGCAACCGCAACTGGATGCGCGCCCGCGAGGCGCTGCTCGAGAGCGACCTGATCCCGGGAGACCTCGAGCGGCTCTTCCCGATCTGCACGCCCGGCGCCTCGGACTCCGCGTCGTTCGACGAGGTCCTCGAGCTGCTGCACCTCGCCGGCCGCTCGCTGCCCCATGCCGTGCTGATGATGATTCCCGAGGCCTGGGAGAACCACGGCGAGATGGACGCCCGGCGCCGGGCGTTCTACGAGTTCCACTCCATGCTCATGGAACCGTGGGACGGACCCGCGTGCGTGGTCTTCACTGACGGCACCCAGATCGGCGCCGTCCTCGACCGCAACGGCCTGCGCCCCTCGCGCTACTGGGTCACCGACGACGGCCTCGTCGTCCTCGCCTCCGAGGTCGGCGTGCTCGACCTCGACCCGGCCACGGTCGTCCGCAAGGGCCGGCTGCAGCCGGGCCGGATGTTCCTAGTCGACACCGAGGAGCACCGGATCATCGAGGACGAGGAGATCAAGAGCCAGCTCGCCGCGGAGCAGCCGTACGACGAGTGGCTGCACGCCGGGCTGATCCACCTCGACGACATCGACGACCTCGAGCACATCGTCCACACCCACGCCTCGGTCACGCGCCGCCAGCAGATCTTCGGCTACACCGAGGAGGAGCTGCGGATCCTGCTCAGCCCGATGGCGAACACCGGTGGCGAGGCACTCGGCTCGATGGGCACCGACACCCCGATCGCGGCGCTGAGCGACAAGCCGCGGATGCTGTTCGACTACTTCTCCCAGCTGTTCGCGCAGGTGACCAACCCGCCGCTCGACGCGATCCGCGAGGAGCTGGTGACGTCGCTGAGCGGGTCGATCGGCCCCGAGGCCAACCTCCTCGAGCCGACCCCCGCGTCGTGCCGGCAGATCGTGCTGCCGTTCCCGGTCTTCTCCAACGACGACCTGGCCAAGATCCGCCACATCAACCGCAACGGCGACATGCCGGGCTTCCAGGTCCACGTCGTGCGCGGCCTGTACGACGTCGAGGGTGGGGGAGCGGCGCTCGAGGCCCGCCTCGACGAGCTCTGCGCCGAGGTGTCGGCGGCGATCGCCGACGGCGCCCGAATCATCGTGCTGTCCGACCGGCACTCGACCGCCGAGCTCGCCCCGATCCCGTCGCTGCTCCTCACCGGCGCCGTTCACCACCACCTCGTCCGGGAGAAGACCCGCACGCAGGTGGGCCTGCTGGTCGAGGCCGGTGACGTCCGCGAGGTCCACCACGTGGCGCTGCTGGTCGGCTACGGCGCGGCCGCGGTCAACCCCTACCTCGCCATGGAGTCCGTCGAGGACCTCGCCCGCGAGGCCTACTACGTCAAGGTCGACGCCGAGAAGGCCGTGTCGAACCTGATCAAGGCGCTCGGCAAGGGCGTGCTCAAGGTGATGTCCAAGATGGGCGTCTCGACGGTCGCGTCCTACACCGGCGCGAAGATCTTCGAGTCCGTCGGCCTGTCGCAGGCCGTCATCGACCGATACTTCACTGGCACGACCTCCAAGCTCGGCGGCATCGAGCTCGACACGATCGCCGAGGAGGTCGCCCGCCGCCACGCGACGGCGTACCCCCGCAAGGGCATCGCCCCCGCGCACCGCGAGCTGACCATCGGCGGGGAGTACCAGTGGCGTCGCAGCGTGAAGGGGGATGCCGAGCCGCACCTCTTCGACCCGGAGACGGTCTTCCGGCTCCAGCACTCCACCCGCACGGGCAGCTACGACATCTTCAAGCAGTACACCGACCGGGTGAACCAGCAGTCCGAGCGGCTGATGACGCTGCGCGGCCTGTTCACGTTCAAGGACGGTGTGCGCGAGTCGATCGACATCGACGAGGTCGAGCCCGTCTCGGAGATCGTCAAGCGGTTCTCCACCGGCGCGATGTCCTACGGCTCGATCAGCCAGGAGGCGCACGAGACCCTCGCCATCGCGATGAACCGGCTGGGCGGCAAGTCCAACACCGGTGAGGGCGGCGAGGACCCCGACCGGCTCTACGACCCGGAGCGCCGCTCGGCGATCAAGCAGGTCGCCTCGGGCCGCTTCGGCGTGACGTCGGAGTATCTCACCAACGCCGACGACATCCAGATCAAGATGGCGCAGGGCGCGAAGCCCGGCGAGGGTGGCCAGCTGCCCGGCCACAAGGTCTACCCGTGGGTCGCCAAGACCCGGCACTCGACCCCGGGTGTGGGCCTGATCAGCCCGCCGCCGCACCACGACATCTACTCGATCGAGGACCTGGCGCAGCTCATCCACGACCTCAAGAACGCCAACCCGGCGGCGCGCATCCACGTGAAGCTCGTCTCCGAGGTCGGCATCGGCACGGTCGCGGCGGGTGTCTCCAAGGCGCACGCGGACGTCGTCCTGGTCTCCGGGCACGACGGCGGCACCGGCGCGTCCCCGCTGACCTCGCTCAAGCACGCCGGCGGCCCCTGGGAGCTCGGCCTGGCCGAGACCCAGCAGACGCTGCTGCTCAACGGCCTGCGCGACCGGATCGTGGTGCAGGCCGACGGCCAGCTCAAGACCGGACGCGACGTCGTCATCGCCGCACTGCTCGGCGCGGAGGAGTACGGCTTCGCAACCGCGCCGCTGGTGGTGAGCGGCTGCATCATGATGCGGGTCTGCCACCTCGACACCTGCCCCGTGGGCGTCGCCACCCAGAACCCGGTGCTGCGCGAGCGGTACAGCGGCAAGGCCGAGTACGTCGTGAACTTCTTCGAGTTCATCGCCCAGGAGGTCCGCGAGCTGCTCGCCGAGCTCGGCTTCCGCAGCCTGGACGAGGCGATCGGCCAGGTCGGCACTCTCGACGTGGCCAGCGCGATCGACCACTGGAAGGCCTCGGGGCTCGACCTCCGGCCGATCCTCCATCAGGCCTCGGCGCACGGCGAGTTCGGCCAGTTCGAGCACCAGGACCTGCGCAACACCAAGACGCAGGACCACGGCCTCGACAAGGCGCTCGACAACGAGCTCATCGCCATCGCCGCCCCGGCGCTCGAGTCCGGCGAGCCGGTGCGCGCGCAGGTCGCGATCCGCAACGTCAACCGCACCGTCGGCACGATGCTCGGGCACGAGGTGACCAAGCGCTACCGCGGGGACGGCCTGCCCGACGGAACGATCGACATCACCCTGACCGGTTCGGCCGGTCAGTCGTTCGGCGCGTTCCTGCCGCGTGGGGTGACCCTGCGGCTCGAGGGCGACGCCAACGACTACGTCGGCAAGGGCCTCTCCGGCGGCCGCCTCGTCGTGCGTCCCGACCGGGCGGCGACGTTCGAGCCGGCGGAGCAGATCATCGCCGGCAACACGATCGGCTACGGCGCGACGTCGGGCCAGGTCTTCCTGAGCGGTCGCGTCGGCGAGCGCTTCTGCGTCCGCAACTCCGGGGCCACCGCTGTGGTCGAGGGTGTGGGCGACCACGGGTGCGAGTACATGACTGGCGGTGTCGTCGTCGTCCTCGGACCCACCGGCCGCAACTTCGCCGCCGGCATGTCGGGCGGCTACGCCTTCGTGCTCGACCTGGACGAGAAGCGGGTGAACCCCGAGCTGGTCGAGCTCGCGCCCGTCACCGGCAAGGCGGCCGACGAGCTGAAGGCCCTCGTCGAGCAGCACGCCGAGGAGACCGGCTCCGCCGTCGCCGCCGCGCTGCTCACCGACTGGGACGCCTCCCTGGCCCGCTTCACCGAGGTGATGCCCAGCGACTTCAAGCGTGTGCTGGAGGCGCGCGAGGAGGCGCTGGAGGACGGGCTGAACGAGGACGAGGCCGCCGCCCGCATCATGGAGGTCCTCCATGGGTGAGCGCACCTCGACCACGACGATGGGCGACCACCGGCGCTCGCGCATGGAGCGAAGGCAGAGCATGGGTGAGCGACCGACGACCGACCACCGCGACGCGAAGAAGGTGAACCAGCATGGCTGACCCCAAGGGCTTCTTGAAGCACGGCCGCGAGGTCGCCTCCCGCCGGGACGTCGCCGAACGCGTCCACGACTGGAACGAGGTCTACCCCGACGGCATCGGGCGCGCGCTGCTCCCGATCATCAACACCCAGGCCGGCCGCTGCATGGACTGCGGCATCCCGTTCTGCCACCAGGGCTGCCCGCTGGGCAACATCATCCCGGAGTGGAACGACCTGGTCTGGCGTGACGACTGGGACGGCGCGATGGACCGGCTCCACGCGACCAACAACTTCCCGGAGTTCACCGGACGCCTCTGCCCCGCCCCGTGCGAGACCGCCTGCGTGCTGGGCATCAACCAGGACCCGGTGACGATCAAGAACGTCGAGGTCTCGATCATCGACCGCGCCTGGGGCTCGGGCTACGTCCGCCCGCAGCCGCCCGAGTGGCTCTCCGGCAAGACCGTGGCCGTGATCGGGTCCGGCCCCGCCGGGCTCGCCGCGGCCCAGCAGCTGACCCGCGCCGGCCACACGGTCGCCGTCTACGAGCGAGCCGACAAGATCGGCGGCCTGCTGCGCTACGGCATCCCCGAGTTCAAGATGGAGAAGAAGCACCTCGACCGGCGCCTCGACCAGATGCGCCGCGAGGGCACGGTCTTCCGTGCCGGCGTGGACGTCGGTGGCGACCTGACGGGCGACAAGCTTCTCGACCGCTACGACGCCGTGGTGCTGGCGATGGGTGCCACCGCGGCGCGCGACCTCCCCGTCCCCGGGCGCGAGCTCGACGGGATCCACCAGGCGATGGAGTTCCTGCCGCAGGCCAACCGCGTCGCCCTCGGCGAGGCGGCGACATCCGACGGCTCGGAGCAGATCGTGGCGACCGACAAGGACGTCGTCATCATCGGCGGCGGCGACACCGGCGCCGACTGCCTCGGCACGTCCATCCGGCAGGGAGCCCGCTCGATCACGCAGCTGGAGATCATGCCGCGGCCGGGCGAGGACCGGCCCGCGGGCCAGCCGTGGCCGACGTACCCCATGACCTTCCGCGTCTCGTCGGCCCACGAGGAGGGCGGTGACCGGGTCTACGCCGTGTCGACGCAGGAGTTCGTGGGCGACGACGACGGCCACGTCTCCGCGCTGCGCCTCGTGGAGGTCGACGCGACGTTCCAGCCCGTCGAGGGCACCGAGCGCGAGATCCCGGCGCAGCTGGTGCTGCTCGCGATGGGGTTCACCGGTCCCGAGCGCACCCGTCCCGAGGGCCCGGGCCTCATCGACCAGCTCGGCGTCGATCTCGACGAGCGCGGCAACGTGAAGCGCGACGCGTCGTACGCCGCCTCCGTCCCCGGCGTCTACGTCGCAGGTGACGTCGGCCGCGGCCAGTCGCTGATCGTGTGGGCCATCGCCGAGGGACGCAGCGCGGCCGCGTCCGTCGACGCCTACCTCACCGGCTCGACCACGCTCCCGTCGCCGATCAAGCCGCACGAGCGGCCGCTCGTCGTCTGACCCGCCACCGAGCGGTGCGTGAGGCAGGTTCGCCGCCCGGAAAACCTGCCTCACGCACCGACGCGGGCGGGACGGGGCCTTTGGAACGATCCAAAGTCCGCTAGGGTGACGGACGTGCGTAGAGCAAAGATCGTCTGCACCCTCGGCCCCGCGGTGAACACCCCCGAGGGGATCCGATCCCTCGTCGAGGCCGGCATGGACGTCGCGCGGCTCAACATGAGCCACGGGGCGTACGCCGACCACGAGGCCGTCTACCGGATGGTCCGCCAAGCCTCCGACGAGAGCGGCCACGCGATCGGCATCTTCGCCGACCTCCAGGGCCCGAAGATCCGGCTGGAGACGTTCGCCGACGGGCCGGTGAAGCTCAAGCGGGGAGCGACCTTCACGATCACCACGCGTGACGTGCAGGGCACCGCGGAGATCTGCGGTACGACCTACAAGGGCCTGCCGGGCGACGTGAAGCCGGGCGACCATCTCCTCATCGACGACGGCAAGGTCCGCCTCCGGGCGACGTCCGTCACCGACACCGACGTGGTCACCGAGGTCGTCGTGCCGGGCAAGGTCTCCAACAACAAGGGCATCAACCTGCCGGGCGTTGCGGTGTCGGTGCCCGCCCTGTCCGAGAAGGACACCGAGGACCTGCGCTGGGCCCTCAGGCTGGGCGTCGACTTCATCGCGCTGAGCTTCGTGCGCCACGGCGGCGACGCCGACGACGTACGTGCCGTGATGCGCGAGGAGAACGTCTCGGTCCCCGTGATCGCCAAGATCGAGAAGCCGCAGGCCCTCGACAACATCGACGAGATCGTCGACGCCTTCGACGGCCTCATGGTCGCTCGCGGTGACCTCGGTGTGGAGTGCCCGCTCGAGGACGTGCCGATCCACCAGAAGCGGATCATCGACAAGGCCCGGCGCAACGCCAAGCCCGTCATCGTCGCGACGCAGATGCTCGAGTCGATGATCACCTCGCCGGCACCGACCCGCGCCGAGGCGAGCGACGTGGCCAACGCTGTGCTCGACGGCGCTGACGCGGTGATGCTGTCGGGCGAGACGAGTGTGGGGGAGCACCCCATCGTCGCCGTGGAGACCATGGCGCGCATCGTCCAGTCCACCGAGGAGCACGGCCTCGGCCACATGGCGGAGGTGGAGTGGCAGCCGCACACCCGCGGCGGCATCGTCGCCAAGGCGGCTGCCGAGGTCGCGGAGCGTGTCGAGGCGAAGTACGTCGTCGCCTTCACCACGAGCGGCGACTCGGCCAAGCGGCTCTCGCGCTATCGCGGCCCGATCCCGGTCCTCGCCTTCACCCCGCAGGCCCGCACCCGCTCCCAGCTGGCGCTGACGTGGGGGGTAGAGACCTTCCAGGCGGGCGAGGTCGAGCACACCGACGAGATGGTGCGGCAGGTCGACGAGGCGTTGCTCAACATCGGGCGGGTCAAGGAGGGTGACCTCGTCGTCATCATCGCCGGCAGCCCGCCCGGCATCCCGGGCTCGACCAACGCCCTGCGCATCCACCGCATGGGCGACGCCATCAACGAGGTCGCCCCGGCCTACCGCCGCCCCCGCTGACCCGCACGGCCCCCCGCTGGGGAACGAGATGCAGGCTGATGGGCGCCGATCGGCTGCGTCTGGTTCCCCGTGTCATACCCAGTGCTGCGGCGGGTCCTGCGTAGGTGCCCCGGGTGAGATTCGAACTCACACTGAATGCTGTTTGAGAGCATCGCCTCTGCCGTTGGGCTACCGGGGCGGAATCGGCGTCGGAACCCTATCCGAACTAGCCTTGCGATCGTGACCCAGCCCGTGGACAGCAGCGCCCCCGCAGACGGCGTACGCCGTGTCGTGATCGCCGAGGACGAGGCGCTCATCCGCATGGACCTGGCCGAGATGCTGGGCGAGGAGGGGTACGACGTCGTGGGCCAGGCCGGCGACGGCCAGCGCGCGATCGAGCTCGCGCGCGAGCTGCGGCCCGACCTGGTGATCCTCGACGTCAAGATGCCGGTGCTCGACGGCATCGCGGCCGCCGAGACGATCGCGGGGGAGCGGATCGCCCCGGTGGTCATCCTCACCGCGTTCTCCCAGCGCGACCTGGTGGCGCGGGCGCGCGACGCCGGCGCGATGGCCTACCTGGTCAAGCCGTTCCAGCGCGGCGACCTCGTGCCGGCCATCGAGATGGCGGTGAGCCGCTTCGCCGAGATCACGGTCCTCGAGCGCGAGGTGTCCGACCTCCAGGAGTCGCTGGCGACGCGCAAGTCGGTGGACCGCGCCAAGAGCGTGCTGCAGGAGAAGCTCGGGCTCAGCGAGCCCGACGCCTTCCGCTGGATCCAGAAGACCGCGATGGACCTGCGGCTGTCGATGAAGCAGGTCGCCGACGGCGTCGTGGAGCACGGCGTGGCCGGGCTGGGCGACGGTCCCGCGGGGTCTGCGTCCCCCTCCTGACCCGCGTCTCGTCAAGGTCTGCTCAAGGCCTGATGGACTCCGTGTTTCGCGAACGTTTCCGGTACAGACCGGTTGGTCACGAAACGGCAACGGCGGGAAACTCGGGCGGCGCAATCGTGTCCTGGGCCACAACCTGAGTGTTAGGTTCCCGCCACGAGGCTGCCGAGGTGGACAGCCCAGAGAGCTACGGAGGGATCCATGATCCGCTCAACCAGGTCTTGGCGGGCCATCGCAGTCGCGGCGGCCGCCGGTTTGGTGCTGTCGGCGTGCGGCACGACCGAGGACAGTGGCGACGACGGCGGGGACGGCGGCGGTGGAGGTGAAGCCGCGTGCGACCTGACGTTGGCGTTCTTCGGCCCCCAGACGGGCCCGGCGGCCGGTCTCGGCCAACCGATCATCCAAGGCGCGCAGCTCGCCATCGACCAGTACAACGCTGACGCCGAGTGCGAGGTCGCCTACGAGCAGATCGACTCCCAGGGCAGCCCCGACCAGGCGCCGTCGCTGGCGACCGAGGCTGCCAGCGACGAGGCGATCATCGGCATCGTCGGTCCCGCGTTCTCGGGTGAGTCGGCCGCCGCCGGCCCGATCTTCGCCGAGGCGGGCCTGCCCACCATCAGCCCCTCGGCCACCAACCCGGCGCTGTCCGAGAACGGGTGGGACACCTTCCACCGCGTCCTCGGCAACGACGCCACCCAGGGGCCGGCGGCTGCTGCCTACATCCAGGACACGCTGCAGGCTGAGTCCGTGTTCGTGATCGACGACGCGTCCGAGTACGGCGCCGGCCTGGCAGACATCGTCAAGGAGAACCTGGGCGACGCCGTGACCGGCGAGGACACCATCCAGGTGGGTCAGACCGACTTCGCCGCCACCGCCACCCGCGTCAACTCCTCGGACGCCGACGCGGTCTTCTTCGGCGGCTACTACGCCGAGGCGGCGCTCCTCATCCGCCAGCTCCAGGGTGCCGGCTTCGACGGCACCTTCGTGGTGGCCGACGGCGTGAAGGACCCCGGCTTCGTCGAGGGCGCCCGCAACGCCGCGGAGGGCACCATCATCACCTGCCCGTGCATCCCGGCCGAGGACCCGGCCGTGGCCGACTTCGCGGCCGCCTACGAGGAGGAGTTCGGGGAGGCTCCCGGCACGTACGCCGCCGAGGCCTACGACGCCGCCAACATCTTCCTCGACGGCCTGGCCGAGGGCATCGACAACCGTGAGGACATGCTGGCGTTCGTCAACGACTACGACGAGGCGGGTGTGACCAAGCAGCTGACCTTCGACGAGACCGGCGAGCCGGCCGAGGTCAAGGTCTACGCCTACAAGGTCGAGAACGGGGAGATCGTCTCCGATCAGGAGATCACGTCCTGACGTCCCACCTCAGTGAGACAGGAGTCGCGGCCGGGGGAACCATCCCCGGCCGCGGCCCTGTCCGGCCCGGGGCCAAGGAGGCCTGGTGAACTTCGACTATCAGTTCCTGTTCAACAACCTGCCCGAGCTGACCATCACCGGACTAGCGTTCGGCGCCATCTATGCGCTCATCGCGCTGGGTTACACGATGGTCTACGGCGTGCTGCAGCTCATCAACTTCGCCCACTCCGAAGTGTTCATGTACGGCACCTTCGCCACTTTGTGGACGGTCGTTGCCCTGACCAGCGGTGAGGACGTCGGTGGGGCGCAAGCCGTGGCCGTCCTGGCGGGCGCGCTGCTGGCCGCCCTGGCTGCCTCGGCGGTGATCGCTCTGTTGCTGGAGCGCTTCGCGTACCGGCCGCTGATCAAGCGCAACGCGCCACGCCTGATCGCGCTGATCTCTGCCATCGGAGCCTCCTTCTTGCTCGCCGAGCTCATGGGCCTGCGGGACCGGGTGGCGGCATGGTTCGGGCTGGAGGACGACCTGTCGACCTATGTCGGTCAAGCACGGATCAACAAGTCGATGCCCGACATCCTCCCCAACGAGAGCCTGTTCCCGGTGTTCGGTTACCAGGTCAAGAGTGACGACGTGCTCGTTCTCGCATCCGCCATCTTGCTGATGATCGCGCTCGACCAGTTTGTTCGACGGTCGCGGCTCGGCAAGGGCATCCGGGCCACCGCCCAGGACCCGGAGACCGCTGCGCTGATGGGCGTGAACTCCACCCGGGTCATCCAGGTGACCTTCCTGCTGGGCGGCCTGGCCGCAGGTCTCGCGGCGTTCCTCTTCATGATCAAGCAGGACGCGACCCGCTTCGACATCGGCTTCCTGCTCGGGGTGAAGGCCTTCACCGCCGCCGTGCTCGGCGGAATCGGTAACCTGCGCGGAGCGCTCCTCGGTGGCCTCGTCCTGGGAGTGGCCGAGAACTGGGGCTCCGCACTGTTCGGCACCGAGTGGCGCGACGTGGTCGCGTTCGTCCTGCTGCTCGTGGTTCTTCTCTTCCGCCCGACCGGCCTGTTGGGCGAATCGCTAGGGAGGGCGCGCACATGAGCGCTACGTCCGCACTGAGGGAGCGACTGGTGGGGCTGCCCAAGCCGGTCAAGATCGCGCTGTGGGTGCTGCTGGCGCTCTTCGCCTACACGCTCCCGCTCCTCGAGCCACCCTTCATCTCCCCGCCCGGCACGGACTTCGGTGGCGTGCTGTTCACCGTCACGATCTACTGCATCGTGGCGCTCGGGCTCAACATCGTCGTCGGCTATGCAGGCCTGCTCGACCTGGGCTACGTCGGGTTCTACGCCATCGGGGCCTACACCGCTGCGATCCTCACCTCTTTCCACGCCAACTGGCCGCTGCTGCTCGCGCTGCCGTTCGCGGTGCTGGCGTCCACTCTGTCGGGCGTCCTCCTCGGATGGCCGACCCTGCGCGTGCGCGGTGACTACCTCGCGATCGTCACCCTCGGGTTCGGCGAGATCATCCGCCTGGTCGCACTCAACACCGAGTGGCTGGGCGACTCGCGCGGCATCTCCAACATCGCCCGTCCGCCGAGCATCGAGCTGTTCGAGATCCCCCACCTCAACTGGGACTCCGGTACGCCGCTGCTCGACCTCGACGACACGACCACGTTCCTCGAGTTCGGCGTGCTGGACCAGATCCCGTACTACTGGCTCGGCCTCACCGTCGTCATCCTGGTGCTCTTCGCGGACAAGCTGATCAAGGACAGCCGCGTCGGTCGTGCCTGGGAGGCGACCCGCGAGGACGAGGACGCCGCCGAGCTGATGGGCGTTCCGACGTTCCGGTTCAAGTTGCTCGCGTTCGCGACGGGAGCGTTCATCGGTGGCCTCGCCGGCGCCCTCTTCGCCAGCAGGCAGAACTTCATCAATCCGCTCTCCTTCCTCCTGCTCTTCTCGATCCTCTTCCTCGCGGCCGTGGTCGTCGGCGGCCAGGGCAACCGCTGGGGTGTCCTGGTCGGTGCCTTCCTGGTGGCCTACCTGCCCGAGCGCTTCCGGGAGTTCGCCGAGTGGCGCGTGGCGGTCTTCGGTCTGGCCCTGATGCTGCTGGCGACGTTCCGACCCGAGGGGTTGCTGCCCCCGCGTCGCACGGTGCGAGCCAAGCGCGCGGAGGCCGAGATCGAGGCTCTGGAGGAAGGCACCGAGGGAGAGGAGAAGGCCCATGTCTGACACCCGCATCCTCGAGGTGGACCAGCTGACGCTCAGGTTCGGCGGTCTCACGGCGCTCGACAACGTGAGCTTCGACATCAAGGAGGGCGAGATCCTCGGTCTGATCGGACCCAACGGTGCAGGGAAGACGACCTGCTTCAACGCCATCACCGGTGTCTACAAGCCCACGTCGGGGGAGATCCGCTTCCGGGGCGAGTCGCTCGCCGGGAAGAAACGGTTCCAGATCACCCAGCTCGGCGTCGCCCGGACGTTCCAGAACATCCGGTTGTTCCGCGCCATGACGGCGCTCGAGAACGTGCTGGTCGGCGCCGACGCCCAGCACAAGACCGGCATCCTGAGTGCGCTCTTCCGCCTGCCGCGGCACCGGACCGAGGAGGCGGCCGGGCACGAGCGTGCCCTCGAGCTACTGCGCTTCATGGGCATCGAGAAGAAGGCCGACGAGCTGGCGTCCAACCTGTCCTACGGCGACCAGCGCAGACTCGAGATCGCACGCGCGATGGCGACCAACCCCAAGCTGATCTGCCTCGATGAGCCGGCTGCCGGCTTCAACCCGGAGGAGAAGCGGGTCCTGATGGACCTGATCCGCAAAGTCCGCGACCAGGGCTACACGGTCCTCCTCATCGAGCACGACATGCGCTTGGTCATGGGCGTCACCGACCGCATCGTCGTCCTCGAGTTCGGCAAGAAGATCGCTGAGGGCACCCCGGCGGAGATCCGCGACAACCCGGCCGTCATCGCCGCCTACCTAGGAGTGGATGAAGAAGATGCTTCTTGAGGTCGAGGGCCTGTGCGTCAACTACGGGCACATCGAGGCCATCCGCGACATCTCCTTCGGTGTGGAGGAGGGGTCGATCGCGACCCTGATCGGGGCCAACGGCGCCGGCAAGACCACTACGCTCAAGACGCTCTCCGGACTGCGTCCGGTCCGGGAGGGAACGGTCACCTTCGACGGTCGTGACATCACCAAGATCGCTCCCTACGAGCGGGTGAAGATGGGCATCAGCCAGTCTCCGGAGGGTCGGGGGTGCTTCCCAGGCATGACCGTGCGGGAAAACCTCGACATGGGCGCGTACGTCCGCAAGGACCGCAAGACCTCGGCGTACAAGGAAGACCTCGAACGGGTCATGTCCCTCTTCCCCCGCCTGAACGAGCGGATCGCCCAGACGGCAGGGACGATGTCGGGCGGCGAGCAGCAGATGCTCGCGATCGGTCGTGCGTTGATGGCCCGGCCCAGGCTGCTCCTGCTCGACGAGCCTTCGATGGGTCTGGCGCCGATGCTGATCCAGCAGATCTTCTCCATCATCACCGAGATCAACCAACAGGGCACCACGGTGCTGTTGGTCGAGCAGAACGCTGCCCAGGCGCTCAAGCGCGCGGACACCGCCCACATCCTCGAGACGGGCACGATCGTCCGATCCGGAACCGGCAGCGAGCTCGCCGGTGACGAGTCGGTGAAGGCCGCCTACCTCGGTGGGGACATCTGAGTCAACCGCACTGACGCGACAGCGCACAGGGCCCAGCCGATCCGGCTGGGCCCTGTGTCGTACGGCGCGAGTGCGGGGAGCGAACGCCCTCGGGCGTGCCCTCAAAGGACCTTCGACAGGAAGGCCTGGGTGCGCTCGTGCTGCGGGTGGGACAGCACCTCTTCCGGCACCCCCTCCTCGACGATCACTCCGCCGTCCATGAAGACGAGCTTGTCGCCGACCTCGCGGGCGAAGCCCATCTCGTGGGTCACGACCATCATGGTCATGCCTTCGGAGGCGAGCGTCTTCATCACCTCGAGCACGTCGCCGACCAGCTCGGGGTCGAGCGCGGAGGTTGGCTCGTCGAAGAGCATCATGTCGGGATTCATCGACAGGGCGCGCGCGATGGCGACACGCTGCTGCTGGCCTCCCGACAGGTGAGCGGGGTAGACGTTCTCCCGGCCGCCGAGCCCCACCTTCTCGAGATTGGCCCTGGCGATCTCGGTCGCCTCCTTCCGCGAACGGCCCTTCACCTTCTCCTGCGCGACCGTGAGGTTGCGGATGACGTTCATGTGCGGGAAGAGGTTGAACTGCTGGAAAACCATCCCGATCCGCGAGCGGACGGCGTCGAGGTCGGTCTCGGGGTCACAGATGTCGACGCCCTCGACCACGATCTGCCCGCTGTCGGGCTCCTCGAGGCGGTTGACGCAGCGCAGCAGGGTCGACTTGCCGGAGCCCGAGGGCCCGATGACGCAGACGACCTCGCCGTGGTCGACGTGGAAGTCGATGCCCCGGAGCACCTCGTTGGAGCCGAAGCTCTTGTGCAGGTCGCGGACCTGGATCGCGGCGGCCGTCTGGTCGACCGAGAGGGATTCTGCCGACATGGTCACCGTGCCTTCTGCTGTCGACGCTCGAGCCACGCCACGAGACGTGTCAGCGGAAGCGTGATGAGGAGATACAGGATCGCCGCCTGGATGTAGCTGGTCGAGGTACCGGCGGTCGGACTCGAGGCGACGAAGTCGCGGGCCAACGTGGTGAGCTCGCGCTGGTCGGCGGCGAAGCCGATCACGAAGAGCAGCGCGGTGTCCTTGATGAGCAGCACGAACTCGTTGGTCAGCGGAGGGATCACGATGCGGAACGCCTGCGGGAGCACCACCGTGACCGTCGTACGCCCCGGACTCATGCCGAGGGACCGGGCTGCCTCGGTCTGACCCTTCGGCACGGCCTGGATGCCGGCCCGGATGGTCTCGGCCATGTAGGCGCCGGCCACCAGGATGAGACCGATCACACCCGCACCGACCGCGCCCCCCGGAGGGGTCCACTGAAAGGCGATCGGGATGCCGAACGCCATCAGCAGCACCACGAGCAGGGCGGGCAGGCCGCGGAAGAACTCGATGTAGCCCGTGGCGAGCCACCGGTAGGGACCGACGGGCGACAGCTTCATCAAGGCGAGAACGATGGCCAGCGCCAGCCCGAAGACGAAGGCGATCACGGTGTAGATCAGCGTGTTCTTGACACCGACCGTGATCAGGTCGGGCCAGGTGCCCCAGTCGCCCTGCAACGGGTTGCCGATACCGGCCGGGGCGAAGAAGTTGGCCCGGATGGTCGGCCAGTCGGCCGCCAGACCCAGGAGGAGGAGCAGGCCCAGCAGGACGGCGTAGAGAACCGCCCTGCTGAGCCTGCGACGCGTCGAGCGCTTCATCGGCATGCGTGCGAACCGGGGCCGATCACTCGGTGGCGAAGTAGGAGTTGTAGATCTCGTCGTACGTACCATCCTCGCGCATCGCCGTGAGCTGCTCGTTGACCGCCTCGACGAGCTCGGTGCTGCCCTTCTTCATCGCCAGGCCGTAGGACTCGTCGGTCGAATAGGTCTCCACGACCGTGAACCCACCCTGGTCCTGGTGGTTGATGTTGACCGGCAGGTCCTGCAGCAGCGCGTCGACCTGGCCGGCCTTGATCGCCTGGAACATCTCGGCGTCGCTCGGGAACGAGACGATGTCGGCACCGCTGGCGTTCTCCTCGGCGTACGCCTTGCCGGTCGTGCCCTGTTGCACACCGACGCGGACGCCGTCGAGGTCGTCGATGGAGGCGATGTCGGAGTCCTCGGCCACCAGCAGCGACTGCTGGGAGTCGTAGTAGCCGTCGGAGAAGTCGAGAGCCGCCTGCCGCTCCTCGGTGATGGTCATGGCACTCGCGGCCATGTCGCACTGGCCGGCGTTGAGGGCCTGACCGCTCTGGAGGGCGTCGAAGGAGGAGTCCTTGACGACGAGGTCGAGCTCCAGGCCGTCGGCGATCGCCTGCACGATGTCGATGTCGAAGCCCTTGAAGCCCGACTCCGACGTCTCGTCGAAGTCCTCGAACGGCGGGTACGGGACGTCGGAGCAAACCGTGAGAGTGCCGCTGGAGATCGTCGTGAGGCCCGGGTCGTCGCCGGAGGCGCCGTCGCCGGCCGAGTCGCCGCCGTCGTCGCTGCCGCACGCGGTGAGCACCGTGGCCAGGGCCAGGGCGGACACGAGAGCAAGGGAGCGGCGGATGGTGCCGCGGGGGCGCGGGAGGGTGCTGGATGACATGCCGGGGAGCGTAGTGCACCGTCGGGCGCTGCGACGGCAATGCGGGGAGCATCGTCACCCGGACGTTACATTCTCGGCCCGTCGCAGTGCCGCCCCCCGTGACGGGACCCTGGGCGTGGCGTGCCGGACACGGAGGGCGTACTCTCGCCCCGGTGTGGTGCCGCATAAGAGCGGCAGGGGGACCACGGTCAGTGCTCGAGCTAGAGGTGGGTCGATGAGTCGGACGCCGGTGACGGTACGAAAGGCCGAGGCGGCCGACGTCGTCTCCCTGCGTGAGCTGTGGAGCGACATCCTGCGCCGCGGCGCGCTCGACGAGCAGCTCGCCGACGTGGCGGGCATCGTCGCCTCCGCCGATTCCCGCGAGGACCAGTGCGTCGTCGTGGCCGAGGTCGACGGCGAGGTCGCCGGTGCGGTCTACCTCGAGGCGACGACGTTCACCCCCCTCAACCTGGAGCCGGCCGTCCTGGCGGTCTCGCCGCACGTGTTCACCCGGTTCCGCCGCAAGGGTGTCGGCAGCGCGTTGATGGAGGCGGCCTGCCGCTTCGCCGAGCAGCACGGCATCAACCACGTCCAGACGGCCGCGGCCGCGGAGGCACGGGACGCCAACCGCTTCATGGCCCGCCTGTCGTTCACGCCGCAGGCGACGCTGCGCGCCGCCACCACCAGCGCCGTACGCGCCCGGCTGCCGCAGGCGCGCCAGGTGACGCCGGCGGCCACCAGCCGCCAGCGCATCGACCGGGTGCTGGCCGCCCGCCGGACCCGCCGCGAGCGCGTCCCGGGCTGAGCCGAGGAGGACGACGCCGTCCGCTTCTCTCAGGCCGTCGGCGCGTCCAGCAATGCGCAGGTGATGCGCGAGGTGCACACCCGTCGGCCCTGCTCGTCGGTGATGACGATGTCGTACGACGTCGAGGACCGGCCGAGGTGGATGGCGGTCGCGACGCCGGTGACGGTACCCGAGGTCGCCGCGCGGTGGTGGGTGGCGTTGATGTCGACCCCCACGGCGATCTTGGCGGGGTAGGCGTGGATGGCCGACCCGATCGAGCCGAGGGTCTCGGCGAGCACGACCGACGCGCCGCCGTGCAGGAGGCCGAAGGGCTGGGTGTTGCCCTCCACCGGCATGGTCGCCACGACCCGCTCCGCAGCGACCTCGACGAGCTGGACGCCCATCTTGTCGTTGAGCCGTCCGTTGCCGTCGGGCATGAAGTCGATCAGCTCCTCGACGCTCAGCCCGGCCAGAGTCAGTGGGGTCGTCATGGCGCCCATTCTGCTGTCGGTCGCGACGGATAGAGTCGGCGGGTGCCTGAGACGAGCGAGACGACCCGCCCCCGCCTCCTGCTGCTGGACGGCCACTCGCTGGCCTACCGGGCGTTCTTCGCGTTGCCCGTGGAGAACTTCGCGACCGCCTCCGGGCAGCACACCAACGCGGTCTACGGCTTCACCTCGATGCTCGTCAACGTGCTGCGTGACGAGCAGCCGACCCACGTGGCGGTGGCGTTCGACAAGTCGCGCCAGACCTTCCGCCTCGAGGAGTACAGCGACTACAAGGCCAAGCGCAACAAGACCCCCGACGAGTTCGGCAGCCAGCTTCCGCTGATCCGCAGGGTGCTCGACGCGCTCCACATCCAGCACCTCTCGATGGAGGGCTACGAGGCCGACGACATCATCGCGACCCTCGCGACGCAGGCGCTCGCGGAGGGGATGCAGGTCCTCATCATGACCGGCGACCGCGACTCCATCCAGCTCGTCACCGACAACTCCACCGTGCTCTACACGATGCGGGGGGTGAGCGAGCTGGCGCGGCTGACGCCGGCTGCGGTGCAGGAGAAGTACGGCGTCCCGCCCCATCGCTACCCAGAACTCGCCGCGATCGTGGGGGAGACCTCCGACAACCTTCCGGGCGTGCCGGGCGTCGGCCAGGGCTACGCGGCGAAGTGGATCAACCAGTTCGACGGCCTGGACAACGTCATCGCCCGTGCCGACGAGATCACCGGCAAGAAGGGCGAGGCGCTGCGCGCCCACCTCGGCGACGTCATCCGCAACCGCCGGCTCAACGCCCTCGTGCGCGACCTGACCCTGCCGGTGCGTCCCGACGGACTCGCCCGACAGCCGTGGGACCGCACCGCCGGCCTCGAGCTCCTCGACGAGCTCGAGTTCCGCGGGGAGCTGCGCACCCGGCTGCTCGACACGATCGACCCCGACCCGGGCGACGTGGCCGAGGCCGAGTCCGGGTTCGAGCTCGACGGGCGCCGCCTGGGCGCTGGCGAGGCCGCGTCGTGGCTCGCCGAGCACGCGCCCACCGGCACGCGGGTGGGCGTGTCCGTGCAGGGCAGCTGGCGCGCCGGCACGGGCGAGGTGCTCTCGCTCGCCGTGGCGACCCGGGAGGGGCAGGCGGCCTGGATCGACGTGGCCGACATCGGCACCGACGACGACGCGGCGGTCGCTGCCTGGCTCGCCGACCCGGAGCGGCCCAAGGCGGTCCACGACGCCAAGGGGCCGAGCCTCGCCCTGGCGGCGCACGGGTGGGAGCTCGCCGGCCTCGAGGTCGACACCGCGCTCGCCGCCTACCTCGTCCAGCCCGACCAGCGCTCCTACGACCTCGCCGACCTCACGCTGCGCTACCTCAAGCGCGAGCTGCGCCAGGACACCGTCGACGCCGACCAGCTCAGCTTCGACGCGATGGACGACACGACCGCCAGCGACACCGCGATGCTGACCGCCCGGGCGGTCCTCGACCTCGCCGACGCCCTCGACGACGCGGTCGAGGAGCACGGCGGCACCCGCCTCCTGCGCGAGGTCGAGCTCCCGCTCATCTCCACCCTCGCCCGCATGGAGCAGGCGGGCATCGCCGTCGACATCGACTACCTCGAGGCCCTGGAGTCGGAGTTCAGCGACCAGGTGCGAGCCGCGGCGACCGATGCCTACGACGTCATCGGCAAGGAGATCAACCTCGGCTCGCCCAAGCAGCTGCAGGTCGTGCTCTTCGACGAGCTCGACATGCCCAAGACCAAGCGCACCAAGACCGGCTACACCACCGATGCCGACGCCCTGCAGCAGCTCTTCGAGAAGACCGAGCACCCCTTCCTGCAGCACCTGCTGCGCCACCGCGACGTGATCCGCCTGCGCCAGACCGTCGAGGGCCTGCTCAAGACCGTCGCCTCCGACGGCCGCATCCACACGACCTACAACCAGATCATCGCCGCCACGGGCCGCCTCTCGAGCACCGACCCCAACCTGCAGAACATCCCGATCCGCACCGAGGCCGGTCGCCGCATCCGCGAGGGCTTCGTCGTCGGACCCGACGGCGAGTCGCTGATGACGGCCGACTACAGCCAGGTCGAGATGCGGATCATGGCCCACCTGTCGGAGGACGCGCTGCTCATCGAGGCGTTCCGCTCCGGGCAGGACTTCCACTCCATCACCGCCGCCCGCGTCTTCGGCGTCGCGGCCGAGGACGTCAGCGTCGAGCAGCGCGCCAAGATCAAGGCGATGAACTACGGCCTCGCCTACGGCCTGTCCGCCTTCGGCCTCTCGCAGCAGCTGCGCATCGACACCTCCGAGGCCCGCGGGCTGATGGACGAGTACTTCGAGACCTTCGGCGGCGTGCGCGACTACCTCGGCGGCATCGTCGACGAGGCCCGACGCTCGGGCTTCACCGAGACGATCCTGGGTCGCCGCCGCTACCTGCCCGACCTCACCAGCGACAACCGCCAGCGTCGCGAGATGGCCGAGCGGATGGCGCTCAACGCGCCGATCCAGGGCTCGGCCGCCGACCTGGTCAAGGTCGCCATGCTCGGCGTCGAGCGCGCGCTGGCCGAGCAGGGCCTGCGCTCGCGCATGCTGCTCCAGGTCCACGACGAGCTCGTCTTCGAGGTGGCTTCCGGGGAGGGAGACGCGCTCGCCGCGCTGGTCCGCGCGGAGATGGGCGGCGCCGCCGACCTCGCCGTTCCGCTCGACGTCTCCATCGGCACCGGGCGCAGCTGGCACGAGGCCGCTCACTGAGCCGAGCGTCCCGGGCCCGGTCCGGCGGTCGTCAGGCCGGCGGGGCGGCCGGGACGGGAGGCGCCGGCGCCCGCCGCGCGATCCGCAGGCTGGCCAGCGTCAGCACCACCAGCAGCACCGTGTCGACCGCGAAGACCGAGGTCACCAGCGCTGACACCGAGTCGGCCTGCAGGCCCAGCGCGACCAGTCCGGCCAGGGCCGCCCACACGAGCAGCACCGAGCGTCGGGCCTGACGGGCCAGGACGGCGTACACCTGCAGCTGCAGCATCGCCAGCACGGTGCCCAGCGCCGCGAAGACCCAGAGCAGGTCCTCGACCTCGGAGAAGTCCGAGCCCCCCACGAAGATCATCGCGACCCCGGAAAGGGCTCGGGCGGCCACGACGGCCACGGCACCGATGACCCCGATCGCAACCAGGCTGCGGACCAGCGCGCGTTGCCGACGCTCGGGGGACGCCATGTCGGGGAAGGCGATGACCACGATGAACTGCGGCAGGAACAGCATCACCTTGGTCATGATCAGGCCGGCTGCGTAGAGCCCGGCGTCGTGCTCGTCGAGCACGTGGCGGGCGATGACGATGTCGACGCTCGACAGCGCGAAGAACACGAAGAGCACCTGCGCGTTGTGGACGCTCTCGACCAGCATCACGCGTGCGGAGTGCTCGGGCGCCGCGACGTCCGGCGTACGACGCTCGCGCAGCGCCCACCAGCCGACCGCCACCGGGAAGAGCAGGCCCAGCGCGACGCCGAGGACTGCGCTTGTCGCGTCGGGTCGCCACAGGATCAGCGAGGTCCCGATGACGAGGCGGGGGATCCCGCCGGCGAGGTAGAAGACCGCCAGGGCGTTCCACCTGCGCTCGCCCTGCAGCACACCGGCCTGGCCGCCTGCGAGGGTCAGCGGGACGATGGCCAGCGCGACGATCGTGGCCGTCACCAGGTCGTCGAGGTTGAGCAGCCGGTTGATGACCGGCACCAGCGCCAGCATCACCACACCGGCTACGCACGAGACCTTCGTCGTCAACGACAAGATGGCCTTCTCGATGGCCGCCACGTTGCCGAGGTCGACCGCGATGCGTCGAGCTGCCGTGGCCTGCAGGCCGAGCGCGCCCACCTGGACGACGATCAGCAGGCTGAGGCACGCCGCGAGCGCGCCGTACTCGCTGGGACCGATGATCCGCGCGGCGAGCATCGTGAAGCCGTAGGTGGCGACGTTCATGACGCTGGTGGCCAGGGCCACGACGCTCCCGTCGCGGGAACGCGTGCGCGCGCTGCTCGGGGCCGTCACCTGCGGCATCCTAGGTCGAGGGCCCCGACTCCTTCGGCATCGGTGGTCAGTAGGGGTCGGCGGCGTCGTCGTGCCCCAGCAGGCGCGCCGCGGGTCGCAGGCCCAGGCGCAGCAGCAGCTTGACCGCGAGGTTGCGTCCGAACCACGGCATCTCGCGCAGCACGCGCACCCGGTCGCGGGTCGACGGACGGCCGACCTCGAGCTGCGCCAGCGAACCCGTACGACGGACGTAGCGGTGCCGGTTGCCCACCACCGCATCCCGCAGGATCGCCGCAGTCACGCCGAGCGACGAGAACGCGTCGTGGACGAGGAGCGTGTCGCCGGGTTGGAGGAAGCGGCTCCAACCCAGGTCGTCGAGGCAGGACCACATGTCGTGCTTGCCGTCGACGTAGACCAGGCGCACCGGCTCCGACCACTGCTGGCGCACCTCGCGACTGGTCGCGACGCGCACGTCGACCCGCCCGCCGACCCCCGCCGCGGCCAGGTGCGTGCGGAAGCGCCGCTCGGTGTCAGGCTGCCCGTAGCGCCAGTCGTCGGGGAACGGGTCGATCGCGGTGACCGTGGCGCCCGTGCTCGCGAGTACGACGGTCGATCGACCCAGGTGGCTGCCGATCTCCACCACCCGTCCCGGTGCCACCGACTGCGCCGCCCGGTGGAGCACCCGAGCCTGGTCCTCGGTGAGCCAGCCGCCGATGTCACGAGCCACCTGCCAGACGGCCTCGAAGTCGCGAGCGGAATCGATCGGGTCCGGCACCGGGACAGCATAGGGTGGCGCGGTGGTGCCGACGCCCAGGACGACGCCGAGCCGTCGGCAGTGGCAGGACTGGGTCGTCCTCCTGTGGCCGCTCGTGCTCGCCGTGGCGCTCCTCCTCCCGCTCCTGACCCGGTCCGGGCACCCGCTCGCGCGCGACCTCGTGTTCGTGCCGCGACAGCCCTTCACCGAGGCGACCTGGGGACTCGGTGACGCGGCGCCCCGGGCCGTGCCCCTCGACTCCGTCGTCGCCGCCCTGACCCACGTCGTCGACGGGGGAGCGCTCGCCCGAGTCGTGCTGCCGCTCACCCTCGCGCTGCTGGGCTGGGGGGTCGCCCGTCTGGTGGCGCCGCTGGGGCGCACCGCGCAGCTGGTCGCCTCGGGCTTCGCGGTGTGGAACGCCTACGTGGTCGAGCGGCTGGCGCTGGGGCAGTGGGCACTCGTGCTGGGGTGCGCTGCGCTGCCGTGGCTCGTCGCCGCCGCGATGCGCTACCGCCGCGAGGGTCGGGCAGGTGACCTCGCAGCCGCGGTCACGTGGACGGCGCTGGCGTCGTTGACGCCCACGGGAGGCCTGCTGGCCCTCGCGGGGCTGGTCGCTGCGGTCACCCCGCACGTACGACGACTGGGCACCGTCGTCCTCGCCGGCGCGTTCCTCCAGGCGCCGTGGGTGGTCGCCGCACTCACCGGACCGGCCGCTGCAGTGTCCGACGCGTCGGGCGTGGCGGCCTTCGCGCCCGACACCGAGTCGCCGTACGGACCCGTCGTCGCCCTCCTGGGACTGGGCGGGATCTGGGATGCGCGCTCCGAGCCGGCATCGCGGACCACCTGGCTGGCCCTGGTGGCGGCCGTCCTCGTCGTCCTGGTGGTCGCCGTCGGACTGCCCGGGCTGCGCCGCGTGTGGGGCACAGGAGACACCGTGCGCTGGACCGCGCTGGCCGCGACGACCGCAGGGGTCACGATCGCCGCGGCGACGCCCTGGGGCCTGCAGGCGATGACCTTCCTGGTCGAGTCGGTGCCCGGCGCCGGCCTGCTCCGCGACACGCAGAAGCTGCTCGCGCCGGCTGTGGTGCTCGTCTCCGCATGCGCCGGGGCGTGCGCCGGGACGGCGGCGCGGCGCGCCGCAGGCAGCGACGTGGCGCCGCTCGTGGGAGTCGTGCTCGCTCTCGCGCCACTGCTGGTGCTGCCGGACGCGACCACCCGGACCTGGCCGACGGTCACGCCGGTCGACCTCCCAGAAGAGCTCGAGGTCGTGGCCGACCGGCTCCGGAGCGTCGAGGGGCGCGTGGTGACGCTGCCGTGGCGTTCGTACCGCTCGTTCGTCTGGGCGCAGCCGGACCACACCTCCTCCGACCCGCTCGTCCGCATGGCCGACGCCGAGGTGGTGGTCAGCGACGCACTGCAGGTGGGGTCGGTCCTCGTCCCGGGAGAGAGCGCACTGGCGGCCGACATCGGGGCGGTCCTCGAGGACGGTTCGCCCGCCGACCTCGCGTCGCTGGGCGTTGAGTGGGTCGTGCTGTACGCCGACGACCCGGACGCCGCGCTCGTCGACACGGCCGGGCTCGAGCCGGTGACGGACGGCGAGCACGTGCGGCTCTTCCGCGTGCCGGGGGCGGACATCCGCGACGACCCCGGGCCGGGTGCCCGCGAGGTCGCCGTGTGGGGGGCCCACCTGCTGGCGCTGGCTGTCGCGACGACGGCCGCAGCGGTCGCCGTGGGCGCCCGGATCCGGGCGCGTCGAGAGCGAGACGCAGCGCCTCGGGTCATGTACCCTAACGACCGGTAACTTCGTCAGAGGGAGACACAGTGAGCAACGCAGGCCTGGCTGGCGGTACGTCGGTTGGCGGGATCCTCACCTCGGTGGTCCTCCCGGTCGTTGTCGGAGGGCTCATCGGCGCCGGCGCGATCGGCGGCCTGGTCTTCAGCCAGACCCAGGGTCCGGAGCAGAACCCGGCCAGCAAGCAGATCCTGGTCTACGGCGACTGATTCCCAGGTGCCCCGGAGCTCCGGAGCACCTCGTCTGCGCGTCTTGCGCACTCCTCCCAGGTGAGGCCCCGCGCCAACGCCTGCGCGGCCACCGCCATGGCGTTCCTCGTCGGCTCGTCGCCGAGCAGGTCGCGCACGGTTGCGACGAGCTCGTCGAGGTCGGACACGAGCCGGCCCGTCTCGCCGTCGTGGATCGACTCGGTGACCCCTCCGGCGCTCGCGTAGGCCACGCTGGGGGTGCCCTGTGCCCCGGCCTCGGTGATCGCCAGGCACCAGCCCTCCTTGACCGAAGGCATCACCATCAGCCACGCCTGACCGATGAGCTCGTCACGGCGCTCGTCGCTCACGTGACCGTGGAAGGTCACCCGGTCCCGGACGCCGAGCTCGGTGGCCGAGGCGACGAGCTCGTCTCGCCACCAGCCGTCGCCCACCACGTCGAGGTGCAGGTCGGGGATGTCGGCGGCCAGGCGCTGGAGGACCACGAACGCGTGCTCGATCTGCTTGTGGGGCACCAGGCGGGAGAGCACGACGAGGCGAGGCGTGTGGAGCTTCGGCGCAGGAACGGCAGGTGGGACGGCGGCCGACCCGTTGCGGACCACGGTGATGGTGGCCGGGTCGACGCCGATGGCGGCGAGGTCGCGAGCCGACGCGTCCGAGACCGTCAGGAACGGTCGACCGCGGTAGAGCAGCGGTACCACCCGGCTCTCGACGAACCAGCCGACGCGACCGGCTGCTCCCGGGTAGATGATCCGCCACTGCTCGGCGTGCACGTGGTGCACGAGCGCGACGACGCCGCGCCGGCGGACGAGGGGTGAGGCGAAGGGCAGGCCGTTGACGACGTCGACGACCACGTCGACCGAGCGCCGGTGCCGCGCGAGCCAGGCGAGGCCGCGGAGGTAGACCGTCAGCCGACCACCCATGCGGTGCAGGCGCACACCGTCACGGACCTCGTGGGCAGCCGACCCGGGATGCCGCGCGCACACCAGGGTCACGTCGTGGCCCATCCGCGCGAGCTCGCGGCCGACCGACTCCACGAACACCTCCGAGCCGCCGCCGTCGGGGTGGGTCGTGTCGCGCCAGGTGAGGAAGGCGATGCGCACGTCAGCCGGCCTGCAGCTCGAGCCCTGCGTGTCGGGCGACCCGGGCACACAGCGCGGGCGCCGCGCCACGCTGGACGTCGGCCTGCAGCCCCATCCGCTCGAGGTCGACGGCGGCCGGCTCCACCGACAGCGTCGCCGGCTGCGTCGTGACGTCGGCTGCCAGGTAGCGCGCGGCCAGCTGGCCCACGGTGCCGCCGGGCTGGCTGTCGATGCGGTAGGCGCCGAGGTCGGTCAGGTGACGTACGCCGACTCGCACCGGCTCCGCGTCCACGGGTCCCAGGTCGATCCAGGGCCCCTCTGCGCGGCCGGAGGAGTCCCACAGCTCGAAGCGGAACTGGCGGAACTCGTTGGTGCGGACGTCCAAGCCCGAGGTGTCCTTGCCCTCCGCGCGCAACAGCTCCGCCACACCGGGACGTGCCCGACCATCGCGGGCCAGCTCGATCACCCAGTCGCGCTCGGCGACGGTGATCCACGGCTCGTAGGCGTCGCCGATGTTGAGGAAGAGGCTGTCGCACTCGCCCTCGATCGCCAGCTCGTCGGTGCGGCCGCCGGTGGGGAAGCCGTCGACGCGGGTCACCGGTGGCTGCACGGGGCTGAGGTCCTGCTGCCAGGAGAGGTAGCGCACCAGGGGCTCGCCGCGCCACATCGTCGCGGCGGCGTAGGCGCCGGTGGACATCTGCGCCAGGATCGAGAACGCCGCCGCTGCGCCGACCAGTGGCAGCGCCACCCGGCCGGCCCGGGGCCGGCGCGCGACCCACCGGGCGAGCAGGGCCACGCCGACAGAACCGCCGAGGACCATGGCGGGGACGAACTCCGAGGTGTAGCGGTTGGAGTAGTAGCCGTAGCCCATGACCCCACCGGTCACGAGCACGGACGCGACGAGCGGTGCGCGGAAGACGCGCATCCGGACGTCTGCGCGCGGCCTGAAGGCCGCGGCGACCGCTGCCACGAAGGCTACGAGGAACGCCGGCATGAACGCCGTCACGCTGCCCGTGCGGTAGGCCTGGTCGACGAACGCACCGTGGAACGCCGGGGGAGGGGACGCCGGGAGCGTGATCCACGGGAACCAGTCCACGAAGCGGATCCCGTCGGGGCGCAGGTAGGCCATGAACGAGGTGGTGAAGAACTGCGGGCCGGTCAGGGAGCCGCCGTTGGCTGCGAGGGCGGCGCGACGCTGAGGGCTGATCTCGGTCCAGACCTGGGTCTGGAGCGGGAACATGAAGACCGAGTCGAACTTGTAGAGGTTGAGGGCGATGGACAGCGCCAGGGGGACCGACCCGACGAGCAGGAGGCGCCACCACATCTCTCGTTGCTCGGCGGAGCCCGGACGGAACCGGCCGAGCAGCGCCAGTCCGATCACGGTGAGACAGATCGCCCAGCCCTCGGTCGCCCGCGTGCCGACGGTGATCAGGGCGAACCAGAACAGCCACATGTAGGACGACCGCTGGTGGCCGGTGAGGGAGCGCAGGATCCAGTACAGCGATCCCGTCGCTCCGGTGACCGCCCAGACGTACACCTCGTGGTAGGTCCAGGGGAGCGAGGCGTCGAAGGTGAGGAAGGACCCGCCCGTCGCACCCGCGACGAAGAGTGCGACCAGGGTCGCCGCCGTCCGTGTCGTCGACGGTCCCGTCAGGCGATCGACCGCGAACCACGCGAGCTTGACGCAGACGGTCGCGAAGACGATCCAGGCGATCGCCATCGACAGCAAGGTGAGCCTGCCGTCGAACTCACGCGTGGTCATGATGACCGGCAGGCGGAGCAGCGCCGGGAACGGGGGGAAGTAGGTGTAGGTCTTGCCGTCGTGGATGAAGCCTTCGATGCCGAGGGAGCCGGGCGCGAGGTCGACACGACCGTCGAGGAAGGCGCGGGCCTGCAGGTCGAAGAAGTTACCGAGGAAGCCTCCGGCCACGGCGGTACGGCCGAGGTTGGTGCCGTAGTTGAGGAGGGTCAGGAAGAAGGCAAGACCCCCCACCGCCACCCCGATCCCGCTGGCCGTCCGCCGTCGGAGCTGGATGGACTGCTCAGGGGTCACTCAACGTCCAGCCGGTAGATCCACTGGTAGGCGAAGAGACGGGGCCACGCCTTGACCAGGCCACGGTCGGTCCGCTCCACTCCACGGACGAGCCGGCCCTGCCAGGTGTCGGTGCGGTTGTCGGCGAAGGTGTTGAAGGGGGTGCCGACGGTGCGGGCCTCGATGACCCGCAGGCCGCAGTCGTCGAGCAGGCGCTCGATCATGGTGCGGGTGAAGAAGCGGATGTGGCCGCGGTCGAGGGGCCCGCGCTGGTCGTAGTCGAACTTGCCGACCGCGATCCGCCCGCGCGGGTACCAGTGCCCGAAGTTGGGCACGGACACGAGGAGCTCGCCACCCGGTCGCACCTTGGCGGCCAGGTCGCTCAGGAGGAGGTGCGGCTCGACGACGTGCTCAAGGATGTCACCGGCCACCACGACGTCGTAGGTGGCGTCGAGACCCGAGGGCAGGGGCAGGTTGAGATCGGCCTCGATGAACTCGTCGACGCGTTCGGCCACGCCCTCGTGCTTGTGCCGGTCGAGGCCGGTCACGTGGTGCCCGAGGGCGCGCACGCGGTGGGCGAAGCGTCCGTCGTAGCAGCCGGCGTCGAGCACGCGGCTCGGCTCGTGGCGGGCAAGCCACTCCAGCAGGACCGCATGCGAGCCGTACTCGTCCTTGAGGTCGTACTCGTCGGACTCGGTCGACTGCACGCCGCCGCCGAACCCGTGCTGGTGGGCCCAGTGACGCACCACGTCGCCGGTGACGTCGCGCGCGTACTTGACGCCGTTGACGTAGCAGATCTCGTCGCCGTAGTAGGTGGGGATCGGCACCTCGGCGATCCGCTTGCCCGCGCGCACCAGGCCGAGGATGATCTCGGTGTCGAAGTCGAAGTCGTCGGAGTAGGACGCGAGGTCGAGGTCTGCGAGCGCGTCGATGCGGTAGGCCCGGTAGCCGGAGTGCCACTCCGAGAGGTGCTGGCCGGTGAGGGCGTTCTGCACGCCCGTGAGCACCTTGTTGCCGACGTACTTGTAGGCAGGCATGCCGCCTGCGCGTGCTCCGCCCTTCACCAGCATCCGCGAGCCGAAGACCGCGTCCGCCTCGCCGCTCACGAGGGGACCGACGAGGTCCTCGATGCACTCGGGGGCGTACTGGCCGTCACCGTGGAGGAGGACGACGGCGTCGAGGCCGTGCTCGATCGCCCACCGGTAGCCGGCCTTCTGGTTGCCGCCGTAGCCGAGGTTGCGCTCGTGCTTGACCACGGTGATCGGGAAGCGCGCCGACTCGCCGAAGCGGACGCCGATCTCGTAGGTGTCGTCCTGGCTGGCGTCATCGCACACGAGGACGTGGTCGACGACCTCGATGAAGGACTCCGGCAGCCGCTTCAGGGTCTGCTCGAGGGTCGACGCCGCGTTGTAGGCCACCACGAGCACGCCGACGCGCGGCGATCGCTCGACCGGGGCTGCGCCCCCGGGCACCTCAGTCGACTGCACGGTTCTCCCTCTCCACACACGTTTCGGCACGCCCGCTCCCCGCGGTGACGGGCGTCACGGGGAGGCGAACCCCGGGCGAGTGTAACCCGCGAGTAGCATTTCGCGGGCGCCGTTCGCGAGGACCGTCACGAGTGCATCACGACCTTGGCGGAACGGGTCTTGTGAGGGTTGCCTCAGGTGGCATGATGCGCGCCATGGAGACCGCCCTGCAGCTCGTCGACATGACGCGCCTCAACGCCGATCGTGCCGCTGTGGCCGAGCAGTACCAGGCTGCTCAGCCCTTCCCCCACGTCGTCCTCGACGACGTGCTGCACCCGGATGCCTTCGCCGGAGTCGTGCGGGACTTCCCGGCGATCGACGACCCGTTCTGGAAGGGCTACCTCCACGTCAACGAGACGAAGTACTGCAACGTCTACCCCGACACGTGGGCCGACAGCCTGCAGTCGGTGGCCAAGGAGTTCTGCTCGCCCGAGTTCGTGGCCTACCTCGAGTCCGTGACCGGGATCGACAACCTGATTCCGGACTACACGATGGACGGGGGCGGGCTCCACATGACCAAGCGCGGTGGCCACCTCAACATCCACGCCGACTTCTCGACCCACCACACGCACGAGAACTGGGCCCGCCGGGTCAACATCCTGCTCTACCTGAACGAGGAGTGGCACGACGACTGGGGCGGCAAGCTCGAGCTGTGGGACCCGGCCATGACGGCCTGCCAGGCCACGGTCACGCCGGCCGGCAACCGCATGCTGGTGTTCACCACCTCGGACGACTCCTTCCACGGCCACCCGGACGGCCTCACCTGCCCGCCCGACGTGGCCCGGCGCTCCCTGGCGATGTACTACTTCACCGAGGAGTCGGCGCCGGTGCGCAAGTCCACCAACTACCAGGCGCGTCCCGAGGAGGGCCGGGCCCGCAAGGCGGCCATCGCAGCCGACCGCACCCTGCTCGACGTCTACGACCGTGCGAAGCGCCGGCTCGGGATCAGCGACGACTTCGCGCACCGTGCGCTCGAGCGCCTGCACCGCGTGCGGGGCAAGCGACGCTGACGGGGGATGTCCGTCCGCAGTGACAAGGCCCTCCACCGGGGTCGTACGACGATGGCGCGCGCCCGCGAGCACCTCCCCGTGATCGCGCTGCTCGTCGGCGTGGGGGCGCAGGCCGTTCTCCTGCTCTCCCGGGTGGGTCGTGGCTGGTTCGGCGTGGACGCGCTCCACTACCTCGCCCAACGAGGAGGGGTGGGTACCCCGACCGAGACGCTGATGGAGCCCTATGCAGGTCACTGGCAGCCCCTGCTGATCCTCGGTTACCGCACGCTCTACGAGTTCGTCGGCCTGGACACCTATCTTCCCTACGTCCTGCCCGCGGTCGCGGTGCACGTCAGCCTCTGCCTGGTGCTGTACGCCGTCACGGTCGGGCTCGGCGCGAACCGATGGGCTGCAGTCCTGGCGGCGGTGGTCCTCGCGTGGTTCGGTGCCGGCTCGGAGGCCTTCCTGGCTGACGCGCCCGTCGCCCTGACCTCGACCGTCCTGTGCGCCTACGTCTGCGTGGCGGTGGTGCACCGTCGGTCATGGGACCGGCGGAGCCTGGTCGTCGTGGTCGCGCTCCTCGTCGCGGCCCTCATGGTGTCCAACGCGGCCCTCACCGCGGTGGTGTTCGTCGGATTCGTCGTGCTCGCGCGGCGAGGGTGGAAGCCGGCGCTGGTCGTGGTGGGCCTCCCGGCGGTTGCCTTCCTCGGCTGGTACGCCGCCCTCGGCCGGAAGGCGGACCGAGGCGACGTCAGCGGAGACGAGGTGCTGGCGTTGCCGGAGCGTGCGGCCTCCCTGCTGGTCGCGCCGTTCGACAGTGCCGTGCCCGGCGGCCTCGGCGCCACGGTCCTCCTCGCCGTCCTCCTCGTCCCCATGGTCGCGCGCCGGGTGTCGCCGCAGCTGCGCTCCGTCGCGCTCGCCGGCATGCTCGCCGCTCTCCTGCAGGCGGTGCTGTGCGCCGCAGCCAACGTGGCGCTGGGGGAGCAGGCAGTGCTGGTCGGGCGCTACCAGTACGTCGTCCTGGCCTACCTCCTCCCGGCGGTGGTAGCGACGCTGACGGTCGTGCTGGACGCGGCTCGGAGCGCCGCTGCCGACCTCGGCCGGGCTCGACTGGTGCCCGTGCTGGTCACGGGCGGCCTCCTCGCCGCCGTCGTCGTCAACGGACTCCAGGCGCAGCAGGCGACGTGGCGGCTGACGCAGTTCGAGGCCGACAAGGCCGAGGCGCTCACCAAGGGTGGGGTGCTGGCCGTCGGTGTGGGCCAACGCATGCTCGACGAGGACGCGGGAGGCTTCACCGTCCATGGCGACGACATCGTGACGTTCGGCGAGGCCGGGGCTGCCGAGTGGGAGTCGATGAAGGCCACGCCCGAGCAGCGGCTCACCTCCGAGGCCCTGCTGTTCACGAGCGCCGGTCCGGAGACGTTCGTCCTGCCCGCGCCCGCGCGGATGTCGTCGTCCTCCTTCGACCGCAGGCTCCGGGAGCGGTTCGGGTGCCAGGTCCTCGAGGCGACGGACGGGGCGCCCGAGATGGTGCTCGACAGCTTCGTGGGCGCGCAGGTCGCCGTGGAGTCCGACAGCTCCGAGGTCATCGTCGAGCTCAGTCGAGACGGCGACAGCGCCGAGCCCGTCCGGCTGCCCCTCACCCCGGGAGAGACCAGCTACATCGCGACCTCGGCCCAGCTCGCCGAGATGCACCTGACGTTCAACGCGGGCGGACGCTACGAGGTCTGTCGCAGCTAGCAGCCGGTCGCGGCCTGCATCAGGCCACCGGGGTGCTGTCGGGTGCCCGGTCGTCGGCGCGCCGACGGACGGCCTCGCGCGCCGAGGCGACGAGCCCGCCGGTGATGCCGTTGTCGAACCGCTTCCAGACCGGGTGCCGCATGAGCTGGGCGGTGTGTCGTTCGACGGCCCAGTAGGCCGCTGCGCAGACGACGAGGACGAGGCCCAGGGCCACCGCGGTGCGTGTGGGCCACGCCCAGTCACCGGAGTGCCGGTTCACGAACACGAAGATCGGGTAGTGCCAGATGTACAGCAGGAGGGAGTGCCTTCCCAGCACCGTCAGCACCCGGGAGCGCAGCGGCCACGGCGTGCGGGCCCCGAGGGCCACGGCACCGAACAGCACGGCGATCGCCAGGGACTCGAGTGTGACGCCGAACTGGAGGAAGCGCATGTCGTCCACGCAGTACCAGATCAGTGGGACGAGGGACGCCAGGGCGATGGTCGCCGCCACCTGTAGGTCGCTGCGCACCCTGACCCACCGGTCCAGGTAGGGCACCGACGCGCCGACGATGGCGCCGAGGACGAACGGGTCCATGCGCGCGGTGGTCCGCACGAGCACCTGGAACAGGTACTCGGTGTGCATGACGTGCATCCGCCACCAGGTGAGCACCAGCCACAGCAGCACGAGCGCAGCGATGGCCGCCACGGGTCGGCGACGCAGGAGGTAGAGGAGGACCGCGACGATGATGAACGCCTGCATGTCGACCGACAGGTACCAGAGGTGGCCGAAGTCCGGCCGCGACGTCACGAGGTTCTCCATGACGTACCAGTTCCAGGTATAGGTCAGCACGCGCACGAACGACTCGGCGTTGCCGACGTTGGTGGCGTCGTCGGTCGTGTCCAACGCCGAGACGAGGGCGAGCACGAGCAGCATCGCCACGAGGCTCGGCCAGATGCGCACGACGCGACGGAGCAGCGCCGTTGTGGGTGGTACGCCCTTGCCGTCGCTGCGCGAGACCGTGACGAAGGTGAGGTAACCGGCCGCGACGAGGAAGACGGTGACGGCGTAGTTGCCACTGCGGAACAGCGGTTCGACCCACCCGGTCGAGCGGATCCACTCAGTGGGCCACAGCTGCCAGCCGTGGGAGAGGACCACCAGCACGATGGCGATCCCGCGCAGGCCGTCGAGCGCGTCGACACGCCTCGGAAGGGCCGAGGTGAGGTGTTCCTTGGTGTCGTCGGACGGCATGGACGGCACTGTAGTTGAGGGTCGCGGAGGGGGTGGAACGATCAATTCAGACTCGACTTCGCAATTGGTTACTGAAGAGTTCGCTCGCTGCTAGAGTCGGCCCGACTTTGAGACGACCGGGAGGAATTCGCAATGCGTAGAGGGTTGGGCATCGGCTTGTCCGTGCTGGGTGGCTTCTTGGTCGTCCTGGCGCTGCTGGCCCAGTTCTGGGCTCCCGGACAGCTGATGAAGACACCTCTGGACACCGACTCGCTGACGCTGCTCGACGGCACCGCCGAGCTGTCCGACGGCACCGGCGGTACGGACTCCTTCCCGGTGAAGGCGTTCAGCGTCACGCGCGCCGACTCCGAACGATCGGACTCCGACGTGATCGTCTTCCAGAACTCCAGCTGCCTGGTCAAGGACGAGGGCGAGATCGACGAGTGCGTCAGCGCCAACGACCCCGAGGAGCGCCTGATCTCGGCCAGCACCGACAACTTCGCGACCGACCGGCGCACCGCCGAGGCCGTCGACGACCCGAAGTACCTCCCGCCGAGCGCCGAGGCGAAGGAGGGCCTGATCAACAAGTGGCCCTTCGAGGCCGAGAAGAAGACCTACCAGTACTGGGACTCCTACGCCGCCCAGCCGGTGGACGCCGTCTACGACCGCACCGAGGACGTGGACGGTCTGGAGACCTACGTCTACAAGGTCACCGTCTCCGACGTCCCGATCGAGGTGAGCGACGGCGTTCAGGGCACGTACTCCACGGACCGCGAGATCTGGATCGACCCCACCACGGGAGCGATCGTCAACCAGTTCGAGACGCAGGAGCGTCTGGACAGCGACGGCAACACCTTCCTCGCCCTCGACTACGGCTTCACGGACGAGCAGGTCGCCGACAACGCCGAGTCGTCCAAGAGCAATGCCAGCAGCCTCGACCTCGTCACCAACACGGTTCCCCTGATCGGTTGGATCGTCGGGATCCCGGCGCTGCTCATCGGCATCGCGCTGCAGGTGCGCCGCCGCAGCACGGCCGCGTGACCCGCGCACCCTGACGTTCCCTGAGAGGTAGTTGCTCCACCGCATGGCTGACATCGCGACCGTCCATCCCGACGACGTCCGGTGGTACGCCGACACCTTCGACCGCGTCGCGCACAACGTCGAGTCGGCCGTGCTCGGCAAGCGGCAGGTGGTCCGCCTGGCCCTGACCTGCCTGGTCTCCGGCGGCCACCTGCTGCTCGAGGACCTGCCCGGCACGGGCAAGACGATGCTCGCGCGTGCGTTGGCCAAGTCCCTGCACTGCTCGTTCGCCCGCATCCAGTTCACCCCGGACCTCCTGCCCTCGGACGTGACGGGCGTGACGGTCTACGACCAGGCCCATGGCACCTTCTCGTTCCACCCCGGACCGATCTTCCACAGCGTGGTGCTGGCCGACGAGATCAACCGGGCCTCGCCCAAGACCCAGTCGGCGCTGCTCGAGGTGATGGAGGAGGGCCACGTCACCGTCGACGGACAGACCCACGACGTGGGACAGCCCTTCATGGTGATCGCGACCCAGAACCCGATCGAGCAGGCGGGCACCTACCAGCTGCCCGAGGCCCAGCTCGACCGGTTCCTCATGCGCACCAGCGTCGGCCACCCCGACGCCGCATCCACGGAGGCACTGCTCGCCGAGTCGCAGGTGCGTGACCGCGCAGCCGGACTGACCCCCGTCGTCGGGGCGTCGGACCTGGTCCGGATGGGCCGGCTCGCCGACGTCGTCCACGTCGACCGCGCCATCATCCGCTACGTCCGCGAGCTCGCCGAGGCCTCCCGCGACGTCCCCGACGTCCGCATCGGGCTGTCCACGCGCGGGGCGCTCGCCTGGATCAGGGCGGCCAAGACGTGGGCGCTCGCGGAGGGGCGCGGCCACGTCGTGCCCGAGGACATCGCGACCCTCGCGCACCCGGTGCTCGGTCACCGGCTGCTGATGGGCTCCGGCGCAGCCTTCGGCGGGGTCACCCCGGACGAGGTCATCGACCACCTGCTCGCCCGGGTGTCGGTGCCACGCGACCGCGCGTGAACCTGGGTCGGGCCCTGGCCCCGTTCCGACTGCTGACCTCGCTCGGCTGGGGCGTCCTCGTCCTGGGCACGGCAGCGGCCGTCGTCGGGGTCTGGCTCAACTGGCAGGAGTTCACCCAGCTCGGCGTGGTCGCGTTCGGGCTGCTGCTGCTCGCGCTGCTGTGGCAGGTGCTTCCCGGGTCCCCGGTCGCGGCCCTCGTGCTCCGTCCGAGCCGGCTCGTCGCAGGCGGTGCCCCGCCGACCGCGACGCTGGACTTCCAGGCAGGGGCGGCGCCGATGCTCTACCCGCGCATCACCCTGCCCGTCGGGCGGCGCAGCGTGTCCCTCCGGCTGCCCTTCCTCGCGCCCTACGCCCACCACGGTGAGACGGTGCCGCTGCCTGCGCTGCCCCGAGGGGTCTACGACGTCGGGCCGGTCACCTACGAGAAGACCGACCCGGTGGGTCTGGTGACCCGACATTTCGAGACCGGACCCACGCTCGAGCTGCTCGTCGCGCCGCAGGTCACCGACCTGTCCGTGTTCGCCGGCGGGCTGACCAACGACCTCGACGGGGCGACGAGCCAGCAGCTGTCGATGAGCGACCTCGCCTTCCACGCGCTCCGCGAGTACGTCCCGGGCGACGACCTGCGCCACGTCCACTGGCGCTCGTCGGCCAAGGCGGGGGAGCTGCTGGTGCGGCAGTACCACGAGACTCGGCGAGGGCACGTGACCGTGCTCGTCGACGGCGCCCGCACCTCCTACACCCGGCTGCGCGACTTCGAGCTCGCGGTGTCAGTGGCCACCTCGATCGCGCTGCGTGCGGTGCGCGACGACTTCGACACCTACTTCCGGTGCGGCCACCACGTGGCGCGCGGCCGGAGCGCCGCCGCGATGACCGACGCGGCGTGCCGCTTCGAGCCGGAGGACGACGACTACCTCGAGCAGGCCGCCGACGCCGCCGGGTCGGTCACGGGCACGGGGCTGGTGGTGCAGGTGACCGGCGCTGCCCGCGATCTCGTCCAGGTCGACGCTGCGGCCCGGCGCTTCGACCGCGGTGCCGACTCCATCGTCGTACGTGCAGACAGCGAGGGCGAGGCGCGGCTGCGCGACAGCCATGCGCTGCGGGAGATCTCCGTACCCGACCTGGCCCGCCTGCAGGAGCTCCTGGCCCGGGGGATGCGATGACCGGCCCGACGACGGACAGCCGGGGAACGGTGGTCGACGCCCTGGCCGTGCTGGTGCTGGTGACGCTGACGTTGTCGATCCTGGACGACAGCTACTCCGACCGGTCCTACCTCGTCGCGGGTCTCGTGCCGGCCGTGGTGCTCCTGGCGCTGGCTGCCCTCGCCCGGCGGGTCCACGAGGGCGTGTGGTGGTACGCCCTCGGCGTGGTCGTGCTGTTCGCACCGCTCGGAGCCCTCGTGGCCCTCCGCCGACCGGGCCCCTACGGCCCGCCCACCTTCGACACGATGAACCGGGTGCTGGGGGAGAGCATCAGCGCACCGACCACCCTGGTCAGCACCGTGCCACCGGTCGACGCCGCCGGCCAGGTCATGCTCGTGCCCTTCGTCATCGGCTTCCTCGCCGTGGCCGCGGCGGCCTGGCTGGCGCTGGCCACGCAGAGCCCGCTGGCGCCGCTGGTGCCGCTCGTCGTCGCCCTGGCGGCGACCATCCCACTCGGTGTCCTCGTCCCGGGGCTGCTGGTCCCTCGCGGCATCGTGTTCGCGATCGTGGCGGTGGCGTGGGCGGCGGCGCGGGCCCGGCGGCGCGAGGCGCTCGTGGGAGAGGCACGCGGGACTGCGGCCGCCGCGGTGGCCGGCCTGCTCGTCGTCACCCTCGTGTCCGGGCTGGTGAGCCTGCTGGTCCCCGACGACAACGAGGTGGACCGGGTGCTGCTGCGCGGTGACAGCGAGACCGTGGCCGTCTCCGGTGCAGCCGAGACGACCGTCCCGCGCCGCGTCGGTACCCGCAACGAGCTGTTCGTCGCCACCGGCGTGCCGGAGGGCCGCAGGGTGCGCTTCGCGGCCCTGGACCGCTACGACGGGCAGGCGTGGGTTCCCGCCGAGGTGTCGCCCGGCAGCGACGGGACCGGCACGTTCAAGCGGATCGGCCACGACATTGCGGCGCTGCACCCGGGACGCAGTGTCGGCGTACGCATCCGGATGCGCCCCGGGTACGCCGGGGACTGGCTGCCGATGCTCGGCGAGCTCACCAGCCTCGACCTCGACTACACCGACGGGCGCACGCAGATCACCGACGTGCGTTACAACCAGGCGACCTCCAGCGCTCTGGTGGTCGGCGGCGTCAACCCGCGCGACGACTACACGTTCACGTCCGTGCTCACCGATGACGAGCTGGCACGCACCGAGCCGACCCGGGAGCCGACCGAGGAGCAGCGCCAGCCCGAGGGAGCCTTCCTCGACCAGTACCTCCGGCCCTTCGAGCGCGCCGAGGTCACGCCCCTGGGCCGCGTGATGCTGCTCGCGCGCTACCTCCGCCTGAACGGGGCGGTGCGGCTCACCGGCTCGTCGTCGCAGTCCTCCGTCGACCTGGGGATCCGGATGCTCGGGTCGAGGCAGATGGCGGGCACGCCCTTCCAGTACTCCGCGCTGATGGCGCTGGGTGCGTCCCGCCTGGGCGTGCCGGCCAGGGTCGTCACCGGGGCGGAGCCCGGCCGGGGTGGACTGGTCACGCACGACGACGTCACGTCGTGGGTGGAGCTGCAGTTCGCGGACGGCACGTGGCGCACGCTCGAGCCGGTGCGCTACGTCGGTGTGCACGCAGCAGCCGACGACGAGCGGCGCGCGCAGGAGGACAGGAACGTCTTCGTGCTGCGCGAGCTCGACGACCTGGACAAGGACTACCGGTTCCCCAAGGGCACCTTCCTCGGCCTCGACGATGAGGACGTGCGCAGGGGCGACGAGGTCACCCCCACCGGCCTGGCGCTGGCGACGACGGCCGCCCTCGGGGGCCTCGCCCTGCTCGTCCTGCTGCTCGTACCCCTGGCCAAGGTGCTGCGTCGTGCCCGGCGACGGCGTACGTCGTCGTGGTCCGGCCTCTACGTCAACGGCTGGCAGGAGGTGCTCGACGCCGCCCGTGACCGCGGCACGCCGGTGCCTGAGGGCTGGAGCCGCTTCGCCCAGGCAGCGGAGCTGGGCGTGGGTGCCGACCTCGCCCGGCGGGCCGACGCCGCGGTGTTCGCACCCGGTGCTCCTGACGCGCGGGACGGACGGGAGTTCTGGGAGGCGTGCCAGGGCCTGCGCCGACAGCTCGTCGCGGAGAAGGGCCTCCGCGGGCGGCTGCGTGCCCACCTCAACCCGGCATCGCTCATGGCCGGCTGGGCCCGCGGGCGCCGATCAGCCCGGCAGGTGCGCCACGAAGATCGCGGTGCCCGGCGTCAGCAGGCCGCGGGTGCGTGACCAGCCACCCCAGACCCGGTCGTGGTGCTCGGGCCACTCGGGCTCGACGAGGTCGACCAGCCTGAAGTCGTGCGCGGCCAACAGCCGGACCCAGTCACCGAGCGTGCGGTGGTGCTCGACGTACGACACCACCCCGGTCGCGTCATCGACCTCCACGTAGGGCGTGCGGTCCCAGTAGGACTGGGTCGCGGTGAGGCCGGCCTCGCCCGGGTCGTCGGGGAACATCCACCGCGTCGGGTGGGTGACCGAGAAGGCAAACCGGCCGCCCGGCCGCAGCACACGGGCCACCTCACGGACCGCGACGTCGATGTCGCTGACGAACTGCAGCGCGCCGAACGAGCAGAACACGATGTCGAAGCTCCCCGGTGCGAAGGGGAGGGCCGTGGCCGTGCCGCGCACGGACGGCACGGCCACGCCGGTCTCCTCGTCCAGGCGGAGCGAGTGCTGCAGCTGGCGGTGGGACAGGTCCAGGCCGAACCCCCGTCCGCCGTGCGTGCGCACCCAGCGGGAGCACTGCCCCGCACCGCTGCCCACCTCGAGGACGTCGAGGCCGGCCACGTCGCCGAGGATCCCGAGCTCGTCCTCGGTGTGTCCCTCGGGCCCCCAGACGAAGCCGGCGTCACCGAGGAAGGTGCCGTGGGTGGCCTGGTACTCGTCGGCGTAGCGGTCCCAGTCCGGCCCGTTGGCGGCGCGCGACTCGTGCTCGGAGACGGGACGCCGCTCGACCCGCACGGACTGCGGCAGGTGATCCTCCACGCCCGGAGCGTACTTCCCGGCCGTCCAGCCCACGGCGCCACCGTGGCACGATGCGGGCGATGAGCGACCTCGGACCCACGCTTCAGCCGCTGACCGGCGGGCACTCGGGGCGCACCTTCCTCGGTGAGGTCGGCGGCGAGCGTGCCGTCGTACGCCTCTACCCGCCCGACGACCCCCGCGGCGACGCGGCTCCCGAGGTGGACCAGGCGGTGCTGCGGCTGGTGCGCGGCCTGCTGCCCGTACCCGAGGTGCTCGAGGTGCGCCGGGCGGACGCGACGACAGGCAGGCCCGGGCTGCTCGTGACGTCGTGGCTGCTGGGGGAGCGGGGCGACCTCGTCGTGGAGCGGCTCGTCGCCGCCAACGACCCCGACGGGCTGCGCCGGCTCGGGAGCAGCACCGGTGGGGTGGCGGCCGCGCTGGCGGCCATGCCGATGCTGCGCCCCGGGCCCTTCGTCGACGCGGAGCTGACCGTGGGCAGCTTCGGCGACGGCGGTCTGGACGAGTGGGTCGACGCGCGGCTGGGCCACTGGCCGGACGCGGAGCGCGCCGCGCTCGCCGAGGTGGCCCGCCGGGCGCAGGACCTGCTCGACCCGGTGCAGCGCACCTGTCTGGTCCACAGCGACCTCAACCCCAAGAACCTGCTCGTCGACCCGGACAGCCTCGAGGTGACGGGCGTGCTCGACTGGGAGTTCGCCCACGCCGGGCACCCGTGGACCGACCTCGGCAACCTGCTGCGGTTCGAGCGCGAAACGTCCTACGTGGCCGGCGTGCTGGACGCCTGGACGACCCGGCACGGCGGCTCGACCGATGCCCTGCTGGCGGGAGCGCGCGCCGCCGACCTGTGGGCACTGGTCGACCTCGCCGCCCGCGCCGGCGACAACCCCGTCGCCGACCGGTCCGCGAGCCTCCTCAGGGCCGTCGCGGAGACTGGCGACCTGCACGCCTGGCCGGGCGTGAGGTGACACCGGTCTGAGCGTGGGCTGAGCGTGCCGTGCCGGTTGGACGCGGGGCGCGACGCACGCGTAGTCTTGGGTGTTGCGCCAGTCGTCTGCCCGGCTTCCATACCGAGCGAACCCGGGCTCGCCGCGTCACCGCGAATGATCCGTCACCGTCGGGGACCAGTGAAACGGACCGCTGCACGCGTCCGCACGACTCCATCCATCCAAGGAAATTCCTTCCATATGACGAGCACGCTCTCCACTCTTCCGGCCAACTTCGATGTGGCTGGCGACGCGCCCCAGGTGGCTGTCAACGACATCGGGTCCGAAGAGGACTTCCTCGCGGCGATCGACGCGACGATCAAGTACTTCAACGACGGTGACATCGTCGACGGCACCATCGTCAAGGTGGACCGCGACGAGGTCCTTCTCGACATCGGCTACAAGACCGAGGGCGTCATCCCCTCGCGCGAGCTGTCGATCAAGCACGACGTCGACCCCAACGAGGTCGTCACCGTCGGCGACAAGGTCGAGGCCCTGGTCCTCCAGAAGGAGGACAAGGAAGGCCGCCTGATCCTGTCCAAGAAGCGTGCTCAGTACGAGCGTGCCTGGGGCACCATCGAGCAGGTCAAGGAGGAGGACGGCGTCGTCGAGGGCACCGTCATCGAGGTCGTCAAGGGCGGCCTCATCCTCGACATCGGCCTCCGCGGCTTCCTCCCGGCCTCGCTGGTTGAGATGCGTCGTGTCCGCGACCTGCAGCCCTACGTCGGCCAGACGCTCGAGGCGAAGATCATCGAGCTCGACAAGAACCGCAACAACGTCGTCCTGTCGCGCCGCGCCTGGCTCGAGCAGACCCAGTCCGAGGTCCGCCACGGCTTCCTGACCCAGCTCCAGAAGGGCCAGATCCGCAAGGGCGTCGTGTCCTCGATCGTCAACTTCGGTGCGTTCGTGGACCTCGGCGGCGTCGACGGCCTCGTCCACGTCTCCGAGCTGTCCTGGAAGCACATCGACCACCCGAGCGAGGTCGTCGCCGTGGGCGACGAGGTCACGGTCGAGGTCCTCGACGTCGACATGGACCGCGAGCGTGTCTCCCTGTCGCTGAAGGCGACGCAGGAGGACCCGTGGCAGCACTTCGCCCGGACCCACCAGATCGGCCAGATCGTGCCCGGCAAGGTCACCAAGCTGGTGCCCTTCGGCTCGTTCGTCCGCGTCGAGGAGGGCATCGAGGGCCTGGTGCACATCTCCGAGCTCGCCGAGCGCCACGTCGAGATCCCGGAGCAGGTCGTCCAGGTCAACGACGACGTCATGGTCAAGATCATCGACATCGACCTCGAGCGTCGCCGGATCTCGCTGTCGCTCAAGCAGGCCAACGAGACCGCTGCCGCCGCCGACGTGGAGGAGTTCGACCCCACGCTCTACGGCATGACCGCGACCTACGACGAGCAGGGCAACTACGTCTACCCCGAGGGCTTCGACCCCGAGACGGGCGAGTGGCTCGAGGGCTTCGACGAGCAGCGTGCGGTCTGGGAGGACCAGTACGCCAAGGCGCACGCCCGCTGGGAGCAGCACGTCAAGCAGCAGGCCGACGCCAAGGTCGCCGAGGCCGAGGCCGGCGAGGCCACCTCGTACTCCTCCGGCGGTGACGTCGCCGAGGGTGCCGAGTCCGGTGGCGACACCGGCGGCTCGCTCGCCTCCGACGAGGCGCTGCAGGCGCTCCGCGAGAAGCTGACGGGTGGTCAGGCCTGATCGCCTGATCCACTGATCTGACGCACCACACGACGGCCCGCCGGGGAGACCCGGCGGGCCGTCGTCGTTGTGCGGCTGCGCGCGTCAGGGTGGATCCGCTACAACTGGCGTCATGACAGGACGCGGCACGTCGGCGCTGGTGCTCGGCGGCGGGGGCATCACCGGGATCGCCTGGCAGCTCGGCCTCCTCACCGGGCTGGCGCGGGCGGGTGTCGACCTCACCGGCGCCGACACGGTCGTCGGCACCTCGGCCGGGTCGGTCGTGGGCGCCCAGGTGACCAACGGCGTCGCGCTCGAGGAGCTGTACGCCGCCCAGCTGGAGCCGCCCGATGCCGAGATCGGCGGCCGGATGTCGCGCATCGCGGCACTCAAGCTGGTCCCGCCCTACGTGCTGCCCGGGAGCGGGCGCGACAAGCTGGCCCGCGTCGGGCGGGTGGCCCACGCATCCCATGCGCCCGGCAGCGTCGACCGGGAGGGCGTCATCCGCGCACGGCTGCCGGTCCACGACTGGCCCGAGCGCGACCTGCGCATCACCGCCGTCGACGCCACCAGCGGCGAGTTCACGGTCTTCCGGCCCGACTCCGGGGTGGACCTCGTCGCGGCGGTCGCGGCCAGCTGCGCCGTCCCCACCGTGTGGCCTCCGGTGGAGATCGACGGGCGCACCTACATGGACGGCGGGATGCGGTCCACGGCCAACGTCGACGTGGCCCGGGGGGCCGAGCGTGTCGTCGTCCTGGCGCCACTACCGCGATCGGTGAGCAAGAAGGTGTCGATCCGCGCCCAGGTCGAGCGCGTCGCGCCACGGGCATGGTCGGTGGTGACGCCGGACGCCGAGGCGCTGGCCGCCTTCGGCCGCAACCTGCTCGACCCCGCCAAGCGCGCCGTCGCGGCCGAGGCCGGTCTGCGTCAGTCCCGGGACCTGGTGGACCAGGTCGGACCCGTCTGGTCGGCCTGACCGCTCAGAGCAGCTCGACCAGCTCGTCCCGCCGCACCTTGCCCGTGGCGGTCATCGGCAGCTCGGAGACACCCAGGTAGTCCTTCGGACGCTTGGCGGGCGCGAGGACCTGTCGGGCGTGCGCGTCGAGCGCTTCCGTCGTGGCGTCGCCGACGACGGCGGCGCACACCCGTTGGCCCCACCGGGGATCGGGCACCCCGAAGACGGCGACGTCGTCGACGCCGGCGACCTCGCGCAGGGCGTTCTCGACCTCGAGCGGGTAGACGTTGACTCCGCCGGTGATGATCAGGTCGGTGCGCCGGCCCTCGAGGTGGAGGTAGCCGTCGTGGTCGAGCCGTCCCGCGTCACCGACGGTGAACGCCGGGCCGTGCACGGTGTCGCGCCAGGCGGCCGCCGTCTGCTCGGGGGCGCCGAGGTAGGTGAACCGGGCGTGCTGCGGAACGGCGCACCAGATCCTTCCGTCGTCGTCGATGGTCAGGGTGCGACCGGGTCGGGCCCGCCCCACCGTGCCGGGGTGCTCGAGCCACTCCTCGGAGCGGCATGCGGTGAACTGGCCCTCGGTCGAGCCGTAGAACTCCCACGTCGAGCCGTCGGGGAACAGCTCGATCAGCAGCTGCTTGACTTGCGGCGGGCACGGGGCGCCCGCGTGGGCGACGAGCCGGAACGACGACAGGTCCGGCACGCCCACCTCGTCCCAGTGTGCGAACAACCGCTGCAGGTGGGTCGGCACGCAGAACATCGTCGTCGGCCGGTCGCGCTCGATCGCCGCGGTCACCGCGGCCGGGTCGAACTTGCCGGGCACCACGATCCTGCCGCCGGCGAGCAGGGTGCCGGTCGCGAAGCGGAGCGGGGCAGAGTGGTGGAGCGGGCTCAGCACGAGGTTGACGTCGTCGGCGTGGAAGCCCCAGAGGTCGCGCTCCTCGGCGACCAGCGCGCGCGCCTCGGCCTGGGGGAGGAGCCCCGACCACACGCCCTTCGGGGTTCCGGTTGTGCCGCTCGTGCAGTGGATGGGCCGGCCGAGCGGCAGCGACCGGGACCGGTCCGCCCGGGCGGCGAGCAGCTGCTCCACCTGCGCGTGGGAGGTGACGACGAGGTCGGGGGAGATCGGCGCGAGGATCCGCCGCCGCTCTGCCGGGGTGAGCGCCGGGTCGAGCGGCACCGGGAAGATCCCGTCGGCGAGCAGCGCCAGGACCAGGTCGACGTACGCCGGGGAGCCGGGGACCAGCAGCGCCACCCGGTCGCCCGTCGTGAGGGCGTCAGTCGTGCCTGGTCCGACCATGGGGGCATTCTGCACGCCGGGGCGCACGCACCCGCACCCGCCGGGGAGACCGTCGGGTGCGGGTGGTTGCGGGGTGGTGGGGATGCCCGGTGTCAGGGGCGGACGGTGATCCAGAAGCGGACCTTCTGCTTGTTGCCTGCCTCGTCGCGGACCTTGATCACCACGCGGTGCCGACCCGGTGCGAGCCGCTTCGACGTGGCGACCATGACGCCCTTGCGGTTGACGCGCACCTTGGCCGCCTTGCGACCGTCGAAGCGCACCTTCACGTCGCGCGCCTTCAGGTCGTCGTACCGGTCACTGAGACGCGCACGCACGCTCGGGGTCCGGTCCTTGGTCACCTTGGCGCCCTTCAGCACCTTGACCTTGGGCTTCCCCCGGTCGACCGTCCAGGCGCGTGCAGCCGGGCTGGCGTCGGTGTTGCCCGCCCTGTCGGTGGCCCGCACCCGCAGCTCGTGCTCACCCGTGGCGAGCTTGTTGAACGTCGCCGGCGAGCTGCACGGTGCCCAGGCCCCCCCGTCGAGGCTGCACTCGAAGGTGCTGCCGGGCTCGGACGAGGTGAAGGTGAACGTCGCAGCCGGGCCTCGCCCCTGGCCCATCGGGCCGTCGGTGATGCTGGTGTCAGGGGCGACGGTGTCACCCGGGGCCGGCGGGTCGGTCGGGCCAGGGTCGGTCGGGCCGGGGTCGGTCGGGTCGGGGTCGGTCGGGTCGGTGGGGTCGTCGCCGGTGACGACGACCTCGACGGTCCCGGTCACCTCGTCCGTGCCGCCCTCCATGCCGACCGTGACGGTGGCCTCGTAGGTGCCGGGCTCGGTGTAGCTGTGGGTCGGGTCCGCCCTGGGCCTCCTCGCCGTCACCGAAGTCCCAGGCGTAGGTGAGCCCGTCGGTGCTCGGGTCGAGGTCCACGCACCCGATCCGCCTGGCCGGGTTGTCCGGGTCGTGGATCACGATGGCCATCGCGTCGGCCCCGGCGCGCTGGTCGCTGGTGACGACCACCTCGCCGCTGGCGCCGTCGGCCGTGCTGGTGAAGGGCAGCCAGATCTCGTTGTCCTCCGCGAACGGCTGGGTGGTGTCGAAGCGGAAGTGCGCACCCCCGTTGCCGTCGGTGCACGACTGCTCGTGGACGTGGACCATGTGCATGGCGTCGGGCTTGAGGCCGGTGACGTCGAGCGTGGTCACCGTCGTGTCCCGCGAGCGGACCATCGACGCGGTGCCGGTGAGCTCCGGGTAGGACGTGGTGCCGTCGGCGAAGGCCGAGAACTCGCCCCCCGTGCTGACCTTGGTGGAGAAGTTCACCTCCAGCGGTGCGTCCCCGCTCGCCGGCGTGGCCGTCGCCTCGATCTCCGGCAGTGCGTCGACGCTGATCTCGACGCTGTCGCTGCCCGTGTTGCCGTCGGGGTCGGTCACGGTGAGCGTGGCGGTGTAGCTGCCCGACGCCGTGTAGACGTGGTTCAGCGGAGGCTTCGGACCTGTGTAGGTCGTCCCGTCACCGTAGTCCCACGTGTAGCTGAGCGGGCCGCCCTGGTCGTCGATCGCACTGATGTCGAACGCGACCGGCAGGGGAGCGGGTCCGCTGGTGGGCGTCGCCTCGATGGAGACGCGCGGCGCGTCGCCGGTGACGGCGATCTCGAACTCCCCCTCGTAGGTCCCGCCCTTGCCGTCGCTGACGGTCAGGGTCGCGGTGTACCGGCCGGGGTCGGCGTACGTCACGTGGGCGTGCGACGAGGTTGACGTGTCGGAGGGCCCGTCGCCCTGCCCGAAGTCCCACAGATAGGTGAGCTCATCGCCATCGGGGTCGCTGGCGCGGGCCTCGAAGTGGACGTAGAGCGGGGCAGAACCCTCACGGGGGTCCACGAACGGGTCGGCCGTCGGGGCCTGGTTGTCCTCGGCGGGCTCCTGCACGATCACGGTGCCGCGCATGGTGGCGCCGTGGATGCTGCACCAGTACTCGTAGGTGCCCGGCTTCGTGAAGGTGTAGCGCACCGGCTCACCGCCGGGACCGCGGTACTCCGTGAGCGCCGGGTCCCAGGCGTCGGCGCTGTCGAGTGAGGTCAGGTCGTGGCCCATCGTGGCCTGGTCGAACTGCCACTCCACGGTGTCGCCGACCTCTATGGTGACCGTCGACGTGCCGTTGTCCTCGGAGACCCACTGATTGTCGGTGGCCGAGTCGACCGCGTCGACGACCCAGGTGCGGGCCTCGGCGGGCTCGTCGACGACGACCTCGACGGTGTCCTCACCGGTCTGGCCCTCGGGGTCGGTGACCGTCACCGTCGCCGTGTAGGTGCCGGGCTCGGTGTAGGTCCAGCTCGCGTCGGCCGTGTCTGCGGAGTCGTCCTGCGTCTCGTCCACGCCGAAGTCCCACGCGTAGGTGAGCGCGCCCCCCTCGGGGTCGGTGGCCTCGGCACTGAACTCGACGTCCAGCGGCGCGGTGCCCGAGGTCGGCTCGGCGGCCGCGGTCACGCTCGGCGCCTCTCCCTGCTCGACGCCGGACCAGCGGAAGAAGTCGAAGTCGGCCACCGGGTTGCCCCCGGCACCGCCCTTCAGCGCCATCACACCGACCCTCGGGTTGGTGATCCCGGCCAGGGTGCGCGGGTCGCCCACCTCGGTGAACGCCTCGCCGTCTGTGGAGTACCACCCGTGCAGCTGGGAGCCGTCGGAGGTGAACCGCAGCCAGAACGTGGTGGGGAAGTCGCCGGGCAGGAACGGCCCGTCGAAGCTGCCGCCACCGGTGTTCCAGTCACCGGTGAACTCGAAGTCGTTGTTGCTCGGGCTCGACGACTTGAGGAACTCGATCCACTCGTTGTCGTTGCCCTTGTCGACGAAGGTCAGCTTGGCGAACCCGGAGCCGCCGCTGCCGGCGACCACGAGCCCTGCCTGCTGCCCGGCCTCGGTCGGGTCCCAGGTGAGCTTGGTCGTCGCGGTCCACGCTCCGTCGGGTGCGTCCTGGGTGATGATGTTGGCGGTGTCGTTGTACTCACCGCTGCGGGCGGTCAGGTGCAGCGCACCGTCGGAGACGTCGTACGCCGTCTCGTCGGGGCGGCGCACCGTCCAGTGGCAGTTGTCGAGCAGCTCGGTGTCGTCGAACTCGTCGGAACGCTCGGGCTGCTCGCACGGCGGCGCGGGCTCCTCGCCCCGCACGCCGGAGACGCCGAAGACGTGCAGCTTCGGGTCGACCGGGAGGGTCAGGGTGTCGGGCTGCTTGCCGGTCTCCAGCGCGATCCGCTGGGTGAAGATCATGACCCGAGGCGACGTGTCGCCCCCGCCGTTGTGGCGGTAGGGCATGTCGACGGCGATCTCCTCGCCGAACTTGGGCGTGACGGCCCAGTCGGTGAACCGTAGGGGGACCTGCACGGTGGTGCCGTCGTTGTAGGCGAGCGTGCCCTCCTTCTGGACGTCACCGTTGTGCGCGGTGGCGAGGATGCTCAGCTCGTCGTAGGTGCCCGTCGGCAGGGTGATCACCTGGCCGTCGGACTCCACGTTGTTGAGCTGGCCGTCGGCCGGGCTGCCGAAGTCGTAGTCGACGCCGTTGAGCCGGACCGGGCCTCCGTTTTCCTGCACCGCCGGGGGGAGGAGCTCGGCGGCGAAGCTCCAGCCGCCGCCGTCGAAGTTGCCGTCGCCGGGGTTGTCGTCGGTGGAGATGCCGTCGTTGTTGAACAGCTCCGACAGGTCGGCCACCGGCCGGCACTCGCCGTCGGCCAGGACCTCGATGCGCACAGAGCTGGTGCCGGTGTTGCCGTCAGGGTCGGTCGCCGTGACGGTCGCGGTGTACTCGCCGGCCGCCGTGTAGGTGTACGACGGCGACTTCTCGGTCGAGGTGTCCTCGTTCGTGCCGTCGACGCCGAAGTCCCACGCCCAGGTCACGGCCTGGTCCTGCGGGTCGGTCGCCGAGGCGTCGAAGTCGACGTCGAGCGGCAGCACGCCACAGCGCGGGGTCGCGGTCGCGGTGGCGGCCGGGTCGACGAGGACGGTGATCTCCTCCGTCGTCCGGGTCAGGCCACGGTTGCCGTCGGCGTCGACCGGCGTCACCTCAGCAGTGAACGTGCCGCCCTCGGTGTAGGTGTGGGAGATGGTGCCGGCCGCACCGGTGACGGGGTCGGACCCGTCGCCGAAGTCCCACTCGTAGGTGATCGCGTCGTCCTGCCGGTCGATGCCCTCGGCAGTGAAGTCCACGGTGAGCGGCGCCCCGCCGCGGACCGGGTCGGCCGTCAGCTCGTTGACGAACGGCTCCTGGACCTCGAGCTCCTTGACCTGGATGTTGCGGAAGCTCACGGTGTCGGCGTTGCCGTGGTTCTGCAGGCCGATGTAGCCACCTGTGCCGCGGGTGCCGTCGGAGGTGTACTCGTTCACCACCTCGCCGTTGAGCGTCATCGTGTAGGTCTGGCCCTCGACCGTGATCTCGTAGTCGTTCCACTCGCCGGGCGGGTTGGCGTTGCGCGCGTCCTCCCGGTCGAAGTTGTAGACCGACCCGGTCTTCTGCGGCTCGTCGTTGGGCTGGCCCTCCTTGATCTGGATCTCGTGGCCGTTGTCGACCGCGACGTAGGGGTCGTTGCCCGGGTCGGGGAAGCGGGTGAAGACGCCGGAGTTGTCGCCGTCGTCCGACAGCTTGAACTGCAGCTTGACCGTGTAGTCGTCGAAGGTGCGCTCGGAGTACCAGAACAGCCCGAGTCCGCCGACGCTGGTGAGCTCGCAGTTCTCGACGACGAACCCGCCGGGCCCGGACTGCTTCCAGCCGGACACGTCGGTGCCGTCGAAGAGCAGCTCGAAGCCCTCGTCCGGGGTGGGCGCGGTCGCGCAGGGCTGCCGCACCGTCACCTCGACGGCCTGGCTGGTGGACTTGCCGGTCGAGTCCTTGACCGTGAGCGTGGCGGTGTAGGTGCCGGGCTCCGGGTAGGTCCACGACGCCCTCGCCGTGCTGGCGGTGTCCTCGTCCGTGCCCTCGACGCCGAAGTCCCACGCGTAGGTGATGTCGTCACCGTCGGGATCGCTGGCCTCGGCGGCGAACTCGACGTCCAGCGGTGCGAGCCCGTCGGCCGGGTCGGCCGTTGCGGAGGTGATGACGGGCGAGGTGTTGCCGGCCACGCCCTGGCCCTCGACGGAGAACTCGTCGAAGTTCATCTCGCCGTTGCCGGCGTAGACGAAGTAGAGCGGACGACCCCCCGCGTCGGCGTCACGAGCGGTGATCGCGGCGCTGACGGTCTTGTAGAAGTACTGCCCCTGGGTGCCGCCGTCGAGGGGCACGGTCGCCACGACGGGTCCGTCCGCCGCCCCCGCCCGCACCTGGATGGTGGCGCCGGACTGCGGCCCGCCGGAGTAGCGGATCGACACGTCGGTCATGTTGAGCAGGCTCATCGGGTCGAACATCACCCAGTCGCCGTTGCCCATGCCCGTGATGAGGCCTCCGCCGCCCGGGCGCGTGCCGGACTTGTCGTCGTATCCGGTGTAGCCGACGCCCTGCCGGTCGGTCGCGTGCTCGGCCTGGCGAAGCTTGGGCTGGAGGATGACGGTGTCGCTGCCCTGGAGGGGCGCGTTGGCGCCGTCGTTGGCACCACCGTCGCGGTAGGTGGCGATGAGGACGCCGTACGTGTTAGCGTCGGGGCCGTGGTCTGCCGAGGCCGCGGTGCGGATCGTGCCCTCGCAGCCGTTGACGGACAGGTTCGGGTGGACGTGGATGTCGTGGCCGAGTCCTTCCTGGACCACGACCTGGCTGCAGTCGACCGTCTCCTCGGCGTCCTGCACGTCGACGACGAACGGGATGTCGTCGCCGGAGGCGTAGAACCCGCCGTCGGCCGGCAGCTCGATCTGCACGGTCGGCGCGGTGTTGCCGACGTTGACGACGACCTGCGAGGTCGCGGTCTTGCCGGTCGCGTCGGTCACCGTCAGCACGACGGTGTAGTCGCCGGCGTCCTCGTAGGTCCAGGTGGGGTCGGCCTCGGTCGAGTCGGTCTCGCCGTCGCCGTCGAGGTCCCAGGCGTAGGTGACGTCGTCGCCGTCGGGGTCGCTCGTGCCGTCGCTGCTGAACTGCACGGCCAGCGGTGCCGCACCCTCGGTCACGTCGGCGCTGGCGCGGGCCACGGGGGCCGAGCCGTTGACGGCGTAGTCGATGCGCACGAGCTTGGTCTGCGGGGAGCCGGAGAAGAACCCGGTCCCGTACTCGAGCACGTACATCGAGCCATCGGGGCCGAACTCGAGGTCACCGGGGGCGACGAAGCCGCTCATGAAGTCGTTGACGGAGGCGACGTTGCCCTCGGCGTCCATCCGGACTTCCTTGATCCAGCCGCGGCTCATCTCCGACATGAAGTACGAGCCCTCGAAGTAGGCCGGGAACGCTGTGTCCTTGGCCGTGGTGTTCTGCGACTGCCGGTAGACCTGGCCGCCGGTCGGGGTGGAGCCCTGGACGGCGGGGTACTTGTAGGGGGCGACGTCGGAGTAGGGGATCCAGGCGTCGGTCATCGGCGGCAGCGTCTGCAGGCCGGTGCTGTTGGGGGAGTCGTTGACGCCGGCCATCTCGTCGGGGTCGTTGCACGGGAAGCGCTTGGGGCTGCCGTCGGGGTTGGTGCGGTAGCGGTTGGCCACGAAGTCCCAGTCGACGTACGCGCCTCCGAAGTCCATCTCGGTGAGGTCGTCGCCGACCTCGCCGCCGCAGTAGGGCCAGCCGCCGTTCATCGCGGTGTCGGTGCGGTTGAACTCCTCGAAGTGGCGCGGGCCGCGGTTGGGGCTGTTGACGCGGGAGTCGGGGCCGACCTCGCCCCAGTAGACGACGTCGGTGTCGGCGTCGACGCCGAGGCGGTAGGGGTTGCGCAGGCCCATCGCGAAGATCTCAGGCCGCGTCTTCGCCGGGTCTGCGTCCGGGTACTGCGCGGTCGGGTAGGCGCCGCCCTCGCCGAACAGGTTGCCCTCGGGGATGTCGTACGAGATGCCGTCGCCGGCCGTGGGGTCGACGTCGCCGTCGTCGTCGTTGCGCGGGATGACGCGCAGGATCTTGCCGCGCAGGTCGTTGGTGTTGGCCGAGGACTTCTGGGCGTCGTAGTCGGAGCGTCCGGGCCGCTCGTCGTGGGGGGAGTAGCCGTCGTTGTCCGAGGACGAGGTGTTGTCGCCGGTCGCGAGGTGCAGGACGCCGCCGTCGCCGAACTGGACCGAGCCGGCGGAGTGGCAGCACACGTTGCGCTGCGTGCCGACCTCCAGGATGACCTTCTCCGACTCCTTGTCGATGAAGGTCTCGCCCTCGGCGTCGGTCTCCACGGTCAGCCTGGCGAGCCGGTTGGCGTCGTACGACGCCGGCAGCGGCGCGTAGTACACATAGATCCAGCCGTTGTCGGTGAAGGCCGGGTCGAGGGTGATGCCGAGCCCACCGTCCTCGAGGCCGCTCCACACCCCCAGGCTGGGGTTGTTCATGATGATCTCGATCCTGCCGTCGGCCGGGTCGTACATCGAGATGTCACCGGCGCGGGTGATGAAGAAGACCCGTCCGTCCGGGGCGACGGTGAGCTCCATGACCTCGCCGAGGCCGGTGCCCTGGCCGAGGACGACCTTCTGGAACTTGGAGAGGTCCGGCGGGTCGTCGGCCGCCGCGGACCCCCTGTCACGCGTCGTCGTTTTCTCCGATGCCCCGGAGTCGGCATCGGTCCTCGCCCCGGCCTCGGGCTCCGGTTCCGTCGTCGCTCCGGACGTGGCCCGGTCCGGTCTGGGGTCGGGCACCGCGGCCGCCACCGGGGCGGTGAGCCCCAGGGCGAGCGCCAGGCCCGTCACCAGGGCGAGCAACGAGACGACGAGCTGACGAGACCGCACAGGCATTGATGCGCCTTCCACAACCGAGTTGGAGGAGCGTCACCGGCGAGACGGCCGTGTGACTCGCATCACGCTAGGTGGGACTTTTGTGTCAGGTCAAGCAAAAGTTGATTTCCACTCGTCGGAACGTCTCAGGTTCGGGGGACGAGGTGGAACCGCTCCTCAACCGGACCGAGGTCGTCGACCGGGTGGGCGGTGGAGGCGGGGCCGGCGAACCGGTCGTGACGGGCGTAGCTGACCAGCATCGAGGCGAGGGCGGTCAGGACCAGGAGGGCGATGATCGTGTTCATGGCAGCAATCATTCGCTCATTTACTTCCTGCCACCAGTGGCAGGAATGCCAGTCTTGATTGATTTCCTGCCACCCCCGTGCGACGCTGCTGTCATGCAGAAGGTCGCCGTGGTCGTGCAGGAGCAGCCCGAGCCGTTCGGCCTCGGTGCGTTGTGCGAGGTCTGGGCCGAGCCCTACCACCCCGAGGACGACAACCCCGTCTTCGACTTCACCGTCGTCACGCCTCGTCCCGGCCGGTTGCGCACGCGCGCCGGGTTCGACCTGCACGTCGAGCACGGGCTCGACGCGGCCGCGGACGCCGACCTGATCTGCCTGGCTCCCAAGAGCGACCACCGCGGCACCTCGCCGGAGGTCTCGGAGCTCCTGCAGTCGGCCCATGCGCGGGGGGCGATGCTCTTCGCTCACTGCTCGGCGACCTTCATGCTGGGCGAGGCCGGGCTGCTCGACGGCCGTCGCTGCACCACCCACTGGCGCTACGCCGCCGAGCTGGCCGCGCGCTTCCCCGAGGCGGAGGTCGACCCCGACGTGCTCTACGTCCAGGACGGGTCCATCGTCACCGGCGCCGGCTCCGCGGCCGCCCTCGACGCCGCGCTGCACGTGATGCGCCAGCAGTTCGGCGCCAGGGTCGCCGCCGCCACGGCACGGCGCATGGTCGTGCCACCGCACCGCGACGGCGGCCAGGCGCAGTTCATCGCCCGCCCGGTGCCCGTGTGCGAGTCCGAGGCACTGGCTCCGCTGCTCGCCTGGATCAGCGCCCACCTCGCGGAGGACCTCGACGTCGAGACGCTGGCGCGCCAGATGCACATGTCGGCGAGGACGTTCGCCCGGCGCTTCAAGGAGGAGACGGGCACCACGCCCTACAGCTGGATCCTCGGCGAGCGCGTCCGCGCCGCGCAGGAGCTGCTCGAGCAGACCGACCACTCCGTCGACTGGGTGGCCTCGGAGGTGGGCTTCGGCAACGCCGCCACGCTGCGCCACCACTTCGGCCGAGCCCGCGGGGTCAGCCCGCAGGAGTACCGCCGCACGTTCCGCCTGACCGCCTGACCACCTGACCACCGGGCAGAACGGCTCCGGGGGCGTGGACCGAAGACCTCTAGGCTGGAGCCTGTGAACGCGACTGCGCTGGCCGACCTGTCCGCCGACGACCTCACCGCGCTGCTCGAGGAGCAGCGGGCTGCCTACGAGCAGCTGAAGGGGCAGGGGCTCCAGCTCGACCTCACGCGTGGCAAGCCGTCTGCGCAGCAGCTCGACCTCGCCGACGCGCTGCTGCGGCTGCCGACGTCGACCAAGGACGCCAGCGGGGTCGACGTACGCAACTACGGCGGGCTCGAGGGACTTCGCGAGCTGCGCGAGATGTTCGCCGAGCTGCTGTGGGTCGAGCTCGACCAGGTCGTGGCCGGCGGCAACTCCAGCCTGTCGATCATGCGCGACTGCCTGGTCTGGATGATGCTCTTCGGCGCCGTCGACTCCGAGCGTCCGTGGGCCAAGGAGGAGAAGGTCCGCTTCGTGTGCCCGGTGCCGGGCTACGACCGCCACTTCACGCTGCTCGAGAGCCTCGGCATCGAGATGGTGACCGTACCGATGAACGAGGACGGCCCCGACGTGGACGCCGTCGCAGCGCTGGTCGCGGACGACCCGAGCGTCAAGGGCATGTGGATCGTCCCGACGTACGCCAACCCGACGGGCGCGATCTGCAGCCAGGACGTCGCCGCCCGGCTCGCCGCCATGCCGACCGCCGCGCCGGACTTCAAGATCTTCTGGGACAACGCCTACGCGCTGCACCACCTGACCGAGGAGGAGGCGAAGAGCGCCGACATCCTCAGGCTGGCCACCGCCGCGGGCCATCCCGACCGGCCGATCATGTTCGCCTCGACCTCCAAGATCAGCTATGCCGGCGCGGGGGTCGCGTTCCTGGCGGCCTCGGCCGGCAACGTCAGCTGGTACCTCAAGCACCTCGGGAACGGCTCCATCGGGCCCGACAAGGTCAACCAGCTGCGCCACGCCGAGTTCTTCGGCTCCCCGCAGGGCGTGCGCGACCACATGGCGAAGCACCGCGCGATCATCGCGCCCAAGTTCGCCGAGGTGGACCGCGTCCTGACCGAGCGCCTCGGTGGCCGCGGGGTGGCGACCTGGAACACGCCGACCGGTGGCTACTTCGTGAACCTCGACGTGGTGCCCGGCACCGCGAGCCGCGTCGTCGCGCTCGCCAAGGACGCCGGCATCGCCCTCACGCCTGCCGGGTCGTCGTTCCCCTACAAGCAGGACCCCGACGACACCAACATCCGCCTGGCGCCCACGATGCCGCCCCTCGCCGAGGTCACCCAGGCCATGGAGGCCGTGGCCACCTGCGTGCTCCTCGCGGCGGCCGAGCAGGCGTCCGCCTGATCCTGAGGAGGGACGTCATGGGGACCGGGCGTTCGAACCCCGGATCTCCATGACGTCCGCTCACGCGGCCACGGGCTCCGCGCCGAGCCCGCCGCGCACCAGGTCGGCGTAGCGGCCGCCCTGCAGCAGCAGCTCCTCGTGGGTGCCGAGCTCGACGACGCGTCCGCGGTGGAGCACGGCGATCTGGTCGGCGTCGCGGACGGTGGAGAGCCGGTGCGCGATCGTGATCGTCGTACGGCTCCGGGTGACCTCGTCGAGGGCCGCGAGGATGTCGCGCTCGGTCTCGTTGTCGAGTGCGCTCGTGGCCTCGTCGAGCACGAGCACGGCCGGGTCGCGCAGCAAGGTGCGGGCGATGGCCAGTCGTTGCTGCTCGCCACCGGAGAACCGGTGGCCGCGCGAGCCCACGACGGTGTCGTAGCCGTCGGGCAGCGACGTGATCAGGTCGTGGATGCGCGCCGTGCGGCAGGCCTGCTCGATCTCGGAGTCGGTGGCCTCCGGGCGGGCGTGGCGCAGGCTGTCGCGCACGCTCGCGTGCATCAGGTAGGTCTCCTGGGTGACGACTCCGACGACGGCGGCGAGGTCGGTCGAGGTCAGGTCACGCACGTCCAGGCCGTCGATGCGCACGGCGCCGGCCGTCGTGTCGTGCAGCCGGGGCACGAGCCAGGCGAGCGTCGACTTGCCACTGCCGGTCTCGCCGACCAGTGCGAGCGTGCCACCCGCAGGGACGACGAGGTCGACGTCGGACAGCACGGGGTGCTCGCCGTCGTACGAGAAGCCGACGCCCTCGAACCGGACCTCGCCGCGCACGCGGTCGCGGTCGAGCCGGCGGGGCTCGTCGGGCTCGACGATGTCAACCGGCAGGTCGGCGTACTCGAAGATCCGGCTGAACAGGGCCAGTGAGGCGGTGAGGTCGACGCCGACGTTGAGCAGGCCCATCAGCGGGCGGAACAAGGTGCCCTGCAGCGCGACGAACGCGACGAGGGTGCCGATCGTCATCCCGCCCGAGGTGGCGGGGAAGCCGGCGGCGAGGTAGATCGCCGCGGGCACGGCGGCGAAGACGACGTTCATCGTCGCCATCCGCCAGCGGCCGGCGAGGCGCGAGCGGATCTCGAGGCCGACGAGGTCGGAGGAGGTCTCCTCGAACCTCGCGGTCAGGCGCGGTGAGGCACCGAGGGTCTTGGTGAGCAGCACGCCGCTGACCGAGAGGCCCTCCTCGATCTGGACGTGGAGGTCGGCGAGGCGGCGCTGCCGCTCGCCGGTGATGCGGTGGCGCATCCGGGCGACCTGCCGGGTGAGGAGAACGGCCGGGGGCAGCACCACGAGCGAGATCAGCGCCAGGCGCCAGCTCAGCGCCACCATCGCCACGGCCGTGCCGACGACCACGGTGACGTTCGCGGCGATCGACGTCGCCGTCTGGGTGACCACCCCCTGCATGCTGCCGATGTCGTTGACCAGGCGCGACTGCACCTCGCCGCCGCGGGTGCGGGTGAAGAAGTCGAGCGACTGCCGCTGCAGGTGGGCGAAGAGGTCGCTCCGCAGGCGGTGCATGACGCGTTGGCCGACCGACGTGGAGAGCCAGGTCTGCACCACGCCGATCACGGCGGTGGCGACGGCGACGGCGAGCATGGCGCCCACGAGGAGGAGCAGCAGGCCCACGTCCTGGCGGGGGAGCGCCTCGTCGATGACGTGCCGGACGAGGAACGGCTGGGCGAGCCCGACGAGCGAGCTCAGCACTATCAGCGCCACGACCACGGACAGGGTCGCGCGGTGCGGCGTGAAGAGCCGTGCGATGCGGCGCAACGACACGGGGGACTCCGCGAGCTGGCGCAGGTCCGCGGGATCGGGGCGACCGCCGCGTGAGCGTCGGCCCCCGGATTCCGGGCGCGAGTCGTGGTGGTCAGCCATGCGACCACCTCCTCTCGATGGGCGGGTAATGTGAGGTAACCTCACTATGAGGGTGCAACTCGCGTGCGGACGGAGGTATTCCCGTGGACCGAGACGATGGGCCGGACGCCACGACCGGTGACCTGGTCATGGCGCTCGCCCGACGCGTGAGACGCGCGCACGTCGAGGCCCTCACCGCATGGGGCCTGACCCCGTCGCAGGCAAGGGCGCTGCGCGTGCTGGCCGGCGCCGACGCGATGCGACCTTCGGCCCTGGCCGAGGCGCTGCGCATCGCCCCCCGGTCCGCGACCGAGGTGGTCGACGCGCTCGAGGAGCGGGGCTGGGTCCGTCGTGAGCCCGACCCCACCGACCGACGGGCAACCCGCCTGGTCCCCACCGACGCGGGTCGGCGGCTGCTGGCCCAGGTCGACGACGTACGCCGCCACGCCTCGGAGCAGGTCCTCGACGTGCTCACGCCCGCCCAGCGTCGTACGCTCCACGAGATCCTGGCCGTCGTCGTGGGGGAGGACCTGTGACCGTTCGCGTCGGCCTGACCGGCGGCATCGCCTCGGGCAAGAGCACGGTCTCGGCGATCCTCGCCGAGCTGGGTGCAGTCGTCATCGACGCCGACCTCCTCGCCCGCGAGGTCGTGGCTCGCGGGACGCCCGGTCTCGCCGCAGTGGTCGAGGGGTTCGGACCGGAGGTCCTCACGCCGGACGGCGACCTGGACCGGGCGGCGGTGGGGGCGCTCGTCTTCGCCGACCCGGACGCGCGCCGCCGGCTCGAGGCGATCGTCCACCCGCTGGTGCACCGGCGCAGCGCCGAGCTGGAGGCCGCCGCACCGGCGGACGCGGTCGTCGTCCACGACATCCCGCTGCTGGCCGAGGTAGGCCGGGCCGGGTCCTTCGACGCGGTCGTGGTGGTCGATGCCCCCGCCGAGCTGCAGGTGCAGCGGATGGTCGGGGACCGCGGCTGGACCCGCGAGGAGGCCGAGTCCCGCATCGCGGCCCAGGCGACCCGCGGGCAACGGCTCGCGATCGCCACGCACGTCGTCGACAACACCGGCTCGCTCGAGGACCTGCGTCGGCAGGTCGAGGCGATCTACGACGAGCTCGTCGGGCAGGCCTGACGTTTCCGGGTCGAGGGGGTCTGCCGGGTAACCTGCCGGGCGTGCTCTCGATCCGACCCCGCCTGGCCGTGATCGCGACCGGCGTCCTGCTGGTGAGCGGGTGCGCCGGGCTCGGCCAGACCCCCGACGACACGGATCCGGCCACGTCCAGCCCCTCGCCCTCGGTGTCGTCGACGGAGTCCGCCGATCCCGCCCAGCCGGATGCGGAGGCGACCGAGGACCCCGACGCCCCGACGTCGTGGGGCCCGACGGCGGGCGAGGTGGAGCAGGCCCAGGAGCTGGTCGCCGGGTGGACGTCCGAGCAGCTCGCAGGTGGGGTCATCGTCGGACGCTTCCACGGCACCGACCCGCAGGAGCCTGCGCGGATGGTGCGCGACCTGCACCTCGCGGGCGTCTCGGTCACCGGTGCCAACGTGGCCGACCGCGAGCAGGTGCTGGCGATGACCTCGGCGATCACCGCGGCCGCGGAGGCCGACGGCCGTGACCACCCGCCGGTGATCGGCGTCGACCAGGAGGGCGGCTACGTCTCGCACCTGCGCGGCATCGCCACGGACTTCCCCCACTTCCAGTCGGCCGGGCTCGCCGTGGCGGCCGACGCCCGCGTCGGCCGACGGGTGACCCGGGCCGCGGCCCTGGCCACCGGGCTCGAGCTGCGCGACCTCGGCTTCACGTGGGTCTTCGCTCCGGTCGCCGACGTCACGATCGGCGCCGCCGACCCGACCATCGGCGCGCGATCACCCTCGCAGGACCCGCGCCTGGCGGCGCAGGCCGTCGGGGCCGCGATCAAGGGCTACGACGACGCGGGCGTCGTCTCCACGGTCAAGCACTTCCCGGGCCACGGCGGCGCCACCAGCGACAGCCACGACACCCTCCCGGTGCTCGACTCGACCCTCGCCGAGCTCGAGGCCCACGACCTGCCGCCCTTCGAGTCCGCCATCCGCCAGCAGGCGCCGGCGGTCATGCTGAGCCACCTCGACCTCACCGACATCGCCCCCGGCGTCCCGGCCAGCATGGCGCCCGAGGTCTACGACCTGCTGCGCGACGACCTCGGCTTCGAGGGCGTGACCATCACGGACTCCCTCGGCATGGGCGCCGTCGGCGGCCGGCCCACCCCGGCCCTGCAGGCGCTCCAGGCCGGCGCCGACCTGCTCCTCATGCCGGTCGACACCGCGACCACGCACCGGATCGTCGCCGACGCGATCGACTCCGGGCTGGTCTCCAAGGCCCGCGTCGAAGAGGCCGCCGCCCGGGTCGTGGCGGTCCAGCTGTGGCAGGCGCGGGTGGCAGCACGACGGCCCGTCCCCGCCGACGTGGTCGAGCGGGCACGGGCCGCGAGCGCGGACCTGGAGTCCGCGGGGTACTGAGCCGTCTGGTCGTCACAAGCCGCGGAGCGGTGAGTGACGCAGGTTCTGGACGGCGAAAAGGTGTCTCACGCACCGCTGGGGGTGTGACCTCCGAGGAGCGGTGAGTGACGCAGGTTCCTAGCGCAGAAAAGGTGTCTCACGCACCGCTGGGGCAGGCGCGCGCTGGCGGGCCGGACACGACAAGACCGCCGGGCGCGGCCCGGCGGTCTTGTGACGACGTGCAGAGGATCAGGCAGCCAGGTCGGGGTCGCCCGCGCGACGGAGCTTCTGCAGCGCCTCGCGCTCGAGCTGGCGGACCCGCTCGGCGGAGATGCCGTGGCGGGCACCGATGTCGGCGAGCTTGTGCTGGCGGCCGTCCGCGAGGCCGTAGCGGGCACGGACGATGTCGGCGGAGCGCTCGTCGAGGATCCCGACGAGGTCCTCCAGCCGCTGGCGGGCCTCGGCGTCGAGGACGTTGAGGTCCGGGCCGGGCGCGGTCTCCTGCGCCATCAGGTCGCCGAGCGAGGTGTCGCCGTCCTCGTCGACCGGGGTGTCCAGCGACACGTGGTCGCGGCCCCAGCTCATCAGGTCGAGGACCCGGTCGAGGTCCATGCCGAGCTCCGTGGCGATCTCCTGCGGCTCCGGGTCGCGGCCGAGCTGGCGCTCGAGCGTGCGCCGGGCGCTGCCGACCTGGTTGAGCTCCTCGACGACGTGCACGGGGAGGCGTACGACGCGGGCCTGCTGCGCGATGCCGCGGGTGATCGCCTGACGGACCCACCACGTGGCGTAGGTCGAGAACTTGTAGCCCTTGGTGTAGTCGAACTTCTCGACCGCGCGGATCAGGCCGGTGTTGCCCTCCTGGATGAGGTCGAGCATCGGCATCTGCGAGCGGCCGTACTTGCGCGCGATGGAGACGACGAGGCGCAGGTTGGCCTCGATGAAGCGGTCGACGGCGAGCCGGCCCTGCTCGGCGAGCCACTCGAGCTCGGCCTCGTTGGCGCTCATCGGCGCACCGCCCTTGCGGCGGCCGACGCGACCGGTGTCGAGGAGGTGCTGGGCCAGCAGGCCCGCCTCGATGGTCTTGGACAGCTCGACCTCGGTCTCGGCGTCGAGGAGCGGGGTGCGAGCGATCTCGTCGAGGTAGAGGCCCACGCTGTCGCGGCCCTCGATCTCACGAGTGGTGGTGGTGCGCTTGCCCTGTGCAGTGCTCATCTCGTCCTCCTGCTCTCGTGCGACCACCCCGTGTCGCACATCTGTTCCAACGCCGGTGTCCGCTGCGGGATTCCCGCTCCGGATGTGGTGCCTTCACCTGCCTTGACGAGCCAGTACCCACCGGAGTTGCATGTTCGACCAACTCTCAGGGACTTCTCAGGGGTGTCCCGTGGAGACTGGTCCCATGCAGGACCCCGCAGGCCCCCACAGCGTCGACCTGAACGCCGACCTCGGCGAGGAGGTCACCGACGACGACGGCCTGCTCGCAGTGGTCACCAGCGCCAACGTGGCGTGCGGCTTCCACGCCGGCACGCTCGAGACGATGCGCGCGGTCTGCGCCGGCGCCGTGCTCCGCGGGGTGACGCTCGGCGCGCAGGTGTCGTACGCCGACCGGGCCCGCTTCGGCCGGGTCGAGATCGAGGTGCCGGCCGACGTGCTCCGCCAGCAGGTGGCCGACCAGGTCGGGACCCTGTCGGCCATCGCCGTCGCCGCGGGCGCCGAGGTGGCCTACATCAAGCCGCACGGCGCGCTCTACCACCGGGTCGCCCGCGACGCGGAGCAGGCGGCGGCGGTGCTGGACGGGTCCGGTGGCCTGCCCGTCCTGGGGATGCCCGGGTCGCTGCTGCTGTCGATGGCGCGCGAGCGCGGCCGCGGCTCGCGGCTGGAGGGGTTCCCCGACCGGGGCTACGGCTCCGACGGGCGGCTGCTCCCGCGTGACCGGCCCGGCGCCCTCGTGACGGACCCCGTCCGGGTGGCGTCCCGGGCGGTCGAGCTGGCCGTGTCCGTGGACTCGGTGTGCGTGCACGGCGACTCCCCGGGTGCGGTGCGGACCGCTGCTGCCGTACGACGCGCGCTCGAGGCGGCCGGGACGGCGGTGATGACGTGCTGGTCCTCCACAGCCTGAGCCCACGCCTGTGGAGGGACGCGGCTCGATTGTGGAGCAGTGGACGACTTCTGTGGGGAACCCTGTGGGACTGCAGATTTGTCGGGCAGAACCCTTGCGGGCGGTCGTCCCGAGGACGTAGAACTCTCCTACCGATCCCGCTCCGGCGGGGTCGGGGATCGGATCGGACGAACAGCTTCAGACGGCGACCAGCTCGCCGCGCAGGCCCGGTGGCGGGGACTGTGGGGGCCGGGAGCCCGGTCCGGTGGATCGGACGTCACCACCCCGATCACATCGAGGGGCTCCTGATGCTCATACCATCGGGAGCCCCTCACCTGTGTGCGCCCACGAGGTTGCCAAAGGTGGGGGAGCGGTGGCAACTCCCTGCGGGTCGGCGCGCCGGTGGACAATGGCAGACGTGAAGGTCGTGGACGTCGGTGCGCGCGCCTGCCTCGTCGAGGTCGAGGACGCCCTGGTCGCCGCCGCGCTCGCCACCTGGGCCCGCGCCGCCGGCCTAGGGGCCCGCGAGGTCGTGCCGGCTGCCCGGACCGTCCTCCTCGACGGCGTCGACCCGGTCGCCGTGCGCGAGGCCCTCACGGACTGGGCCACCGACCACGCGGCCCGGCCGGGCCCGCTCGTGCGCCTGGAGGTCGACTACTCCGGCCCCGACCTCGCCCGGGTCGCCGACCACTGGGGATGCACGTCGCAGGAGGTGGTCGAGCTGCACACGTCCGTGGAGTTCACGTCCACGTTCTGCGGGTTCGCGCCCGGGTTCGCCTACCTCGCGGGGCTCCCGCTCGAGCGGGCCGTGCCGCGCCTGGACTCCCCGCGGACGAGGGTGCCACCCGGGTCCGTCGCCCTCGCCGACACGTGGTGCGGCGTCTACCCGAGCGCCTCGCCCGGTGGGTGGCTGTTGATCGGCACCACCGACGCCAGGCTGTGGGACGTGGGCCGTCCGGAGCCGGCGCTCCTCGCACCGGGGACCCGGGTGCGGTTCGAGGTGGCGCGGTGACGGACGGCCGAACCGTCGAGGTCGTCGACCCGGGTCCGCTCTCGACCCTGCAGGACCGGGGGCGGCGCGGCTGGGCCCACCTGGGCGTCCCCCGCGCGGGCGCGCTCGACCGTGGCGCCGCAGCGCTCGCCCGCCGGCTCGTCGGCGGTGAACCCGACGACGCCGTGGTCGAGACGACCGTCGGCGGCATCGTCCTGAGGCCGCGGCGCGCGGTGACGCTGGCGGTGACGGGCGCCACCTGCGACGTACGTGTCGGTGTGCGGGCCGTCGCCCACGGCGCCCCGGTCACGGTGCCGGCCGGGGTCCTCGTCACCGTGGGCCCGGCCTCGACCGGAGTCCGGTCCTACGTCGCGTTCGGCGGTGGGCTCGCCGTCACTCCGGTGCTGGGCTCGCGCTCCACCGACACCCTCGCGTGGGTCGGGCCACCGCGTCTCGCGGCGGGCGACGTGCTCGTCCTGGGTCCACCCGGACCGCTGCCAGCGACCCCCGCGGCACCCGTCGTACGACCGCGCGAGCCGGTGCTGAGGCTGCGTCGCGGGCCGCGGGCCGAGTGGCTCGACCACGAGGGATGGCGTCGCCTCGACGGGGCGTCGTACGCCGTGGCCCCCGACAGCGACCGGATCGGCCTGCGGCTCACCGGCCACGCCCTCCGCCGGCGCGGGGGCGAGCTGGCGAGCGAGGGCATCGTGCACGGAGCCGTCCAGCTGCCGCCGTCGGGCCAGCCGGTCGTGTTCCTGGCCGACCACCCGACCACGGGCGGCTACCCGGTGGTGGCGGTGGTCGAGGACGACGACCTCGACATCTGCGCGCAGCTGCGCCCCGGCGACGAGGTCCGGCTCCGGCTGGGCTGACGGCGTCGGGCGTCCGTCACTCCTCGGCCGGAGGCTCGAGACGGTGCAGGGCCGGGTCGTCGGCCCGGAAGCTGCGCACCGGGCCCGGCGGGGTGTCGGCGGTCTCGAAGCGCACGGTCACGACGCCGGCACCGGAGCCCCAGACCCAGCCGGCGCCCATCTCGTCGTGGACGACGTCGGCACCCGGTGGCCACGTGCGGCGTGGCGGCTCGGGGATCACCACCTCGGCCTCGTCGTCCGCGCCGGTCTCGCCGAAGAGGTCCTCCTGCACCCAGTCCGCGAGCCCGGACACGCCGACGCCCAAGAGGCGTACGCCGCCGGTGGTGTCCAGGTCGGCCAGCAGCGAGCGGGCCATCCGGGCGATGGTCGCACCGTCGTCGGTCGGGCTGCTCAGCGTGCTCGACCGGCTGAGGGTGGTGAAGTCGTGCAGGCGGACCTTGATGGTGACGGTCCGGCCCGAGTGACCGTTCTTCCGCATCCGGGTGCCCACCTCGCGGGCCTGCCGGGTGAGCAGCCCCTCCATCAGCCGGCGGTCGGTGAGGTCGGTGTCGTAGGTGCCCTCGACGCTGATCGACTTCGCCTCGCGCTCGGCGACGACCGGGCGCGAGTCCTGAGCCCGGGCCAGCTGCCACAGCCCGTGTCCCTGCGCCTGACCGAGCAGGCGCACGAGCTCGTCCTCGCTGACCGCCTCGAGCTCGGCCACGGTGTGGACACCGGCGCGGCGCAGGCGCTCGGCGGTGGCCGGGCCGACGCCCGGGATCACCTTCACGTTCATCGGCCGCAGGAGGTCGAGCTCCGTGCCTGGAGGGACCACGGTCATGCCGTCGGGCTTGTCGAGCTCGCTGGCGACCTTGGCGAGGAACTTCGAGGACGCGATGCCGACCGTCGCGGTGAGCCCGCCCGTGACCTCGTGCACGCGGCGTCGCAGCTCGGCCCCGGCCGCGGCCACGGTCTCGACCTCGAGGTCGGGCAGACCGGCGGCTGCGAGGTCGACGAACGCCTCGTCCAGCGAGAGCGGCTCGACGAGCGGGGAGAGGTCGCGGAGCACCTCCATGACCTTCTTGCTGGTCGCGCGGTAGGCGTGGAAGCGGCCGCTGAGGAACGCCGCGTGCGGGCAGCGCGCGCGTGCCTCGCGCCCCGACATCGCTGACCCGACGCCGTAGCGACGCGCCTCGTACGACGCGGTGGACACCACGCCGCGGCCTCCGGTGCCACCGACGATGACCGGCTTGCCGCGCAGCGACGGCTTGTCGCGTTGCTCGACGGCGGCGAAGAAGGCGTCCAGGTCCAGGTGGAGGATCGACGCGGTGCTGCGCATCAGCCGGTCGGGCCGGGAGCGGGCAGCAGTGTCACGGCGTCATCCTCCCGCATCCCGCGTGGGCTTCGGAGCGCCCTCCGTACGGTCGTGGGCCACGAACCGTCCACAGGAGCCCCGTGCCACCGGCTCTCCACAGGCCGACGCCGTGCGGAGCGCGGAAGGTCGGTGCGCGCGGGAAGCGTGTCGGCATGGAACCTCACGAGCTCGTCCCCGTCCCCCCGTCCGCTGAGCCCTCCCCGTCCTCCCCGTCCTCCCAGTCCTCCCCGTCCGGCGGTCCGACCACCCTGCGCGTGCGCACCCCGGGCGACATCGCCGCCTTCGTTCCCCTCGCGATGGGCTTCGTGCCGCAGCAGTCGGTCGTCGTGGTGAGCGTCGGCGGTTCCGGCGGCGGCATGCACGCCCGCGTCGACCTGCCCCACGACGTCGACGACGTCGACGACGTCGTCGAGGCGCTCCTGAGGCCCGCGCGGCGCAACGGCGTAGCCGACGTCGTCGTCGTGGTCTACGACGACGACACGACCGTCGCCGACGAAGCGGCCTGGTCGATCCACGACGAGTTCACCGCGGCCGGGATCTCCGTCCGCGAGGTGCTGCGCGTCCACGACGACCACTGGTACGCCGTTCTGCCGGGCGCCCCGCTCGCCGCCTACCGGGGTGTCCCGTTCGTCCGGGCCGAGCACCCCTTCACGGCGCAGGCCGTCTTCGAGGGGCGGGTCACCCATCCCAGCCGCGAGGCCCTGCGCGCGACCCTCGCGCCCGACTCGGCGGCAGCGGGGCGGGTCCTGCCCCACCTGGGGGGCGCCACGCCGCTCCCCGCGGGCGCCCTGGAGGCGCTGGTGCGTCGGCACCTCGCCGCCGGGACGACCTTCTCTGCTCCCGAGCTCGCCTCCGTCGCAGTGAGTGTGCGCACCGGTGAGCGGCGCGACGAGGCGTGGGCCTGGCTCGATCGCGCGGACTCCCGCGGAGCCGTCGGGCTCTGGTCCGACGCCGTTCGCCGGCTGCCCACCACCCACGTCGCCGGCCCCGCAGCCGTGCTGGCGTTCGCGGCGTGGCTCGTCGGGGACGGCGCCCTGGCGTGGTGCGCCGTGGACCGGTGCCGCGAGAGCGAACCGGCCCACTCGCTGGCCGGGCTCGTGTCCCAGCTGCTGGAGTCGGCGGTCCCACCGGACTCGTGGGCGGACCTGCGGCCCGTGCGCGGCGTCAGCGGTGATCCGGCGGCGTGAGACCAGCCCTGCGGACGGTTCCCGCGCGATGCCGCCGTGACTAGGGTGCCGTCATGGGAGAAGAGGTCGACCAGCAGGAGTTCAGTCGAGCCGACCGGACGCGTCACCGCGAGAAGGTGCGCCGGAACCTCGACGTGTTCGCCCGCATGCTGCGCGAGGCCGCCTTCGACACCGACGACCCGATGACCGGCCTGGAGATGGAGCTCAACCTCATCGACGACGCGGGCGACCCGGCGCTGAAGAACGCCGAGGTCCTCGAGGCCATCGCCGACCCCGACTTCCAGACCGAGCTGGGCCAGTTCAACATCGAGATCAACGTCGCCCCGGCCAAGCTCCGCGAGGGTGGTCTCTCGCGGTTCGAGGACAGCCTGCGTCGTTCGCTCAACGATGCCGAGGAGAAGGGCTCGAAGGTCGGCGCCCACCAGGTGATGATCGGGATCCTCCCGACGCTGGCGGAGGGCCACATGACGGTCTCCTCGCTCAGCTCCAACCCGCGCTACAAGCTCCTCTCGGAGCAGATCCTCGCCGCCCGCGGTGAGGACATCACGATCAGCATCTCCGGCAAGGAGCGCCTCACCACGACCGCGGACTCGATCGTGCCCGAGGCGGCCTGCACCAGCACCCAGTTCCACGTGCAGACCTCTCCCGACCAGTTCGCCGCCCACTGGAACGCCGCCCAGGCCATCGCGGGCGTGCAGCTGGCGGTGTCGGCGAACTCGCCCTACCTCCTCGGCAAGGAGCTGTGGCGCGAGACCCGCATCCCGTTGTTCGAGCAGGCGACCGACACGCGCAGCGAGGAGCTCAAGGCGCAGGGCGTCCGGCCGCGGGTGTGGTTCGGCGAACGGTGGATCACCTCGGTCTTCGACCTGTTCGAGGAGAACGTCCGCTACTTCCCGGCGCTGCTGCCCGTCACCGACGACGAGGACCCGCTGGAGGTGCTCGAGTCCGGAGGCACGCCCAGTCTCCACGAGCTCAAGCTCCACAACGGGACGATCTACCGCTGGAACCGTCCGGTCTACGACATCTCGCAGGGCATGCCGCACCTGCGCGTGGAGAACCGGCTCCTCGCCGCCGGTCCGACGGTCGCCGACACCATCGCGAACGCCGCGCTCTGGTTCGGCCTGGTCCGCTTCCTCGTCGAGAGCGAGCGGCCGTTGTGGTCGCAGATGTCGTTCTCCGCCGCGGAGGAGAACTTCCACGTCGCCGCGCAGATGGGCGTCGACGCCCAGGTCTACTGGCCGGGCCTCGGGCAGGTGCGGGCCACCGAGCTGGTGCTGCGTCGACTGCTGCCGATGGCCCGCGCCGGACTCGACTCCTGGGGGGTCCCGTCGGAGGAGAGCGACCGCTACCTCGGCATCATCGAGCAGCGCTGCCAGACCGAGGCCAGCGGCGCGGGGTGGTTCGTCGATCGCGTCCGCGAGCGCGGGGGAGCGGACCGCTACGACGCACTCCGGGCCACGCTTCTCGACTACCGCGACCGGATGCACACCAACGAGCCCGTCCACACCTGGGACTGACTGCCGGCACGACCGCGCCCCGGGTCAGGTGCGCGCCGCCAGCGGTCGGGGTCGGAGCCGGCGCCACTCCCGGCGTACGCCGCTGACCGGGTCGAACCACCCCCGCCGGGTCACGACCACCAGGCTCGCGGGCGTGCCGAGGGCGCGCGCGGCCCACGCCGCGGGACCGAGCCAGCGCAGGTCGTCGTCGTGGGGGCTGAGCTCGCCGGGTCGGGTGAGCCACAGCAGCGGGCGCGGGGTGAGGGCGGCCGCGGTCCTCAGCAGGGCGAGGGCGACGTCGGCCCGCAACCCGGCGTCGGGCAGGGGCGGATCCTCGACGTGCCGGGCGCGGTGTCCGGGCACCCCGGCGTGGACCGCCACCGGGAAGCGGCGTCGGGTCTCGTCCTCGACCAGCTCGCGCGTGGCCGCCCGGAGGACGGCGTGCGTGTAGTGGTCCACGGGTGCCTGGAGTGCGGGCTGGGGAGCGAGCGGGTCCACCCTCCCACCCTGCCGCAGCGCGGAGCGTCCGACCCACCCCTCCACAGGCTGCCCAAGGACTGTGGTTTCCGTTACGGTGCCAGCAGGCCAGCGGCGAGGCGTCCTGGCCCCGAGAGGAGACACCATGGGCACCGTCGTCGTCGGGTACGTCCCCAAGCCGGAGGGTGAAGCGGCCCTTGCCGCCGGCATCAACGAGGCCAAGCTGCGGGGCAGCAAGCTGGTCGTGGTGAACTCCCACCGGGGAGGTCAGGAGTTCGACGGGCCGGCCGCCCGCTCCTCCGAGGACGACCTGACCGGCATCCAGAAGCGGCTCGAGGACGCCGGCGTCGAGCATGACGTCCGCCAGCTCGTGCGTGGCTTCGAGCCCGCCGAGGACCTGATCAGCATCGCCGAGGCCAACGGGGCCGAGCTGCTCGTGATCGGTCTGCGCCGCCGCTCGCCCGTCGGCAAGCTCATCCTCGGCAGCAACGCCCAGCGCGTGCTCCTCGACGCCCCGTGCCCGGTGCTGGCGGTCAAGGCGCAGTAGCGGCGCCCCGGACCGCCCGCGGTTCGCGCGCGTGCGCGGGCCACGCGGCAGCGTCCGTCGGGCAGGATGGCCCCATGGGCTTCCAGATCACGGGCGACCCCGCCGCCGACAAGGTTCTCGACGACTCCGCGTTCGCCCTGCTGGTGGGGATGATGCTCGACCAGCAGTACCCCATGGAGCACGCCTTCCGCGGGCCCGCCAAGGTCCTCGAGCGGTTCGGCACGGTCGAGCCCGAGGCCATCGCGGCGGCCGACCCCGAGGAGTTCGCGGCCATGGCCTCCACCCCTCCCGCGATCCATCGCTTCCCGGGCTCGATGGCGGCGCGCCTGCAGGAGCTGGCTCGCATCGTGGAGGACACCTACGGTGGCGACGCCTCGCGGCTCTGGACCGAGGCCGCTGACGGCAAGGACCTGCTCAAGCGGGTGATGGCGCTGCCGGGGTTCGGCAAGCAGAAGGCGCAGATCTTCGTCGCTCTCCTCGCCAAGCAGCTCGGCGTACGTCCCGACGGCTGGGAGGGCGTCGTCGGTGACTACGCGCTCGAGGGACACCGCTCCGTCGCCGACGTCGTGGACGCCGAGTCGCTGCAGAAGGTGCGCGACTTCAAGAAGTCGAAGAAGGCCGCCGCGAAGGCGTCGGACTGACGGTTGCCGCCTCGACCGGGCGCGCCGAGGTGCACGGACACGCGCGTCGGCAGGCTGATGTCGGCCCCTCTGCGTGGCCGTGGCAGAATGACGGCGCGGCTCTTGACGTCACCGGGCCTCGCCGCGCCCCGAAGTTGCTCGACGAGAGGTGTTCGTGTCCTCACACGCACGCAAGTTGCTCCCCGCGGAGGTGCTCACGCACCCCTCCATCGCTGCCCTGGTCGCCGGTGCTGCGACCACCGGCACCGTGTCCCCCGAGGACGTACGGCGCGCCAGTGACGAGGCCGGGGTCGAGCCCCGGCACCTCAAGGCGCTGCTCGTGCACCTGAGCGGTCTCGGGATCTCCGTCCAGATCGACGCCGCGAGCACGCGTGCCGTCGCCGCCACGAGCAAGCGGGCCGCGACGTCGTCCGCTGCGAAGAAGGCGCCGGCCAAGAAGGCGCCCGCCAAGAAGGCCGCCGCGCCCGCCGCGGCCAAGGCTGCGGCGCCGGCGAAGAAGGCCGCTGCCAAGAAGGCCGCTGCCAAGAAGGCCGCCTCGACCGCCGACGCGCCCGCGAGCGAGGAGGTCGTCGACCTCGGCGCCGTCGAGGCCCCGGTCGTGGGCCCGGACGGCAAGAAGGTCCTGCCGGACATCCCCGACGCCGAGTTCGAGAAGGACGTCGCCGCCGACCCGACGATCAAGGAGGACGAGAAGCAGGCCTTCACCGTCTCCGCGGCCGACGAGACCGACGAGCCCGAGCAGCAGGTCATGGTGGCCGGCGCCACCGCCGACCCGGTCAAGGACTACCTCAAGCAGATCGGCAAGGTGCCCCTCCTCAACGCGGAGATGGAGGTCGAGCTCGCCAAGCGGATCGAGGCCGGCCTGTTCTCCGAGGAGAAGCTCGCCAAGGGCGGGCGGATCAGCCCGAAGATGCTCGAGGAGTACGAGTGGATCGCCGAGGACGGGCGTCGGGCGAAGAACCACCTCCTCGAGGCCAACCTGCGACTCGTCGTCTCGCTCGCCAAGCGCTACACCGGTCGCGGGATGCTCTTCCTCGACCTGATCCAGGAGGGCAACCTCGGCCTGATCCGTGCGGTCGAGAAGTTCGACTACACCAAGGGCTACAAGTTCTCGACCTACGCCACGTGGTGGATCCGTCAGGCCATCACCCGCGCGATGGCCGACCAGGCCCGCACGATCCGCATCCCGGTGCACATGGTCGAGGTCATCAACAAGCTCGCGCGCGTGCAGCGCCAGATGCTCCAGGACCTCGGCCGCGAGCCCACGCCGGAGGAGCTGGCCAAGGAGCTCGACATGACCCCGGAGAAGGTCATCGAGGTCCAGAAGTACGGCCGCGAGCCCATCTCGCTGCACACCCCGCTCGGCGAGGACGGCGACTCCGAGTTCGGCGACCTCATCGAGGACTCCGAGGCCATCGTCCCCGCTGACGCGGTGTCGTTCACCCTGCTCCAGGAGCAGCTGCACGCGGTGCTCGACACCCTCTCGGAGCGTGAGGCCGGTGTGGTCTCCATGCGCTTCGGCCTCACCGACGGCCAGCCCAAGACCCTCGACGAGATCGGCAAGGTCTACGGCGTGACCCGCGAGCGGATCCGTCAGATCGAGTCGAAGACGATGTCGAAGCTGCGCCACCCGAGCCGGTCGCAGGTCCTGCGCGACTACCTGGACTGAGCTCCGGCTCCCGCTCTTCGGGGGTGGCCGGGCCCCGCACCCGCTGGTTACGGTCGGGGCCCGCCGACCGAGGAGCCTTCCGTGGCCGACCACGCCCGCCCCGCGACGTACCGCACCTTCGACGAGGTCGAGGAGACGCTCAGCCCGGCCGAGCAACGCTTCGAACGCCTCCGCCGTACCAGCGGCCTCGCCGCCGGGCCGCTCGTGGCGGTCGTGGTCTACCTGCTCTGCTCCGGCCTCGACGAGCCGGCCCAGAAGCTGGCCGGGATCCTGAGCCTGGTCATCGTCTGGTGGATGACCGAGGCGATCCCGATCCCGGTCACGGCCATGCTGGCGATGGCCCTGTGCGTGGCCCTGGGGGTGGCACCGGCCGACGAGATCTTCGCGCTGTTCGGCAACTCCACCATCTTCGTGTTCATCGGCGGCTTCGTGCTCGCCGAGGCGATGCGCAAGCACGGTCTCGACCAGCGCTTCGCCTACCGGGTGCTGAGCATCCCCGGGGTGGCGTCCTCGACCGTGCGCGTCGTGGTCGCCTTCGGCCTGATCAGCGCCGGCCTCAGCGCGTTCGTGTCGAACACAGCGAGCGCCGCGATGCTGATGCCGATCGCGATGGGCATCATCGGCTTCCTCGCGGGCCGGGTCTCCGCCGGGTCGGAGTCGGGCGGCGACCGCGACGACGTACGACGCCTGCGGTTCTCGACCGCGCTCCTGCTGATGGTCGCCTACGGCGCCAGTGTCGGCGGCCTCCTGACCCCCGTCGGCAGCCCGCCGAACCTGATCGGCCGAGAGCTGATCACGCAGGAGACCGGCGAGGAGATCCCGTTCTTCACCTGGATGCTGCTCGCCTTCCCGGTCGTGGCGCTCATGTTCGTCGCGCTGTGCCTGGTGCTGCTCCGGCTCAACGAGCCGGAGACCAAGCACATCGAGGGCGCGGAGGACTTCATCCGGGAGCAGCGCCGGGAGCTGGGACCGATGGGAGCCGGCGGTCGCAACACCATGATCGCGTTCGCCGTGACCGTGACGCTGTGGGTCCTCCCGGGCCTCGTCGCGCTGGTGACCGGCGGTGAGGGCGAGTTCTACGACGCGGTGGCCGCGCACCTGCAGGAGGGTGCCGTCGCGATCCTCGGCGCCAGCCTGCTCTTCCTGCTGCCGATCGACTGGCCGCGTCGGCAGTTCACCATCACCTGGAACGACGCGGCTCGCATCGACTGGGGCACGATCGTGCTCTTCGGCTCGGGCATCGCGCTGGGCGGACTGCTCGGCTCCACCGGCCTCGCGGAGACGATGGGCACCGCCCTGAGCGACCTGCTCGGCGTGAGCTCGCTCCTCTCCATCACCCTGCTCTCGACGGTCATCGCCGTCGTGATCAGCGAGACCACCAGCAACACTGCGAGCGTCGGGGTGGTGGCACCGATCGCCATCCAGCTGGCCCTCGCCGCCGACGTCAACCCGGCGATCCCCGCCCTGGCTGCCGTCTTCGGGGCGTCGTACGGCTTCATGCTGCCCGTCTCCACGCCGCCCAACGCGATCGTCTACGGCACCGGTCTGGTGCCGATCACGCGGATGATGCGCTCAGGCATCGTGTTCGACGTGATCGGCATCGTCATCATCGTCCTCGGCGTCACGACGATGGCCACCGTCCTCGGCATCGGCTGACCGACACTGGCTACGGTGGCGCCATGCCCGCCGCGCGCCGCACCGCCGTGCTCGCGACGGCGGTGCTGCTGACGGCTTCCTGCTCGACCGGACGCGCCGACACGGATGGTGTCGCTGACCCGCCCGCGTCGTCCCGGCAGACCACCGTCGCGCCCCAGCCGGAGTCGCCGAGCGGGTCACCCTCGGCGCCGGCCAGCTCGGACGTGCCGGCGGCGGACGACGAAAGCGCACCCGTCACGGCGGGCGACTTCGATCCTGCCGCGGCGGTCGCTGCGGTGCGCCACCTGGCCGGCGACGTCGGGCCCCGGGAGGCGACCTCGCCGGCCTATGCACGCGCCGCGGGCTGGGTGGCCCGCGAGCTGCGGGGGCTGGGCTACGACGTCACGCGCCAGCAGGTCGACGTGCCGCAGGGGGAGTCCTGGGGCATGCCCGTCCCGGCAGGCACCTCCGACAACGTCGTCGCCGTGCCTCCGGGGCTCGACACGGCCCGCCCGCACGTCGTGGTGGGGGCGCACCTCGACACCGTGCCGCAGGCGCCGGGCGCGGAGGACAACGCGTCCGGGGTCGGTGTGCTCCTGGGTGTCGCGGCGGCACTCGCCTCCCGGCGGTCGCGGCTGCCGGTGGTGCTCGTCGCGTTCGGCGCCGAGGAGCCACGCGGCCCCACTGACGACGACCACCACTACGGGTCGCGTCACTACGTCGCCAGGATGGACGGCGCCGAGCGCCGCGCCCTGAGGGCCATGGTGTCCCTCGACCGGGTAGGCGTCGGGGAGCTGGTGCCGGTCGGTTCCGCTGGCGAGTCCGACCCCGTCCAGCGCAGCCTCCTCGCCGCGGCTGATCGAGCCGGCGTCCCGGCCGTCGCAGACCCGGGCCAGCGCAGCAGCGACCACTGGTCGTTCGCGCGGGCCGGGCTGCCGGGAGCGCGGCTGGGCTCGACGCCCTACGTCGGCTACCACTCCGCCGGAGACGTGCCGGGCATCGTGTCGCCGGCGCAGCTCGATCGGGCCGGGCGGATCGTGCTGGCGTGGCTGGCGCCCCGGCAGGGGGTCAGGTAGCGGGTCGACCGAGTCCCGCGCAGCTCCGCAGGGCCGCGCGGCGCGCGTTCGAGTCCGCGGCGGCGGACCCCGTGACGCGCGTGGCGAGGCCGTCGGCACCGATCGTCGCGGGCCACCAGCGCGTCGCGGTGACCTCGGCCCGGCCCGCCGGCTCGCGGGGTGGCCGGACGGTGAGCGTCAGGACGCCGGTGGTACCGGGGGAGTACCACGCGAAGTTGCCCAGGCCGTAGGCGACGTAGCCGGGGCCGAGTCGCCCGTCCCCCTGCAGCTCGTGGGTGTGGCTGCCCACCACGACATCCGCCCCGGACGCGACCAGCCGACGGGCCAGCGAGCGCTGGTCGTCGGAGGGGCAGCGCTCGCCCTGCACGCCCCAGTGGAGGTAGGTGACCACGACGTCGGCGGTGCGGTCGGCGAGCCGGACCTCGCGGAACAGGCGCCGCGGGTCCAGCGCACCGGCGACCCCGGGACGGTCCGGCCCCGCCGCCCAACCGCCGGTCGGGTCCGCGGTCGGGTCCTGGTCGGCCGCCGAGGCGGCGATCGTCGCCACCTGCGTACCGCCCACGTGGGTGACGGCCGGGGCGAAGGCATCCTCCTCGTCGGCACCGATCCCCACGACGGCCAGTGGCGGGTCCGCGGCGGCCGCGCGACGGGCCGCCCGGAGCGTCGAGGGGAGCCGCGCGCGGCCGAAGTCGAGCGCGTGGTTGTTGGCCATGCTGGCGACGTCGACGCCCGCCGCGGCCAGGGCCGTGAACGCCGACGCGCTGGCGGAGAACGTGAACCGCTTCCCGGGCTCGGGACGCCCACCCGAGCCGACGGACGTCTCGAGGTTGACGATCGCGACGTCCGCGGCCGCGAGCGCGGCGGCGGCCGGGGCGAGAGCGGTGGCTGGGTGGCGCAGGCGTGGGGCGAGTGCTCCCTCGAAGTGCACGTCGCCCGCGACCGCGATGCGCACCGGAGCCGGACGGGGCTCGCGTGGGACGGGCGTGGGAGCGGTCTCCCGGGGTACGTCGGCCGGTGCACGGGACGGGGGCGGCGAGGGCGGTTCGTCGACGGTGCTGCAGGCCGCGATGACGACGCACCCGAGGAGCGCGACCACCGTGCCGCGGCGGCGTACGCCCCTGCCCCCGGCCCCGGTCACGGGGCCATCGTGCCACCGTCGGACCGCCCACCTGCCGAAGTGGGTGGACGCGACGGGGGTGGGCGGTGACACACTCGGAGCATGAGAACTCGGATCTCGCTCGTGGCCGCCCCTGCGCTCGCGCTCACTGCCCTGGTGGCCGCCCCGGCGCACGCAGAGTTCTACAGCATCGACGACCCGGCCGACGCCGAGGAGTCGCTGACCGACATCTACGGGCTCGAGGCCAACCACGGCGCCGACAACGTGCTCGTCAAGGTGCGCTTCCGGGAGCTGATGCGATCGAGCGCGGCCGGCGTCTCGGTGTTCTTCGACACCGACCGCGACGCCAAGGGACCGGAGTACGTCCTGAGCAGCGGTCTCGGCGACGGGACCGACTACGTGCTGACCGAGGCCGACGGCTGGCGGGGGAGCGACGACCGGGTCAGGTGCGACTACCGGGCGCGTCCCAAGTGGGGACAGGAGGTGTTCCGGGCGGTGGTGAGTCGTGACTGCTTCGACCGTACGCCGTCGGTGCGGGTCTCGGTGAAGATGGTCGACCAGGCCGACGGGTCCACGACGGTGGTCGACTGGGCACCCAGGAAGCGCCGCTGGAGCCTGCCGATCGAATCGGGTCTCGGCGCCTGAACCTTCGCGACGAGCACACCCCGGCGGCCGGTCCTAGGTGGCCGCGACGCCGGCGGCCCACACGACGGCGGCGAGGAAGGCGGCGAAGAGCTCGATCAGGATCGACGTGGCCACGGCGTGGAGGGCGCCCTTGGTCGAGGGCCACGCGAGTGCACCGCCGACCCGGGCGCGCTCGGCGACGTAGACGCCGAGGACGAACCCGATGAACATCCCGATCACCGGAATCACGAAGAAGCCGACGAAGGCGAGCAGGCCACCCGCGAGGAGGGTCCGCGTCGGAACGCCGGAGGCCTTGAGCCGTCGGCCGGGGACGAGGTACTTCACGACCGACCCGCAGACGAGGAGGAGCGCGGCGACGGCGAACACGGTCCAGGCGGTCGTGGTACCGACCTCGAGGGCCCACACCAGGATCGCGCCGAGCACGAGGATCGTCCCCGGCAGGACGGGGACGATGATGCCGGCGATGCCGACGGCGATCGCGAGGGCGACGAGGATCTCGAGGGGGGTCACGGGCCCAGCCTCCCAGACACCACCCGCCCGCCGGACGCGGACGCAGAACGGCCCCGGAGAGCGTGTCCGGGGCCGTTCGGGAGTCGGTGGGTGGGTCGGTCGGTCTCAGGCCTCGCTGCCCGCGGCGGGGGTGTCCAGCTTGTGGGTCTCGTCGTGGACGGTCGCGGCGACCTCGCGGAGCTTCTCGCCGTGCTCGCGGGCGTGGTGGGCGCAGAACAGCAGCTCGCCGCCGGTCTGGAGCTCCACCCGCAGGTAGGCCTGGGCGCCGCAGCGGTCGCAGCGGTCACCAGCCGTGAGGACGGCCTGGGTGGGTGCGGTGGCAGTGGTCACGTCAGCCTCATTTCTGTTCATCGGTGTCTGGCCCAACGTAGCCAGTCGGACAAAGATTCCCCGCGGGTGCTTCCGGATCGCGACTCCTGAAGTCAATCACGTCACACTCGCCGCCGCTGGCGTTGTCCTCAAGCGTGGACGAGCCGTTGCAGAAGCGATACCTCTCAGGTGCCCCACGCTAGCCCTGCCCATGCGCGGCGCGGGGCAGGCGTGCCTCCGTCGGCGTCCGGCGTGTCGCAGGTAGGTTCTTCCCTTGTGGCAGCACCATCGGACAACACCTACAACGCCGCACACCTCCTCGTCCTCGAGGGGCTCGACGCGGTCCGCAAGCGACCGGGCATGTACATCGGCTCGACCGACACGCGCGGGCTGATGCACTGCCTCTGGGAGATCATCGACAACGGCGTGGACGAGGCCCTGGCCGGTGTCGCGCACCGTGTCGAGGTGACGCTGCACGACGACGGCTCCGTCGAGGTGTACGACGACGGGCGCGGCATCCCGACCGACAAGGAGCCCAAGACCGGGCTGTCAGGCGTCGAGGTCGTGGCCACCAAGCTGCACGCCGGAGGCAAGTTCGGCGGTGGCTCCTACGTCGCCACCGGCGGTCTGCACGGCGTCGGCCTGTCGGTGGTCAACGCGCTCTCCGCCCGCATGGACATCGACGTCGACCGCTCGCCCTCCCAGCAGGGCCTGTCCTTCCAGCGCGGGGTGCCGGGCGTCTTCGACGGCGACGGGCCCGGAGCGTCCTTCACCCCCAGGTCCGGCCTGTCCCGCAAGGGCAAGCGTGTGGCGAAGGGGAAGACGGGCACCCGGATCCGCTTCTGGCCGGACCGGCAGATCTTCACCAAGGACGCCCGGTTCGAGATGGACGGCCTGATCGGCCGCGCCCGCCAGACGTCGTACATCGTCCCGGGTCTCGAGCTCGTCATCCGCGACCAGCGCACCGACGAGATGGTCGAGGAGAAGTTCCGCCACGACGGCGGCATCGCCGAGTTCGTGGAGTTCCTCTCCCACGGCGAGCCGGTGACCGACATCCTGCGCCTGCAGGGCACCGACACCTTCACCGAGACGGTGCCGCTGCTCGACGACAAGGGCCACATGACGCCGCAGGAGGTCGAGCGCGAGCTCACCGTCGACGTAGCGGTGCGGTGGGACACGGCGTACGACACCGAGCTGCGCTCGTTCGTCAACGTGATCGCGACCCCCAAGGGCGGCACCCACGTGAGCGGCTTCGAGGCCGCGCTCACCAAGACCTTCAACGACGCCATGCGCGCTGCCAAGGTGCTCAAGGCCGCCGACACCGACGTGATCAAGGACGACGTTCTCGAGGGGCTGACCGCGGTGGTGACCGTGCGGCTCGCGGAGCCGCAGTTCGAGGGCCAGACCAAGGAGATCCTCGGCACGCCGGCCGCGCGCAGCGTCGTGCGCAAGGTCGTGGCCGGCGAGCTCAAGGCGTTCCTCACCTCGACCAAGCGGGCCGAGAAGGCGCAGGCCAAGCTCCTGATGGAGAAGGTCGCGGGGGCGTCGAAGACCCGGCTGGCCGCGCGCCAGCACAAGGAGAACCAGCGCCGCAAGAACGCCCTGGAGTCCTCCGCGCTGCCGGCCAAGCTCTTCGACTGCCGCAGCACCGACACCGAGCGCACCGAGCTGTTCATCGTCGAGGGCGACTCGGCCATGGGCACGGCGAAGGCCGCCCGGAGCAGCGAGTTCCAGGCGCTGCTGCCGATCCGCGGCAAGATCCTCAACGTGCAGAAGGCCACCGTCGGCGACATGTTGAAGAACGCCGAGTGCGCCTCGATCATCCAGGTCGTCGGTGCCGGCTCCGGCCGTACGTTCGACCTCGAGGCGGCTCGCTACGGCCGGATCATCCTGATGGCCGACGCCGACTCCGACGGCGCCCACATCCGGTGCCTGCTGGCCACGCTGTTCTTCAAGTACATGCCCGAGCTGGTCCGCGACGGGCGGCTCTTCTCGGCCGTGCCGCCGCTGCACCGCATCGAGCTGTCCAACCCCAAGAAGGGCATGGACAAGTACATCTACACCTATTCCGACGACGAGCTGCAGCGCAAGCTGGCCGAGCTGAAGAAGAAGAACGTGCGCTGGAAGGACCCGGTCCAGCGTTACAAGGGCCTCGGCGAGATGGACGCCGACCAGCTGGCCGAGACGACGATGGACCCCCGCCACCGCACGCTGCGCAAGCTCACCATCGACGACGTCGACGAGGCGAGCAAGGTCTTCGACCTCCTGATGGGCTCCGACGTCGCCCCGCGCAAGGAGTTCATCGTGCAGGGCGCCTACGAGGTCGACGTCGAGACGCTGGACGCGTGACGGGCGCCCGGTTCGTCCGGTTCCAGAGTCCGCAGGCGTCCGAGCGGGGCATCAACATCGGTGTCTTCGGCCTGGTCAACCTCCTCGGCAGGCACGGTCGCCTGACCCCGGATGACGAGCAGCTGCGCAGGGAGCGCAACCGCTGGTTCGACGACGCCTATCCCGACCCGTCGACGGTCGACCCCACCGTGTACGACCACGCGGTCAACCCCCGGGCGGTCGCGTGGTTCAAGCAGGAGGCGGCGGCCGACCTCGTCGCCGCGACGCTGGAGCACTGCGCGATCCTCGACCGCTACGACATCGCCTGGGAGCGGGTGGAGTCGGACGAGCCGGGCCGGGTCGTCTACGAGGACGCGCACCAGGTGGTCGTCGTGCCCCATCATGCAGAGGCGGAACGCCAGTGACGGTCCAGGTCGAGGTGGTCGAGGCGGTCACGGCGGCGTTCGTGCGCCACGAGCTGTGGCCCCTCTACCGGAGCGTCTTCGGGGACTTCGACGACTACGAGGCGTGGGTCGACGGCGTATGGGCCCGACACTCAGCGCGGAGGGGGTTCCGCATCGCCCTCGCCCGCACGGACGACGATCTTGCCGGGTTCGCCTACGGTTACACGGGTGAGCACGGCCAGTGGTGGACCGACACCGCGGCGTCGGTGCTCCACCCCGATGTCGCTTCGGACTGGCTGGGCGGCCACTTCGAGCTGGTGAGCATCGGTGTCGCAGCGTCCGCGCGGGGTGCGAGCGTCGGTCGGCGCCTGCTGGGCTCCCTGACCGACGGGCTCGAGCACGCGCGCTGGGTGCTGATGACCTCGTCGGACCCGGTGGACCCCGCCCGCCGGTTGTATCGCTCGGCCGGCTGGGCCGTGATCGGGCCGGGCTTCTCGACCGACCGCGTCATCATGGGGCGTTCCTGGCCGGCGACGTGACCTGACACCGACGGCTCCCTGGTCGAGCACCATGCAGGCAGTTCGCAGCGGATTCGGCTGGCTGAGCGTGAGACCCGATGACGGGTCGGCGGACTGCCTTCATGGTGCGCCGATCGGTCCGCCTGACGTAGGCAGTTGGCGCGTGCCCGGCGGGTGTCCGACCGTGATCACTCGAAGGAGCGGCGCGAACTGCCTACGTTGATCGAGCTTCCGCCCGCCGGGCGCGGCGCTGACGGGGTGGCCTACGCGGGCGGAGTGCCGGCGGACCGGGTCAGGCGTGCTGGGTCAGCAGGCCCGAGTCGACGTCGTACAAGAAGCCGCCGACCTTGGCGCGCTCGCCGACGAGCGGGTGGGCGCGGACCTTGGCGACGTCCTCGCGGAGCTGCTCCAGCTGGTCGGTGACGACGCCGAAGGACTGCCAGCTGGCGTCGACGCCCGCCGACTCGCCCACCTTGGCTCGGAGCTCCTGCTCGGAGGCCGAGGCCATCGCGCAGCGGGTGTGGGGCACCACGAGGATGCGCTGCACGTTGAGCAGGTGCACGCCGAGGACGAGCGCCTCGAGGGCCTGCGGCGTCACGCGGGCCCCGGGGTTGCGGAAGATCTTGGCGTCGCCGTGCTTGAGCCCGAGCATGCCCAGCGGGTCGATGCGCGAGTCCATGCAGGTGACGAGGGCGATGCCGGCATGGGCCTTGCCATCGAAGCCGCCGAGGTGGAAGGTGTCCGCGAACGCGCGGTTGGCCTGCAACAGGTCGTCGAAGTCGCTCACGACCGGCAGGTTAGCGCCCCTCAGGCCCGCCCGGTGAAGACGTCCCGCGTCGCGAGCCGGGTGGGGCGCACCTCGCGGAACAGCACGAGCGCCAGGACGGCGGCGACGACCGCGCACCCCGCCGCTCCCCAGAAGACCGCGTGCTCCTGGGCGATGCCCGCGACCCGGAGGAGGTCGGAGAACTCCTTGCACCGGCTCTTGCCGTCGCACACCTCCTGCACCGGGGGCACGGCCAGCTGCTCGGAGTAGTAGCGGCGCAGCCCGATCGTGGTGAGCGCGGAGATGCCCACGAGCATGCCGACCATCCGGGCGACCACGACGAAGGCGCTCGCGACCCCGTGCACGTCGTCGTCGGTGAAGGCGAGCAGGGCGGCGTTGACCGGCGCCAGGGCCAGTCCGAAGCCCAGCCCGCCCGTGACGAGCGCGACGTTGGCGACCGGCTCCTCGATGGTGGTGAGCCCCCAGCGCGTCATCAGCACGAAGCCGGTGGCGGCGAGCAGCATCCCGCCGGCGGTGACCACGCCGGGGGAGAGGTAACGGATGAGGTACCCGCCGGCCACGGCACCGACGGGCAGGGCCAGCAGGAAGCGGACGAGCACGAGAGCGGCCGGCAGCTGGTCGTCCGGGTAGACGGTGGTGCGCGCGAAGAGCGGGATGTCGATCAGGGCGGCGATCAGCGCGGCGCCGACGAAGAAGCTGACCAGCAGCGCTCCCCACGCCGGCGTACGACGCAGCGCGCCCCGCGGCACGAGCGGGCTGGTGGCGCGGCGGACGTGCCAGGTGAAGGCCGCGGCCGCGACGACCGCACCGAGGAGGTACCACCGGCCCTGGGGGGAGAACACCTCGACCTTGGGATCGGCGGTGGCGAAGGCCAGGATCACCCCACCGAGGGCCGCCGCGAGCAGCAGCGCGCCGACCAGGTCCGCGTCGACGAGCACGCGGGTCCAGCCGCGCAGGTCGAGCAGCGGGCGGGGCGCGAACCAGCACCACGCCAGCAGGAGCACCAGCGCGACGACGGTGGCGGCGCCGATCGGGGTCAGCCACCGACCGTCACCGGCGAAGGGGATGAACAGCTGCCCCCACGTCAGGTCGCGCATCAGCGGCGCGGGGCGCAGGAAGACCACCGCGGCGCACGCGAAGGTCACCACGACCAGCAGCACGCCGATGAGGTCGGGCACCCGTCTGCCCGTGTCGGGCTGCGGGTCGGAGTGCGAGGCTGAGTGGTGGTGCGGTGCGAGGGCGCGGATGGCGGCGGCGAGCACGAGGCCGACGGCGAGGTTGATGGCGAAGATCGCCCGCCAGTCGGCGACGGCGAGGACCGCCGCACCGAAGAGCGGACCCAGCACCGACCCGATCTCCTGGACCGCGGAGACCACGCCGAGCGGCACGCCGCGGCGCTCGACGGGGTAGAGGTCTGCCACCAGCGCCAGCGTGGCCGGCACCAGGCCACCGCCGCCGACGCCCTGGAGGAAGCGGCCGGCGACGATGCTGGGCATGTCGTAGGCGACCGTGGTGATGAGCGAGCCGAGGGCGAACAGCACGAGCGCCATCACCAGCACCGGCACTCGGCCGCGCAGGTCGGCGATGCGGCCGATGAGCGGGAGCATCGCGACGTAGCCGAGGAGGAAGCCGCTGACGATCGGGGCTGCTCGCTGCAGCTGGTCGATCGGCACCCCCACCCCGGTCATCATGTCCGGGAGCGCGAGGACCACGACGTAGGTGTCGGCCGCCGCGAAGACGACCGCCACGGCCGCCATCGCGAGCAGCGCCCGCGAGGTGCGGGACACCGCGGCCTCGCCCGTGGCGGTGCTCACGGCGCGGTGATGTCCTTCTCGGTGCCGTAGTCGGCGAAGTCGACGGTGTAGGTCATCGGCTCGGCGCGGGGGTAGAAGACGCCCGTGAGCGTGGCCTTGCGCAGCTCGCCGGCGTCGCTGACCTGCCACTCCACGTCGAAGGTGTCACCGGACGACGAGGGGATGATCGCGTCCATCGCATCCCCCGGGACGGTGCCGGAGTAGGTGGTGAGGATCTCGGAGTTGTCCGCCCCGCCGCGCACGCTCTCGCCGGCCTCGGGCGACTCGGTGAGGCCCAGCAGCCCGGCGAAGCCGTCCTCCCCGATCAGGTTGGACGGGTCGGGGGCGCCGTACTCCTTGGGGTTGACCTTGTTCCAGCCCGGGGTGAACGGCAGCTGGGCGTAGACCGTGTCGTCGACGGCGATCACGGGTACGTCGACGGTCTGGCCGGCGAACACCACGGTGATCGAGCCGTCGAAGGCGGGGGCCTGCGTGATCGTGCCGGCGGCCTCGGTGATGCCGGAGACCCCGTCGGGCAGCGAGGGCGTGGAGAGCGTGAGGTCGACGCCGCTCGTCTCGGTGAGGGTCGTGGCGGCCTCGGCCAGGACCTCCTCGGGCGTCGGGCCCTCGTCGCCACCCTCGCTCCCGCCCGCGTCACCGGAGCAGGCGGACAGGGCCGGGAGGGCGAGCACGACGGCCGTGAACGTCGTGGCGAGTCGACCGGAGGTGCGGGCGCGAGCAAGCATGCCCTCAGCCTTCCACAGGGGCGGCTACGTCGCCGTCGCCCGCCACGACCCGTCCGGTCGCGACCTGCGCGGACACGGGTGAGGCCACCGCGGCGATGGGCTGCGGAGCAGGTACGCCGGAGCCGTCGCGTCGGCCGTTGGCCTCGGGCAGGTCGACGGGCGCGCCGCTCGACGCGGCAGCGCGGGCCGGGCCCGGTCCGGCCCAGGCAGTGACCAGGGTGTCCTCCCCCTTGAGGAACCGGTGGCTGCGCACGCCGCCGGTCGCGCGTCCCTTGCCCGGGTACTCGCTGAACGGCGTGACCTTGACCGCCCCGGCCTCGGTGCCGGGCAGGGCCGTGGAGGAGCCGGAGGCGGTGACGACGACGGCGTCGTCGGGCACGAAGGCGCCGAAGAACGCGACCCGCTGGCCCGCGCCGAGCTTGATGCCGGCCATGCCCCCACCGGAGCGGCCCTGCGGTCGTACGCCCGAGGCGGGGAAGTGGAGCAGCTGGGCGTCGGAGGAGATGAAGCAGAGCTCCTCCTCGCCGGTGACGAGCTCGACCGCGCCGACGACCTCGTCGTCGTCCTTGAGGCCGATGACCTCCCACTCGTCGCGGTTGAGCACCTCGGGGTTGACCCGCTTCACGACGCCCTCGCGCGTGCCGAGCGCGAGTCCCGGGCCGTCGGTGCGCAGCGACGTGAGGGCCAGGGCGCGCTCGCCCGGGTCGAGGGCGAGCATCTCGCTGAGCGGCAGGGTGCCCTGGAGGTTGGGGTCGTTGGCGGTGGGCGGCAGCTCCGCGTTGCTCAGGTCGAGCACGGAGAGCCGCATCACCCGGCCGCGGCTGGTGACGACACCGATCTCCCCGCGCTTGGTCGTGCGCACGACCGAGACGGCGACGTCATGGTTGGCCCGGTCGCCGCCGGAGCCCGGCGGCTCGGCGTCGCGGGTGCGGGCGAGGAGTCCGGTGGAGGAGAGCAGGACGTAGCAGGGCTCGTCGGCAACCTCGACGGACGCCACCGCTGCCGTGACGGCGGGAGCAGCGCCGAGGAGGACCGTGCGGCGCGGCGTGCCGTGCTCCTTGGCGACCTCGGTCAGCTCGTCGGAGACGACCTTCCGGAGCAGCTTCTCGTCGGCCAGGATCGCGTCGAGGTACTCGATCGTGCGCTCGAGCTCGCTCTTCTCCTTCTCGAGCTCGAGCTTGCTGAACTTCGTCAGGCGGCGCAGCGGCATGTCGAGGATGTAGTCGGCCTGCACCTCGGTGAGGTCGAAGACCGAGATCAGGCGTTCCTTGGCCGCGGCGGCGTTGTCGGAGCCGCGGATGACCTGGATGACCTCGTCGATGTCGAGGATCGCGACGAGCAGGCCGTCGACGAGGTGGAGCCGGTCCGCGGCCTTCTGGCGGCGGAACGCGGAGCGACGGCGTACGACGTCGAAGCGGTGGCCGAGGAAGACCTCGAGCATCTCCTTGAGGCCCAGCGTGCGCGGCTGGCCGTCGACGAGAGCGACGGCGTTGATGCCGAACGAGTCCTCCAGCGCCGTCTGGCGGTAGAGCTGCTCGAGGATCGCCTCGGGGACGAACCCGTTCTTGATCTCGATGACCAGGCGCAGGCCGTGGTCGCGGTCGCTGAGGTCCTTGATGTCGGCGATGCCCTGGAGCTTCTTGGCCAGCACGAGCTTCTTGATCTGGTCCATCACGCGCTCGGTGCCGACGCCGTACGGCAGCTCGGTGACGACGATGCCCTTGCGCCGCGCGGTCACCGACTCGACCCGGGCCGTGGCGCGCATCTTGAAGGTGCCGCGGCCGGTCTCGTAGGCGTCGCGGATGCCGTCGAGACCGACGATCTTGCCGCCGGTCGGCAGGTCGGGTCCGGGGACGAACCGCATGAGGTCGTCCAGGGACGCCTTCGGGTGCGTGATCAGGTGCTTGAGCGCCTGCACGACCTCCACGAGGTTGTGCGGGGCGATGTTGGTGGCCATGCCGACCGCGATGCCGGCCGAGCCGTTGACCAGGAGGTGGGGGATGGCGGCCGGCAGGACGACCGGCTCCATCTCGCGCGAGTCGTAGTTGGGCTTGAAGTCGACGGTGTCCTCGTCGATGGAGGCGGTCATCGCCACCGCCGCGGGGGCCATCCGGCACTCCGTGTAGCGCATCGCGGCGGGGGAGTCGTCGGGCGAGCCGAAGTTGCCGTGGCCGTCGACGGTGCGCAACCGCATGGACCACGGCTGCGCCATCCGGACCAGGGCGTCGTAGATGGCCCCGTCGCCGTGCGGGTGCAGCCGGCCCATGACCTCGCCGACGACGCGGGCGCTCTTGACGTGACCGCGGTCGGGCCGCAGCGACATGTCGTCCATCGTGTAGAGGATGCGCCGCTGCACCGGCTTGAGGCCGTCGCGTGCGTCGGGCAGCGCCCGGGAGTAGATGACCGAGTAGGCGTACTCGAGGAACGACGTCTGCATCTCGTCGCGGATGTCGGTGTCGAGGATGTGCTCCTCGAAGTCGTCCGGGAGGGGCTCGGACTTCGTACGTCGTGCCATGGCGCCATTGTCCCCGGTGCCCGCTCGCGCACCGCGGGGGGCACGCCGAGGAAGCGGGACGGATAGCAGGGCGGATAGATTGCAGTCGTGACCGAGACGGACGCCGCCGCAGACGAGGTGCGTACGACGCGTCCGCCCCGGCACTGGGAGGCAGACGTCCTGCTGCGCGACGGGCGCACCGCCCACATCCGGCCCATGCAGCCCGAGGACCGCGAGCTGCTCGTCGAGTTCTACAGCCGGGTCTCGGAGCAGTCGAAGTACTACCGGTTCTTCTCGCCCATGCCCGAGCTCTCCGAGCGTGACCTCGACCGGTTCACCCAGGTCGACCACCGCGACCGCGTGGCGATGATCCTGCTCGTGGCCGGGCAGATGATCGCGGTCGGCCGCTACGACACCATCCGGCCCGGCTACGCCGAGGTCGCGTTCCTCGTCGAGGACGCCCACCAGGGCCGCGGCATCGGCCAGCTCCTGCTCGAGCACCTTGCCCAGGCCGGCCGCGAGCGGGGCATCGAGGAATTTGTCGCAGAGGTCCTGCCGGACAACTTGGCGATGATCCACACCTTCAAGGACGCCGGCTACCAGGTCCGGAGCACGTTCGAGGACGGCGTGATGGAGCTGGTGTTCCGGATCGACCCGACCGACACCGCACTCGGCGTCATGGAGCAGCGCGAGCACCGTGCCGAGTACGCATCGATCGAGCGCTTCTTCTCACCGAAATCGGTCGCGATCATTGGCGCGAGCCGCCGCCAGGACACCATCGGACGCGCCTTGGTGCGCCACCTCGTCCTCGGCAACTTCACCGGTCGCATCCACGTGGTCAACCCGAGCGCCGACTCGGTGTCGGGCATGCCGGCGTGGAAGTCGGTGGGCGACATCCCCGGTGACGTGGACGTGGCGATCGTGGCCGTGCCCGCCGAGTCGGTCCAGGACGTCGTCCTCGACTGCGCCGCCAAGGGCGTCCACGGCCTGGTCGTGATCTCGTCCGGCTTCGCCGAGACCGGCGAGGAGGGCCGCATGCGGCAGCGCCGCCTGGTCGGGCTCTCGCGCTCCTACGGCCTCCGCCTGATCGGGCCCAACGCGCTCGGCATCATCAACACCGACCCCGACGTGCAGCTCAACGCCTCCCTGTCCTCGGTGATGCCGCCGCGCGGCCGTGCCGGCTTCTTCTGCCAGTCGGGTGCGCTCGGCTCGGCCATCTTGGAGAAGGTGCAGAACCGCGGACTGGGCCTGACCACCTTCGTCAGCGCCGGCAACCGCGCCGACGTCTCCGGCAACGACCTCCTGCAGTACTGGGAGGAGGACGACGCCACCGAGGTGGTGCTGCTCTACCTCGAGTCGATCGGCAATCCGCGCAAGTTCTCGCGCATCGCCCGCCGGGTGAGCCGGCGCAAGCCGATCGTCGCCGTGCGGTCGGGCCGCAGCTCCCAGGGCGTGCCGATGGGTCACGCGGTGCGCAAGATCGGGGCCCCGGGCGAGGCCGTCGACGCGATGTTCCGCCAGGCCGGGATCATCCAGGTCGAGTCGCTGGAGGAGATGTTCGACGTCGCACAGCTGCTGGCCCACCAGCCGCTGCCGCGCGGGCGCCGGGTCGCGATCGTCGGCAACTCCGACGCCCTGGGCCTGCTCGCCGCCGACGCGGCCAACGGCGTCGGGCTCGTCGTCAACCGTCAGGGGGCCCTCGGCGCGGACGCCACCGCGGAGGACTTCGAGGACGCGCTCGACGCCGCGATCGACGACCCCGAGGTCGACGCGGTGGTCGCGATCTTCATCCCGCCGCTCAACGTCGCGGGAGCCCGCGAGGACGTCGCCAACGTGCTCGCCGCGGTCGGCGAGCAGTCCGACAAGCCCATCGTGTCGACCTTCCTCGGCACCGAGGGCGTTCCCGAGCTGCTGCGCGTGCCCGACGTCGCCGGGTCCAGCGCCGGCCGCGGGTCGGTGCCGTCGTACCCCGCCGTCGAGGCCGCGGTGCGGGCGCTCGCGCGCGTCGTGGAGTACGCCGTGTGGCTGCGCGTGCCGCAGGCGCCTCTCGTCGACCCGGGTGTCAACGACCTCGACGCGGCCCGCCACCTCGTCAACGAGGTCCTCATGCGCCACCCCGAGGGCCGCGACCTCGACTTCGACGAGCAGCACCGCCTGCTCACCGCCTACGGCATCGACCTGTGGGACACCTACGCCGTCACCACGCTCGACGAGGCCACCACCGCGGGAGAGGCGCTGGGCTGGGACGTCGTGCTCAAGGCCACCGCCGACCACCTGCGCGACCGGCCCGACCTGGCCCACGTGTGGCGCAACATCGACGATCCCGAGGAGATGGCGCAGGCCTGGCGCTCATTGACCAGCCTGATCACCGACCCCGACAAAGCCGGGTTCGTCGTACAGCGCAACGCGCCGCCCGGCGTGCCTGTCACGATCGCGACGATGGAGGACCCGCTCTTCGGCCCGGTCCTGTCCTTCGGGATCGGCGGTCCGCTCACCGAGCTGCTGGGGGACCGGTCGTTCCGGATCCCGCCGCTGGCCGACCACGACGCCCAGGACATGGTCCGCGAGATCAAGGCCTCGCCGCTGCTCTTCGGCTACCGGGGCAGCGAGATCGTCGACGTCGCGGAGATCGAGCGGCTGGTGCGGCAGGTGGCGCAGCTCCAGCACGACCTGCCGCAGGTGCGGGCGCTGCAGCTGCCGCTCGTCCTGGCCGGTGCGGAGGGCGCGACGGTCCTCGGTGCCAACGTGCGGGTCGAGCCGGTGAAGGACCCCCGGTCCGACTGGTTCGTGCGGCGGCTGAACACGATGCCCGGGGACACCCTGCCGGACTGAGCCCGGCGTGACAGACTGCCACCATGCCCCGCTCCACCCGTGACGCGGACGTCTCCCACGACCTCCGCAAGGCGATCCACCGCACCGGCTACTACCCCGAGGTCGTCGCCGACGGCGTGTTCTCGGCGGCGGGCGGCGAGGAGGTCGTGTCCTACTTCGTCCACCACGAGACGACGTTCGACCACGAGGAGGTACGCCGGCACCTCACGGCCCTGCTGCTGACGCCCACCCGGCTGGTGATCGCGCACACCGACGAGCACCCCGGGGACGACCTGCTGCCCGAGCCCTACACGTCGACCACCACCGAGGCCGTCACCCTGACGTCCATCCGGACGGTGGTCGTGACCCGGATGGTCGCCAACCCGACCAAGGGCGTCGCCCCGCCCGCCGAGGCCGTCCTGACGATCGGGTGGGGCGGCGTCGGGCGCCTCGACCTCGAGCCCGCCGCGTGCTCGGACCCCAACTGCGACGCCGACCACGGCTACACCGGCACCCTGGCAGGTGACGACTACACGCTGCGGGTCTCGGCGGCCGCCGAGGGCGCCGACGCCGTCGCCGGCCTGCTCGGCTTCGCGGAGGCGCTCTCCGCCCGCACCCGCGGATGAGCGCACCACGGTGACGACCGGCACCGACCCGGCTTGGTTCACCCCGCCGGCCTACGGCGACCGCTCGCTCGCCGACGTCGTGCCCTCCGTCGCCCGCGCGCTCGGCGTCGAGCTGCCCGGGCACCCGGCCGGTCTCGAGCTCCCGCCCGCGCCGTCGTACGTCGTCTTCCTCGTCGACGGGATGGGGGCGGAGCTGCTCACCCGCTACGCCCACGCGGCGCCGTACCTGTCGTCCCTCGTCGAAGGCGGTTCCACCGGGACGGCCGGCGTGCCGTCGACCACGGCGACGTCGCTGACCTCGCTCGGCACCGGGCTGGTGCCGGGCACGCACGGGCTCGTCGGCTTCACCGCCCGCATCCCGGGCACCGACCGGCTGCTCAACCACCTCTGGTGGGACGCCGGCGTCGACCCGCTCGAGTGGCAGCCGCACCCGACGGCGCTCGGGCGGCTGGCCCACGCCGGCGTCCACGTCACGTCGGTCAACAAGCGCGACTTCGACGGCTCCGGCCTGACGGTCGCCTCGCAGCGCGGGGCGACGTACGTCGGAGCCGACCGCGTCGGCGAGCGGATCGCCGCCACCGTCGCCGCCTCGGCGGACCAGCCGTCGCTGACCTACGTCTACGACTCCGACCTCGACTGGACCGGTCACAAGTTCGGCGTGGCCTCGACCCAGTGGCTGCAGCAGCTGGCCATGGTCGACGCCGAGGCCGAGCAGCTGCGCGAGGCGCTGCCGGCCTCGACCCGCCTGCTCGTCGTGGCCGACCACGGGATGGTCGACAGCCCCCGCGAGGCCCGGGTCGACGTCGACGAGGTCGACGGGATGCGCGACGGGATCGCGCTGCTCGGCGGCGAGGCGCGCTTCCGCCACCTCTACTGCGCCGCCGGCGCCGTGCCCGACGTGGTGGCCACCTGGCGCGAGGTGCTGGGGGACCGGGCCACCGTGCTGACGCGTGAGGAGGCGACCGAGCGCGGATGGTTCGGTGCGGTGTCTCCCGGCGTGCGGCCACGCCTGGGTGACGTGATGGTCGCCTGCCAGGGTGACACCGCCGTGATGTCCACCCGCGACTTCGCCTACGAGGACACCCTGGTCGGGCTCCACGGCTCGCTCACCTCGACCGAGATGCTGATCCCCATCCTCGTCGGCTGAGTCGCCGTCAGCCGAAGGGGAGCGGCTCGGGGGCGAGGGACACGGCCTTGGCGCGGGCCGCGGTGAGCCGGCGGCGGTGGTGCTGGCGGCACAGCACCTCGTAGGCGACCTCGTGGGGGCCGCCCGGCGGCTCGTCGACCTGGTCGACGTCGCCGACCACGATGACCTCGCCCTCGACGACCATTGCGCCGTTCTCGGTGCGGGCGTTGTGGGTGGCGCGCTTGCCGCACCAGCACAGCGCCTCGACCTGGAGGACGTTCATCCGGTCGGCGAGCTCGACGAGTCGCGCGCTCCCGGGGAAGAGCTGGGAGCGGAAGTCGGTGAGGATGCCGAACGCGAAGACGTCGATCTGCAGCTCGTCGACGACCTTGGCCAGCTGGTCGATCTGCTCGGCCGCGTAGAACTGGGCCTCGTCGCAGATGAGGTAGTCGATCCGCCCGCCGCGCGTGAGCGTGTCGACGACGTAGGCCCAGAAGTCGAACCCGGCGTCGACCTCGAGGGCCTCGTGGGTCAGGCCCAGGCGGCTGGACAGCACCGCCTGCCCGGACCGGTCGTGGGTCGTGAAGATCCGGCCGACGCGTCCGCGGGCGGCGTGGTTGTGGTTGGTCTGGAGCGCCAGCGTCGACTTGCCGGAGTCCATCGTGCCCGTGAAGAAGTGCAGTTCAGCCATGTCCCGCGAATCCTGTCACAGCCTTCGCCCGGCGCGACGGCTACCGTGCCGCATGTGCCCGACGACTTCGACAGCGACCGCCGCACCAGCCCCCTGATCAGTCCCGACGAGCTCGCCGCCTCCCTGCGGGCCGTCACCGTGCTCGACGTGCGCTACCTCATGGGCGGACCGCCCGGGCGCGAGCAGCACGCCGCCGGCCACGTCCCGGGAGCGGCGTACGTCGACCTCGACGAGGACCTCGCCGAGCCGCCGGGCGCCGGCGGCCGGCACCCGCTGCCCGACCCGGCACGGTTCGAGGCGGCGATGCGGCGCGCCGGGGTGCGGCAGGACCGGCCCGTGGTGGTGTACGACGACTGGCAGGGGCGGGCGGCCGCGCGCGCGTGGTGGCTGCTGCGGCACCACGGCCACCGCGACGTCCGCGTCCTCGACGGCGGATGGAGCGCCTGGCTCGAGGACGGGCACCCGGCCGAGACCGGATCGGTGGACGCGGTGCCGGGCGACTTCACCGTCTCGCCGAGCGACCGTGCCCCCGACGTCGGTCCCGACGAGGTGCCCCGCGTCGAGGTGCTCATCGACGCGCGGGCGCCTGAGCGCTTCCGCGGGGAGACCGAGCCCGTCGACGCCGTCGCCGGCCACGTCCCGGGCGCCGTCAACGTCCCGACGAACGCCAACCTCGACGAGCGGGGGCGCTTCCTGCCACCCGCACGGCTGCTGGAGGTGTACGCCGCCGTGGGCGCCGACTCGGCCTCGTCCGTGGCTGCCTACTGCGGCTCGGGCGTGACCGCCGCGCACGACCTGCTCGCCATGGAGGTCGCCGGGATCCGCGCCGCGCTCTACCCGGGGAGCTGGAGCGAATGGATCACCGATCCCCGGCGGCCGGTCGCGACCGGGTGATCAGCCCGCCCGGACCTCGTCGCCGACGCTGACCCGACCGGTCGTCTCGGGGACGAGGTGCACGGCGAAGAGGGTCTTGCCGTCGACCAGCCGGTGCCGGGCCAGCGAGCGGGTCGGCTCCTTCGAGGTCCTCAGTGTCGCGGGGTCGATCGTCGCCATCATGCAGCGTCCGACGGGCTTGCCGACCCGGAACGGCACGTCCCCGACGACCACGCGCGTCCAGGTGTCCTCGGCGAAGGGGTCGTCGCCGTCGACCACGAGGTTGGCGCGGAAGCGTTCGACCGGCAGCGGCTCGGGCGGCTCCTCTCCGAGCTCGAGCGCGCGGTCGACGATCCAGTCGTTGAGCCGGCGCATCGAGGCCAGGGACGCGATCGTCACGGGGAACGAGTCGGGGAAGGTGGCATGGTCACCGGGCTGCGAGAACCCCGGCTGGAGCGTGCGCTGCTGCGGGGCGTGGCACCAGACCAGGCGCAGGTCGTCGCGTCCCAGCACGGAACGCACCCACGCGTCGGCGGCCGCGCCGGCGGGTCGGGCCTGCAGGTCGAGGGAGAACAGGTGCACGCCGACCGGCGCGGCTCGGGGGACGTCGACCAGCAGGTCGGCGTGTCCTGGGGCGCGGAGCCGGAGCGCGGCGGTGACGGACGGGTCGGTCGACGGAGTGTCCGCCACCACGTGGAAGAGGCGGTGCACCTCGCGCGCAGAGACGAGACGCCCGTCGCGGTCGACGAGCATCCAGGACCGGTCGTCGGCCAGGCCGCGCGGCAGCACGGTCGTGGAGCTGACCGGACGGATGGCGCCTGACTTGAGCGGGTGGACGTTGAGCTGGACGAGGCGCAAGCGTCAGTCGCCCTTGCCGCCGCCGAACATGATCTCGTCCCAGCTCGGCACCGAGGCGCGGCCGCGCTTCTTGGCGGGCCTGGGCTTGGGCTCGGCGGGTGCCTCGGCTGCCGGCTCCGACGGGGGCCGGGCCGGCTCGCCGGGCGTGGTGCCGGGCGTGGTGTCGGGCGTGGTGTCGCGTGCTGCTTCGCCGGTGTCCTGCTCGTCGAGGTAGGCCTCGACCGGCTGCTCGGAGCCGAGCCCGGCGTCACCCAGCTCCATCGTGGTCTCCTCCGGCGACGCGGAGGACTCATCTGCAGTGACCATCTCGATCGCGTCGTCCCCGAGCGCTACGTCGTCGCCGACCGCGTTGAGCCGGCGCTGGCGCGCGGCCGCGAGGTCGTCGGAGGCGGGCGTGGAGGTCGTCTCGGTCGGGGTGGCGTCGCCGACGAGCCATCGCGCGTCGTCGTCGTCGAGTGTCACGAAGCTGCCGCGCGGGTCGTGGGAGAAGGTCGCGGTCCCGATGCGACCCGCCACGTCGTAGAGCGCGGTCAGCGTCCACCGGCCGTCCTCGCGGCGCCAGGCGTCCCACTCGACGCTGCTCGGGTCGACGTCGTGGGCCCGCAAGTGGGCGGACACCGCCTCGCCCAGGGTGCGCGCGCCGGACTCGGACGCGCGCCGGCGTACGGAGGAGAGCTGGGCGCGCTCGGCGACGTGGGCACGCTCGGCCATCACGGGCGCCGCGAACGGCATGATCTTCTCCACCGACGTCCCGGCGGCGTGCGCCACCGCCTCGGGTGACTCACCGGCCCGGATGCGCATCTGGATGTCGCGGGGGCGGAGGCTTGATTCCATCGGGATCTCCAACTGGCCAGACGTGTCGGGGCGGCTGCTGTCGGGCGCGCCGCTGACGGCGCGACGGAGCCGGGGGTCGATCGCCAGGGTGTGCTCCTGGCCCGAGTCGTCCACCAGCAGCAGGCGCTTGCCGTCCTTGCTGCGTCCGGTGAACGTCAGCTTGGCCATGGACGGCGGACTCCTGCCTGGCGGGTGGTCGGGGTGGTCAAGAGGTGGTCGGCGGTGCACGGGGCATCCGTGTCGCTCGAGCCTACGCCAGCGCGGCGCCCCGACACGGTTGCCCCCGCGGCGCGCCCTAGGCTTCCGATGTGCCTGAGCCGGAGTTCGCGACGCCGCTGGTGGTCCTCGACCTGACGGGGATCTTCTTCTTCGCGGTCGCGGGGGCCCTGGTCGCGGTCCGGAAGAACCTCGACCTCTTCGCCGCGCTCGTCCTCGGCGGCATCACGGGGCTGGGCGGCGGCTTCATCCGCGACGTGCTGATCGGGGCGACGCCTCCGGCCGCCCTCACCGACTGGCGCTACCTGCTGGTCCCCGTCCTCGCCGGGCTGCTCACCTTCGCCTTCCACCCCGCGGTCAGCCGGCTCGAGCGGGTGGTGACCCTCTTCGACGCGTTCGGGCTGGCGGTCTTCTGCGTCACGGGTGCGCTGAAGGCCGTCGAGTTCGGGCTCGGTCCGGTGCCCGCGGCCCTGATGGGGATGGTGACCGGGATCGGGGGCGGCATGATCCGCGACGTGCTCGTCGGCAGCGTCCCGGTGATCTTCGAGGGCGTCCTCTACGCCACCCCGGCCCTGGCGGGGGCCGCCGTCGCCGTGCTCCTCGACCGGGCCGGCCTACCGTTCCTCGTGGTCGCCGCCGCCGGGTTCTCCACGTGCCTCACCTGGCGGTTGCTCGCGCTCGTGCGCGGCTGGCGCGCGCCGCTGCCCAAGGGCCCGGCCAACGTCTGACCTCTAGTCGCCCAGCACCCGTCGCAGGTGGGCGTTGGCGAAGACGCGGTCGGGGTCGAGGCGGTCGCGCAGGGCGAGGAAGTCCGCGAACCGGTCGTACTCCGGCGCGAGGTCGGCGGCCGTGCGCGTGTGCACCTTTCCCCAGTGGGGTCGCCCGCCGGCGTCGCGGAGGATCGGCTCGACCCCGCCGAAGTACGCCGTGTGGTCGGTGTCGGCCGGGACGTGGAAGGCGAGGTAGACGCTGTCGCGGCCGTACGCGGTGGACAGCGCGACGTCGTCGGCCGGGGCGGTGCGCACCTCCACGGGGAAGGCGATGCGCCAGTCGCTGGCGTCGATCGCCCGGCGGCACTCGCGCAGCACATCGAGCCCGACCTCACGCGGGACGGCGTACTCCATCTCCCGGAAGCGCACCCGCCGCGGCGTCACGAAGACCCGGTGCGCGAGGTCGCTGTAGCGGCGCTCGGACTGCGCCCGGCCGGCGACCCGGTTGATGCGCGGGACCAGGCCCGGGGACCGTGACCCCACACGACACAGGGCGCCGAAGACGGCGTTCGACACCAGCTCGTCCTCCCACCACGCGGCGGCTCGCGACGGGGGCTGCTGCTCCCCGGGCTCGAGGTCGGTGCGCACGTTCTGCTTGACCATCAGGCGGTCCGTGTGGGGGAACCAGTACAGGTCGAGGTGGTGCGAGGTGGCCGCCATCTCGTCGTACGACGCCAGCCCGCGCTCCCACGTCATCGGCTGCTCGTGGGCCTCGACGACGAAGAGCGGCTCCACGTGGAAGGTCAGGCTGGTCAGGACGCCCAGCGCGCCGAGGCCGACCCGGGCGAGGTCGAAGACCTCCGGGTTCTCGGTCGCGGAGGCTCGCAGCACCTCGCCGGTCCCGGTGACCATCTCGAGGCCGGCGAGCTGGGCGGCGAGGCCGGCCGCGACGCCGCCGGTGCCGTGGGTGCCGGTCGAGACCGCACCCGCGAGCGTCTGCTCGGCGATGTCGCCCATGTTGTGCAGGGACAGGCCGAGGTGTTCCAACGCGAGGTTGAGGTCCTTCAGCTGGGTGCCGGCGCGGGCGGTGACCGTCATGGCCGCACGGTCGACGGACAGGATGCCGCGCAGCCCCTCGGGACGCAGCAGGGTGTGCTCGGGCACCGCGATCGCGGTGAAGCTGTGCCCGGTGCCGGTCATCTTGACCGTCGTCCCGCCTTCGCGCGCTCGTCGTACGACGTCCGCGACCGCCTCGACGGAGCCCGGCGTCTCGACGTGGCGGGGGACCGCCTCCTCGAGCCCGGACCAGTTGCGCCAGAGGTGACCGTGGAGGGGGTGACCGTGGAGGGCGGAGCTCATGTGCGCAGACTAGGGGCCGGACGGGCCGTCTGCGCGGCGAGCGCTCCGAGGATCCCGCCGGCCAGTGCCACGGCGTACGCCGCGGAGGCGCCGCTGTGGTCGACGACGAACCCGGCGATGCTCGCGCCGGGCGCGACGCCCGCCACGATCCCGGTGTGCAGGATCGCCATGCCCTCGGTGAGGCGAGCGGACGGCACGCCCTGCTCGACCATCGTCATCGCGCCGATCATCGTGGGCGCGATCGCCAGTCCGCCGACCAGCAGGACCACGGCCATCACCGGGACGGAGTTGACGAACACCAGCGGCGCCATCGCCAGCGCCATCGCCGCGGAACCCCACCGGAGCCGGACGTCCGGGCCGCTGCGCCAGGCGATCGCGCCGGTGACCAGGCCGGCGACGAGGCTGCCGAGCGACAATGCCGCCAGCAGCCAGCCGGCGACCCAGCGCTGTCCCTGCTCCTCGGCGAAGGCGACGGTGGTGACCTCGGCGGCGCCGAACAGAGCCCCGAGGGTCAGGCAGACGACCGCGAGGGTCAGGACGAGGCGCCACGGCATCGGCGGGCGCACGGCGGTGGGCGCGCTGCGCCCGGCGGGCGGCTCGGTGCGACGCTGCGCCGCGAAGGCGAAGGTGCCGATGACGCCGCTCGCGAGCGCGCAGGTGAGGCCCGCGACCGGGTGCCAACTCGTGGCCAGGAGGGTGACGAGCACCGGGCCGACGACGAAGACGACCTCGTCGAGGACGGCCTCGAGGGCGAACGCCGTCTGCTTCTCGCCCGGCTCGTCGAGCAGGTGCGACCACCGGGTGCGGACGCTGGCGCCGACCTGGGGGAGCGCCGCGCCGGCGACGGCCGCGTAGACGTACGTCCACACGCGGGGCCAGTCCTGCTCGACGGCGAGCATCATCAGCGCGAGCCCTGCGCCGAACACCGAGATCGCCAGCGGCAGGACGCGCGCCTGGCCGAAGTGGTCGACCCACCGGCCGTGCAGCACGGCGAACGCCGCCTCGGCCAGCACGAACACCGCCGAGACCGTCCCGGCCAGCCCGTACGAGCCGGTGCGCTCCTCGACGAGCAGGACGATGCCGAGGCCGACCATCGAGATCGGGAGCCGGGCCACGAGGGCGGCGCTGCTGAAGGCGAACGCACCGGGCCGCGCCAGCACCCGGCGGTAGGAGTCGAGCACGAGCGGGATGGTAGGCGGCTCTACGCTGGCTCCATGAATCCTGCGGGTCACCCCGACGTGAAGCCGTACGACGCGCTCCTGGTCCTCTCCTTCGGGGGTCCTGAGAAGCCCGAGGACGTGGTGCCGTTCCTGGAGAACGTCACCCGCGGGCGGGGGATCCCGCGCGAGCGCCTCGAGCAGGTGGGGGAGCACTACTTCCTGTTCGGCGGGAGGAGCCCGATCAACGACCAGAACCGGGCGCTGATCGCCGCCCTCGAGAAGGACTTCGCCGACCAGGACATCGACCTGCCGGTCTACTTCGGCAACCGCAACTGGGACCCCTACCTCGCCGACACGCTCGCGAAGATGACGGCCGACGGCGTCCAGCGGGCCGCGGTCCTCGCCACGTCCGCGTACTCGTCGTGGTCGTCGTGCCGGCAGTACCGGGAGAACCTGTGGGATGCCGTCGAGCAGACCGCGGGCGCGCCACGCCTCGACAAGCTGCGGCAGTACTACAACCACCCCGGTTTCATCGAGCCGGCCGTCGACGCCTGCCTGGAGGCCCTCGCCGCGTTGCCCGACGGCGGTGACCGGGCGCGGCTCGTCTTCGTCACCCACTCGATCCCGACCGCGATGGCCGAGACCAGCGGCTCGGAGGACCCGGCCGGACAGCCGCGGGGCGCGTACGTCAAGCAGCACCGTAGCGCCGCCGACGAGATCGCCCGTCGGATCCGGGAAGTCACCGGGCGGGCGCACCGCCACGACCTCGTCTACTGCTCGCGCTCGGGGGCACCCTCGACGCCGTGGCTGGAGCCCGACGTCAACGACCACCTCGAGGAGCTGGCCACCGACGGGGTGAGCGGCGTGGTGCTCGCCCCCATCGGCTTCGTCTCCGACCACATGGAGGTCATCTACGACCTTGACACCGAAGCGATGGCGACGGCCGAGCGGCTGGGGATCCGGGCGGTGCGCGCAGCCACGGCGGGGACCGACCCACGGTTCGTGGCAATGGTCCGCGACCTGGTGCTGGAGCGGGCCGCCGCAGAGCGGGGCGAGTCGCCTGCCCGCCCGGCGCTCGGCTCGATGCCCGCCGGGCCCGACATCTGCGGGGCGGGTTGCTGCCCCAACCCGCGTGGCCCGCGACCGGCCCTCTGCGGGGCCGACTCGTGACGGTCACCCCCGTCGAGCTGCGCGACCTGGCCTGCGCGATCGCGCGCGAGGGCGCCGGCCTTGCGCGCGAGATGCGGCGCGGCGGGATCGACGTGGCCGACACCAAGACCAGCGCGGTCGACGTGGTGACCGAGGCCGACCGGGCGGTCGAGGAGCTGCTGCGCTCGCGCATCGTCGCCCAGCGGCCCGACGACGCGATCCTGGGGGAGGAGGGCGACGACCGGGCCGGCACCTCCGGCGTGCGGTGGGTCCTCGACCCGATCGACGGCACCGTGAACTACCTCTACGGCCTGCCCGACTGCGCCGTCTCGGTCGCCGCCGAGGTCGACGGCGAGGTCGTCGCGGGCGCTGTGGTGACCATCCCCACCGGTGTGGAGTACGCCGCCGCGCTGGGGCACGGCGCCACGCGCGACGGGGCAGCGATCTCCGTGCGCCCGTCGCCGCCCCTCGCCGAGCGCTTGGTGCTGACGGGGTTCGGCTACCAGCGCGAGGTGCGCGAGCACCAGGCGGGCTGCGTGGCCGCGCTTCTGCCCGAGGTCCGTGACATCCGCCGGATGGGCTCGTGCGCACTCGACCTGTGCCACGTGGCGGACGGCAGCGGTGACGGGTACGTCGAGGCCGGGCCCCAGCCGTGGGACTGGTCCGCCGGCGGGCTCGTGCTGCGTGAGGCCGGCGGCCGGTTCGAGCTGCTCGACGGCACCTTCACCCTTGGTCCGCACCCCGTGCGCAACGTGGTCGTGGGGGCGCCCGTCGACGGGTGGGACGACTTCGTCACTGCGCTCGCCGCGGCTGGTTTCCTCGCCTGACCGTCCCTCCGTGCGGGTGGGGCTCGCAGCCTGCCGAGGTGGGAATAGGGAGACGTCACCCACTGTTCAGGCGACACGTTGCGGACCGGCTCACCACGGAACCGGTTCATGGTGCACAATCTGGCGCCGACGACGCGCACAACTGGGACGTCCCGCCGCGATCCGGCAGGACGGGTCCACAGCATGGGGAGAGGTAACCGATGGCCACCGACTACGACGCACCACGCAAGTCCGAGGAGGACCAGAGCGAGGAGAGCATCGAGGAGCTCAAGGCCCGACGTCACGACAAGAACTCCGGCAAGGTCGACGAGGACGAGACCGAGGCCGCTGAGTCCTTCGAGCTCCCGGGCGCCGACCTCTCGCACGAGGAGCTTGCGGTCGAGGTCATGCCTCGACAGGACGACGAGTTCACCTGCATGAGCTGCTTCCTGGTGCACCACCGGTCGCAGCTGGCCGACGAGAAGAAGCTCATCTGCCGCGACTGCATCTGAGGCTCCGAACACGACAGCGCCTGTTCCTCCTCGTGAGGGGCGGGCGCTGTGGCGTGTCCGGGGCCGGAGGCGCGATCAGACAGCTGGTCGGGGCGGCGCCGGCCGGCTCCTGCTGGCGAACCGCTGCTCGTCGAGGTGCACGGCCTCGGCCCTGAGCTGGCGCCTGGCCGGGTGGTCCACCGGCGTCCCGAAGAGCATCCGCTCGATCCTCCGCCGGTGTGGGGACGTCCGGTAGCGGATGCACGGCGTCCCCAGCCTGCGTGAGCGGTCGAGACTGGTGAAGTAGGCGGCGGTCGTCATGTCCCGGAGCTCCCGCGGCACCCACCACCCGGTCACCCGGAGGTCGACGTGGGCCGGGTAGCGGTTACCGTTGCGCGCACGAGCGCCGTCGGCCCGCATGGGCTCGACGCGCTCACCGGACGCCTCGTCGTGCAGTGACACCGCGATGCCGGCGAGGCGCAGCATCCGCTGCAGGACGCTCACCCGAGGACTCGTGCGCTCGGTCTCCCACCGCGCCACCGCCGACTGGGACACCCCGAGCAACTGGGCCAGCCCGCGCTGCGACACGTCGAGGATCCGCCTGATCCGTCGGACGAGACCCGGCACGCCCCCGTCGAAGGGGCCCATGTGCAGCCACTCGAGCTCCGCCTCGCTCAGGTCCGCCGCCCTGGGCACCCCCGCCGTCGTACCGCTCATGTCCTGTCCTCCCGTGCTCGCCGTCTGTCGTGCGACGAGCGAACCGCGAGGTCCCGACAGCCGCAGCAGTTCCTCCACAACGGGCCCTCACCTGGCCCCGGGCGACCTGCCTGTGGACGTTTGGTGGCTCGGTTACGCCCCAGGACGCTCTGGTCGGACCCCCACCCGCACCATCGCCAGTGAGTCGCTGGGCGACTCACTGGCCATGCACCGACTCACCGGGTGGGACGGCGTCCTTGAGTCGCCCAGCGACTCACGGGACACAGGACGCAGGCGCGCGATAGCCGTCACCAACTGAGTCGCTGAGCGACTCACTGGCGATGGTCCCCGTGGTGGGGCCAGACGGGGCAGTTCGGGGGACCGGGGCGGCGCCAACCAGGCCGACCCCCGCGCAGGAGCGTGGGAGCGTGGGAGGGAGGGAGCCAGGGGAGCGTGGGGGCCCTGGGGTCGGCGGGCGGTGCGGGTGCGGAGGTGCGGAGCCGGTGGACCGTACGGCGTCAGGACTGGGCTGCGGGAGCCTTGTCGGCGTCCTGGTCGTCCTTCTCGAGCTGCGGGGGGAGGTGGCCGGTCGACTTGGCGTAGTAGTGCGCCGCGCGGCGGGTGGCGAGCATGCGCGCGACGCCGATCAGGGTGCCGCTGACCGCGGCCCACAGGACGGCCTCGCCGATGCTGACGTCGGGGTCGGCCGGGTTGGCGGGCGGGTTCTTGCCGGTGGCCGCGCGCCAGGACGAGTTGAGGCCCTTCTTGGCCACGGCCGCCGCGCCGAGGGCGGCGACGAGGGAGAACGCTGAGTAGAGCTTGCTGGAGCTGTCCGCTGTGGAAGAGGCCATAAATGCACCCTATCCAGCAGCCTGGCGCGTCCGCCCCGCCTCCAGGGCTGAGACGAGGGCGTCGGGTCGCCGCGAGCTGACCAGCCAGTAGGGCGTCGGGTCGGCGGGGTCGGCGATGTCCACCCGCACGCCACGCTTGAGGTACGGGCGCAGCAGGAGGTACGCCCGGGCGTCCGCGTCCACGCCGGCCTGGCGACGTACGCCGTCCGCGTCGAGCGCAGTGGCAGGACCGACGAGCTCCAGCGGGATGTGCGCCCGACCGGCGCGGAACGTCGTGCCGTCCACCGACACGCGCGGGCGCCCGTAGCTGACGAACAGCGCCACCAGGACGGCCATCGCCACCGCCGTGACGGACCACGCCACGGCCTCGGGCGTGGCGGCCAGAACGGCCAGCCACAGCGACGCCACGAACATCGTGCCCTGCACCCACCAGCGCAGCGGAACGGTGAGGCGTTCGGCGTAGTCCACGGCGCAGAGCCTATAGATTCACTCCCCGTGCCCGACCACGACCCAGCCCCCGACCCAGCTGCCGACCTGGACATCGCCGTCGTCCGCCTGGACGACGGCCTGCCGCTCCCGTCGTACGCGCACCCGGGCGACGCCGGCGCCGACCTGCACACCACGGTCGACATCGACCTCGCACCCGGCGAGCGGGCCCTGGTGCCCACGGGCATCTCGATGGCGCTGCCGGACGGTTACGTCGCGCTCGTGCACCCGCGCTCGGGTCTCGCGGCCCGGCACGGCCTGTCCATCGTCAACACCCCCGGCACGATCGACGCGGGCTACCGCGGGGAGGTCAAGGTGCTGCTGATCAACCACGACCCGGTCGAGTCCGTGACGCTCCGCCGCGGCGACCGGATCGCCCAGCTCGTCGTGCAGCGGTTCGAGCGGGCGCGATTCGTCGAGGTGGAGGTGCTGCCCGAGTCGATCCGGGGCGCCGGGGGCTACGGTTCTACAGGTACCGGTTCGCGTCCTTGAGCCGGAAACGCGTTCGCAGGAGCGCGCTGATCGAAGGAGTTCTGACGTGAAGTTCCGCCGCAAGGCAGACACGACCCCGGCGACGGCGGACACCTCCGCGGAGGACGCCGTCAGCGCCGCGGAGGACACCGCGGGCGCCGCTGCCGGTCCTGCCGCGGGCGCCGGCCCGTTCGACGTGTCCGAGGTCGAGGGTGACGGCATCGAGCGGGCCGACCTCGGCTCGGTCCTGGTGCCCGCGATCGCCGAGCGCGAGCTCCGGCTGCAGGTCGACGAGCAGAGCGGCCAGGTCCGCGCGGTCATGCTCGCCGGCTCCGACGGGGCGTGCGAGTTCCAGGCCTTCGCCGCACCGCGCAACGGTGACCTGTGGTCGGAGGTCCGGCCGCAGATCGCGGAGGACATGGCGCGGCGCGGAGGTCAGGCGACCGAGCGCGAGGGTCGTTGGGGCACCGAGCTGGTGTGCCAAATGCCGGTCCGCCGGCCCGACGGGACCACCGCCACGCAGCCCTCCCGCATCATCGGCGTCAACGGTGACCGCTGGATGCTGCGCGCCTCGTTCCTCGGCAAGCCGGCCGTCGACCCCGACGCCACGACGGAGTGGGAGGACGCGCTCGCGCAGATCGTCGTACGCCGCGGCGACCAGGCGATGCCGGTCGGCGAGCCGCTCCCGGTCACGCTGCCGGACGACGCCCGCCGGGTCAGGTGAGACGTGGGCGAGAAGAGTCGACTGCGCCAGGCGCTCTCCCGCTGGGCGGACAGCTCGGAGGCCCACCAGCGCGAACTGCGCCAGTCCCACGCGACGGACGAAGCCCTGGCCATCGCCGACGCGCCGGAACGTGAGCACGTCGTCGTCAACGGTGTGCTGCGCACAGTCACGCTCCGCCCGCGCGGCGGCGTCCCGGCCCTCGAGGCCGAGCTGGACGACGGCTCGGGGGTCATCACCGTGGTGTGGCTCGGCCGCCGCCGCATCACCGGCGTCGACCCCGGCCGGTCGGTGACCGTCGCCGGCTGCATCGGCCGCCAGGGCGGCGTACCGATCATGTTCAACCCGCGATACGAGCTGCGCCCGTGACCGACCCCACCAGTGAGCACGCGAGGCACGTCGCCCCCACCACCGACACCGTCGAGGCGGTGGTGCGCGGCCAGCTCGCCAAGGCGCTCGGCGGCCGTCGAGGGATGGCCGAGGCCGCGGTGCCGACCATCCTGTTCACCGTCACCTGGCTGACGATGCGCGACCTCAACCTCGCGCTGTCGATCAGCATCGGGGCGGCGCTCGTCCTGCTGGCCATCCGGCTGGTGCAGCGCTCGACGGTCCAGTTCGTCGTCAATGCCCTCTTCGGCATCGGGATCGGCTGGTACTTCGTCCACCGCGCCGCCGAGTCCGGCGGTTCGGAGCAGGAGCAGGCCCTCGCCTACTTCCTGCCCGGGCTGCTCTACAACGGCGGGTACGCCGTCGTGCTGGCGTTCACCTGCCTCATCGGCTGGCCGCTGGTCGGCTTCATGGTCGGCAGCATCACGGGGGACCCCACGGCCTGGCACTCCGACAAGCAGGTCGTGAAGCTGTGCAACAGGCTCACCTGGCTTCTCGTCGCCCCGTGCCTGCTGCGCGTGGCGATCCAGGGCCCGATCTGGCTGGCCGGCAACTCCGGTTCGATGGACCCGGACGCGGCGGTGGCGGCGCTCGGCGTGCTCAAGATCGCGCTGGGGTGGCCGTTGCAGCTCGCCGCGCTCGCCTCGATGATCTGGCTGCTCTCACGCAACAAGACGCCGGTCGCGGAGGACCCCGCGACCGCCTGAGACGAACGCTTGGAGGGTCGGGCGCTCAGCCGTGGTGCTGGATGGGGGAGAGCAGTCGCTCGAGCTCGGACTCGACCTCGGCCGGCACCACGAACAGCAGCTCGTCGCCGGACTCCAGCGGCTGCTCGGCCTCGGGGGTGTAGACCTGCCCGTCGCGCAGGATCGTCACGAGAGCACAGTTCTCGGGGAACGGCACCAGGCCGGCGGGGGTGCCGACGTAGGGGGAGTCGGCGGACAGGGTGAGCTCGACCAGGTTGGCGTTTCCTTGGCGGAAGGTGAACAGGCGCACCAGGTCGCCGATCGACACGGCCTCCTCGACGAGCGCGGACATGATGCGCGGGGTCGAGACGTTGACGTCGACGCCCCAGGCCTCGGTGAAGAGCCACTCGTTGTTGGGGTGGTTGACCCGCCCGACGGTGCGGGGCACCCCGAACTCGGTCTTGGCGAGGAGCGAGGTGACCAGGTTGGCCTTGTCGTCACCGGTCGCGGCGATGACCACGTCGCACTTGCCCAGCTGTGCCTCGGCGAGCGAGGAGAGCTCGCACGAGTCGGCCAGCAGCCACTCGGCGTTGGGGACGCGCTCGGGCCGGATGGCCGACGGGTTCTTGTCGATGAGCAGGATCTGGTGACCGTTCTCGATCAGCTCCCGGGCGATGGATCGACCCACGGCTCCGGCTCCGGCGATGGCGACGCGCATGTCTCAGGTGTCCTTCAGTCGTCGTGGGGGCCGGCCTCGAGCACGGCGTAGGCGTGGGCGGCGTTCTCCTCGCGGATCACGATGTGGAGCATGTCGCCCTCCTGCAGCACGGTCTCGCGGGTGGGGAGCATGCCCTCGCCGAGCCGGTCGATCCAGGCGATGCGGCTGCGCGACTGCATCTGGAACTCGACGGTCCGGTTGCCGATCCAGACCTCGGGGACCGGGATGTGGTCGACCCGGATCGTCCCCGACGGATCGCGGAAGTCGGGCTCGGCGCCGGCGGGCAGGATGCGGCGCAGCACCTGGTCGGCGGTCCACTTCACCGTCGCCACCGTGGTGATGCCGAGGCGCTGGTACACCTCGGCGCGGCCGGGGTCGTAGATGCGCGCGACGACCTGCTGGAGGCCGAACGTCTCGCGAGCGACGCGCGCGGCGATGATGTTGGAGTTGTCACCGCTGGAGACCGCGGCGAAGGCGTCGGCGCGACGGATCCCGGCCTTCTCCAGCACCTGCTGGTCGAAGCCGTAGCCCGTGATCTTGTCACCGTTGAACTCCGGGCCCAGACGACGGAAGGCGTCGGGCTCGCTGTCGATGACGGACACGGTGTGGTTGCGGTCCTCGAGGCTACGGGCGAGCGTCGAACCGACGCGGCCACAACCCATGATCACGACGTGCACGCCAGAACCGTATCCCAGCACGGATCTGGATCGCTGCGGGTCTAGGCTCGCGCCCGTGAGTGTCGGCGACGTGTCCAAGCGGATCCTGCTGGGCCGCAAGCTGCGCAGCAGCCAGCTCGGGGAGACGTTGCTCCCCAAGCGGATCGCGCTGCCGGTCTTCGCCAGTGACGCCCTGTCCTCGGTCGCCTATGCCCCGGACGAGGTGTTCATCATGCTCGCCGTCGCGGGCGCGTCGACGTACGTCTGGTCGTGGAAGATCGGCCTCGCCGTCGCGGTGGTGATGCTCACCGTGATCGCCAGCTACCGCCAGACCGTGCACGCCTACCCCTCCGGCGGCGGCGACTACGAGGTGGCCACGGTCAACCTCGGCCGCAACGCCGGCGTCACGGTCGCGAGCGCGCTGCTGGTCGACTACGTGCTCACCGTCGCCGTCTCGATCTCGTCGGCCTCGCAGTACGCCGCCGGCGCGATCCCGCCGTTGATCGGGCACGAGGCGACGGTCGGCGTCATCGCGGTGGCGCTGCTGACGGCGATGAACCTGCGCGGGGTGCGCGAGTCGGGGTCGTTCTTCGCCGTGCCGACCTACCTGTTCATGGTGGCCATCCTCGGCATGTGCGCCTACGGGCTGCTGCGCCTGCTGTCCGGTGATCTCCCCGAGGCGGAGAGCGCCCACCTCGACATCGCGCCGCAGCCCGGGTGGGAGGAACCGCTGACCCAGATCGCGCTGATGTTCCTGCTGGCGCGCGCGTTCTCCTCGGGGTGTGCCGCCCTGACCGGGGTCGAGGCCATCAGCAACGGCGTGCCGGCCTTCCGCAAGCCCAAGAGCCGCAACGCGGCGACCACGCTGCTCATGCTGGGCCTGATCGCGATCACGATGATGATGAGCGTCATCGTCCTCGCGAACCAGATGACGATCCGCTACGTCGACCCGCACGAGCTCGACCGCCTCCGCACGGCTGCGGGGGGCGCTGTGCCCGACGGCTACGAGCAGCACCCCGTGATCTCCCAGATCGCGGAGGGCTTGTTCATGGACACGTTCCCGCCGGCCTTCTACTTCGTGGTCACCGTCACCGGCATCATCCTGGTGCTCGCCGCCAACACCGCCTTCAACGGCTTCCCGGTCCTCGGCTCCATCCTCGCCCAGGACGGGCTGGCCCCCCGGTCGCTCGGCTCGCGCGGCGACCGACTGGCCTACAGCAACGGCATCGTGTTCCTCGCGGCCCTCTCGATGATGCTGATCTGGGTCTTCGACGCCGAGACCACCAAGCTGATCCAGCTCTACATCGTCGGCGTCTTCGTCTCCTTCAACCTCAGCCAGCTCGGCATGATCCGGCACTGGACGCGCCACCTGCGCACCGAGCGCGACCCGGCCGTACGCCGCCGGATGATGCGCTCGCGGGCGATCAACACCTTCGGCCTCGGGATGACCGCCGTCGTCTTGGTCATCGTGCTGATCACGAAGTTCCTCGCCGGCGCGTGGATCACGATCCTGGCGATGGGCTTCTTCTTCGTGGTCATGCAGGCCATCGGGCGCCACTACGCGCGTGTCGAGCTCGAGCTCGCGGCCGACGAGCAGGACAAGGTCATGCCGACCCGGGTGCACGCCATCGTGCTCGCGTCCAAGCTGCACAAGCCGACGCTGCGTGCACTCGCCTTCGCCCGCGCCACCCGGCCCAACGTGCTCGAGGCGATCTACGTCAGCATCGACGCCAGGGCCACCAGCCGCCTGCTGGAGGAGTGGGACGAGCGGCACCTCGACATCCCCCTCAAGGTGCTGCACTCGCCCTACCGCGAGGTCGTGCGCCCGATCGTGGAGTACACCCAGGCGATCCGGCGGGCCAGCCCGCGCGGCGTCGTGGCGGTCTACATCCCGGAGTACGTCGTCGGGCGCTGGTGGGAGCAGCTGCTGCACAACCAGACGGCCCTGCGGCTCAAGGGGCGGCTGCTGTTCACCCCCGGCGTCATGGTCATCTCGGTGCCCTACCAGCTGCGGTCCTCGCAGGCGGCCGAGGAGCGGCGTCGCGACGACGTACGCGTCCACGCCGGTGACCTGCGCCGCGGCCGCGTCGCCTCGCGCGGCGACCGGCAGGTCGACGAGGGATGAGCACCCCATGAGCCGCCACAACCGGGCCCGCCGGGCGCGCGGCCGCTCGCGGGTGGGGGAGCGCTTCGAGGTCGAGGTGGGACCCGTCGCCCACGGCGGGCACTTCGTCGCCCGGCTCGCCGCCCCCGAGTCCCGGGTGGTGTTCGTCCGGCACGCCCTGCCCGGGGAACGGGTGGTCGTCGAGATCACCGAGGGCACCGACGGCGACCGCTTCTGGCGCGGCGACGCCGTACGGGTCGACGCGCCGTCGGGCGACCGCGTCGAGGCGCCGTGCCCCTACGCCGGCCCCGGGCTGTGCGGCGGCTGCGACTTCCAGCACGTCGCCCTCCCGGCGCAGCGCGAGCTCAAGGCGGCCGTGGTGCGCGAGCAGCTCGTACGGCTCGGTCGTCTCGACCCGGCGTCCGAGCTCGTCAGCGGCCTCCGCGTCGAGGCGGTACCCGTCCCCGGACGCCCCGACGACGGCCTGCGGTGGCGCACGCGGCAGCGGTACGCCGTCATGCCGGACGGCCGGCCGGCGATGCGGGCGCACCGTTCGCACGACCTCGTGCAGGTCGACGACTGCCTCATCGCCGCCGAAGGTGCGCGTCCGCGCGCGGGCGTCGAGCCGGGACGTCATGGCGAGTGGTCGCCCGGCGAGCCGGACGCCATGACGTCCACCCACGACGTCACCGTCGGCTCCAGCACGCACCCGTTCTCCGTCGCCGCCGACGGCTTCTGGCAGGTGCACCCCGAGGCGCCGCGCGTCCTCGTCGAGACGGTGCTCGACCTGCTCGAGCCCCGACCCGGTGAGCGGGCGCTCGACCTCTACGCAGGGGTCGGGCTGTTCGCCCGGTTCGTCGGCGAGCGGACCAACGCCCGGGTCGTCGCGGTCGAGGCCGACCGCCCCGCGTGCCAGCACGCGCGCGGCAACCTGTCGGCGCTGAAGGGCGCCGTCGTCGAGTGCGGGCCCACCGACCGGGTGCTGCGCGCTGGTCTGGACGAGCCGTTCGACCTCGTCGTCCTGGATCCGCCCCGGGAGGGAGCCAAGCGCGCCGTCGTGGAGCAGGTCGTTGACCGCCGACCCCGCGCGGTGTCGTACGTCGCCTGCGACCCGGCCGCGCTCGGGCGCGACGTCGCGATCTTCGCCGAGCACGACTACGCGTTGACCGCGGTCCGGGCCTTCGACCTCTTCCCGATGACCCACCACGTGGAGTGCGTGGCCCTGCTGGAGAGAACCGGCCCCGGGCTGTCCTGAAGCCGAACTAGGATCGCGCGGTGCGTCTGGTCTCGGCAGTCCTCGGCTTCGCCCTGCGCAAGACAGGTGCGCTCCTCGCGATCGTCCTCGCGCTGTTCCTCGGCTTCCTGCTGGTCCAGGCAGCGGTCCCCGCGATCAAGGAGGCCGTGACCGACCGCGAGCGGCTGCAGCAGGTGGCCGCGGAGCGGGCCACCCTTGAGGGCGACCTCCAGCAGCGGAGGGACGACCTCGAGCAGGCGCAGCGTGAGGAGATCACCTCGGTGCAGGCCACCCTCGACGCCGAGATCGTCGCGCTGGGCGAGCAGGTGTCGGACCAGCGCACCGAGGTCGCGGCGAAGGTCGCGGAGAGCGAGGAGTGCAGCCGCCTCCGGGACGCCGTGGAGGAGCTCCCGGTGCTGCCCGACACGTGCGACCTGAGGGAGCAGACTGCCGAGTCGGCGCAGGAGGCCCTGGAGACCCTTGAGTCGAGCCTCGCCCGGGCCGAGGCCGGCGCGGCGGTGCTGCGCGATCCGGACCTCACGCCCCGGCAGAAGCTCGAGCGGGTCGGCGCCGACGGCGCCTTCTCCTCCTCGGAGCGCGAGATCGACGCCGTCGAGTCGGAGCTGGCCCAGAAGCAGGCCGAGGAGCGCAGCCTGGAGCAGACGCAAGGGTCCGGGGTCGGGTGGGTCGTCGACCAGTGGGCCCGGTCGTGGCGGTGGCTGGCCACCATCGCCCTGCTGGTGCTCCTCCTGCCTCCGGTCCTGAAGACGTTCAGCTACTTCGTGCTCATGCCGATCGTCCACCGGGCCCACCGGCCGATCCACCTGGCCGGCGGCCGGCCCGGCGCCCCGGAGGGCGAGGCCGGCGCGCTCCCGACCTCGGCGGCCGAGCGGACGCTGACGGTGGAGCTCGGCCCCGGTGAGGTCCTGTCCGCGCGTTCGGAACACGTGCGGCCGGTCCAGGGCCGGATTCGCGGCCACCTGCTCTACGACTGGTCGTCGCCGTTCATCAGCTACGCCGCTGGACTCTTCGGCCTGAGCCGCGTCACGGGTAGCGAGCACGTCACCGCGGCGACGCTGTCCACCCCGGACGACCCGGACTCGTACCTCATGCGCATCGACTTCGCGGACCACCCGGGGCTGGTGATGCGGCCCAGGCACGTCGTGGGCGTGCTCGGGACGCCGGAGCTCGAGACGCGCTGGCGCTGGGGCATCCAGTCGCTCGCGACGTGGCAGGTGCGCTACATCCTCTTCTCGGGAACCGGCGCCCTGATCGTCCAGGGTCACGGCGACGTCGTTGCGACGAACCCCCGCGGCGGCACCACCCGGATGGAGCAGCACCTCGTGATGGGCTTCGACTCCCGGCTGACCGTGGGCGTCAACCGGACCGAGGTGTTCTGGCCCTACCTGTGGGGCCGGACCCCCTTGGTGGACGACGAGTTCGCCGGCTCGCACCCGCTCTTCTGGCAGAAGGCCAGCACGCAAGGTCCCAGGAACCCGGTGGCGCGGGCCTTCGACGCGTTCTTCTCGGCGTTCGGCAAGCTGCTGGGCTTCTGAGTCTGGCAGGGTGGCTGCATGGCCACCTATGCGGTCAACCCAGCGGCCGTCGCGCACGCCCGCAAGCTCATCGACGCCCGGCAGTACGTCCTCGACAGCGACTGGGGCGAGGTCCAGCCCCGGGGCGACGCGGAGAACGCCTACCTCGAGCGCCACTCGTGGGACGAGTACGCCGCGTGGAACCTCGGCCTGACAGAGGGCGCCAACGACGCGACCAAGGCGCGCTACGCCTTCGTGTACGGCGACCTCAGGCGCGTCCACCGCTCCGGACTGATCGCCTGCGTCTACCGCGCGTCCGAGTGGCGCCACAAGGCGGTCGAGCTGGCCGCCCATGACCTGCTGCAGCGCCTCGACCAGATGGCCGGCATCGACTGACGACTACGCCCGCACGAGCGCCGCGAGCTCGGCCAGCGCAGGCTCGCGACCGGTTGCGTCCACCACGGTCCAGCCGTGCGTCGGCGCGAGGTCGAGCAGCTGCTGTCGCCCCTCGAGCACCAAGGGGTCGCCCCCGCGCTCCTCGATGATCCGCGAGACGACGTCGCTGACCGGGGTGCGCGTCCGGTCGCGCAGCCGGGGGAGCAGCACCTCCGGCGCGACGTCCAGGACCACGCCGACGTACGACGCCCCTGCCGCCGCCGCAGCCGCCTCGAACCGCTCGGCCTGGGCGGGCGTGACGATCAGCTGGGGCAGCACCACGTCGCGTCCGGTGCCGAGGTAGGCGGTGAGCATGGCGAGGGCGGTGGTGCGCACGGCCTCACCGGTCCCCACGAAGTCGTCCTCCCAGCCCGACACCCACGACCGGAGCTCGTCGATGTCGCACACCAGCGTGCCCGCGTGCCGGGCGGCGTGTGCGCGGGCGAGGGTCGACTTGCCGACGCCGGAGGGACCGTTCAGGTGCAGGAGGGTGGGCACCGCCGGAGCCTACGGCCGGACGGGTGAGGACGCGGGGACACGCGGCGACGTACGGTTGGACCACCCCTCGACATCGTGTATCTTGACGTCGAGACAAGTTGACGCCGGAACAAAGGGTCGCCTGCCTTCCCGCGCCTCAGGGTGCGACGGCAAGATGGACGCGAACCCGCGAACTCCCGAGGAGATGTGGCTGATGGCCAGTCAGGACAGCTTCGGTGCCAAGGGCACCCTGGACGTGGACGGACAGTCCTACGAGATCTACCGCCTCGACGCGGTGAAGGGTGAGGGCCTCGACGTCGAGAGCCTGCCCTTCTCGCTCAAGGTGCTGCTGGAGAACCTGCTCCGCACCGAGGACGGCGCGGACATCACCGAGGACCACATCAAGGCGATCGCCGGCTGGGACGCCAGCGCCGCTCCCGACCAGGAGATCCAGTTCACGCCCGCCCGCGTGATCATGCAGGACTTCACCGGCGTCCCCTGCGTAGTCGACCTCGCCACCATGCGGGAGGCGATGGCCGAGCTCGGCGGCGACGCCACCAAGATCAACCCGCTCGCCCCGGCCGAGATGGTCATCGACCACTCGGTCATCGCCGACGTCTTCGGCTCCGCCGACGCGTTCGAGCGCAACGTCGAGATCGAGTACGAGCGCAACCGCGAGCGCTACCAGTTCCTCCGCTGGGGCCAGGGCGCCTTCGACGACTTCAAGGTCGTCCCCCCGGGCACCGGCATCGTCCACCAGGTCAACATCGAGCACCTTGCTCGCGTGGTCATGGTCCGCGACGGCGTGGCCTACCCCGACACCTGCGTCGGCACCGACTCCCACACCACGATGGTCAACGGCATCGGCGTGGTCGGCTGGGGCGTCGGCGGCATCGAGGCCGAGGCCGCGATGCTCGGCCAGCCGGTGTCCATGCTCATCCCGCGCGTGGTCGGCTTCAAGCTGTCGGGCGAGCTGCCCGAGGGCTCGACCGCGACCGACCTCGTGCTCACGATCACCGAGATGCTCCGCGAGCACGGCGTCGTCGGCAAGTTCGTCGAGTTCTACGGCGAGGGCGTGTCCGCGCTGCCGCTGGCCAACCGCGCCACCATCGGCAACATGAGCCCGGAGTTCGGCTCGACCATCGCCGTCTTCCCGATCGACGACCAGACCGTCGACTACCTGCGGATGACCGGCCGCTCCGAGGAGCAGCTGGCCCTCGTCGAGGCGTACGCCAAGGAGCAGGGCCTCTGGCACGACCCGAGCGCCGAGCCGCGCTACAGCGAGCGTCTCGAGCTCGACGTCTCCACCGTGGTGCCCTCGCTCGCCGGCCCCAAGCGTCCCCAGGACCGCGTCGAGGTCTCGGCCGCCAAGGAGTCCTTCCGCGGCGCGCTCAAGGACTACGTCGACGAGGACGACACCGACCCCGACGACGCCGCCGAGGCGACCGGCTACGACGAGGCGGTGGAGGAGTCCTTCCCGGCCTCCGACTCGCCGAGCCACACCGGCGGCAACGGCGCGCCCCACCACGCCAGCAAGGCCGAGGGGCGTCCGAGCAAGCCGACGACCGTCTCTCTCGACGGCCAGGAGGTCGAGATCGACCACGGGGCCGTCGTGATCGCCGCGATCACCTCGTGCACCAACACCTCCAACCCGAGCGTGATGATCGGCGCGGCGCTGCTGGCGAAGAACGCCGTCGAGAAGGGCCTGTCCCGCAAGCCGTGGGTCAAGACCTCGCTCGCCCCGGGCTCCAAGGTCGTCTCCGACTACTACGAGCGCTCGGGCCTCACGCCCTACCTCGACAAGCTCGGCTTCAACCTCGTCGGCTACGGCTGCACCACGTGCATCGGCAACTCCGGCCCCCTCATCCCCGAGGTGTCGCAGGCCGTCAACGAGGCCGACCTCGCGGTCGTCTCGGTGCTCTCTGGCAACCGCAACTTCGAGGGCCGGATCAACCCGGACGTGAAGATGAACTACCTCGCGTCCCCGCCGCTGGTCGTGGCCTACGCCCTCGCCGGCTCGATGGACGTCGACCTGTTCGGCGACCCGCTCGGCCAGGACACCGACGGAAACGACGTCTACCTCAAGGACATCTGGCCCAGCCCGCAGGAGGTCGAGGAGACGATCGCCCAGGCGATCACCTCCGACATGTTCGGCTCCTCCTACGCCGACGTCTTCAAGGGCGACGAGCGCTGGCAGTCGCTGCCCACCCCGGAGGGCAACACCTTCGAGTGGGACGCCGAGTCCACCTACGTCCGCCGTCCTCCCTACTTCGACGGGATGCCGCAGGAGCCGGAGCCGGTCTCCGACATCGTCGGGGCCCGCGTCCTGCTCAAGCTGGGTGACTCGGTCACGACCGACCACATCAGCCCCGCCGGCGCCATCAAGAAGGACAGCCCCGCCGGTAAGTACCTCGCCGAGCACGGCGTCGAGCAGCGCGACTTCAACTCCTACGGCTCGCGCCGCGGCAACCACGAGGTCATGATCCGCGGCACGTTCGCCAACATCCGCCTGCGCAACCAGATCGCGCCGGGCACCGAGGGCGGCGTGACCAAGGACTTCACGCGGGACGGCGAGGTCACCAGCGTCTACGAGGCCAGCCAGAGCTACCAGGAGGCCGGCACCCCGCTGGTCGTCCTGGCCGGCAAGGAGTACGGTTCCGGCTCCTCGCGCGACTGGGCCGCCAAGGGCACCGCGCTGCTGGGCGTGAAGGCCGTCATCGCCGAGTCCTACGAGCGCATCCACCGCTCCAACCTCATCGGCATGGGCGTCATCCCGCTGCAGTTCCCCGACGGCAAGACCGCCGACGACCTGGGCCTCACCGGTGCGGAGATCATCTCCATCAGCGGCATCACCGAGCTCAACGACGGCACCACGCCGAAGACCGTCACGGTCAAGGTGGAGCCGGCGCCCGGCACCGACCAGGCGCACGGCGAGGCCAGCGAGTTCGAGGCCACCGTCCGCATCGACACTCCGGGCGAGGCCAACTACTACCGCAACGGCGGGATCATGCAGTACGTCCTGCGCAACCTGCTGCGCGGATGACCGCTGGGCCCTCTCGAAGCGGCGCCGCCGACCCGGCAGGCGTGTGGCGCGGCCGCGTCCAGGACCACCTGGACGCGGCCGGCCGCCCGGCGCTGGGCGGCATGGCCGACTGGGAGGTCTTCCCCTTCGAGCGCGTCGGGCTCACCCCGAAGCCGTTGGGGGAGCGGGTCGTCCCCGAGCCGTCGCGCGACCGGTCCCCGGACGCCTGTGGCACCTGCAAGGCCCTGGGGCGTGACGACCTCGTGCTGCACACCGGGTCGCGCCTCGCGGTGATCCGGCCCGGCGGCACCAGCCTGATGTTCGTCGCCAACGTGGTCGCCCGCGAGCACGAGCGGCTCGACGACCTCGACGAGGCCGCCGACGAGGAGCTCGGTCGGCTCGTCGCACGCACCTACCGCGCCCTGCGCGCCCTCCCGGGGGTCGGGAACGTGCAGGTGAGCAAGTGGGAGAACGGCGGCGGGCACCTGTCCGTCAACGTGCTCGCGCGCCCGCTCGGTGTCCTCGAGCTGCGCGGCTCCAACCTGCCGGTCTGGGCCGACATGCTGCCCGACATCCCGCAGGGCGAGTACGACGAGCGCGCGCAGGCAGTGCGAGCGGCGTTGTCCTGACCAGACCCTAGCGGTCGTCGGCGAGGATCGCGGCGCACATCGCGTCACCGATCCAGGCGGCGTACTCGTCGCCGCTCCAGCCGCGGCCGGCCGTGAGCAGGTGCCAGACCTGGACACTGTTGAGCGTCCAGATCCGGTCGCGGGCGGCGTCGCGGGTGAGGGCGGGGTCGAGCGCACGGAGGTCAGCCACCTTGGCGACCACCATCGACGTCCCGACGAGGCGCTCGCTGTCGGTGGTGTCCCGCAGCGCGACGAGGTCGGGGTCGCCGACGTCCGCACCGGCTGCGATGAGGAGCATCAGCGGCCCCACCCGCTCCACCACCGTCCGACCGAGCGCGGCGTACCCGCGCAGGAACCTCGACGCGTCGGTCTCGGCGTAGAGCGCTCGGACCTCGGGGCGCTCGGCCAGCGGGACCGGGTCGTCGTCCCCGGCCAGGGTCACGTCGTAGGCCGCCTTGAGCAACGCCGCCTTCGTGCCGAACGTGTTGTAGACCGTCTGAGCGCTGACCGAGGCATCGCGGGCCACGGCAGCGACGGTGGTCGCGGCGTAGCCGTCGGCGTGGAAGCGCGACACGGCGGCCTGCACCACCCGGCGGCGGGTGAGCGCGGCCTGCTCGTCGCGCACGGCGCTGGCGTACCGCCTATTCGCTTGACTCATACTCAAATCACTTTATCCTGACTAGAGTCAATCATTCGACCCGCCCTCCCGGAGCCACCTCATGATCGTGTCATCACTCCGCCCTGCCGAGGTTCAATCGGTCGGCGCGTCCCGCTGGCGCCGACGAGGCCTGGTCGGGCTCGCCGCGCTGTCCGCCTACTCGACCGCGATCGGCTGGCAGGCCCAGCTCGTGTCGTACCCGCTCTTCCGCGCCGTGGGCGAGCAGGACTTCCTCGCCTACCACCAGGCCTACAACGAGGCGATCCCGGTCGTGGTGATCGTGCCGGGCTTCGTCACGTTCCTCGCGAGCATCGCCTTCCTGCGCACCCGTCCGCCCGAGGTCCCGCTCCGGGCCGCGGCGGTCGTCGCTGCGGCCGGCGCCGTCTCGCTCCTGTCGACCGTGCTCTGGGCCATCCCGATGCACGACCGGCTCGACGACATCGGGCAGTCGCAGGCGACGATCGACAGCCTCCTCGACGCCAACCTCGTCCGCAGCCTCGCGCTCTCGGTCGGCACCGGCGTCCTGCTCTGGTGCGTGGGGCGCACGCGTCGCGCCTGACGCGTCGACGCTCGCTTCCCGCCCGCCGGTAACCTGACGCGGTGAGCGACGCCGACACCCCGCCCGGTCCTCCGCGCGAGGGCCACCCCGCACCGGTCGTCGACCGGTCGGACGCGCCGGCCGGGTCGTCGTACGCGCCCGTCGAGGAGCGCCCGCGGCGCAGCCTGCCCCTGGTGCTCGCCGGCGTCGCTTCCGCCCTCGTGCTCGGCGCAGCGCTTGTCGCCCCGCTCGTCGACCGGGTGGTCCGCGGCGAGGAGCGCGCGCAGCGCGCCCTCGACCTGACCCTGGTGGAGACCTGGGAGATCATCGACCGGTCCCACACCGACGACGACCTGACCTATGAGCAGAACCCCCCGGCCGGAGGCGCCCACGCACCCGTCTGGCTGGCGTGCGGCGTCTACGACGAGCCGGTGCGCGAGGAGAACGCCGTCCACGACCTCGAGCACGGCACCGTGTGGATCACCCACGACCCCGAGCTGTCCGAGGACGGCCGGGCCGTGCTGGCCGAGCAGCTGCCCGACAACGGCATCATGTCGCCGCGCGACGGCCTGCCGTCCCCCGTCGTCGTGACCGTGTGGGGCGCACAGCTGCGGCTCGACGGCGCGAACGACCGGCGGCTGGGCCTCTTCCTCGAGGAGTACGGCGACGGGCACACCGCCCCGGAGTACGGCGTGAGCTGCCAGGGCGGTACTCCCGACCCCCAGGGCGGGGTGCCCGAGCGGGGCACCGACGCCTGAGGGCCGGGCTGAGCCTCAACGCGCGAGGAACTCCAGGAGCGCCCGGTTGAACTCGTCGGCGTGGCTGACGTTGAAGCCGTGCGGCGCGTCCTGGACGACGACGAGCTCCGAGCCCGCGATCGCCTCGTGGGTGCGCCGACCCGAGCCCTCGAAGGGGACCGTGGCGTCGCTGTCGCCGTGGATGACGAGCGTGGGGACGGTGACCTGCGTGAGGTCGTCGCGGAAGTCGGTCGTGCCGAAGGCCTCCATGCACCCCAGGGCGGCCGTCTGGTCGCTCTGGTGGCACAGGACGATCGCCTCCTGGCGCTGCTCCTCGGTGACCTCGAGCTCTCCGTCGGCGGAGAAGAAGTCACGGGTGAAGCCGTCGAAGAACGTCGTCCGGTCCTCCTCGAGCCCCTTCGTCATCTCCGCCGCGGCCTCCTCGGTGAGGGGGCCGTCGGGGTTGTCGTCGGTCTTCATCAGGTACGGCGGGACTGCGGCGGCGAACACGACCGAGTGCAGCCGGTCCTGGCCGTGCCGGGCGATGTAGCGGGCGACCTCGCCGCCGCCCATCGAGAAACCGACGAGCGTGACGTCGGTGAGGTCGAGCTCGGAGAGGATGCCGTCGAGGTCGTCGGCGAGCGTGTCGTAGTCGTAGCCCGTGGACGGCTTGTCGCTGCGCCCGAAGCCGCGCCGGTCGTAGGCGACGACGCGGTAGCCGGCCGCGCTCAGTGGACCGACCTGCTCGCTCCACGACTCGCCGGACAGCGGCCAGCCATGGATGAGGACGACGGGTCGGCCGCTGCCGCCCGAGTCCTCGACGTGGACCTTGGTGGAGCTCAGCAGGCCGGAGCTTGCGGTGACGTCAGGCACGCGGTGTCCCTTCGTTGGGGCCCTCGGCGAGAAGGCCGTTCGCTGGTCCTTCGACCGTAGGCACGCGCGCAGATGGGTCGTTCCACCCGTCGGGGTGCCTCGGCGGGCGGGACGGACGGCTGCACCCGGCGTGCCCTAGCGTGGCCGCATGATCGTCGCCTTCTCCCTCTCGCCCATGTCCAGCGACCCGACCGGCTCGGTGACCGACGCGGTGGCTGCAGCCGTCCGCGTCGTACGCGAGTCCGGCCTGCCGCACGAGACCAACGCGATGTTCACCAACATCGAGGGGGAGTGGGACGAGGTGATGTCCGTGGTCAAGCAGGCCGTCGACGCGGTGTCGGCCGTGTCCCCCCGGGTCGGGCTGGTGCTGAAGGCCGACATCCGCCCCGGGTACGACGGCCAGCTGACCGCGAAGGTGGAGCGGATCGAGGAGGCGTTGCGCGATGCACAGTGAGACCCGTACCTACCGCACCGGCGGGGAGGAGGTCGTGCTCGACCTGACCCAGGACGCGGTCGAGTTCGTCGACGGACGCGGCGACGGCCTGCTCCAGGTATTCGTGCCCCACGCGACCGCCGGCATCGCGGTGATCGAGACGGGTGCCGGGTCGGACGACGACCTGCTGGCGACGCTGCGCGACCTGCTGCCCCTGGATGACCGGTGGCGCCACCGCCACGGCTCACCGGGCCACGGTCGCTCGCACGTCATGCCGGCGGTCGTGCCGCCGCACTGCACCGTCCCGGTGCTCGGTGGCCGGCTCGCGCTCGGCACGTGGCAGAGCATCTGCCTGGTGGACCTCAACGTCGACAACGACGAGCGCCAGGTGCGCTGGTCGTTCCTCGACGGCTGAGCGCCGCGGTCGGATCAGCGGGGAGCATGTTGGTCACATGTCGACCGCGAACTTCCCGCTGGTCTTGCCGCGGTCGGATCGAACAGGCGTTCGATAGACTGAGCGGGTGTTCCCCGCACCCCAACCCCGCCAACGGCCCACCCCGCCACCGGGGCACCGCGGCGTCGCGCCGCCCGGGTGGCCACGTCAGGTGCGACCACCCGACGCGCCCGACTGGGAGGCGACCGCGGCCAGCTGGCTGCTCGACCTCTGCCCGCCCGACTACCGCCGCTTCTCGGGGCTGCGGCGTCACGTCGTCGTCCTGGCCCGCTTCGCCGTGCTACACGTCGAGGCCCAGCAGCTGGCCACCCGCCGCGGGCTGAGCGAGATCCGGGGCGACCTCAAGGACGTGGCCGACGAGGCGGTCGTCCTCGCCGCGGTGCAGACCTTCCAGCTCGAGGACGCGCGCCTGATGGCCGTACGCCGCGAGGTCGGGCTGGTCGAGGACGCACTCCGTGGGCGTCGCTACCGGGTGCGGATGTGAGCGGTGGCTAGGGTCTCCGGATGCACCGCTTCGCCGCTGTGGCCGTCGTCGACGTCTTCGGGCGACTGCTCCTGCAGGAGCGCGGCGACGACGCGCTCCACGACCCGGGGCGCTGGGGCCTGCCGGGCGGCGACCTCGAGGACGGCGAGGACTTCCGCGCCGCCGCCGTCCGGGAGCTCGAGGAGGAGACGGCGCTCGTCGTTGCGGAGGCCGACCTCGAGTCGCTGGGCGTCCACCGGTTCCGCAGCGACTCGTGCGGGGCGGACGACGAGCTCGAGCTCTTCGCCGTGCGGCTCGACGTGCGCGACGACGACCTCGTGTGCGGCGAGGGGCGCCAGGTGCGCTTCGTGGACCCTGCCTCGTTCGCGCCCGACCGGCTCCACCAGGCGCTGCGCCTGACGCTGCCCGCGATCCTCGACTGGCGGGCCGCGCAGGACCGCGGTGACTACGTCTGCCTGACGCTCGTCGACCCGCGCGGGTGGTTCCTGATGCAGGAGCGCGACGAGCACGCCCCGGTGTGGCCGGACACGTGGGGCTTCCCCGGCGGAGGGCTCGAGGGGGAGGAGACGCCGCGCGAGGGCGCTGTGCGCGAGCTCGCCGAGGAGACCGGCATCGCCGTCGCTGCCGACGACCTCCACGACCTCGGCGAGTTCCACGTCGAGAGCCCGCACGGGCGCTTCCGCTACCACGCCTTCGCCGCCCCCACGCTGCTCGGCGACGCCGACGTCGACTGCCGCGAGGGTCGCCAGATCGTGTTCGTCGACCCGGCGACGGTCGAGGACCGGCCGCTGGTGGGCTCGACCCAGCGGGTGCTGGCCGCGCTGCGCATGTGGGCGGTCGACCACACGCCCGTCCCGCCCGCGGACGCGAGGGCCTTCGCCGGCGTCGTCCTGGTCGACCGGCGTGGCTGGATCCTGCTCCAGGAACGCGACGAGCACCCGCGGATCGACCCCGACTGCTGGGGCCTGTCCGGGGGTCACCTCGAGCCCGGCGAGACGCCGCTGGAGGGCGCCCTGCGCGAGCTCGAGGAGGAGACCGGCGTACGCCTCGGCGCGGACCACCTGCGCGAGGTCGGGGCCTTCGCCAACGACCACCGCGCGTCCTACGGCACCTGGGACCGGATGTGGGTCTACGCCGCCGCGACCGACCTGACCGATGCCGACATCGACTGTCGGGAGGGCCGCCAGATCGTGTTCGTCGACCCCGCGACCGTCCCGTCGCTGCGCGTCACGAAGGGAGCCGAGGCGATCCTGCCGGCCTTCCTCCGCGGCGACGTCTACGCCAGCATGGCGCCATGACCTCCCACGCCCTGACCGTCCACCCCGTGCCGTCGATGGGCGCCGAGGACGTGGTCGTCGCCCCGGACGGAACCGTGTACACCGGCACCGACGACGGCGCGGTCTGGGCACTCGACCCGGACACGGGCAGCACCCGCCGGGTCGCCGACACCGGTGGGCGACCGCTGGGGATCGAGATGCTCCCGAGCGGCGACCTCCTCGTGTGCGACACCCGGCGGGGGCTGCTGCGGGTGGACCCGGCGTCCGGCGAGGTGGAGGTCCTCGTCGGCGCGGTCGACGGCGAGCCGATGCGCTTCTGCAACAACGCCGCAGTGGCCGCGGACGGCACCGTCTGGTTCAGCGACTCCTCCCTGCACCACGGGATCGAGCGGTGGAAGGACGACTTCGTCCAGCACACCCGCACCGGCCGGCTGCTGCGCCGCGACCCGGACGGCACGGTCGAGGTTGTGCTCGAGGGCCTCGCCTTCGCCAACGGCGTCGCGCTGGCCGAGGACGAGTCCTACGTCGCCGTCGCCGAGTGCCGCGGGCGCACCGTCGTACGCCTCTGGCTGAGCGGTCCCCGGGCGGGAGAGCGGGACCACCTCGTCACCGACCTCCCGGGCTATCCCGACAACATCAGCCGCGGGAGCGACGGGCTGATCTGGGTCGCGGTGGCGAGCCCGGTGGACGGCCTCGTCGAGCGGCTGGGGTCCGCCCCGATGGTGCTGCGCCGGGCGATCACCAGGATCCCAGAGGCCCTTCAGCCCAAGCCCGCGCAGACGATCCGGGTCCAGGCCTACGACGACGAGGGGCGCCTCGTGCACGACGTCGACGTCCGCCGGCCCGAGCGGGGGCCGGGCTTCCACATGGTCACCGGCGTCCGCGAGCACGACGGCCGCATCTGGCTGGGAAGCCTCCACGAGCCGTCGGTGGCGGTCCTCGACCGCCCATGAAATAGACTCCTGCCCCATGGCTCTCCTCGACTCGATCGACTCTCCGCGCGACCTCCGCGGGCTCTCCGCGGAGCAGCTCGACGAGCTCGCCGCAGAGATCCGCGACGTGATGATCCGCACGGTCGCGACCAACTCGGGCCACCTCGGGCCCAACCTCGGCGTCGTCGAGCTGACCCTCGCGATCCACCGGGTCTTCGACTCCCCGGGCGACCGGGTCGTCTTCGACACCGGGCACCAGTCCTATGTCCACAAGCTCGTCACCGGCCGGCACGCCGACTTCGCCACCCTCCGCAAGGAGGGCGGGATCAGCGGCTACCCCAGCCAGGCGGAGTCCGAGCACGACATCGTGGAGAACTCCCACGCCTCCACCGCCCTGTCCTACGCCGACGGGCTGGCCAAGGCGTACGCCATCCGCGGCGAGGACCGGCACGTCGTGGCCGTGATCGGCGACGGCGCCCTCACCGGCGGCATGGCGTGGGAGGCCCTCAACAACATCGCGATCGCGAAGAAGAGCCGCCTGGTCATCGTCGTCAACGACAACGAGCGGTCCTACACGCCCACCATCGGCGGCCTCGCCACCGCGCTCACCTCGCTGCGCACCAACCCGCGCTACGAGCAGGTGCTCGACCTGGTGAAGAAGCGGCTCAACGCCGTCCCGGGTGTCGGGCACGCGGCGTACGACACCCTGCACGCGGTCAAGAAGGGGATGAAGGACGCACTCGCTCCGCAGGGCCTGTTCGAGGACCTCGGCCTCAAGTACGTCGGCCCGGTCGACGGCCACGACCGCGCGGCCATGGAGCAGGCGCTGATCAACGCCAAGCGCTTCGACGGCCCCGTCATCGTCCACGCGCTGACCCGCAAGGGGCAGGGCTACGACCCCGCCCTGCGCCACGAGGCGGACCAGTTCCACGCCCCCGGCCCGTTCGACGTGCAGACCGGCGCGGAGAAGCCGAAGGGCAAGATCTGGACCGACCACTTCTCCGAGGCCATCGTCGACCTGGGCGCCCGCCGCGAGGACGTCGTCGCCATCACCGCCGCGATGATGCACCCCGTCGGCCTCGACGTCTTCGCGGAGAAGTACCCCGAGCGCACGTTCGACGTCGGGATCGCCGAGCAGCACGCCGTGACCTCCGCCGCCGGGCTGGCGATGGGCGGCCTGCACCCGGTCTTCGCCGTCTACGCCACCTTCCTCAACCGCGCCTTCGACCAGGTCCTGATGGACGTCGCGCTGCACAAGTGCGGGGTGACGTTCGTGCTCGACCGCTCCGGCGTCACCGGCGACGACGGCGCGAGCCACAACGGCATGTGGGACATGTCGATCCTCCAGGTGGTCCCGGGCCTGCGCCTGGCCGCACCGCGCGACGTCACGCGCCTGCACGAGCTGCTCGACGAGGCCGTCGAGGTCGACGACGCGCCGACTGTCGTCCGGTTCCCCAAGGGCCCGCCGCCCGAGGACGTGCCGGCGATCGACCGCGTCGGTGGTGCCGACGTGCTCGTGCGCTCGGGGGACCGCGACGTGCTGATCGTCGCCGTCGGCTCGATGGCGAAGACCGCCGTCGAGGTGGCCTCGCGCCTGGCCGACCAGGGCGTCGGCGTGACCGTGGTCGACCCGCGGTGGGTCAAGCCGGTCGACCCGGCGATCATCGACCTCGCCCGTGAGCACCGGCTCGTGGTCAGCGTCGAGGACAACGGCCGCGTCGGCGGGTGCGGCGCGGCGCTGCTGCAGACCCTCAACGACGCCGACGTGCGTACGCCGTTCCGCCTGCACGGCATCCCGCAGGAGTTCCTCGACCACGCCAAGCGCGACGTCATCCTGGCGCGCATCGGTCTGGACGCGCAGACGCTCGCCCGCTCGATCGTCGAGGACGTCACCGCACTCGACGGCGGGCCGAGCATCGTCGAGGTCGACCACACGGCCTGAGCCCGCCCGCGGGCGCAGGCTCAGAGGTCGCGGTGGACGCTCTCCGGCTCCTCGCCCTGGTAGCGGTTGATGTTCCAGATCGCCACGGCCAGGCCTCCCCAGAGGACGAGCATCGCGATCAGCATCATGACGACGGCTGAGGTGGACATCAGGAGCTCCTCTCGTCCTGCCTGGCTTGGATCTCGGGATCACCGAGGAACGTCGTCTCACGCCACGGGAGGCGGGCCGCCACGAAGCCGAGCACGAGCACGGCGGCGGCGAGGCCCCAGCCCAGCGTGTTGAGCATCCAGGCCGGGTAGCCCTCGTAGGGCTCCTGGATGTTGTCGATCAGCTCGTTGACGAGGATGAAGACGAGCGCCGCAGGCGCGACGATGCTGATGAGCAGCTCCCACCACCGGCCGACCTGGATCGAGCCGTCCCGGTTGAGGTGCTCGCGCAGCAGGCCCGTCTTCCGGAACACCCAGGCCAGCGCCAGCATGCTGGCGACGGCGACGAGGAGGATGCCGAAGCGGTTGATGAAGTGATCGACGATGTCGAGCACGTAGACCCCGGTGGTGGTGCCCAGCAGCGTGATGCTGATGACCGCGGCGGGGACACCCACCGCCATGGAGGCGCCGACCCGCGACATCTCGAACTTGTCGCGCACCGCGGAGATGACGACCTCGATCACGCTCACGAGCGAGGTGACCCCGGCGATGACGAGCGAGCCGAAGAACAACACACCGATCAGGGCGCCGGCGGGCGCTTCGTTGATGATCGCCGGGAATGCGATGAACGCCAGGCCGAGACCATCGGTCGCCACCTCGTCGACGCCCACGCCGGCTGCGGTCGCCATGAACCCCAGCGCGGCGAACACACCGATCCCGGCGAGCAGCTCGAAGCCCGAGTTGGCGAACCCGACCACGAGGCCGGACCCGGTCATGTCGCTACGCCGACCGACGTACGAGGCGTAGGTGATCATGATGCCGAAGCCCACGGACAGCGAGAAGAAGATTTGGCCGTAGGCCGCGATCCACACGCTCGTCTCGCCGAGCGCGCTCCAGTCGGGGGTGAACAGGGCGTCGAGGCCGGCCGAGGCGCCGTCCAGCGTCAGGGCCACGACGACGAGTGCGATGAAGGCGATGAAGAGGACCGGGATGAAGAACACCGACGCGGCGCCGATGCCCTTCTGGACGCCGAGCGCCATGATGGCCAAAACCGCGACCCAGACGAGCACGAGCGGGACGGTCACGCCGCTGACGAAGTCGAGGCTGATGCCGGGGTCGCCGGCCTGCAGGTAGGAGCCGAACAGGAAGCCCTCGGGGTCGTCGCCCCACGCCTTGTCGAAGGAGAAGAAGGCGTAGCGGGCGGCCCAGGCGATGACGGCGGCGTAGTAGATCGCGATGACGAAGCAGATGCCCACCTGCCACCATCCCAGCCCCTCCGAGGCGCGAGCGGCCCTGCGGAAGGAGAGCGGCGCCGAGCCGCGGTAGCGATGGCCCAGGCCGTAATCGAGCAGGAGGAACGGCAGTCCCGCAGTCAGGAGGGCGATCAGGTAGGGGAGGATGAAGGCACCGCCGCCGTTCTCGTACGCGACGTAGGGGAAGCGCCAGATGTTGCCGAGACCGACCGCGGAGCCGATGGCGGCGAGGATGAACACCTTGCGCGAGCTGAATGCCCCTCGGTGCTTCTCGGAGTGTTCGACAGCCTGGCTCACGTTGCCTCCCTGGCGTACGACGGCGGAGGGACCAGCATGGCAGAGATCGGGCGCGTGAAACGCCCCGCCGAGCGGTGAGTGAGACATGTTCTGACGGCTCAGAACCTGCGTCACTCACCGCCCGACGGGGCGCGGGTGGTGGGGCGGTGGGTGAGACAGGTTCCGAGCACCGGAAACCTGCCCCACGCACCGCTCAGCGGCGCATCAGTGGAACCGCTTGCCGGTCGCCTTCTCCGAGATGCCCTTCACATCGAGCATGAAGGTCAGGCCGCCGTTCCAGAAGGAGAACCCGGCGCCGGTGATCATCGCCAGGTCGATGTCCTGCGGTGCGGCGACGACCCCCTCGTCGAGCATCAGGCGCGCCTCCTCGGCCAGGCCGGCCAGCGTGCGCTCGCGCACCTCGTCGGCCGTCAGGACGACGGGGTGCTCGGGCTTCTCGAGCAGCTCCTCGACCTCGGGGTCGAGGCGGCCGTCGGGGCCGTAGTAGGCACCCTTCCTCGCCGCGACGATCCGCTCGAGGGCGGGGGAGACGTAGAAGCGGTCGGGGAACGCGCCCTTCAGCGTCTCGTTGTTGTGCAGCGCGATGGCCGGCCCGACGAGCGAGAGCAGCACGAACGGCGGCATCGGTGCGATGCCGGCGAAGGCGCTGTCAGCGACACCGACGGAGGTGCCCTCGTCGACGATGCGGCCGACCTCGCTCATGAAGCGACCCAGCAGCCGGTTGACGATGAACGACGGGCTGTCCTTGACCAGGATCGTGGTCTTCTTCAGTGCCTTGCCGGTGGCGAACGCCGTGGCCAGCGTGGCGTCGTCGGTGGCGTCGCCCTTGACGATCTCCAGCAGCGGCATGACCGCGACGGGGTTGAAGAAGTGGAAGCCGACGACGCGCTCGGGGTGCTCGAGGTCGGCGGCCATCTCGGTGATCGACAGCGACGAGGTGTTGGTCGCCAGCACGCACTCGCTGCTGACGACCTTCTCGACGTCGGCGAAGACCGTCTTCTTGACCGACATCTCCTCGAAGACGGCCTCGATGACGAAGTCGGCGTCGCCGAAGGCGACCTGCTTGTCGGTCTCACCGGACACCAGCGCCTTGTGGCGGTTGGCCTTGTCCTGGTTGATGCGGCCCTTGGCCAGCAGCTTGTCGATCTCGGCGTGCACGTAGGCCACGCCCTTGTCGGCCCGCTCCTGGTCGAGGTCGGTCAGCACGACCGGCACCTCGAGGCGGCGTACGAACAGCAGCGCGAGCTGGCTGGCCATGAGGCCAGCACCCACGATGCCCACCTTGGTCACCGGTCGGGCGAGTGACTTGTCGGGTGCGCCGGCGGGGCGCTTCGCCCGCTTCTGCACCAGGTCGAAGGAGTACAGCGACGCCAGCAGCTCGGCGGTCTGTGACATCGCCTCGAGGGCGTCGTCCTCAGCCGCGAAGCCGGCGTCCCGGTCGGTGTCGCGCGCCGCGGCGATGAGCTCGACCGCCTTGGCCGCGGCGGGGGAGCCGCCACCGGTCTTGGCCGCCACGATGCCCTTCGCCCGCTCGATCGCGGCGTCCCATGCCTCACCACGGTCGACCTCGGGACGCTCGACGACGGTCTCGCCGCGCAGCACGGACGCCGCCCAGAGCAGCGACTGCTCGAGGAAGTCCGCACCGTTGAACACCGCGTCGGCCAGCCCGAAGTCGTACGCCGCCTGCCCGCCCAGGGTCTTGCCCTGGTTGAGGGGGTTCTCGACGATCAGGGTGACGGCCTTGTCGGCGCCGACGAGGTTGGGCACCAGCCACGCGCCACCCCAGCCGGGCACGAGACCCAGCATGACCTCGGGCAGGCCGAGGGCCGGGGCGGAGTCCATGACGGTGCGGTAGGTGCAGTGCAGCGCCACCTCGAGGCCACCGCCGAGGGCGAGGCCGTTGATGAGGCCGAACGACGGCTTGCCGCCGTCCTGCAGCTTGCGGAAGACCGCGTGCCCCAGCTCGGCCACGGTGCGTACGGCGTCGGGGCCGCCGCCCTGGATGGCGTTGAGGTCGGCGCCGGCGGCCAGGATGAACGGCTTACCGGTCACGGCGATCGCGTCGACCGAGTCGTCGGCCAGGGCCGCGTCGATCGCGGTGTTGAGCGCGAGGAGGCCGGCCGGACCGAACGTGTTGGGCTTGGTGTGGTCCTCGCCGTTGTCGAGGGTGATCAGCCCGATGGTCGCGCCCGGGAGGGCGACGGTGCGCAGGTGGGCCTGGGTCACGCGCTCGGCGTCGGAGACGATCGCCTGCGCGCGCTCGAAGATGCTGGAGTCGTTCACTTGGTCTCTCCGTTCGCGTCGCTGGAGCCGGTCCAGTGCGGGTTCTCCCAGATCACGGTGCCGCCCATGCCGATGCCGATGCACATGGTGGTGAGGCCGTAGCGGACCTCGGGGCGCTCCTCGAACTGGCGCGCCAGCTGGTTCATCAGGCGGACGCCGGACGACGCGAGGGGGTGCCCCATCGCGATGGCGCCGCCGTAGGGGTTGACCCGCGGGTCGTCGTCGGCGATGCCGTAGTGCTCGAGGAAGGCGAGCACCTGGACGGCGAAGGCCTCGTTGACCTCGAACGCCTCGATGTCGTCGATCGTGAGGCCGGCCAGCCTGAGCGCCTTCTCGGTAGCCGGGATCGGGCCGGCGCCCATCACCTCGGGCTCGACGCCGACGAAGGCGTAGGTGAGCAGGCGCATCTTGACGGGCAGGCCGAGCTCGCGCGCGGTCTCCTCGTCGGCCAGGAGGGCGGCGGTGGCGCCGTCGTTGATGCCGGCCGCGTTGCCGGCCGTCACGTTGCCGTGCGAGCGGAACGGCGTCTTCAGCCCGGACAGCGACTCCATCGTGGTCTCGGGGCGCATCGGCTCGTCGGTCGTGGCGAGGCCCCAGCCGGCCTCGGCGGAGCGGGTGGCGACGGGGACGAGGTCGGGCTGGATCTTGCCCGCGTCGTAGGCCGCCTTGGTCTTCTGCTGGCTGCGCACGGCGTACTCGTCGACCCGCTGCTTGGTGATGCTGGGGTAGCGGTCGTGGAGGTTCTCCGCGGTCTTGCCCATCACCAGCGCGTCGGGGTTCACGATCCGCTCCGACAGGATGCGCGGGTTGGGGTCGACGCCCTCACCCATCGGGTGGCGGCCCATGTGCTCCACGCCGCCGGCGATGGCGACGTCGTAGGCGCCGAAGGCGATGCCCGACGCGGTGTTGGTGACGGCCGTCATCGCGCCGGCGCACATGCGGTCGATGGAGTAGCCCGGCACGCTCTGCGGCAGGCCGGCGAGCAGCGCGGCGGTGCGGCCGATGGTGAGGCCCTGGTCGCCGATCTGGGTGGTGGCGGCGATCGCCACCTCGTCGATCCGCTCGGGTGGCAGGGACGGGTTGCGCCGGAGCAGCTCGCGGATGCTCTTGATGACGAGGTCGTCGGCGCGCGTCTCGGCGTACTGGCCCTTGGCCTTGCCGAACGGGGTGCGCACGCCGTCGACGAAGACGACCTCACGCTGTGGTCGGGACACTGGCTACTCCCAGGCTCTGAGGGGACGGGGTGCGCTCACGTTACCCCTCAGTAACAACGCCTGCCCACCAGGCCGGGTGTGTGTCAGGTCACGCACGGTGACTCACTAGGCTCTCCCCATGGCCGACCGACTCGTGCACATCGTCGACGACGCCGAGGTGCTTGAGCCCACCGACGCCGGTGACCTCACCCTCGTCGTCGTCCTCACCGGATTCCTCGACGCGGGCAAGTCCGCCGAGCTGGCCGCGCGGCACCTGGCCGACCTGTCAGAGGGCAAGGTGGTGGCCACCTTTGACGTGGACGCCCTCCACGACTACCGGGCCCGGCGCCCGCCCGTCACCTTCATCCGCGACCACTACACCGACTACGAGGCGCCCCGGCTGGTCGTCCGCGCGCTGCGCGACACCGGCGGTACGCCGTTCCTGTTGCTGGCCGGGCCGGAGCCCGACATCCGGTGGGAGGCCTTCGCCCGCGCCGTCCGCGAGGTCGTCGAGCGCTTCGAGGTGAGCCGGGTCGTCAGCATGGGCGCCGTACCGATGGCGGTGCCGCACACGCGGCCGATCGCGATCACCCCGCACGCCAACCGCCCCGACCTCGTCCCCGGGGAGAGCCCGTGGCAGGGCGAGCTGCGGGTGCCGGCGAGCGCCCAGGCGCTGCTGGAGATCCGGCTGGGGGAGTGGGGCATCGACGCGCTGGGCTTCGTCGCCCACATCCCGCACTACCTCGCCCAGATGGAGTACCCGCAGGCGGCGCTCGTGCTCCTCGAGCACCTCGAGATCGGCGGACACCTGACCATCGACCTCGGCGAGCTGCGCGAGGCTGCCGAGATCACCGAGACCGAGGTGGACCGCTACCTCTCCACCCACGACGAGGTCGGTGAGGTCGTCCGCGGGCTCGAGCAGCAGTACGACTCCTTCCGCGAGGCCGAGGCCAGCGGGTCCTCGCTGCTCTCCGACGACGAGCCGCTGCCCACGGGCGAGGAGATCGGCAGCGCCTTCGAGGCGTTCCTGGCCGACCTCGACGACCAGGGCCGGGACCAGTCGAAGGACAACGGCGACGACGCCGGCGGCTGGGACGGCCGCTGATGGCGGGCAGCGCCGACGAGCTGGCGACCCTCCTCGACCTCGAGCGCCTCGAGGTCGACCTCTACCGCGGGGCGCAGGCACGCACCGAGCGGCAGCGGGTCTTCGGCGGGCAGGTGGCCGCCCAGGCGGTCGTCGCCGCCACCCGCAGCGTGGACGGCCAGTTCGTCCTGCACTCCCTGCACTCCTACTTCCTGCGCCCGGGCGACACGACCGTGCCGATCGTGTACGACGTCGAGCGCATCCGTGACGGCCGGTCGTTCGTCACGCGGCGGGTCTCCGCGCGCCAGCACGGCCGCCCGATCTACTACATGACCGCCAACTTCCAGATCCCCGAGCCCGGCCTCGAGCACCAGGACCGGATGCCCGAGGTGCCGACCCCCGAGCAGGGGATGCCGCTCGTGGAGCTGGCCCGCTCGCGCGGCCCCGAGGCCGCCGAGCACTGGGAGCGGGAGTGGGCGGCGCTCGACATCCGCCACGTCGGGGTCACCGGACAGGGCCTGCCCGAGGACCCCGAGCACCCGGCGCGCGCCCGGCTCTGGATCAGGGTCGACGGCGACCTCGCCGCCGACCCGACGGTGCAGCAGGCGGCGTTCACCTACGCCAGCGACCTCACGCTGCTCGGTGCCGCGCTCGTGCCGCACGGCATCCACATCGCGTCACCACGACTGCAGCCGGCCTCGCTCGACCACACCATCTGGTTCCACCGGCCCTTCCGCGCCGATGAGTGGTGGCTCTACGACCAGTTCTCGCCGTTCGCCGGCGGCGCGCGCGGGCTCGCGCTGGCCCGGGTCTTCTCCCAGTCGGGCGAGCTCGTCGCGACGGTCGCCCAGGAGGGCCTGATCCGGCTGCGCGACGACCGCTCCTAGCGGAGGAACGGGGTCGCGCGACCGAGCAGGTGCGGGGCGCCGTCCTCGGGGTTCGTCATCGCGAAGGTCCAGCCGCCGTCGTCCTGCCGGGCTGAGTAGCGCACGGTGCCCGGCAGGAAGACCGGCCTCTTGAACGCCACCTCCACCGTGACCGCATCGGGCAGTCGGTTCTCGATCGCCGCGACCGAGCGCGCCAGCGTCCACATGCCGTGGGCGATCTGGCGCCGGAAGCCCAGCGCCCTGGCGGTCAGCGGGGTGAGGTGGATCGGGTTCGCGTCGCCCGACACCCGGGCGTACGAGCGCCCGAGGTCCCCGGGCAGCCGCCACTCGACGCCGCCGGTCGGCGGGTTCGGCAGCTCCAGGCCCCCGGTGGGTTCGCCCTCGACGGACCGGACGCGGCGGAGGTAGGTCGAGGTCGACTCCCACGCGGTCTCGCCCTCGGCGGCCACGGTGGTGGTGAAGTCGAGCAGGACGCCCCGGGAGTGAGGGCGGGGGTCGGCGACCGAGGTGGTGACGTCGAGCGCCTCGCCGATGCCGATGGCGCGGCGGGCGGTGATGACGTTCTCGACGTGGACCATCCCGACGGCCGGAAAGGGGAACGCCGCGTCGCTCATGATCGCCATGTGGAGCGGGAACGCCAGCAGGTGCGGGAAGCTCACCGGTACGACGTCGCGGCGCGGGAAGCCGCACACGGCGGCGTACGCGTCGACGCGCGACCGCTCGACGAGCACCGCCTCGCGGGCGTAGGAGAGGCCGGTGAAGTCGCGCGCGGATCCCTTGCGGATCCCGGGGAGGCGGTTGACGCCGGGGACGGCCGGCAGCGCGGCGCGGGCGAGGGTGGCGAGCCCGCCCGGCTCGCCGGTGAGGGTCCTCGTTTCCGCGACGGCCATCAGGCGCCCAGCATCATCTGGCCGCAGACGCGCACGACGTTGCCGTTCACCGCGCCCGAGCCGGCACTCGCGAACCAGGCGATGGTCTCGGCCACATCGACGGGCAGGCCGCCCTGGGCCATGGCGTTGAGGCGCTGGCCGACCTCGCGGGTGGCGAACGGCACTGCGGCGGTCATCTGGGTGATGATGAAGCCCGGCGCGACGGCGTTCACCGTGATGCCGTCGGCGAGCTCGTCGCGCAGGCTCTCGACGAGGCCGATCACGCCCGCCTTTGACGTCGCGTAGTTGGTCTGGCCGACGTTGCCGGCGATGCCCGCGATCGAGGCGACACCCACGATGCGTCCGCCGGGGTTGATGACCCCCTGGTCGAGGAGCTCGCGGGAGATCAGCTCGGGTGCGGTGAGGTTGACGGCGATGACGCTGCTCCAACGGTCCTCGGTCATGTTGGCGAGCTTCTTGTCGCGGGTGATGCCCGCGTTGTGGACCACGACGTCGACGCCGCCGTGGTGCTCGCGCAGGTGGTGGGCGATGCGCTGCGGGGCGTCCTTGGCGGTGATGTCGAGCACGAGGTGGTCGCCGTCGAGCTCGCCCATCAGGGTCTGGAGCTCGCTGGCGGCCTGCGGCACGTCGACCCCGACCACGGTCGCGCCGTCACGGTGCAGCACGCGGGCGATCTCCTCACCGATGCCGCGGCTGGCGCCGGTCACCAGCGCGACCTTGCCTGCCAGGGGGCGGCTCCAGTCGGCGACCTCGTCGGTGGCTGCGGTCGCGGTGGGGGCGCCGTGTGCGCCGATGCGGACGACCTGGCCCGACACGTAGGCCGACTTGGGAGAGAGGAGGAAGGCGAGCGTCGAGGCGATCGCGCCGTCGGCGGCAGGGGCGACGTACACCAGCTGCACGGTGCCGCCGCGGCCGATCTCCTTTCCGAGGGAGCGGGTGAAGCCCTCGAGCGCGCGTTGGGCCACCCGCTCGGAGCCGGTGCGCTGCTCCGGCGGCGTACCGATCACGACCACCCGCGGGCAGGTCTCGAGGCGGCGCATGAGTGGGGTGAAGAACTCCTGCAGGGCGACGAGCCCGGCGGTGTCGGTGATGCCGGTGGCGTCGAAGACCAGGGCCTTGGCGCGTACGCCGTCCTCCAACGTGGTGGTCGAGGCGATCCCCAGCCCGTCGAGCGTCGTGGGCAGCGCCTCGGCCAGCCGGCCCGCGCCGCCCAGCACGACCAGTCCGTCGACCAGCGGTGACCCGTCGGTCCACCGCTCCAGCGGCGTGGGGTTGGGCAGGCCGAGGTTGTGGACGAGCAGCTTGCCGATCGGGGTGGACACGAAGCCCTGGTAGCGGTCGCTCATGGTGACAGGATATGGACATGCAGACCACCACCCGGCCGGTCGCCGTCGTCGGCGGCAACCGCATCCCGTTCGCCCGGTCCAACACCGTCTACGCCGGTGTCTCCAACCAGGAGATGCTGACCGCCGCGATCGACGGGCTCGTCGACCGGTTCGAGCTGCGCGGTGAGCGGCTCGGCGAGGTCGTGGCCGGTGCGGTGCTCAAGCACTCGCGCGACTTCAACCTCACCCGCGAGTGTGTGCTCGGCTCCCGGCTGGCGCCCGAGACCCCGGCCACCGACATCCAGCAGGCCTGCGGCACCGGGCTCCAGGCGGCGATCCAGGTGGCGAACAAGATCGCCCTCGGCGTCATCGACGCGGGCGTGGCCGGCGGCACCGACACCACCTCGGACGCCCCCGTCGCGATCAGCGACAGGCTGCGCAAGAAGCTGATGAAGGTCAGCTCCGCCAAGGACACCACCAGCCGGCTGAAGGCCCTCGGCTCCATCCGTCCCGGCGACATCGGCCTCGACATCCCCCAGAACGGCGAGCCCCGCACGAAGCTCTCGATGGGCGAGCACGCCGCGCTCACCGCGCTCGAGTGGCGGATCACCCGCGAGGCGCAGGACGAGCTGGTCGCCCGCTCCCACCACAACCTGGCCCGCTCCTACGAGGAGGGCTTCCACGACGACCTCATCACGGCGTTCCGTGGTGTTGAGCGCGACAACAACCTCCGTCCGGACTCGACGGTCGAGAAGCTCGCCACCCTCAAGCCGGTCTTCGGCAAGGGCGTGGCGGCCACGATGACCGCCGGCAACAGCACGCCGCTCTCCGACGGCGCCTCCGCGGTGCTCCTCGCCAGCGACGAGTGGGCCGAGCAGCGTGGTCTGCCGGTGCTGGCGCACCTCGTCGACGCGGAGACCGCAGCGGTCGACTACGTCAACGGCCACGAGGGCCTGCTGATGGCACCGGCGTACGCCGTCCCCCGGATGCTGGAGCGCAACGGCCTCACGCTGCAGGACTTCGACTACTACGAGATCCACGAGGCCTTCGCCTCCCAGGTGCTCTCGACGCTGGCCGCATGGGAGGACCCGGTGTTCTGCAAGGAGCGCCTCGGCCTCGACGCACCCCTGGGCGCGATCGACCGCGACAGGCTCAACGTCAACGGCTCCTCGCTCGCGGCCGCGCACCCGTTCGCCGCCACCGGCGGCCGCATCCTCCCGGTCGCCGCCAAGCTGCTCGCCGAGAGGGCTGAGTCGACGGGCCAGGGGGGCCGGGCGCTGATCTCGATCTGCGCCGCCGGCGGCCAGGGCGTCGTTGCGATCCTCGAGCGCTGACGAGGCGGCGCATCCGACCCTCGCAGAGTCCCCGCCTGGGCGGGGACCCTGCCACTTCGAGGGGCGTACAACGGCCTCTGAGTGTCAGACTTCCCCACGAGGTTGCGCGCACGGGGGTGCACCGACGACATCACGCCCGACCCGGCCCACCAGCTCCGGTCGCTGCTAGGGTCGGGGCCGATCGACATCCTTTAACGAGCCGTCCCGTGAGGCGGAGAAGGAGGTCCGGCGAGCAGATGCCTGCCACCACCGACAGTGACACCGGTCCCGGGTCCGGCCCCGGGCACAACAGTGAACGGCCGGACCGCACCGTCCTCGACGCCCGTGACATCTCCCGGGCGCTGACCCGGATCTCGCACGAGCTGCTCGAGCGCAACAAGGGCGCCACCGACCTGGTGCTGCTCGGCCTGCACACCCGCGGCGTACCCCTCGCGAAGCGGATCGCCGAGAAGATCGCGACCGTGGAGGGTGCCCCGGTCGCGGTCGGCGAGCTCGACGTCACGATGTACCGCGACGACCTGCGCTCCCAGCCGACCCGACGCGCCCACAAGACGGCGCTTCCCCCCGGCGGGATCGACGAGAAGGTCGTGGTCCTCGTCGACGACGTGCTGTTCTCGGGACGCACCATCCGGGCCGCCCTCGACGCGCTCGCCGACCTCGGCCGCCCGGCCGCGGTGCGGCTGGCCGTCCTCGTCGACCGTGGCCACCGCGAGCTGCCCATCCGCGCCGACCACGTCGGCAAGAACCTCCCCAGCGCACTCGCCGAGCGCGTCAGCGTGCACTTGGCCGAGGTCGACGGCAGCGACGAGGTGACGATCTCGTGAGGCACCTGCTCTCCATCGACGACCTGTCGACCGACGAGATCCACCAGCTCTTCGAGACCGCGGCCGACATGCACGACGTGCAGGGCCGCGAGGTGAAGAAGCTGCCCGCGCTGCGAGGTCGGACGGTCGTCAACATGTTCTTCGAGGACTCCACCCGCACCCGGTCGTCGTTCGAGATCGCCGGCAAGTGGCTCTCGGCCGACGTGATCAACGTCAGCGCCAAGGGCTCCAGCACCTCCAAGGGCGAGAGCCTGCGCGACACGGTGCTGACCGTCTGCGCGATGGGGGTCGACGGACTCGTCATCCGCCACCCCGCCAGCGGCGCCGCCGTGCAGGTCAGCCAGTGGGTCGACGCCGCGGTGGTCAACGCCGGCGACGGGATGCACGAGCACCCCACGCAGGCGCTGCTCGACGCCTACACCCTCCAGCGCCACCTCGGCTCGCTCGAGGGTCGCCACGTCGCGATCATCGGCGACCTGACCCACAGCCGGGTCTTCCGCTCCAACGTCCAATGCCTCACGCGCCTCGGTGCCCGCGTCACCGTCGTCGCACCACCGACGTTGATGCCCAGCGGCATCGGCGCGTGGTCGGCCGCGGCGGGGTTCGAGACGTCGTACGACATCGACGCCGTCCTGCCGGACGCTGACGCCGTGATGATGCTGCGGGTTCAGCGCGAGCGGATGTCGGGCGCGTTCTTCCCGAGCCCGCGCGAGTACACCGTCGGCTATGGCCTGACGCGCAACCGGCTCGCCCTGCTCAAGCCGGACGTCCCGATCTGCCATCCCGGACCGATGAACCGCGGCCTCGAGATCGCCGCCGACGCCGCCGACGCGGCCCAGTCGGTCGTGCTGGAGCAGGTCTCCAGCGGCCTGGCGATCCGGATGGCCGTGCTCTACCACCTGCTGGCCGGGGACACCCGGGGAGGAACTGCCTGATGTCGCTGGTGATCAAGGGAGCCTCGCTGCTCGGCGAGCAGACCCGGGACCTGTACGTCGACGACGCGGGCGTGCTCGTCGACTCCGCGCCCGCGGGTGCGGAGACGATCGACGCCGACGGCCTCGTCGCCCTGCCCGGGCTCGTCGACCTGCACACCCACCTCCGCGAGCCGGGCCGGGAGGACGCCGAGACCATCCTCACCGGCTCGCAGGCCGCCGCGCTCGGCGGGTACACCGCCGTGCTCGCGATGGCCAACACCTCGCCCGTGACCGACACCGCCGAGGCCGCGACTCGCGTGTGGGAGCTCGGCCGCGAGGCGGGCCTGGTGCACGTGCAGCCGGTCGGTGCGGTGACCCGCGGGCTCGCCGGCGAAGAGCTCGCCGAGCTGGGGCTGATGCACCGCTCGCGCGCCGCCGTGAAGGTCTTCTCCGACGACGGGAGGTGCGTCCACGACGCCCGGGTGATGCGCCGGGCGCTGGAGTACGTCAAGGCGTTCGGGGGCGTCGTCTCCCAGCACTCGCAGGACCCGTCGCTGGCCGGTCCGGCCGCCTGCTGCCACGAGGGCGAGCTGTCCGGCCGGCTCGGGCTGCCCGGCTGGCCAGGCATCGCCGAGGAGGTCATCGTCGCCCGCGACGTGATGCTCGCCCGGCACACCGGTTCACGGGTGCACGTCGCCCACGTGTCCACCGCCGGCTCCGTCGAGGTGCTGCGGTGGGCCAAGGCGCAGGCGCAGCGCGACGGCACGTGGGAGGTCACCGCGGAGGTCACGCCCCACCACCTGCTCCTGACCACCGACCTGCTCACCGGCTACGACCCGACCTACAAGGTCAACCCGCCGCTGCGCCCGCAGGAGGACGTCGACGCGCTGCGCGAGGCACTCGCCGACGGCACCATCGACGCCGTCGCCACCGACCACGCGCCGCACGCGCGCCACGACAAGGAGCACGCCTTCGTCGACGCGGCCTTCGGGATGCTCGGCATCGAGACGGCGCTGGGCGTGGTCCGCACGGCACTGCCCGAGCTTTCCTGGGCCGACGTCGCCCGGGTGATGTCGGTGACGCCCGCGCGGATCGCCGGCCTGACCGAGCAGGGACAGCGGCTGGAGCCCGGGTCGTCGGCCCACGTCGTTCTCGTCGACCCCGAGGCCGCCGTGACGGTCGACCGCGACGCCTCGGCCTCGCTCTCGCGCAACAACCCCTGGCACGGCCGCAGCCTGACCTCACGGGTCGTGCACACGGTGTACGGCGGCCGCGTCACCGTCCGCGACGGCGCGCTGGCCTGATCTGGGCGTGTCGCGAGGGCGGGATCGTCGACCCTCGCCGGTGAGTCGCTGGGAGACTCAAGGTGCATCCCGGGCGTGTCGCGAGGGGCGGGATCGTCGACCCTCGCCGGTGAGTCGCCCAGAGACTCAACGCCCATGGTCGGGCGTGTCGCGCTCGGAGCCCGCGGTTCGACCGCTCAGCGACGGCGGCGCTCCCGGAGGTCGAGGACGTTGTCCTCACCGCGGTCACGCACCGTCGTACGACCGCGGGCGACGGTCACGGCGTTGCGGTCGCCCGTGAGCACGACCCGGCCGGCGCGGCGCAGCCCGAGGTCGTTGTCAGAGCCGGTCATCCGCGCGCGGTATACCTTCCGGGCCGTGACGGCGTCGGTGCCGCGCAGCCGGAGGACGTTGACGACGTCAGCGGTCAGCGTCGAGGACGTGCTGGCCAGCTCGGCCGACTCGACGAGCCCGGAGACGGTGACCGTCGTGCCGGCACCGGTGACGTGCAGCGACCGCACCGACGGGGTGGTGACGCTGTTGCCGGCGCCCGTCACCTCGACGTCGTAGAGCGGCTTGGCGGTGACGTCGTTGCCCGTGCCGTCCAGGACCAGCCGGGTGGCGGCCGGCATCGTGGCGGTCGCGTGGTCGGCGGTCACCCGTACGACGCCGCACGTGCCGCGCAGGTCGTAGGCCACGTCGTCCCAGGCGAGCACGGTCTCGGTGCCGGCCTCGCACTGGACGGGCAGCGCGAGCCCGGCGCCCTGCGCGGGAGCGGTGGTCACTCCCGCCGCCAGGGCGGTGGCGGTGGCAGCGGCCAGAACGGCGGGCAGGGCGCGGTGGCGAGCAGTCACCCGCCGACCGTACGCAGAGGCGGGGTCGTGTGGGCCGTGGGTTCGGTCACACGTCGGCCGCGCTCCCGGTCGCTGGGTCGCGGTCCGTGAGGCAGTAGACCTGACCACCGGGGGCGGTGAGGACGGTCCAGTGGTCGAAGACCTGCTCGAGGCGTGCGCCGAGTCGCACGTGCTCCTCAGTTTCCGCGGCACGGTCGGCCGTGGCGAGGTCGGGATGTGCGCGGACCTTGCCGTCGGTCTCCTCGAGGCGCTGCAGCAGGATCCGCAGCCGGCCGTACTCGACGAGCCGGGCGAAATGGGGGAGCGCACCGACCTGGACCCCGCGACCTGTCAGCCCGGACCAGAAGGCGACCTCCGACTTCCAGTGGGCGGCCGGGATGTCGAGGCAGACCTGGTCGAGCACCGTCGAGCCGTCGCGGAGCAGGCTCGGCTCCCCGTCGACGAGGGTGTGGCAGAAGACGAGGCCGCCCGGGGAGCGCACGACCTCCACGTCGTGGTAGGTCCACGCAGGCGTGGCGCCCAGCTCACGGCTCCGCTCGACCAGGGCAGGACGGTCGGTCGAGTCGAGGTCGAGGTGCACGCCCGCCGGCCCGTCAACGGCCTGCACCTTGACGTACGCCGGTCCTCCCGGAGGCAGCAGCGTCAGGAACTGCCCGTCCTCGCCCCGCCGCTCGGACGGCGTCCAGCCGGTGACGGCGGACCAGAACGCGACCGCCTCCTCGTACGCGTCTGCCGGGGTGTCGAGGAAGAGCTGGATCCAGTCAGGACGGGCGGTCACCCTGCGATCCTGACACGCGTAGGGTCGAGCGATGGACGCCCGTCATCCCGCCGACTTCCCGCCTGCCGTGCCGCAGCTGCTGCACACCGTGCTCGACGCCACGGACGTGCGCCGGGAGGCGGAGTTCTGGCGGATGCTCCTCGGGCTGACCTACCGACCCGGCGACGAGGCACCCGAGGACGGCTCGGACGAGGGTGACGACACGGACTGGCTCGTCCTCACCCACCCCGACGGCCGGCGCTGCCTGGCCGTCCAGCAGGTGGCGGAGCTGCCGGAGAGCCGCTGGCCGGAGCCGGGCCACCCCTCGGTCTCGCACCTCGACACCACCGTCCCGTCGCGGTCCGCGCTCGACGCGGTGCACGACCTCGTGCTCGAGATCGGGGGCGAGTTGCGGCTCGACCGCACCGACGACCCCGACGAGCCGCTGCGCGCCTACGCCAGCCCCGAGGGCCACATCTTCTGCGTGTTCGTGGCCTGAGCACCGCGATCGCTCAGGCGAGCCCGAGCCCGCGCGCCTCCTCCCAGAGGTCGTCGCGGACGCTCGGGTGGGCGGCGTGCTCGATCAGGTTGCGCGCCTGCTCCCGCTCGCTGCGCCCCGACATCCAGGCGATCCCCTGCTCGGTGACGACCGCACCGTGCTGGAACGACGTCACCGGCTCGTCGACGAGCGGCACGATCGTGGAGACGTCGGCGCGGGGGTGCCAGCTGCGCAGGGCGAGGAACGCCCGGCCACCGGGTGAGTGGCTGGCGCCCACGGTGAAGTCGGTCTGCCCGCCGAAGCCGCTGTAGATGCGGGTGCCGATCCGGGACGCGTTCGCCTGGTCGAACAGGTCGACCTGCAGCGCGGTGTTGATCGACGTCATCGCGGGCTGCTGGGCGATCGCCGCGGGGGAGTTGGTCGTCTCCGTGCGCAGCATCCGCACCCGGGGGTTGTCGTCGACCCAGTCGTAGAGGGCCTGGCTGCCGAACACGAACGACGTACGCAGCGGGGTGCCGCGGTCGAGCGCGCCGGCCTCCTCGAGCACCAGGACCCCGTCGCTGAACATCTCGGTCCACACCTTCAGGCCGCGACGCTCGAGCACGCCGGCGATCGTGGCGTCGGGCACCTCGCCGATGCCGGCCTGCAGGGTCGCCCCGTCGCCGATCTCGCCGGCCACGCGGGAGCCGATCAACCGGGCGTCGTCGCTCGGCGGCCGGGCGACGTGGGTGGTCAGCGGCACGTCCACCTCGACCCCGAGGTCGATGTCGTCGAGCGGGAGCACCGCGTCGCCGAACGTCCACGGCATCCGCGGGTTGAGCTGCGCGACCACGAGCGCACCGCGCTGCCGGGCCGCCTCGATCGCAGCGGGCAGCACGTTGACCTCCAGGCCGAGGGAGACCTGCCCGTGACGCGGCGTCGTGGTGTGCACCACCACGACGTCGGGAGCGAGGGGCCCGTGGAAGAGCCGGGGCACCATCGACAACCGGCACGGCACGTAGACCAGCCGCGGGTGCCGCCGGAAACCCGGACCCACGAACGTCGTCTCCGGGACCACGCCGTCGTGCAGCGGCAGGTCGGGCTGTGCATTGAGGGCGTGCAGCCGTACCGCGGGCACGTCTTCCAGGAGGGAGCCCAGGAGCGCGACCGGCGAGGCGAAGTTGCCGCTCGTCACCACCCGCGGCAGAGCGAAGGGGGCGCAGTGCTCGCGCACCTCACGGGCGGCCTGGTCGATCTCGACGACGCGCATGCGACCAGCGTGGCAGCCGGCGTCGGTAAATCGGTGGGCCGTCCGGCCCGCAACGCCTAGGCTGTTGGTCATCATGTGGATCCAGGACTGACCCGACTCGCGTCCGCGGCGGCGCACACGTGCGCCCGAGGCCCGGCGAGTCCTCCCTCCGATCCGTCGAGGACGTCCGCATGCCTGCCTCCCCCTCCACCCCTTCCCTCACGACCGTCCTTCCGTCGGTTCTGGCGCCGCTCGTCGTCAGCGAGCTGTCGGTCACCTACCCCGAGCGCACCGTCCTGAGCGGCGTCGACCTGCTCGCCCAGCCGGGTCGCCGCATCGGCCTCGTCGGCGAGAACGGCGTCGGCAAGTCGACGCTCCTGCGGGCCGTCGCGGGCCGGCTGCCGGCCCGGGCGCGGCTGTCGGGGGCGATCAGCGCACCCGACGACCTCGTGCTGCTGGGCCAGGAGCCGCCGTTCCGCGACTCCGCGACCGTCGCCGAGGTGCTCGCCCTCACCCTGGCGCCGCTGCGCCGGGCCGTGGTCGACGTCGAGCGGCTCGCCGCCGGGGTCGGCACGCCCGACGGCGCCGCGGCCTACGAGCGCGCGCTCGAGACGGCCGTCGCACACGACGCCTGGGACGCCGACCGTCGCGCCGAGGTGGCCGCGGCCCGGCTCGGCCTCGCCGGTCTCGGGCCCGACCGTGTCGTCGGCACCCTGTCCGGCGGGCAGCGGACCCGCCTCGCCCTGGCCACGATCATGACGACCCGCCCCACCTGCCTGCTGCTCGACGAGCCCACCAACCACCTCGACGACGACGCGATCGAGGTGCTCACCGGCTTCCTGCGGGCCCTGCCCGGCGTCGTCGTCCTGGCCAGCCACGACCGGGTGCTGCTCGACGACGCCTGCACCGACCTCGTCGACCTCGACGCCGGCGAGCTGGGCACCGACGGCAACGGCGGACGCCGCTTCGGCGGCGGCTGGTCGGACTACGAGGCGGCGCGTGCCGATGCGCGCCGGCGCTGGGAGGAGACGTACGCCGACCAGCAGGAGGAGATCGGCCGGCTGCGGGAGGCGACCCGGATCGGCACCGACGCGATCGCGCACGACAGGGGACCGACCGACGGGGACAAGTACATCTACTCCTTCAAGGGCGGCCGCGTCGCTCAGACCTTGGCGCGACGCAAGAAGGACGCCCAGCGGCGGCTCGACGTCGCGGAGCGCGAGCAGGTGCGCAAGCCGCCGGCGCCGCTGCGGTTCAGCGGCGACCTCACCGCGCCCGCCACCGGGCGGCTGGTGCAGGCGCGCGACCTCGAGGTCGCCGGGCGGATGCGGGTCGACCGGGTCGACCTGGCGGCCGGTGAGCACCTGCTGCTGACGGGGCCGAACGGGTCGGGGAAGTCCACCCTGCTCGGCGTCCTGGCCGGTCGGCTGACGCCCACGGGCGGCACGGTGCAGGTCTCGGCCCGCACCGTGCGCGAGCTGACCCAGGACCCGCAGGTCACCGACCGCCACCGCTCCGCCCTGGCGGCGTACGACGACGCGGTGCGGCACCTGCCCGGCGCGCCCGCCCTGTGGGACCTCGGCCTCCTCCACCCGCGCGACCACCGCACGCCGGTCGGCAGCCTGTCGGTCGGCCAGCGGCGACGGCTCGGCCTGGCCGTCGCGATCGCAGCGGCGCCCGACCTCCTGCTCCTCGACGAGCCCACCAACCACGTCTCGCTCGCGCTCGCGGGTGAGCTGGAGGAGGCGCTCGCGACGGCACCGGGAGGGGTCGTCCTCGCCTCGCACGACCGGTGGCTGCGCCGCCGCTGGACCGGACCGGAGCTCGCCCTCGCGCCGTGGTGACGCGGTGGTGAAACGGGCCGCCGGCGGGCCGCAGCGCCGGTGGACACGATGCCGTCGCGGCGCTGCGGCGCTGGTAGGGTCGACCGCGGCTCGAACATCCTTTAACGATCCGTCCCGTGAGGCGGAGAAGGAGGTACGGCATGGCTCTGCCTGCCAGGAATCAGACGGCGGCCCCCGCCCGACCGGCACTGCTGGTCCTCGAGGACGGGCGCACCTTTCGCGGTGAGTCGTTCGGAGCCGAGGGTGAGACCTTCGGCGAGGCGGTCTTCTCCACCGGCATGTCCGGCTACCAGGAGACGCTGACCGACCCCAGCTACCACCGCCAGGTCGTCGTGATGACGGCCCCCCACGTCGGCAACACCGGCATGAACGACGAGGACGTCGAGTCCTCACGCATCTGGGTCGCCGGCTACGTCGTGCGCGACCCCGCCCGGGTGCCGAGCAGCTGGCGCAGCGTGCGCAGCCTCGACGACGACCTGCGCGACCAGGGCGTCGTCGGCATCAGCGGGGTCGACACCCGCGCGCTGACCCGCCACCTGCGCGAGCGCGGAGCGATGCGCGTCGGCATCTCCACGACCGAGACCGACCCGCAGCGGCTCCTCGACCGGGTGCTCGAGTCGGGCCAGATGGCCGGCGCCAACCTCAGCGAGGCCGTGAGCACCGCCGAGCCCTACGTCGTCCCCGCGGTCGGCGCCAAGCGCTTCACCGTCGCCGCGGTCGACCTCGGCATCAAGTCCAACACCCCGCGGATGATGAGCGAGCGCGGCATCGAGGTGCACGTGCTGCCCGCGACGTCGTCCATCGAGGACGTGCAGGCCGTCGCGCCCGACGGGCTGTTCTTCTCCAACGGCCCGGGGGACCCCGCGGCCACCACCGGCCAGGTGCGGCTGCTGCAGGACGCCCTGCGCGCGGGGATCCCCTACTTCGGCATCTGCTTCGGCAACCAGCTCTTCGGCCGCGCGCTCGGCTTCGGCACCTACAAGCTGAAGTACGGCCACCGCGGCATCAACCAGCCCGTGATGGACCGCACCACCGGCAAGGTCGAGGTCACCGCGCACAACCACGGCTTCGCGGTCGACGCCCCGCTCGAGGGGTCGACGACCACCGAGTTCGGCGAGGCGACGGTCAGCCACGTGTGCCTCAACGACGACGTCGTCGAGGGCCTCGAGCTGCGCGACCCCGAAGATGCAGGCGGGCGTCTCAAGAGCTTCTCCGTGCAGTACCACCCGGAGGCCGCCGCCGGCCCCCACGACGCGGCGTACCTCTTCGACCGCTTCGCCGCGCTGATGGAAGGGAAGGCCTGAGATGCCGAAGCGCACCGACATCGAGAGCGTCCTGGTCATCGGCTCGGGGCCGATCATCATCGGCCAGGCCTGCGAGTTCGACTACTCCGGCACCCAGGCGTGCCGGGTGCTGCGCCAGGAGGGCCTGCGGGTCGTGCTGGTCAACTCCAACCCGGCCACGATCATGACCGACCCGGAGTTCGCCGACGCGACCTACGTCGAGCCGATCACGCCCGACTACGTCGAGAAGGTCATCGCCAAGGAGCGCCCCGACGCGCTGCTCGCCACCCTCGGCGGCCAGACGGCGCTCAACTGCGCGATGGCGCTGGACAAGGCCGGCGTGCTGGAGAAGTACGGCGTCGAGCTGATCGGCGCCTCCATCGAGGCGATCGAGCGCGGCGAGAACCGCCAGCAGTTCAAGAAGATCGTCGAGCAGCTCGGCGGCGAGTCGGCCCGCAGCGTCATCTGCCACTCGATGGACGACCTGCTCGCCGCGGCCGACGACCTCGGCTACCCGATGGTCGTGCGCCCGTCCTTCACGATGGGCGGAACCGGCTCCGGGATGGCGTACGACGAGGCCGACCTGCGCCGCATCGGCGGAGCCGGCCTGGCCGCCAGCCCGACCACCGAGGTGCTCCTCGAGGAGTCCATCCTCGGCTGGAAGGAGTACGAGCTCGAGGTCATGCGCGATCGCATGGACAACTCGGTCATCGTCTGCTCGATCGAGAACCTCGACCCGATGGGCGTGCACACCGGCGACTCGATCACCGTCGCGCCGGCGATGACGCTGACGGACCGCGAGTACCAGAAGATGCGCGACCTCGCGATCGGCATCATCCGCGCGGTCGGCGTCGACACCGGTGGCTGCAACATCCAGTACGCCGTCAACCCGGCCGACGGCCGCCTGATCGTCATCGAGATGAACCCGCGAGTGTCGCGCTCGAGCGCGCTGGCATCGAAGGCGACCGGCTTCCCGATCGCCAAGATCGCCGCCAAGGTCGCGATCGGCTACACGCTCGACGAGATCCAGAACGACATCACCGCCCGAGAGGACGGACAGAGCACGCCGGCGTCCTTCGAGCCGAGCCTGGACTACGTCGTGGTCAAGGTGCCGCGGTTCGCCTTCGAGAAGTTCCCCGAGGCCGACCCGACGCTCACCACCCACATGAAGTCGGTGGGCGAGGCGATGGCCATCGGCCGCAACTTCACCGAGGCGCTGCAGAAGTCGCTGCGCTCGCTGGAGAGCAAGCACGCGCCGTTCGACTGGCACAAGGAGTACGTCGAGCTCGACAAGGCGTCGCTGCTCGAGGAGATCCGGGTCCCGCACGACGGCCGGCTCAAGAAGGTGATGGACGCCATCCGGGCCGGCGCGACGCCGGAGGAGATCTTCGAGGCGACGGCCATCGACCCGTGGTTCGTCGACCAGCTCGCGCTTATCAACGAGGTCGCGGTCCAGCTGATCGAGGCCACCGAGCTGACGCCCGACCTGCTGCGGCTGGCCAAGCGCCACGGCTTCTCCGACGAGCAGGTCGGCAAGATCCGTGGCCTGTCCGCCGACGTCGTCCGCGGCGTGCGCCACGCGCTGGGCATCCGGCCGGTCTTCAAGACCGTCGACACGTGTGCGGCCGAGTTCGCTGCCCGCACGCCGTACCACTACTCCTCCTACGACGAGGAGACCGAGGTGCGGCCCCGCGCCGAGGGCAAGGAGGCCGTGATCATCCTCGGCTCCGGGCCGAACCGCATCGGCCAGGGCATCGAGTTCGACTACAGCTGCGTCCACGCCTCGCTCGCGCTGGCCGAGGCCGGCTACGAGACGATCATGGTGAACTGCAACCCGGAGACGGTGAGCACCGACTACGACACCTCCGACCGGCTCTACTTCGAGCCGCTGACCCTGGAGGACGTCCTCGAGATCGTCCACGCCGAGCAGCAGGCCGGCCCGGTCGCCGGCGTCGTGTGCCAGCTCGGCGGGCAGACGCCGCTCGGGCTCGCGCAGGGCCTCGCCGATGCGGGCGTGCCGATCGTCGGCACCACCCCCGAGGCGATCCACCTCGCCGAGGAGCGCGGCGCCTTCGGGCGCGTCCTCGCCGACGCCGGCCTCCCCGCGCCCAAGCACGGCACCGCGACGTCGTACCCCCAGGCGCAGCGGATCGCCCACGAGATCGGCTACCCGGTCCTCGTGCGCCCGTCCTACGTGCTCGGCGGGCGCGGCATGGAGATCGTCTACGACGACGCCGCCCTCGAGCACTACCTCGAGCGCTACGTCGCCAACGGACTGATCAACGAGCGCCAGCCGGTGCTCGTCGACCGTTTCCTCGACGACGCGGTGGAGATCGACGTCGACGCGCTCTTCGACGGCGAGGAGCTCTTCCTCGGCGGCGTGATGGAGCACATCGAGGAGGCCGGCATCCACTCCGGCGACTCCTCGTGCGCACTCCCGCCGATCACGCTGGGCCGCGAGGAGGTCGACCGGATCCGCCGCTCCACCGAGGCGATCGCCCGCGGCCTCGGGGTGCGCGGGCTGCTCAACATCCAGTTCGCGCTCGCCTCCGACGTGCTCTACGTCCTCGAGGCCAACCCGCGTGCGTCGCGGACCGTGCCGTTCGTGTCCAAGGCGACCGCGACGCCGCTGGCGAAGGCGGCGGCCCGGGTGATGCTGGGCGAGTCGGTCGCCGACCTGCGCACCGCCGGGGTGCTGCCGGCCGAGGGCGACGGCGGGCACCTGCCCGACGGGTCGCCGATCGCGGTCAAGGAGGCGGTCATGCCCTTCGACCGCTTCAAGACCTCCGACGGTCGCACCGTCGACGCGCTGCTCGGTCCCGAGATGCGCTCGACCGGCGAGGTGATGGGCTTCGACGCCTTCTTCGGCACCGCCTTCGCCAAGGCGCAGGCCGCGGCCTACGGCTCGCTGCCCCTGTCGGGCAAGGTCTTCGTGTCGGTCGCCAACCGCGACAAGCGGCACATGATCTTCCCGGTCAAGCAGATCGCCGACATGGGCTTCGAGATCCTCGCGACCGCGGGCACCGCGGAGGTGCTGCGCCGCAACGGTGTCGAGGCCACGGTGGTGCGCAAGCAGTCCGAGGGCGAGGGCCCGGACGGTGAGCGGACGATCGTCGGGCTGATCCGAGACCGTGAGGTCGACCTGGTGATCAACACGCCGCACGGGGCCACGAGCGGCGGCTCGCCGCGCGCCGACGGCTACGACATCCGTACGGCGGCCGTGCTCACCGACATCCCGTGCATCACCACCATCCAGGGGCTCGGCGCCGCGGTGCAGGGGCTCGAGGCGATGCGGCGCGGCGAGATCGGTGTGCGCTCGCTGCAGGACTGGGCGCAGCTCGCCGCGGACTCCCGGACCGTGTGACCGTGCGGCCCTACGACGTCCTCTTCGAGCAGGCGCTGACCCGGTTCGACCCCGAACGGATCCACCACGCGGCCTTCCGCGCGATCCGGGCGGCGGCACCCGTCACCGGGCGGACGGTCCGCGTGCCGTCCGCGCCCGTGCGTGCGCTGGGCCTGACGTTCCCGCACCCGCTCGGGCTGGCGGCCGGTTTCGACAAGAACGCCGTGGGCATCGACGGGCTCGCCGCGCTCGGCTTCGGCCACGTCGAGGTCGGCACCGTCACCGGCGAGGCCCAGCCCGGCAACCCGACGCCACGGCTGTTCCGGCTGCCCGACGACCGGGCGATCGTCAACCGCATGGGCTTCAACAACGACGGTGCCGAGGTCGTGGGCCGGAGGCTTGCTGCCTGGCGTGCCGGTGGGGGATCGACGATCCTCGGGGTCAACATCGGCAAGACCAAGGTCGTGCCCGAGGAGGAGGCCGCTCGCGACTACGAGAAGTCGACCGGGCTCCTGGCCCGCTACGCCGACTACCTCGTCGTCAACGTGTCCTCGCCCAACACGCCCGGCCTGCGCGACCTCCAGGCGGTGGAGAAGCTCGAGCCCCTGCTGCAGGCCGTACGTCGTCGCGCCGACGAGGTGCGACCCGACGACCGCGTGCCTCTGCTGGTGAAGATCGCCCCCGACCTCAGCGACGACGACGTCCTGGCCGTGGCCGACCTCGCCCTCGCGACCGGGCTCGACGGGATCATCGCCACCAACACGACCATCAGCCGCGACGGCCTCGCCACCCCGCCGTCCCGGGTCGAGGAGGTCGGCGCCGGTGGCCTGAGCGGGCGCCCGCTCACCCAGCGGTCGGAGGACGTCGTACGCCTGCTGCGCGAGCGGGTCGGCCCCGACCTGACCCTCGTCGGGGTCGGCGGCATCACGACCGTCGACGACGCCCGACGGCGGCTCGCGGCCGGCGCCGACCTGCTGCAGGGCTACACCGCGTTCGTCTACGAGGGCCCTCTGTGGCCGCAGCGGATCGTGAAGGGCATCGTGCGGGGGCTCACCACGGATGGCTGACACGGATGGCTGAGGTGCGGGGAGCAGGGGAGGGGAAGACCCACCCGAGCGTGCACGTCGACGGCGAGGTGGTCGCCACCAAGCGCGTCGGCGGCTACCGGCACCTGACTGTCACCGCGCCGGGCGTCCCGGAGCGGTTCCGCGCGGGGAACTTCGTCGCCGTCAGCGTGGCCGGGCACGTCGCCAGGCGGGCGCTGTGGGTGCACCGCGTCCGGGCCTCCAGCGCGTTCGGCCCCACCCTCGACGTAGTCGTCGAGGAGCGGGGGAGCGGCACGGTCTGGCTCGCCGCCCAGCCCGTCGGCGCCCGGATCGCGATCACGGGCCCGCTCGGCCGGCCGTTCGCGCTGCCGAAGGACGCCGTGTCGTGTCTGCTCGTCGGTGAGGGCTACGCCGCCGCGCCGCTCTTCCCGCTCGCCGAGCGGCTCCGTGAGCGCGGCTGCGCGGTGTCGCTCGTCGTCTCGGCGCCCGACGAGGCGCGCCTGCTGTCCGCGCTCGAGGCGCGCCGCTCCGCCCGGTCGGTCACCGTCCTGACCGCCGACGGCTCCGTCGGCCAGCGCGGCACCGTCGCCCACCACGTGGACGACCTCGTGCGTCGCAGCGATGCCGACGTGGTCTACGCCGCGGGGCCGCAGGCCGTGCTCCGCAGCGCGGCGGCCGCGGCCGAGCGTGCCGGCGCCTGGAGCCAGGTCGCGGTGGAGACCCCGACCCCCTGCGGGACCGGTCTGTGTCACGGGTGCCCGCTGCCGGTCGTCGGCGAGGACGGTGTCGAACGGGTCGTCCGCGCCTGTGCGGAGGGCCCCGTGGTCCGCGGCGACCGGGTCCGGTGGGATGCCCTGGCCGATGGGCTGGGGGCTGACCTGTGAGCGCCGGCCTGCCGGGTCCCGTGATGGTCGCCTCCGGGTGCGGCGGCACCGGGCGCGAGCTCGAGCCGTACGCCGGCCCCGCCGGCCTCGTCGGCCTCGACCTCGTCACCCGCTCGATCACCCTCGACCCGCGCGCCGGCGGCCCCGGGCCACGCGTCACTGAGGTGCCGGGCGGGCTGGTCAACGCCGTTGGCCTGCCCAACCCCGGGCTCGAGCACTTCCTGGCCACCGAGCTGCCGTGGCTGGTGCGTGCGGGCGCGCGGGTGTTCGTGTCGATCGCCGGCTCGACGATGGGGGAGTACGCCGACCTCGCCCGCCGTCTCAGCCGAGCGCCGGGCGTCGCCGGGCTGGAGGTCAACGTCGGCGCGCCCGACGAGGCGGGCGCCGGGCTGTTCGAGGTGCGCGAGCCCTACCACTCGGCCAGTGTCATCGCGGCCGTGCGCCGCGAGTTCCCCTCCGACCGGCCCGTCCTCGCCAAGCTGCGCCCCGACGTCTCCCGCATCGTCGAGGGTGCCCGCTCGTGCCACGAGGCCGGTGCCACCGCGGTCGTGATCGGCAACGCCGTCCCCGCCGCGTTGCCCGACGGGCGGGCCGGTGGCCTCAGCGGCCCGGCCATCGCCCCCGTCGCGCTCCGCTGCGTCGTCGAGGTGCACCGTGCCCTGCCCGACGTCCCCACCATCGGGTGCGGCGGCGTCCACGACCTCCGGTCGGCCAACGCCTACCTCGACGCCGGCGCGAGCGCCGTACAGGTCGGCACCGCCCTGCTCCACGACCCCACCACCGTGGCCCGGCTGCGGGCCGCCCTCGACCCGTCCCGGTCCCACCCGTCACAGGAGGACGCATGACCCCCTTCGGCACCCGCCTGGCCCACGCGATCGAGGAGCGCGGACGCTTCTGCGTCGGCATCGACCCGCACGCGGCGCTGCTGCGCGAGTGGGGCCTCGGCGACGACGTCGCCTCCCTCGAGCGGTTCGCCCTCACCGTGGTGGAGGCGGTCGCCCCCGTGGTCGGGGTCGTGAAGCCGCAGAGCGCCTTCTACGAGCGCTTCGGCAGCCGTGGGGTGGCGGTCCTCGAACGCGTCGTGGCCGAGTCCCGCGCCGCCGGGGCGCTGGTGCTGATGGACGCCAAGCGCGGTGACATCGGCTCGACCAGCCAGGCCTACGCCGACGCCTACCTCGACCCCTCCTCGCCCCTCGGCTCCGACGCCGTCACCGCCAGCCCCTACCTCGGCTTCGGCTCGCTCGACCCGATGCTCGAGGCCTGCCGACGCCACGGCGGCGGCCTGTTCGTCCTCGCCCTCACCTCCAACAAGGAGGGACCGGAGGTGCAGCACGCGCGCACCGGCGACACCACGGTGGCCGGGACCGTGCTGGCGCACCTGCGGGCGGCCAACGCCGGCGCCGAGCCGGTCGGCTCGTTCGGCGCGGTCGTCGGCGCCACCATCGGCGAGACCGACGAGGACCTCGACATCAACGGCCCCCTGCTGGTCCCCGGCTTCGGTGCCCAGGGCGGCACGGTCGATGACCTGACGCGCATCTTCGGGCCAGCCTCGAGGTGGGCGCTCCCGAGCTCGTCGCGCGAGGTGCTGCGTGCCGGTCCCGACGTCGGCGCCCTGCGTGACGCCGCCCTGCGGGGCAACGACGCCGTGCGAGGCTTGGGCGTGTGAAGCTCCTCGCCCCGGCGGTCCTGCTGGCCTGCGTTGCCGGTCTGGCGGTCACCGGCTGCTCGAGCGACCCGCAGGCCGACTACTGCGAGGCCGTGGAGGTGCACCAGGTCGCCCTCAGCGAGGTCGCGGCCTCCGAGGACGCCGGAGCCGTGTTCGACGCCCTCGACGACTACGAGGAGCTGGCCGCGGTGGCCCCGCGCGACATCGCCGACGACTGGGCTGCGGTCGTGGAACCGTTGCGCACGCTCGAGGAGGTGCTCGCCGCGCACGACGTCGACGCGTCGACGTACACCCACGACGAGCCGCCCGCCGGGCTCGACGCAGAGGCCCGCAAGGAGATCGAGGCGGCCGCCCGGGCGGTCGGGTCGCAGCACACGGTGGACGCGATGACCGAGGTCGAGCAGCACGCCCTCGACGTGTGCGGGACGCCGCTGTCGAGGTAGGGGTGTCGCCCACGTCACCTCGTCCGGGCAATCGCGCGGGCTCGATTGCCTGCCCCGACGCGACCTGACTAGATTGACCCGCACCGTCCGGAACACCGTCCGACGCCCTCCGACCGCACGTCGACCCCAGAAGGATCGCTTTCGTGGCCTTGCCCCCTCTGACGCCCGAGCAGCGCCAGGCAGCCCTCGACAAGGCTGCGGCCTCCCGACGCGAGCGGGCTGAGGTGAAGAACCGCCTCAAGAACTCGGGCGGCTCGATCGTCGACGTCCTGCGCGAGGGCCAGACCAACGAGGTCATCGGCAAGATGCGCGTCGTCGAGCTGCTCCAGTCGGTGCCCGGCCTCGGGCGGGTGCGGGCGCGCCAGACGATGGAGCGCCTCGGCATCGCCGAGAGCCGCCGCGTGCGTGGCCTGGGTGTCAAGCAGGTCGCTGCGCTCGAGCGTGAGTTCGGCCCCGACGCCTCGTGAGCGCCACCTCCTCCAACCCCGCCGAGACGCCTGCCGCCGGCTCGACCGGCACCACGCCTGCTGGCTCCACCCCCGGTTCCGCGCCCACCCGCTCCCGGCTGATCGTCCTCGCCGGGCCCACGGCCGTGGGCAAGGGCACCGTGGCCGCCGCCGTGCGCGAGACGCACCCCGAGGTGTGGATCTCGGTGTCCGCCACGACGCGCGCACCCCGACCCGGCGAGGAGAACGGTGTGCACTACTGGTTCGTCTCCGACGAGGAGTTCGACGCCATGATCGACAAGGGCGACCTCCTCGAGTGGGCCGTGGTCCACAAGGCGGCCCGCTACGGCACCCCGCGCGGCCCGGTCGACCTCGCCCTGGCCTCCGGCCACCCGGCGATGCTGGAGATCGACCTCCAGGGCGCCCGGCAGGTGCGGGAGACGATGCCCGAGGCCCTGTTCGTCTTCCTCAAGCCCCCGTCGTGGGACGAGCTCGTACGACGTCTCGTCGGCCGCGGCACCGAGACCGAGGCCGAGCGGGAGCGCCGCCTCGAGACCGCCCGCGCCGAGCTGGCCGCCGAGAGCGAGTTCGACGTCACCATCGTCAACCACGAAGTTCACGCCGCCGCCGACGAGTTGGTAGCCTTGATGGTTGGACCTGCTCCATCCGCACCCTGACGAGATCTGACTAGCGAGGCACCCACACCGTGGCTTCTCCCACCATCGCCGCCGAGGGCGTGACCAACCCCTCGATCGACGACCTGCTCACCAAGACCGACAGCAAGTACAAGCTGGTGCTCTACAGCGCCCAGCGCGCCCGCCAGATCAACGCCTACTACTCGCAGCTCGGCGAGGGCCTGCTCGAGTACGTCGGCCCGCTCGTCGACACCCACGTCCAGGAGAAGCCGCTGTCGATCGCGCTCCGCGAGATCAACGACGACCTCCTGACCTGCGAGGACATCGACCCCGCCGCCGAGGCCGCTGCCGCCGAGGCTGCTGCCGGCGACGCCACGGAGTGACGCGAGCCTCCCGATGACCATCAGGGTCGTCCTGGGAGTCACCGGCGGGATCGCGGCCTACAAGGCCTGCGAGCTGCTGCGCCGGTTCACCGAGTCGGGGCACGACGTCACCGTCGTGCCCACGGCCTCGGCGCTGCAGTTCGTCGGCGCCCCCACGTGGTCCGCCCTGTCGGGCAAGCCGGTGGCCACCGACGTGTGGACCGACGTCCACGCCGTGCCCCACGTCCACATCGGCCAGCAGGCCGACGTGGTCGTGGTTGCCCCGGCGACCGCCGACCTGCTCGCCCGGGCCGCCCACGGCCTGGCCGACGACCTGCTCACCAACACGCTGCTCACTGCCCGGTGCCCGGTGGTGCTCGCCCCGGCGATGCACACCGAGATGTGGGAGCACCCCGCGACGCAGGCCAACGTCGCCACCCTGCGAGCGCGCGGCGCGCTCGTCATCGAGCCCGCCGTCGGCCGCCTGACCGGCGCCGACACCGGCAAGGGGCGGCTCCCCGAGCCCGCCGAGATCTACGAGCTCGTGCGCGGGCTGCTCGACCGCGGTGCCGACGCCACGCAGGACCTCGCCGGGCGCAAGGTGGTCGTCTCCGCCGGCGGCACCCGGGAGTACCTCGACCCGGTCCGCTTCCTCGGCAACCGGTCCTCGGGCCTGCAGGGCTACGCCCTCGCCCGGGCGGCAGCCTCGCGGGGAGCGCACGTCACGCTCGTGAGCGCCAACGTGACCCTGCCCGACCCGGCCGGCGTGAGCGTCGTACGCGTCGAGACGACCGCGCAGCTGCGCGAGGCGGTCGTCGCCGCTACCGCCACGGCGGACGCGGTCGTGATGGCCGCAGCCCCCGCCGACTTCCGGCCCACCGCGGTGAGCCAGGCCAAGATCAAGAAGGCCGACGACGGGTCGACGCCGGCCATCGAGCTGACGCAGAACCCCGACATCCTGGCCGAGATCTCCCACGACCGGGCCCGCGAGGACGCCGTCATCGTGGGCTTCGCAGCCGAGACCGGTGACGCCACCGGCTCGGTGCTCGACCTCGGGCGGGCCAAGCTGGCCCGCAAGGGCTGCGACCTCCTCGTCGTCAACGACGTCAGCGGGGGAGCGGTCTTCGGCAGCGCGGACAACGAGGCGGTCGTCCTGGCCGCCGACGGGGCCGCCGTGGAGGTCCCGCGCGGGTCCAAGGCCGCGCTCGCCCACGTCATCTGGGACGAGGTCGCCCGGCGATTCGCCGGGTGAGACACACGTCCCGGATGCTGGTCAGCAGGTACGTTTTGACCGAACCGTTCGATGAGAAGAAGCGAGTGACGACGTGGCTGGACGCCTCTTTACCTCTGAGTCCGTGACCGAGGGTCACCCGGACAAGATCGCCGACCGCATCAGCGACTCGGTCCTCGACCACCTGATGGCCGAGGACCCCGACAAGGCCAACCTGCGGGTGGCCGTCGAGACGCTGCTGACCACCGGCCTCGTCGTCGTCGCCGGCGAGGTGCGCACGGGTGCCTACGCCCCCGTGGCCGACATCGTCCGCAAGGCGATCCTCGACATCGGCTACGACTCCTCCGAGAAGGGCTTCGACGGCCACACCTGCGGCGTTCAGGTCGCCATCGGCGCCCAGTCGAGCGACATCGCCGCCGGTGTCGACGCCGGTCACGAGTCGCGCGTGGGCTCGTCCGAGGACGAGCTCGACAAGCGCGGCGCCGGCGACCAGGGCCTGATGTTCGGCTACGCCTGCGACGACACCCCGCAGCTCATGCCGCTCCCGATCACCATCGCCCAGCGGCTCGCCCAGCGCCTGACCGAGGTCCGCAAGGACGGCACGCTCGGCTACCTCCGTCCCGACGGCAAGACCCAGGTCACCATCGAGTACGACGAGAACGACCGCCCGCTGCGCATCGACACCGTCGTGCTCTCCACCCAGCACGACCCCGACGTCGAGCACGCCCAGCTCGAGGCCGACATCAAGCAGCACGTCATCGACGTCGTGCTCGCCGAGCTCGACCTGCCGTCCGAGGGCTACCGGATGCTGGTCAACCCGACCGGAACCTTCGTCATCGGTGGCCCCATGGGCGACGCCGGCCTCACCGGCCGCAAGATCATCGTCGACACCTACGGCGGCATGGCCCGCCACGGCGGCGGCGCGTTCTCCGGCAAGGACCCCTCCAAGGTGGACCGCTCGGCCGCCTACGCGATGCGCTGGGTCGCCAAGAACGTCGTGGCCGCCGGCCTGGCCACCCGCTGCGAGGCGCAGGTCGCCTACGCCATCGGCAAGGCCGCCCCCGTCGGCGTGTTCATCGAGACCTTCGGCACCGGCGTCGTCACGGACGAGCAGATCCAGGACGCCGTCCTCGAGGTCTTCGACCTCCGCCCGGCTGCGATCATCCGCGACCTCGACCTGCTCCGCCCGATCTACGCCCAGACCTCGGCCTACGGCCACTTCGGCCGCGAGCTCCCCGACTTCACGTGGGAGAGCACCGACCGCGCAGACAAGCTCAAGGCCGCCGTCGGCATCTGATCCCCGGCGTCCCGCGGCCCCGCGGGAACTCCCCGCGGCCCCGCGGGGACTCCCCGCTCGAGCGGGGAGTCCGACACCTCGAGGGGCAAATAACCCCCGCCAGGTGTCGGAGTTCCCCACCAGGTCGGGCTGTCGGCGTCCGCTGACACAATCGGCCGCATGAGCGCCCACGAAGCCCCGGAAGCAGACATGCTCCCGGGGCTTCGTGCTGCCGTCGACGACGCGAAGGCCAAGGCGGCCGCCACCCGGCGCCGCAAGGCCGCGGCGTGGCGGCCGGCCGAGACGGATCCCGTCGCCCGGGTGCTGGTGGACATCGCCCTGGCCCATCTCGACCGTCCGTTCGACTACGCCGTCCCTACCGCGATGGCCGAGACCGCCGTCCCGGGGGCGCGGGTGAAGGTGCGCTTCGCCGGCCAGGACGTCGACGGCTACGTCGTCGAGCGCGCCAGCACCACCGACCACACGGGCTCCTTGCAGCCGCTGCGTCGGGTGGTGAGTCCCGAGCCCGTGCTCGCCCCCGAGATCGTCGACCTCAGCGAGGTCCTCGCCCGGCGCTACGCCGGCGCCCGGTCCGACGTGCTGCGCCTGGCGGTCCCGCCCCGCCACGCCGCGACGGAGAAGGCCGCCTCACCCCCGGCACCCGCCGTCCCGGTGCTCGACGCCCCCACGGCGTGGTCGGCGGTCGAGCACGCCGACGCGTTCCTCCGCCGCCTCGGCGCGGGGGAGGCGCCCCGGGCCGTGTGGTCGGCCGCGCCCGGTGACGACTGGCCAGCCATGGTCGCCGAGGCGGTGGCGACGACGTACGCCGCCGGGCGGGGCGCGCTGGTCTGCGTCCCCGACCGCCGCGACGTCGCCCGGGTGGACGCCGCCCTGGCACACCTGCTGGGCGAGGGCCACCACGTGTGCCTGACCGCCGACGGAGGCCCGGCCGCTCGCTATCGCGACTTCCTCGCCGTCTCCCGCGGCGCGCGACGCATCGTCGTCGGCACCCGCTCCGCTGCCTTCGCGCCGGTGCACGACCTCGGGCTGGTCGTCCTCTGGGACGACGGCGACGACCTCCACGCCGAGCCGCGGGCGCCCTACCCGCACACCCGTGAGGTGCTCCTCCTGCGTGCCGGACAGCAGCGCACGGCGGCCCTCCTCGGCGGCGTGGCCCGCACCCCGGAGGCCGAGCAGCTGGTCGCCTCCGGCTGGGCGCACGAGCTGACGGTGCCTCGCCAGGTGCTGCGCAGCCGGGCGCGGGTCGAGGTGGTGCCGGCCGAGGACCGCTCCGTCAGCACCCGCGTCCCGCGTGCGGCGTACGACGCCATCCGTCGCGGCCTGGCGGGCGGTCCCGTGCTCGTGCAGACCCCGCGCGCCGGCTACGCCGCCTCGCTGGCGTGCGACACCTGCCGCGCGCCCGCCCGCTGTGCCGTGTGCACCGGCCCCCTCGTCGTCGACGGACCTGCCGTGCCGCCGCACTGCCGCTGGTGCGGCCACGTCGAGCGTGCGTGGGCCTGCTCCGCCTGCGGCGGCCACGGCCTGCGCGCCCCCGTGCGCGGGGAGGCCCGCACCGCGGAGGAGCTGGGCCGGATGTTCCCCGGCACCACCGTCCGCAGCTCGAGCGGCGAACGCGTGGTCGACCGGGTCGGTGCGTCGCCCGACCTCGTCGTCGCCACGGTCGGGGCCGAGCCCGTCGCCGAGGAGGGCTATGCGGCCGTCGTCGTCCTCGACACCTGGCTGAGCCTGGCGCGTGACGACCTGCGCGCCGCCGAGGAGGCCCTGCGCCGCTGGTTCAACGCGGCCGTGCTGGTGCGCCCCGGTGGTCACGTCGTGGCGGTGGGTGACCCGGCACACCCGGCGCTGCAGGCGCTGGTCCGCTGGGACCCCGCCGGCTTCGCCCGCCGGGAGGCCCACGAGCGGTCCCAGGCACACCTGCCGCCGGCCGCCCGGCTCGCGACGGTGACCGGCGACCTCGGTGCTCTCGACGACGTCCTCCACCTGCTCGACCTGCCCGACGGCGCCGAGGTGCTCGGGCCCGTCCCGGCCGACGACGAGCACCGGGTGCTGCTTCGCGTCCCCCGCTCGAGCGGCGAGGCGCTCTCCCGCTCGCTCGGCGACCTCCAGCGGGTCCGCTCGGCCCGCAAGCTCGACCCCGTGCGGATCCAGGTCGACCCGCTCAGCATCTGAGCCCGGCCGGTCGTCGACGCCGTCCGTCGCGGGAACCCCGTACGACAACATCCCCTGTCACAGGCAACGTCATGGCGAGCGGCGGCCCCGGCGACCACCGCCCATGACGTCACGGCGGCCCGCTCCCTAGACTTGGCCACTGCCCGGTCGACCCCGAGCACGCCCACCCTCTCGACGAGCGAAGGAGCTCCGTGGCCGTCCAGCCCATCCGTCTTTTCGGTGATCCCGTGCTGCGCCAGCGCGCGATCGAGGTGGACGACTTCGACCGCGAGGTCCGCCAGCTCGTCACCGACCTGACCGACACCATGCTCGCGGCCCCGGGCGCGGGTCTCGCGGCGCCGCAGATCGGCGTGGGCCTGCGGGTCTTCACGTGGAACGTCGAAGGGGAGGTCGGCCACCTGGTCAACCCGTCCCTCGAGCTCTCCGACGAGACGCAGGACGGTGCCGAGGGGTGCCTCTCCCTGCCCGAGCTGACCTACGACTGCCTCCGCGCGCTGTCGGTGGTCGCGACCGGCTTCGACATGTACGGCGAGCCGCAACGCATCGAGGCCTCCGAGCTCCTCGCCCGCGCCATGCAGCACGAGACCGACCACCTCGACGGCGTCCTCTTCATCGACAGGCTCGACACGGCCGCCCGCAAGGCGGCGATGAAGGAGATCCGCGAGTCGGACTGGTTCGGCCTGGAACGGCCGACGGTCCGGTTGAGCCCCCACCCGACGAACGGATTCGCCCGATGAAGGCCACCAGCTGATGCGCGTCGTGTTCGCCGGCACCCCCGAGGTGGCCGTGCCCGCCCTCGACGCGATCGCCGCCAGCCGCCACGAGCTGGTCGGCGTCGTCACCCGGCCCGACGCCCCGAGTGGCCGTGGCCGGAAGCTGGTCGCCAGCCCGGTCGCCCAGCGTGCGGAGGAGCTCGGCGTACCCGTCCTCAAGCCGGAGCACCCGCGCGACGCGGACTTCCAGGAGGCCCTCGCCGCGCTCCGTCCCGACGCCTGCCCCGTGGTGGCCTACGGCGCGCTGCTCCCGCAGTCGGCGCTCGACCTGGTGCCCCACGGTTGGATCAACCTGCACTTCTCGGTGCTGCCGTCGTGGCGGGGCGCCGCGCCGGTGCAGCACTCGCTGTGGGCCGGCGACGAGGTCACCGGCGCGACGACCTTCCGCATCGTCAAGGCGCTCGACGCCGGACCGGTCTTCGGCGTGATGACCGAGACGATCCGGCCCACCGACACCGCCGGCGACCTCCTCGCCCGCCTCGCCGAGGGGGGAGCGGGCCTGCTGGTCCAGACCCTCGACGGGATCGAGGACGGCACCCTCGAGGCGCGCGAGCAGCCCGAGGACGGGGTCTCCTTCGCACCGAAGATCCTCGTCGACGACGCCCGCATCGACTGGACCCACCCCGCAGTCGCCATCGACCGTCAGGTGCGCGCCTGCGACCCGGCCCCCGGAGCCTGGAGCACCTTCGAGGGCGAGCGGATCAAGGTCGGGCCGGTGCGCCTCGTCGAACGGGAGCCCCTCGAGCCGGGTGTCCTGGAGGTCACCAAGAACGCTGTCTACGTCGGCACCGCCACGTCGCCGGTCGAGCTGGGCCAGGTCAAGGCGTTCGGCAAGAAGCAGATGGCTGCTGCCGACTGGGCCCGCGGCGTACGCCTGGAGTCGGGCACCCGGTTCGGCGAGCAGGACGCGCCCTCGTGAGCCGACCTGCTCGTCCCGAGGACGTCGACGAGATCTGCGGCAACCTGCCGGAGACCGAGCTCGGCATCTCGTGGGGCGACCGGCCGACGTGGAAGGTCCCCCGCGGCGACAAGGGCAGGGGCTTCGTGCTCTACCGGGCGCCGCACAAGTCCGCCGTCGACCCCGAGACGGGGGAGATGTACGACGACCTGGTGGTGATCACGACGCCCACCGAGGTGGAGAAGCACGCGCTGGTCGAGGACGGGTCGACGCCCTTCTTCACCATCGAACACTTCAAGGGCTACAGCGCCGTGCTGGTGCAGGCGTCGCGGCTCGGTGAGATCAGCCGCGACGAGCTGGAGGAGATCATCACCGACGCATGGGCGGCCAGGGCGCCGAAGAAGCTCGTGCGGGAGCACCTCGGTGGGTGAGCGCCGCCGCCCCGTCGACAAGCCCCGGCGCGCGGCGCTCGACGTGCTGACCGCGGTGCGCACCGACGACGCCTACGCCAACCTCGTGCTGGCCCAGGTGCTGCGCAAGCACGGCCTCCAGGGCCGTGACGCCGCGCTCGCCACCGAGCTCTCGTCCGGGGCCATCCGGATGCACGGGCTGTACGACGCCGTCATCGACGCCTGCCTGACCAAGCCGAGGCTCCAGCCGGAGGTGCGCGACGTCCTGCGGCTCGGCACCCACCAGCTGCTGTCGATGCGCGTCCCCGACCACGCGGCGATCTCGACCAGCGTCGACCTCGTCCGTGCGACGGTCGGCCAGGGGCCCGCCGGGCTCGTCAACGCGGTGCTGCGCAAGGTCAGCCGCCTCGACGGCGACGCCTGGGCCGCCGCGGTCGCCCCCGACCGTCACGAAGACCCTCGAGGTCACCTCGCGGTCGCCCGGTCCCACCCGCGCTGGGTCGTCGACGCGCTGGGTGAGGCTCTGACCGCCTCGTTCGGGTCCGACGACGAGCTCGACGCGCTGCTGGAGGCCGACAACGCCCCGCCGCGGGTCACCCTGGTCGCCCGTCCCGGCATGGCGAGCGTCGAGGAGCTGGAGGCCGCGGGCGGCACCCGCGCCGGCCGGTCGCCGTACGCCGTCACGCTCGCGGGTGGCGACCCGGCCACCGTGCCCGCGGTCGCGGAGGGACGAGCCGGCGTCCAGGACGAGGGCTCGCAGCTCGTCGCGCTCACGCTCGCCGACGCCGCGCTGGACGGCCGAGACGAGCGATGGCTCGACCTGTGCGCCGGACCGGGGGGCAAGGCGGCGCTGCTGGCCGCCCTCGCCGCGCAGCGCGGAGCGGTGCTCGTTGCCAACGAGCGGCAGCCCCACCGGGCCGGGCTGGTCGCCTCGGCCCTGCGCGCCGTTCCGGACGGCGCCGGCCACGTGCTGGCCGGCGACGGGATGCGACCCGCCTGGCTGCCGGGCTCCTTCGACCGCGTGCTCGTCGACGCGCCCTGCTCGGGGCTCGGTGCCCTTCGGCGTCGTCCCGAGTCGCGCTGGCGTCGAACGCCCCAGGACGTCGAGGAGCTGGTCGCGATCCAGCAGGTGCTCCTCGACGCCGCGCTCGAGTCGGTCCGCCCGGGTGGGGTGGTGGTCTACGCGACCTGCTCGCCGGTGGTCGCGGAGACCAGCGACGTCGTACGCGCCGTGCTGGAGCGCCGCGGCGACACCGACGAGGTCGGCCGCTTCCAGCTGTGGCCGCACCGCGACGGCACCGATGCGATGTTCGCGGCCACGCTTCGCCGACGAGCCTGAGGGCTCGGGAGGACCTCAGTCGTCCTGCAGGTGACGGAGGTAGGCCCACGGCTCGGCGAGGTAGCGCCGCCAGTGGTCGACGACCTCGAGGTCGTCCCAGGCGATCTCGCGCAGCCCCCACGGGCCGACCTCGAGGATGCGGGCGCCGGGCATCGCGGCGAGCACGGGGGAGTGGGTCGCGCAGAGCACCTGTCCCTTCCGGGCGACCACCCGCTGCAGCGCGGCCACGAGCCCGAGCGTGGAGGAGAACGACAGCGCCGCCTCCGGCTCGTCGAGGCAGAAGAAGCCCTGCCCGGTGAACCGCGACTCGAGCACCGCGAGGAACGACTCGCCGTGGCTCATCTCGTGGAAGGCGACGTCGTCGTCCCCGGTCGTCTTGGGGTGGTCCTCGATGTAGGAGTACCAGCCGTGCATCGTCTCGGCGCGCAGGAAGAAGCCCCACCTGCTCGCCCCGGGACCCCTGACCAGCTGGAGGGCGTCGCCGAGCGGTGACTCTGTCGCGCGGGAGGAGTGCCGGCTGTGCGTGCTGCCACCCTCCGGCGAGAGGCCGAACGCGATCGCGACGGCTTCGACCAGCGTCGACTTGCCGGAGCCGTTCTCGCCGACCAGGAAGGTGACGCCCGGGCCGAGGTCGAGGCCGTCTCGCAGCAGCTGGGCGACGGCGGGGATGGACCCGGGGTACCGGTGGTCGGAGAGGCGGTGACCGGCGCGGGCCTCGACGCGGCGGACCGGGTGGCGAGCGACGTCCTGACCCCGCAGCGGCATGACGTCAACCTAGTCGGCACCTCGGACAGCCCGTCGCATCCGACGGGTCCGAGACCACAGCCCGGCCCGAGGTCGACCATGAATCGGCCATCAATTGGGGTGACTTCCACGCCTGGACGGTTCACATCCTTTGCTTTGACCACCATGATGGAGTCAGCTCGGCACACCGGAGGGGTGGGCCGTGTCACGGGGAGCAGGAACTCATGCACGTGCGCAGCATCATGACGGCCGTGGCCGCCACCACCCTGACGATGACCCTGGGCTCGACCCTGGTCACCGCTCCGGCGCATGCGGCGGATGGGACGCGCACCGTGTCGGGTCCGGCGACGGGCGACCCCGACGTCTACCTCACCTACGTCGGGTGTGCCGACCTGCTGGGCGCCGCCGCTGCTCCCGCGTCCCGAATCAACCTCGGCCCCTACGCCGCACCGCTCGGTCGCCGCTCGCTCGGCCTCGTCCCGTCTGGCGCGGGCAGCGCGGCCGGCCCGTACGCCTCGTTCGGCTCCCTCGCCGCCCTGGACACCTCGGTGGCTGTCGCGGCGACCGGCGGGAGCTCCGGTGTCTCGTGGGTCATGGCCGTCACCCGGCAGAGCCCGGCAGGCACCGCCTGGCGCGGGCGTGCGGCCGTGTCGGTCCCGGCCGGCTCCTGGACCACGGTGTCCTCCGCCGCGCTCTCCTACGACTGGGCGCTGGTCGACCTCGCCTCCGGTGCCACGGTCGACCGGCTCGGCTCGGCCACGCCCGCCCAGTTCGCCGCCGCGCACGGCGACGGCGCGGGGTTCGCGGTCACCGGCTTCGGCTGTGACGGCAAGGCCTTCAACCTCGACGCCGTGCGCGCATCCGGCTCGACGCTCGACTTCGAGGGGGTCTCGCTGACGACCACCGTCGCGGCGGCCCGGCAGCAGGCTGAAGCGGGACAGGACGTCGAGCTGACGGGACGGGTCACCGACGGGTCCGGCCGGGTCACCGGCGACCCTCTCGTGCTCGAGTCCCGGGCCCCCGGCGGCCAGTGGGCCCCGGTCGGCAAGCCCGTCCTCGCCGGCCGCGACGGCGTGTCGCGCGTCGTCGTACCCGTCACGGAGACCACCGAGTTCCGCTGGCACCGTCCCCAGAGCCAGTACGCCGACGAGGGCTGGTCCGGCACCGTGACGGTGAGGGTCGAGCAGCCACCGCAGGAGACGCCACCGGCACAGCCAGAGGGCGGTCAGCAGGACGGCGGTCAGCAGGACGGCGGTCAGCAGGACGGCGGTCAGCAGGACGGCGGTCAGCAGGACGGCGGTCAGCAGGACGGCGGTCAGCAGGACGGCGGTCAGCAGGGCGAGTCCGAGGCGCCTCCGCAGCCGTGAGAGCCGCAGCGGTGAGAGCCGCGGGCGTCGGCGCTCACGGCTAGGCTCCTCGACATGGCGTCGCCGTTCACCGAGGTCGAGGTCGACGACCGCGTCGTCAAGGTCACCAACCCGGACCGGGAGTACTTCCCGCCCACCGACGCGCGCCCGAGCGGGGCGACCAAGCTCGACCTGGTGCACTACTACCTCGCCGTGGGCGACGGGATCTTCAACGCGCTGTTCGAGCGCCCGTGCATGCTGCATCGGTTCCCCAAGGGCCTGGCCGGCGACAAGGTGCACCAGAAGCGGCTGCCGGCGGGCGCACCCGAGTGGGTCGAGACCGTCCAGCTGTTCTTCCCCCGGTGGAAGCGGACGGCCGACGAGCTGTGCGTGACGGAGCTCGCCAGCGTCATCTGGGCGGTGCAGATGTCGACCGTCGAGTTCCATCCGTGGAACAGCCGGCGCGCCGACACCGAGAAGCCCGACGAGTGGCGCATCGACCTCGACCCGGGCCCGGAGTGCGACTGGGCCACGGTGCAGCGGGTGGCCCACGTCGCCCACGAGGTGCTCGACGAGCTGGGTGCGGTGGGGTTCCCCAAGACCAGCGGCGGGTCCGGGATGCACGTCTACGTGCGGATCCCGCCCGACCACGGCTTCCAGGACGTACGCCGCGGCGCGCTGGCGTTCGCGCGGGAGGTCGAGCGGAGGGCCGGGGGAGACGTCACCACTGCCTGGTGGCGCAAGGACCGCGACCCCACGCAGCTCTTCGTCGACTACAACCAGAACGCCCGCGACCACACGATCGCGGCCGCCTACTCCGTCCGGGGCGTCCCCGAAGCCCGGGTGTCGGCGCCGATCCGGTGGGACGAGGTCGACGACTGCGTGCCCGACGACTTCACCATCTTCACGATGCCCGGGCGCTACGCGACGATCGGCGACCTTCACGCCGACATCGACGACCACTCCTTCGACATCGCCCCGCTCCTGGAGTGGGCGGCTCGCGACGAGGCCGAGGGCGCCGAGGCACCGCCGGAGTCCGAGGAGGACTGATGATCGACCTCGACGCCGTCGACCTCCAGGGGCTGGGCGACCTGCTGGACGGTCAGGCCTACCCAGGTGGCCACCTGGACCCCGCGACCGGCGAGGTGTGGCCGGCGTACGACGACTACGGCACCGACGACGAGGACGACGACCCGGACGAGAAGGGCTGGATCGTCGTCGAGGGCGAGGGCTCACGCGGCGCCTACCGCGACATGGAGCTCTTCGCCCACCATGTCACCGATGCGCGCCTGCGGCGTCGGCTGGAAGACGCACTCACGGGTCGGGGCGCGTTCCGGCGCTTCCGCGCGGTCATGGACGACCAGACAGAGGAGGTCGGTCGGGCCTGGGGCCGCTACCGCACACTGGGGCAGGAGCGCCGAGCCCTCCGATGGCTCGACGTGATGGAGCTCGTCGACCGCCGGGACGTGGAGGTTAGGGACGCGGCCACGAGGACGGAGATGGACGCGATCCTCGATTCACTGAACGTCCGCCCGCGACCGCGCGTCGTCGACATCGGTGAGAGGCTGTCGTCGTTCGCCGACCACTGGTCGCCCAAGGTCGTGGCACTGCTCAACGACTACGAGGTCAAGCTCGTCAAGGTACGGGGCGAGTTCGTCTGGCACGACCACGCCGACACCGACGAGCTGTTCCTCGTCGTGACGGGCCGGCTCACGATCCGACTCCGGGACGGCGACGTCGTCCTGGGACCGGGTCAGCTCTACGTCGTTCCGCGCGGCGTCGAGCACTGCCCGGTGGCCGAGGAGGAAGTCAGCATGCTGCTCCTCGAGCCGGCGGGCGTCGTCAACACCGGTGCTGCGGGCGGGCGGCTCACCGCCGCACGCGATACCTCGCTGCTGGAGGGCTAGGGGGCCGTTCGTCGGCCGTGACCGGGGCGACACGCCGTACGCCGCTCGCGACACGCCGTGGGGTGGCACCGACGCACGACCGGAGCGGCCCCCGCACCTGTCCCGGGGAACGGCACAGCCGGCACACAGGCCGTCCTCATGGTCCTCTCACCCTCGCGACCTATCGTCGAGGGATGCACCAGCACAGCTCGGCCCAGCCCCGCACCGACCGGGTCGCGGTCGTCGTCAACACCGCAGCCCGGCAGGGCGCGCGGGCGCTGCCGCTGGTCGAGGCCGCGATGCGTGGGGTCTCCGACGACGTGACGGTGCACCCGGTCCACGGCGGCCTCGAGCTGCTGGAGGCGCTGGCGGTCGCCGTCGAGGCCGAGCCGGACCTCCTCGTGGTCGGCGGCGGTGACGGGACGATCGGGTGCGCGGCGGCGATGGTGGCGCACACCTCCAGCGCCCTCGGCGTGCTCCCGCTCGGCACGGCCAACGACTTCGCCCGCACTTTGGAGATCCCCGACGACCTCGCGGCCGCGGTCGACACCCTCGTCCACGGCCACGTGGTCGACGTGGACCTCGGTCGCGTCGACGGGCGCGCCTACCTCAACGTCGCCTCCGTCGGCCTGTCGGTGGCCGTCACCCAGCGGCTGACCCCGGCGCTCAAGCAGCGGCTCGGGCGCTTCGCCTATCCGGCGGCGACGATGGCGGCCTACCGCTCCCACCGGCCCTTCGCAGCCCGCCTCGAGCTGGAGGACGGGACCACGCTGGAGCTCTCGGACCTCATGCAGGTCGCCGTCGGCAACGGCCGGCACTACGGCGGCGGCCTGACCGTCGCCCCGCAGGCGTCGATCGACGACCACCTCCTCGACGTGTACGCCGTCGAGCAGGGGCGGCTCCGCGACCACCTGTCGGTCGCGCGACTGCTGCGGACCGGTCACCTCGTCGAGCACGAGCGGGTGCACCACGTCACCACCCGACGCCTGCGCCTGGTCACCGACGAGCCGCTCCCGGTCAACCTCGACGGCGAGATCGCCGCCACCACGACCGCGACGTTCGAGGTCGACCGCAACGCGCTGCACGTCGTCGTACCGGCCTCCAGCCGAGCCGCGCGACTCGACGGCACCCGAGGTCACTAGGCTCGCCCCGTGGGCATCCAGATCACGCCGAGCATCCTCAACGCCGACCTGTCGCGCCTCTCCGACGAGGTGGCCCGCATCCCCAGCGCCGACTGGGTGCACGTGGACGTGATGGACAACCACTTCGTCCCCAACCTCACCCTCGGGCTGCCGGTGATCGAGGCGCTGGGCAAGCATGCCTCCCAGCCGCTCGACGCCCACCTGATGATCGAGGACGCCGACCGGTGGGCACCGGCCTACGCCGAGGCCGGCTGCGGCTCGGTCACCTTCCACGCCGAGGCGGCCAAGGCGCCGGTGCGTCTGGCCCGCGAGATCCGCGCCCAGGGCGCCCGTGCGTCGATGGCGCTGAAGCCCGCCACGCCGATCGAGCCCTACGAGGCGCTCCTGCCCGAGCTCGACATGGTGCTGATCATGACCGTCGAGCCCGGCTTCGGCGGCCAGAAGTTCCTCGACCTGTGCCTGCCCAAGATCCGCACCGCGCGCGAGCTCATGCGCAAGCACGGGGTCGAGACGTGGCTCCAGGTCGACGGCGGGGTTTCCTTGGAGACCATCGAGCGCTGCGCCGAGGCGGGGGCCGACGTCTTCGTCGCCGGCTCGGCCGTCTACTCCGCCGACGACCCGGATGCCATGGTGCGCGAGCTGAGAACGGCGGCGGAGGCCGTCTCGACGTGAGCCGCCCGGCCACGGTCGACGACATCCACGCGACAGCGCGGGCGATGCCGCACGTGAGCGTCGCGCGTCCGGACAGGAACCCGGTCTACCAGGTCGGCGGCAAGTCCTTCGTCTTCTTCCGTACGCCGCGACCTGATGCGGTCGACCCCGAGACGGGGGAGCGCTACGACGACGTCGTCGTCATCTGGGTCGCGTCCGAGGGGGACAAGCAGGCGCTGCAGGACGAGAATCTCCCGTTCTTCGAGCCGTAGGACGCGGCCCGTACGTTGGGGACCATGACCGAGTCCGTGTGGGACTACCCCCGTCCGCCCCGGGTGGAGCCGAGCACCGAGCACGTCGTCGTCACCCACGGCGGTCTCGTCGTCGCCGACACCACGTCGAGCCTGCGCGTGCTGGAGACGAGCCACCCGCCGACGTACTACCTGCCCGCCGGCGACTTCACCGGTGGCCTGCTGCGTCCCGGTCAGGGCACCTCGTGGTGCGAGTGGAAGGGGCAGGCCACGTACTACGACCTCGTCGTCGGGGATGCGGTGCTGCCGGCGGTCGCCTGGACCTACCTGACGCCGTCGAAGGGGTTCGAGGCGCTGATCGACCACGTCGCGCTCTACCCCGGTCGGGTCGACCGCTGCACGGTCGACGGCGAGGTCGTCCAGCCGCAGCCGGGCAGCTTCTACGGCGGTTGGATCACCTCGCGGGTGATCGGCCCGTTCAAGGGCGGCCCGGGCTCGTCGGGCTGGTAGCCCTCCCCATCGAGCCTGCCGACCGCGACCTCAGTGCAGCCCGCGGTCGTTGACCTGCTGGCTCTCCAGGTGTGGCGCGTGCCGGGCGTGGTCGTCGAAGCGTCGCTGGTCGGCCATGAGGGTCTCGCCCTCGAGCTGGTCGGCGCGCGTCTGGACGCGCTCGAGCCGGGTGGCCCAGGTGTTGACGTCGCGGGCGACGTCGTCCAGCCGAGCCGCCGGCAGCACGATTGCGTCGCCCTCGCTGCGAAGACCTGGCTCGACGGAAGCGAGCCCGTCGGCCTCGTACGTCGTCAACGATCGGGTCAGCCTGATCCGCACGGGGTAGGTCTCCCGGTCCACGTCGGCCGGGTCGACCGCGAGCTCCACGATCCCGAGATCCGGCCTGTGCCTGCGTGTTGCCATCGTCGTCCCCCTTCGCCCGGGACCGGGGTGGCCCCGCTCACCCACTCGACCACGGCACACCCGGGTATGTCCATGGGGTCCGCGCCCCACACGCCCGGACGGTCGGTCAGCCGGCGAAGAGGGTGAGCCGCTGTCGGATGATCTTGCGTCGCAGGACCACGCGCCGCTTGCCGTCGTTGCCGATACGGAGTCGGTCGAGCTCCCAGCCGCCGTGCTCGGCGCGCTCGACGAGCACGCGGGTGACGACGTTGCGGGAGAAGTCCTTGGGCAGGACGAGCGTCTCGAACTCCCACTCCACCCCGCGGCCCGGTGGGCGGCGCTGGATCCTGGCCATCGTCTCTCTCCCGTCTCTCGAAGGGTGCTGTTCAGTCGGCCGACACGTCGTCGAGGGCCTCGATGATCTCCGGGGGCAGCATCAGCTCCTCGATGCCGAGGGCTCCCTTGAGCTGGGCGGCGGTGCGGGCACCCACGATCGGCGACGTGACCCCCGGACGGTCCCGCACCCAGACCAGCGACACCTCGAGGGGCGTCCACCCGAGCCCGTCGGCGGCACGGGCGACGGCCTCCACGATGCCGCGGCCACGCTCGTCGAGGTAGGCGCCCACGAACCGGGCGAAGTGCTCGGTGGCGGCGCGGGAGTCCGACGGCGTACCGGTGCGGTACTTGCCCGTGAGCACGCCCCTGCCCAGCGGTGACCAGGGGAGGACGCCCAGCCCGAGTGCCCGCGCAGCTGGAAGCACCTCGTGCTCGACATGGCGGTTGAGCAGCGAGTACTCGACCTGCGTCGACGCCAGCGGCACCCGGCCCGGCACGGCCCGCTGCCAGGTCGCAGCCTGCGCGGTCTGCCACCCGGTGTAGTTGGAGATGCCGACGTAGGACGCGCGGCCGGAGGTGACCGCGAGGTCGAGGGCGCTGAGCGTCTCCTCGACCGGGGCCTCGTCGGTCCAGACGTGGACCTGCCACAGGTCGACGTGGTCGACCCCGAGGCGCGACAGTGACGCGTCGAGGGTGGTCAGGAGGTTTCCGCGCGACGTGTCGGTGACCCGCTCGCCCGTACGCCGGGAGATGCCCGCCTTGGTGGCCAGGACGACCTCATCGCGGGCGACGACGTCGCCGATGAGCGTCCCGATCAGCTCCTCGCTTGCGCCGTCGCCGTAACCGGCGGCGGTGTCGACCAGGGTGCCCCCGGCCTCGGCGAACGCGATCAGCTGGTCGCGCGCCTCGTGCTCGTCGGTGTCGCGGCCCCAGGTCATGGTGCCGAGGCCGAGCCTGGAGACCTTGAGACCGGTCGCGCCGAGGGAACGCTGCTGCATGGTGGTGAGGGTAGCCACGGGTGGTGCGCGGAGAACACGGGACGCGCCCGTAGGCTCACCCCCTGTGATCGATCTCCTCAAGGCAGTGGTCCTCGGCATCATCCAGGGGCTGACCGAGTTCCTGCCGATCTCGAGCAGCGCCCACCTGCGCATCCTTCCCGAGCTCTTCGGCTGGGGGGACCCGGGAGCCGCGTTCACGGCCGTCATCCAGATCGGCACCGAGCTCGCGGTGCTGATCTACTTCCGCAAGGACATCTGGCGCATCGGCAGCGCCTGGACGCGCTCGCTCTTCCGTGCCGAGCTGCGCGGCACGTTCGACGCCCGCATGGGCTGGTTCATCGTCGTCGGCTCGCTGCCGATCGTGGTCCTCGGCGTGTTGCTCAAGGACGTCATCGAGCGCGACTTCCGCAACCTGTGGATCGTCGGCTGCACCCTGGTCGTGATGGGCGTCGTGCTCGGCATCGCCGACCGGGTGGGCCGCACCGACCGTGCGCTCGGCAAGCTCACGATGAAGGACGCGGTGCTGATGGGCGGAGCGCAGGCGCTCGCACTGATCCCCGGGGTGTCCCGCTCGGGCGCGACCATCTCGATGGGTCGGTTCCTCGGCCTCGAGCGCGAGGCGGCGACCCGCTTCGCGTTCCTGCTCGCGATCCCCGCGGTGGTCGGCGCCGGCCTGTTCGAGCTCAAGGAGATCCCGCACGGCCACAACGACTTCGGCTGGGGCCCCACCATCACCGCCACGGTCGTGTCGTTCGTCGTGGGCTACGCCGCGATCGCATGGCTGCTGCGCTACGTCAGCACGAACTCCTACACGCCGTTCGTCATCTACCGGATCCTGCTCGGCACGGGCGTGCTCATCCTGCTCGGCGCAGGCGTGCTGGCCGCCTGACCCGGCTCACGGCGCCACCCCGCCGAGGCCCGACTCCCGCGCCCGCACGATGGCGGCCGAGCGGTCCGAGACCTGCAGCTTGGTGAGGACGTTGGAGACGTGGTTGCGCACGGTCTTGAGGCTGATCGCCAGCTCGTGGGCGATCGCGGCGTTGCCCTTGCCCGCGGCGACGAGGTGCAGCACCTGACGCTCGCGCTCGGTGAGCGTCGGGAAGGATCGCGCCCGGGCCACGTCCGCGGGGGACGAGCCGGTGGAGAAGTGGGTGACGACGCGGCGAGCCACCTCGGGTCCCAGGAGGACCTCACCGGCTGCCGCGGCCCGGATCGCCCGCACGATCTCGTCCTGGTCGGCGCCCTTGAGCAGGTAGCCCAGCGCCCCTGCCTGCATGGCCGCGAAGACCGACCCGTCGTCGTCGAGCATCGTCAGCACCACCACCGCGACCGTCGGGTCGTGGCCGATCACCCTGCGGGTGGCCTCGATGCCGTCCACGCCGGGCATCCGGAGGTCCATGAGCACGACGTCGGGCGTCACGTGACGGGCCAGCTCGACCACTTCCTCGCCCGTGGCGGCCACGCCGACGACCTCGATGCCCTCCACGTCCCGCAGCATCGCCTCCAGGCCGCGGCGGTAGGCGGGATGGTCGTCGGCCACCAGCACCCGCGTCATGCCGAGCTCCGCGTGAGCGGGGCCGCGACGTGGTCGCGGACGGGCAGCTCGGCGCGTACGACCACGCCACCACCCGGCCGCGCCGAGACCTGGCAGGTGCCGCCGACCTCAGCCGCACGCTCGCGCATCGACGTCCAGCCCAGCCCACCGTCCGGGCTCCCGTCGCGGACCGGCCCGCGGCCGTCGTCGGAGAGGGTGAGGACGCACGCGTCGCCCACCTGCAGGTCCACCTGACAACGCGTCGCACCCGCGTGTCGTACGACGTTGAGCATCGCCTCGGACGCGATGCGGAACGCCGCCACCTCGATCGCCGCCGGCAGCACGGGCAGCGGGTCGGGGCCGGTCACCTCGATGTCAAGACCGAGCGCCAGGGTGGCGGCGCGGTGCCGGATCGCGCCGACGAGACCCACCTCGTCGAGCGCGGGTGGTCGCAGGTCGTCCACCGCCCGCCTGAGCTCGGCGATGGCGTCACGGACGCCGGCCCGTGCCTCACGTAGGTGCGCTGCGCGGGCGCCGTCGTCCTTCCGCGACTGCGCGGCGTCGAGCTGGAGCACGACGGCTGCGAGGGTGGGCCCGACCTCGTCGTGGAGGTCGTTGCGCAGGCGTCGACGTTCCTCCTCGCGTCCGGCCACGATGCGCGCGCGTGACGCGCTCAGGCGACGTGACTGACGCTCGGCGTGCACCAGCACCGCGGCGTACCTCGCCAGGTCGTGGAGCAACCGCTCGTCGCGTGGCGTCAGCCGTGCGCCGGGCGCCACGGCGACGACGAGGTCGCCCAGTCGCTCGCCCCGGTGCACCATCGGCGTCCGGACGGTTCCGGGCCGGGCTGCGACCTCCTCGTCCACGTGGTCCACGTCGTCCACGTCCTCGACCCAGGCGGCCTCGGCGCGCAGCACCTCGACCACGACCTCGGTGATGACCCCGGTGAGGTCACCCGACGGTCCGCCCGCGGGTCCGTCGCCCTCGACCGTGCGGGTGACCTCGGCGCGCTCGACCCGGTCGGCCAGCAGCCGTAGCGCCCGGTGGGGCTGGGAGCGGTATCCGTGCACCCGTCGCTCGAGGTGCTCGCGGAGCCAGACGTAGGCCGGGTGCACCGCGACCGCGACGACGGTCACCGCGAGCCAGCCGCCGACGGTCGCGTCGCCGACAAGCCGACGGGTGGCCAGGAGCAGCGTCGCGTAGAGGAGCGAGACGGCGAGGAGCAGGATCCCGTAGGTCAGGGTGCGCCCGAGGACGACCCGGATGTCGAGCAGGCCGTGCCGCACCACCCCGATCGCGATGGAGGCCGGGACCGCCACGCTGATGCCGGCCAGCACGGCGGCGGTGACGGCGTCGTCGTCACCGAGCCACACGTGGTTGCCCCAGAGCACGGCGAGGCCGAGCGGCACCGACAGGGCACCCCACGCGACCCACAGCAGCTGGTCACGACCCTGCTCGTCCGCGGCCTCCCACCGGGAGCGCACCACCACGGGGCAGAGGAAGACCAGCGTGGCGGTCAGGGCCAGCCCTGTGGTGCCGAGGGCCCCCGACAACCACTCCTGCATCCACGGGAGTGGTGCCGACGCGCCATCACGGCGCTCGGCGAAGCCGGTCCGGTCCCCCGCGGCGCCGACGACCAGGAGGGCAGCCCCCGCGACGCCGGCGACGAGGACCGCACGCCACCGCCGCGACGCGGGCCGGCCGTCCGGCAGGAGGTGGACCACCAGCACCAGCCACAGGAACAGGAACACCCACGCACCGGCAAGCAGCTGGTCGACGACCAGGCCGGCGCGGCCGAGGTCGCCCGGTGCCGCGTCGCCCCAGCTGCTCGGCCCGCCCAGGAGCAGCGCGACCGACACGCCGTGGGCGATGAGCAGCCACCCCAGTGCCCGGCGCTCGGAGCGCACGACCACGAGCACGCCGAGCACCAGCGGCGCGACCGCCGCGACCGCCACCGCCGCGTTGTACATCCCATGAGTGTGCCGAAGGTGGTGCGGCCTGTCATGGGTCCCGGGAACACTTCCCGGCCGGTCCGGGACGCCGAGCCCGTGCGCCCGGGCTGGTCGGCGGCGCAGGGTCGACGCGACCGGCGACCGTCGCCGGAGGTGAGGAGGAGCGGCATGCCGTTCAGCAGGTTCGAGAGGACGCTTCCGTGGACCGGGGTGCTCGCCGCGCTGGCGTGGGTCGGGCAGTCGGCGTTGTTCCGCACGGACACCGAGGCCAGGCCCGGGCGGGCCTCGACCGACGTCATCCAGGCCGATCTCGTCCGCAACCACGCGGCCATCGGTTGCCTGGTGGTGATGGGCGTCGCGCTGGTGTTCTTCGCCTCGGCCCTCCGTGCCCACCTCCGCTCCGGCGAGGCGCGGGAGGCGACCTACAGCGCCGTCGCCCACGGCGGGTTGCTCCTGGCGGCTGCCGGGCTGTCGCAGATGGTGGTGTGGAGCTGGGGCCTGGTCAACGGTGCCGCCGACGCCGGGGACGACCTGGCCCTCGGGGTGCTGAGCCAGGTCTCGTTCTTCGGCTTCGCCGGCATGGGGATCGGCCTGTCGGCGGCCATGCTCGCCACCGGGCTCGGTGGCCTCGCCAACGCGGTGCTGCCGCGGTGGTTCGCCGTGACGAGCATCGTGATGGGTGCGCTGGGCGCGCTCGGGAACGCCGGCGTCCCGCCCGGCGGGCTGGTCAACTACCTGCTGATGCCCCTGTGGCTGGTGGCGGTGGCCGTCATCGTGGTGCGGCGCCAACGCGCGAGCGCCGGAACGTGTCTGCCAGCAGCACCAGCGCCACGAGCTGGGTGAGCGCGACCACGGCGACGAGCGCGGGCAGCGAGCGGTCGTAGAGCCAGCCGGCGGTGACGCCGCCGACGATCGCGAAGAGCCCCTGGATCCCGGCGAAGACGCCGTACGCCGTCGCGCGGCGCGGCGCCGGGACGAGGTCGGCCACCACCGCCTTGACCGTCGAGTCCTGGACGCCCTGGGCGACACCCCACGTGACGACGCCGACGAGGACAGTGACCATCGTCGGGCCGAGGGCCAGCGCGGGCACGAGCGCCACGAGGACCGGGACGAGGAGCAGCACCCGGGGGCCGGTGCGGTCGAAGACCGAACCGACGACGAGCGCCGCCACCGCCTCCACGCCCATCGCGGACGCGTAGACCACCGGGACCGCGGCCACGGGGAGGATGCCGTCGACGGTGAGGTGGTAGCCGATGATCCCGAAGGTCACCAGCGCCCCCGTCGTCAGGGAGGCGGCGACCGCGTAGCGGAAGAAGTCGCCCGGCAGCCCCGCTCCGACGACCTCGGCCCACCACCCGCGCCGGGGAGCCGGGTGCCCGGCGGCGGCCGGCGGCGGGGGCGAGTCGTCGTACACGCTCGGGTCCGGCACGCGTCGGCGCAGCGCCAGCAGCAGGAGCATGGCGACCGCCCCGGGCACGGCGAGCACCGCCAGGCCCCACCACAGGGACGCGACCGCGACGACGCCGGCCATCACCAGCGGTCCGGCGAACGCACCGACCTGGTCCAGCGCCTTGTGCACCCCGAAGCCGCGGCCGCGTCCCACGGCGGACGCGACGTGGGCGAGCAGGGCCGACTTCGACGGGGACCGGATCGCCTTGCCGAGGCGCTCGAGCAGGATCATCGTGGCAGCGAAGGCGAGTCCGGCGGCGCCGAGGCGTGGGGCGAGGGCGAGCAGGGGGACGCAGACCGCGGTGAGGCCGTAGCCCAGGATCGTCAGCGACCAGTAGCGCCCCGTGCGGTCGGCGATCGGGCCGAAGGCCAGGCGCGCCACGAGCGCCACGGCCTCGCCGGCGCCGGTCACCAGGCCGACGACCACCGCGGACGCGCCCAGCGCCGCGAGGACCGGGCCGTAGACCGAGCGGGCACCCTCGTAGACCATGTCGGCGGCCAGGCTCACGAAGCCGAACCACCAGACCACGCGCCACGCGCTGGGAGCGCCCCGGGCAGGGGTGCTCACAACCACCCGGACTTCTTGAACCACGCGAAGAGCCCGACCGACACTCCGACCATGAGCAGCAGCGCGAACGGGTAGCCGTAGCCCCAGTGCAGCTCGGGCATGTGGTCGAAGTTCATGCCGTAGATGCCGGCGATGAGGGTCGGGACGACGATCAGGGCCGCACCGGCGGAGATCTTGCGCATGTCCTCGTTCTGCTGCACCGAGATGCGCGCGAGGTGGGCGTCGAAGGCCGTCGACAGCAGCACGTCGAGGTTGTCGACCACCTCCGAGACGCGGTGGAGGTGGTCGGAGACGTCGCGGAAGTACGTCGCGGTCTCGGGGGTGATGCGGTCGTCCACACCCATCGCGAACTTCCGCATCGGCTCGCGCAGCGGCATCACCGCGCGCCGCACCTCCGCGATCTCGCGCTTGAGGACGTAGATGCGGTTCGAGTCGTTGGTACGGGCCTCGGAGAAGACGGAGGCCTCCACCTCGTCGACGTCCTCCTCGAGGGCCTCGCCGACCTTCTCGTACTCGTCGACGACCCGGTCGCAGATCGCGTAGAGGACGGCCATCGGGCCGTGCTCGAGCACCTTGGCGCGGTGCTCGAGGTCGCGTCGCGAGGCGCCCAGGTCGATGCCCTGGCCGTGTCGCACGGTCACCACGAAGTCGTGACCGACGAACATGTTGATCTCACCGGTCTCGACCGCGTCCTCCTCGTCGACGTACCAGAGCGTCTTGAGCACGAGGAAGAGCGTGTCGCCGTACCGTTCCAGCTTGGGGCGCTGGTGGGAGTCGCCGGCGTCCTCGACCGCCAACGGGTGGAGGTCGAAGGTGCGGGCGATCAGGTCGAGCTCGTCGGGGCTCGGGTCGTGGATGCCGATCCACTGGAAGTCGCCGGGGTCGCAGGGCACGCGCGCCGACCCCAGGCTCTGGTCGGCGGGGTCGTCGCCCAGCGGGACCCGCTGGCCCCGGTGGTAGAGCGCGTTGTCGACGATCACAGGCCGAGGCTAGCCCCACTAACCTCTGGAGAATGCCCACTGTCATCCTCGTGCGACACGGCCGCTCGTCGGCCAACGCCACCGGAGTCCTCGCCGGGCGGCTGCCCGGGGTCCACCTCGACGACGCCGGTGTGCAACAGGCGGTCGCGGTCGGCGAGCGGCTGGCGGGCGTACGGCTCGCGGCGGCCGTGACCAGCCCGCTCGAGCGCTGCCGGGAGACGTGTCGCGAGATCACCACCCGCCAGGGCGCGCCGCTCCGGGCCGGCACCGACAAGCAGCTGTCGGAGTGCGACTACGGCGAGTGGCAGGGGCGCCCCCTCAAGGAGCTCGCCAAGGAGAAGCTCTGGAGGACCGTCCAGGCCCAGCCGTCGGCGGCGACCTTCCCGGGCGGTGAGTCCATGCGCGCCATGCAGGACCGTGCGGTGGCCGCCGTACGACGCCACGACGCGCGGGTGGCGGCCGAGCACGGCGACGACGCCGTGTGGGTCGCGGTCAGCCACGGCGACGTGATCAAGTCGATCCTCGCCGACGCCCTGGGCACCCACCTCGACCTGTTCCAGCGCATCCACGTCGACCCGGCGTCGGTCTCCGTCGTGCGATACACGGAGTCACGACCGTTCGTCATCGGCACCAACACGCACGCCGGCGACCTGTCGTGGCTGACCCCGCCGAAGAAGTCCCGCCGCACCTCCCGCACCCGGCGCTCGGACGCCGAGGTGGGTGGAGGCGCCGGTCCCCAGCCAGCAGGGTCCTAGGGTGAGTGGCATGCCCGTCGTGCACCGCTTCGACCCGCCCGAGCGCTTCGTCGCCGGCACCGTTGGCGAGCCCGGCCAGCGCACGTTCTTCCTCCAGGCGCGCGAGGGCGCGCGGCTGGTGAGCGTCTCGCTGGAGAAGCAGCAGGTGCAGGCGCTCGCGGAGCGGGTCGACGAGCTCCTCGACGAGCTCATGCGAGCCGCGGGCGGTGACGTGCTGATCCCGGCGATCGCGCCGCGCGACCTCACCGACACCCAGCCCCTCGAACAGCCCATCGAGGAGGAGTTCCGCGCCGGCACGATGACGCTGTCGTGGGACGGGTCCGACGAGCGCGTCGTCATCGAGGTCTTCCCGTTCACCGAGGCCGCGGTCGTCTCGCCCGAGCAGCTCCAGGAGGACCTCGAGGACCTCCTCGAGCCCGAGCCCGACGAGATCTTCCTCGTCCGGATCACGGCCGCCGCGGCCCGTTCGTTCGTGGAGCGCTCGCTGTCGGTGATCGGTGCGGGGCGTCCTGACTGCCCGTTCTGCGGCGAGCCCGTCGACCCCGACGGACACCTGTGCGTGCGGGCCAACGGCTTCCGGCGCCGTGATCCCTGACCTGCCCGACGGCTTCCCCACCGGGGAGCTCACGCTCCACGGCCGCGTGCTGCCGGCGTCCAACGCCACCTTCGTCGGCGAGCTCGCGGGCGTGCGGGTGGTCTACAAGCCGATCGCGGGGGAGCGTCCGCTGTGGGACTTCCCGCACGGCACGCTCGCCGCGCGCGAGGTCGGGTCGTACGCCGTCTCCGAGGCGCTCGGCTGGGACATCGTGCCGCCGACGGTCCTCGGGGACGGACCGCACGGGCCGGGCATGGTCCAGCTGTGGCGCGACGAGGTCGAGGACGCGGCGCCCGTCGACATCGTCGCTGAAGGGGAGCTCCCGCAGGGCTTCCGCCACGTCTTCGACGGCCTCGACGCCCACGACCAGCCGGTGTCGCTGGTCCACGAGGACAGCGCGCCCCTGCGCCGGATGGCGCTCTTCGACGTCGTCGTCAACAACGCCGACCGCAAGGGCGGCCACGTCCTGCCGATGCCCGACGGCCACCGCCACGGCGTCGACCACGGACTCACCTTCCACGTCGAGCACAAGCTGCGCACGGTGCTGTGGGGCTTCGTGGGCGATGCGATCACCGCCGAGGAGGCCGAGGGGCTGCGCAGGCTCGTCTCCGCGCTCGACGGCCCGCTCGGCACGACGCTCTGCGACCTGATCACTGACGAGGAGGTCGAGACCACGAGGCGACGGGTCGCGCGGCTGCTGGCCCGGGGCACGTTCCCCGGCCCGCGCTCGTCGTCGTACCCGGTCATCCCCTGGCCGCCCTTCTGAGACGCGCACCGACGCGTCAATGCCTGCCGGGTGGCCGATAGGCTGCGCCGTATGCGTGCCTGGTCGTCGCCCGACGTTCCCTCACTGCCCGTGTCGGGGCCCGTCGTGCGGGTCCACGACACCGCGAGCGGCGCCCTCATCGAGACCCGGCCCGAGGGCCCGGCGCGGATGTACGTCTGCGGGATCACCCCCTACGACGCGACCCACATGGGGCACGCGGCGACCTACGTCGGCTTCGACCTGCTCCACCGCGCTTGGCGCAACGCCGGGCACGAGGTGACCTACGTCCAGAACGTCACCGACGTCGACGACCCCCTGCTCGAGCGGGCCGCGAAGGTCCACGTCGACTGGGCCGAGCTCGCCGAGCGTGAGACCCAGCTGTTCCGCGACGACATGGAGGCGCTGCGGGTCCTGCCGCCGGCGCACTACACCGGCGCGGTCGAGTCGATCCCGCAGGTCATCGAGCTGATCCAGCGTCTCGAGGAGGTCGGCGCGGTCTACCGGGTCGAGGACGACCTCTACTTCTCCGTCACCGCCGACGACTCCTTCGGCTCGGTCTCCGGGCTCGACCGCGACGCGATGCTCGCGATCTTCCCCGAGCGCGGCGGCGACCCCGACCGCGAAGGGAAGAAGGACCCGCTCGACTGCCTGCTGTGGCGCGCCGAGCGACCGGGCGAGCCGACGTGGGACAGCCCCTGGGGTCCGGGCCGGCCCGGCTGGCACATCGAGTGCTCCGCGATCGCGCTCGACCACCTCGGCGCCACCTTCGACGTCCAGGGCGGCGGCAGCGACCTCGTCTTCCCGCACCACGAGATGTCCGCCGGCCACGCCCAGGTCGCGCACCCGGGGGAGCGGTTCGCGCGGGCCTACGCCCACGCCGGGATGGTCGCCTACGACGGCGAGAAGATGTCGAAGTCCAAGGGCAACCTCGTCTTCGTCTCCGCGCTCCGGATGAGCGAGGTCGACCCGATGGCGATCCGCCTGGTGCTGCTGCGCCACCACTACCGCAGCGACTGGGAGTGGACCGACGACCAGCTCTGGGACGCCGTCGACACCCTCGCCACGTGGCGCCGCGCCCTCGCGCTGGGTGCGGGCGCGCCGTCCGGGCCCGTCGTCGAACACGTGCTGGCCGCCCTGGCCGACGACCTCGACGCCCCGAGGGCCGTCGCCGCCGTCCAGGAGTGGGTCGAGGCGACGCTCGGCACGACGGGCCTCGCCGACACGTCCGACCCCGAGGCCGCGGCGACCGTCCACCGCCTCCTCGACGCCGCCCTCGGCCTGTCGCTCTGACGTACGCCACCCGTCTCCCGGGCGGTGCGTGAGGCAGGTTCTCGGGCTCCAGAAGCTGTCTCACGCACCGCCGGTGGGCGTCGGCGGACGACGCTCAGTCGGTGTCGCGGCGCTTGAGGTAGCGCTCGAACTCCCGGGCGATCGCCTCGCCGGAGGCCTCGGGGAGGTCGGCGGTGTCGCGGGTCTCCTCGAGGGCGCGGACATAGTCGGCGACGTCCTCGTCCTCGGCGGCGAGCTCGTCGACGCCCCGTTCCCAGGCCTTGGCGTCGTCGGCGAGCTCACCGATCGGCATGGGCGCCTGGAGGAGCTCCTCGAGCTGGCCGAGCAGGGCGAGCGTGGCTTTTGGACAGGGGGGCTGCGCGACGTAGTGGGGGACCGCGGCCCAGTAGGAGACGGCCGGGATGTCGAGCTGGGTGCACGCGTCGTTGAAGACGCCGACGATGCCGGTGGGGCCCTCGTAGGTGGACTGCTCGAGCACGAGGCGGTCGACGAGCTCGGGCTCGCTCGCGGTGCCGGTCACCGGGATGGGGCGGGTGTGCGGGGTGTCGGCGAGCAGCGCCCCCATCGTCACCACGAGCTCGGCGCCCAGGTCGTCGCAGGCGGCGAGGAGCTCGGCGCAGAACTGGCGCCACTTCATGTTGGGCTCGATGCCGCGAACCAGGATCACGTCGCGATCCAGCTCGGCGGGGCGGGCGACGGCGATCCGGGTCGTGGGCCAGGTCAGCCTGCGGTAGCCGTTGTGGTCGGTGCCGATGATCGGCCGGTTGACCTGGAAGTCGTAGAACTCCTCCGGGTCGATGGCACCGATGACCTCGGCCTTCCACTGCTCGATGAGGTGGTCCACCATCCCGGAGGCAGCGTCGGCAGCGTCGTTCCAGCCCTCGAAGGCCGCGATCACCACGGGGGACACCAGGTCCTGCACGTCGTCGAACTCGATCACCAGCCCAGCCTAGGGCTCCGCGCCCAGCCCGCCGTCGTGATTTCGCCGCCCGACGCGCCGGGTGCCACCATGTGGGAATCCAGTCCGCGTGTCGGACGACGTTCCTAGGCTGGCCTCACCGCCACCCGAGAGGAGCCACTCACCCGTGGAGCCGCAGCACCGACCAGACGCGACAGCCGCCCTCACGGCGATCCTCAGCGAGCGGATCATGGTGCTGGACGGCGCGATGGGTACGGCGATCCAGCGCGATCGTCCCGACGAGGCGGGCTACCGCGGTGAGCGCTTCGCCGACCATCCGAGCGACCTGGTCGGCAACAACGACCTCCTGACGATCACGCAGCCGCAGATCATCCGGACGATCCACGAGGAGTACCTCCGCGCGGGCGCGGACGTCATCGAGACCAACACGTTCAACGCCAACGCGATCTCGCTGTCCGACTACGGCCTCGAGGAGCTCGCCTACGAGCTCAACCTCGAGTCCGCACGGCTCGCCCGCCAGGCCGCTGACGCGGTGGCCACGCCCGACCGGCCACGCTGGGTGGCCGGCGCCCTCGGCCCGACCACGCGCACGGCCTCCATCTCGCCCGACGTCAACGACCCCGGCGCGCGCAACGTCACCTTCGACCAGCTCGCCGATGCCTACCTCGTCGCCGCGCGCGGCCTCGTCGACGGCGGGGCCGACCTGCTGATGATCGAGACGATCTTCGACACCCTCAACGCCAAGGCCGCCATCTTCGCGGTCGAGACCCTCTTCGAGGAGCAGGACCGGCGCTGGCCGGTCATCATCTCCGGCACGATCACCGACGCGTCCGGCCGTACGCTCTCGGGCCAGGTCACCGAGGCGTTCTGGGACTCCGTACGCCACGCCCGCCCGCTGGCGGTCGGCCTCAACTGTGCCCTCGGTGCCCGCGACATGCGCCCCTACGTCGCCGAGCTGTCGCGCCTGGCCGACTCCTTCGTCAGCGTCTACCCCAACGCCGGGCTGCCCAACGCGTTCGGCGAGTACGACGAGACACCCGACCAGACCGCCGCCGTCCTCGCGGAGTTCGCCGACGCCGGCTTCCTCAACCTCGTCGGCGGCTGCTGCGGCACGACCCCCGACCACATCGCCGCCATCGCGAGCGCAGTCGACGGCAAGGGCCGGCGCGAGCCGGTCGAGCATGAGCCGGTCATGCGGCTCTCCGGGCTCGAGCCGCTGACGATCACCGAGGACAGCCTGTTCGTCAACGTCGGCGAGCGCACCAACATCACCGGCTCCGCTCGCTTCCGCAAGCTCATCAAGGACGGCGACTACGACACTGCGCTGAGCGTCGCGGCGCAGCAGGTCGAGTCCGGCGCCCAGGTCATCGACGTCAACATGGACGAGGGCATGATCGACGGGGTCGCGGCCATGGACCGCTTCCTCAAGCTGATCGCCGCCGAGCCCGACATCAGCCGCGTGCCGGTGATGGTCGACTCGTCGAAGTGGGAGGTCATCGAGGCCGGCCTCAAGTGCGTGCAGGGCAAGTCGATCGTCAACTCCATCTCGATGAAGGAGGGCGAGGAGGCCTTCCGGCAGCACGCCCGCCTCTGCCGCAAGTACGGCGCCGCCGTCGTGGTGATGGCCTTCGACGAGGACGGCCAGGCCGACAACCTCGAGCGGCGCAAGGCCATCTGCGAGCGGGCCTACCGCATCCTCGTCGACGAGGTCGGCTTTCCGCCCGAGGACATCATCTTCGACCCCAACGTCTTCGCCGTGGCCACCGGCATCGAGGAGCACGCCACCTACGGCGAGGACTTCATCGAGGCGACCCGCTGGATCAAGCAGAACCTCCCCGGCGCCAAGGTCAGCGGCGGCATCTCCAACGTCTCGTTCTCCTTCCGGGGAAACAACCCGGTCCGCGAGGCGATCCACGCCGTCTTCCTCTTCCACGCGATCCGCGCGGGCCTCGACATGGGCATCGTCAATGCCGGCGCCCTGGTCGTCTACGACGAGGTGGACGCCGAGCTGCGTGAGCGCATCGAGGACGTCGTCCTCAACCGTCGTGCCGACGCCGCCGAGCGGCTGCTCGAGATCGCCGAGCGCTTCAACGTCGCCGCGGCCGACGCCGAGGTGACCGAGGACGAGTGGCGCGCCCTGCCGCTGCGCGAGCGGATCACCCACGCGCTCGTGAAGGGCATCGACGCCCACGTCGAGGACGACACCGAGGCCCTGCGGGCGGAGATCGCCACGGCCGGCGGCCGGCCGATCGAGGTCATCGAGGGCCCGCTCATGGACGGGATGAACGTCGTCGGCGACCTGTTCGGCGCCGGCAAGATGTTCCTGCCGCAGGTCGTCAAGAGCGCGCGTGTGATGAAGAAGGCCGTGGCCTACCTGATTCCCTTCATCGAGGAGGAGAAGGTCAAGGACCCGGCGCTTGCCGCGCAGAAGGACACCAACGGCACCATCGTGATGGCGACGGTGAAGGGCGACGTCCACGACATCGGCAAGAACATCGTCGGGGTCGTCCTGCAGTGCAACAACTACGAGGTCATCGACCTCGGGGTGATGGTCCCCGCCCAGAAGATCCTCGACGCGGCCGAGGAGCACGACGCCGACATCATCGGCCTCTCCGGCCTCATCACGCCGTCCCTCGACGAGATGGTCAACTTCGCCTCCGAGATGCAGCGCCTCGGCCTCGACATCCCGCTCCTCATCGGCGGCGCCACCACCTCGCGCGCCCACACCGCCGTCAAGATCGACCAGAAGTACGACGGCCCGGTGGTGTGGGTCAAGGACGCGTCGCGCTCGGTGCCGACCGCCGCGGCGCTCCTCAGCCCCACCGGCCGGGACAAGCTCATGGGTGACGTCCAGGCCGACTTCGACTCCCTGCGCACCCGCCACTCGGTTAAGAACGACCGGCCGATGGTGACGCTCGAGCAGGCGCGCGCCAACGCGACCCCGCTGGACTGGTCGGACTACCACCCGCCCAAGCCCCACCTGCTGCTGCAGCAGGACCACGACGTCTCGCCGCTGATCGGCACGGTGGCCAGCCAGCACGTCCGGGTGCTTCGCGACCACGACCTCTCCACGCTGCGGCGCTACATCGACTGGCAGCCGTTCTTCAACGCGTGGGAGATGAAGGGCGCCTTCCCCGACATCCTCAACAACCCCGGCTCCGGTCCCGCGGCCCGCAAGCTCTACGACGACGCCCAGGAGATGCTCGACCGGATCGTCGAGGAGAAGTGGATCCGCGCACACGGCGTGGTCGGCTTCTTCCCGGCCAACTCGGTCGGAGACTCCGTCGAGCTCTACCTCGACGGCGACCGGAGCACCGTCCACGCCAGGCTCCACCACCTGCGGCAGCAGGGCCAGCACCGCGACGGCGTACCGAACCGGTCGCTCGCGGACTACGTCGCTCCTAAGGACACCGGGTTGCGCGACCACGTGGGCGCGTTCGCGGTCACCGCCGGTGACGGGCTCGCCGAGCGGGTCGCCGCGTTCCGTGCCGAGCTCGACGACTACAACGCGATCCTCCTGGAGTCGCTGGGCGACCGCCTGGCGGAGGCGTTCGCCGAGCGGCTGCACGAGCGGGTGCGCAAGGAGCTGTGGGGCTACGCGCCCGACGAGCACCTCGACAACGTCGGCCTCATCAAGGAGCAGTACGACGGCATCCGCCCGGCGCCGGGCTACCCCGCGTGCCCCGAGCACACAGAGAAGCAGACGCTCTGGGAGCTCCTCGACGTCGAGGAGCACACCGGCATCAAGCTCACCGAGTCGATGGCGATGTGGCCGGGAGCATCGGTCAGCGGCTTCTACTACTCCCACCCGCAGTCGCAGTACTTCGTCGTGGGCCGGCTCGCCCGCGACCAGGTGGCCGACTACGCCGAGCGCAAGGGCTGGACCCTTGCCGAGGCCGAGCGGTGGCTCTCGCCCAACCTCGGCTACGACCCGGAGGACTGACGGGGCGGCGCCTTGCGCCCGTGCTCAGAGGACGACAGCCGCCGCCATCACGAGCGGCAGCGAGACCACCGAGGCGACCGACGTCACCAGGGTCAGCGTCTTGAGCGTGCCCTTGGTCGACAGGCCGAGCAGCGACTTGAACATCCAGAAGAAGTTGCTGTTCACCTGCAGCGCGAACATCGCACCCGACGCGATGGCCAGTCCGATCACGATGGGGGAGACGGTCAGCGAGTCGAGGATCGGGGCGATGATGCCGGCGGCGGTGATGGCGGCGACCGACACCGAGCCGATGGCGAGGTGCAGGACGGCGGCGATGAACCACGCCAGCAGGATGCTCAGCACGACGGGTGCGCCGGCGTCGGCCTGGAACAGGTCGCCCAGCACGCTGTCGAGCCCGGTGGCCTCGATGACCGCGCCGAGCGAGCCGCCCACGCCGGTGATGAGGAGGATCTCGCCGGTCGTGTGGAAGCCGTCCTCCATCGCCTCGTTGGTGTGGTCGCGCCCGGACGAGGCGCGCGAGAGACCATAGGCGCCCAGCAGGCCGATGAAGAGCGCCAGGTTGGCGTCGCCGAGGAACGCGATGAAGGCGTTGGACCAGCCGCCGAGCTCGGCGAACGCGCCGAAGGCGATGAGCAGGAGCGGCACCAGGATGGGCAGCATCAGCGTCACGAGGGGGAGCTCGCGCACGCCCTCCTGCTCCTTGGACGCGGACGCCTCCGACTCGCTGCGGGCGATGGCCGCCTCGGAGGACTCGGCCTCGCCCGTGAGGTAGGCGCGGTCGGCGGCCTCCTGCTCGACCATCGCCTCGTCGACCTCCTCGTCGGTCTCCGGGTTCCAGAAGCCGCCGGCCGAGAAGAGCAGGCGCATGAGGAGCGTGGAGACGAGGGCGGTCACGAGGCCGATGACGACGCCGTACACGAGCCAGTCGCCGAGGCGGATGTCGAGCAGGCCGGCGATCGAGATCGCCGCGAGGCCCGGGATCACGAAGACGTAGCCGGCGAAGATCCCGCAGCCCAACGCGGACGCGAGAACGGGGAGGCCGACCTTCCCGATGAAGGGCGACGCGGACCGGGCGACCGGTGCGGCGAGCACGACCTGCACGTCGACGTAGATCGAGGGCATCACCACGGCCAGCATCGAGGTGAGGGCGTACGGCAGGCGCGCGGAGCCCACCCGCTGCACCAGCAGCGCCACCAGTCGCCGGAAGGCGCCCGTGGAGTGCAGGAGCGACCCGATCAACACCCCGAAGCCGATCAGCAGCCCGACCTCCGCCATGATCCCGCCGAAGCCGGTGGTGATGGCCTCGACGGTCCCGGCGAAGCCGACACCCCCGGCCAGGCCGAGGTAGAGGGATCCGAGGATCAGCGAGATCACCGGGTCGATGCGGCCCTTGATGATCAGTGCGATCACCAGGACGATCGCGATGGTGGTGTGCAGGGCGACCATGCGTGCTCCCCGAGAGTCGGCGTCCCCGAGGGGCGAGTGACCTCTGTCTACCGGTGCGGGCGGGGCGTTGGCCAGCCGGGGCCCGACGAGGTGGGTCGGCTGCACCGGTGCAGGCGCGAGCGATCGGGGATGGCGCGCCGTCGACCGAGCAGCTCGCGCTAGCGAGCGGAGCGCGGCAGGAGTCGCTCGCCCACCCAGCCGAGCGCGACCGAGAACACGGTCACCAGCAGAGCGAACGTGATGGCGGCGAGGATCCCGTCGATGTCGAGTCGGGTCGTCAGGGCGGACGCCAGCCAGACGGCGCAGCCGTTGACCACCAGCGTCACAGCCGCCAGGACCAGCATCCCTTGCGGCGTGGGCAGCAGTCGCAGGACCAGCTGGGCGACGACGTTGGCGGCAGCGACCAGGGCGGCGACCACGAGCGCGGAGACCGGGCCGCCGTCGAGGTCGACGTCGGGCGTCACCCAGGCTGCCAGGACCACGGCCAGGGCCAGGAGCACCCACCGGAGCAGGAAGACGACGATGACCACGCGTCCTCCTCCCCGGCCGGGTCGCGGCGGGCCCACCCGTCCCGCGCCACCCACTCTGCCGGTCACCGGGTGCCCGACCCTCACCCGAACCGGGGGAGATCGGCCCACGGAGCCCAGCGCAGCTCACTCACCCGGATCGGGGGAGCCCGCGCCCTCGCGACGCGCGCAGCATCGTCGTACGCCATCGACGAAAGGGATCGATCCATGGGAACGCTGACGGTCTGGAAGTTCGACACCGCCTCGGGCGCCGACGACGCCACGGAGACCCTGCGACAGCTCTCCTCGCAGCACCTGATCACCATCCACGACGCAGCCACCGTGCGCTGGGACGAGGGGAAGAAGAAGCCCAAGACCAGGCAGCTGGCCAACCTGACCGGTGCCGGTGCCCTGGGAGGCGCCTTCTGGGGCATGTTGTTCGGACTGATCTTCTTCGTGCCGCTGCTCGGAGCCGCCATCGGCGCAGCGTCGGGCGCCCTCGCCGGGTCGCTGAGGGACGTCGGCATCGACGACGGCTTCATCAACCGGGTCCGGGACGAGGTCACGCCCGGGACCTCGGCGCTGTTCGTGCTGAGCTCGGACGCCGTGATGGACAAGGTGCGGGAGGCGTTCTCCGCGAACCGGCCCGAGCTGATCTTCACCAACCTGAGCACCGAGCAGGAGAACGCGATCCGCGAGGTCTTCGCCGAGGAGGAGTGACCCCGGACGGACGATCGTCTCAGAGCAGCTGCAGCCGGCGCGCGACGGACAGGGCCTCGCTGCGCCGGCTGGCTCCGAGCTTGCTGTAGAGGCTCGACACGTGCGTCTTGACGGTGTTCTCGGAGACGAACAGGCCGTCGGCGATGTCGGCGTACGTTGCACCCCGCGCGAGCTCGCGCAGCACGTCGCGCTCCCGCGGGCTCAGGTGCGTCGTGACGAGCGGATCCGCCTCCGAGGAACGCTCCCGACCGGTCGCGGTGGACGGCGCGAGGTCGGCCGTGATGTCGGAGTGCGCGCCGGTGAGGTCACGGAGCGCACCCAGCCACGTCGCGGGTCCGGCACCCTCCAGCTCGCCCAGGAGCGTGTGGACGGGCGTGCCGTGGCGGGTCCAGCCGAGGAAGGGCACGTAGTTGCCCCGGCTCTCCGTCGCCCGGACGGCCTCGAGCACCACCTCGCGGGCGGACGCGCTGTCACCGAGGGCGTGGAGCAGCTGACCCCGACACACGAGCGCCAGTGCCCGGCAGGGCGGCTGGTCGAGGACCCGGTGCTCCGCGGTAGCGGCGAAGTGCTCGACGGCGGCACGCAGGTCACCGACGAGGTCGGCCTCCACGCCCCGCAGCAGCAGCGCCTCGCCGGGCGAGCCGTGGTCGTGCAGCTCGTCGCCGAGGCTCCTCAGGGTCGTGCGGTCCCCGGACAGGAAGGCGAGGAACGCTCGTTCGATGAGCACGGTGGCGCGCAGGTGGTGCGGGAGGCCGGGGACGTCCATGATCGCCTGAAGGGTCTGCTCGGCCCGGACCACGGACCGTCGTGAGAGGTGCACGCGGGCGTCGTGGACCTGCTGCCAGAAGCGCGTCGTCGTGTCGGCGGGGTGCAAGGTAGCCCTGGTGGGGGCTTCGGCCGGGGCCCCGGGCGGCCCCTCGGGTGCACCCTCCGGTCCGGCGGCGGGTGGCACCGTCGACATCGCGGCCAGTCGACCGTAGAGCTCGGCCCGGTGGCGGGTCATCGGGAGGACGGTCACCAGGTGCTCCATGGCACGCAGGCTGCGCTCGGCGAGGTGGCGGGCCACGTGCTCCCGACCGCGCATGTAGTAGAGGCCGGCGAGGTAGGTGTACGCGCCCGCGGCGTGCGCCGGCATGCCCAGCTCGTCGCCGAGTCGCGCCGCACGGAGCAGGTTGGCCTCGGCCGGAACCGGCATCCCCAGCGTGAGCTGGGCGATGCCGAGCTCGGCCAGGATGTGGGGTTGCAGGTCGGAGGGGGTGTCGGTGAACGCCCCGGACTCGACGTGGTGCTGGCCCTCCGCCGCCGCTGCGGCGAGGGGCTCGAAACCGGCTCGCGCGCGCATCAGGCGCGCGCAGAGCAGCTGCGCCGCCCATCGGGGCGTGGCGCCGACCCTGTCCGTCCCGGCCGCCAGCAGGCGGTCGATCCAGTGCATCGCCGAGGTGATGTCACCGTGGATCCAGCGCTCGACCGCGAGGACGAACCAGGACTCGGGACGCTCGTCGACGACAGCGGGCCAGCGCTGGGCGAACGCCACCACGTCCCTGCCGCGGCCGCGCGTCAGGATGCGGGTGCCCTCCTCGACCAGCTGGTCGGCCGCCGCCTCCGCGAGACCGAGGTCGACCAACCGACCGAAGGCGTCGTCGACCGCGCCCGCGCTGGCGTCGAGCCGCACGGCCCGCAGGACCGTGGACCTCGCTCGCTCGACGTCGACCCCGCCGGCGCTGATCCGGCGACGCACCACCTCCGCGAGGAGCGGGTGGATCCGGAAGTGGGCTCCACCGGCAGGTCGTGGGCCGGTGCCGGGCCGTGGAGCGACAGGGCCGCGTTCGGACCGCGTGACGAGCAGCCCGGTCGACTCGAGGCCGGCGAGGACACCCCCAGCGTCCCGGTCCTGGGTCAGGTGGGCTGCCGTCTCCGCGGACACCTCCCGCTCGTTCGCCGTGCACAGCAGGAGGTGCCGCTCGCGCGAGGTGAGCGCGGAGAAGACCTCGTTGACCACCTGGTCCGCGACCGTCCAGCCGCCCTGCGACATCCGGCGGACGGCGCCCCGCTGGTCCGGAGACGCCGCCACCAGTCGCGACGCCAGCACCGCGACGGCGCACCACCCCTCGGCACGGGCGGCGATCGCGGACACCATCTCGGGCGACGCGGGCCCGACGTGGAGCTCGATCAGCCGTGAGCTCTCGACGGACGAGAGGCGGAGCACGTCGCCCCTGAGCTCAGTGAGATGGCCGAGCAGCTGGGCCGTGAGCCGGCGGATCGGAAGGTCCCACCGGCTGAGCAGGAGGACGCGCATGGACCGTGGCGCGTCGTTCAGCCGGGTGTCGAGGAGCCGGACGGCGGAGGCGGGGAGGGCGTGCGCGTCGTCGATCACGACCAGGCGCGGCGGGGCGCTGGGCTCGCCTCCCGGGTCCTCGAGGGCGGCTTCGAGGCCGGTGGGGCCCAGGCCGCGACCGGCGTCGAGCCACACCACGTCGCTGGGCGTCGTACGCGCCTTGCCGTGGCGCAGCCACCCCGCCACGCCCAGGGTCTTGCCGGCACCGGCAGGGGCGACCAACGTGACGATCGCCGAGTCGGCGGCGGCGTCCAGGTGCCGCCACAGGTCATTGCGGGGGACGTAGGTCCGGGGCAGACGTGGAACGCCGGCCTCGTCGAGTCCGCCCGCGGGGCGCCATGGCCCGGTCGATGTCGGCTCACCCATGACGTCACGCCTCCCGCCGCAGCGTGCGTGGACGACTCGTGTCTCGCCCTCGCACCCTCCCAAGCGCTCGGAGCGGGCGACCGCGGGTGTCCATGCATCTCACCCGTTCGGGTGGGATCAGGCCGAGGGTAGCCCAGTCGGCGCGGGCACCGTCAACACGTCGACCACCCCCACGCCGAGGCTGACGAGAAGGCTGATCACGCCCTGGAGCTCCTCCTGGTCGGCCACCTCGCCGGACAGCACGGTCTGAGGACGCTGGGGCACGGCAACGAGGTGAGGGAACGCCGTGAGGGCGTCCGGGGACAACTCGGCATCGACTCGGATCATCATCCTCGGCACCGGGTTCCTCCTCGCACGGGACCGGACCAGCCGTGTCCCGGAGGCAGCCCAACCACCTCGGGGAACCGCGATCGGCGAATCCAGGTGCGGTGCACGCTAGGCGCGAGGGCCGACGGCTGCCTCCCACATATCGGGGGAGGTCGTCGTGCCGCACCGCGGACAGGAGTCACCTGTGACAGCGGCACACGGGCTCATCGTCCGGCTACGGGCCCGACCCGCCGACGTCATCGACGTCTTCGTCTACGTGGTCGTCCTCAACCTCGCCATCGAGCACGTGCCGGCCGTCATCAGTGAGGGCTTCACGATGTCGCTCCTCACGGCCGTGGTGCTCAAGCTCACGCTCGAGGTCGTCATCTGGCTCAAGGGCCACGTCGTGCGCGGCCCGCGCGGAACCAGCAGGTGGTCGATGAAGCTCACGCTCGGCGCCACGCTCTGGGTGGTGGCCGCAGGTAGCAAGCTCGTCGTCCTCCACGTGGTCGACCTCCTGTTCGGTGACGCTGTCAGCCTGGGAGGCTTCTTCTCGGTGACGCTCCTCGTCGTGGCGCTACTGATCTCCCGCGCCGCGGTGCGGAGCCTGCTCGACGACGGGGATGCGTCCGACGCCGACCCCCTCGATAGGGTCTGGCAGGTGACTTCTCCGGTGCCGCCGTCCCTGCCAGCCGCGGTCCTGTGGGACATGGACGGCACGCTCGTCGACACGGAGCCCTACTGGATCGCGACCGAGTTCGCGATGGCGGAGAAGTACGGCGGCACCTGGTCCGAGGAGCACGCGCTGAACCTCGTCGGCAACGCGCTGCTCGAGTCCGGCGACTACATCCGGGCCCACATGGGCATCGACCGCACGTCACAGCAGATCGTCGACGAGCTGCTCGACGGGGTCGTGGCGCGGGTCGAGGTCGAGGTGCCGTGGCGCCCGGGCGCGCGCGAGCTGCTCACCGACCTGCACGGACAGGGCGTCCCCTGCGCGCTGGTCACCATGTCGTGGCAGCGCTTCGTCGACCCGATCCTGGCGCAGCTGCCCGTGGGGGCGTTCGCGAGCGTCGTGACCGGCGATCGTGTCGAGCGCGGGAAGCCGCACCCCGAGCCCTACCTCACCGCGGCCGCCGAGCTGGGCCTGGACCCTGCGGCCTGCCTCGCGATCGAGGACTCCAACACCGGCGCCACCTCGGCGGTCGCGGCCGGCTGCACCGTCGTGTGCGTGCCCAACCACGTGCCGATCCTGGAGGGGGAGCGGCGCGTCTTCGCCGGCACGCTCGACGGCCTCGACACCGCCGGGCTCGCGCGGCTGGCGAGCGGTCACGCGCGTGGCGTCGAGGCCGCCAACACGTGATCGGACCGTGACCGTGTCGGTGTGGCCCGCATCACATTCGCCGGTCTAGGGTGCTGGGACGACCCTGACCGGATACCGGACGGAAGGACCCCTGATGTCCCCGAAACGCACCTTGGCGACATGGACCACCGCACTCCTGGCGGCCGCCACCCTCGCGAGCTGCGCCGAGAGCGAGCGCGACGGCGGTGGCGAGGGCGGCGGCGCCAGCGAGGACGCCGGGACGTTCATCTTCGGCGCTGCCGGCGCCCCTGAGATGTTCGATCCCTACTACGCGACGGACGGCGAGACGTTCCGCATCACCCGTCAGATGTTCGAGGGACTGCTCGGCATCGAGCCCGGCAGCGCCGAGGTGGTCCCGGAGCTCGCCACCGAGTGGACGCCCAACGAGGACGGCACCGAGTGGACGTTCACGCTGCGTGACGACGTGACCTTCCACGACGGCGAGCCGTTCAACGGCGAGGCGGTCTGCGCCAACTTCGAGCGGATGTTCGACCAGAACGAGGCCGGCCAGGTCGCGGCCGAGTACTGGGGCTACGTGATGGGCGCCTACGCCAACGACGCCGAGAACTCGCTCTACCAGGGCTGCGAGGCGACCGACGAGTACGAGGTCGTCATCACGATCAGCGGTCCCACGTCCGGCTTCCCCACCATGCTCACCCTTGAGTCGCTCTCGATGCAGTCGCCCAAGGCGCTCGAGGAGGGCGACGCCAACGGCATCGCGGCTGAGGGTGAGGGCTTCAGCTTCCCGGCGTACGCCGACGCGCCCGTCGGCACCGGGCCGTTCACCTTCGGCGAGTTCGACGAGGCCAACGGCGAGATCACCCTCGAGCGCAACGACGACTACTGGGGCGAGACGGCCAAGGTCAGCGAGATCGTGTTCCGGGTCATCCCCGACGAGAGCACCCGTCGCCAGGAGCTCGAGGCCGGGAGCATCAACGGCTACGACCTGCCCAACCCGGTCGACTGGGCCGGCCTGGAGGAGGAAGGCAACAGCGTCGAGGTGCGCGACCCTTTCAACATCCTCTACCTCGGTCTCAATCCCGAGGCCAACCCGCAGCTGAAGGACCTCAAGGTCCGTCAGGCCCTCTACCACGCCCTCAACCGCGAGCAGCTGGTCCAGACGCAGCTGCCCGAGGGAGCGATGGTCGCCACGCAGTTCATGCCCGACACGGTCAGCGGCTACAACACCGACCTCGAGCCCTACCCGTACGACCCGGAGGAGGCCAAGCGGCTGCTGGCCGAGGCCGGTGCGGAGGGCATGACGTTGGAGTTCGCCTACCCGACCGAGGTCACTCGTCCCTACATGCCGGACCCGGAGAAGATCTACGAGGCGTTGCGCACCGACCTCGAGGCCGTCGGCATCAACGTGAAGGTGGCGACCGCGTCGTGGAACGGCGGTTATCTCGACAACGTGTCCGGGGAGCCCGGCAAGTACGACGCCTACATCCTGGGCTGGACCGGTGACTACGACTCGGCCCACAACTTCATCGGCACGTTCTTCGGCAACCTGAAGGACAACGACTTCGGTACCGACACCATGCCGTGGGGCAAGCAGCTCGCCGACGACCTGAAGGCAGCCGATGCGATCGTCGACGAGGGCGAGCGGGGCGCGGCCTTCGAGGAGATCAACCGCCAGATCATGGAGGAGTACCTCCCGGGCCTGCCGATCAGCCACTCGCCGCCCGCCCTGGTCGTCGGCCCCGGCGTGGACGGTGTGATCCCGAGCCCGCTCACGGCCGAGGAGTTCGACACGGTCACCGTCGGAGGGGAGTGACTCCCGCCCGTCGCTGACCGACCTGCGTCAGGTCCGGGGGTCGTCGTGACCGACGGCCCCCGGACCGCGCGGGCGTGGGAGGAGATCCATGCTTCGCTTTGTCCTACGACGACTGCTCCAGATGTGCGTGGTCGTCCTCGTGCTGTCCATGCTGCTCTTCGCGTGGCTTCGCTCGCTGCCGGGCGGCCCGGTGTCGGCCATCCTGGGTGAGCGGCAGACCCCCGAACGTCGAGAGGCGCTCGAGGCCGCTCTCGGCCTGGACCAGCCCCTGCCGGTCCAGTACCAGAAGTTCCTGCAGCGCGTGGTGCAGGGCGATTTCGGCGTCTCCACCAAGGTGCTGCCAGGGGAGGACGCCCTCGACGTCTTCCTCACCAGGCTGCCCGCCACCATCGAGCTGGCGGTGCTTGCCTTGCTCCTGGCGGTCGTGGTCGGCATCCCGCTCGGCTACTTCGCCGCGCGGCGGGCCGGGTCTGCCGTGGACACGACCACGGTCATCTTCTCGCTGATCGGGGTGGCCGTCCCGGTGTTCTTCACCGCCTTCCTGCTGAAGTACTTCTTCGCGGTCGAGTGGAACCTGCTGCCGGTCTCGGGACGGCAGACCACCGGGCTCGACGCCACCCGGGTCACCGGGTTGTTCGTGCTGGACGGCATCCTCACGCGCGAGTGGGATGCGGCATGGGACGCCCTCAAGCACCTCATCCTGCCGGCCCTGGCGCTGGCCACGATCCCGTTCGCAGTGATTTTCCGGATCACGCGCGCCTCGGTCCTCGACGTGCTCGACGAGGACTACGTGCGCACCGCCGAGGCCAAGGGGCTGAGCGTCGGGGTGATCCGCTCGCGCCACGTCCTGCGCAACGCCATGCTCCCGGTCCTCACCACCATCGGCCTGCAGGCCGGGGGGCTCCTGGCCGGAGCGGTGCTGACCGAGACCGTCTTCTCCTACCGCGGAGTGGGCGAGGCCCTGGCGACCTCGTTCCGCGAGAAGGACTACGCCGTGCTCCAGGTGCTGATCCTGGCGGCGGCCGTGATCTACGTCCTGATCAACCTCCTGGTCGACATCGCCTACGCCGTCATCGACCCGCGGATCAGGACGAGGTGAGGTCCATGAGCGACCCCAGCGACCGGACCGTGGACGAGGACGTCCGCCGACCTTCGTACGCCCAGCGCCGCCGCGACCGGATCGACGCGCTCGCCCAGGCGGGCGCCGTCGACGACACACCCGGGGTCTCCCTCCTCCGTGGTGCGTGGTTGCGCCTGCGCCGCAACCCGGTCTTCCTGACCGGCGCGGCGATCACCGTCTGCTTCGTCGTCCTGGCGATCATCGCGCCGTGGATCGCGCCGTGGGACGTCACCGCCCGACCGCTCCTCGACGAGGTGAGGCCGCAGAGCAACCCGGTGCCCGGACCGCAGCCCGGTCACCCGCTCGGCGGCGACGACCGGGGCCGGGACCTGCTCTCGCGCCTGATCGTCGGCAGCCGGCAGACGCTGATCGTGGGTGTCTTCGCGACCCTGTTCGGCCTGATCGGCGGGATCATCCTCGGCACCATCGCGGGCGCCGTCGGGGGCGGCGTCGACTCGCTGGTGATGCGCATCGTCGACGTGATGCTCTCGATCCCCTCGCTGCTCCTCGCGTTCACCATCGCCTCGCTCGCGCGCAACCCCAGCCAGTGGACGCTCATCGTGTCGATCGCGATCATCCAGATCCCGATCTTCGCCCGGCTCCTCAGGGGGTCGATGCTGGCGCAGCGGAGCAGCGACCACGTGCTCGCCGCACGCTCGCTCGGCGTGAAGCGGCACGCGATCGTCTTCCGGCACATGCTGCCCAACTCGATCGGTCCAGTGATCGTGCAGGCGACGCTCTCGCTCGCGGTGGCCATCATCGACGCCGCCGCGCTGTCCTTCCTCGGGCTCGGCAACCCGGACCAGAGACAACCCGAGTGGGGCCAGATGCTCGGCCTGGCACAGCGCTACATCTCCGAGGCACCGCACCTGGCCTTCTACCCGGCCGGGTGCATCATCGTGGTCGCGCTCGGGTTCACGCTGATGGGCGAGTCGCTGCGCGAGGCCCTCGACCCCAAGACGAGGAGGTGAGGCGTGAGCCTTCCCCTGCACCATCCGCAAACGCACCGACCCGGCGTGGGCGAGCCGCTGCTGTCCGTCCGCGACCTGCGCGTCACGTTCCAGCGCCGCGACGAGAAGGCGTTCCGCGCCGTCGACGGCGTCAGCTTCGACGTACGGCCGGGGCAGACGGTCGGCCTCGTCGGCGAGTCCGGCTGCGGCAAGTCCGTCACGTCGCTGGCGATCATGGGCCTGCTGCCCACGCGCGGCAACACCGTCGAGGGCAAGGCCCTCTTCGACGGCGAGGACCTGCTGTCACTGTCGCCGTCGCAGATGCGCGACCGCCGCGGCGCAGACATCGCGATGATCTTCCAGGACCCGCTCTCCTCCCTGAACCCGGTCATCACGATCGGACGCCAGGTCACCGAGGTGATGGAGCGGCACCAGGGCCTCAGCCGCAAGGAGGCCACTCCGAAGGCCGCCGAGCTCCTCGACCGGGTCGGCATCCCCGACCCCAAGGCGCGCCTGGTCAACTATCCCCACCAGCTCAGTGGCGGCATGCGGCAGCGAGCGCTGATCGCCATGGCGCTCGCGTGCAGCCCGCGGCTGCTGATCGCCGACGAGCCGACGACGGCGCTCGACGTGACGATCCAGGCCCAGATCCTGGCGCTGCTCAAGGAGCTCGTCGTCGACACCGGCACCGCTCTGGTGATGATCACCCACGACCTCGGTGTCGTGGCCGGGCTGTGCGACGAGGTCAACGTCCTCTACGGCGGCAAGATCGTCGAGCGCGGCAGCCGCCACGGGTTGTTCCGGCAACCCCGCCACCCCTACACCGTCGGCCTGCTCGACTCCATCCCGCGACTCGATGCTCCGCGTGGCGAGAAGCTCAACCCGGTGCCGGGATCCGTGGCCGACAACCTGCCCTGGGAGTCGGCGTGCGCGTTCGCACCGCGGTGCTCCCACCGGGTCGACGTCTGCACCCGGGAGACGCCCCGGTGGGACGGCGACGACATGGTCGGGTTCCGTTGCTTCAACCCGGTGGGAGGGCCCCGGTGACCGACCACACGCACCCTGCCGGGGAGTCCGACGTGCTCGTCGAGGTCCGCGGGCTCGAGGTCCACTTCCCGATCAAGAGCGGGCTGATCTTCGACCGCACGGTCGGACACGTGCGCGCCGTCGACGGCGTCGACCTCAGCATCCGGCGCGGTGAGACCTACGGGCTCGTGGGGGAGTCCGGCTGCGGGAAGTCGACGCTCGGCAAGGCGATCCTCAACCTCGAGCCCCCGACCGCGGGCTCGGTCGTCTTCGACGGCGTCGACATCGCGTCGCTCAAGGGCGAGGAGCTCCGGCGCGCCCGCAAGCGCTTCCAGATGGTCTTCCAGGACCCGCTCTCCAGCCTGGACCCCCGGCAGACCGTCGAGTCGCTGCTGGTGGAGGGGATGCGTGCCCACGGCCTCGACACCGACAAGGCGTCGACCCAGGCCCGGCTCCGCGAGCTGATGTCGGCCGTCGGGCTCCCTCCCTCCGGCCTGTCGAAGTACCCCCACGAGTTCTCCGGCGGCCAGCGCCAGCGCATCGGCATCGCCCGGGCGCTGTCGGTCAAGCCCGACCTCATCGTGGCCGACGAGCCGGTCAGCGCGCTCGACGTGTCCATCCAGGCCCAGGTGATCAACCTCCTCCAGGACCTCCAGGACGAGCTCGGCCTCACCTACCTCGTCGTCGCCCACGACCTCGCCGTGGTGCGCCACATCAGCGACCGGATCGGGGTGATGTACCTCGGCGGGCTCGTCGAGGAGTCCGGCGCCGCCGAGCTGTACGACGTACCGCTGCACCCCTACACGCGAGCCCTCATGTCGGCGGTTCCCGTCCCCGACCCCCAGGTCGAGGACTCGCGCGAGCAGATCCTGCTCTCGGGCGACCTGCCCTCGCCGGCCAACCCGCCGAACGGCTGCCGCTTCCACACGCGGTGCCCCTGGCGGCAGGAGACGCGCTGCGACACCGAGCGGCCCGAGCTGCGGGTCGTGGAGGTGGAGGGGACCACGCCCGGTCACCGAGTCGCCTGCCACTTCGCCGAGGAGATCGCCTCCGGCGCGATCCAGCCGCACGAGGTCGAGCCCGCGCTCGTCGCCGAGGGCTTCAGCGGGGCTGTCGACCTACCGCAGCTGCCCCCCGAGGCCTACAGCACGCCCTAGCGTCCTCGTCGTGGCCTTGATCAGTCGGTGGACTCGTCGACCGAGGCGTCGGCGGCGGGTGGCGTCGGTTCGGGCAGCGGCGGGATCGTGCCGCCCTTGGTCGGGCAGTGTGCGTGGAAGGAGCACCAGTCGCACAGGCGTGAGGGGCTCGGACGCCAGTCACCCGTCTCCTGGGCGAGGCGGATCGCCCGCCACACCGCTTCGACCTTGCGCTCGGTGGCGCGGAGGTCGTCCTCGTCGGGCTCGTAGCGGAGGATCTCGCCGTTGCCGAGGTAGACCAGCTGGAGGACCGACGGCACGACGCCGCGCAGGCGCCAGATGACGAGCGCGTAGAACTTCATCTGGAAGAGCGCCTTGGCCTCGAAACCCTCGGCAGGTGACCGGGACGTCTTGTAGTCCACCACCCTGATCCGGCCGTCGGGCGCGACGTCGACCCGGTCGACGAACCCCCGCAGCAGGAGCTTGGAGTCGAGCAGCGCCTCGACGTAGAGCTCGCGCTCGGCCGGCTCGAGCCGACGCGGGTCCTCGAGGTCGAAGTAGCGGTCGAGCACGGTGCGGCAGGAGGCGAGCCAGGCGGCGAGGTCGGGCCCCTCGGCACCGAACATCTCGGCCAGTCCCGGCTCGGCCTCCAGCAGCCCCTCCCAGGCGGGCACGAGCATGTCTCGGGCCCGCTCGGGCGTGCGGTCGGGCGCCGGGGCGTCGAAGAGGTCCTCGAGCACCTTGTGGACCACCGTCCCCCGGACGGCGTCGGGCGACGGAGGCTCGGGAAGACGGTCGATCGTGCGGAAGCGGTACAGCAGGGGGCAGGCCATGAAGTCGCCGGCCCGGCTGGGGGAGATCGCCCCCAGCACGTCGACGCCGTCGACCGGCGTCGAGACCCGCTCGGCGGGTGACTCGGTCGCTGGGCGAGGGTGCACGGGGAGGGGGATCGTCATGGCGCGGCTCACCCTAGGCGAGGCGTACGACAGCGCTGCGGGCCGCGCCGTCGCCGTCGGGACCCTTGGCTAGGCTTGGGAGGTGGCCGACCCGACCGATCCAGCCCACGCCGACGGACCGCGGCGGTCCGCGCCGCGCGCCCCGGGCACTATCCGGATCGGGTCGATCGTCGGGATCGACGTGCTCATCACGACCTCGTGGTTCGTGGTCGCGGCGCTGATCTCCCTGGTCTTCGGGCCGCGCATCGAGGCGGCCCAGCCCGGCCTCGGGTTCTGGAAGTACGTCGCCGGCTTCGCCTTCGCCGTCGTGCTCTACCTGTCCGTGCTGCTGCACGAGGCCTCGCACGCGGTCGTCGCCAAGCGGCTCGGCTACGGCGTCAACTCGATCACCCTGCACTTCCTCGGCGGCATGACGGAGGTCGACGGGCAGTCCAAGCGGCCGCGGCACGAGTTCTGGATCGCCGTGGTCGGCCCGCTCACCTCGATCGCCGTCGGCGGTGCGGCCGCGGTCGTCGCCTACGTGATGTCCGACAGCCTCCTCCAGGAGGCGATGCTCCTCCTGGCCGGCGCCAACCTGCTCATCGGCGTGCTCAACCTCGTCCCGGGGCTGCCGCTCGACGGTGGGCGCGTGCTCAAGGCGCTCGTGTGGGGCGTCTCCGGCGACCAGCACCGCGGCAGCATCGTCGCCGGCTGGGGCGGCCGGATCACGGCCATCGCCCTGCTGGCCTGGCCGCTGGTGCAGGAGCGGGTCACGGGCGAGCCGCCGACCATCCTCGACCTCGTCCTCGTCTTCATCCTGGGGCTGTTCCTGTGGACCGGGGCGACGGCGGCGATGGCCCACGCCAGGCTCCGGCAGCGGCTTCCCGCCCTGGTCGCGCGCCCGCTCGCCCGGCGTACGCTCACGGTCCCCGAGGACCTGCCGCTGGCCGAGGCCGTGCGCCGCGCGCAGGAGGCGCAGGCCGGCAGCATCGTCACCGTCACCCCCGACGGCACCCCCGTGGGAATCGTCAGCGAGGCGGCCGTCACCGCGATGCCGGCCGACCGTCGCCCGTGGGTGACCACCTCGGCGGTCGCCCGCACGATGGAGGAGGGACTGACGCTGCCCGCCACCGTCGCCGGCGAGGACCTGATCCTGGCCATCAGTCGCCGGCCCGCGGAGGAGTACCTCCTCGTCGAGGACGACGGCCGGATCTACGGCGTCCTGTCAACCGCCGACGTCGACCGGGCCTTCCGGGACAACGCTCGCCGCTGAGGGAAATCGCCGGTCGGAATACTAGGGTTCGCGCCATGTCCGAGCCCCTCACCGATGACCGAACCGACGTCCCTGCCGAGGCCTGGTCCGGCGTCCACCGCGGCCCCCTGCGCGAGGGGGAGTGGGTGCGGCTGACCGACCAGAAGGGGCGCAAGCACAACTTCGAGCTCGTCGCCGGCAAGCGGTTCTTCTCCAACAAGGGCCACCTCGACCACGACGAGATGATCGGCCGCGACGAGGGGTTCACGGTCACCTCCTCGGCCGGCGGGCAGTACCTCGTCTTCCGGCCGCTGCTCAACGAGTTCGTCGTGTCCATGCCCCGCGGTGCTGCGGTGGTCTACCCCAAGGACGCCGCCCAGATCGTTGCGCTGGCCGACATCTACCCCGGCGCCAGGGTCGTCGAGGCGGGCGCAGGGTCGGGAGCGCTGACCTGCTCACTGCTGCGCGCGGTCGGCCCGTGGGGCCGCGTCACGTCGTTCGAGCTACGCGAGGAGTTCGCCGACGTCGCCCGCCGCAACGTGCACCAGTTCTTCGCGGCGCCCGAGGGCCGCGCGCACCCTGCCTGGGACCTGCGCCTCGGCGACCTCAAGGAGGGGCTGCCCGGGCTGGGCAGCCAGGTCGACCGCGTCATCCTCGACATGCTCGACCCCTGGAACTGTGTCGACGTCGTCGCCGACGCCCTGGTCCCCGGCGGGATCGTGTGCGCCTACGTGGCCACGACGACCCAGCTGTCCCGGGTGGTGGAGACCCTGCGCGCGCACGGAGGTTTCACCGAGCCGCAGCCGTGGGAGTCGCTGGTGCGCGACTGGCACGTGGAGGGCCTCGCCGTGCGCCCCGGCCACAAGATGATCGGTCACACCGCCTTCCTCGTGACCGCGCGCCGGATGGCGCCGGGGGAGAAGCCCCCGCGCAAGACCCGGCGTCCCGCTCCCGGCGCCTACGGCCCCGACTACACGGGCCCCCGCCCGGCCGACGTACCCTCGCTGGAGCCCACAGAGACCGAGGCGTGAGCATCGAGGTCGTCGACTGGTCCCCGCGGTGGGCGGAGCAGTTCGACCAGGTGGCGTCGGTGCTGCGCGTCGCCCTCGCCGACGTGGTGTCGGCCCGGGTCGAGCACGTCGGCTCGACCTCGGTGCCGGGGCTGGCGGCCAAGCCGGTCCTCGACGTCGACGTCGTCGTCGACGGGCGCGAGGTCCCTGCCGCCATCGCGGCGCTGGAGTCGGTCGGCTACGTCCACCGCGGCGACCTGGGCGTCACCGGCCGCGAGGCGTTCCACGCTCCCGACGCGCCGCGACGCAACGTCTACGTGTGCACGGCCGGCACCCCGAACGTGCGCAACCACCTCGCCGTGCGTGACGTCCTGCGCTCGCGCGACGACCTGCGCGAGGCGTACGCCGCCGTGAAGCGGGCCCTGGCGGCCGACCCCGGCATGGACATCGACACCTACCTCGCCGGGAAGTCGGCGGTGCTGCACCAGGTGCTCGAGGCGTCGGGCGAGTTCACCGAGGCGGAGCTCGATGCGATCCGGCGGCTCAACGGCGGCTGACGTCCCCCCGGCCGGCGCGCGACGGGGACGTTGCGAAACGGTGACCAACACGGCGAGATAACCACTTCCGTCCCATGGATCCATGAGTAGTGTCATGTGGCAGGAGGTGCGAGATGTCTGAGCCGACACGCGAGCAACTTGCCACTCAGGTGCGCTACCTGGAGGCCGAGGTCACCGACCTGCGTCGCCGTCTCGAGGACCTGCCGGGTCAGTCGCGGGGGCTGGAGACCCGCCTGGCCGACGCGCAACGCTCCCTCGCGGCCGTCTCGAGCCAGAACGAGCGGCTCGCCCAGACGCTTCGCGACGCCCGTGACCAGATCACGACGCTCAAGGAGGAGGTCGACCGCCTGGCGCAGCCGCCGGCGGGTTTCGGCACGTTCCTCGGGCGCAACGACGACGACTCGGTGGACGTCTTCACCGGCGGTCGCAAGCTGCGCGTCAGCGTGAGTCCCGCCGTGGAGATCGACGGCCTCGTGCGCGGGCAGGAGGTCATGCTCAACGAGGCGCTCAACGTGGTCGCCGCCCTTGACTTCGAGCAGGTCGGCGAGGTCGTCATGCTCAAGGAGATCCTCGCCGACGGCGAGCGGGCGCTGGTGATCGCCAACGCCGACGAGGAGCGCGTCGTACGCCTTGCGGAGCCGCTGTGCGCCGAGGACGTCACCATCCGCGCCGGCGACTCGCTGCTGCTCGACACCCGCGCCGGCTACGTCTACGAGGTCGTGCCGAAGTCCGAGGTCGAGGAGCTCGTCCTGGAGGAGGTGCCCGACATCGACTACACCCAGATCGGCGGCCTCACCACCCAGATCGACGCCATCCGCGACGCCGTCGAGCTGCCCTACCTGCACCCCGAGCTCTTCAAGGACCACGAGCTCAAGCCGCCCAAGGGCGTGCTGCTCTACGGTCCGCCCGGCTGCGGCAAGACGCTGATCGCGAAGGCCGTGGCCAACTCGCTGGCCAAGAAGGTGTCCGAGCGCACCGGCGCGTCCGGGAAGTCGTACTTCCTCAACATCAAGGGCCCCGAGCTGCTCAACAAGTACGTCGGCGAGACCGAGCGACACATCCGCCTGGTCTTCCAGCGGGCGCGCGAGAAGGCGTCGCTCGGCACCCCGGTCATCGTGTTCTTCGACGAGATGGACTCCCTGTTCCGCACGCGCGGCTCGGGCGTGTCCTCCGACGTTGAGAACACGATCGTGCCGCAGCTGCTCAGCGAGATCGACGGCGTCGAGGCGTTGGAGAACGTCCTCGTGATCGGCGCCTCCAACCGCGAGGACATGATCGACCCCGCCATCCTGCGTCCGGGTCGCCTGGACGTGAAGATCAAGATCGAGCGCCCCGACGCCGAGTCGGCACGCGACATCTTCTCCAAGTACCTCACCCCGACGCTGCCGCTGCACGCGGAGGACCTCGCCGAGTTCGGCCAGGACCGCACGGCGACGGTCAACGCGATGATCCGCGCCACCGTGGAGCGCATGTACACCGAGTCTGAGGAGAACCGCTTCCTCGAGGTGACCTACGCCAACGGCGACAAGGAGGTCCTCTACTTCAAGGACTTCAACTCCGGCGCGATGATCCAGAACATCGTCGACCGCGCGAAGAAGATGGCGATCAAGGACTTCCTCGACAGCGACCTCAACCCGGCGCAGCGCGGCCTGCGCGTCCAGCACATGCTCCAGGCCTGCGTGGACGAGTTCAAGGAGAACGAGGACCTGCCCAACACCACCAACCCCGACGACTGGGCGCGGATCTCGGGCAAGAAGGGCGAGCGCATCGTCTTCATCCGCACGCTCATCACCGGCAAGCAGGGCACCGAGCCGGGACGGTCGATCGACACGGTCGCCAACACCGGCCAGTACCTGTGACCGGTCCGGAGCGCGCGATGGGTCGCGGGGACGACCTGGGTCACGGCGACATCGAGGCCGCCCTCGCCGCCCGCCGCGAGCTCGGCGCGCGCTACGACGCCGAGCTCGTCGACGGCTTCGCTGAGCGCATCGAGCGTGCAGTCGAGCGGCGGGTCGCCGAGCGCAGCGAGCTGCAGCAGCGTCGTACGGCGGCGGTGGCGGGAGCCGGGGGACGCCAGCTGGCGCTCGGCATCATCTCCCTCGTTGCCTGCATCCCGATCACCATCGTGCTGGGACTCAACGGCGAGCTGCTGGCCCTGCTCGTCGGGCTCGCAGCGATCGTGGGCGTCAACTTCGCCCACGCCTGGCAGTCGCGACGCGACTGACCCGCCGCGACACCCCTGCGGAGGAGTTGTCCGGGGGTGCGCTGGCACTAGGTTGGCCGGATGCGAACCATTCTGATCATCGTCGTCATCGTCGTCATCGTGCTCTTCCTCGCCGGGTTCCTCCGCCGCGGGCGCTGATCGCCGCGCGCCCCCAGCCGTCGAGTCGCTCCGGGGGCGTCAGCGGGCCACCAGCCGGTAGACGTACGTCCACGGCCGGACGAAGGCCGGTCCGGGCAGGTAGTCCTGCTCGCGGTCCTCGACGCGCCTCCCTCAGCGCCAGGAGCGGGTCGGGCACGGTGCACAGGCTGGAGGTCACCAGCGCACTGTCGTGCGAGTCGTCCGGCAGGTCGAGCCGCTGACCGTCGAGCCCGCCACGGTGGACGGGTACGTCCCCGCGGGAGCGGCGCCCTGCAGACAGCTCCCAGCCGAGGTCGGAGGGCTCGATCGCGGTCACGGACGAGACGTCCGGGGGATACCAGCGCACGTTGAGCCCGCTCCCGAAGCCGATCTCGAGCACGCGGCCGGTGAGCCCGGCGCAGGTGGCACGGCGCCGCTCGCCCACGTCGTGGCCGCGGAGGCTCCGGTCGGTCAGGCGCGGCAGCACGCGCTCGTCCCACACCCGTAGGCTCATGCCATGAGCGTACGACGCGTGATGGGCACGGAGGTCGAGTACGGCATCTCCGTGCAGGGGCAGCCGTCGGCGAACCCGATGGTCGCCTCCTCGCAGGTCGTCAACGCCTACGCCAGCTCGACCGTCAAGGCCCGTCGGGCGCGTTGGGACTTCGAGGAGGAGTCGCCGCTGCGCGACGCTCGCGGCTTCGACATGGCCCGACAGGTCGCCGACCCGAGCCAGCTCACCGACGAGGACCTCGGGCTCGCCAACGTCATCCTGACCAACGGGGCGCGGCTCTACGTCGACCACGCGCACCCGGAGTACTCCTCGCCCGAGGTGACGACTCCGCTCGACGTGGTGCGCTGGGAGAAGGCGGGGGAGCAGGTGATGCTCGACGCCTCGCGCATGGCGGCGCAGGTGCCGGGCAGCACGCCGATCCTGCTCTACAAGAACAACACCGACAACAAGGGCGCCTCCTACGGCGCGCACGAGAACTACCTGATGCGACGCTCGACGCCGTTCGCCGAGATCGTCCGTCACCTCACCCCGTTCTTCGTGTCCCGCCAGGTGGTCACCGGTGCGGGGCGCGTCGGCATCGGCCAGGACGGGCGCGACACCACGCCGGAGCGCGGCTTCCAGGTCAGCCAGCGGGCGGACTACTTCGAGGTGGAGGTCGGGCTCGAGACGACCCTCAAGCGGCCGATCATCAACACCCGCGACGAGCCGCACGCCGACCCGGCGCTCTACCGGCGCCTCCACGTCATCCTCGGCGACGCGAACCTCGCCGAGGTCTCCATCTACCTCAAGTCCGGCACCACCTCGCTCGTGCTCGCGATGATCGAGGACGGCTTCATCGACCGCGACCTGAGCGTCGAGGGGGCCGTCAGGGCGCTGCGCGACGTCTCGCACGACCCGACGCTGCAGCACCTCGTCACCCTGCGTGACGGCCGGCGGCTCACCGCCGTGCAGCTGCAGCTGGAGTACCTCGACCTGGCCCGCAAGTACGTCGAGGACCGTTACGGCGCCGACGCCGACGAGCAGACCGTCGACGTGCTTGCCCGCTGGGAGTCGGTGCTGACCCGCCTCGAGCGCGACCCGATGGAGTGCGCCGGCGAGCTCGACTGGGTCGCCAAGCTCAAGCTGCTCACCCAGTACCGCGACCGCGACGACCTCGACTGGGACGACGCCAAGCTGCACCTCATCGACCTGCAGTACGCCGACGTACGTCCCGACAAGGGGCTGTACCACCGCCTCGCCGCGGCCGGTCGCATCGAGCGGCTGCTCGACGACGCCACCATCGAGGCGGCCATGCACGACCCGCCGGTGGACACCCGCGCCTACTTCCGCGGCCGGTGCCTCGACAAGTACGCCGACTCGGTGGCCGCCGCGTCGTGGGACTCGGTCATCTTCGACCTCCCCGGCCGCGAGTCGCTTCAGCGGGTGCCGACCATCGACCCGCTCCGCGGCACCCGCGCCCACGTCGGCGAGCTGATCGACCGCAGCGACTCCGCTCAGGCGCTCGTCGCGGCCATCACCCGCTGACACCGCTCCCGCCCGCGACTCGCCCGTCCGCAGACGGCTTCCGGCTTTCGCGCAGAGTCCCCGCTTGAGCGGGGAGTTCGCCACTTGATGGCCGTTGCAACCCCCTCCAAGTGTCGGACTTCCCCTCCTAGACGGCTGTAGGGCTTGGGGTCCACGGAGCCCCGGGCCGGGCCGGGCGCCGTGCATGGCCCGATCGCGCGTACGAATCGCCCGTCCGCCGAGGGTGAACGGCCTTGTGGCGTCGGTGGGAGTGGATAGGGTCGAGACATGGCCCAGGAGCAGAAGCAGCCGCGCAAGTCCTCGCAGGAGGAGACGGCGACCGAGGAGGTCGTGGAGACCGACGTCGCCGAGCGCAAGGAGATGATCGACGAGGACGTCGACGCGATCCTCGACGAGATCGACGAGGTCCTCGAGACCAATGCCGAGGACTTCGTGAAGTCGTTCATCCAGAAGGGCGGCGAGTAGTCCGGATGGGCGACTCCCGCCTGCCCACGTCGTTCATGACCCCCGGCACGTCGAGCTTCGCCGACTTCCTCGGCGTCGAGGCCCCCGACCTGCTTCCGTCGCGGCGCGCCGTCCCCGCCGGCAGCGCCGGCGACCTGGCGCCCCACGGCACCACGATCGTCGCGGCCACCTTCGAGGGTGGCGTCGTCATGGCCGGCGACCGCCGCGCCACGATGGGCAACATCATCGCCCAGCGCGACATCGAGAAGGTCTTCCCGGCCGACGAGTTCTCCGTGGTCGGCATCGCCGGCACCGCCGGCCTGGCCGTCGAGATGGTGCGGCTGTTCCAGACCGAGCTCGAGCACTACGAGAAGATCGAGGGCACCACGCTGTCGATGGACGGCAAGGCCAACCGCCTCGCCGCCCTCATCCGCGCCAACCTCGGCCTGGCGATGCAGGGCCTCGCGGTCGTGCCGCTGTTCGCCGGCTACGACCTCGCCGCCGGCCAGGGCCGCATCTTCAGCTACGACGTGACCGGCGGGCGCTACGAGGAGACGGCCTTCCACTCCGTGGGCTCGGGCTCGCTGTTCGCGCGCGGGTCGCTCAAGAAGCTCTACCGTGACGACCTCGATACCGAGGGAGCGGTCACGGCCGTGGTCCAGGCGCTCTACGACGCCGCCGACGACGACTCCGCCACCGGCGGCCCCGACCTCACCCGGCGCATCTTTCCGGTCGTCCACGTGATCACCCCCGACGGCGGCCGCCGCCTGCCCGACGACGAGGTGTCCGCCATCGCCGACCGCATGATCGCCGGCCGGATGCTGCGCCCCGACGGTCCCGCCGCCCCCCTGACGTAGGAGCCACCCAGATGTCCATGCCTTTCTACGTCTCGCCCGAGCAGCTGATGAAGGACCGGGCCGACTTCGCCCGCAAGGGAATCGCCCGCGGTCGCTCGGTCATCGCCGTCCAATACGCCGACGGCGTGCTGTTCGTCTCGGAGAACCCCTCCCAGGCGTTGCACAAGGTCAGCGAGATCTACGACCGGATCGCCTTCGCGGCGGTCGGCCGCTACAACGAGTTCGAGAACCTCCGCATCGCCGGCGTACGCCTCGCCGACATGCGCGGCTACGCCTACGACCGGCGCGACGTCACCGGCCGCGGGCTCGCCAACGCCTACGCCCAGACCCTCGGCACGATCTTCTCCTCCGGGGGGGAGAAGCCGTACGAGGTGGAGATCTTCGTGGCGGAGGTCGGCGACACGCCCGACGCCGACCAGCTCTACCGGCTGACGTACGACGGGCAGGTGGCCGACGAGCACGGCTACGCCGTGATGGGCGGCGCCGCCGACGTCGTCGCAGGCCACCTCGCCGAGCACTACGTCGCCGGCGCCTCGCTCGAGGAGACGCTGCGGGTGGCGGTCGCGGCCCTGGGCCACAGCGAGACCGAGGACCGCGTCATCCCGGCAGGCGACCTCGAGGTCGCCGCGCTCGACCGCACCCGCAGCCAGCCCCGCAAGTTCGTGCGGCTGCGGGAGGCCCGGCTCACCGAGATCCTCGGTGCGCGCGGCAACGAGGAGGCAGACGCGCCCGCACCCGAGGACGCACTCGCCGGGTCCGGCCCCCGACACTCCGGCCAGGACGACCCGGCCGACCCCACCGACCAGGTCTCCGGGGCCACGCCGCCCCTCGAGGACCCCGTCACGGCGGAGCCGCCGGTGGCCCCACCGGTGGCGCCGCCGGTCGCCCCACCAGTCGCCCCACCAGTCGCCCCGCCCGCCGAGCCGACCGACCCGGCGGCTCCCGGCGAGCCCAACCCCCCGGCGCCGCAGCCGCCTGCTCCCGGCGCGCCTCCGCCGCCCACGAAGCCCGGCGAGGTCTGAACGGCCGAGGACATCAGCGAGCCTCAGCGCAGGTTGAGCCCCGGCCACTCCGACGTGGGCTCCGTGGGGATGCCGCTCAGGCGCCGGCGGTAGCGCACCAGCGTGCCGAACTCGGCCAGGGCGGTCCACAGGCGCTGGTGTGCGGCCCAGGGGAGCGGACCAGAGGGGCGCACGTTGCCGTCCGGACCGAACTCGTGCCAGGCGTCGCCGAAGCCGATCCAGGCAGGCGTCCACCCGGCGGCGTCGTCCCAGGCGCCCTGCCGCTGCTCCACCAGGCGACGGCGGAGCTGGAACTCCATCCGGGGCCCGTCCACGACGACGGGTGCGGTGCGCACGGGCCACAGCCACATGTCGTCGGTCATCACCCGCAGCTCGAGGTCCTGCACCACCCACGGCGCGGCCAGCACGGTCGCGACGAGGTGGCGGGCTCCCATGGGGGAACGCTCACCCGGTCGGGGCACAGCCGTCAAGTGGACCCGTCAGGACTGACCACCCGTCGACGATCCACGACGCTCCACGACGCTCAACGCCAGCGAGGCAGCGGCGGCCGCCGCCCCCATCCACCGTCGCGGACGTCGTACGCCGCGCGCGGTGAGGCGGTCCTCGAACCACTGGTCGGCCGCCTGGCTGCCTCGGCTCACCCCGGCGACCGCGGCGCCGATGACGAGTGAGGCCACCACGGCCTTCACCGGCCCGGGGCGCGGTGGCAGCGCGTCCACCTCGCCACCGGGCTCTCCGGCGGGCTCCGTGGAGGGCTCCGTGGAGGGCTCCGTGGTGAGGTCCTCGGTCGGCTCGTCACCGGTGGCGGGCCTGGCGAGCGTGGCGGCGACCGCGACCCCGACGAGGGCACCCAGCCCCCCGTGCAGGCTCCAACGCGCGGACCGCGACCAGCGGTGGACCGGGAGGTACGTCGTCGCCGCACCGGTCGCCACCGCCGACGCCACGTGGGCGGGCCAGGAGTCCAGGACGCGGTCGGTGGAGGGCTGATCCATGCCCGAACGGTAGGCGCGGCGACCAAGTTCCGGCGCGGTACAGCCGCCACTGTGTGCAGGTCGGTCCTAGTGTGGGCCCATGGACCGTCGGATCTTCGGCATCGAGAACGAGTACGGCGTCACGTGCACGTTCAAGGGACAGCGCCGGCTGAGCCCCGACGAGGTCGCCCGCTACCTCTTCCGCAAGGTCGTCAGCTGGGGACGCTCCTCCAACGTCTTCCTCCGCAATGGAGCCCGGCTCTACCTCGACGTCGGCAGCCATCCCGAGTACGCCACTCCGGAGTGCGACGACATCGTCGACCTCGTCACGCACGACAAGGCGGGCGAGCGCATCCTGGAGGGCCTGCTGCTCGACGCGGAGGCCCGCCTGCACGAAGAGGGCATCGCCGGCGACATCTACCTGTTCAAGAACAACACCGACTCGGCCGGCAACTCCTACGGCTGCCACGAGAACTACCTGGTCGGCCGGGCGGGGGAGTTCAGCCGGCTCGCCGACATCCTCATCCCGTTCCTGGTGACGCGGCAGATCGTCGTCGGCGCGGGCAAGGTCGTCATGACCCCCCGTGGGGCGTCGTACAGCGTGAGCCAGCGCGCCGAGCACATCTGGGAGGGCGTCAGCAGCGCCACCACCCGCAGCCGGCCCATCATCAACACCCGCGACGAGCCGCACGCCGACGCCGAGCGGTTCCGCCGCCTCCACGTCATCGTCGGCGACTCCAACATGAGCGAGACCACCACCCTGCTCAAGGTGGCCTCCTGCGACCTCGTGCTGCGGATGATCGAGGAGGGCGTGGTGATGCGCGACCTCACGATGGAGAACCCGATCCGTGCGATCCGCGAGATCAGCCACGACCCGACGGGCCGGCGCAAGGTGCGCCTGGCCAACGGGCGCGAGGCGAGCGCGCTGGAGATCCAGGGCGAGTACCTCGCCAAGGCCCGCGACTTCGTCGACCGACGGCAGATCTCCACCCCGACCATCGAGCGGGCACTCGACCTGTGGGAGCGCGGCCTCAAGGCCGTGGAGTCCGACGACCTCGGCCTGGTGGACCGCGAGATCGACTGGGTCATCAAGCTCAAGCTCATCGAGCGCTACCGCGCCAAGCACGGCCTCTCCCTCGGCGACGCCCGCATCGCCCAGCTCGACCTCGCCTACCACGACATCCACCGCGGTCGCGGGCTCTACTACCTGCTCGAGAAGCGCGGTGCCGTCGCGCGGGTGAGCAGCGACCTGAAGATCTTCGAGGCCAAGAGCGTGCCGCCGCAGAACACCCGCGCGCGCCTGCGCGGTGAGTTCATCCGCCGCGCGCAGGAGCGCCGTCGCGACTTCACGGTCGACTGGGTGCACCTCAAGCTCAACGACCAGGCACAGCGCACGGTGCTGTGCAAGGACCCCTTCAAGGCGTACGACGAGAGGGTCCAGCGCCTCATCGACGGCATGTGACCTCGGGCGCGCGCACCGGCGCACCGAGCAGGCGCCGGTGTCGCGGCGTGGCGCGTGGGGTCTGCTGGATAGGGTGTCCGGGCAACGCCGACCGATCGAACAGGTGAATCCGTGTCTCGTGTACGTTCCGCTGCCCTCAGCGGTGTCCTCTCCCTCAGCATGCTCGGACTGGCCGCCTGCGGCTCCGGGTCCAGCGACGCTGAGGAGGGCGGCGCCCCCCTCAGCTCGGTGACCATCGAGGGCGAGCAGGGCAAGGAGCCGAAGGTCACCTTCGACGGCCGCCTCGACGCCTCCGAGGCGGAGACGGAGGTCCTGGTCGAGGGCGACGGCGAGGAGGTCGCCGACGGCGACACCGTCGAAGCCCACTGGTGGATCGGCAACGGCTTCACCGAGGAGGAGGCGCAGACCACCTGGACCAAGGGCGGTGCGCCCCAGTCGGTCGAGCTGAACGAGGAGGTCCTGCCGTTCCTGCGCGAGGCCGTGATCGGCAACCAGGTCGGTGACCGCGTCGTGATGCTCGCCGGCGCCGAGGACGCCTTCGGCGAGGGAGGCCGCCCCGACATCGGCATCGGCAACCGCGACGCCGTGCTGGCAGTCGTCGACATCCTCGGTCGCTCCGAGACGGTGCCGCCGGAGCCGCCGCTCGACGGACCCCAGGGCGAGGAGAAGAAGCCGGCGGGCTGGGCCCCGGAGCTGATCGAGGAGGACGGCGTGATCACCGGCCTCGACTTCAGCACCGCCCACAAGCCCACCGGCAAGCTGATCGCCACCACGCTGGTGAAGGGCGACGGCGCCAAGGTGGAGTCCGGTCAGACCCTGACCGTCGACTACCTCGGGCAGGTCTACAACGCCGATGAGCCGTTCGACGAGTCCTACAGCAAGGAGCCGGCCGAGTTCCCCATCGGTGTCGGCCAGGTCATCCCGGGCTGGGACGAGCGGCTCGTGGGTCGCACCGTGGGCTCGCGCGTGATCCTCGAGATCCCGCCCGCCGACGGCTACGGCGAGCAGGGCAACGAGCAGGCCGGCATCAAGGGCACCGACACGCTGTTCTTCGTCGTCGACATCCTCGGCGCCTCCTGACCCGTCCCGACAGCGCACGACACGAGCCAGCGAAGAGGGGGAGGTCAGGCATGGTGCAGCCACGGGCGGAACGGCTGATGAACCTCCACATCCTGCTGCTCGGCGCCAAGCGGTTCATCGGCAAGGACGCGATCCGCGAGGCGTGCTACCCCGAGCACGCCCGCGGACCGGCCGGCGACGAGGCGTTCGAACGGGCCTTCGAGCGGGACAAGGACGCCCTGCGGCAGATCGGCGCCGTCATCGAGGTCGGCAGCGCCGACGCGTTCTTCGACGACGAGATCGGCTACCGCATCCCGACCGAGCAGACCTCGCTCCCCGAGATCCGCTTCGAGTCCGACGAGGCGGCCGTGCTCGGCCTCGCGGCCCAGGTCTGGCAGCACGCGACCCTCGCCAAGGCCACCGGCCGCGCGCTGGCCAAGCTCAAGGGCCAGGGCGTCGAGATCGACCCGTCGCGCCTCGAGGTCGTCGCACCGGCGATCACCGCCGACGAGCCGGCGTTCGAGCCGCTCTGGGACGCCATCGGCAAGCGACGCCAGGTCAGCTTCCCCTACCAGCGCGCAGACGAGGCGCAGCCCACCACCCGCCGGGTCCAGCCGTGGGGACTGGCTCGCTCCTCGGGACGGTGGTACGTCGTCGGCTTCGACGTCGACCGCGGAGCCGAGCGCGTCTTCCGGCTCTCGCGCATCGTCGGCACCGTCCGAGCGACCGGCAGGTCGGGGGCGTACGACGTCCCCGCCGGAACCGACGTCCGCGAGACCGCCCGGCGGCTGTCGCCGTCGTACCCCTCCGTCCGGGCGCAGGTCCGGCTGCGGCAGGGCACCGGGGTGGGTCTGCGACGGCGCGCCGAGTCGGTGACCCCCATCGAGGAGCGGCCGGGATGGGATGCCGTGGTCGTCGAGGGCCCCGTGCAGGAGCTGTCCGGCGAGGTGCTGACCTACGGCGCCGACGTGGTCGTGGAGGAGCCGCGGTCGCTGCGCGACGACGTGATCGCCCGGCTCCGGGCCGTGGCGGGATCCGGAGAGGAAGCCCCGTGACCACGCAGACCGGCGACACCGCTCCCGACCAGGTCGCACGCCTGCTCGCGCTCGTGCCCTACCTGCTGGCCCGCGGCGAGGTGCGGCTCGAGGACGCCGCCGCCCACTTCGGCACCGACGCCGACCAGATCGAGCGCGACCTGCGCCTGCTCTTCATGACCGGCGTGTCGCCGGGGCTGCCCGGCGACCTGATCGAGGTGGACCTCGAGGCCCTCGAGGGCGACCGGATCATCCGGGTCGACAACGCCGACTACCTCGCCCGCCCCGTGCGCTTCTCGCCCGCCGAGGCCACCTCGCTGGTAGTGGCCCTGCGGACGATGGTCGACACCGCGCCCGCCGAGGCCCGCGAGGTCATCGAGCGCACCCTGGCCAAGCTCGAGGAGGCCGCCGGCCATGACGGGGAGGGGCTGCTCCGCCTCCACGTGACCCCCACCCCGCTCGAGAGCAGCGCCGTCGTCCCCGTCCTGGAGTCGGCCCTCGCCCGCGGCCACCAGGTCGAGATCACCTACCACGTGCCCTCACGCGACCAGGAGTCGCGCCGGGTCGTCGACCCTCGTGGACTCGCCCGGGTCGAGGACCTGCTCTACCTCGACGCCTGGTGCCACACCGCCGGCGGCGACCGCGCCTTCCGCGTCGACCGGATCGTGGCCGCCACCGAGCTCGACACCCCGGTGGCCGACCCGGGGGCGCGCGCCCGCGACCTCACCGGCGGCTGGTTCACCGACGCCGAGACCACGACGGTCACCCTGCGCCTGTCCCCGCCCGCGCGCTGGGTCGTCGAGTACTACCCGGTGACCGACCGCCGGCCGGGGCCCGACGGCACGATCGACGTCGACCTCGAGGTGGCCAGCGAGGAGTGGGTGAAGTCCCTGCTGCTGCGCCTGGCCCCACACGCCGAGCTGCTCGCGCCGACGACGTACGCCGAGGCGTTCCGGAGCGCTGCCCGGGCGGCGCTCCGGCTCTACGACGACGACGGCGTAGACTCGCAAGTGACGTCCTGAACGTGATCCACCACACCACCAATGACGGAGTGACCAACATGATCGACCTGATGATCGGCATGCCGCAGGGCCTCGAGTGGCTCGTGATCCTGGCGATCGTGGTGCTCGTGTTCGGTGCCGCCAAGCTGCCCGACCTCGCCCGCAGCTCCGGCCAGGCGCTGCGCATCTTCAAGACGGAGACCAAGGGCCTCCGCGACGACGAGAAGGACGAGTCGGAGACGATCGAGGCCCAGCGCGAGATCGAGGCCCGCAACGAGGCCGAGCGCCAGGCGCGCAACGAGGCTTCGGGCGAGGTGCTGCGCGAGCGGCGCGACGACACCACCGCCTGAGCGACGGAGTCCCGAAGAGCGTGAGGATCGCCCCTCTCGTCGGCCTGTTCAAGGGGCCGCCGCAGGACGCTGTCGGTCCTGACGGCCGGATGGCTCTCGCCGACCACTTCCGTGAGTTCCGAGCGCGGCTGCTGCGCTGCCTGCTGGTCTTCGCCGTCGCGCTCGCCGGCGCGATCGTCTTCCGTCACTTCCTCTACGACGCCGTCTACGGCCCCTACCAGCGTGCTCTCGAGGCGCTGCCGGCCGGGACGTCCATCCCGACGACGAGCGGGGCGGGCGGTGGTCTGATCCTCTGGCTCACCCTGTGCGGCTTCGCCGCGGCGATCGTGACGGCTCCCTACTGGCTCTACCAGATCTGGGCCTTCGTGCTGCCCGGGCTCTACGCCCAGGAGCGCAAGATGAGCCGCGTCTTCGTCGCGATCGCCGGCCCGCTGTTCATCGTCGGTGTCGTGCTCGGCTACGTCACGCTGCCGATCGCCCTCGAGGTGCTCATCGGGTTCAACCCCGAGGGCATCACCAACATCACCGACTTCAACGACTACCTCCAGTTCTTCACCCGCACGCTGTTCGTGTTCGGGCTCGCCTTCAACATCCCGGTCTTCGTGGTGCTGCTGAACTTCGCCGGCGTGGTGAAGGGCTCCGCCTTGAAGGCCTACCGGCCGTGGATCGTTATCGGCACCTTCGTGTTCGCCGCGGTCGCCACCCCGTCGGCGGACCCGTTCACCATGACGTTGATGGCCGTCCCGATGATGCTGCTCTTCTTCGCCTCGGAGGCGATCGCCCGGTTCAACGACAAGCGCCGCGCCCGCCGCGCCCCCAACGCGGGTCTCTCGCCCGACGAGCTGTCGTCCATCTGAGCCGGCCGCTGCCAGGCTCTGACAGGCTCTGACAGGCTCTGACAGGGTGGACCCATGCAGGGCATCATCACCGACATCGACCCGTTCGACCTGCCGGAGTGGCTCGGCACCGGCGACGTGGTCTGGCGCGCCGATGCTGGCCTGCAGACCGGCCACCTCGTCCGTGGGCGGCTGACCGCCGACCCGACCAGCGCCGACCCGACCAGCGCCGACCCGGCCGGTGCCGGCGCGTCGGAGGCTCCGGGGGAGATCGTGTGCGACCTCCTGGCCGTCGACGAGGCCTACCCGTCGCCTGTCGTGGACGATGCGACGCGGCTGCGGGTGCACCAGGCGTGGCGCCACGGGCAGGTCGTCATCGGTGAGCACGGCTCGCGGATGGTCCTGGCCGTCCCCGGGACCCGGTTCGGCCCCGAGCTCGTCCTCGAGGCCCTCAGCCGGCTGGCCCGCGCGGTCGGCGCCCGCGCCGAGCGGTATGCCGTCCTGCTGCGGCTCGGCTGACACCTCCGGCTGACACCTCCGGCTGACACCTCCGGCTGACACCGCGACTGGATCGGGCCGACCGGGTTGCTCGGGCGCCCGGGAGCCCGGGAGCGTCGGGCCGGAGGGGGTCGGTGCCGGGGGATAGGGTCGCGCCATGCGCGACCCGGCTGTGCCCGACCGCCCCGTGCGGGGGCGCGAGATCGCCCTCTTGACCAACCCGACGGCGGGCCGCGGCCGCGGAGCGCGCCACCGTGACGCCGCCCTGGCGCGCCTCCGGGAGAGCGGCTTCGTGGTCCGCAACCTGCAGGGTCGCGACGCCGACGAGGCCGCCGACCTGGCCCGCGCGTGCGTCGCCGACGGGGTCGATGCGCTCGTGGTGTGCGGCGGCGACGGGCTGGTCCACCTCGGCGTGCAGGCGGTGGCCGGCACCGGCACGCCCCTCGGCCTCATCCCCAGCGGCACCGGCAACGACGTCGCCCGCTACCTCGGCCTCCCGCGCACCGACCCCGTCGCGGCCGCCGACCGGATCATCGCCTCGCGGCTGCGCACGATCGACCTGGCCCGCAGCGGCGAGCGATGGTTCGTGACCGTGCTCGCAGCAGGCTTCGACGCGATCGTCAACGAACGGGCGAACGCGATGACGTGGCCCCGCGGCCAGATGCGCTACAACCTCGCGACGCTCGCCGAGCTGCGCACCTTCCGGCCGATCCCCTACGTGCTCGAGCTCGACGGAGAGACGATCGAGCACGAGGCGATGCTCGTCGCCGTGGGCAACGGCCCGTCGTTCGGGGGCGGCCTGCGGATCACCGAGGGCGCGCTCCTCGACGACGGCCTGCTCGACGTCGTGGTGATCACCCGGATGAGCAAGCCCAAGCTGGTGCGCTCCTACCCGCGACTGTTCACCGGCCGGATCGACGGCGTGGCCGAGTACGTCCACCGGCGGGTGCGCACCGCGACCATCGCCGCGCCCGGCATCGTGTCGTACGCCGACGGGGAGCGCTTCGGTCCCCTGCCCCTGACGGTGGAGTGCGTCCCCGGCGCCCTGGACGTGATTGCATGAGGACCTCATGAGCACACCGGACGACCAGCCCACGCCCGCCGAGCGCTACGCGGCCTTCCAGCGCGACAAGCCCTATCCGATGCTCAAAGACTTCGAGGGCCTCTACGGCTTCGAGCTCGACGACTTCCAGCTGCGCGCGTGCCGCGAGATCGAGGACGGCCGAGGTGTCCTCGTCGCCGCCCCGACCGGGTCCGGCAAGACCGTCGTCGGCGAGTTCGCCATCCACCTCGCGCTGCAGACAGGGCGCAAGGCGTTCTACACCACGCCCATCAAGGCGTTGTCCAACCAGAAGTACGCCGACCTGGTGAAGCGCTACGGCGCCGACAACGTCGGCCTGCTGACCGGTGACAACGTCGTCAATGGTGAGGCGCCCGTGGTCGTGATGACCACAGAGGTGCTGCGCAACATGCTCTACGCCGGGTCGCGCACGCTGCTCGGCCTCGGCTTCGTGGTCATGGACGAGGTCCACTACCTCGCTGACCGGATGCGTGGCGCGGTGTGGGAGGAGGTCATCATCCACCTGCCGGAGTCGGTGACGCTGGTGTCCCTCTCGGCGACGGTGTCCAACGCCGAGGAGTTCGGGGAGTGGCTGGCCACCGTCCGCGGTGAGACCACCACGATCCTCGAGGAGAAGCGGCCCGTCCCGCTGTTCCAGCACGTCATGGTCGGACGCCGCCTGCTCGACCTCTTCGCGTCCTCCGACGTCGACGCGAGCGCGGGCTTCGTCAAGGAGGGCGCGCCGGTCAACGACGAGCTGACCCGCATCGCCCGCGACGACTGGGCCAGCTCGCGACTGATGCGCGACCGTCGCTCGCCCCGCAAGGGCAAGCCCGGGTCGTCGAAGAACCCCCGTGCCGTCGGCAACGGGCGTCGCGTGTGGATCCCGAGCCGCGTCGACGTCGTCGAGCGGCTCGACCGCGAGGGCCTGCTGCCCGCCATCGTGTTCATCTTCAGCCGCGCCGGCTGCGACGCCGCGGTCACCCAGCTCGTCCAGGCCAACACCCGCCTCACGACCGCCGCCGAGCGCGACGAGATCTTCGCCCGCGTTGAGGAGGCGTCGCGCACGCTGCCCGAGGAGGACCTGCACGTCCTGGGCTACCACGAGTTCCTCGACGGCCTCACCCGCGGCATCGCCGCGCACCACGCCGGGCTGCTGCCGGCGTTCAAGCAGGTGGTCGAGGAGCTGTTCCAGGACGGTCTGGTCAAGGTCGTCTTCGCGACGGAGACCCTCGCGCTCGGCATCAACATGCCCGCCCGCACGGTCGTGATCGAGAAGCTGTCCAAGTGGAACGGCGAGACCCACGCCGACCTGACGCCGGGGGAGTACACCCAGCTCACCGGGCGGGCCGGGCGACGCGGCCTCGACATCGAGGGCCACGGGGTCGTGCTCTACCAGCCGGGCATGAACCCGCGCGAGGTCGCCGGGCTCGCCTCCACGCGCACCTACCCGCTCCGCTCGTCGTTCCGACCGTCCTACAACATGGCGGTCAACCTCGTGCACCAGTTCGGCCGCGCCACCTCGCGCGAGCTGCTCGAGCAGTCCTTCGCGCAGTTCCAGGCCGACAAGGCCGTCGTCGGGCTCGCGCGGCAGGTGCACAAGGCCGAGGAGGCGCTCGAGGGCTATCGGGAGGCCGCCACGTGCCACGTCGGCGACTTCATGGAGTACGCCGCCCTGCGGCGCAGGATCTCCGACCTGGAGAAGGGGGCCGCGCGCGAGCGTCGGCAGGACCGTCGCGAGGAGGCGATGCGCTCGCTCGGCAAGCTCCGACCGGGCGACGTGATCCAGGTCCCTGCCGGCAAGTTCAGCGGCCTCGCGGTGGTGATCGACCCGGGCCACTCGGGCGACGAGCCGCGCCCCTACGTCCTCACCGCCGACCGGCAGGCGCGGCGCTTGGCGCCGATGGACTTCCCGACCCCCGTCGAGGCCATCGGCCGGCTGCGGATCCCCAAGTCGTTCAACGGTCGCAACCCCGCCATGCGCCGCGACCTCGCGACCGCCCTGCGCGCCAAGGCCCACGGGCTCGACGCCCCCGGCGAACGGCGTACGAGGCAGCGCGACTCCTTCAGCGACACCCCCACGGACCGGGAGATCGGCCGCCTGCGCGCCGACCTGAAGGCGCACCCGTGCCACCAGTGCCCCGAGCGCGAGGACCACGCCCGGTGGGCCGAGCGCTACTTCAAGCTCGAACGCGACACCGAGACCCTGAAGCGGCGGGTGGACAACCGCACCAACACCGTCGCCCGCACCTTCGACCGTGTCTGCGACGTCCTGACCGCGCTCGGTTACCTCGAGGGCGACACGGTCACCGAGAAGGGCTCGCACCTGCGGCGGATCTACACCGACATGGACCTCGTGGCCGCGGAGGCCATCCGGGCCGGCCTGTTCGACGGTCTCTCCCCGTCCGAGCTCGCGGCGGTGCTGTCCGCCCTGGTCTTCGAGGCCCGGCGTGCCGACGACGCGTCGTCACCCAAGATGCCCGGCGGCCAGGTGCGACCCGTCCTCGCCGAGCTCGTCCGGCTCTGGGGCCAGCTCGACGCGCTCGAGCGCGACCACCGCCTCGACTTCCTCCGTGAGCCCGACATCGGCTTCGCCTGGGCCGCGTGGCGCTGGGCCGAGGGTGACGACCTCGACGACGTGCTGATGGTGACCGGGCTGTCGGCCGGCGACTTCGTGCGCTGGATGAAGCAGCTGCTCGACCTGTGCGGCCAGGTGGCCGACGCGGCGGGGGAGCGGGAGCTGCGCGACACCGCGCGGGCCACCGCGCGGCTGCTCAAGCGCGGCGTGATCGCCTACAGCGTCCTGGCGGAGTAGGCGCCGCTGCGTCGGCGGCGTGTGGGAGGCTGCCGCCCATGGCCACCGGCGACCGCCTCCTGCTGCTCGACACCGCCTCGCTCTACTTCCGGGCGTTCTTCGGTGTGCCCGACTCCGTGCAGGCGCCCGACGGCACGCCCGTCAACGCCGTGCGCGGGTTGATGGACTTCATCAGCCGGCTGGTGGGGGAGTACGACCCGACGCACCTGGCCTGCTGCTGGGACGACGACTGGCGCCCGCAGTGGCGCGTCGACCTGCTCCCGTCCTACAAGGCGCACCGGGTGGTGCGCGAGGTCCCGGGCCCGCGTCCCGACGTCGAGGAGGTGCCGGACCCCCTCGAGGCCCAGGTGCCGATCATCCTGTCGGTGCTGGAGGCCTACGGCATCCCCGTTGTGGGACATGCCGAGATGGAGGCCGACGACGTGATCGGCACCCTCGCCACCGGGGCCGGCATGCCGGTCGACATCGTCACCGGTGACCGCGACCTGTTCCAGCTCGTCGACGACGACGCCGAGGTCCGCGTGCTCTACGTCGCCCGCGGCGTCAGCAGGCACGAGCGTGTCGACAACGCCTGGGTGCGGGGCAAATACGGCGTCGACGCCCACCAGTACGCCGACCTCGCCACGCTGCGCGGCGACGCCTCCGACGGGCTCCCGGGCGTCGCCGGGGTCGGCGACAAGACCGCCGCGACGCTCCTCAACAGGTTCGGCACCATCGAGGCGATCATCGCCGCCGCCGGCGACCCCGACTCCGACATGGGCCCCGGACCTCGCGGCAAGATCAAGGCCGCCGCCGACTACCTGGCCGTCGCGCCCCGCGTGGTCGCCGTACGCCGCGACCTCGCCCTCGACGGGCACGACCTGCGCCGTCCGCGCACCCCCGCCGACCACGACGCCGTCGTCGAGCTCGACGCGCGGTGGGGCCTCGGCTCGTCTGCCGTGCGCCTGGTGGAGGCACTGTCCGGCTCCCACTAGGGTGTCGCGCGTGAGCACCTCCGAGGTCGAGTCCAAGGACCGGCAGATCCTCGCGCTGCTGGCTGCTGACGGGCGCATGTCGTTCACCGACCTCGGAAAGGCGACGGACCTGTCGACGTCGGCGGTGCACCAGCGGGTCAAGCGGCTGGAGCAGCGCGGCCTGATCACGGGCTACGGAGCGACCGTCGACCACGACCGGCTGGGCCGGCCGCTCACCGCGTTCATCTCGATCACGCCGATCGACCCCTCGCAGCCCGACGACTACCCCGACCGGCTCAAGGGCATCACGGAGATCGAGTCGTGCTGGTCGGTGGCCGGCGAGGAGTCCTACATCCTCAAGATCCGCGTGGCGACGCCGCTCGCGCTCGAGGAGCTGCTGGCCCGCATCCGCGGGGCGGCGAGCGTCTCGACGCGCACCACGATTGTCTTGTCGACGCCTTTCGAGAACCGCCCCGTCGACTGACTGGGATGCGTGACCGGCTGACCCGGGCCGACCGCTGCCCGTCCGCAGAGTCCCCGCCCAAGCGGGGAGTCCGCCACTTCGGGGGGTGTACAACGCCCTCCAAGTGTCGGACTGGGCCAACAAGTACGACGATCAGCGGGCGCTCGCCCGGCTCTCCAGCGCCCGGCAAATCCGGCGAGCGAGCACGGCTGGGCGCTGCAGGTCGGCCCAGGTGACGCGGATGCAGATCCAGCCCTTCTCCACGCAGATCTGCTCTTCCCGCCGCTTCTCCCGCAGGAGGTAGTCCCCGAGGGACTCACCGGGTCGGCGGTGCTTCTCGTACTTGATCCGCCCATCGAACTCGAGGAAGACACCCAGCTTCGCCCACAGGAAGTCGACGATCCCCAACAGGTTGCCGTGCTCGTCGAACACCTCGACCTGCGGCTCGGGTCGAGGGACCCGCTGCTCGAAGAACAGGTTCCACGTACGCGCCTCTGCGACGTTGGTGAGCCGGCCGTCGGCTCGAGCCAGGACGAGCCTGGTGCCGAGACTGCCGGGCCAGTGACGCGCCGCCGACGCAGCGTCGTGCAGCTCGGCGATCGTCGCGAGCTCGCGGTGCAGCACACCGCACGCCGCCACCACGCCGGCCTCGGCGCCGTACGCGGTGGCCACCTCGATAGCTGCACGCGCGGGGCGGGTGGTCGGGACACCGTCGCGCACTGCCCACCAGCGCTTGCCGAGCGTGGCGCTGTGGTGCACGACACCGGCCTCACGTCGACCGGCCCGCCCGTCCGTACGGGTCAGGTGCGTCTCGTCCAGTCCGACGCCCCACAGCGGGACCTCGTGCTCGGCGAGGCTGTTCTGGTGCGACAGCACCGCGGACTCGTGGGCGGTGCGGAGGACTGCTCGCGCACGCGCACGCATCATGCCGACCTCGTCGAGCTCCTTGACCAGATCGGTCGGGGCGTACGCGCCGTAGCGGAGCTTGGTGAGCGCCCCGGCCTTCACCTGCGCGTGGATGTCGCGATCGGTGAAGCCGTCGGCGATCAGGTCGCGTCGGAGCACGATGTCGGTGAGGGACAGCTGGAACTCGGCCATGCACTATTGGTGCCCGGGACCACCCACGGCCGAAACGGCGCCCGACGCGGGCTGTGGAGAACGGCGTACTGGATGGGGAAGTCCGACACTTCTGAGCCGTTGTACACCCCTCGCAGTGACGGACTCCCCGCTCAGGCGGGGAGTCCCCGGGCGGCGGCGGTCCCCAGACCCCGCATCAGGCGAACAGGCGATCAGGCCGGAGCGCCGGGTCAGTACGCCTGGAGGACGGCGGTACGCCGGGATGCCTCGGCCATCTCGGCGGCCTTGAGGGAGGCCTCGTCGAGGCGGCCGTGCTGCTCCCACCACTGCTGGCCGGATTCGGGAAGGGTGTGGATCGGGTCGTAGTACTCGTAGTAGCGGGAGAGGGCCTCGACGTCGTCGGCCTCGATGGACGTGCGGTAGTTCTTCGTCCAGTAGGAGATGCCGTGCTCGGTGTCGTAGTCGGCGTTCTGGTGCACCCAGCGCTTGCCGACGAAGGGCACGTCGCACACGATGCGCGGCGTCGCGAAGCCCGGCAGGTAGCCCATGATGTGGTGCTGGAGGCGCTGCGCGTCGGCGAGCGAGACCCGCCAGTGCTCCGAGAACGGGATCATGTCGCACATGTAGAAGTAGTAGGGCATGATCTGCGCGCCGTCGAGCAGGCGGAAGCACAGGTCGAGCAGGGCGTGCGGGTCGGCGTTGACGCCGTTGAGCAGCACCCCCTGGTTGCGTACGTCGCGCAGGCCGGCGTCGAGCATCGCGCGCGAGGCCTCGGCGACGATGGGCGTCACGGAGTTCGCGTGGTTGGCGTGGGTGTGCATCGCCAGCGAGACGCCGCGCGAGCGGGCGACCCCCGCGACGCGGGCGACACCCTCGACCACGTCGGGCTGCAACCAGTGCTGCGGCAGGCCTATCAGGGCCTTGGTGGCGAGGCGGATGTCGCGGATGTTCTCGACCTCGAGCACCGACAGGAGGAACGCCTCCAGGCGCGGCCACGGCATGTTGGCGACGTCGCCGCCGGAGACCACCACGTCGCGCACCGACGGCGTACGACGCAGGTAGTCGAGCATGTCGCCGAGGCGGTCGTTGGGCTTGCCGGCGAACTTGAGCTTGTCGATGACCACGGTCGAGTTGCCGACGAGGTCCATGCGGGTGCAGTGGCCGCAGTACTGCGGGCAGGTCGGCAGCAGCTCGGCAAGCACCTTGGTGGGGTAGCGGTGGGTGAGGCCCTCGGTGGCCCACATGTCGTGCTCGTGGAGCGAGTCGCGCGCCGCGTGCGGGTGGGAGGGCCAGTCGGTGCGGCGGTCGCTGAAGACCGGGATCATGTAGTGGCGAACCGGGTCGGCGTAGAACGCCTCGGTGAGCGAACCCGCGCCGGCGGGCGTCTCCGTCGGCACCATCGTGTTCATCATCTGCGGCGGGACCAGCATGGACATCGTGGCCCGCTCGGCCTGGTCGCGCTCGAGGTCGGCGTAGAAGCGCTCGTCGAGCAGGTCGCCCATCAGCTCGCGCAGCTGCTTGACGTTCTTGATGCAGTGGGCGCGCTGCCACTGGACCGAGGCCCACTCGTCAGCGGTGACGGCCGCCCAGCCCGGGAAGCGGGTCCAGTCGGGCTCGACGAGCTCGACCCGCTGGTAGGGGTAGGGCTGGCCGGCGAGGCCGGTCTCGAGGGCGGAACCGTCGTGGGTGGCGGTCTCGATGCTCATGGGGTCTCCTTGCAAGCAGCAGCGCGGCGCGCCGGTTGTGTGTGCGGCGACACATCTGGGAGAGTACGTGGAGAACGTGCGGCCAGTCCAATGCCACGCCGCAAGATTTCCGGTTCTAGACGTTGAACCTAGAAGGATGCCCTGCATGAACACCTTCTCGGACATCCAGGCGGACGTCCGCACCAGTGATCCGACCGGCTTGCACCGCGTCCTCGACGAGCGTGCGGTGCTGCCCCAGGCCGCGCAGCGCCTCGACACGCGCGCGGAGCTGTGGCCCGACGAGGTGCGCATCCGGGTCGAGCGGCTCAACCTCGACGCCGCGTCGTTCCGCCAGCTCGAGCGCGCGCACACGAAGTACGGCGAGAAGCACCCCGACGGCGTCCGCGCAGAGGTGCTCGACATCGTCGCCGCCCGGGGCAAGATGCAGAACCCGGTGACCGGTTCCGGCGGCATGCTCGTCGGCACCGTCGAGGAGGTCGGCCCCGAGTCGCCCCTCGGCCTCGCGGTGGGGGACCGGGTCGCGACCCTGGTCAGCCTCACGCTGACCCCGCTCGTCATCGAGGACGGCCTGGCTCGCTGGGACGGCGACAGCGAGCAGGTGCCGTGCGACGGCTACGCGATCCTCTTCGGCCGCTCCATCGCCGCCGTCATCCCCGACGACCTCGACCCGGCGCTCTCACTCAGCGTGATGGACGTCTGCGGTGCGCCGGCGCTCACCGCACGCGTCGTGGAGGAGTACGTCGCCCGCGCCAGGCAGGACGGGCTCAGCGCCCCGACGGTCGCGGTGATCGGCGGCGCCGGGAAGTCCGGCTCCCTCAGCCTGGCCGCGGCCCGCCGGGCCGGAGCCGCGCGCACCATCGGTGTCGTGCCCCACCAGGACGAGCACGACCTGCTCACGGGCGCGGGACTCGCCGACGAGGTCGCGATCGCCGACGCCCGCGACCCCGTCGCCCTGCGCGACGCGGTCACCGCGGCCGGCGGCCCGGCCGACGTCACCGTCGTCTGCGTCGACGTACCCGGCTGCGAGGGCGGGGCGATCCTCGCCACCGCCGAGGGCGGCACCGTCATCTTCTTCTCCATGGCCACCAGCTTCAGCGCCGCGGCGCTCGGGGCCGAGGGGCTGGCCGCCGACGTGCGGATGCTCGTCGGCAACGGCTACGTCCCGGGCCACGCCGCCCAGGCGATGGACCTCCTGCGTTCCGACGCCGGCGTCCGCGCCCTCTTCGAGCGGAGGCTCTGATGGCCCCCCGGAAGCCCGCCAGCCCGCTCGGCCTCGACCGCGCACACGTTCGCCGCGCGCGCACCCTCGCCCGGCAGGTCGGCAAGCCGATCGTCGACCTCGCCCAGCGCCACACCACCGTGAGCGTCGAGCGCGCCACCCTGCGCCTCGCCGGCCTCGCCGGGGCCGACCCCGACGGCACGCCGTGGGTCAACCGGCTCGCCGACGTCGTACGCGCCGACGTGGGACTCGAGCACGGCGTGAGCCTGCCGGTGTGGGACGCCCTGGTCCGCGGTGAGGGCGACGACCTGCTCACCCTCGCCCAGAAGGCGGCGGCCGGCTCGGTGACCTTCCGGGTGCCCGAGGGCAGGGACGCGACGCGCGCCGGCGCCGCTGCCCGCAAGGCGGTGGGTGCGGGCATCAAGCAGATCGACCGGCAGCGCCTCGCCCGCGAACGGATGATCGCCAAGGTCGGTGACGCCCCGAGCAAGCCGTGGATCTACCTCATCGTCGCGACCGGCGACATCCACGAGGACATCCCCCAGGCGCAGGCGGCCGCGCGCGAGGGCGCCGACGTCATCGCGGTGATCCGCTCGACCGGGCAGTCCCTGCTCGACTTCGTGCCCGAGGGCGCGACGCGCGAGGGGTTCGCCGGCACCTACGCCACCCAGGAGAACTTCCGCCTGATGCGCGCGGCGCTCGACGAGACGTCGAAGGAGCTCGGCCGCTACGTCCGGCTCACCAACTACGCCTCTGGTCTCTGCATGCCGGAGATCGCGGCGTTGGCCGGCCTCGAGCGGCTCGACATGATGCTCAACGACTCGATGTACGGCATCCTCTTCCGCGACATCAACCCGATCCGCACCTTCGTCGACCAGCGCTTCAGCCGTCAGGTCCACGCACGCGCCGGGATCATCATCAACACCGGCGAGGACAACTACCTCACCACCGCCGACGCGATCGAGGCCGCCCACACGGTCACGACGAGCCAGCTCCTCAATGAGTACTTCGCCAAGGAGGCCGGTCTCGAGGACTGGCAGCTCGGCCTGGGACACGCCTTCGAGATCGACCCCGAGGTGCCCGACTCGTTCCGCCTCGAGCTGGCGCACGCCCTGCTCGCGCGCGAGCTGTTCCCCGACGCACCGCTGAAGTGGATGCCGCCGACGCGTCACATGACCGGCGACATCTTCAAGGGCTACCTCCTCGACGGCTTCTTCAACCTGGTCGGCGCGCTCACCGGGCAGGGCATCCTGCTGGTGGGGATGATGACCGAGGCCGTCGTGACGCCGTGGATCTCCGACCGAGACCTCGCCCTGCAGAACGTCCGCTACGTGATGAACGCCGCCGGCAGGCTCCACGAGGACTTCCGTCCCGCGCCCGACGGCTTCATCGCCGGTCGTGCCCGCGAGGTGCTCGGTGAGGCCATCGGCCTGCTCGAGGAGATCAAGGCCGACCGCAGCGTGCCCGGCGAGCCGCCCCTGCTCTCCGCCATCGCCGACGGCACCTTCGGCCTGATGAAGCGTCCCGCCGACAAGGGCAAGGGCCTCGACGGCGTGGCCCGCAAGGCCGGCGACTACTACAACCCGGCGACCGAGATCCTCGAGGAGGCAGGCGCATGAGCCTCATCCGTCCGTACGGCGACACCACCGGCGACGGCATGGTGCAGCTGTCCTTCACCCTCCCACTGGATTCGACTCCTGGGGGCAACTCCAAGGTCGCCGAGGGCGCGGCCGTCCAGCTCGCCAACAAGATGGGCATGGACCCGGCGCTGGTCGTCCACGCCAAGCCGATGGGGGAGGGGTTCACGTTCTTCGTCGTCTACGGACGCGTCAACCACCTCGTCGACCCCAGCACCGTCGAGGTCGTCGAGCGCGACTACCCGCTGCTGACGCCCAAGGAGGCCAACGCCGCGATCAAGCGGTCGATGCGCCGGCGCCTGGTGGTCGTGGGCGGGTGCATCGGCACCGACGCCCACACGGTCGGCATCGACGCGATCCTCAACATCAAGGGGTTCGCGGGGGAGAAGGGCCTGGAGTACTACCGCGAGCTCAAGGTGGTGAACCTCGGCGCGCAGGTCTCGGTCCCGCAGCTCGTCGAGGCAGCCCGCGAAGAGAAGGCCGACGCGGTGCTCGTCTCGCAGGTCGTCACCCAGCGCGACGCCCACCTGCTCAACACGCGAGAGATGTCGGCCGCCTTCCGTGAGGCCTACCCCGCAGCCAAGCGTCCGCTCCTGGTCGTCGGCGGGCCGCGCTTCGACGAGACGATGGCCGACGAGCTCGGCGTCGACCGCGTCTTCAGCAGGGGTACGACGCCGGGCGAGGTCGCCTCGTTCATCGTCCACCGGCTCACCGGTCCGAAGACCACGCAGGAGAAGGCCTCATGAGCACCCCGATGACCGACAGCAGCCGCGTCGGAACCACGGTCACACACCGCCGCTACGTCCCCTACTCCCACGCCCACTACGCCGGCAACCTCGTCGACGGCGCCTACAGCCTCGGCCTGTTCGGCGACGTCGCCACCGAGATGTGCATCGTGCTCGACGGCGACGAAGGTCTCTTCGCTTCCTACTCCGACGTGCAGTTCCGCGCCCCCGTCCGCGCGGGCGACGTCCTGGAGATCACCGCGACGCTGGTGAGGGAGGGCACCCGCAGCCGGGTGATGGACTTCGCCGTGAACGTCGTCGGGCGGGGGGCGCCGACCGAGGACGCACCCGGCCGCGCCGAGGTCCTGGAGCCGCCGGTGGTGGCCACGACCGCCACGGGAACGGTCGTCGTACCGCCCGCATCGCGCGACTGATACCCCCGACGTCGGCGTGTCATGCGTCGACACGCCGACGGCCCCGAGATTTGTTTGAAGACTTTCCTTCCAGTGCCGTGGCGTTGACCTGCGACAACGTGCGTCGTCGCAGGTCAGGGACGTGTTGACACCGGTCCCGCTGGGAGGGAGGGTTCCCGGGTCCGCCTGTGCAGCTCGCGGGTGGCGCCTTCGACAGAGCGGAGACGAGCGTGGGGCACGCAAGGCCAGCGGTGCCCACCGCCCGTCGACCGGTCGAGGGTGCCCCGCGGGGGCCGGATGCGGGAGGAACCCCGGGGCCGTAGACAACTTCGCGTGCCCGTCAGCCAGACGGGTGCGTGTTGGTCCGAAGCCCCCCGGTTCCTCCCGCACCGCTGCAGGCGCCCGGTCCGGCGTGCCGGGCGGTCGGCTACGGTCTGTGCGTGCCACTGCGCTGCCTCCTCGCCCTCGTCGGCGGGCTCGTGCTGGCAGCCGCGTTCGAGCCTGTCGGCCACTCCTGGGTGATGCCTCCCGCGATCGCGGCCCTGGTGACGTCCGTGCGCGGCCTCGAGCCGCGACGGGCGTGGCTGCCGAGCCTCGTCTTCGGTGTGGCCTTCATCTTCACCGTGATGGTCTGGATGCGATCGGTCGGCACGGACGCGTGGCTCGCGATGTGCGCCCTGGAGGCGGCCTTCTTCGTACCGCTCGGCATCGGGCTGTCGTGGAGCATGCGCTCGCGCTGGTGGCCCGTCCTCGCCGCCCTGTGGTGGGTCGGGATCGAGACGCTGCGCAGCGGCTTCCCGTTCAGCGGCATGCCGTTCGGACGGCTGGTGTTCGCGACGGCCGACACGCCCTGGGCCGACGCCCTGCCGTGGATCAGCATGACCGGTGTCAGCTTCCTCGTGGCGCTCACCGGCACGACGCTCGCATGGGTGCTGCTCGAGCTGCGCGCCCCGTCACGGGCGACGTACGCCGCTGTTGCAGGGCTCGCGGTTGTCACGCTCGCGCCGGCGCTGGTGCCGTTCTCGATCGAGCGCAGCGGAACGGCCACCGTCGCGGCGGTCCAGGGTGACGTTCCCGGCACGGGCCTCAACGTGCCGGCCGTCCACCGGGAGGTGACGGCCAACCACGTGCGGCTGACCGAGGAGCTCGCCGAGGCGGTGGCAGCGGGGGAGCAGCCGCGGCCCGACTTCGTGGTGTGGCCAGAGAACTCGACCGCCGTCGACCCGTTCCTCGACACCGAGATCAACGCCGGCATCGTCGCGGCCTCCGACGCGATCGGCGTGCCGATCCTGGTCGGCGGCACCAACAGCAACCCGCTCGACGACACCCAGGTCCTCAACCAGGGGATCGTCTACCAGCCGGGCCTCGGCAGCGGCGACCGCTACACCAAGCGGCACCCGGTGCCGTACGGCGAGTACATCCCCTTCCGCGGCAGCAGCTGGATGCCGTCGACCTACGGCAGGCTCACCGAGGTGCCGCGCGACATGGTCCGCGGGACCAGCCTCGAGCCGATCCGGATCGGCTCGAGGCTGGTGGCCGACGCGATCTGCTTCGACGTGGCCTACGACGAGGGCATCGCCGGCCAGGTGGCGCGCGGTGCGGAGCTGGTCACGGTCCAGACGAGCAACGCGATGTTCAGCCGCACGGGGCAGCTGGCCCAGCAGTTCGAGATCAGCAGGCTCCGGGCCCAGGAGACCGGCCGGTGGGTCGTGGTGGCCGCCATCAACGGCATCTCGGGCGTCGTCCGCCCCGACGGCACGGTGGTCGCATCGGTCCCGGCACGCGGCCAGGAGGTGCTCGTGGAGACCGTCGGGCTCAGCAGCACCCAGACCCTGGCCGTCCGCCTCGGCGTCTGGCCCGGACGACTCGCGCTGGTCTTCCTCGTCGTGCACACGGCGGTCGTGCTCATCACCTGTCGTCGTCGCCGGCAGCGCGACCGCGACGGCCATGAGGGAACCGGCCCCGAGCAGGTCCACGAGCGACCGAGACCCCTGGAGCGAGGTACGCCCGCGTGAGTGTCGACGGACTCGGCAGGTGCGTGATGGTCATCCCGACCTACGACGAGGCGGACAACCTCGAGTGGATCGTCGGGCGGCTGCGCGCGGCCCAACCCGGCGTGGACGTGCTGGTCGTCGACGACAACAGTCCCGACGGCACCGGTGACATCGCCGACGAGCTGGCCGCCGCCGACCCGGCCGTCAGCGTCGTGCACCGCACCGAGAAGGCGGGGCTCGGCGCCGCCTACCTCCACGGCTTCGACGTCGCGCTCCGCGCGGGCTACGACGTCATCGGGGAGATGGACGCCGACGGCTCGCACCAGCCCGAGCAGCTCCAGCGTCTTCTCGACGCGCTGCACACGGCCGACCTCGTCATCGGCTCGCGCTACGTCCCCGGTGGGTCCGTGGTGAACTGGCCCCTCCAGCGGCTCGTGCTCTCGCGTGGCGGCAACCTCTACGTTCGCCTGCTGCTCGGGATCCGGGTCAAGGATGCCACTGCCGGCTACCGCTTGTTCCGGCGTACGACGCTCGAGGCCATCGACCTTGGCTCGGTGAGGTCTACTGGATACGTGTTCCAGACCGACCTCGCCTACCGCACCATCAGCCGCGGGCTCCGCCTGACGGAGGTCCCGATCGAGTTCATCGAGCGCGAGCGCGGCGACTCCAAGATGAGCGGCCAGGTCGCGAGCGAGTCGCTGCGCATGATCACCCGCTGGGGGCTCTCCGAGCGACGCAAGCACCTCGTCGGGAGCAGGGGCAGGAGCCGGGCATGACTGCGCCGACCCCGCCCGCAGGGCCGCGCCGGCGCCGCCGGTGGGTGCGCCCGTTGCTCGCCGCCGCGTTCGTCGTGGTGCCGCTCGTCGAGATCTGGGCCATCCTCCAGGTCGGCCAGCTCGTGGGACCGTGGTGGACGATCCTGCTGCTGGTGCTCGACAGCCTGCTCGGTGCATGGCTCATCAAGCGCGAGGGCGGCCGGGCCTGGTCCGCCCTGCGCACGGCGCTGCAGCAGGGTCGTATGCCCGCCCGGGAGATCGCCGACGGTGCCCTGATCCTCATCGGCGGCACCCTGATGCTGAGTCCCGGCTTCGTCCTCGACATCGCGGGGATCCTGCTGATCCTGCCGTTCACCCGGCCGGTCGCGCGGCGGCTGCTGACCACGGTGGTCGAGCGCCGGCTCGTGGTCGCCCCGACGTTCGGCGCGGGCCCGGGCTTCGGCCCTGGCTTCGGCACCGGCTTCGGCCCGGGGTTCGGTCCGGGGTTTGGGCCCCGATCCACCCCCGGAGACGACGAACGCCCCGGACCGGGGCCCGGGGGGCCGGTGGTCCGGGGCGACGTCGTCGAATGAGGCTCGACCGGGTCGACCGATGTGGTCAGCCGGTCAGCTGACGCGCTTCTTCTTGTTGGCGCGGTGCAGGTGTGCCGGGCCGATCTCGCCGCCTCGCAGCAGCTCGAGCCGCTCCTTGAGGATGTCCTCGAGCTCCTTCTCCGAGCGACGCTCGAGGAGCATGTCCCAGTGCGTGCGAGCCGGTTTCTCGACCTTCTCCTCCGGGAGGATGCCGGCCGTGCTCAGCGCCTCGGCGCCGCAGCGCGGGCACTCCCAGACTGCTGGGATGTCGGCCTCGACCGACATCGTCACCTCGAAGTCATGACCCTGCTTGCACCGGTATCCGACCTGCTGGCGAGCCGCGAACTCGATGCCGCGCTCGTCCTCGAAACTCTGGCCGCCGAGCCGTGCGCCACGTAGTGTGCGCTCCGCCACCGTGCCCACCTCCATTGGGTTGCTGACACCCGTTGTTGTGTCGGGTTCTCCAGTGCAACGAGCCAGACCGTGGTTCGTGACGCCGCTCGTGACGGCGCGGCCCGACTGCACCGGAACTTCTACGATCTTCAACGGTAGCGGGCGCGGCACAATTCCGCGGATTCCACGTGTCGCCGCCCACGCTCAGGCGAGACCAACTTCACCCTCAGGGGTGGACCTCGTTGCGGAGGCTCCTCGCGACGTTCGCGCCCGGGCCGCGAGCGCTCAGATCACGGCGGGTACGTCGTTGCCGGCGTCGCGGATGCCCCGCTCGGTGTCGACGCGCCACAGGAGCAGCCCGCCGACGACGAAGAAGATGATCAGCGCGAAGATGGCCGGCCGGTAGGAGTCGGTGAAGGTGTAGACGAGGCCGAAGACGAGCGTGCCGAACCACGAGGTCCCGCGCTCCATGGCGTGGTAGAAGCTGAAGAACTCGGCTTCCTTGCCGCGCGGGATCAGCAGCGAGAAGTAGGACCGCGCCAGGGCTTGCGTGCCGCCCAGCACCAGGCCGATGGCGACGCCGAGCGCCAGCAGGGGGACCAGCGACTTCTCGGGGATGACCAGGCCCGCGGTGACGATGCCCATCCAGATCACCAGACCTCCGAGGATCGTGTTCTTCGCCCCGCGCCTCGCCGCGATGCGGCCGAAGAGCAGCGCACCGCCGACCGCAACGAACTGGACCAGGAGGTAGACCCCCAGCATGGTGCCCTGCGGGAAGCCGAGCTCCTCGACGCCGTAGACCGACGCCTGGCTGATCACGGTCTGGATGCCGTCGTTGAAGAAGAGGTAGGCGAGGAGGAAGGTCAGCGCCACGGGGTAGTTGCGCAGCTCCTTGAGCGTGATCCACAGCTGCCCGAAGCTGCGCTGGAGCACCCCGCCCTCGACCTGCTCGACGTCGGCCGGCGGGTGGTTCTTCAGCCCCCGGAACGGGATGAACGTGAAGGCGGCCCACCACACGGCGGCGGACAGCAGAGAGATCCGCACCGCCATGCCCTCGGTGAGGCCGAAGGTGTCGTGGAAGCTCACCAGCACGAAGTTGAGGGCCAGCAGCAGTCCACCGCCGGCGTAGCCGTAGGCCCAGCCTCGCGAGGACACGCGGTCGCGGTCGGTCTCCGACGAGATGATCGGCAGGATCGAGTCGTTGACCACCGCCGACGCGGCGAAGCAGAGGTTGGCGAGGATGAACGTCACCGCGCCGAGCTGCCAGTTGTCGCCGGTCATGAAGAAGAGCAGGGACGCGAAGAACGCGCCGGTCCAGGCGAAGCCGGCCAGCAGATCCTTCTTGCGCGCCGTGCGGTCCGCGACGGCACCGAGGAGCGGTAGCACCAGCGCGGAGATCAGCGTCGAGAACGTGATGACGTAGGCCGGCAGGGCCCCCGGGGCGATCGACAAGCCGAGGACCGAGACCCGGTCGTCGACCGCGGCCTCCTCGGCGATGGCGATGAGGTAGGGGCCGAACAGGACGCCGGACACCGTCGTGGCGAACGCACTGTTGGCCCAGTCGTAGAAGTACCAGGCCCGCTGCTCCTTGGCCTGTGCCAATGGTGTCAGGTTGGCGATGCCACCCACCTCGGTCATCCCTCATCCTCCACGGGGCCGTTCCACTGTCCGCGGGCGCGGAGCACGTCCCTGAGTATGTCCGTGCGATCGGTCATGATGCCGTCGACACCACGGTCGAGGAGGGCGTTCATCTCAATTGGGTCGTCGATCGTCCAGACGTGCACCTGGACGCCGGCCGCCCGGGCCCGTCGTACGAGGCCGCGGGAGACCACCAGGAGGCGGCCCCGCTTGTGGGGCACCTGCAGCGCCACCGGCCGCCCGCGGGTGAGCCACCGGGCGAGCCGGGCGCTGGGAGAGAGCACGAACGCGACCACCTCCAGCGGGTGGGCCGAGGTGGCCACACGGCCGTGCGTGCGCCGACGGAACGCGTTCATCCGGCGCCCGGAGAACGAGCCGACCAGCACCCGGTCCCATGCCGCGCGCTCCTCGATGAAGGCGGCGAGCGCCTCGACGGCGCCCTCGGACTTGAGGTCGATGTTGAACCGGGCCTGCGGGAACGCGTCGAAGAGGTCCGCGAGGGTCGGCACCCGCTCGCGCCCGCCGATCAGGGCCTGCTGCACCTCCGCGTACGTCGACTCCGCGATGCTTCCGGTCCGGTCGGTCACCCGGTCCAGGACGGTGTCGTGGAAGGCCAGCAGGACGCCGTCGCTGGTGACGTGGACGTCGGTCTCGAGGTAGGTGTAGCCGAGCTCGACGGCGTGGGTGAACGCCGCGAGCGTGTTCTCGAGCCCCTCGACGTCGGGGTGGTAGGCACCACCGCGGTGGGCGAAGGCGAGGGGCCGCCCGCCGTCGAGGTAGGCCGGTACGGACCGATGGGGGGACTTCACGTCAAGAAGTATGGGGTGAGCGGTACCGTCGGGGGATGGAGAGCATGACGTGTCCCCGGTGCGGTGTGGAGATGGATCAGCGGACCCACGGCGAGGCGACGGTCAGCTCGTGCCCCGAGGGGCACGGGGTGTTCCTCGCGCGCGCCGACCTGGGCATGCTGGTCGAGGCCGAGAACGACTGGCACCGCAACGCCGGCCAGCACACCGCGCCCCTGCCGCGCATCACCGCCGACATGACCGCGCCGCCGTCGGTCGGCAAGGTGTCGCGCGCCTGGGTGGAGACCCTCTTCGGCTGAGCGCCCCTCGCCGAGGAGGGCCTAGATGTCGCGGAAGGTCTCGATGTTGGCGCCGAGCTCGTTGAGGCGCTCGGCGAGGTCCTCGTAGCCGCGGTGGATGACGTACGTCGAGCGCAGCACGCTGCGGCCCTTCGAGGCGAGCATCGCGATCAGCAGCACGACGGCTGGGCGCAGTGCGGGCGGGCAGACGATCTCCGCGCCGGAGAAGTGCGTCGGACCCTCGATCAGCACGCGGTGCGGGTCGAGCAGCTTGACCTGGGCGCCGAGCTTGTTGAGCTCGGTGAGGTAGATCGCCCGGTTCTCGTAGACCCAGTCGTGGAGCAGCGTCTGCCCCTCGGCGACGGCCGCGATGACGGCGAAGAACGGCAGGTTGTCGATGTTGAGGCCGGGGAACGGCATCGGGTGGATCTTGTCCAGCGGCGCCCGCAGCTCGGACGGGTGCGTGGTGATGTCGACCAGCCGGGTCTCGCCGTTGAGGGCGGCGTACTCGGGGGAGCGGTCGTAGCGGAAGCCCATCTCCTCCAGTGTGGCGAGCTCGATCTCGAGGAACTCGATCGGCACGCGCCGGATGGTGATGGACGACTTGGTGACGATGGCGGCCGCCAGCAGCGACATCGCCTCGATCGGGTCCTCGGCGGGGGCGTAGTCGACGTCGACGTCGATCGACGACCGGCCCGTGACCGTGAGCGTCGTGGTGCCGATGCCCTCGACCTCCACGCCGAGGCGCTGGAGGTAGAAGCACAGGTCCTGGACCATGTAGTTGGACGAGGCGTTGCGGATCACGGTGGTGCCCGGGTGCAGCGCGGCGGCCATGAGGGCGTTCTCGGTGACCGTGTCGCCGCGCTCGGTCAGCACGATCGGCCGGGACGGCTCGATGGTGCGGTTGACGCTGGCGTGGTAGCTGCCGTCGCTCGCCTTCACCTCGAGGCCGAAGGGACGCAGCGCCGACATGTGCGGCTCGACCGTGCGCTCACCGAGGTTGCAGCCGCCGGCGTAGGGGAGGTCGAACTCGTCGTAGCGGTGCAGCAGGGGGCCGAGGAACATGATCACCGAGCGCGTACGCCGCGCTGCCGCCTCGTCGATCGCGGCGAGGTCGAGGTCGGCGGGCGGGATGATCTCCAAGTCGTTGTCGTCGCCGACCCAGCGAGTGGCCACGCCGAGGGAGTTGAGCACCTCGAGCAGGCGGTTGACCTCCTCGATGCGCGCGACCTTGCGCAGCGTCGTACGCCCCTTGTTGAGCAGCGAGGCGCACAGCAGCGCGACGCCGGCGTTCTTCGAGGTCTTGACGTCGATCGAGCCGGACAGCGTGGTGGGACCGTCGACGCGCAGGTGCGTGGGTCCGGCACCCAGGGCGACGATCTCGGAGTCGAGAGCCGCGCCGATGCGGGCGAGCATCTCGAGGGAGAGGTTCTGGTGACCCTTCTCGATGCGGTTGATGGCGCTCTGGCTCGTGCCGAGCAGCTCGGCCAGCTGGTGCTGGGTGAGCCCGCGGTGCTTGCGGGCGTCGCGGATGAGGTTGCCGATGCGACCCTTGTAGTCAGCCATGCCGAACACGGTATCTCAGATATGAGATAACGCTAGATCGCCGCTCCCGGAGGACGCCCATAGGGAGGGACGAGTTGCGCACGTGCGTGGCAGGATCGCCCCATGCGTGCCACGACCATCCATGCGCCCGGCGTCATCCGCTTCGAGGACGTGCCCGACCCGCGGATCGAGCTGCCCACCGACGCGATCGTGAAGGTGGTCGCCGGCTGCATCTGCGGCTCGGACCTCTGGCCCTACCGGGGGGAGAACGACGTCGACGCCGGCTCGACCATCGGCCACGAGTGCGTCGGCGTCGTGGAGGAGGTCGGCTCGGAGGTCTCCACCACCAGGGTCGGCGACTTCGTCATCGTCCCGTTCTGCCACTGCGACAACACGTGCGCGCACTGCCGCGCGGGCATGCAGTCGGCATGCGTCAACCTCGGCATCACCCAGAGCGGGCAGGGGGAGTACGCGCGGGTCACGCAGGCCGACGGCAGCCTCGTCGCGACCGACGGGATGCCCGACGAGGGGCTGATCCCCTCGCTGCTCGCGCTGACCGACGTGATGGCCACCGGCTGGCACGCGGCGGTCGCCGCGGGCGTCCGGCCCGGGCACACGGTCGTGGTCGTCGGGGACGGGGCCGTCGGCCTCAGCGGCGTGCTGGCCGCGTCCGAGATGGGGGCGGAGCGCGTCATCGCGATGTCGCGTCACGAGCCCCGCCAGGAGATCGCCCGGGCCTTCGGCGCGACCGACGTCGTCGCCGAGCGCGGCAAGGAGGGCGAGGCGCTCATCGCCGACCTCACCGACGGGATCGGTGCCGACGCCGTCCTCGAGTGCGTCGGCACCGACGGCGCGATGAAGACGGCGTTCACGGTCGCGCGCCCGGGCTCGACCGTCGGGTTCGTGGGCGTGCCGCACGGTGTGGAGCTGCCGGTGCGCCGGATGTTCCAGAAGAACGTCGGCCTCGCCGGGGGCATGGCCCCGGTGCGGCGCTACCTGCCCGACCTGCTCGACCGGGTGCTCTCGGGTGCGATCGACCCGGGGAAGGTCTTCGACCTGACGTTGCCGATGGCCGAGTCGCCCGAGGGCTACCGGGCCATGGACGAGCGGCGCGCCATCAAGGTGCTCCTCCGCCCATGACGGCGCCCGAGGACAGGCTGCTGCTCGGTCCCCTGCTCCGCTACGTCGACGAGACCTCGGCGGCCGTCTGGGTCGAGACGGACGCTCCCGGTCACGTCACGGTCACCCGCGGGGACGCCAGCGCCAGCGCGTCGACGTTCGTGGTCCACGACCACCACTACGCCCTCATCGAGCTCGACGGGCTGGCTCCCGGCACCACCGAGCCATACACGGTGGAGATCGACGGCGACCGGGTGTGGCCGCAGGCAGGGTCGCCGTTCCCCGACCCCGTGATCGCCACCCTCGAGGCGGGCCGCCCGCTGCACCTGGCGTTCGGCTCGTGCCGTACGTCGGTCTCCCACGACGAGAAGGGCAACAGGCTCCACGGCGTCGACGCCCTCCGCGCGTGGGCGCTGCGGGTCGCCGGACAGGTCGAGCCCGCCGACCCGGACGACGCCGACCTCGACCCGGACCGGCTTCCCGACCTGATGCTCTTCCTGGGCGACCAGGTCTACGCCGACGAGACAACCGACGCGATGCGCGAGTTCATCGAGTCGCGCCGCGACATCGAGCAGCCGCCGTGGACCGAGCTCCAGGACTACGAGGAGTACGCGCACCTCTACAAGCTCGCGTGGTCCGACCCCGCGAACCGGTGGCTGCTCTCGACCGTGCCGAGCGCGATGATCTTCGACGACCACGACATCCGCGACGACTGGAACACGTCGATGGACTGGCGTCGCGAGATGGAGGCCACGTCGTGGTGGCACGGACGCATCGTCGCCGGCCTGGCGTCGTACTGGGTCTACCAGCACCTGGGCAACCTGTCGCCCGCCGAGCGTGAGAAGGACGAGGTGTACGCGACGGTGCGGGCGCACCGGGGCGACGCCGAGCAGGACCTCGGTCCTTTCCTCGACGAGTTCGCGGCCCGGGTCGACCAGCAGCCGCAGACCTACCGCTGGAGCTACACGCGAGACTTCGACACGCAAGCCCGTCTGGTGGTCGTCGACTCGCGCGCGGCCCGCAAGCTCGACCCCGACGACCGGGCGATGCTCGACGACGACGAGGCGGCCTGGCTCGACGAGCAGCTCCGCGGCGACGTCGACCACCTGCTGGTCGGCACGTCCCTGCCGTTCCTGCTCGCCCGCGGGCTCCACCACCTCGAGGCGTTCAGCGAGGCGCTGGCGCAGGGGGCCTGGGGTGAGCGCGGTGGCCGGATGGGTGAGAAGCTGCGCCAGCTGGTCGACCTCGAGCACTGGGGTGCGTTCCAGAAAAGCTTCCAGCAGGTCGCGCGGCAGGTCATGGAGGTCGCCGCGGGGGAGCGGGGCCGAGCGCCTTCCACCGTCACGTTCCTCTCGGGCGACGTGCACCACAGCTATGTCAGCGTGGCGCGCCCGGCCCACGGCGGTCCGGCCCTGCGCTCGACGGTCCTCCAGGCCGTCTGCTCACCGATGCGCAACCCGCTCTCGCGCAACGTGCGCTTCGCGACGGCCGCGCTCTCCTACGGTGTCGCCGGTCCGATGGGTCGCCTGGCGTCGAGGTCCGCGCGGGTGCCCGACGCGCCGCTCACCTGGACGTACGCCGAGGGGCCCTGGTTCGACAACAACCTCGCCTTCCTCCAGCTGGCCGGGCCGAGCCTGCGCATGTGGTGGGTCACCGGCGAGGTCGTCGACGACCACGACCGGCCCAAGCTGGCGAAGGTGGAGTCCTACGCACTCGACGAGCACGGCAACCCGCCCCCGCGCGAGCGCCTCGCGTCCAAGGTGCGCCGAAGGGTGCAGCGCCGGGTGAAGGACGACTCGGTCCGCGAGCGCTGACCGGCGGGCCTGCGGCTCGGGGATCGTGGCTGCGTGAGGCCTCAGGCGTTGCTGAGCAAGCGGTCGCGCCCGTGGGTGCAGGCGCACGAGTCGGAGCACGGCAGGTAGGTGTGACGACCGTGGCCGCACTCGCTGCACGGCAGGTCGTGAGAGAGGTGGACCGAGCTGGTCTCGACGGTGTCCCACATGCCGTCCACGGTCGCACCGGATGGCGCCGTGCGTGCGCAAACCGCCCGGGAATGACCGATCTGGGGCAGGAATGACCCGTTCGGGCCAGGCCGGTGTGGCCCCGACACACCGGCCCGCGGTCCCGCGATCTCCAGCATCCCTAGGATCCCTAGGATCGCGGCATGGCACCCGGTGCGAGCCTCGACCTGTCGTCGCGGCAGGCGCGGCGCATCGCCGTACGCGCCCAGCTGCTCGCCGCGCCGCGACCCACCGACCCGCTCGACGTGGTGCGGCACCTCGGCTACCTCCAGGTCGACCTCACCCGAGTCGTGGCCCAGCACGCCGACCTCGCCCTGTGGAGCCGCCTCGGGAGCGACTACGCGCCCGAGGACCTCGAGGAGCTGGTGGGCGACGGCGCGCTGGTCGAGCTGCGGGCCATGCTGCTGCCGAGCGAGGACGTCGCGCTGCACCGCGCCGACATGGACGCGTGGCCCGGCGAGGCGCCGCTCAAGGAGTGGCAGGAGGACCTCGCCGACTGGGTGGCCGCCAACGACGGGTGTCGCCGCGACATCCTCGCGCTGTTGCGGGCGGAGGGGCCGACCGCGGCACGTGACCTGCCGGACACCTGCGAGGTGCCGTGGCGCTCGACGGGATGGACCAACGACAAGAACGTGATGAAGCTGCTCGAGTGCCTGGAGGCGCGCGGTGAGGTCGCGGTCGCCTCGCGCGAGGGGCGCGAGCGTCGGTGGGACCTCGCCGAGCGCGTCCACCCCGGCGACCCCGCGGTGCCCGCCGAGGAGGCCCACCACGTCCTCGCCGCGCGGCGGCTGCGGGCGCTCGGCATCGCACGCCCGCGGGCGCTCGAGGCCTGGGACGAGCGGTACGACGTCCGCGGCACCGGCGTGGCCGCCCGCGTCGACGGCGTCCGCGGGACGTGGCGGGTGGACCCCGACCGGCTGCAGGACCTCGACGACTTCGAGGGCCGCGCCGCCATCCTGTCCCCGCTGGACCGGCTGGTGTTCGACCGCAAGCGGATGGAGGACCTGTTCGCCTTCGACTACCAGCTCGAGATGTACAAGCCCGCGGCGAAGCGGCGGTGGGGCTACTGGGCGATGCCGCTGCTCGACGGCGACGAGCTGGTCGGGAAGGTCGACGCGACGGCCGACCGCGAGGCGGGCGTGCTGATCGTCGACGCCGTCCACGAGGACGGCGACTGGTCCGCCGCCCGTCGCCGACGGGTGCACGCCGAGCTCGACGCGCTGGGGGAGTGGCTCGGCCTCGACGTCGCCCGGCCCTGAGGCGTCAGGGGGTCCTGACGGCGGAGGTGTCGGCGCAGACGACGCCCCGGTTGCCGTCCTGGTCGGCGACCACGGTCAGCCCGGGTGCGTTGCTGTCGTCCACGACGGTCCCGCCCGCAGCGACGGCTGCCGCGATCCGTTGCTCGACGACCTCCGGCGCCACGTACACCTCCAGGTGGAAGCGCTGGTGCGCCGCCGGGTCGCCGTTGTCGCCGGAGTCGTCGAACCACAGGTTGGGGACCCGGACCGTGGCGTCGCGGACCTCGTCGCCGGGTGACCCGCGGCCCTGCGAAGCGGCGTCGCCCGTCAGGAGGGCCGCCCACACGGGGGCGACGGTGCCGGGGGCCGCCGTGTCGAGGCCGAGCTCGATCTCGCTGACCGAGGCCGGGTCGGCGGCGAGGCCGAGGTCGGCCGCGACCTCGGTGATCCGGCGCGCGAGGTCGACGTCCTGCTGGGTGACCCACTCGACGACGTGCTCGGTGCCGTCGTCCTCGCGGTAGATCGCCTCGGCGGTGACCAGCTCGAGGTCGACGTGGCCCGCGCCGATCACCGCGCGCGGGTGGTGGCCGATCGCGTCGCCCGCCTCAGCCACCGCGGTGGCGAACCGCGCGCCGGCGCTGAACCCGTCGGTCAGGTAGCGCGCGTGCAGCCCCTGGGCCAGCTTGCGCCACTCGGTCAGGTCGGCCTCGGCGATCTGCTCGCCCCGCAGCATGTCCATGCTCCGCGAGCCTAGCCGTCGAGGGAGAAGCCCAGCGCGTCGGCGAGCCGCCGCGGGTCGGCGACGGCGAGCGTCGCGCCGGGATGGGTGATGGTGCCGGTGGGGTCGATCGCCGGGACGGGCTCGTGGAAGGTCAGGCACAACGCACGGTCGCCGTTGGTCGTGAACGACACGCCCCGGTCGGTCAGCGACAGGTGCGGCGGGCCGGCGGTCCGGTGCCACGCGAAGCCGCCCGTGACCTGGGCCGAGGCGATGTTGGCGCGCGGGGTGGCCAGGCGCCACGGCCCGTAGCGCACGTACAGCCAGTCCGGCCCCACCTCCGCCGTGGTCGTCGCGGGAGTGATGCCGAACGCGCGCGCCGGGGCGAGGTAGTTCGGGGCGAAGGCGAAGTCGAAGGTCTCCACCGCCACCGGGGCGCCCTCGCCGCCGGGCTCCCGCACGAGACCCCGCAGCGCCATGCCCGCCGGGACGCGATAGGGCTGCAGCACCGCGGCGGCCGGAGCAGGCACCCGGAGCAGGGCGCGGCTGCCACCGCCCGGCGCGGGCAGGACGTGGTGGTCCATCGGCACCGCTGCCGGACCCACGCTCGCGCGCCAGGTCCACGACCGCAGTGCGGGGTCGACCCGGGTGACCTCGAAGTCGACGACGACCCCGGCCGGGCCGTGGACGCGTCCGGTCGTGCCGACGGCCAGGACGTCGTCAGAGGCCTCGACGTCGCGGATGAGGGGTGCCCACGACGACCAGGTCGCGGGCGTGGTGAAGCGCCGCCACACCTCGTCGACGGTGGCGGGACCGTGGGAATCGACCAGCACGAGGAACCCAGGTCAGAGCGGGACGGTGTCGTTGTCGCCCAGGTCGGGCTTGTCGTCGCTCAGCAGGCCCTTGGCCATCTGCACGGCGATCGCGACCTTGCCGGGGGACTCCCAGTACTCCGCCGTGTCACCGTCGATGCGCAGCAGCACGTTGTCGGGGTCGTCGGGGCCACCGGACATGAAGGCGCCGGCGGAGGCGTCCCACAGCTCGCGGAGCTTCGCCCGGTCGTCGCTGACGTGGGCGGTCCCGGTCAGCGAGACCCAGCCGGCCTTGCTGGAGTACGACACGTTGACCCGCGGGTCGGCCTCGATCGCGCGCACCTTGTCGCTGCTGCGCTCGGTGAGGAACCAGGTGGTGCCCGGGTCCTTGAAGTCCTGGGTGCCCATGGGCGTGGAGACCAGCCGGCCGTCGAGCGACACGTAGGTCAGCACGGCGATGTCGGTCTCCTCCATGATCTCGGCAACGGGTGCGGTCCGGTCGTCGTGGGTGCTCATGCCTCGACACTGGCACGGAGGACGAAACCGGCACCCCACCCGAGGGGCGGGGCCGGTCACATCAGCGGCGCGCGAGGCGTCGTGCTGGCAGGATTGCCTCCGCCACGGGAGGGGTGCGGGACCGGCTGGGCCGGCCCGCCACACGACAGGGGAGACGCGCACGATGACGACCACACACCCGGCCGACGACCACGCCCTGATCCGCGTCGAGGGAGCGCGGGAGAACAACCTGAAGAACGTCAGTGTCGAGCTGCCCAAGCGCCGCCTGACGGTCTTCACGGGGGTGTCCGGCTCCGGCAAGAGCTCCCTCGTCTTCGCCACCATCGCGGCGGAGTCGCAGCGGATGATCAACGAGACCTACAGCGCGTTCGTGCAGGGCTTCATGCCCACGCTGGCCCGCCCCGACGTCGACCACCTCGAGGGCCTGACGACCGCGATCATCGTCGACCAGGAGCGCATGGGTGCCAATCCGCGCTCCACGGTCGGCACCGCCACCGACGCCAACGCGATGCTGCGGATCCTCTTCAGCCGGCTCGGCGACCCGTACGTCGGCCCGCCGACGGCGTACTCCTTCAACGTCCCGACCCGCAAGGCCAGCGGCATGATGACCACCGAGAAGGGCGGTCGCACCGAGCGCCGCATCGCCAAGCAGGAGGTCTACCTCGGCGGCATGTGCCCGCGCTGCGAGGGCATGGGCAAGGTCAACGACATCGACCGCACGGCGCTCTACGACGAGGACAAGTCGCTCTCCGAAGGCGCCCTGACCGTGCCGGGCTACTCGATGGACGGGTGGTACGGCCGGCTGTTCGAGGGCATGGGCCTGCCGATGGACAAGCCGATCAGGTCGTTCACCAAGAAGCAGCTCGAGACGATGCTGTGGGCCGAGCCGACCAAGATCAAGGTCGAGGGCGTCAACCTGACCTTCAACGGCATCATCCCGCAGATCCAGAAGTCGATGCTGTCCAAGGACCCGGAGGCGATGCAGCCGCACATCCGGCGCTTCGTGGAGCGGGCCGTCACCTTCCAGACCTGTCCCGACTGCGACGGCACCCGCCTGACCCCCGAGGCCAGGAAGTCGACGATCAACGACAAGTCGATCGCCGACCTGTGCGAGATGCAGATCAGCGACCTGGCCGACTGGGTGCGCGAGCTCGACGAGCCGTCGGTGGCGCCGCTGCTGAAGGGGCTGCAGCACCTGCTCGACTCGTTCAGCGAGATCGGTCTGGGCTACCTCTCGCTCGACCGGCCGGCCGGCACCCTGTCCGGCGGCGAGGCCCAGCGCACCAAGATGATCCGCCACCTGGGGTCCTCGCTGACCGACGTGACCTACGTGTTCGACGAGCCCACCATCGGGCTGCACCCGCACGACATCGAGCGGATGAACAACCTGCTCCGGCAGCTGCGGGACAAGGGCAACACCGTGCTCGTGGTCGAGCACAAGCCGGAGACCATCCAGATCGCCGACCACGTGGTCGACCTCGGCCCCGCCGCCGGTGCCGCCGGCGGCACCATCTGCTTCGAGGGCGACGTCGACGGCCTGCGCAGGAGCGACACCATCACCGGCAGGCACCTCGACGACCGGGCGACTCTGAAGGAGACGGTGCGGGAGGCGACCGGGGCGATGGAGGTGCGCGGAGCCTCGACCCACAACCTGCGCGACGTCGACGTCGACGTGCCTCTCGGGCTCCTCACCGTGGTCACCGGCGTGGCCGGCTCGGGCAAGAGCTCGCTGATCCACGGGTCGCTGGCCGGGCGTGACGAGGTCGTCGTGATCGACCAGGGCGCGATCAAGGGCTCCCGGCGCAGCAACCCGGCGACGTACACCGGGCTGCTCGAGCCGATCCGCAAGGCGTTCGCCAAGGCCAACGGCGTCAAGCCCGCGCTCTTCAGCTCCAACTCCGAGGGCGCGTGCCCGACCTGCAACGGCGCCGGCGTGATCTTCACCGAGCTCGGTCCGATGGCGACGGTGGAGTCGCCGTGCGAGGAGTGCGAGGGTCGTCGCTTCAAGGCCGAGGTGCTCGAGCACACGCTCGGCGGCAAGGACATCGCCGAGGTGCACGAGATGTCGGTCGTCGACGCCCTGGCCCTCTTCAGCGAGGGCGAGGCGAGGATCCCGGCTGCGGTGAAGATCCTCGAGCGACTCGTCGACGTGGGCCTGGGCTACCTCTCGCTGGGCCAGCCGCTGACCACGCTGTCCGGAGGCGAGCGGCAGCGCCTCAAGCTCGCCACGCAGATGGGGGACAAGGGCGACGTCTACATCCTCGACGAGCCCACGACGGGCCTGCACCTCGCCGACGTGGCGAACCTGCTCGGCCTGCTCGACCGCCTCGTCGACGCCGGCAAGTCGGTCATCGTCATCGAGCACCACCAGGCCGTGATGGCGCACGCCGACTGGATCATCGACCTCGGGCCCGGCGCCGGCCACGACGGCGGCACCGTCGTGTTCGAGGGTCCGCCGGCCGAGATGGTGGCGGCGAAGGAGCCGACCCTGACCGGCAAGCACCTCGCGACCTACGTCGGCGCGTGACTCCTGGGATTCAGGCCTGGCACACTGGGCACCAGAAGAGACGCCGCGCTGCGACCTGGGTGTCCTGGACCGGGGTCCCGCACGTCCGGCAGGGCAGGTCGGCACGCCCGTAGACGTAGTGGGCGTCGACGCGCCGATGCCGGCCGGCCGGGCGCTCGCGGTCGTCCGGCAGCGTGGTGACGATGCGACCGGCACGGACACCGGCACGCAGCAGTACCACGAGGTCGTCCCACAGGGCGTGCAGCACCGCCGCGTCGTGGAGCCGGCCCGGACGGAACGGGTCGAGCCGCTGCCGGAACAGCACCTCCGCGCGGTAGACGTTGCCGACACCGGCCACCACCGACTGGTCCATGAGCAGGGTGGCGATCGGGGCCCGGCTGCGCAGCACGCGGTCCACGAAGGCCTGGACGTCGGGCCGCCTCCGCAGCGGGTCGGGGCCGAGCCGGGCGAGCACCGTCCTGCGCTCGGTGTCGGTGAGCACCTCGCACGCGGTCGGGCCCCGCAGCTCCAGCCAGTGACCGCCCCCGACCAGCCGGAGCCGCAGGGCACCACGCGCAGCGGGCGCCGGGAGGGTTCCGTCGCGGAACTTGCCGTAGAGGCCGAGGTGCACGTGCAGCCACAGGTCGTCGTAGCGGTGGAACAGGTGCTTGCCCCACGCGTCGGTGGCGGCGAGCAGGCGGCCGTCGAGGAGCCGGGCGCCATCCTCGAAGCGGCCCTGGGGGCTGTCGGCCGACACGTGCTGCCCGACGAGCAGCCGGGCATGGCGGCGCGCGAGGCGGTGGATGGTGTGTCCCTCTGGCACGCCCTGATCGTCGCCGACCCGGCCAACCCCGGCGTCGCCCCGACGGGTGGGACCGCACCTGCGAGCATGGGGTCATGACTGCACGCGACCTGCGAACGACGATCGCCGATCGCCCCGTCGTCCTCGACGGCGGCCTGGCCACGCTGCTCGAGAAGCACGGCCACGACCTGTCGAGCGACCTGTGGTCCGCTCGCCTGCTGCGCGACGACCCGGCGGCGATCGAGCGGGCCCACCGCGAGTTCTTCGTCGCGGGCGCGGAGGTCGCGACGACGGCGTCCTACCAGGTGTCCTTCGAGGGCTTCGGCGCCGAGGGAGCCGACCGCGACGAGGTCGAGCGCCTGCTCCGCCGGAGCGTCGAGCTGGCCGCCGCCGCGCGTGACGACGTGGCCCCCGACGGCTGGGTGGCCGCCTCGGTCGGACCGTACGGCGCCGTGCTGGCCGACGGCTCCGAGTACCGCGGCGACTACGACCTCGACGTGGCCGGCCTGCGGGCCTTCCACCGACCGCGGCTGGAGGTCCTCGCCTCGACCGTCGGCGAGCACGCCGACGTCCTCGCGGTCGAGACCATCCCCTGCCTCGCCGAGGTCGAGGCCGTGCTCGCCGAGCTCGACGGGACCGGCGTACCCGCGTGGCTGTCGCTGTCGACGGCCGACGGGCTCACTCGCGCCGGCGAGCCGATCGGGGAGGCGTTCTCGATGGCGGCCGACGTCGCCGAGGTGATCGCCGTCGGCGTCAACTGCACCTCGCCCGCCGACGCCGGCACCGCCGTGCCCGTCGCCGGGGCGCACGGCCCGGCTGTGGTGTACCCCAACTCCGGGCAGGGCTGGAACGCCGCGACCCGGTCGTGGGAGGGACGCTCGGCGTTCGACCCGGCCGACGTCGCGGCCTGGGTGGGGGCGGGCGCCCGGCTCGTCGGCGGCTGCTGCCGCGTCGGCACCGCCGACATCACCGCCCTGCGCGCCGCGCTCACCCGCTCGTGAGCACGACCAGCCGCTGCGTGGCCCGCGTCATCGCGACGTAGCGGTCCACCGCGCCGGCAACCCCGTCGCCGTAGCGGTCGGGGTCGACGAGCACCACCAGGTCGAACTCCAGGCCCTTGACCAGCTTGGGGGACAGCGAGCGGACGCGCGCCGTGTCGGCGTACGTCGGGTCGCCGACCACGACGGCCGTGCCCTCGGTGTGCTGGGCGAGCCACGCCTCGATGATGCTGTCGCGTTCGGTGGCCGGGGCGTGGAGCACCGCGATCCCGCTCTCGCGGACCGACGTGGGCACGTTGGCTTCCGGCAGAGCGGCGCGGATCACCGGCTCGGCCTCGGCCATCACCTCGGCCGGGGTGCGGTAGTTGACCGTCAGGGGCGCGACGGTGACGTCCGCGAGCCCGACGCGCGCCAGCCGCTCGGTCCAGGTCTCTGCGAAGCCGTGGCGGGCCTGCGCCCGGTCGCCGACGACGGTGAGGCTGCGCGAGGGACAGCGCCGCAGCAGCATCGACCACTCGGCGTCGCTGAGGTCCTGGGCCTCGTCGACGACGACGTGGGCGAACGGGCCGGCCAACCGGTCGACGTCCGACGGGGGGAGCGCCGCGTCGTCGACCAGGGCGGTCTGCAGGTCGTCGTGGACGAGCATCGAGACCAGGCCGTCGCCGAGCGCGTCGGCATCGGTCTCCCGAGCGGTGGTGCGGAGGTCGTCGATGACCTCGCCCATCCGGGCGCGCTCGCGGGCCTGGGCGGCCTGCGTACGACGTCTGCGCCGCGAGGCCTCGGGGTCGCCGAGCCGCAGCCGCGCCGCGTCGAGCAGCGGCAGGTCGTCGTACGTCCACGCCTCCGGGTCCTCGCGGCGCGGCGCCCGCACCTCGTCCGGCGCCAGCCACGGGGCGCAGTGGCGCAGGTAGGCCGGAACGGTCCAGAGGTCGCCGACGAGGTCGGTGTGCTCGATCAGCGGCCAGGCGCGGTCGAAGGTGTCGCGCAGCCCGGCGTGCCGGTCGAGCACCCGCCTGAGCTCGTCGGGGGAGAGGTCCTCGACCACGTCCGCGGCCTTGTCGACGAGGATGGTGAGGACCTCGTCCCACACGTCGTCGCGGGCGAGGTTGTGCGGTGTGCCGGGGTCGGGGGAGCCGAACGCCTCCGCCCACTCCGCCCGCGTGATCCGCACGTCGCCCCACGCCGTCTCGACGAGGTAGGACTCGGTGGGCGGCTCCTCGTAGAGCGCGACGGCCGGCTCGACGGCCGCGACCATCCGCAGGTCCGACTTGAGCGTGGCCACCCGGTCGTCGGTCTCCGGCCCCTGCGCCACCTCCGGCACGAGGTCTCGGACGGTGCACGTCTGCACGCCCTCCTCGCCGAGGCTGGGCAGCACGTCGCCGACGTAGGCGAGGTAGGGCTCGTGCGGGCCGACGAACAGCACCCCGCCGCGCCGGTGCCCGAGCCGCGGGTCGGCGTAGAGCAGGTAGGCGGTGCGGTGCAGCGCGACGACGGTCTTGCCGGTGCCGGGCCCACCGTCGACCACCAGCGCGCCTCGTGACCCGGCGCGGACGATGGCGTCCTGGTCGGCCTGGATGGTGCCCAGCACGTCGCGCATCCGGGGCGTACGGCTCCCGCCGAGGGTGGCGATGAAGGCGGACTGGTCGTCGAGGGCCGCCGTGTGGGTCAGTCCCTCCTCGGTGAACGCCTCGTCCCAGTAGTCGACGACCCTCCCCGCGACCCAGCGGTAGCGCCGCCGGCTCACCAGTCCCAGCGGCTGCGCGTGGGTGGCCGCGAAGAACGGCTCGGCGGCCGGGGAGCGCCAGTCGGCCAGCAGGCGCCGACCGTCCGGGTCGGCCAGGCCGAAGCGACCAACGTACGTCGTGCCGGCGTCCTCGCCGTCGTGGTCAGCGCGGACGATGCGCCCGAGGCAGAGGTCGAGGTCGTAGCGGCGCAGCGCCCGCAGCCGTGTGGTCAGGCGGTGCACCTCCTGGTCGCGCTCGAGGGCCGCCGTGCCGTGGCGGACCGCAGTCCTCCTGGTCGCTGCCAGGCGCTCCTCGAGGTCGGCCACCGCGCGCGCCAGACCGTTCGCGATGCGGGCGAAGTGCCCGCGGTCGCGCTCGATCAGGAGCGGATCGGCCTTGGCTGCGAGGGCGTCGGGGAGGGCGAAGGGAAGGGTGTCCTGCTGCGTCACGCCGTGCAGTGTGAGGGCTGCACGGGGCCTTGCGGCAAGCCCCCGGATGGCCTATACGTTGAGAGTGGAGGCAGTGCAGGCCGTCGGATCGGTCCCGATCCTGGAGGCCATGGGGATCCGCGTCGTCGATCTCCGTCCCGGCTTCGCTGCGGCCGAGCTGCCGCCGGAGCCCAACGTCAACCACTTCGGTGTCACCTATGCCGGCTCGCTGTTCAGCGTGGCCGAGATGCTCGGCGGCCTGCTCAGCCTGGCCACCTTCGACCTCGACGACGGCGGCGAGCTCGCCGGCTGCGTGCCGCTCGTCAAGGAGTCGAACATCCGGTTCCGGCGGCCCGCGCTGGGCGTCGTACGAGCCACGGCGTCGCTGTCCGACGACGAGGTCGCGCGGGTGCGGGCCGACGCGCTGGCGACCGGCAAGGGGGAGTTCGTGCTCGAGGCGACGCTCACCGACGCGGCCGGCGAGGTCGTGGCCTCCACGGTCGGGACCTACCAGCTCCGACGCCTCGGGTGATCGCACCGAGGTTCGTCCTGCACGACCACCGCCGCCCGAGCCCGCACTTCGACCTGCGGCTCGAGGAGGACGGCGTGCTGCGCAGCTGGGCGGTGCCGAAGGGGCTGCCGGACGACCCGCGCCACGACCGGCTGGCCATCGCGGTGGACGACCACGACCTGGACCACGTCGACTTCGAGGACGAGCACAAGTCGGTCGCCGACACTGGGACGTGGAGGGAGCACTCGCGCGACGACCGCCGGCTGGTGTTCACGCTGCACGGCCGCGACGGCTCACGACGCTTCGCGCTCATCCACACCGGCGGGACGCAGTGGCTCCTGCACCTGACCAAGGAGCAGCCCGGCCCGACGTGATCGTGGAGTCATGAGGTCACCCTGTGACCTTGCGACTCCGGGGTCTCGCGAGGTCGTCAACAAATGTTGACAGGCGGCGTTATGTCAACGACAGTTGACGCATGAAGACCGCTATCGACGCCGACGACCCAGGGGAGAACAACCCGCTCGAAGAGCTGATGCGTATCGCCCGCGCCAAGCACGACCTCGCGGCGGCCGAGGCCGTCGCCGTACGACGTGCGCGCATCCACGGCTTCTCGTGGGCGGAGATCGGCACGATGCTCGGCGTCTCCAAGCAGGCCATGCACAAGAAGTACGGCAAGTCCGCCTGACGAACCCGGGCCGCTCGGTCTTCGCCCGCGACGGCCCGTTGATACCACAGCGGTATCATCCAGTCATGGCCATGACCCTGCGCTTGAGTCCGGACGACGAGCGCGTGCTGGCGCAGCTCGCAGAGAGCGAGGGCGTCAGCCGCCAGGAGGCAACGATCCGAGCCATCCATGAGGCGGCAGCCCGTCGCGGTCACGAGGACGCCGTGCGCAACGCGTCGCTCCAGGCGCGCACCCGCTACGCCGACGTGCTCCGTCGCCTGGGCGAGTGACGACCTACCTGACGCTTGAGGACATGCTCACCTTGGTCCACGACCTCGACGTCGGACCGGTGCGCGACCTGGGCCTGCTCGAATCTGCTGCCCACCGACCGCGCACGACCCTCTGGGGGCAGGCGGCCTACCCGTCACTCGACGAGAAGGCAGCCGCACTGTTGCAGTCCCTCGTCGGGAATCACGCGCTCATCGACGGCAACAAGCGCCTCGGATGGCTCGCCGTCGTCGTCTTCTACGCACTGAACCGCGTGGACCTGGAGGCACCTGACGACGACGCCTACGACCTCGTCGTCAGCGTCGCAGGAGGAGCTCCCGAGCTCGGGGACGTCGCATCGGCGTTGTCGGCGTGGCACTGATTCCGCCGCTCCCGTTGCCGTATCGCCGATAACTGACATTATGTCAGATAGCGCCGATCGAGAGGTTACACGGATGTGATCCTCCGAGATGGGGTCCGTCCCCCATCTTTCCCCTGAGGGCCCTCGGGCGGCCGGATCGCGCTTGACGCGCCTGTAGATTTCAAGCGACCGCCACCGATGACGAGGACCACCGCCTGTGCTGATGCTGATCGCCGCGCTGTTCGCGGCGGCGGTGATGTCCCCGTGGCTGCTCCTGCGTGCCGGCAGACGCGCGTTCCTGGGCCTCGCGTTGGTGCCGCTGTCCGGCACGGCGTGGATCGCCGCCCAGGGCGCTGCCGTGCGCGACGGCCAGACGCTCGTCGACGTCCACCCGTGGGTCGGCAGCATCGGCATGGACCTGGCCTTCGCGATGGGGACGCTCCAGTGGGTGATGGCGCTCATCGTGCTGGGCATCGGCGCGCTCGTGCTGGCCTACTGCGCGTGGTACTTCGGCGACGACGAGCCGGGCGTGCCCCGCTTCGCCGGCGTCCTGGTCGCGTTCATCGCCTCGATGCTCGGCCTCGTCCTGGCCGACGACCTGCTGCTGCTCTACGTCTTCTGGGAGCTGACGACGGTCTTCTCCTTCCTGCTGATCGGCCACGACTCCGAGCGGCGGGCCAGCCGACGTGCCGCCATCCAGGCGCTGGTCGTGACGACGTTCGGCGGCCTCGTCCTGCTCGTCGGCGCGATCGTCGTCGGCCACGCCGCGGGGACCTTCCGGATCACCGAGATCCTGGCTGACCCGCCCGGTGGGACCGCCGTGACGGTCGGGGTCCACCTGCTGCTCGTGGGGGCCGTCAGCAAGTCGGCCCTGCTCCCCTTCCACTTCTGGCTGCCGTCGGCCATGGCCGCCCCCACCCCCGTCAGCGCCTACCTCCACGCGGCATCGATGGTGAAGGCGGGCGTCTACCTCGTCGCGCTCCTCGCCCCGGCGTTCGCCGGCGTGGCCGGCTGGCGCACGGTGCTGCTTGTGCTCGGCCTCACGACGATGGTCCTCGGCGGCGTACGCGCGCTCCGGCAGCACGACCTCAAGCTGCTGCTGGCCTACGGCACGGTCAGCCAGCTCGGCTTCCTCGTGCTGGTCCTCGGCACGGGCACCCGCAGCGCAATGCTCGCCGGCCTCGCCCTGCTCCTCGCCCACGCGCTGTTCAAGGCGACTCTCTTCCTGGTCGTCGGGATCATTGACCACAGCACCGGCACGCGTGACCTGCGCGAGCTGACCGGCCTGGCCCGCAGGCTGCCCGTCCTCGCCGTGACCGCGACGCTCGCTGCCGCGTCGATGGCGGGACTCCCCCCGCTGCTCGGCTACGTCGCCAAGGAGAGCGTGCTCGTCGCGCTCGTCGACGTCGCCCGCGAGGGGGACGGCACCGGGCTCGGTACGACGACCGGGTGGCTGCTGCTCGCCGGTGTGGTCGTCGGCTCGATCCTCACCGCCGCCTACTCCGCGCGCTTCGTCTGGGGCGCCTTCGGCACCCGGGAGGTCGACTCCCCCGTGGTGGTCCACTCCCCCTCGCCCGCCTTCGTCTTCGCGCCGGTCACCCTGGCCGCCCTGTCGCTGGTGCTCGGCCTGCTCGGCGGTCCGCTCACGTCGCTGCTGGTCCCGCAGGCGGAGGCGTTCCCGCCCGGCGCCCACGACGCGGAGCTCACGCTGTGGCACGGCGTGGGACTTCCCCTCGTCCTCACGCTCGTCACCCTGATCGCAGGTGCAGCGCTCTTCGTCGCCCGCGAACCGGTCGCCCGGGCGCAGGCCGCGCTGGCGCACGACTGGAGCCTCGAGCGGGCCTACCGCGGCGGCATGCGACTGCTCGACCGCACGGCGGTGGAGGTGACCGGTGTCGTCCAGCGCGGCTCGGCGGCGGCGTACCTCGCCGTCATCCTGGTCGTCCTCGTGCTGCTGCCGGGCTCGACCCTGCTCGGGCGCCTCGGCGACGTTCGGGTGGCGGCGTGGGACAACCCGGCCCAGGCCGTCGTCGGCGTCGTCATCGTCGCCGCGGCGGTGCTGACGGCACGGTCGCGCCGCCGCATCCGCGCGGTCCTGCTCGTGGGCGTCACCGGCTACGGCACTGCGCTCCTGTTCGTCCTGCAGGGCGCCCCCGACCTCGCGCTCACCCAGGCGCTGGTGGAGACCCTCACCGTCGTGGTGTTCGTCCTCGCCCTGCGCCGGCTCCCCGAGTACTTCACCGACCGGCCGCTGAGCCGCCAGCGCTACCTGCGGATCGCCCTCGGCGTCGCGGTGGCGGTCGTGACCGCCGGCTTCCTGCTCGTGGCCGGCGCCGCCCGCACCGCCGACCCGGTCTCCCTGGCGCTGCCCGAGCAGGCCCTGGAGTTCGGCGGCGGCGGCAACATCGTCAACGTCATCCTCGTCGACACCCGCGCGTGGGACACGCTCGGCGAGCTGGCCGTGCTCGTCGCCGCGGCCACGGGGGTGGCCAGCCTGGTGTACGTCAACGCCCGCGGCGCCGACATCCGCCGTGTCCACGACATCCCCTACCCCGCCGGCGTCGAGAAGGTCGCCACCGGTCCCGGTCGCCGGGCGTGGTTGCCCGGCTCGCGCACGCTGCCGCCCGACAAGCGTTCGATCATCTTCGAGGTCATCGTCCGGCTGCTCTTCCACACGCTGGTCGTCATCTCGATCTACCTGCTGCTCGTGGGCCACAACGAGCCCGGCGGAGGATTCGCCGCCGGCATGACCACCGGGCTGGCGCTCGTCGTGCGCTACCTGGCCGGAGGCCGCTACGAGCTGGACGAGGCCGCACCGGTCGACGCCGGGCGGCTCATCGGGGGCGGTCTCGCCGTGGCCGCGCTGGCGGCCCTCCTGCCGATGGCCTTCGGCGGCGTGGTGCTGCAGTCCGCCGTCATCGACGTCCACGTGCCCCTGCTCGGCGACCTGCACCTGGTCTCGTCGGTCCTCTTCGACGTCGGGGTCTACCTGGTCGTGGTCGGCCTCGTGCTCGACCTGCTGCGCGCCCTCGGCTCCCACATCGACCGCGACATCCAGCGCGCGATGCGCGAGTCCCGGCAGGAGGTCGAGGCCGCATGACCGTCAACCTCACCCTCGTCCTCGTCGCCGCGTCGCTGCTCGGCTGCGGGGTCTACCTCGTGCTCGAGCGCAGTCTGTCGCGCGTGCTGGTCGGCATCGTGATGATCGGCAACGGGGTGAGCCTGTCGTTCATGGTCGCCGGCGGGCCCGCGGGCCGGGCCCCGATCGTCTCCAAGGGCGGCGACACCACCGGCCTCACCGACCCGCTCCCCCAGGCGATGGTGCTCACCGCCATCGTCATCACCCTCGCCACCACGGCGTTCGTGCTGGCAATGGCCTACCGCAGCTGGCAGCTCAACGGCCACGACGACGTGCAGGACGACATCGAGGACGACACCATCCGCAGGCTCGCGCTCCGGGACGTGACCTCCGAGGCCTACGACGCCACCACCTCGGACTACCCCGGCGACGACTCCAGCGGCGACCCCGGGCAGGGGCCGGACGACGACCCGCTGGCCGCCGACGCGGACGAGATCGAGTCGAGGACGCCGTGAACTCCCTCGTCCCGCTCCCCGTGCTCCTGCCGATCCTCGGCGCGGGCGCGTCGCTGGCACTGCTCCACCACCCCCGCATCCAGCGCTGGCTCAGCCTGGCCGTGCTGGCCTCCGTCGTCGTCGTCGCTGCCGTGCTGCTGGTGCATGCCGACCGCCACGGCCCGCAGACCGTCTGGATCGGGGCCTGGCCCGAGACCCTCGGCATCGTCCTGGTCGCCGACCGGCTCGCCGCCCTCATGCTGCTCGTCAGCGCCGTCGTGACCCTGGCTGTCCTCGCCTACTCCGTCGGGCAGGGCATGACCGAGGACGAGGAGGGTGCGCCGATCTCGGTCTACCACCCGACGTTCCTCGTGCTGGTCGCCGGCGTCGCCAACGCGTTCCTCGCCGGCGACCTGTTCAACCTCTTCGTCAGCTTCGAGATGCTGCTGTTCGCCAGCTACGTCCTGCTGACCCTCGGCGGCACCGCGGCCCGGGTGCGCGCCGGCACCATCTACGTCCTGGTCAACCTGCTGTCGTCGACCCTCTTCCTCATCAGCCTGGCCGTGACCTACGCCGCCACCGGCACGCTCACCCTGGCCCACCTCGCGCAGCGGCTCGCCGAGCTGCCCGACCACGTGTCGCTGATGATCCAGCTCCTGCTGCTGACGACGTTCGCCATCAAGGCGGCCGTGTTCCCGCTGTCGCTGTGGCTGCCGGACAGCTACCCCACCGCGCCCGCGCCGGTGACGGCGGTGTTCGCCGGGCTCCTCACCAAGGTCGGCGTCTACGCCATCCTCCGCATGCAGACGCTGCTGTTCCCCGACAGCCCGCTCACCGAGCTGCTGCTGTGGGCCGCCCTGCTCACGATGCTGATCGGCATCCTCGGCGCGATCGCGCAGTCCGACATCAAGCGCATGCTGTCCTTCACCCTGGTCAGCCACATCGGCTACCTCATCCTCGGCATCGCGCTCGACAGCCGCACCGGCACCGCGGGAACGACCTTCTACGTCGTCCACCACATCACCATCCAGACGGCGCTGTTCCTGGTGCTCGGCCTCGTCGAACGTCGCGCGGGCAGCACGGCGCTCATGCGGATCGGCGGCCTGGCCCGCATCGCCCCGGTGCTGGCCGTGCTGTTCTTCGTGCCCGCCATGAACCTCGCCGGCATCCCGCCCTTCTCCGGGTTCATCGGCAAGGTCGGCCTGTTCCAGGCGGCCCAGCTCGACGGCGGCGCGCTCGCCTGGACGCTCGTCGGCGCGGGCGCGGCGACCAGCCTGCTCACGCTGTACGCCGTCGCAAAGACGTGGGCGGTCGCGTTCTGGCGCACCCCGCGCGAGGCCCACGAGGCGCTCGAGGCGATCGGTGACGGCGTCGACGACATCGTCGATCCGGTGCCTGGCCATGACACGCGTGCGGTGCACCAGCACCGCGGGCACGTCCACACCGCGACCGGCACCGTGTCGCGACGTGACATCGAGGAGGCGCGACGCCTCGGCGACGACAGCGAGCCCGACCGCGACTTCTTCACCCTGATCGAGGCCGGCGAGGACAACCGCCACTCCCCCCTCGGCATGCTCCTGCCGGCAGGTGCGCTGGTCGTCGCGAGCGTGCTCCTGTCCGTCGTCGCCGGACCGCTCTACGCGTTGGGCGACCGGGCCGCGGGCGACCTGCACGAGCGCACCCCCTACCTCTCCTCCGTCCTCACCGAGGAGCACCCGTGAGCCCGGTCATGCGCACCCGTCGCGACGGGTCCACCCGCCCCGCCCGGCACCGGGCGGTCCAGCCGCTCGCCGTCACCTGGCTGCTGCTGGTCTGGCTGGCCCTGTGGGGTGCCGTCACGCCGCTGCTCGTGGTGGGTGGCGTGCTCGTCGCGGTGCTGGTGTGCGTGACCTTCCCCCTGCCCCCCATCGACCTCGGTTCCTCGGTCCGGCCCCTCCCCCTCCTCGGCGTCGTCGCGCGCTTCCACCTCGACGTGGTGCGGGCCAGCATCCAGGTGGCGGGCGTCGTCCTGAGGCGCCGCCCGGTGCGCAACGCCGTGGTCGCGGTCGACCTCGAGACCACGTCCGACTTCTTGATGACCCTCGTCGGCTCGATGCTGTCGCTGATCCCGGGGTCGGTGGTGGTCGAGGCCCGTCGGTCCACCCACACGCTCTACCTCCACGTCCTCGACGTACCCGATGCAGCGGCGGCCGACGAGTTCCGGCGCACCGCCCTCGCTCTCGAGCAGCGCCTGCTGCGCGCGCTTCCGCCCAGCCCCGTCGAGGAGCGCCGATGACCGTCGTGCTCGTCCTCGGCGCCGTGCTGCTCGCGCTCGCGGCTGCGCTCCTCCTGGTGCGCCTCACCATCGGCCCGACGATCCTCGATCGCAGCGTGGCGCTCGACGTGCTGGTCGCCGTCACGGTCAGCGCGACCGGCCTCTACGTCGCGCACTCCGGCGTGACCTACGCCCTGCCGATGCTCGTGGTGCTGGCCGGCTGCGGCATGGTCGGCGCGGTCAGCGTCGCGCGCTACGCCAGTCGCAGCGACGACCTCGAGGCCGGCGACCGCGACGACCCGGGAGTCGGAGGCAAGTGGTGAGCTGGACCCAGGTGCTCGACCTCGCCGCGGCCGTGTGCATCCTCCTCGGGGCGGTCCTCGCGCTCATCGCCGCCATCGGTGTCGTCCGCATGCCCGACCTGCTGAGCCGCATGCACGCCGCGACCAAGCCGCAGGTCCTCGGCACGGTGCTGGTGATGACCGGCGTCGCCCTCCGCCTCCGCGAGCCGGACGTGATCGGGCTGCTGGCGCTCGTCGTGCTCCTGCAGATGGGCACGAGCGTCGTGTCGAGCCACATGGTCGGCCGGGCCTCGTTCCGCGCCGGGCAGGTCCGCCACGACCTGCTCGTCGTCGACGAGCTCAGTGACGGACCTGCCCACGAGGAGCCCCGCGGCGCTCCCTGACGCCGCCCTGACGCAACCCCGGGCGTCAGCGGCGCACCTCGCACTGCCGGACCTGCTCCCCGTTGGTGCAGCGATCGCGGCCCGCGCCCCCTACGAGCGAGTCGCGACCGGGACCACCGTCGAGGACGTCTGCCTTCCTGCCCCCCACGAGGGTGTCGCGGCCCCCACGTCCGTACGCCGTGATCCGCATCGACTGGTTCGCCGAGAGGCCGTCACGACCGGCGCCGCCGCGATAGGTCAGGTGTCCGCGCGACCCGTCGAAGGCCAAGCTCTCCACCTTCTCGAAGGTCAGCCGCTTGCGTCCGTCTGCGGCGACCTTCCTCCGCGGCACGTCGACGACCCACCGGGTACCGGGGTCGAACTGCGCCTTCTTCGCCTTGAGCAGCACGGAGTCGCGTCCCGGACCGCCGTCGACCTCATGCCCCTTGCGCCGGCCGGCCACCGCGATGATGCGGTCCTTGCCGCCGCCGCCGTGCACGCTGACGCCGAGGGCCGCGTCCACGTAGTCCTTGCCCGAGCCACCGCCGAGGTCGCTCCCCCGGCCCTCACCGAACAGCACGTCCTTGCCCTCGTCGCCGTACACGCGGTCGCGGCCGAGGGCGGACAGGACGTAGTCGTCCCCGCCACCGGCGCGTACGACGTCGTCGCCGGGCGCCACGCTGCGGTCGTACTGCTTCATGGTGACCGGTCCCACCCGGTCGGGCTCGAGCACGTCGTCGCCGCCCCGTCCGAAGACGCGGTCGTCGCCGCCGCCGCCCTGGATGGTGTCGCGCACGTCGGACCCGACGAGCACGTCGTCGAAGGCCGAGCCGATGATGCCGCCGGACCACCGCGGCACGACGATGGTGTCCGTGCCCTCGCCGGTCGCGCGTCCGGTGGAGAAGTCCACGGCGACCGGTCCGGCAGCGTCGCGGTAGGACACCCGGTCGTACTCACCAGGACCGTCCGAGGAGCCGCCCTCGGACTGCGGGTCGTCCCCGAGGTCGACGTAGTCGTCGCCCGGTCCGGGCACCAGGAGGTCACCCTCGTAGGAGTCCTCCGGGAAGTACTCACCGTCGAGCCCGCCGAGGAGCCGGTCGTCGCCGGCGCCCCCGATCAGGGTGTCGCGGCCGTCGAGGCCGCAGACGGTGTCGTTGCCCGCTCCCCCGTCGATGACGTCGTCGCCGTCCGTCCCCAGGATCACGTCGTCACCGGTGGTGCCGGTGGTCGCGACGCCGGCCACCGCCACGATGGTCGGCGCCCGGCCGTCGCACGTGGCGGCGGCCGCGGCCGGTGCGACGGTTCCGGCTGCGACGCCGAGGGGCGCGACGAGGGCGAGGACGGGGACGAGTGCCGTGCCGAGGCGGCTGGTGCGGAGCAAGGGATCCTCCGGAGATCGGTGTCGTGGGCCCGGCAGGCCCCGGTCATGCAGGTGTGATGAGCCCCGCCGGGAAAAGGTTGCCGGGCGTCGGCCACCCGGGTGCGCCTACGGTGAAGTCATGGCCCACATCCCGACGTACGAGCTCAACGACGCCACGACCATCCCCGCCATCGGCTTCGGCACCTACCCCCTCAAGGGCGACGACGGCACGGAGGCGATCCGCACCGCCATCGAGGCCGGCTACCGGCTCATCGACACCGCGGTGAACTACGAGAACGAGGTGGAGGTCGGCGAGGCCGTCCGCCGCTCCGGCGTCCCCCGCGACGAGCTGGTGGTGGCCAGCAAGATCCCCGGCCGCCACCACGCGTACGACGACGCGATCCGGTCCGTGCGCGAGTCGCTGGACCGCCTGGGGCTCGAGCGCACCGACCTGCACCTGATCCACTGGCCCAACCCGAGCCAGGGGAAGTACGTCGAGGCCTGGCGGGCGCTGGTGCAGCTGCAGAAGGACGGGCTGGTGCGCTCCATCGGCGTCTCCAACTTCACCGAGGAGCACCTCGAGCGCATCATCGACGACACCGGCGTGACGCCGGCGGTCAACCAGGTCGAGCTGCACCCGCGCTTCCCGCAGCAGCACATGCGCGAGGTCCACGAGCGCCTCGGCATCCGCACCGAGGCGTGGAGCCCGATGGGCAAGCGGCGTGCGCCGCTGGAGGAGGACGCCGTCCGGTCCGCTGCCGAGGCGCACGGCGTCTCCCCCGGCCAGGTCATCCTCCGCTGGCACGTGCAGCTCGGTTCGCTCCCGATCCCCAAGGCGGCCGACCCCGCCCGTCAGGCCCAGAACCTCGACGTCTTCGGCTTCGAGCTCAGCGACTCCGAGGTGGCCGCCGTCTCCGGGCTCGCCGAGTCCGACGGGCGACTCTTCGGCGGCGACCCCGACACCCACGAGGAGATGTGACGGGCCGCTGGCTACCATCACCGGCATGCTGAAGCGACTGGCCACCGTGGCCGCCTGCCTGTCCGTGCTCGCCCTCTCCGCCTGCGGCAACGAGGCCGACGGGACGGACACCGCGACGGACTCCACGTCGGAGACGTCGGAGACGCCGGAGCCCTCGGAGGCGGCGGGCGAGACGACCACGTGCGAGTACCCCGAGGACGGCCAGGAGCCGGCACGGGAGGTGGAGGCCCCGGAGGCCGAGGCCCCGTCGGAGGGCACCGTGCCCGCGACGATCACCACCAACTTCGGCGACATCGGTCTCACCCTCGACGCGGCCACCGCGCCGTGCACGGTGAACTCCTTCGTCTCGCTGGCCGAGCAGGGCTTCTACGACGACACCCCGTGCCCGCGCATCGGCGACCAGGAGGGTTTCGGCATCCTGCAGTGCGGCGACCCGACCGGCACCGGGTCCGGCGGCGCCGGCTACTCGTTCGCCGACGAGCTGAGCGGCGACGAGACCTACCCGGCCGGCACCCTGGCGATGGCCAACGCCGGCCCCGACACCAACGGCTCGCAGTTCTTCCTGGTCTTCCGCGACTCGCAGTTCGCGCCCAACTACACCGTCTTCGGCACCATCGACAAGGCCGGCCTGGAGACCATCGACGCGATCGCTGCCGAGGGCAACGACAACGCCCACCCGGCCGGTGGCGGCGCGCCGAACAAGGACGTCACCATCGAGAGCGTCACGGTCGGCTGACCGCTCCGCTCGGCCGGAGTCCCGGGTGGCCGTCCCCCGTCGACGGGACCTTGGGCCCTCCCCTCCGTGAGTGGCTCGCGGCAGGGTCGGCGCCATGGAGCACGAGATCACCGTGGTGGACCTGAGCGAGCAGCCGACCGCCGTCGTCAGGGGGCGGGCGTCGCCGGAGAGCATCTCCGACGTCCTCGGTCACACGTTCGAGGCGGTCGCCCGCGCGGCCGCCGACCAGGGTCGCCGCCTCGCCGGGCCGCCGTTCGCCCGCTACCGCACGATGGACGAGTCGGGCTGGGAGCTCGAGGCCGGGTTCCCGGTCGACGCACCACTCGTCGCCGACCGCGAGGTCGAGCCGTCCAGCCTCCCGGCGTGCCGGGCGGCGCGCCTGGTGCACACGGGGCCGTACGACACCCTCGGCGGGGCGTGGGGCGAGGCGTCCACCTGGCTGGAGGAGCACGGTTACGTCGCCACCGACGCGCCCTGGGAGAGCTACCTCGACGAGCCCGAGGTCCTCGAGCCGCGCACCCTCATCCTGATGCCGTGCACCCGGGTCACCGGTTGACCGTCTCGTAGTCGATCCCGGCGCCGAGCTGCACGGTCCGCGAGACCGTGCACAGCCGGTCGCGCGACATCTCGACGGCTGCCTGCACGCGGTCGCGCGCGGCGTCACCCTCCGGGCCCTCGGGGAAGTCGACGTCGAACGACAGCCGGATCCCGGTGAGGTGGTTGCCGTCGTCGTCGCGCACCTTGTTCCCCTCGGCGTGGACGTCGAAGGTCGTGCTCGACACGCGCTTGTGGGTGATCGCCTCGACGTCGAGCGCGCTGCACCCGGCGATCGCAGCGAGCAGCAGCTCGATCGGGGTGAAGTCGGGGTCCTCTCCCCCGTTCCCGAAGAAGGTCTCACCACCCCGGGCGTTCGTCGCCTTGAACCGGGCCGGGCCGATGCGGGTGAGCTCGACGCTGCGCAGTGTGTCGTCCGTCATGACGAACACCCTGCCAGAGCGCAGACTCCGGCAGGGTGCTCGGTCCCCGACGGTGGGGTCTCCGCGAAGCGTCCTGCTGAGGGGGGTCAGCGCGTGGTACGACGCGCGGCGCGCCGGGCGCGACGCTCCTCACGGCGGGCGATCTCCACGGTACGCAGGAGCGCGCGGTCCTCGCCGGCGCGCGCTCGTGTGTCGACGAGGCTGAGAGCCAGGTGCAGCTGCGAGTTCATGGAGATCTGTCCTTCCGAGGGCATCCGGCCCTCCCGTGGTGAGCAAACTGGTGTAAGACATGGCCGCTCCGTTGCGGCTCTTACATCCTACGGATCAGTAGCATCCGGTCCGTCATCCTCGAAGGGGTGATCTCGGCCACCGGCCGGGCTCGGTCCCGGGCTAGTGTCGAGGGGTGACGACCGAGAGAGCGCGACGTCCCGGCCCCTCGGTCCGGACGCGCGTGGTGGAGCACGGCGACGGCCACGAGGTGCGGCGTGAGGACCGGCTCATCACCGAGGAGCCGCTCGAGATCCGGGTGCGGACGGGGTCGCACGGACCTGAGCGGGCCTGGGTGACGATGCGGACACCCGGGCACGACTTCGAGCTCGCCGCCGGCTGGCTGGTCAACGAGGGACTGGCCGCGCCCGGCGCGATCGCCCGGGTCGCCTACTGCACCGACCTGGACCTCGCCGGCGAGGAGGAGTTCAACGTCGTCACCGTCACCGTCACCGGCGACACCGTTCTCCCCCACCGGCACGAGGCCGCGTCGGCGGGGTCGTCGGCCTGCGGGGTCTGCGGCAAGGACAGCGTGGTGGAGGCGCTGGCCACCCGGACGTCACGTCCGTGGTCGGGTCCACGTCCCGAGGCCCCCGTCGTACGACGCCTGCCGCAGGCGCTGCGCGAGCGCCAGACGCTGTTCGCGCGCACGGGCGGCGTGCACGCCGCCGGGCTGGCCGACGCGGACGGGACGCTTTCGACCGTCCGCGAGGACGTCGGCCGGCACAACGCCGTCGACAAGGTGGTGGGGGCCAGGGTGCTCGCCGGCGGACCGGTCGCCGCCGCGTGCCTCGTGCTCAGCGGGCGCGTCGGCTTCGAGCTCGTCCAGAAGGCCGCGGCCGTCGGCATCGGCTCGATCGTGGCGGTCGGTGCGCCGACGAGCCTGGCCGCCCGGCTGGCCGCAGAGGCGGACATCGACCTGTGGGGCTTCACGTCCGCGGGGCGCACCGTGCGCTACTGACCCATTCTGCTTGGCTCGGCGTCCTGGCTCGGCCTCGGACGGCGTGGTGGAGCGGCCCTGTCGGTGCCGCGATCTACCGTCGTCCCGTGCGCATCCTCCACACCTCCGACTGGCACCTGGGACGGTCCTTCCACCGAGAAGACCTCCTGGGCCATCAGGGTGCGTTCGTCGACCACCTCCTCGAGGTCGTCGCCGCCGAGGAGGTCGACGTCGTCGTGGTCTCGGGCGACGTCTACGACCGCGCCCTGCCCCACGTCGACGCGGTCGCCCTCGCCGATGACACCTTCGCCCGACTGGCCGCCTCCCGCGCACGCGTGGTGGTCAGCAGCGGCAACCACGACAGCGCCCGACGCCTCGGCTTCGGCTCGCGCCTGATGGACGCCGCCGGCGTCTTCGTCCGCACCGACGCGTCCTCCGTCGGCACCCCGGTCGTGCTCGCGGACCGGCACGGCGACGTCGCGATCCACGCCATCCCCTACCTCGACCCGTCGGCGCTGCTCGAGCCCTGGGGCCTGGCGAGACGCAGCCACGAGGCCGCGCTGTCGGAGGCCATGACGCGCGTGCGGGCCGACCTCGCCTCCCGTCCTGCGACCACCCGCAGCGTCGTCCTCGCGCACGCCTTCGTCGCGGGCGCGACCCCGTCCGAGTCCGAGCGCGACATCAGCGTGGGCGGCGTCTCCCGGGTCGCGACCAGCCTGTTCGACGGCGTGGACTACACCGCGCTCGGCCACCTCCACGGCCCCCACGTCCTCGACGAGCGCCTGCGCTACTCCGGCTCCCCGCTGGCCTACTCGTTCTCGGAGGCCGACCAGGTCAAGGGGTCGTGGCTCGTGGACCTCGACGCCGCGGGGTTCGCGTCCGCGACCTGGATCGACGCCCCGGTGCCGCGGCGGCTGGCCCGGCTTTCCGGGACGCTGGAGCAGCTGCTCGCCGATCCCGCCCTCGCCGCCCACGAGGCTGACTGGGTGCAGGCCACCCTCACCGACGAGCGGCGCCCGCTCCGCGCGATGGAGCTGGTGCGACGCCGCTTCCCGCACACGCTCGTCCTGCAGTTCCCCGCCCCCACTCCCGACGCCCGCACGCCGCCGCGGCCCGACCCCGGCACCAGCGACCACGCGATCGCGATCGACTTCGTGCGCCACGTCCGGGGCTCCCGGGCCACGCCGCAGGAGTCCGACCTGCTCCGCGAGGCGATCGACGCCTGCTGCCACGACCCTGACCAGGACGTGGTCGTGGGCGCCCCCGCCAGCGCCGTCCCACACTCGGCGGGCGGTGCCACGTGAGGCTGCACCACCTCAGCGTCGTCGGGTTCGGTCCGTTCGCCGACCCCGTCTCGATCGACTTCGACGCGCTGTCCGACGCCGGGCTCTTCCTGCTCAGCGGTCCGACGGGAGCCGGCAAGTCCAGCATCCTCGATGCCGTCTGCTTCGCGCTCTACGGCGACGTCCCCGGCGACCGCGCGGCCGCCAAGAGGCTGCGCTCCGACCACGCCGCCGACGACGTCGCCCCCCGGGTCGTGCTCGAGGCGACCCTGTCGGGGCGGCGGTTCCGCATCGACCGCTCCCCCGCATGGACCCGACCCAAGAAGCGCGGCACCGGCACCACCACCGAGCAGGCACGCGTCGTCATCTCCGAACGCCGCCCGGCCGACGACGGCCGGCACCTCTGGCACCCCCTCAGCACCCGCCTCGACGAGACCGGCCACCTCGTCACCCGGCTCGTCGGCATGACGCTCCCACAGTTCTGCCAGGTCGCGATGCTCCCCCAGGGCCGTTTCCAGGCCTTCCTCCGCGCCCGGTCCGAGGAGCGGCACGCACTGCTCCAGCAGGTCTTCCAGACGGGTCGCTTCGACCGCACGGAGCGCTGGTTGCGCGACCGGCGGGTCGCCCTGCGGCGCGACTCCGAGACCCACCGCAGCACGGTCGCCGACCTGGTCAGCCGCGTGAGCGAGGTCGGCGACGACCGGGCGCCCGACGACTGGCAGTCCGACCCCGACGGCCTCGACGACTGGGTCACCGGGCTGCGCGAGGCCGCCGCGTCGGCGTCGGCCGATCAGGCGGCGCTCACGGCGTCGACAGCGGCGGAGGAGGCCGCTGCCGCAGCCGCTGAGGCCACCGGCGTCGAGCTCGCGGCACGGCAGGCCACCCACGCCGCGGCCCGTCGCGACCGGGTGGCGCTGGAGGCCGCCGCGCCGGAGCACGCAGGTCGCGTCCGGTGCGCCGACCGGGCGCAGCGCGCCGCGGCAGCCCGCTCGCTCCATGACCTCGCGATCGCCTCGCGCACCGAGGCCGACGAGGTCGAGCATCGTCTCCAGGTCGCGGTCACCGAGCTGGGCGCGCTGCTGGGTGCGCCGACGACCGACGACGCCGCGGTCGAGCACCATCGTGCGGCCACCCGCGTCCTCGACGACCTCGCCCGCGTGCGCCCGCTCCGACGCCAGGTCGTCGAGCTGGAGTCGCGGCTCGGGGAGACGACAGCCAGCCGTCGTGGGATCGCCGTCGAGCTCGATCGGCTGGCAGACCGGGAGGAGCAGGTGCCCCTCGCCCTCGCCGGCCTCGAGCCCCGCCTCGCCGCTGCCCACGCGGCGGCCGCCGAGGTCGCGCCCCTCGACCACGAGCTCGAGATCCTCCGCGCACGGGTGCGCTCGGCACGCTCGGCCGAGGAGCTGGCGACCGCGCTCGCATCGGCCCAGCGCGACCTGGGTGCCGCGACACAGACGCGGCTGCTCGCCCGCGAGGCTCTCGTCGAGATCCGCGAGCAGCGACTCGACGGCATGGCCGCCGAGATCGCCCGCAAGCTCGCCGTGGGTGCGTGCTGCCCCGTGTGCGGCTCGGCCGACCACCCGTCCCCCGCTTCACCCGCGTCCGGTGCGCCGGACGAGGGGGCCGAGCGCGACGCCCGTCGGGAGGTGGACGACCTCGAGGTCGTCGTCGAGGCCCACGCCCAGCAGGTGCGCGGCCTCGAGACCCGGCTCGCCACCGCTCGCGCCGAGGCCGGTGACACCACCGACCGCCTCGTCACCGCGGAAGCAGACCTACGAGCCCGCGCCGACGATGCGCGAGCCGCCGCAGCCACCCTCACGACCCTGGTCGCCCAGCACGACGCGTTGCTTTGCGAGCGCGAAGACCTCGCGCGCCGACGCGAGGCGCTCACCTCGTCCGCCTCCCAGCTCGACACCGACGGCGCCGTGCTCGACGCGCGCCTCGACGCGCTGCACGAGCAGGTCCGCGCCGTCCTGCCCGACGACGCCGACCTCGACGCCCTGACGGCCCACCACCAGCAGGTCGCGATGCTCTCCCGGCGCTGCATCGACACCACCGCAGACCTCCGACGCGCACGCGCCGCGTCGACGAGCACCGAGGAGGCCGCCGACCGGGCGGCGATCGAGGTGGGGTTCGCCTCCGCGGCCGAGGCGGCGGCCGCCTGGCTCTCCGAGGCCGACCTGGGCGCCCTTCTCGCGACGATCGAGGAGCACGAGCGCGAGCTCGCCCGCACCGGTGGACTGCTCGCCGACGACGACCTCGTCCGTGCCGCCGCGGCAGCGGTGCCCGACCTCGAGCAGCTCGCCGAGGCCCACGGCCGCGCGAGGGAGGCAGCGGCGGCGGCGCGCCACCGTGACCTGGTCCTACGCGAGCGCCTGCACCGCCTGAGCGGCCTCGCGGGCGAGGTCCGCACCGCGCTTGCCGCGTGGCAGCCGGTTCGAGCCGACCTCGACCTGGTCGCGGACCTCGCGGCCCTCGTCGAGGGCAAGCACCCGGACAACCGCCACCAGATGCGCCTGTCGGCCTACGTCCTGGCCCACCGTCTCGGTCAGGTCGTCGAGGCCGCCAATCTCCGCCTGTCCACGATGAGCGACCGTCGCTACTCCCTCGTCCACACCGGCCAGCGCGGCGCCGGGGAGACGCGTGGCGGCCTCAGCCTGCTCGTCCGCGACGACTGGACCGGGGACAGCCGCGACCCTGCGACCCTCTCGGGCGGTGAGACCTTCGTCGTCTCGCTCGCGCTGGCGCTCGGGCTCGCCGATGTCATCACCCAGGAGGCCGGCGGCGCCGACCTCGACACGCTCTTCGTCGACGAGGGCTTCGGATCGCTCGACGCCGAGACCCTGGAGGACGTGATGGACACCCTCGACACCTTGCGCGACGGCGGCCGGGTGGTGGGTGTCGTGAGCCACGTGCCGGAGCTCCAGACCCGGATCCCGACCCAGCTCCGGGTCCACCGCGGACGCACCGGCAGCCGCACCTCGCTCTCCCTCGCCTGACCGAGCCAACCGCCCCGGCGCCGACGGTGTACGTCATGGCGCGCGGCTGCCCCGACGACCACCGGCCATGACGTCGGCGCCGTCGGCACCGGAGTCGCTGCCGAGGCCGGGCGGGCGGCTCGGCTAGGTTCGTCCCCATGAGTGCGCCCGGGCTCGACCCGACCTTCAGCGACCTGCCGCACCGCCGGCTCGGCGAGGTGGCCCTCGCCCGGGCCCAGGAGCTCGGTGCGACCCACGCGGACTTCCGCTTCGAGCGCAACCGCTACCAATACCTCGGAGCCCGCGACGGCGTCCTGCAGACCGCGAGCGACGCCGAGGACCTCGGCTTCGCCGTCCGGGTCGTGCACGGAGGCGCCTGGGGCTTCGCGTCCGGTGTCGCCCTGACCGACGACGAGGCACGCCGCGTCGCCGAGACGGCGGTGGCGGTCGCCACGGTGGCGGCCGCGATGACCACCACCCCGGTCGAGCTCGCGCCGGAGCCGGTGCACGACGACGTCACCTGGGTGTCGGGCTACGACATCAACCCGCTCGACGTACCCACCACCGAGAAGGCGGCCCTCCTCGTCGACTGGACCGAGCGGCTGCGCACGGGCGCTGCCGTCGCCCATTCCACGGCCTTCCTGCAGCAGGTGCAGGAGAACAAGTACTACGCCGACCTCACCGGCACCCGGACCACGCAGCAGCGCGTGCGTCTGCAGCCGGGCTTCGAGGCCACGGGCGAGGACGAGCAGACCGGCATCTTCGACTCGATGGCCTCGATCGCGCCGCCGGTCGGGCGCGGGTGGGAGTACCTCACCGGAGCGCACTGGGACTGGGACGCCGAGCTCGCCGAGGTCCCCGATCTGCTCGCCGAGAAGCTCAGGGCGCCGACCGTCGAGGCCGGGACCTACGACCTCGTCGTGCACCCGTCGAACCTGTGGCTGACCATCCACGAGTCCATCGGACACGCCACCGAGCTCGACCGCGCGCTGGGCTACGAGGCCAACTACGCCGGCACGTCGTTCGCCACCTACGACAAGCTCGGCACCCTGCAGTACGGCTCGCCGGTGATGAACGTGCGCGGTGACCGCACGCGGGAGCACGGCCTCGCCACGGTCGGCTACGACGACGAGGGTGTGCAGACCCAGGAGTGGGACATCGTCCGCGACGGCGTGCTCGTGGGCTACCAGCTCGACCGCTCGATGGCTCACCTCAAGCCCGAGCTCACAGCGATCGACTCAGGCCAGGCCCGCTCCAACGGCTGCGCGTACGCCGACTCCCCCGGCCACGTCCCCATCCAGCGGATGGCCAACGTCTCCCTGATGCCCGGCACCGACGACCTCAGCACCGACGACCTCGTCTCGCGCGTCGAGCGGGGCATCTACGTCGTGGGCGACAAGTCGTGGTCGATCGACATGCAGCGCTTCAACTTCCAGTTCACCGGCCAGCGGTTCTACAAGATCACCGACGGCCAGCTCGACGGGATGCTGCGCGACGTGGCCTACCAGGCCACGACCACGGACTTCTGGGGCTCCATGGAGGCCGTCGGCGGCCCGGACACGTGGGTCCTCGGCGGCGCGTTCAACTGCGGCAAGGCCCAGCCCGGGCAGGTGGCCGCGGTCAGCCACGGGTGCCCGACCGCGCTCTTCCGCGGCGTCAACATCCTCAACACCATCGACGAGGCGGGCCACTGATGACCTCCACCCTCCACACCCCGCAGCAGCTGGTCGAGCACGCGCTCGCGACCTCCACGGCCGACGACTGCATCGCGATCGTCCGCGACGTCACCAGCGCCAACCTGCGCTGGGCCAACAACACACTGACCACCAACGGCGTGATGACCGAGGTGTCGGTGACCGTGGTGAGCTTCGCCGAGGTCCAGGCCGGCGTGGCGACGGGCTCGGTCTCCGGCAGCGCCTCGACGCCGGAGCAGGTCACCGCTCTCGTCGACGCCGCCGACGCCGCCGCACGCGCCGGGTCCCCCGCCGAGGACGCGGCCGAGCTCGTCGCCGACGCCACCTCGCCCGACTGGGACACCGAGGCCGAGACGACCGACATCGGGGTGTACGACGCCTTCGCGCCCGCACTCGGCGAGGCGTTCGCCCAGGCCACCGCCGAGGACCGGCTGCTCTACGGCTTCGTCAACCACGACGTCGCCACCACCTACCTCGGCTCGAGCCGCGGCCTCCGGCTGCGGCACGTGCAGCCGACCGGCCACTACGCGTGCACCGGCAAGGACGCCTCGCTCACCCGCAGCGCGTGGACCGGCGGCGCGACCCGTGACTTCCGCGACGTCGACGCCGCGGCGATGGCCGCCACGGTCGCCCAGCGCCTCGCCTGGGCCGAGCGACGCATCGACCTCCCGGCCGGTCGCTACGACACGATCCTGCCACCGTCGTCGGTCGCCGACCTGATGATCGACGCCTACTGGGGTGCGGGCGCGCGCGTGGCCCACGAGGGCGAGTCGGTCTACAGCCGCCGCGGCGGGGGTACCCGCATCGGTGACAAGGTCGCGGCCCCGGGTGTCAGCCTGTTCTCCGACCCGGCGCACCCGGGCCTGGAGTGCGCCCCGTTCGTCATAGCGGGGGCCTCCGACAACACCGACTCCGTGTTCGACAACGGGCTCGCGCTGGAGCGGACCGACTGGATCCGTGACGGCCTGCTGACCGGCCTGCTCCAGACCCGCCACTCGGCCGGCATGACGAGCCAGCCGGTCACCCCGATGATCGACAACCTCGTCCTCGAGGTCGGCGACGGCGCCGGGACGATCGAGGACATGGTGGCCGGGATGCAGCGCGGACTGCTGCTGACCTGCCTGTGGTACATCCGCGAGGTGGACCCGCAGACCATGCTGCTCACCGGCCTGACCCGCGACGGCGTCTACGTCGTGGAGGACGGCGAGATCGTCGGCGCGGCCAACAACTTCCGCTGGAACGAGAGCCCCATCGACCTGCTCAACCGCTTCAGCGCGGCCACCGAGACGGTGCCGAGCTTCAGCCGCGAGTGGGGCGACGACTACTTCTCCCGCACCGCCACCCCGGCGCTGCGGATCCCGGACTTCAACATGTCGAGCGTGTCGCAGGGCGTCTGAGGCACCCGGCTCAGCGCGGGTGCCCGCCCGGCACGTCGACCTCGGGGTCGTAGGGCGTGCGGGTGTAGACGAACGTCGCGCACTCGAGGTGGTGGACGGACCCGTCGGGACGGCGTACGACGTCCAGCAGCTCGCCGCGGTGGTAGCCCGAGACGCCGATGAGCGTGCCGTGGACCGGCTCGAAGCGGTCGGTCACCACGTTGCCCCGTGCCATGGCGCGCAGCTCCAGCCCGTCGTTGTGCCAGCGGACGTCGTACGCGGTGTTGCCCCAGAACCACAGTCCCGGCACGCCTGCGACCTCGGGCGGGACGGCGACGGTGGGGCGCCACGGTGCCGGGCGGGTGTCGTCCGCGTCGGGTCGCCCTCGATGAGCGAGACGGCGAGCTCACGCGGGTCGATGCCGGTGGTCGCGTTGGCGAGCACGACGGCGCCGATGCCGCTGTCGGGGTCGACGTGCAGGGCTGCCAGGAAACCGGGCATGGAGCCGTTGTGGCCGACCAGCCGGCCGCCGGGGTGGAAGCCCAGCATCAGCCCGAGCCCGTAGTCGGGGGTGACGGGTCGCTGCATCTCCTGCAGCGACGACGACCGGACCACGTCGGGGCGGGCGCCGCCGAGCACCTGGCCCCACGTCACGAGGTCGGCGAGGGTGGACCACAGCTGGCCGGCCGGGGCCATCGCCCCCGTGTCGGTGAGCGGTTCGAGCACGCGGACCCCGGTGAAGTGGTCCACGCTCCAGCCCGGCTGGGCACCCGGCCGCGGCAGGTACGACGTCGCCCGCATGCCGAGCGGCTGGAGCAGGCGCTCGGCGACGAGGGCCCGCCACGGCGCGCCGAGGCGCCGCGCCACGACCTCCCCGAGCAGGCCGTATCCGAGGTTGGAGTAGTGGAACCAGGCGCCGGGAGGCGCCACGCGGCCGCTGCCGTCGTTGGCCGCGGCGAGGGCGGCGAAGTCCCCACCCCGGGTGCGCTCCCACCACGGCCCGCGGGGCTCGCTCTGCATTCCGGACGCGTGCGCGAGGGCGTCGCGGATCGTCACCTCGCCGTAGCCCACCTCCCCCAGGTGGGCGGCCAAGGGATCGTCGAGGTCGAGAAGGCCCTCGTCGCGGGCCTGCACGACCAGGACGGCCGTCATCGTCTTGGTGATCGAGCCGATCCGGTACTGGCCGTCCAGGCCGGGCGCCTGCCCGGCGCCGCCCGCCCATACCGCGCCGTAGCGGTCGAGGACGGCGCCGACCACCGACGTCAACCGGCCCTCGGCCTGCGCGACGTCGAGCAGGCGCTGGCGCTGGTGGCTCATCAGTCGGCGAACGCCTCCGGCGGCGGGCACGCGCAGACGAGGTTGCGGTCGCCGTAGGCCTGGTCGATGCGGGCCACCGGCGGCCAGTACTTGTCGGCGTCGATCCCGCCGGGGAACACGCCGACCTCGCGGGAGTAGGGGCGGTCCCACTCGCCGACGAGCGCGCGGGCCGTGTGCGGCGCGTGGCGCAGCGGCGAGTCCTCGGGGGTCCACTCCCCCGCCTCGACGCGGGCGATCTCGCCGCGGATGGCGATCATGGCGTCGCAGAACCGGTCGATCTCGGCGAGGTCCTCGGACTCGGTGGGCTCCACCATGAGCGTCCCGGCCACGGGGAACGACATGGTCGGTGCGTGGAAGCCGTGGTCGACGAGCCGCTTGGCCACGTCGTCCACGCTCACCCCGCTGGCCTTGGTGATGCCCCGCAGGTCGAGGATGCACTCGTGGGCGACGAGGTCGCCGTGGCCGCGGTAGAGCACCGGGAAGTGGCCCTCGAGGCGGGTGGCGATGTAGTTGGCCGACAGCACCGCCACGGCGGTCGCCCGGGTCAGGCCCTGCGCGCCCATCATCCGGATGTAGGCCCACGTGATCGGCAGGATGCCGGCGGAGCCGTAGGGCGCGGCGCTGATGGCACCGATGCCCTGCCGCTTCTCGGCCTCCGGGTGCCAGTCGTGCGAGGGCAGGTACGGCGCCAGGTGGGCGCGCACGGCGACCGGGCCGACGCCGGGGCCACCGCCGCCGTGCGGGATGCAGAACGTCTTGTGCAGGTTGAGGTGGGAGACGTCGCCGCCGAACTCGCCGGGGCGGGCCCAGCCGAGCAGCGCGTTGAGGTTGGCCCCGTCGACGTAGACCTGCCCGCCGTGGTCGTGCACGATCTTGCACAGGTCGGTGATGGTGTCCTCGTAGGCCCCGTGCGTGGACGGGTAGGTCACCATGATCGCGGCGAGGGTGTCGGCGTGCTGGTCGCACTTGGCGCGGAGGTCGTCGAGGTCGACCGAGCCGTCGTCGGCTGCCGCCACGACGACGACCTTCATGCCGGCCATCACTGCGGACGCGGCATTGGTGCCGTGCGCCGAGGACGGGATGAGGCACACGTTGCGGATTGGCTCAGCGCCGTTGGCAGAGCGATTGGCAGCGTGGTACCCGCGGATGGCCAGCAGGCCGGCGAGCTCGCCCTGGGAGCCGGCGTTGGGCTGCACCGAGACCTTGTCGTAGCCGGTGACCTCGGCCAGCCACCGCTCGACGTCGTCGACGAGCTCGCGGTAGCCGGTGGCGTCCGCGGCGGGCGCGAAGGGGTGCAGGTCGGCGAAGCCGGGCAGGCTGACCGGCTCCATCTCGGTGGTGGCGTTCAGCTTCATCGTGCACGACCCGAGCGGGATCATGCCGCGGTCCAGGGCGTAGTCGCGCGAGGACAGCCGGTGCAGGTAGCGGAGCATCTGCGTCTCGCTGTGGTGGGAGTTGAAGACCTCGTGGGTGAGGTAGTCGGTGGTGCGGCGCAGGTGCTCGGGCAGGCCCGAGGCGGCGCTGTCGCCTCCGGGCGCGACGCCGAACGCGCGCAGCACGGCCGCGACCGTCGACGCGCTGGTGCGCTCGGATGTCGACAGTCCGACGTGGTCGGCGTCGACGAGCCGCAGGTGCAGACCGACCTGGCGGGCGGCCGCGACGACCTCGCCGGCGCGGCCGGGCACAGCCACGGTGAGCGTGTCGAACCACGTGTCGTTGACGACCTCTGCTCCTCCGGCGCGAAGCGCGTCGGCGATGCGGCTGGCGTGGTCGTGGGTGCGCTGCGCGATCCGGCGCAGGCCCTCGGGGCCGTGGTAGACGGCGTACATCGAGGCCACCACGGCGAGCAGCACCTGCGCGGTGCAGATGTTGGACGTCGCCTTGTCACGGCGGATGTGCTGCTCGCGCGTCTGGAGCGCCAAGCGGTAGGCCGGACGGCCCTCCGAGTCGACCGACACCCCCACCAGGCGGCCCGGCAGGTGTCGCTCGAGGCCGGCCGACACCGACATGAAGCCGGCATGTGGGCCACCATAGAAGAGGGGTACGCCGAAGCGCTGGGACGACCCGACCACGACGTCGGCGCCGAGCGTGCCGGGGGCCTCGAGCAGCGCGAGGGCCAGGATGTCCGCCGCCACGACCGCCAGGCCGCCACGCTCGTGTGCGGCGTCGATGACCGGCCGGGGGTCACGCACCGCACCGGAGGCGCCGGGGTACTGCACCAGCACCCCGCACAGGTCGCCGTCAGGCAGTCCGTCGGCCAGGTCCGCCACCACGACCTCGATGCCCATCCCCTCGGCTCGGGTGCGGACCACGTCGATCGTCTGGGGCAAGGCGTCCGCGTCGACGACGAACGGTCCGGTCGCGTTGCGCTTCGCACGGCGTACGAGCGTCATCGCCTCCGCAGCAGCAGTGCCCTCATCGAGGAGGGAGGCATTGGCGGTGGGGAGGCCGGTCAGGTCGGCCACGACCGTCTGGAAGTTGAGCAGCGCCTCGAGGCGACCCTGCGAGATCTCCGGCTGGTACGGCGTGTAGGCGGTGTACCAGGACGGGTCCTCGAGCACGTTGCGCCGGATCACCGGGGGCGTGATCGTGGCGTGGTAGCCCAAGCCGATCATTGCCTCCGCCGGACGGTTCTGCGAGGCCAGGGTTCGCAGCGCGCGCGCCGTCGCCTCCTCGTCGAGCGGGTCGGGCAGGTCCAGGGCAGCGGCCGAGCGGATGCCGCCCGGCACGGCCGCCGTCATGAGCGACTCGAGCGACTCGTGGCCGATCGCCTCGAGCATGTGGGCGACGGCTGCGTCGTCCGGGCCGATGTGCCGGGCGACGAACTCGCCGAGCGAGTCGGTGTGGCCGGCGGCGGTCGAGGTGGTGTCGGGCACGAGGGGCTCCCTGAGGTCGGGTCGCTGACCTCCCCCTCTGTCAGCCCGGTGACCTCCAGAGTGCCAACCCATGCGGTCCGGGTGCCTGAGAGGTTCCGGGGAGGAATTGCCCCTTCGGCGCACGACGCCCGGTCCGGGGACCGCGCGTCGTGACTCTCCCGCATGGGATGTCGGCGTCGCCGAGTCTAGCGGGACTGCGCGGAAATGACCGAGGCCGCCCGGTGTCCGGGCGGCCTCGTCGGAGAGTCGTGGTGGGGTTGGCGGTGCGATCAGCCGGTCTGTCGCGCCGCGCGGCGGGCAGCGAGCTCGTCGTTGGGCGACGGCGCGGCCTGCTCCGCGGTGCGCTCGGAGGGCAGCTCGGCGAGGGTGCCCTCGATCTCGCGCCACACGCCGCCGATCGCGATGCCGAAGACGCCCTGCCCGCCCTGGAGCAGGTCGATGACCTCGTCGTTGCTGGTGCACTCGTAGACCGAGGCGCCGTCGCTCATGAGCGTGACGCGGGTGAGGTCGTCAGTGCCGCGCTCCCGGAGGTGGGCGGTGGCGGTGCGGATCTGCTGGAGCGAGATGCCGGCGTCGAGGAGACGCTTGACGACCTTGAGGATCAAGATGTCGCGGAAGGAGTAGAGCCGCTGCGAGCCCGACCCCGCGGCGCCACGCACGCTCGGCTCGACGAGTCCGGTGCGCGCCCAGTAGTCGAGCTGACGGTAGGTGATGCCGGCGGCGTTGCACGCCGTCGGACCGCGGTAGCCGGTGTCGCTCGGGAGGGGCGAGACGTCGTCGTCGAAGAGGAGCCCCTGCTCCTCGGCGAGGTCAGCAGCCTCGGCCGCAGCCTTCATGCCGGCGACGTCGGCGCCGTTCTCGTTCTCGTTGCTAGCCACAGTGACCCTCCAGGTCAGTTCCTCCGCTGAGCGGTAACTCCTGGGGGAAGGGCCCGCCCGGCGCCGGAGGACCGACAACCACAACGGTGGAGTTACAACAGAGACAGTTCAAACTAAGCCTGTTCCGGCGGGTTGTCCATCCACCGAACGGCGTGTCGCAACCCTCAACCTCAACATGAGGGTCAGGGTTGAGACCGGGGTCAGTGCGCCTCGAAGTCGTCGGGCGACACGTGGTCGAGGAACTCGCGGAACCGCTCGACCTCGTCCTCCTGCTCGGCGGGCACCGCCAGTCCCGCCTCGTCCAGGACGGCCTCGGCGCAGACGATGCGCGTGCCGGTGCGCAGGGCGAGCGCGATCGAGTCGGAGGGCCGGGCACCGACCTCCGCGCCACCGTGGAAGACGAGCTGGGCGAAGAACACCCCGTCCTTCATGTCGACGATGCGCACCTCGTCGAGGCGCTGGCCGGTGGCCTCGAGCACGTCACGCATCAGGTCGTGCGTCAGTGGCCGCGGAGGCGTCACGCCCTGCTGGGCGAAAGCGATGGCCGTCGCCTCCACCGCGCCGATCCAGATCGGGAGGTAGCGCTCACCCGTCACCTCGCGCAGCAGCACGATCGGCTGGTTGGAGGGCATCTCGACGCGGACTCCCACGACGTCCATTTCGCGCATGCGTCCACCCTACTCAGGTCCCCTGACGCGATCTCGCCGGTGGGGCAGCCGGTTCACCCGCGGTCGAGGCCGACCTTCACCAAGGTGGCGTGCAGGCGCACCGACAGCGCAGCGATCTCGGACGTGGCGTCCTCCGCCCGCCCCCGCGCCGCAGCGTCACGGCCTCGGGCGAGGGGGGCGACCACCTGCTGCACCAGTCCGACCTCGCGGTCGGCGGCCGTCTTGAAGGCGCGGAGGTGGCGCGGCTCGAATCCGAAGTCGGCGAGCTCGCGCGCGGTCTGGGCGACGACGAGCGCGTCGCTGTCGAAGTGACCGGTGCCACTGCGTGCGCTGACGAGTCCGTACTGCTCGAGCTGGGTGAGCAGGTCCTCGGAGATCTCGGCCACCTTGAGCAGCTCGCGGCGCGAGAGGCGCAGGTCGCTGCTGCGCCGGAACGACTCGGGGCTCGGCAGCCCGTCCGCGCTGAGCGCGACCTTCGGCACCGTCGGGACGACCGACTCGATCGCCGGCGGCTCGAGACCGCGGTCGATGGCGTCGAGATGATCGCCGATCACCTTGAGCGGGAGGTAGTGGTCGCGCTGCATGGTGAGGATGTAGCGCAGCCGCGACACGTCGTCGGCGGAGAACTTGCGGTAGCCGGCGGCCGTGCGCTCGGGCTTGACGAGGCCCTGGTCCTCGAGGAATCGGATCTTGGGGATGGTCACCCCGGGGAAGTCGGCCCGCAGCTGGTCGAGCACCTGCCCGATGTTGTAGCGGGCGCCGCGACTCGCACCCGAGGCCGTCGAGGCACTCACGGATCAGCTGACCGGGTGGGAGGAGAAGAACACCAGGCGGTACTTGCCGATCTGGACCTCGTCGCCGTCGTTGAGCTCGACGGAGTCGATCCGGTCGCGGTTCACATAGGTACCGTTGAGGCTGCCGACGTCGCTGACGCTGTAGCCGGAGGCCGTCCGCCGGAACTCCGCGTGGCGGCGGGAGACGGTGACGTCGTCGAGGAAGATCTCGCTGTCGGGGTGGCGACCGGCGCCCACGACGTCGACGTCGAGGAGGAACCTGCTGCCGGCACTCGGGCCTCGCTGGACGACCAGGAGCGCGTGACCCTCGGGGAGGGCGTCGACGGCAGCCGCGTCGACGGCGCTCAGCTGGCGGTCGGAGGACTCCCGCTGGTCGGGGACCCCGAAGGTGATCGTCGCAGTGGACTCGACCGGGCTCGCGCCCGTGTCCTCCCCAGCGAGCAGCTTGGTGCCGCACTGGGCACAGAAGCGGGCATCGTCGGGGTTCTGCTTGCCACAGGCGGTGCAGAACGGCATTTGGAAGCTCCTCGACGGATCGACGCCCAACCCTCAGCCGAGGGTTGAGGTTGACGGTTTCCCCGAACCTACCAGCCCGTCGATGACGACGGCGGGCGGTCGGGGAACACCGACGGACAGTGGATGCGGCTCAGCCGTCCAGCCCGGCCTGGTAGGCGGCGGCGTCCATCAGGCCGTCGACCTGGGAGCTGTCGGCGACACCGACCTCGAACAGCCAACCGGCCTCGTAGGGGTCGCTGTTGACCAGCTCGGGGGTGGAGTCGAGGGCGGCGTTGGTGGCCACCACCTCCCCCGTCACCGGGGCGTAGATGTCGCTGACCGACTTGGTCGACTCCAGCTCCCCGCAGGTGTCGCCCGCCGTCACCTGGTCGCCCACCTGCGGCAGGGAGACGTACACGATGTCGCCGAGCGCGTCCTGGGCGAAGTCGGTGATCCCGACGCGGACCGAGCCCTCGGTGTCCCCTGGGGTGCGGACCCACTCGTGCTCGCTGGTGTACTTGAGGTTCTCCGGATACACGGGGACTCCTAGGTGCGGTGGGTGGTGGGTGGCTGCGGGGGTGTGCGGCAGGCTACTGGCCGGTCCCGAACTCCGCATGCTCAGGTCGGGTGGGTTCGCGGACGCTGGTGATCTGGACGGCCTCGAGCTCCTCCACCTCCACCGTGGCGCCGTCGTAGGTCTCCAGCGTCTCGATGGGACCGGTGGAGAACTCCAGGGCCGTGCGGAGCACGTGCGGGTCGCCGATCACCTCGAGGACGTAGGGCGGCTCGAGGAGCTGGCCGTCGACCTCGATGCCGCCCACGGCGTTGTCGAAGGAGCTGTCCGCACCGAGCCTGATCGAGTCGTTGAGCTCCATCGCCTCGGCGCCGGCCGTGCGCAGCTCCTGCACCGTGTCGAGCAGGGACCCGACGTTGACGCGGCTCGACGACTCGTTGATGGTCATCCGCAGGCCCGGCCCGGTGACCGGGACCAGGCCGGCGATGATGTTGAGGGTCCGGACGCGCTGCTCGGCCTCGTCGAGCGCCGCGAACCGCGCCTGGTTCTCGTCGGCGAGCTCGTCGCGTCGTGCCTCGAGCCGGTCGACCTCGCGCCGCGCGCGCTCCGCGGTGCCGGTGAGTCCGTCGAGCACCTCGACCAGCTCGCTCTCGCGGAGACCCGCGTAGGTGTCGTTGGCCGCGGTGTCGCGCACCTGGACCACGAACGCGAAGCCGAGGACGGCGAGCAGGGCCGCCACCACCACCTGGCGCCGCGAGGGCCGCACCACGGCGCTGCGCAGGCGTTCGCGGCCGGGTTCGGGCTCGGCTCCGGGCTCGGGTTCGGTGCGGTGCTCAGGCATGGAACACGTGCCTGCGGATGGCTGCGACGTTGGAGAAGATGCGGATGCCCAGCACCACGATGACGCCGGTGCTGAGCTGGGAGCCGACCCCGAGCTGGTCGCCGAGGTAGACGATCGCCGCCGCGACCACGACGTTGCTGACGAAGGAGACGACGAAGACCTTGTCGTCGAAGATGCCGTCGAGGTAGGCCCGCAGCCCACCGAAGACCGCGTCGAGGGCGGCCACGACGGCGATCGGCAGGTAGTTCTGCAGGCTGAGCGGCACGTCGGGGGCGAAGACCAGACCGGCGATGATGCCCAGGAGCAGGCCGAGGGCGGCGATCACGGCGAGCTCCCTTCTCGTTCAGGCCCGTTGTTGGGGTCGGCGTCGAGCTCGATCACATCACGGAGGACGCGTTCGGGCGCAGCCGGCAGGCGGATGTCATCGACATTCTGGGCGTCGTAGACAAACCCGTAGTTGTTGACCCGGGCGAACCACTGCTGTCCCTGGGACGTCTCGACGAGCCGGGCCTGCAGCGTGCGGGGGTCGCCGATCGCCGAGATCTCGTAGGGGGCGTTGACCGGGCGGCCGTTGACGTGGATCGCGCGGTTGGTGTTGCGGATGCCGCCCAGCGCGTTGATCCGCTGGTCGTTGATCGCCACGGCCTCCGCACCGGCGGCGAACAGGCCGTCGACCAGGGTGGCGAGGTCCTCGTCGAGGACTTCGCCGTCCACCTCGCCGTCAGGGCTGTTGTCCACGGTGATCTCGACCCCGGGCCCGTGTGCGACCGAGAAGCCGGTGACCAGCTCCGCACGCCTCAGCCGCGCCTCCACGTCGTCGAGCTTCTCCTGGTTCCTCGTGCTGCTGCTCGCGAGCGCGGCGTTGGACCGGTTGAGCTCCGCGACGTCCCCCTGAAGGGCGCGGACCTCGTCGCTGCGACTCTCGATCTGCTCGACCAGCGCGGCCCGGCTCAGCTCGTTGGCCGGGGCCTCGCGATCGGTCTGCACGGCAACGACCGCCGCCATGACGCCGAGCGCGGCCACGGCGACGAGGCTGGACCAGTGCGGCCGCGCCACCTGCGGCCGTACGTCGCCCACGGCGGCCCGCTTCTGCGCCACGTGCGCGTAGTCCTCGTCCATGGACCGCGCAGTGATGAGGGTCAGCAGCGGGGTCGTGACGTGCTCGGGCAGTCGGCGCTCGGCCTCGGGCTGGTCCACGTACGGCCGGGCGCGCGGCTGCGGGTCAGCCATGGTCGGTCGCCGGAGTCGTACGGCGTGGTGTCTCACGCAGCAGGGTGCGCACCTGCCAGGCGTAGAGCACCCCGGCCCACCAGTAGAGGCCGATCCCCCACCATGCGAAGGCCCACCCGAAGTTGCGGGCGAGCGTCGCGACGACGCCGTCACCCTCGCCGAGGAGCAGCAGCGGGAAGGCGTAGAGCAGGTTGAACGTGGCCGCCTTGCCGAGGAAGTGCACCGGCAGCGCCGAGTACCCGCGGGTGCGGAGGATCGGGACGAGGCCCCAGAGGAACAGGTCGCGCAGCGGCAGGGCGATGGCGACCCACCACGGGATGATGTCGCGCAGGAAGAGCCCGACCACGACGGCCAGGATGTAGAGCCGGTCGGCCACCGGGTCGAGGATCTCGCCGAGGGTGGAGTACTGGTCGAGCCGGCGCGCGAGCCATCCGTCGAGGAAGTCGGTGAACCCGGCGACCATCAGCACGACGAGGGCGATCGCGTCCGCCTCGGGCCCGAGCACCAGCCACAGGAACAGGGGCACGCCGGCCAGCCGCACCACACTGATGACGTTGGGCACGGTCCAGATGCGAGAGGCTCCCTCGGACACGCCTGAGACCCTATCCACGCTCAGTGAGCCTCGGCGCCGGACACGTCGTGGTGCGCGGCGTCGCGGATCTCACCGACGAGCTCCTCGAGCAGGTCCTCGAGCGTGACCAGCCCGATGACGCTCCCGTCCCGCTCCACGACCCGTGCCATGTGCGCACCCTTGACCTGGAGGCTCTCGAGGGCGTCGTGGAGCAGGTCATCGGGGTGGACGGAGGCGAAGGGGCGGATCCACTTGTCCTCGATCACGCGCGAGCGCTTGTCGTCCTCGGACTCGAGGGCGTCCTTGATGTGGAGGTAACCGAGCAGCGTGCCGTCGGCCCCGGCGACCGGGAACCGGCTGAAGCCGGTGGCCGCGCACACCGCCTCGACGTCGGCCACGGTCGAGCCGGGCGCCACGGTGGCGAGGGATTCGGGCGCCATCACGATGGCCGCGACGGACTTCTCGGTGAAGCCGAGGGCGCCGGCGAGCCGGTCGTACTCGTCGGCCTCGATGAGGCCCTCGCCCCGCGACTCCTCGACAAGGGCGGCGACCTCCTCGCGGGTGAAGCTGGAGTGGACCTCGTCCTTGGGCTCGATGCGCAGCAGTCGCAGCACGCCGTTGGCGGCCATGTTCATGCCGGCGATCACCGGGCGCAGCACGGTGACGATCGCCATCATCGGCGGGCTGAGGACCAGAGCGGCCCGGTCCGCACCGGCGAGCGCGATGTTCTTGGGCACCATCTCGCCGAGGACGACGTGCAGGTAGACCACGATCGACATCGCGACCACGAAGGACACCGGGTGGAGCAGGTCGTCGGGCAGCCGGGCGGCGTGGAACACCGGCTCGAGCAGGTGGGCGACCGCGGGCTCGCCGATGGCACCCAGCCCGAGCGAGCAGACCGTGATGCCGAGCTGCGCCCCCGCCATGACCAGCGAGACGTTCTCCATGGCGCGCAACGTGGTGCGGGCGGCTCGAGAGCCCTCCTGGGCCCGCGGCTCGATCTGGCTGCGGCGCGCGGCGAGCAGGGCGAACTCCGCGCCGACGAAGAAGGCGTTGAAGGCGAGCAGCAGGACGGCGAGGCCCACCCCGAAGAGATCGCTGTTCACGACTCGCCCTCCCCCACCAGCACCAGGTCGAGCCGGTCGATCCGCAGGCCGTCCATCCGCTGCACGGTCAGGGTCACGAGGCGCTCACGCACCTCGTGGGGGTCGCTGCGGTCGGGCACCGGGAGCTCGACGCGGTCACCGGGCTCCGGGATCTTGCCGAGCTCGCGCATGACGAGGCCGGCCACGGTGTCGTAGTCCTCGTGGTCGGGCAGCTCGATGTCGGTGGCGTCCTCGACCTCGTCGGGTCGCAGGAGCCCGGAGAGCGTCCAGCTGCCGTCGCGGCGCTGGCGGATCCGCGCGCCGAGCCGGTCGTGCTCGTCGGAGATGTCGCCGACGATCTCCTCGACGACGTCCTCGAGCGTGACGATGCCCGCGTGGCCGCCGTACTCGTCGAGCACGATCGCCATCTGGAAGCCGTCCTGGCGCAGGAGGGCCAGCAGCGGGTCGAGCCGCAGGCTGTCGGGTACGACGACGGGGCGGACCATGACGTGCTTGATGCGGGTCGTCGCGCGCTCGTGGACGGGCACGGCGACCGCGTGCTTGACGTGCACGGTGCCGACGACGGTGTCCTCGGCGTCGAGGACCGGGAAGCGGGAGTGTCCGGTCTGGCGGGCCAGCTCGATGATCGCGGAGACGCGGTCGCCGTCCTCGACGGTCGTGGTCCGCACGCGGGGGGTCATGATCTCGCCCGCCGTGCGGGTGCCGAACTCGACCGAGCGCTCGACCAGCTCGGCCGTGTCGGCGTCGAGCGTGCCCTGGTCGGCGGACCGCTGGACGAGCGAGGAGAGCTCCTGGGAGCTGCGGGCCGAGCGGAGCTCCTCCTGCGGCTCGATGCCCAGCCGGCGCACGATCGCGTTGGCGGACCCGTTGAGCGCCCGGATGGGGCCGCGGGTGAGGGCCGTGAAGCCGCGCATGAAGCCCTGCGTGTTGCGTGCGGTCTCGAGAGGACGCGCGATCGCGATGTTCTTGGGCACCATCTCCCCGAAGATCATCGTGACGACGGTGCCGATCGCGAGTCCGAGCGCGAGCGACAGCGGCGTCACCGCTCCGTCGGGCACGCCGGCGGATGCCAGCGGGTCGTCGATGAGGTCGGCGATCGCCGGCTCGGCGAGGAAGCCGATGGCCAGGTTGGTCACGGTGATGCCGACCTGGGCCCCGGAGAGCTGCGTCGACAGCGAGCGGAGGGCCAGCTGGACACCGCGAGCGCCCTCGTCGCCGGCGGCCGCGGCGCGTTCGACGCTGGGCCGGTCGACGGTGACGAAGGAGAACTCAGCAGCCACGAAGAGGCCGCAGGCGGCCACGAGGGCCAACGACACGAGCAGGAGCAGGAGGGGGGTCACGACACGCACCCGATGGTCAGTGCGGTCGTGCGGGGACTTTGACTTTCGTCCATGGCGGCTGCTGCGGGTTCCTTCGTCTCGTGAGGTCGCGTGTCGCTTCGGGTCGTCATGGCGGGCCCTGACGAGCCCACAGCGTAACGGTCCGGGCCATTGTCTCCCCAGTCGTCGTGTCGCCTTGGGGAGGCGGGTCCCGGAGCCCTACTGTTGCGCCGACACACGGGCGGACGAGAAGGACCCTCAGGGTCTCGGCGAGGGGCAGCATGCGAGCGTGGGCACAGTCGATCACGGCTGCCCTCCTGGTCGTCCTCGTCGCCACCCTGGCCACGGTCACCGTGACCAGCGACCCGGGTGGCGCGGGCGGGACGAGCGCAGTGCGGATGGTGCAGGGCACCCAGTCCCCCGGCTCCGGTGTCGACGACGCGACGCGTCCCAACCTGGTGTTCGTCCTCACCGACGACATGCGCGACGACGACCTCGACCACATGCCGATCACCCGGCGCCTGCTGGCCGACGAGGGCATGGAGTTCACCGACGCCATCTCGCCGCACCCCCTCTGCTGCCCGGCTCGTGCCCAGCTCGCCACCGGCCAGTACGCCCACAACAACGGCGTCCAGCACAACCGTGGCGCGCACGGGGGCTTCGATGCGCTCGACCCGACGCAGGAGGCGAGCACGTGGTTCCGCAGCAGCGGCTACCGCACCGGATTCGTCGGCAAGTTCCTCAACGGCTACGGACCCCGCGACGTCCGGCCCGCCGGCTGGACGCGCTGGAACGCCCTGACCCGCGGTGTCTACGACTACGTCGACTTCTCGATGACCGGTGACGGCGACCCCCGCCGCTACACCGACAGCTACGTGACCTCCGTCATCGAGGACCACACCAACCAGACCGTGCGCGACTTCGCCCGCAGCGGCGACCCGTTCGTCGTCTACGCGTGGCACCTCGCACCCCACTACCGGATCAGCCCCGAGGGCGGCCGCGGTCTTCCGCCGGCCGAGCCGCAGGACGAGACCCTGTTCCTCGACGAGCGGCCGTCCGCATTCGACGAGCCGTCCTTCAACGAGGACGACGTGTCCGACCAGCCCACCTACCTGCGGCACCGCGCTCCCGTGTCACGCGACGAGGTGGCCGCGGAGAACACCGCGCGGCTGCAGGCGCTGCAGTCCGTCGACCGAGCGGTGGGGTCCCTGGTCGAGACGCTGGACGACGAGGGCGTCCTCGACGACACCTACATCGTCTTCACCTCCGACAACGGCTACTCGCTGGGCGAGCACCGCTTCGTCGGCAAGGACGTCCTGACCGACGAGGCGCTCCAGGTCCCGTTGCTCGTGCGGGGCCCCGGCGTGGTGCCCGGCGCCACGTCGCAGCTGCCCGCGACCCTGGTCGACCTGCCGGTCACGTTCGCCGCCCTGACCGGGGTCGCCCCGCAGTGGCAGGTCGACGGCACCTCCCTGGCGCCGACCCTTCGCGGCGAGTCCCAGCCGTTCCGAGACACGACGCTGGTCCAGACCGGCCGCACGCTGGGCGACGGCTGGTCGCACCGCGGTGTCCGCACCGAGCGCTACCTCTACGGCACCGACGGCGTCGACACGTTCCTCTACGACCGGCTCCTCGACCCCTACGAGACGGTGAACCTCGTCGACGACCCGGCCTACGCGGGGGTTCGGTCCGCCCTCGAGATGCGCCGCGAGGAGCTCGTCGAGTGCGCGGGTTGGACCTGCAACCAGCAGTTCGGCCCCGTCCCCGAGCCGGTGGCGGGCACGGCCGCTGGTGCGGCCCGGGGCCCGTACTCGTGACGATGTGAGCGAGGCCCTCCGCTCGCTGCTGCATCCCGACCTGGCACCCGTCGTGGCCCAGGTGCTGCCGGTCGCGGTCTTCCTGCTCGCGATCACGGTGACCGCGGAAGTGGCCCAGCTGGCCGGCGTCTTCGACGTGGCCGCGCACGCCCTGGCGCACCGCGCCCGGCACCGGGTCGTGCTGCTGTGGCTGACCTTCGCCGCGCTGGCGGTGGTCTGCACCATCGTGCTGAGCCTCGACACCACCGCCGTGCTCCTCACGCCCGTCGGCCTCGCGATCGCCCGCCAGACCGGGGTGCCACCGCTCCCCTTCGCGCTCACCACCCTCTGGATCGCCAACACCGGGTCGCTGCTGCTCCCCGTGTCCAACCTGACCAACTTGCTGGCCGTGCACCGCTTCGAGGACCTCGGGGCGGACCACGGCGACTACGTGCGTACGGCGGCCGCGCCGGCCGCGGCCGCCATCGTGGCGACCCTCGTCCTGATCGCCGTGCTGCAGCGGCGTGCGCTGCGCGGGACGTACGCCGTCGAGCCCCCGGCCGATCCGCACGACCGCGTCCTGCTCGTCATCGGCTCCGTCGTGTGCGTCGTGATCGGGCCGCTCTTCGCCGTCGGTGTCGAACCCGCCGTCGTGGCGCTCGGGTCGGCGATCGTCCTGCTCACGGCGCTGGTGTGGCGGGCCCCGGGCCTGCTGCGCGAGGTCCGGCCGCCCTGGCTGATGGCGGGCGGCTTCGTCGTGGTGGCCGGGCTGCTGCGCCTCGCGCAGAGCGAGGGGCTCCTCGACTGGCTCGCGCCCGCGGTCGGCACCGGCCCCCGGCCGCTCGACCTGCTCCACCTCTCCGCCGCCTCAGCGGTCGCGGCCAACCTCGTCAACAACCTCCCGGCCTACCTCCTGGTCGAGCCGGCGGCAGCCGACGACGTACGCCGTCTCATGGCGACGCTGGTGGGGGTCAACGCCGGCGCGCTCGTCACTCCCTGGGCCTCGCTGGCGACCCTGCTCTGGCTACAGCGCTGTCGGTCGGCCGGGGTGCGGATCCCCCTGCTCCGGCTCGCCGGATGGGGCGCGGTGTGCGCCACGCTCACCGTGGCCGCGGCCACCCTGGCGATCCGCTGACCCGACACCCAGCGGCGGACACACAGCAGCGGCGCGGCCCCGGAGGGCCACGCCGCTGTTGTGCGCGTCTGTTCGGGTCGTCCCACCGTCTCTGGGGGGATCCGTGCCACGGCGGGAGGTCGAGGCACGGGTGAGCAGTGTTGGACCCGGCGGAACGCGGCCGCCTACTTGCTCAGCGCCGGCCGGACCTCACGTGTTACGGGTCCGCCCGACATTTCTCCGAGCTGGTCCGGACGGCCGGTCCGGTCCTCAGTCGGACTCCCAGTAGGGACCCTTGCGGTAGGGGTCGCGCTCGATCGTCGTGACCGGACGCCGGACGGTGCGCCAGACCGTGCGAGGCGTGCCGTCCTCGTCGACGACCGTCCGCCCGACGCGGAAGTTCACGTAGGTGGTGGTGTAGGCGTTGCGCGAGTTGCGCTTGTTCCGCCACTGGTAGTTGAAGTTCTTGACGTACTTCCGGGTCAGCTTCTTGCCACGGATCGTCATCCAGAGCTCGTCGTTGCCAGGGCTCAGGCTCGCCCAGTTCGCCGAGCCCGTGACGGTCATGTGCGTGTCGGGGATGCCGTTGTAGGTGCCCTGGATCGCGATGTACTTCTGGTGGCTGTAGACACTGAGGATCAGGTCGTCCTTGCCGTCCTTGTTGAGGTCGTAGTCGTCGTTCGGGTTGAAGTCGAGTCCGGTCGAGCGCAGCGGGATGCGCCCGCGGGCGGTCGGAGCACCGACGACCCGCTTGGTGTGGTAGCCGATCAGGCCGTACATCACGCGCACCTTGCACCCCTCGATCCACTTCTGGCGGATCGCCGAGGCGAGGTAGTCGCCGCGCCTGCCTCGCATGGTGTGCATCGACACCGCGATCCGGCTCCGCTTCTGCCCGCCGGCGCCGTCGGGCGTCAGGCACTGGACCTTTCCGAGCAGGTCGAGCACCAGGTCGTTCTTCGGCCCCGACGGCTTGGGCCAGGCCCAGACGGTGTGCTTGTCGACAGAGTCGTCGCACGCGATCCCGTTGGCCGGCGTGCCACAGAAGAACTGCGGTGGCTGGCGGGTGGAGTGGTCCTTGCGCATGTCGTTGAACAACCGGACGAACTGGCGGAACAGCTCATGGTCGCCGGAGGTGAAGTAGAGGTCGTTCCACTGGTGCTTGTCGGCGTTGAGCATCAGGTTGGCCGACCCCACGGCCAGCACGTCCTTCGACCGGCCGGCCCGGGAGAACGAGTAGAACTTCGTGTGCATGTTGTTGTACTGGTTCTGCTTGCTACGGCACCCGGCCGTGCACCGGGTGATGAAGCTCGAGCGGTAGCGCTTGGCCCCGATCTCCCTGCGGACCGCCCGCATCGCCTTGGTGTACTGGTGGTCGTTGAGGATCATCTGCACCTTGACCCCGCGCCGGTGCGCGGCGATGAGTGCCTTCGCGACCGGCATCCGGTCGAAGGAGTAGACGGCGATCCGGATCGTCGAGCCCCGCGGCGTGTGCTTGATGGTGTCGATGACCTTCCGCTCGATGCGGAACCAGCCCTTCTTGCGGCGGGGGTCGTTGAAGAACGGGCCCTGCGGTGCCTTCCACCGCTTGCGGTCCGTGGCGGTGACCTTCGCCGAGGCGGGTCCGGGCTGCGAGGCCGTCACGCCTCCCGGGGTCGCCTGGGCGGTGACCGCCGTCGATGTCGTGCCCACGACCAGGCACAGGGTGAGCAGGACCAACAACCTCGGCACGAACTCGCCTTCCCGACCGCCGCCGTCGGCGGCGCCGTCACGCTCGAGCCCCGGCCGCGCGACCCGGTGGCCGGGTGCGGGGAGCAGGGCATGTCGACCGGACCCGCGCACTCCGCGGGGTCCGGTCCCGTCCAATGGGTGACGATCCCCGACCGGACAAAGTTGTCGGCACGGGGGTCTCGATGCGGAGACGAGGCTCACATCCGTCCGGCCGGCGGCGCGACGGCCTTCGAGTGGTGGTCCCAGACGTCGTCGAAGTGCTCGACGTACGCGTCGTGGACCCGGTCGCGCGGGATCATCACGACCAGCTCGTCGTTGAGCAGCGAGACGTCCGACCAGTTCTCCGACCCGGTCCACACCGCTCGGGTGGCCGCGCCACCCCAGGTCCCGTCGACCGACATCCACTTCTCGTGCACGAAGTGCTCCCACCCGGAGTCCTCGAAGCCGGTCGCGACGTTGTCGTCGACGTCGAGCGACGCGCTCCTCACCCGGACGCCGGCAGCGACCAGGGTCTCGACGACGTCCGGGCCAGCGGCGCTCACCAGGGCCTGGACGCGACACCCCTGGCGGTGCAACCCTGCCACCCGCCGGGCCAGGTCGGCGCCGCGCGCGCCGCGCCAGCCGTACATGCTGATCCGGACCACGGACCGACCCGCGACGCCCGTGCCCGGCAGCGCGCGGCAGTCGACCTTCGACAGGCGCTGGGCGACCGAGTCGTCCTCGACGATGCCCGGTCGGCCGGACGGGACGCTCGTCGACACGTCGCCGTGGACCAGGTCCACCGCCGGCTCGGCGACCACCCGGTCGGCTGCGAGCTCGGCGAAGACCCGGCCGTAGTCGTCGTACAGCTGCTGGCTGCCGGTGAGGGTGACCAGGTCGTTCCAGTGCACTCCCGCGGCGTAGTCGGTGAGGTTGGCGGAGCCCAGCATGACGACGGGCGTGGCGTCGGTGCCCCCGGAGAACAGGTAGGTCTTCATGTGCTGGTTGCCACGGTCGCCGAGGCGGCAGCTGGCGTGACAGACCGTGACGAAGCTCGGCTCCGTGCTCGTCCCCCGCGACTCGCCGCGGGCGTGACAGGCGCCGGTGCTCGAGGCCGCATCCCGTCCGATCAGCCGCCGCAGGCGCCGCACGGAGGCGGAGACGAAGTTGTCGTTCAGCACGACCTGCACCGTGACCTGACGCCGGGTGCAGGCCCGCCGGAGCGCCTCGGCGATGTCGGGACGGTCGAAGCTGTACGCCGCCATGCGGATCGTGCCGTGGTCCGGGGTCGCGTCGATCGCCCGTCGGACGTGGTCGGCGATCCGGTCCTGGGCGGCCTCGTCGCCCGTCGGGTCGTTGAAGACGACGTCGGCGGCCGGGGCCTCGGCAACCTGGGCGGCCGCCGACAGGCGAGCGCCCGCAGCCACGACGTACGACGACTCCTGTCCCCCGCCGCCGGCCGAAGCAGTGACCACCGGAGCCGCGACGGCTGCAACCACGCCTAGCGCCGCCGTTCCCACCAGAAGAGAGGTTCGCATCTCGACCACCCGATCCCGTCCGGCGGGAGGACTCCCGCCTCTGGATCGACCGTGGCGCCGCGGCCGTTCCGGGAGCCCGGGGCCGGGGTCTCGAGCTCGTCAGGATGTCCGGGCCGGAGCCGGGAAGGCAGTCCCGGCGACCTGCCGCGCCCGGCCGCGGCAGGCTCACGACGTCCCGACGGGTCCCGGACGGGGCCGGGACCCCCGCCCCGTGCCGTCGGGATCGGGGACGGCACCGCGTCCAGCCGATGAGCGGTGCTCATCCGCTGCGGGTGATTCCTCCGCAGCCGGCGCGTGCGACCGTGCAGGGTCGGGTCGCGGAGCCCGCACGGATGGCCGGACCCGCCACGGACAACGAGGAGTGAACGATGACAACCTTCACCGTCTGGAAGTTCGAGGACCCCGATGGCGCCCAGCACGCAGCGACGTTGCTCAAGAACGCGGAGGCCGACGGCCTCGTCACCGTGGTCGACCATGCCGTGATGACCTGGCCTGTCGGCGCCGACAAGCCGGAGACCCGTCACTCGCACGACGACACGAAGCACGGGGCGGCGTGGGGCGCGCTCTGGGGCCTCCTCGGGGGCGCGCTCTTCGCGGTGCCCGTCGTGGGCGGCGTGGTGGGCCTGGCGATCGGCGCGCTCGCCAAGTCGACGGAGGACGCGGGCATCACCAAGGACGATCTCGCCCGCATCCGCACCGAGGTCGTCGAGGGCACGTCGGCACTGTTCCTCGTGACTGAGGCAGGCGACCTCGACCGGCTGGGCGAACGCATGCGCGGGACGGACAAGAAGCTCATCACCACCAACCTCACCGAGGCCGAGCGCGACGTCCTCCTCGAGACGTTCGGCGGCCGCTGAGCGCCGTGGATCTCACCCCGGACGGATGAAGGTCGACGGTTTCCCGCGTCCTACGTTTGCGATGGAGAGCTTGCTGCCATCACACACGGAGGGAAGAGCCATGACCGAGTCGACCGGGTCGCGCCGCCAGACCGCAGCCCCCGATGAGCCCGATGTCTGGGCCCAGGGACTGATCCTGTTCGCCGCCGTCATGATGTTCGTCGGGGGCGGCTTCCAGGCCATCGCCGGTCTGGCGGCCATCTTCGAGAACGAGTTCTACACCGTGACCCCCAACTACGTCCTCGAGTTCGACGTCAGCGTGTGGGGGTGGGTCCACCTGCTGCTCGGTGTGGTCGTGGTCTTCGCCGGCTACGGGCTGCTCTCCGGGCAGACCTGGGCGCGGGTGGTCGGCATCATCCTGGCCAGCATCAGCGCCCTGGTGAACTTCGCGTTCATCCCCTACTACCCGTTCTGGTCCCTTGCGATCATCGCCCTGGACGTCTTCGTCATCTGGGCACTGGCCACCCAGGCGCGCGCCTTCAGGTTGTGACGTCCGGACCGCGGGGCTGCCCGCGAGGCCGGCTGGACGGGCCCCGCGGGCAGTTCCCCGTCGCCCCGTCGATGTGTCCCGGGTGAGGTGGTCCGCAGGCATCGACGCTACGCCGCACGCTCGGGGAAGGCCACGCTGTCCAGACCGCGAGCTCCTGTTGCAGCCGTGGCACCCGGCGTATCGTCGTGAACCGGAAGATGTGGCCCGGCCCGCTTCGCGGTTCGCTTCGAAGGGTTGGGGGTGCAGGATGTCACGCCGTGCGCCGGACTGGACTCGTCGAGCCAGCTTCGACGCGGACCCGGTCAGCGCCTCCCTCGCGCGCTCCTTCGTCGTGGACCAGCTCGTGCACGACGAGCTGTCGCACCTGGTCGACCCGGTACGGCTGGTGACGAGCGAGCTCGCCACCAACGCCATTCTCCACGCGCGCACACCGTTCACCGTCACCCTCGAACGCATCGACGACGTGGTCGTGCTGACGGTGAGCGACGACTCGCCACGCACGCCGGTCCGGCGAGCGACGGGACCCACGGGATCCTCGGGTCGCGGGTTGGACATCGTCGCCATAACGAGCCGCGACTGGGGAGTCGATGCGGCCCGGGACGCCACCAAGCAGGTGTGGGCGTCGTTCGCCATCGACGGACGCGCGTGACCGTGGACGCACGCCGCGGCGTCCGGCTCAGGCGCCCCGGCCCTCGTGGTCACTCGCTCGGGAGGCATCGGCCACCAGCAACCTCCGCAGGCGTGTGAACGTCGCGGTCGGCTCCTCCACGTCCACCCGCGCACCGAGGCGCTCGGCGCGCTCGGCGAAGCGGATGAGTGCCCGCATGCACGCGACGTCTGCGAACCGCAGCCTCCCGACGTCGAGCCGGACCTGCTGCCCCGGCCGTACGGTGACGCGCTGCAGTGCCCCGGTCAGGTCGTCGAGGACCGAGAAGTCCGCCTCACCGACCAGCCGGATCCGCCACGCGCCGTCGGAGGTGTCGCAGGAGACACGGAGAAGTTCGGTGGTCGACATGAGGTCCCAGCTCCGGAGCGGAACCCAGGTCCGCCCACTCGTACTAGCCGGGAACGGCATCGAATCTGTGACGGTGCACGACAAGCCCTCGGTACGTTCGACGGTACGCCCGCATCGCCCCTGACGCCAGCAGGTATGGACAGGGCCGCGCTCAGCCCGACGGCTCGGCCGCCCACCGCTTCGCGGCCTCGAGCTCCGCGAGTGCGAACGTGCGCGCCTGTCCCGGCCAGAGCACGCTGAAGATCCTGATCGTCGGCCGTGCCCACCGCGCGTCAGTCACGATGGCGAGCCGCTCGAACGACGCCGGGTGACGGACACCGAGCTTGAGGTCCTCCCAGGCTGCTTCCTTCTCGTACTCGTCGAACTCCGGTCCGAGCACGTAGACGAGGCGGACCTTCCCGTGCTCGGCGATGGCCGCATCGATCGCAGGCACGACCACGTCGCGATAGTCCTCCTCCTCGACGTCGTCGATCGCCTCGAGTCCGAGGACTCCCGGCGGCATCCCACTGAGGAGCTTGATCATGACCACAGCCTCCACGCTCTCGCCGGCCTTCTCGCCATCACGCTAACCGCCCGGGATCATGCCGAGGTCACCCGTCGTGGATGAGGCATCCTCCATCGCCGGGCTGTGATCGTGGTCCACATGGCATTCGACACGCTCATGGTCTTTGCCGGTGTCTACCCGGACCTCGAGTCCGCCGAGGCCGGCTACGACCTGGTGAAGGAGCTGCACGTCCAGGAGGACCTCATGGACGCCTACGACGCGGCGGTGATCCACCGCCGTGAGGACGGCAAGGTGAAGATCACGCGCAAGCACGAGACCCCGACCCGGGTCGGCGGCGTGCTCGGCGGCGGCGCGGGCCTGGCCACCGGGCTCGTCGTGGCGCTGTTCCCGTTCGCGGCGGTCGGCGGCGGCCTCCTTGCAGCCACCTCCGCCGGCGGGGCGATCCTGGGGGCCGTGGCCGGCCATGCGGCTGCCGGCATGAGCCGGAACGACCTGAAGGAGCTCGGCGAGTCCCTCGACAGCGGTGAGGCCGGCCTCGTCGTCGTCGGCGCGATGGACATGGAGGCGAGGATCGAGCAGGCCATGCGTCGCTCCGAGAAGCTCCAGAAGAAGCAGCTCGAGGCAGACGTCGAGGCTCTCGAGCGCGACGCGAGCGATGCCGTCGGTTCGTGACCACGCCGCTCCCGGAACCACCCGGAAATGACGAACGGACCTACGTCTCCGTAGGTCCGTTGTCGCTGATGTCCTGAGACACCACATCGGTCGGGCTGACAGGATTTGAACCTGCGACCCCTTGGCCTTCGGCGGGTGCCTTCTCCTCCGTCAGACGATTGTGATCTCGAGTGCCGATCTGCGCTCTGACCTGCACAAACACCCGCGGACAGTGCGTACGACGTCACGATGCCCTTGACCGCCTAAGCTCGTATTTGGTGCATTGCGATGGAGTTTTCGGTACATAAACGTGCCACGGTTCAAGTGCCTCTCGAGCCCCGCCCAGGAGGAAACGCCCGAACCGGGAATGACGTGCCGACGGGATGCCGGGCCGAGCGAACTCGCGTTGCCCGGCGTCGCACTGGTCAACGCCCACCTCGCAACCAGTCATGGGCTGCGAGCTGCGGCGGGGCCGCCTCACGCGCCGTTGGTGACACTTGACACCTGCACTCGAACGCAAGCCCTGTTCCGTCAGTAGCGCCACCTCAAGAGCACGTCCGCAGGCGCGGCACCCCGCCCAGAATGACGCACCTAATTGCCTCCAGTCAGATCGATCGGCGTGGGAGCTGCCAACAACCCCCCATCTGCACGCGGGCTGCACCCGCGACCTAATGCCACCTTGTTGGGTGGGCCGGCCGGCCACTGCACGGCTGAGTCCCGAAGGTATCGGAATGTTGAAGTCTGGTCGGTCCAGCCCCCCGCGCGATCAAGGGGGTGGTGCCGTCCATGGACCCATCGCCTCTGCGCGGGGCGCGCTGATGCACAGCAAGCACGGGTGTCAAGTGCAGGCGGTCACCCAGTCCGCCGGACGCCCGCCCAGATCAACCTCGAGGAGTCGATCGACCCTGAGCCAGCCTGCAGCACCATTGACCAGCTGGGATACCAGAGGCACGCCGCTAGCCCACGAAACGAACGGCGCGAAAGCCGGGCCGGCGGATCGGCCCTAGTCCGCTTCGGCACTGGGCTGTCGTCCCTGCCGCCGAATTCCGGACTGCCGTCAGCGTCCGCAGCGATGCTAAGATGTTTGCGCCGGGGAAACGGGGCTGGTCGCCTCGCCCCCCTTCATGTATCGCGACAGTACGGGGGCCACCGTGCCTGTGCTTTATGAGGTGCCGCTGAGCGGCGATGATGATGCGAGTGTCGTGATCGTCGAGGTTGATCGAAACGACATTCCCGGCGCTCTGGTGTTGGCGGCTCCCGAGCCGGGCGCTGTGACTGCTAGAGCCAAGCGCAGCTTAGAGGCCTCGATCGAGCAGCTTGAGCCTCTGCTTCGAACGATTAGGGATCGGCTCACCGCCTCGTCCCCCGAGCGCCTAGAGGTCGAGTTCGGCGTGAAGTTGGGCGGAGAAACGGGGATCATCGTGGCGAAGGGCACGGCCGAGGTGAACCTCAAGGTGACCATGAGTTGGAGCCGCCTCGATAAGGGACTCGTCCCGGGGTCCTGATCAGATGGGGAATTACGACACCGCTGTCGTTAGATTCGACACCCCTTCCGGCGAGCCAGCGGGCCTCGGCGTTTTGGTGGGCCCGAGGTCGATCATGACCTGTGCCCACGTTGTTAACGCTTCGCTCGGGCTGCCGTTGCGTAGCGAAGGGAAACCTATCCGCGATCTGGTCGTCAGGTTTCCGCTGCTGGAGGGCACCCCCGCTCGAATGGCGACGGTCAAGGCCTGGAAGAAGCCGCCTCCTGATGGTGTTGCCGGGGACATAGCTGGACTGGTTCTGGGCGAGCCAGCACCTTTGGGCGCCACGCCAGCCCGTCTCTCGAAGCACCAGGACATCCCTGACGGGATGGTACTTCGTGCGTTCGGCTACCCACGAGAGCCCATTCGCACAGAGCAGGGTGCGTGGGTTTATCTGGACCTCAAGGGGGAAGTCGGCGGCCGCTTGATCCAAGTGGAGAGTCGCCACGACCAGAGCACCAAAGCCCAGCCAGGTTTCAGTGGGTCGCCCGTCATGTCGAAAGACGGCGGATTTGTGGTGGGACTGCTACAAGCGACGCCGTCCTCTGATGAGCAGTTTCGCGACGCCTATCTCATTCCCTCGATGGCGCTAGCTCGTGCTTGGAAGAGCCGATTCGACTACTTGCTCGTTCCACCCAATCCCTATCGGGGACTCGAACCATTCACCACCGATGACGCGGACGTCTTCTTCGGCCGAGATCGTGAAATTGGCGACCTCCAGAAACGCGTCGATGCTCAGCCCGTGACTGTCGTTGTGGGTCCCTCGGGAGTAGGCAAGTCATCGCTGATCCGGGCCGGCCTGATACCGAAACTCCAAAGGTCGAGCCCGTGGTCCATTGCCATGTGTCGTCCCGGCCGAGACCCTTGGCACCGACTCTCGGCGGCCCTCTTGGACGCCGAAGTGCCCGCAGAAGCATCGCCTAGCGGGGGCACTCCACCGCTTGTGACTCGGGAGGCGCTCGAACGAGAGCTTCACCGGCTTCAAGCGGACGGCTTGCAGGGGGTCGGCCGGTACTTCCGTAGTCAGGGTCGCCAACTCCTTGTGGTCATCGACCAGTTTGAGGAGGCATTAGCATCCGACCCGCCCGACCAAGACCTGCTGGACATGCTCCTCCCTCCGCCACAGCGTGCCGCAGAGGCTGTACACGTGGTGCTGACGCTTCGTGCAGACTTCCTGCCGTCACTCATAGGTCTGCCAGGCATGGGGAACGACCGCCTGGGGGACCGGCTGCACTTCCTTTCTGGCATGACACTTTCCCAGATGCGTGAAGCCGTTCAGGCTCCAGCTCTTTCTCGTGGAGTGCGTTTCCAGCCGGGCCTACTTGACCGAATAGTTGCTGACGCATCGGCGGGGTCCTTACCGCTCATGCAGTACACACTCATGCACCTCTGGGACAGCCAAGAACACGGAAAGATGACCTTCTCCGGCTACCGCGCGTTGGGCGGAGTGGCGGGTGCGCTGGAGCGTTTCGCCGAGCAGCAGTTGGCACTGCTGGGGCCGGACCATCAGCCAACTGTCGACCGGCTACTGCTTCGTTTGCTCAGGATTCGTGAGGGGGACGTGAAGTTAACGACCCGCAATCGCGTCCACCGCTCGGAAGTGCCTGCCGGGCACTGGCAAGTACTTCAGCAGCTCACAACCGCTCGGCTTGTGGTGGCGGGCGTGGACACGGACAGAGGTCCCTATGCCGAACTTGCTCATGAAGCCCTCATCGAGACGTGGCCACGACTTTCAAAGGTACTGGCTGACAACGCAACCTTTTTGGCGTGGCTAGGTGCGGTCGAGCGACGAGCGTCCGACCAAGACCCCCTACCGGAAGCGCGGATAGCGGAGGCGCGAGCTTGGGTGCAGATCCGCCCCGACGACATCCCACGTCGCGTTCGTGACTTCATCACAGCCAGTCAAGCGGCAGTTGAAACTCACGTCCGTGAGTTGGAAGCGTCGACCCGCGAGGCGGAGGCCGCACGGCATGAGGCAGAGGATGCCCAGAACCGTGCAGAGGCGCTCAGGCTGGCAGCTCAATCAGAACTGGCGTACCGCGGTCGCGGGGCCGACTCTACGTCCGCCTTGAGATTGGCCGCTGCGTCGTTACATGTTCTCACCACCCCCGAGGGGATCGCTGCGATTCGCCAGGCCATATCGATCACGGCAAGACAACAAAGTCTGCCGTCACATGTCGGTCCCACAAGTCACGTTGCTTTCGTAGCGAGCGGATCCCAAATCGCTTCCGCGGGGGCGGACGGGATTTTGCGCATCTCCCAAGCCGCAACGGGCGACCCGGTGACCGCGATTGGTCACAAGAGTCCGATCGTCAGTCTCTGCTCCAATCTCGGTGGGGCATGGCTGGCAGTCGGCCTTCGAGATGGTTCGGCGGTCGTTTACCGGACCGCGGATTACACAAGCGAGGTCGAGTTCGTAACGGGAAAGGGTCCCGTTTCTGCGATTGCGGTTGACCCGACGGGTGAACTACTTGTCGTCTGCAATGAGGCAGGCCGGTTATGGCTGTATGAGCTAGGCAGCGAGGACGTCCTGCTGAATCTGCGTGTGCACGCTCCGGTGTCAGCGTTGGCACTAGGGGCAGATAGGCGGTTGGCGGTCGGCGGCACGCGCGGGTTGCATATATACAACCTCGCGTCAACATCCTCGTCGACGTCCCCCGAAACTGCAGAGCCGGGGAATCCGATGACAGCGACGTTTGAGAGCGACGTCCCTGTTCGCGTTCTGGCCTTGAGCCGCGACGGCACGCTAGGGCTCGGATGCGAGGACCACTCGGCTCGGGTCCTGAGCATCCCGCACGAAGAGAAACTTCGCCACCGAGGACCCGTCGTCGCGTTGGACTTCAGTCCCGACGGACAACGCCTCGCTACCGCAAGTGAGGATGGCACCGCACGAGTCCTTGACACGGAGACGGGGGCTGAAGTCGCCCGGCTCACGATGAGTGCGCCCGTCCGCGCCGTCGCCTTCGCCGCCGACACGTTCCGAGTCGTGTGCGCGAGCGACGATGGGTCTGCCAGGGTCTTCGAGGCCAACACCGGGAACGAGGTGGTGCGCGCTCGGCACGAAGCGCCCGTTACGGCCGTCGCGGCAAGCCCAGACGGCCGACGCATCGCAAGCGGGAGTGCGGACGGGGCAGTCCTCACGTTCAGCGCGGTAAGCGGGTCGGAGCGAGCCCGGTTGGTTCACAACGACGCGGTTCGATGCGTTGAGTTCGATGAGCATGCGACTCACTTGGCGACTGCAAGCCTCGACGGAACAGCGCGGGTGCTGCACGTGGAGACTGGCCAAGAGCTGGCCCGTAGCGATCATGGCGCAGCGGTGTGGTGCGCAACAGTTGTGAGTGAGGGGCGCACGCTCGTTTCCGGTGCGGCGGACGGGTCCCTTCGCTTGTCGCCGATAGGGGGTGGTGACCGGTCGAACGTGTATGAGCACAGCAGTCCGGCTACCACGTTGGCTGCAACTCCGGGCCGAGAGACTCTTCTGGCGTGCGGTCACGCTGATGGCTCTGTCATCGTGCGACAGCTCCCCTCGGGAGAGGTGGTCGGACGCTTCTCAGTGGATGGGCGTGTTCTTTCATTGGTTTTGGCCACGGATGGAAGCCGGCTCGTAAGCGGGTCCGACGATGGCACGTGCCGAGTTTTCGACCTGGGTAGGACCGCGGAGGTGGGACGCTTCGTTTGCGGGGATGCAGTGCGCTCTTTGGCACTGGGACTCAGCGATCGAGTCCTTGCGGTAGGGAGCTGGGACAACTCGGCGTCGGTTTTCGAGCTCGACACCCTGCATCGGATTGGGTTCGTACAACATCGGGCACCAGTCTCGGCGGTGGCCTTGAGTGCGGACGGCGCCACGTTGGCTTCCGCAGACCTGGACGGTGTCGCTACTGTTACCGACTTGGCCAGTGGTCAACCACTCACTTGCATCGATCACGAAGCGGCGTTGACCGCAATCGACATCACCGATGACGGATCTCTCCTCGCAATAGGGAGTGTGAGCAGGTTGGCGGTCGTGACCAACATCGCGGACAACTCAGAGGTCACTCGCTTGGCGCACGACGGGGCAGTGACGTCTTTGACGTTTAGCCCTGCCGGCCTAAGCCTTGCTACGGGCAGCGCAGATCGCACGGCGCGTGTTTTCACCATCGACACGAACCTGCTGCTGGGTGAGGCTGATGTGCTCCTGGCTCAGGAGGACTCACGCGGACATGTGTAAGCCAGACGTCTCGCACGATCGGCCATGGGACACATGCTGCGAGAACGCGGGCAGCCCCAGATCACGCCCGGGGCCGGCCGGCTGAAAGATTGGAGCTTGAAGATGGGCACGCAGTTCGTGGTCGTCAACGATGATGCGCAGGTCCTCATCAAGCTGGAGCAGGACCTCGCCGCTAGGTACGGCCCTTGGTACGGAGTTCGTACGGCAGCCTCTGGTCAGTCCGGACTCGACCTCTTGCGAAACTTGCGGCTGCGTGGAGATACAGTCGCGATGGTCTTGGCGAGTAACCGAATGGTCGTCGGGGATGGGAGTGAATTCCTGGCATCATCCCGGGATTTGTTTCCTGATGCACGGCGCCTTTTGCTGACCACGCGGGCCCAAGCGAAGCTTTCTGGTCCCGCGACCACGCAGGCAGATGTTCACCAGTTTGTGCCCGCGCCCTGGATTCCTCCTGAGGATCGCCTTTTTCCTTTCATTGACGAGTTCCTGCCACCTCTGGGCTCCCTCCCCGCCCGGCCTGTCATGCGAGTGATTAGTGATCATACGTCGGGTTCCGACCGAGAACTTCGCCGACTACTGGACAACAACTTCATTCCTCATAAGTGGCTCCAATTCGCGTCACGTGAGGGCGCGGAGATCGTGGACGTGGCGCGCGTCCGGAATAGCGAACTGCCCATAGTCGTGCTGGAGGACGGGGAGGTTCTAAGCGCGCCCACGGTTCGTGACATGGCTCAGCGTGTCGGACTTCAGGTGACGCCGCGCAGCAAGCACTACGACATCGTTGTCGTCGGCGGTGGGATCGCGGGCTTGACGGCAGCCATCTACGGCGCGTCGGAAGGCCTATCAGTAGTTGTCCTGGAGTCGATTGCTCCAGGAGGACAGGTCGCAGGTGCGAGCAGCGTTCGCAACTACCCGGGTTTTCCAACTGGAGTTGCTGGCGCAGAGCTTGCCGCTCGAGCTCGAGACCAGGCGCTGGAATTCGGGGCGGAGATCGTCGTCCTCGCGGACGTCGTCGGTCTCGGCGGTGCGACCGGTTCTAGGTCCGTTCATCTTGCTGATGGCAGCCAAGTAACCGGCTCTGCAGTCGTTCTTGCGACAGGTGTCGGTGCCAGAAGGACAGGTATTCCGGAGGTGGAGCGCCTGGTCGGTCGAGGGGTATATGACGGGCTCGAGCCGTTCCCAGAGGAACTGCTGGAGCGAGGGGGGAAGGTGTTCGTTCTCGGTGGCGGCAACTCCGCCGGTCAGGCGGCACTGCGTCTGGCGCAGTTCGCCCGTTCGGTAACTCTGCTTGTTCGAGGCACCGATCTTACGCGTAGTATGTCGGAGTACCTCATCGACGCGCTCAATGCCAGTCCACGCGTCCAGGTTGAGTTTGAAGTCGCCGTCTTGGGCGCCGACGGACGTGACCGGTTGGAAAGCCTCCACCTCGGCACCGTTCGAGGCGACGAGCGCGTGGTCGACGAGCGCGTGGTCGCTGCCGACGCCTTAGTTACTTCCTTTGGATCGGTACCAAGGACCCGTTGGCTCGTCGACACCGTGGGACTGGACGCGGCCGGCTTTATTCTCACCGGTGGCGGCGTCCCATTTGACGAAGCGACCGTTCTCCCTCTCGAAACCTCGCTCCCGGGCGTCTTTGCGGTCGGCGATGTTCGAGCTGGCTCCATCAAACGGATATCCACGGCAGCCGGCGATGGGGCTACATGCATCGCCATTATTCATGGCTGGCTTGCCGGTCAGCGAAGCGAATAGCTAAACGGCGAAGTCCTGGCCTTCGTGACGCGTACGGCGCTGATCACGTCGTTTGCCTCGACATTGACGGCCGGGAAGACGAAGCCCAGTGCGCTTGGTAGAGCGGACTGATGCCCTGAACGGTGACAGCCCGACCTAGCCCATTCCGCCGCCGTACCGTCCGGGGGCGACATTGCGCCGCCAGTAGGTACGCTGCCCCCGGCCTAGGGTCGGGGTTTGAGCAGGTTGTGCTGCTCGGCCCACCAACCAAGCGGCTCTAGGGCGCCAAAGCAGCGTTTGCCGTCGACGAATCCGTCTTCGCTCAGTAGCGGCTCGCTCGAAATGTGGCCGAACTCGGCGACGAGCTCGTTGACCAGTTGAGCGGCAAGGGAGACGAGCTCGCGCGAGTCAGAGCCGACGACGGCGGGGACCGGTAGTTGAACCGGGGTTAGGTCCGTCCGCGCCTCCGTCCCCGAGATCATGTACTCCGGCCCCATCGGTCGCCAAGGTCGTTCGGCGATCACGTGCTGCACGGGTGCCGGATCGGCATCGGTGCCCAGCACGTCTTCGTTACGTTCGACAGCGGTGACGATTCCGCACCTCATCTCAAGGTCGCCGGAGCTACCCGAGTCCGCTGCATGCCCTGCCACAATTCCTGACAGGTTGATGGCCCAGGTTGTGATGTTTCCGACCTGGATGCACTGCAGGTCGGGCCGCAGCCCTGGGTTGGAGTTGATGATGATTTCCGCGTCGGCGGTACCGAGGACGACCGCGGCGAATGCGCTGCCATCTGAGTAGAGGTGAAGGACGTGGTCCTTCGCCTTCGTCCCGGGGCGGGAATCGCGGAGTACGATGCGACCTCGACCGTAGAACGCGACATGGCCAAGCGGAGCACCGGGAAGTCTCGATTGGCGCGCTTCGGTTTGCGCTTTGAACTCGTCCAGCAAGCCTTGGTTCAAATGCCGCTGGACGGCGCTCTTCGCGGGAGATACCGCGACAGCAAGCCATGCCCGACCCTCACGGTCGAGTTCTGTCACGCCTTGATCGAAGACAGTTCGAACCGTCCGGGCGACGTCGCCGCGACTGGCGAATCTGTCACGGTAGGCAACCGCCACCTGCGATTCACTCAATGACGGCGCGCGCGCACCATCCCGAACGAAGTACGTCAGACGACGCTCGTTTGTCTCCACGACGGCATGCGGACTGTCAGCGCTCGGAGGCACAAAGATCAACACGCAACCCGAGCCGTCTGCCGCCGGCGACTCGAGATGTCCGACTTCAAGGCCGGCAAGGAATGGAGCCGTCGCGTTCATAATGACGTCTAGGTACAGCATTCGCGTCTTGTCATCGAGATCCACGCCGCGGATCCGATGAGCGCGCCCATCTGACTCATCGAGACCGATGATCAGCAGTCCACCAGCCGCGTTCGCGAAGGCTGTTACGTCCTTGACGAGTTCGCGTCTGTTCTTCGCGATCTTCGCCTCGAGCTCCTTCGGTTGCGCCTTCGGGAGCGCAGCCTTCGCGAGTGATCGATCCAGCAGGTAATGAGTGCCTTTGAACTCCAGGCTGAGGTCCTCGGCGGCACGCCGAGAGACAAGTCCATCGAGGTCAGCCCACCTGAGGTCTGCCAGCCGGACTCCAAGGACACCCTCCAGCCTCGGATGGCGAATCCAGTTTGGGATGGACCAATCAGCTTTGCCACCCAGGACGGGCTCCTCGACCGGTTCGTCCTCTGTTCCCGCCCAAGCGCTCGATTCACCTCCTAGGTGATTGGTCGCGAGGTGCGGTTCAGGGTCTGCTGACGGCGGAGCGTCATCAGCCGAATCCTTCGGTCCGGGCTCTGTCGTCACGTCCCTATTCCAGTGCGTAACGGGCGCCGAGTGCAATCCGTTTGGGGCCGAAGCTGCGAACGCGCCTACTCGACCGATGCCAACACAAGCTTGGCGTAACCGCCCATCCGTGAACAAGCAGACCCCTGCTGCCCAAGCCGACCTGCGTCACACCGCCGCGTGACGGCGTAGCTTGAACATCCGGACATGGTGACCGCCGAACGATCTAGGTTGTGACGGTGTGTTCGAGCGCCTCCTGGCCTCCATCCCGCAGTCGCACGTTGTCCGGCCGGGCCGACTCGGGGACACCTCCGGAGGGGTCCGTGCTGCGTTCCTTCTCGCGCATTGAGTGAGCCTTGACCGACGCATCTCTGACGTGGACGCTGGGGATCCGGTCTCGTTCATCCGACTATTTGAGGGTGATCCACCGTGGTTGAAGGCGACTTTCTGGACGCACGTGTGCGCAGGGCGGCGCTCTTGCTTGCTGTGCTGCTGTGCGCAGCAGCAATTGTTCTGTTGGTGTGGCGCGCGCCGCCGGCGCTCTACCCGCGCCCAGCCAGCACGGGAAACCTGACAGTTGATGCACAATTGGAGTCGGCGCGGCTGGCGGCCATGGCTACAACGCGGGCTGCCTTCGTAGCGGGTCTCGCGGGCTTGGCGGCCCTAGGCGGATTGTGGGTGAATTCTCGCGCGTTACGCGTCAACCAACGCGGCCTGGAGGACACCCGTCGGATTGCGGAAGACAACCGCAAGGCGCAAATTGAGGCTCTCAATTTGCAGACGGCAGCTCTCGCACTGGAAAGCGATGGCCGAATAACTGATCGTTATGGAAAGGCGATCGAACAACTTGCACAGCCTGGCCATGACGCGCTTCCGGTCCGACTGGGTGCTATACACGCGTTGGAGCGGATCGCGCGCGAGTCTCCAAAGGACCAACCCAGCGTAGTTGCCGTGCTATCGGCTTTCGTCCGAATTGCTGGTGTGCCACCTGACGACCCGGAACCTCGCGCGCTCGACGCCCATCGAGCAGCCCCAGACGCGCAGGCTGCAGTTCGAACGCTCGGGTCACTTTCACACCAAGAGAGCAGCGAGTCCATTGATTGGACCGGGGCTCACCTCGAGCGAGCCTCACTTCACAACCTGGACTTATCGGATGCATATTTGGGATGGACACATATGCAGCGCTCCTACTTGAAGAACTCGGTGTGTAGACAGACTAATTTTGACCACGCGGACCTGCGCTGCTCCATTTTGGTGACGGCCAATCTGGCGAATGCGGTTTTCAAAGAGGCCAGGTTGCAAGGCGCTCGGATGGGCGGGGCGAATCTGGACGGAGCAATCTTGGCGGGAGCCGACCTACGCGACGCCGACTTAACCGGGGCCACCCTTCTTGGGGCCGATCTCCGCGGTGCTGATCTCTCCACGGCTCGAGGTCTGACCCGAGGCGAGTTGGAAAAGACTCGGACCAACGGTTACACCAAGCTCCCTCGCTTCTTCGAAGACTAGAAGGGCGATACGGATGCGACTGGGACGGGACATGAAGTCGTGCTTGCGCGGCGAACGGATCTGCCGCGATGAGCACGAGGATCTCGAAGGAGAGAGTCGCGCTAGCCTGAGTAGGTGTCCGAGAGGGCAGCGCGTCAAGAAGCACGGCAACAAGTGGCCGCCTACCACGAGGCAGAGCTCGCCGAACTCGTCGCACACGTCGCCAGCGCGATCGATCAATTCCGCGACGGCGATCTAGACCCATTCGACATGGACCGCGTGCTGTTCCAGTACTCCCGAGCGGCGAAGGAGCTCTGGAAGTACTGCAACCTAGGCAACGTCGAGGTGGCCGCACGGTACATACGGGAGGACCCGGCGATCGACTGGTGGGAGCGCGGAGCCCCTAGAGAGCGGTGACGCGCATGCGTCATATCGCCGCATTGCGCCGGCCCTATGCGAGCACAGGCTTGGTCCTTCGAGACGCGGCTGTCGGTCCGCGAAGACACACTATGGGCATGCCTGGACCCGCGCCCCGGACGCTGCTTCGCGATGCGGCGCCTCACGCCTTCAGCGAAGCAGTGTGCGTAGTGGGACGTCCGGACGTTGAGCTGGCCACTATGGGAAGCGGCAGCAACCTGTCGGTGCGTTGGCGTTGCTCGACGTGCGGTCAGGAGTGGGATGCAACGCCGGCCGCCCGATCCAAGGGAAGAGGCTGTCCGAAGTGCGCGTGGGCCGTCCGCGCTAGGTCGCGAGCTCAGGCCCCACAGGGAGAGAGCGTCGCTGACCTGTTCCCCCTGATCGCTGCGGAGTTCCAGTCGAACCTTGACCGCCCAGATATGGGGCCGGGCGATCTTCGGCCTGCTTCCCAACAGCGCTGCGTGTGGCGGTGCGGGCCGTGCGGCAATCAGTGGGAGGCGACTGTCGCAAACCGAACTGCTGGCCGTGGCTGCCCAGCGTGCGGGAATAGGCGGAAGGCGGAGGCCCGTCGACGGCCCTCGGAACGGACCGGCACCGCGGCTGGCGCCGCAACCTTCCCGCTCTCAGAGTTCCTGGCGAATCTCACTAACGCTGGGCTCACCCTGGCGAACCTGCGACCGAACTCCTCGGACCGCTGCAGATGGCGGTGTTCTACCTGTGAATTCGAGTGGGAAGCTTCCGCCGTCAATCGCATCGCGAAGACGAGCGGGTGCCCCAACTGCGCCAGGCTTCGCGGCGCTGACCAGCGGAGCCAAGCACCACGGGGGAAGGCACTACACGATCTGTACCCAGACGTATCCGCGCAGTTCCTAGAGAACCTGACGCGCGCGGATCGAACACCTGACCAGATTTGGCCAGGGTCAAACGCGTTGTGCCGGTGGCGATGCGCTCGAGGCCACGAGTGGGTGACAACAGTTGCATCCCGCGTCGCTGGCACCGGCTGCTCTCGATGCGTGGCGCGCGGGCAATCTCGACTCGAGTTTGAGGTGGCGGAGATGCTGCGGATTGCCACGGGCCTGCGCGTTGTTCTGGACACGCCGATACGCGAAGCGGGCCGAACTTGGCGCGTGGACCTCGCGCTCCCCGAGTTGGACCTACTCGTGGACCTGGACCCAGCACGATGGCACGCCAATACGCAACGGGATCAGCGCAAGATCGAGGCCCTGGCGAGCCACTTGTACATCCGCATCCGCCCAACTTCTCTTCCTCCGCTGCAGGGGCACACCTGCACCGTTCCCGATGACAACTTCGACGCCTTGGTTTGGGCAACCGCGTTGCGCCCGGCGTTGACGGAAATGGGCGTCGAGTGGAGGCAACTAGACGACCAACAGCACGGTCTAGCGTTGGCTGCGGCCGCGAAACGCTGGCGCGAGACCACACAAGGTCGACCCGCCCGGTCCGCATTCGACGCGGCGCCTCATCTCGAGCACGAATACTTGGGGAACCTGACCCGTCCCGGCATCAGCCCTGGCTGGCTCGCAGTAAACGCCCGCGACCAGTGCCGCTGGCGTGGACAGTGTGGTCACGAGTGGATCTCCAGCATCGCTTCTCGTGCCGGCCGACAGAGTGGGTGCCCGACGTGCGCTCAAGCACAAACCAGCGCCCAGTCGCGAGAAAGGTCAAAGCCAGGACTCGAGGAGTCCCTTCTCCACCACTACCCAGAGATTTCTTCCGAGTTCGTGAGGTGCCTGACCCAACCCGACCGAGCCCCGGCGTCCATCCGCCCGTCGAGCAACTTGCGGTGCCTGTGGCGGTGCGCTGACTGTGAATCGACCTACGAGGCTCAAGCCAGCAGCCGTATCCGCGGACGAGGTTGCCCGACGTGCTCACGTGCGCGTGCTGGCGACACCCGCAGCATGACACCTGCGGCGGAGAGCCTCGCGACGCTGCACCCGCACATCGCCACAGAGTTGGAAACCCTTTTGGGGCGACCACATCGAACCCCATCGGACGTCTCACCCGGTTCAAACCTGCCGGCCCTCTGGCGGTGCGCGGCGTGCCACTTCGAATGGAACACCACGATCGCCTCACGCGCCCTTGGCGGTCACGGTTGCCCCAATTGCGCCCGCGCACGTACCACCGCATCCCGCATGGCACCGATCACCGGGCAGTCGCTCCAGGACCAGCTCCCGCTGATAGCAGCTGAGTTTGTCGAGAACTTGACGCATCCGGGCCGAGCACCAGCAGATCTCAGACCAGCTTCGCACGATCGCTGTCGCTGGCGGGGCGCCTGCCATCACGAGTGGACCAACAGCGTCAAGAACCGCACGCGTCTTGGAAGCGGATGTCCGGAGTGCTACCGGAACTCCCGCCGATCGAGGCAGTAGTCACCCCCTCCGTCACTTCGCCGCGTACCGTCCGGGGCGCGACATTGCGCCGCGTGGGGGCCCGGCGCCCCAGCCCTCTCCGCGACATCGATCGACGCCGATCTACGCGCCCAATACGTCGTCGTGTCGTCCGAAAGTTGATTCCAAGTCTTGTCCGGCGATCAACTGAGGTCGAAAGGAATGAGTAGCCGCTCTTGGCAGGACGACTCCGGTGCAGGATTCGCGCAGAGACCTGGACAATCCCCGTTGCTGCGCGACGCTGGCCGCGACGTCCCTGACCACCGATCCAACAGCGTGTGAGTCCGTGTAAGCCCCGGTTGCCAGGTGGACCGTGGCGGCACCGATTGCACTGCCTGTCTTACGCTCTTTGGTCGTAGGCAGCCCTACGCATACGTCAGTCGCGCTAGCACTTTCTTGAAGCCCTGACAGCGGACGCAAGGTGGACGTACGGTCGTTCAATGTCCACTAGGGGGCCCGTCATGTCAGCACGTATGCGCGCTACGGGGATCGCGATCCTGCTCGCCGTTTGCCTGGGTCTCGCAGGCCCGGCTTACGCAGAATCGGAACGGAAAAAGCAGGACCCAGAATTTGCACTAACTCTCCGGATGGCCGACCGGGACTGCGCTGACTTCCCGACCCAGCGCGCCGCTCAGATCTTCTTTCTGAACAACAACCCCCAGTCTGACCCTCATCGGCTCGACGCCGACGGTGACATGGTCGTGTGTGAGTCCCTGCCCTGCCCCTGCTACTACGGAACCCAGCCACCGAACTCGACGCCACCACCAAGCACGCCGCCGCAGCCGACACGACCAGCCAAGATCAAGGTCGTCCGCGTCTTGAACGGGGAACTGGTGAAGATCCGCGAAGGGTCCAAGAAGCCCTACGTCGTACACCTCATGGGTATCGACGTGGACAAGTCGAACCGCTGCATGTGGCGGGGTGCGAAGAAGGATTTGAAGAGTTGGATCAAACCGGGACGCGTCGTGCGCATCGCACCGAACAAGGCAAGCAAGAAGCGCGCATCAGGGCATCTACTGGCGAACCTCGTCACCGTTCGTGGCGACTACACGATCGGCGGCAGCCAGATTGCCTCTGGGTGGGGAACGGTTGCGAAGTACCGTTTTGGCGACAACCGACGCTACGCGCGCTGGGAGCGCCAAGCACGCGCGCAGATCTCGGGCGCCTGGGGCGAGTGCGTGCCCAACTCCGGGGCATGGAACAACCCGCTCCTGCCTGGCATGCCCTTCGAGGTAGCAGGGATGCGATACCAGTTCGGCTTCACCGACCCGGACGCTTGGCCGGACATGCAGGCCGAGAAGCAGGCGTCCCCCACGGGGGGCCCTCAGCTCTACTCCGAATCTCCTGAGCCGGGCTGGACATTCGTCCGCGTGCAGGTGACGGTCACCAACGTGAGTTGGGCTGACAAAGAGCCACACTTCGCCGACTTCAACATCAAGCGCGGCGAGGCCGAGTACGACCAGTGGGGCGAGAACTTCAACGGAGGTTGGTGTGGAACGGGCGACGCCTACATCGACACGGACCAATACCTCGCGCACGGTGAGTCCCTGACGGGTTGGGTCTGTGCCACGGTGCCTGGCCCCCTGCAGGCGGGCGACCTGTGGCGCGTCGAGCCCGAGCTCGACCAAGCCCGGTTCGTCAGGGTTGGGTGACTTACCTACCTAGGCTTCGCCCGGCGATCATGACTGCTGGCCCACCGGCGGGAGCACCTGCCCCGAATTCCCAGTCCAAGGTCTGCGGCCTCGGCGATGAAGTCGACGGATAGGACGCGACAGGCCCCGGAGGACATGTGAGCCGCACCTACGAAGGCGAGTGGGCCCAAGACGTCTCTGGACGGGGCGCCCGCGACTTGGGTCGCGCTCGGTGGCAATCGGCCGGTGACGCCCATCAATCCCCCGCTCTGCCGAGGAGCTTGACCTCGGTCGCATTCAGACGCAGCGTCATTGCGCCGCGAACGGGTGTGCTCCACGTCGTGTCTTGGTGGCGTGCCACACATTCGTGCCGAACGCACTCGCAGGCCCGCCTGAGCCATCTAGCCTGTCGGCTCGTTCGCCCGCTCATTGTCCGCCGCGGTGCCGGTCTCATGCTCCTCGAGCGTGCAGCCGGGACCCCGCTTCAAGAAGCCCTCTACGCGGTGAATGAGCCGAAGTTCGATTCCGCGAGATGACGACTTCAGTCAAGACACGCGATGTTCAGTCCAATATCAGCCCACGGGTACTGACTACTGCCTCGTGGCAAATCCAGAAGGCCCATATGAACCAATATTCGCGACGAGTCATTACGGCCGCGCGCTCTGCGTATCGCCGCTATAAGTCCGCCAAGCGGAAATTCACGCTCGGGGTCAAGCATCACAGCCGCACTCCTATCGGCGTCGTCGTTGTGGCGTCCTTGGTCATCGCCCTAGCTCTTGTTGTCGCTACAAAGGGCAACAACATGGTCGCCGCTATGGGCACTCTCTTGTCGCGCACGGACAGCGCCGCCAAGCCGGGCGCCCCGGACTGCAATGCAACCGAGGCGTGCGAAGCTATGAATGCCTGGTTCGAACAACTTCCTGAAGCCAGCCCCCATGCCTCCCCGCAGGAGCAGCAAGCCACCGTTACCGCACTTGTGAAGCAGACCGCCGGCAACATCTCGGTTGCTGTGGACAACAACACCTACGCCAACCTGATCTCCTCTGTGAGCGAGAATCCACTGTGCGTTCAGAAGCAGATGTGGCCCGTTGCCACTCTCCTGGCTGGACAGATGCTGGCGAATGGTGAGGTGCAGGATGCCTCCACCGCCGCGGGCATCACGGCAGCCCAACTGGCCAAGAAGGCAGGTGCTGGTGTCCCCGGAGGGCAGGCCGCCGGGTTCGTCGTTCGAAGCGTTGTCGACGGAGCCGAGAAGGTCGTCGCCGGCACGTTCTCCTATGGCGCCACCACCAAGGCACACAACGCCCTCACCGGGGTTGTTACCGAGTGCTGGAGCGCGACGTAGCCCATTGCGCCGCCTGAGCGCCTAGTCCGGGCATTAGGTTCGCTGCATGAACGCACCAGGGGACTTGGCTGACTACCTCGACATGCTCGTGGGCGTTGACCTTGTCGACACGCAGCGGCATATCGCTCGCAGCGTCGTCCTCGAACTCCTCGAGCAACTCGACCAAGCCGTCGACCTGGTGCTTGCGACGACCCATGCGGTGAATGTCGACGCCGCATCACACCTCGCACAGGAGGTGTTTCCGCGACTCCCAGGTGACCTTAAGATCCGAATGATCGCAGAGTTGCTCGACGACCGACCAGAAGTTTTAGATGCATACCCGTTTGTGCCCGACGTTCTGCCCAAGGTGTACAGGTTGCGACACGCGATGGCTCATGGCGTGATGGAACGCTTGGCAGATGGGCGGATCCGGATCCTCTCGCGGAACCGTGGAAGGGATCGCGCTGAGGACATCGACCCGGGAAACCTCGGCTGGCTGGTCTGGCAGACCCAAGTCATGCGTTCCGAGCTGCTCGTCATCGGTTCGTTGGTCGTGCCTGACGTGGATGACTGGTACGGGCCGGATCCGCTTATCTAATTCTGCCCGGCGTAATGCCTATCGAGGGGCTGACGGGGCAGCCGAATCGTGTGAGGATCGCCGAGAGCGCCGGTGCTCCGCGCATCCGCCGTCGAACTTCGTCAGTGAAACCGGGGGTACAATCGTGAATGTCCGTATGCGCCTGTGTGTGGCTGCTTCAGTAGCAGGCATTCTCTTGGCCGGCGTGCTCCCGCAGATGGCGAGTGCCTCCGCTCGGGTTGAGCCGAGTGCACGAGATGCACGAGGCGACGCTCACCGAGCCTTGGACATCACCCGTGTCGATGTGTCGCGCAGTATCAGAGCGTTGAAGGTCGTCGTTCAGGTCCGGGATTACTCGAGCATGGACACGCCGGGGGTCGGAACTGCCGTCGGGGTGCACTTCGATACGCGGGGCAATGGGGAGCCGGACCACCTCGTGCGGATCGAAGGCATGCACGCGGCGGCTGGTTCCACGCGCGGGTGGAACGAGTTGCGTCCGAACGGCCTTGACCCGTGGGGCGACTGGCTCGACTGCTTCCCCGAAGGATGGGACCACCCGGTGATCAAGAGTCGGCCAGCGAAGAATGAGGTGGTCGTTACGGCGCCCTGGTCGTGCCTCGGTGACCCCGACTCGGTTCGCGTCGCAGTTCAGTCCTACAAGCCGTATCGAAGCCGCGTCACGTCGGATTGGGTGGCCGGCGTGCGGCGATACGCAATTGAGTTGAGCCGGACCGAATAGCGCAACAGCGCCTCCCGCCCGCTCGAGCCGAGGTCGTTGCGGAGCAGCGTCTTATCGCCGCGTTAGCAATTGCTGCACATCGGTCGCTAGGTGTCGCTGAGTCCCCCGCAGTTTGGGGTGCCTGTAAGCACTGCGCAGTTGGAACGATGGGCTCCAGCGTTCGGCGCATTTGCACGATCACGTTCGGAACCTCGTGCCACCAGACATGAATGCAGGCTGATCGGAACGCGGCCAGCAGCTCTGTGGTGGCCCTACTCCTTCGCTGGCTCTTCGGCCGCGGCGTCGGGAGGGGGCTGGCCTGTCCCGGTACTGGAGGTCGGCGTTGACGGCGGAGGTGAAATCGACTCGGCCGACTCGATCTCGTTCGGCGCGGTTGCGGCCGCGGTCTCGGGCTCGGGCTCGCCAGTGACGACTTTGGCGGGCTGCGTTTCCGGCGCGTGCGCGTCGTTCCGCTCTGGAGCTTTGGATTGGGTTGGTTGGGATGAGTCGGACGGCGCTGACGATGACTGTTCAGGGTCAGTACGTGCGCTTGTCGCACTGGCCGGCTTGGTCGGCTTGGTCGGCTTGGTCGGCTCACCCTTCCACTCCGGGGGCTCCTCTTCCTGGAACCACCGTTTGATCGTCTGACTCCACGTCGGCCGGATGCGCAGGTCGGACGCCTCGTCAACCATGCGCAAGTAGAACTTGCGCCGCTCGGCGCAACTGTCCGCCTTCTTTTCCAGTTTCTCGACGGAGGTCACGTCCAGAGCGAGGAGCACCTGCAGTAGTTGCAGGCGATCGGAGTCGTCGAGTTCCGCACGCTCGCCGATGTGTTTGTGCAGCTTAGCCGCCTCGATCCAGCGCTTGGCGGCCGTGGGATGCACCTTGGCGACCAGCACGAGCTCCCAGGTGCTGGCTGCGGCGATGTCCTCGAGGCTGGTTAAGCCACGTGCCTTGAGCACCTCGGCGTGCGGCTTGAACAGGGGCAGATCGAGGTAGCTCGCGGGCGGCTTCGGCGCCACTAGCCGCTTGAAAGCGAGAGCGTCGCCGTCGAGAGCGCGGTGCCCACTCTCGTTCCTCGAGGTGAAGACGGCCAGCGACGGATCGTGGGGCGCCCATTGTGCAAAGCCGGGGGCGGTGATTGCGATGCGCAGGTCCTCGATGGCCTTCGGCCAATGCTCACTGTCGGGATGGCTCGCGCGGTAGCAGGCCCGCCCGTAGTAGTCGTTGCGCGTCTCCGGCAACAGGTTCTTTTCATCCGCGAGAGTCACCTCGTCGCTGTCAGCCGTTGGCTGCTCCTTGTACGCAGCGGGCAACTTTTCCGTGTCCGCGCTAGGTTGCTTCTTCTTGTCAGCCGGCACGAGACCAGTGAGCGCGCCTTTGAATGCGGTGACGTCTGTGCCCTCGGATGGCTTGTGCGCGAGGAGGTCTGCAAGCAGATAGTAGGCCGGAATGACAGACTCTTCGACGAGTGCGGCGAGATGTTCGACCCGTCCCTCGCGCAGTGCCTTCAGCCGCTTGCTCAGACTGAGGGCTGCGTTAGTGCTGGCCTGCCACGCTTGGACAACTGGCTCGTAGTCATCGCTGTCCGCCGCGGCCTTGGCTGCGCTCGTATCGGCTGTGCTGCCGGCCTTTGTGGCGAGCTTGATGGCGCGGTCGAAGCGTACGTTCATCCATGCGACAGAGAGGTTGTACAGCAGGCGTAGTTGAGCCGCCTCGAACCCAGGCTTTGGTTCTTGGGCTTTGGCGATTTCACCGAGGGGCTCGGTGAAGTCCTGCCAGAGCATGTTCAACCTAGCCGCATACTCCTCGCGCCCCGCGGGGTCGGTGTCGTCGATGGTGTTCGCTGCCGCCATGCGCGCGAGGATGAACTTGGGATTCGAGTCCACTGCTGCGCGGAGCAGGGCCTTCTTGCGCTCGGTGTCGACGGCGGGGCGGGACGCGATGGCGTGCCCGGCGAGCCCGAGCCAGTGGTCGGCGCCGCATAGACCCACTTTGAGCTCGCGGTGGGGTTGCGACAGGGTCAGTAGCGTGTGGGCGGCGGCAACGGTGAGGAGGTCGTCGAGGTCGTTGGCGGGGGTCGCCTTCGAAGCGCCTGCCCCCGTCGTCTTGGCGACGTTGCTCGCCTCCGGGGAGGGCAGGTCGGCGGTGGTGACCACCAGCGAGCCGCCAGGCACCGTCGTCCCGTTGCGGGTGATGTCGAGCACCATGGTCGAGGCGTCGGGCTGACATACGCTCACTCGCCACGGCGCCGAGGGGCGCACCACCTTGAGGATGTTGAACAAGGCCGTGGCGAAGGCCCCGCTGGGGACGGCTGTCAGCGCGTCCTCCGGCAGGGCGGTGACGTCGCTGGCGTTGAGCACCCGGATGTCGCGCGGGTTCTCCGACCCCAGCTCCTGTAGCCGCGAGACCACGAGCCGTGCATGACTGGAGTTGTCGGTCCCGGACGAACCGCGGGCCTGCACTTCGATCGCGAGGGCCCGTCCACGCGCCATCGCGACGAGCGTCACGCCGGTGGTTGCAGCCCAGGCGCCGGTCACCAAGGTTGGGTCGAGTGCCAGTGGCGCCGCCGACACTACCGCCGCAACAGCTCCAGCCAACCCGATGGTCAGGGGCGCACGGTTCCCTTCGCGCTCAGGCCATGCCGCCAGGGCGACTACCACGAGCAGCGCGGTCACCGCGAGGCCCACCGGCCACCACCAGCTGTCCTCGAGGGTTGCGCGGCCAGCGATCACTGGGCTGAGTGCTGCGAGGACGAGCAGCGCCAGGCCCCCCGCCCACCATGCCCGCCTGATGGCCTCACGTCGCGATGCCGCCGCGCGCGCATCCCTGGGTGCGGGTGGGTCCTCGGACGGACGATCGGTGTCCTTGGTGTGGCGGTCGGCTGCGCCTGTGAAGCGTGCGAACTTCTTTCGTACCTTGGCGGCGAATGTGGGGTTGTTTTCACCGAGCGGCTCAGGGGAAGGCTTCTCGTAGGCAGACGCCGGCCGTGCGGGGACGAACACGCCGCTCATTAACCGGGCGATGACGAGCAGCAGGATCAGGATAGCTGCGACGGCAGCTGCTGAGTCTTCGAGAGGCTCGAGGTGCTTCTTGGTCCAGCTCGCCCAGTCCTTTTGCAGCTTCTGCTCCCACGTGGCTCCCGCGGCCGTCTTCGTCGCAGCCGCGTCCTCGATCTTCAGCAGAGTCGCCAGCCCTACGGCGGCGCACGCGCGATCGTCGAGACTGCCATCGGCGATCGCTTGCTCGTACAGCCGCTTGGCCGCGGGATACGTGGTGGAGTCCTTCTCGGCGAGGATGTCGTCGGCGGCTCTCGCCAGCGCCAAGGAGTTCGCGCACCGCGGTTCGTCGGCGAGTTTGGGCGGGTCGCTCGACGCGGTTCCGGATGGCGGGTCATCCTCGCTATTGGAAGTGTCCGTCGGCGCCGACCCGGAGGACCCCGGAGTGCGTAGGTCGGCCAGCGCGGGCCCGAGCGCGATGGTCAAGAGAGCTAGCGCCGCTAGACAGCACGCGACCCATTTGAGGGCTCGCGGGGGGGGGGGGGGCCCCCCCCCCGCCGCCGGGCGGC